>Ga0208898_1000014_pt1 | contig 457390 bp, 383 predicted proteins | sample VirMetDEL_Mar_4_FD_184513 | JGI IMG/M metagenome (GOLD analysis project Ga0208898, IMG submission 184513) | Aqueous microbial communities from the Delaware River and Bay under freshwater to marine salinity gradient to study organic matter... | ecosystem: Environmental > Aquatic > Marine >... | reverse complement strand
GTTACACGCTGCTGTCAACACCTCTTTTTCTCCGCTTTCGACCGAGAAGATCGAATCGTTAATAGCGTCAAACAACACGACCCTACCAACGCCTTCTGGGCTTCGATGAACTGAAGCAATCCGCTGCTTTATTCTGCATAACTCGTTGTTTATCAAGGAGTTTTACGTTTCGACTGCGCCGGAAGTGGGGCGAATTATAGACGTCCAGGATCTGCCGTCAACCTTCTTTTTCATCTTTCTGTCATATAAGTCAAAAACGCCCAAAAACGCAAAAGCCGGCCCCAAGGAGCCGGCCTTCTGCTTACTGAGCCTTACAGACTAGGGAAAGCGAATTGCGACGCTTCATGGCTGGCCCGTTGCGGCCAACGCTGGGTGATCGCCTTGCGGCGGGTGTAGAAACGCACCCCATCCGGCCCATAGGCGTGCAAGTCGCCGAACAACGAACGCTTCCAGCCACCAAAGCTGTGATACGCCACCGGTACTGGCAATGGAACATTCACACCGACCATACCCACTTCAATTTCGTCACAGAACAGACGCGCCGCTTCACCGTCACGGGTGAAGATGCACGTACCGTTGCCATACTCGTGATCGTTGATCAGTTGCATCGCCGCTTCCAGGCTGCTCACCCGGACCACGCACAATACCGGCCCGAAGATCTCTTCCTTATAGATGCGCATCTCCGGCGTCACACGGTCGAACAAACTGCCCCCCAGGAAGAAGCCGTCTTCATTCCCGGCAATACTCAGTCCACGACCATCAACCACCAACTCCGCACCAGACGCAACACCGTCTTCTATATAGCCGCTGACCTTATCCCGCGCCTGGCCCGTCACCAATGGCCCCATATCCAGCCCACAGGTAGTGCCCGCACCGATCTTCAGCGCCTTGATCTGCGGCACCAGCTTGGCGATCAACGCATCCGCCACCTGGTCACCGACACACACCGCCACCGAGATCGCCATGCAGCGTTCGCCGCAGGAACCATAGGCCGCGCCCATCAAAGCACTGACCGCGTTATCCAGGTCAGCATCCGGCATCAACACCGCATGGTTCTTCGCCCCACCGAGCGCCTGTACGCGCTTACCGCGCTTGGTCGCTTCGGAATAGATGTACTCGGCAATCGGCGTCGACCCCACAAAACTCAACGCCTTGACTTCCGGCGCCTCGATCAACGCATCCACCGCGCCCTTGTCGCCGTGCACAACACTCAGCACACCTTTGGGAAGACCGGCCTCCTGCAGCAGTTGCGCGATCAACAGCGTCGAACTCGGATCACGCTCCGAAGGCTTGAGGATGAAACAGTTACCGCAAACAATCGCCAGCGGATACATCCACAGCGGCACCATCGCCGGGAAGTTGAATGGGGTAATACCCGCCACCACACCCAACGGCTGGAAATCAGACCAGGCATCGATATTCGGCCCAACATTACGGCTGTACTCGCCCTTGAGAATCTCCGGCGCCGAGCACGCATACTCCACGTTCTCGATCCCGCGCTTGAGTTCGCCGGCGGCGTCTTCCAGCGTCTTGCCGTGCTCTTCACTGATCAGCTGCGAGATGCGCGCTTCGTTCTGCTCCAGCAATTGCTTGAACCGGAACATGACCTGGGCGCGCTTGGCCGCCGGGGTGTTACGCCAAGCCGGAAAGGCCGCCTTGGCCGAGTCGATAGCACGTTGAATGGTTTCGCGGCTGGCCAGTGGCACCTGGTGAATCACCTGGCCGGTTGACGGGTTATACACATCGGCAGTACGGCCGGACTCACTGACCAACTCACCGTTGATCAAATGCTGGATAAGGCTCATGCAGGGCTCCTGAAAAGTTGTTCTATATAGAAGGAGAAATCAGTCGATCTTGTTCAGCACTTCGCCGACCGCATCGAACAGACGATCCAGGTCCTGCGGTTTGCTGTTGAAGGTTGGCCCGAACTGCAGCGTGTCACCGCCAAAGCGCACATAGAATCCCGCTTTCCACAGAGCCATGCCGGCCTCGAATGGACGCACGATGGCATCACCGTCACGCGGCGCAATCTGAATCGCACCGGCCAGGCCGTAGTTACGGATGTCGATCACGTTCTTGCTGCCCTTCAGGCCGTGCAGCGCATTCTCAAAGTGCGGGGCGACTTCGGCCACGCTCTGCACCAGGTTTTCTTTCTGCAGCAGGTCCAATGCGGCCAGCCCTGCCGCGCAGGCAACCGGATGCGCCGAGTAGGTGTAGCCGTGGGGGAATTCCACAGCGTACTCAGGCGTCGCCTGATTCATGAAAGTCTGATAGATCTCGCTGCTGGCAATCACCGCGCCCATGGGGATCGCGCCGTTGGTGACTTGCTTGGCGATGCACATCAGGTCCGGGGTCACGCCGAAGCTATCAGCGCCAAACATCGAACCGGTACGACCGAAGCCCGTGATCACTTCGTCGAATACCAACAGAATGTTGTGCTGGTCGCAGATCTCACGCAGGCGCTTGAGGTAACCCTGTGGCGGCACCAGCACGCCAGCGGAGCCGGCCATCGGCTCGACAAACACCGCGGCGATGTTCGACGCGTCGTGCAGTTCGATCAGTTTGAGCAACTCATCGGCCAAGGCGATACCGCCCTGCTCCGGCATGCCCCGGGAGAACGCATTGCTCGCCAGCAGGGTATGCGGAAGATGATCAACATCCATCATCGCCTGACCAAACATCTTGCGGTTGCCGTTGACGCCGCCCAGGCTGGTACCGGCGATGTTCACACCGTGATAACCACGGGCGCGACCGATCATCTTGGTCTTGGTGGCCTGGCCCTTCAGGCGCCAGTAGGCACGCACCATCTTCACCGCGGTATCGGCACACTCGGAACCGGAGTCGGTGAAGAACACGTGATTCAGGTTGCCTGGGGTCAAATCGGTAATTTTTTCCGCCAGCTGGAAGGACAGTGGATGGCCGTACTGGAAGCCTGGGGAGTAGTCCAGCGTGCCCAGTTGCTTGGCGACCGCCTCCTGGATTTCCTTGCGCGTATGCCCGGCGCCACAGGTCCACAGGCCCGACAACGAGTCGTAGACCTTGCGCCCCTTGTCATCGGTCAACCAGCTGCCTTCGGCGGCCACGATCAGGCGCGGGTCACGCTGAAAGTTACGGTTGGCGGTGTAAGGCATCCAGTGCGCGTCCAACTTCAGTTGGCTGGCCAGGGACGATGGGGCGTTTTCGGGCATGTTCATCAGCAAAACCTCGCAGGGCAACAGGCAGCGTCGGGATTGAAAAAGCGTTGTTGCAGCTAAATTGCCACGGGGATAAAGTCGGTGAAATCCAACTCTTCTAACCTTCAGTCAGGCCTTCACTAAACTATGAGCAGCCGTCGACCCGATCCCCTGGCCCAAGTGAGCGACTTCGATATTCGCCTGCTGCGCATCTTTCGCAGCGTCGTGGAGTGCGGCGGCTTCTCGGCGGCGGAAACCGTGCTCGGCATCGGCCGTTCCGCCATCAGCCAGCAAATGAGCGATCTTGAGCAGCGGCTCGGATTAAGACTTTGCCAACGTGGCCGTGCCGGTTTCTCGCTGACCGAAGAAGGCCGGGAGGTCTACCAATCGGCCCTGCAACTATTAAGCGCCCTGGAAAGTTTCCGCACCGAGGTCAACGGCCTGCACCAGCACTTGCGCGGCGAGTTGATCATCGGCCTCACCGACAACCTGGTGACCCTGCCCCACATGCGCATCACCCACGCCTTGGCACAGTTGAAGGAACGCGGGCCGGACGTACAGATCCAGATCCGCATGATCGCCCCCAATGAGGTCGAACAAGGCGTACTCGACGGCCGCCTGCATGTCGGTGTGGTGCCCCAGGCCAGCGCCCTGTCCGGTCTGGAATACCAGGCGCTGTACAGCGAACGCTCGCTGCTTTACTGCGCGGTTGGCCACCCCCTGTTTTATGCCGACGACAAGCAACTGGGCGACGAGCGCATCGACGCCCAGGACGCCATCGCCCCCACCTTCCGCCTGCCCGCCGAGATCCAGGCCCACTACCAGGCGCTCAACTGCACCGCCAGCGCCTCGGACCGCGAAGGCATGGCATTCCTGATTCTCACCGGTCGCTACATCGGTTACTTGCCCGACCACTACGCCAGCCTATGGGTGCAACAAGGCCGACTGCGCGCGCTGAAACCGGCTACGCGCTTTTACGATTTAAGCCTGGCATCGGTCACGCGCAAAGGCCGTCGCCCTCATTTGGTGCTGGAAAGCTTCCTGGAAAGCCTGGCGGCAACGCGCTAACGCGGGCCTTACGTAAAAAGCTGAGCACCTGGACAGCTTTTTGCAAGGACACGAGGACCTAGAATCATCCGCCTCGAGTTTGCTTGCCATGCCACCAGAATCCTCCAGCCCCAGCGACCTGATCTACGGTCTCAATGACCGCCCCAAACCCGCCCCTGCATTGCTGGCCGCACTGCAACATGTGCTGGCCGCATTCGTCGGCATCATCACGCCACCGCTGATCATCGGCTCCACATTGGGCCTGACCGCACATCTGCCCTACCTGATCAGCATGGCGTTGATGGTGTCCGGTGTCGGCACATTCATTCAAGCCCGTAGGCCATTTGGGATCGGCGCCGGGATGATCTGCCTGCAAGGCACCAGCTTTGCGTTTCTCGGCGCGGTGCTGTCGGCCGGCTTTCTGGTCAAGCAACGCGGCGGCAGTCCGGAAGACATCATGGCGATGATCTTCGGCGTGTGCTTTTTCGGCGCTGCCGTGCAGATCGTTCTCAGCCGCTTTATTGGTCAGCTGCGCGGAGTGATCACCCCGCTGGTGACCGGGATTGTCATTACCCTGATCGGCATCAGCCTGATCAAGGTCGGTATCACCGACCTGGGCGGCGGTTTCAACGCACCGGACTTCGGCGCACCGGCCAACCTTGCGTTGGGCCTGTTCGTGGTGCTGACCATCATCTTGCTCAATCGCTCCAACACACCCTGGGTGCGCCTCTCGGCGATCATCATCGGCCTGGCCCTCGGCAGCCTCGCCGCCTGGTTCAGCGGCAAGCTGGTGCCCCAGGCCCTGGGCGACTTGCCTTTGGTCAGCCTGCCGATCCCGTTTCGATTCGGTTTCAACTTCGACTGGAGCGCCTTCCTGCCGATCGCGCTGATTTATCTGATCAGCAGCATTGAAACCGTCGGCGATCTCACCGCCAACTGCATGATCGCGCGCCAGCCCATCAGCGGCCCTTCCTATATAAGCCGGCTCAAAGGCGGCGTCCTCGGCGATGGCGTCAGCTGCATGATCGCCGCCACGTTCAGCGCCTTCCCCAACACCACTTTTGCCCAGAACAACGGCGTGATCCAACTGACCGGCGTGGCCAGCCGCTACGTCGGCCTGTACATCGGCGTGGTGCTGTTCTGCCTGGGTTTGTTCCCGCTGATCGGTGCCGTGCTGCAACAAATCCCCAAGCCCGTGTTGGGCGGCGCAACCCTGGTGATGTTCGGCAGTGTGGCCGCCGCCGGCGTACGCATCCTCGCCCAGGCACCACTGGACCGTCGCAGCATGCTGATCATCGCCACCTCGTTCGGCGTCGGCCTGGGCATCGCCGCTCAACCGAACCTGCTGCACCTGATGCCGACCCTGGTGCAGAACCTGTTCGACTCGGCCATCACCAGCGGTGGCCTGACCGCGATCGTGTTGTGCCTGTTACTGCCGGAATCCAAGGTGCCCGCTCCTGCCGCAAACCAGGCGCAGGAAAGCGACACCCTGGAACCGCTTTGACGGTTTTATTGCATCGGGACTTGTCTGGGGCTTGAGGGTGGGTTATCTGTGCACACGTCGTCTCTATCGATCAGCACGGAAACCTCCATGAGCCTCGAAGTTCCTGCCCACAGCAACCACGCCGGTAAGCCCGCCAGCCGCATTCGGCAAAAGAACGAACAAGCGATTCTCCAGGCTGCTGAAGATGAGTTCGCGCGCCATGGCTACAAGGGCACCAGCATGAACACCATCGCTGCCAGCGCCGGGCTGCCCAAGGCCAACTTGCACTACTACTTCACCAACAAGCTGGGCCTGTATATCGCGGTGCTCAGCAATATCCTCGAACTGTGGGACAGCACCTTCAACACGCTGACCGCCGAGGACGACCCGGCCGTGGCCCTCTCCCGCTACATCCGCACCAAGATGGAGTTTTCGCGGCGCCAGCCCCAGGCCTCGCGGATCTTCGCCATGGAAATCATCAGCGGCGGCGAATGCCTGACCGAATATTTCAGCCAGGACTACCGCGCCTGGTTCAGTGGTCGGGCGGCGGTGTTCCAGGCCTGGATCGACGCCGGCAAGATGGACCCCATCGACCCCGTGCACCTGATCTTCCTGTTGTGGGGCAGCACCCAGCATTACGCCGACTTCGCCACCCAGATCTGCCGCGTCACCGGTCGCACCAAGCTGACCAAGCAGGATATGGAAGACGCCGGCACCAACCTGATCCACATCATTCTCAAGGGCTGCGGCATCAAGCCGGCCCTCTAGACGAAGCCACTTATGTCTTTCACGCTCACCGGCCTTTGCGAGTTCCGCGAAGAGATTCGCAAAAGCCGCTTCATTACCCTGGCCGCACCGATCACCAGCCCGCAAGAAGCCCAGGCATTTTTCGAGCAGCACAGCGACCTTAACGCCACGCACAACTGCTGGGCCTGGAAGCTGGCCGATCAATACCGCAGCAGTGACGACGGCGAACCCGGCGGCACCGCAGGGCGGCCCATCCTGGCGGCCATCGAGGCCCAAGGTTTCGATCAGGTCGCGGTGCTGGTGATTCGCTGGTATGGCGGCATACAACTCGGTACCGGCGGCCTGGCCCGCGCCTATGGCGGCGGTGCGAACAAGTGCCTGCAAAATGCCGAGCGCATCGAACTGATCAGCCGCGTGCCGCTGAGTTGCGCCTGCGGATTCTCCGAGCTGAACCTGGTCAAATTGCGCGTCGCCGAGTTGGGCGGGCTGGTGCTGGAAGAAACCTTCACCGCCAATGGCGTGGAGTTACAACTGGCCCTGGGCGAAGCCCACATCGACACCCTGCAAACCCAGCTCGCCGACCTGAGCCGTGGGCGCATCCTGCTGCAACGCTGAAACTGCTACTGTTGTTCGCTGAACACCCTGAACCGCGACTTTTAAAGGAAGCCTTCATGTCTACGCCAAAAACCGCACTGATCATCGGCGCCTCACGCGGCCTGGGCCTCGGCCTGGTCAAGCAATTGCTCCAGGACGGCTGGGACGTGACCGCCACCGTGCGTGACCCGAACAAGGCCGATGCCCTGAAAGCCGTGGGCCCGGTGCAGATCGAGAAACTCGACATGGACGATCAGCAAGCCGTGATCGCCTTGGCCCAACGCCTCAAGGAGCGCACCTTCGACCTGCTGTTCGTCAACGCAGGCGTCAAGGGCCCGGCCAATCAAGAACCTGGCCATGCCACCCTGGCGGAAGTCGGCCAGCTGTTCTTCACCAACGCTGTGGCGCCGATCAACCTGGCCCAGCGCTTTGTCGGGCAGATCCGCAAGGACAGCGGCGTGCTGGCGTTCATGAGTTCAGTACTGGGCAGCGTGACCATCCCCGATGGCTCGGACCTGGCGCTGTACAAGGCCAGCAAGGCCGCACTCAACTCCATGACCAACAGCTTCATTACCCAACTGGGCGATCACAAACTTACCGTGCTGTCGCTGCACCCGGGCTGGGTGAAGACCGACATGGGCGGCGAAAACGCGCACATCGATGTCGACACCAGCGTGCGCGGCCTGGTGGACCAGGTGAACGCCTACACCGGCAAGGGCGGCCATCACTTCGTGGACTACAAGGGCGACACCATCGCCTGGTAAGCCGCACAGGGTCGTTATCGAGCGATTGCCGTCGATAACGATCCGCGCGTAGACTGCGCACCTCGCCCTCACCGGCGACCCTGGATCAGCAGACAGGGCATCACTGAGCTGGCAAACCTGAACCCATCATTCAGAGGAGCCGGCCAATGCCTGCGACCCGTATCTGGTTAAAAAACCCCCTCGCGATTTTCACTGCCAACGGCCTAGACGCCCGTGGCGGCCTGGTGCTGCAAGACGGTGCGATCACCGAAGTGCTGGCCCAAGGCCAAGAACCCGCACAGCCCTGCACCCAAGTGTTCGATGCGCGTGAGCATGTGGTCCTGCCCGGGCTGATCAACACCCACCATCACTTCTATCAGACCCTGACCCGCGCCTGGGCGCCGGTAGTCAATCAGCCGTTGTTTCCCTGGTTGAAAACCCTGTACCCGGTCTGGGCGCGACTGACTCCGGAAAAACTCGCCCTGGCGTCGAAGGTGGCGCTCGCGGAGTTGCTGCTCTCGGGCTGCACCACGGCGGCAGACCATCACTATCTGTTCCCCGATGGCCTGGAAAACGCCATCGATGTACAAGTCGACAGCGTGCGCGAACTGGGTATGCGCGCCATGCTCACCCGCGGTTCCATGAGCCTGGGCGAAGCCGACGGCGGCCTGCCACCGCAACAGACCGTGCAACAGGGCCAGGTCATCCTCGACGACAGCCAGCGCCTGATCCGCGAATACCATCAACGCGGCGACGGCGCGTACATCCAGATTGCCCTGGCGCCCTGCTCACCGTTTTCCGTCACCCCGCAAATAATGCAAGCCAGCGCCGAACTGGCCAACAGCCTGGATGTGCGCCTGCACACCCACCTGGCCGAAACCCTCGACGAAGAAGATTTCTGCCTGCAGCGCTTCGGCCTGCGCACGGTGGATTACCTGGACAGCGTCGGCTGGCTCGGCCCGCGCACCTGGCTGGCCCATGGCATTCACTTCAACCCGGATGAAATTGCGCGCCTGGGCGCCGCCGGTACGGGCATCTGTCATTGCCCAAGCTCAAATATGCGCCTGGCCTCCGGCATCTGCCCGACCCTGGACCTGATCGCTGCCGGCGCCCCCATCGGCCTGGGTGTGGACGGCTCTGCCTCCAACGATGCGTCGAACATGATCCTCGAAACCCGCCAGGCCCTGTACATCCAGCGCCTGCGTTACGGCGCCGAAAAGATCACCCCCGAAGGCGTGCTGGGTTGGGCGACCAAGGGGTCGGCGCAGCTACTGGGGCGTACGGATATCGGTGAACTGGCCGTAGGCAAACAGGCTGACCTGGCGCTGTTCAAACTGGATGAGCTGCGTTTTTCCGGCAGCCACGATCCGATCTCCGCACTGCTGCTGTGCGGCGCGGATCGGGCGGACCGGGTGATGATCGGCGGCAAATGGCGGGTTATCGACGGACAGGTGGAAGGCCTGGACCTGAAAGGCTTGATCGCCGATCACAGCCAGGCGGCACGGCGGCTAATCGCCGGAACCTAAACCAGACACCGCTCGACATGTGGGAGGGCAATCGCCTTCCCACTTGAAGTGTACGGTGCTTACAAGCCCAACAGCGACAACATGATAAAGGTCGCAAACAACACAAAATGGGTCATCCCTTCGATGGCATTGGTTTCGCCATCGTTGAGGTTGATCGCACTGACGATCAGCGTGATAAACACCATCACCGTTTGCACCGGCGTCATCGCCATCTGGAACGGCTGGCCGGTGTAGAGTGCCATGGCCTCCATCACCGGCACCGTCAGGATCACCGTCGACAACGACGCGCCCAGCGCGATGTTCACCACCGACTGCATGCGGTTGGCCAATGCGGCGCGCAAGGCCGTCAGAATCTCCGGTGCCGCCGAAATAGCCGCCACCACAATCGCCGTGATCACCGGCGGTGCGCCCGTGCCTTCCAGGCCTAGGTCGAGGGTCTTGGACATCACCTCGGCCAGCGCGCCAATCACAATCACGCCAAACACCAGGGTACCGATGGAGAACGCCAGGTTCACCGGCGGCGACTCTTGTTCCTCCGGCAGTTTCTTGCGACGCTTTTCCGGGTAGCTGTAGCTGAAGAAATAACTGTGGGGCCCTACCTGCATGCGCAGGAACAAGGTGTAGAGCACCACCATCGCGCCGATGGTGAAGGCCGAGTAAATTTTCCAGTCGGCTTCGGGGATAAATTCCGGCACCACCATCGACACGCCCATGGCGGTCAGGATCATTACGCTGTAGGTCCGCGCCGAATCATCATTGTAGGACTGTTCGCCATGCTTGATGCCGCCCATCAACGCTGCCAGGCCGAGGATGCCGTTGATATCGAGCATCACCGCCGAATAGATGGTGTCCCGCACCAAGGTGGGTGATGGCTCGTTGCTCATCATGATCGCCAGGATCACCACCTCCACCAGCACTGCGGCGAGAGTCAGGATCATAGTGCCGTAGGGATCGCCGACCTTTTCCGCCAGTTGCTCGGCATGGTGGGCCACGCGCATCGACGCCACGACGATAAAACCGATCAACACCACGCCGGCCAACAGTGCCACGATTTGCCCGCTGTGCAGCATCCAGTGCTCCAGCGGGTAGGCGGCGATGGCGGCAATCAGCGCCAGCAGCATGAATTTTTCTTGCTTGAGGGATGTGAGCATTCCGGGCCTTTTAGTACGGCAAATCAGTCATTGATGGGGTACAGACTGCGCCAAGCCGCTAACGTTTCGTTACACCTTAGTTCACACAGCCCTTGCGTGAATAAATCGAATACTCTCCTGCTGGTCAGGTTTTGCCGATTATTTCAGCCATGGCCTGTAGAATGCCGCCATTGCACCTGATGAGAATTTAGAAAATGTACGATTGGCTCAACGCCCTGCCCAAGGCTGAATTGCACCTGCACCTGGAGGGCTCGCTGGAGCCTGAGCTGCTGTTCGCCCTGGCCGAGCGCAACAAGATCGCGCTGCCGTGGAACGACGTGGAAACCCTGCGCAAGGCCTATGCCTTCAACAACCTGCAAGAGTTTCTCGACCTCTATTACAAGGGCGCCGATGTGCTGCGCACCTCCCAGGATTTCTACGACCTGACCTGGGCCTACCTGCTGCGCTGCAAAGCCCAGAACGTGATCCACACCGAGCCCTTCTTCGACCCGCAAACCCACACCGACCGTGGCATACCGTTCGAAGTGGTGCTCAACGGCATCGCCGCGGCGCTCAAAGATGGCGAACAGCAGCTGGGCATCACCAGCGGCTTGATCCTCAGTTTCCTGCGCCACCTGAGCGAAGCCGAAGCCGAGAAAACCCTCGACCAGGCGCTGCCGTTCCGCGATGCGTTTGTGGCCGTGGGCCTGGACAGTTCGGAAATGGGTCATCCGCCGAGCAAGTTCCAGCGAGTGTTCGACCGTGCCCGCCACGAAGGCTTCCTCACCGTCGCCCACGCCGGTGAGGAAGGCCCGCCCGAGTACATCTGGGAAGCGATCGACCTGCTGAAAATCCAGCGGATCGACCATGGCGTACGCGCCATCGAAGACGAGCGCCTGATGCAGCGCATCATCGATGAGCAGATCCCGTTGACCGTCTGCCCGCTGTCCAACACCAAACTTTGCGTGTTCGACGACATGGCCCAGCACAACATCCTCGACATGCTCGAGCGTGGCGTGAAGGTCACGGTGAACTCGGATGACCCGGCGTACTTCGGCGGTTATGTCACCGAAAACTTCCACGCGCTGTACACCTCGCTGGGCATGACCCAGGACCAGGCCAAACGCCTGGCGCAGAACAGCCTGGATGCGCGCCTGGTAAAACCCTGACTGCACGCAAAGTCATCATCGCCAGGTCCATGGAATCAAAAAGGCCAGGGCGATGATGGCAAACCCTCAAGGCTAAGGTTGTTCGGACATGGCCAATCGGGCGATTTCTGCCAGCCCGTTGTCGCTGAGCTGCACCGCCTGGGACTCATTGACCAGGCTGATCCAGTTCGATTGCAGGAACAACTGCAACAGCCCCGCACCCAGCGCGCCGCCCAGGTGCGGTTGCCGCTGGCTCCAATCGAAGCAGTCGCATACCAGTGGCGACGCCAGCGCCTGGGTATAAATACCCAGGCCCGCCAGGTGCTGTGCGCCCTTGATCGTCACCTCAATGCGTTGCTCATGACGCTCGATCCACCCCGCCGCCAACATCCGCTCATGCAACTGCGCCGCCACTTCGCCGCCGAGGTGGCCCTGGCACATCCGCGCATGTCGCAACAATGGCGGCGCCACCAACACCGGCGGTGAAGCATGTGGCGCACTACGTGCGGCGCTGGCCAGGGTCGTACTGGCCAAGGCATCGATGGCGACGCTGACATCGGCAGCCGCCACGCGGAACAGTCGCTTGCCACGCCGGCCCTCGGTACGCAGCAAACCACTCCCAGTCAGCCGTGCCAGATGGGCATTGGCCGAGGCGGGTGACAGCCCGGCAAGCGTTGCCAATTCCTCCGAGGACTTGGCCGAGCCGTCCATCAGGGACCAGAGCATGGCGGTGCGTTTGGGTTCGGCGAGCAAGCTGGCGATCTGACTGATGCATGGTGCCTCTTCCATCGATTCACTCCCTGTCGAATTATTTTTCTGCTGCGGTGGGCGCCAAAGTATAGGTGCGTAAACCAGCGGTTCCGCGGCGTCTGACAGCATGAATAGTGACAGGAGCTGAGTGAAATTTCCTTGTGTGATGGAGGCTGTTACGGCGTACCCAATCGCTCCGGCAATTGAGCGGTCAATGTCGCACAGCGCGACACGAGCATTTCCCGCAACAGGTTGATGGGTTTGCTCAACTGGGCCCGATGGGCGCACAGCAAATTGAGCGGTGTGCGCTCGCCACGCAACTCAGGCAAGACCAGGCGCAAGCGCCCGGCCAGCACATCGGTGCTCACATCCAGCCAGGATTTGTAGGCAATGCCCACGCCCGCCACCGCCCAGCGGCGCACCACATCGGCATCGTCGCTGAAGCGATCACCACCGACCGTGAGGCTGACTTCGCGTTTGCCATCGTGAAAGCTCCAGTGGTCATGCACTCGGCTGCCAAGCATGTAAAGCAAGCAATTGTGCTGGGCCAATTGCTCCAGCTGTCGCGGCTCGCCATAACGCGCGAGATAGCTGGGGGCTGCGCACAACACGCGAACGTTGTGCGGCGCGACGGGCAGGGCGACCAGGCTGGAGTCTTCGGGCTCGCCATAGCGCAGGGCAATGTCCACCGGCTGGCGGAACAGGTCGGCAATCCGATCGCCCAGCAGCAGGCGCACGGTGAGTTGCGGGTACTCGTGCTGAAATTCGTCCAGCCAGGGCAGTAATTGGTTACGGCCGAAATCCGAGGGGGCCGAGAGTTGCAACACCCCGCTGACATGGTCCTGGCCACTGGCCAACAATCGCCGTCCTTCGTCCAGGGTGCTCAACGCAGTCCGGGCATATTCCAGGAAGCCTTCACCTTCGGCGGTCAGGCGCAGGCTGCGGGTGGAGCGCGCCAGCAAACGCGTGCCCAGCTGCTGTTCGATACGCTTGAGCGCCGCGCTGGCCACGGCGGGCGACAGGTCCATCACCCGCGCCGCCGCCGACAAACTGCCCAGGTCCGCGGCGCGTACAAACAACTGCAAATCATCAAAACGCAGCATTCAACCACCCATTATCAAAATATTATTGAAACAGAGTGCTGTTTTAGCCGCTTTTATCTTGCAGGGAAATGGCCAATCATCTGCCCATCCCGTTATCACGTGTCTGGAGTTGAATATGCCCACAGCCTTTAACGTCATCGCCACGCTGATCGCCAAACCTGGCCAACAGGCCACCTTGGAGCCGCTGCTGCGCGACCTGCTGGAACCTACCCGTCTTGAAGCCGGCTGCGAGCAATACGACCTGCACCAGGACCTGCAACACCCTGAGACCTTCTACATGCTCGAACGCTGGAGCGATGACGCCGCACTGGCCGACCACGACCAGAGCGCGCATATCCAATATTTTCGCGCTAAAGCCGCTGATGTCATCGAACACTTCGAACTCAAGCGCCTGAAGTTTCTCGCCTGATCACCGCCTTTTTCCGGAGCCCCCATGAAAGCCATTGCCTACTACGCATCACTGCCGATCAACGATGAAAAATCCCTGCAAGACATCCAGCTGCCGGAGCCCGTCGCCGGCCCCCGCGACCTGCTGGTAGAAGTCAAAGCCATCTCGGTCAACCCGGTGGACACCAAGGTGCGCCAGAACGTCGCCCCTGAGAACGGCGCGGCCAAAGTGCTGGGCTGGGACGTGGCCGGTGTGGTCAAGGCCGTCGGCAGTGAAGTGAGCCTGTTCAAAGTCGGCGACAAGGTGTTCTACGCCGGTTCCCTGGTCCGCCCGGGCGCTAACAGCGAACTGCATACCGTGGATGAACGCATCGTCGGCCATATGCCCAAGAGCCTGGGCTTTGCCGAAGCCGCCGCGCTGCCGCTGACCGCCATCACCGCCTGGGAGCTGCTGTTCGAACGCCTGCAAGTGCGTGAAGGTAAAGAGGCTGAAGGCCAGAGCCTGCTCATCGTCGGTGCCGCCGGTGGCGTGGGTTCGATCCTGACCCAACTGGCCAGCCAGCTCACCGCCTTGACGGTGATCGGCACCGCGTCGCGCCCGGAAACCCAGGAATGGACCAAGGCACTCGGCGCCGACCTGGTGATCGACCACAGCCAACCGCTGAGCGAAGCGCTGAAACAAGCCGGCCACCCGCAGGTGACCCACGTCGCCAGCCTGACCCAGACCGAGCATCACCTGGACCAACTGGTCGAAGCGCTGCAACCCCAAGGCAAGCTGGCGCTGATCGACGACCCCAAGGCGCTGGACGTGAGCAAACTCAAGCGCAAGAGCCTGTCGCTGCATTGGGAGTTCATGTACACGCGCTCGATGTTCGAGACTCCGGACATGATCGAGCAGCACAACCTGCTCAATCGCGTGGCCGAACTGATCGACGCCGGCATCTTGAAAACGACGGTGGGCGAACACTTCGGTGTAATCAATGCGGCGAACCTGCGCCGTGCCCATGCACTGCTGGAAAGCGGCAAGGCCAAGGGCAAGATCGTGCTGGAAGGGTTCTGAAGATAACGTCTGTCAGTGTCGTCCGTTATTCGTGTGAGTGATGGACGACACCGCTAGTCAGAGAGTTGATCTTTGTCATATTTGTGAGCGTATTCGGGTTTATATTGGCCGCCTTTGCCACGATTCTTTTACGTGAGGAAGTCAGCAATGAAAATCCTGATAAAAGCGTTAGCAAAATCCCCCGGCAATAAATGGCAGGTTCGCCTCGACGGCGATGCGTTCACCTTCCGCAGCGAGGCCGAGGCCCGCGCCTTCGCCGATACCCTGCAAGCCCGTATCCAGGCTCCTCACCGTTTTCCACTCAGCCAGCAACGCTCCGCCGCTGGCTGACCTGCATTTCAGCCCTGCGCCTGCGTGGCCCTTGCCCGTTGCAGGCGCTGGGTCGACATCGCAATCGTCACCGCCAACACCCCGCACAAGCTGATGACCATCGCCATCGGCATCGCCGTGCCGTCGTGCAGCACGCCCACCAACGAAGCCGCCCCTGCCGCCACGCCAAACTGAATGCAACCAAGCAAGGCCGACGCGCTGCCGGCCCGGGCGCCCTGCCCGCTCATGGCGCAGGCCGAGGTGTTGGGCAGAATGCAGCCCAGGCTGGCGATACAGATGAACAGCGGTACCAGCAACGGCCATAACGCTTCGGTGCGCAAGGCCGCGATGCCCAACAGCGACAGCGCCGCCAGCAGATAGACCCACACCGTGCGCGACAGCAGAAACGCCGGGCCACGCTTGGCCAGCAGCCGCGCGTTAACCTGTGCAACCAGGATGAACCCGGCGGCGTTGGAGCCGAACAGCCAGCCGTAATGCTCGGCGGGCACGCCATAGAGTTTGATAAATACGAACGGGGAGCCGGCGATGTAGGCAAACATCCCGGCAATCGAAATGCCCCCGGTCAGGGCGTAACCGAGGTAGACCCGGTCTGACAACAGCGCGCCGTAGCGGCGCAGCGACCCGGACAAGGGTTGACGCGGCTGATGGGCCGGAAAGGTTTCCGGCAAACCGACCGCCACGGCAATCGCCGCCATCACGCTGAAGATCGACAGTGCCAGGAAAATCGACTGCCAGCCCCACAACCCGACCATCACACCACCCGCCAATGGCGCAAGGATCGGCGCCAGGCCGGTCACCAGCATCAGTTGCGAATACACCTTGGCCGAGCCCACCGCATCACATTTGTCACTGACCACGGCGCGGGAAATCACCATGCCCGCGCAACCGCCGAGGGCCTGCACGAAACGTGCGCCAATCAGCCATTCCAGGGACGGCGCATACGCGCAGGCAAAGGACGCCAGGGTAAACAGGGTTACGCCGCTGAGCAGCGGGCCGCGTCGACCAAAGCGGTCTGCCAGTGGGCCGTAGATCAGTTGGCCGATGGCCAGGCCGGCGAAATACACCGCCAAGGTCAACTGGATATGTTTTTCGTCGGTCCCGAAGGCCGTCGCCATGGCAGGAAAGCCCGGCAGGTAGAAATCGATCGCCAGCGGCGCGAAGGCGCTCAAGGCGCCCAGAATCAGGATTATGCGAAGGTTCATCAGGCACCCAAGTGTGTCGGCAGCCCGACAGTTTAGCCGCGCTTGGGTGCATTGAATACGATAGCTCGCTAACTATTTGAATGGGTCAGGCGAGCTTGGCGCTGTAGCCCTCTTCGCTGATCAGGCTGATCACTTCCTCGGCAGACAGGCGGCTTTCGACGCCCACCTCTTTAGCCGCCAGGTCGACCTTCACGCTGGCCGCCGGATCCTGGCTCTGCACCGCCTGGGTCACGGCCCGAACGCAATGGCCACAGGTCATTCCTTCAACGCTGAATATTTGCATGACATGACTCCTTTGATGAGGTTGAACCCAGTCTCGACCTTGCCACGATGGCAAGGTCAAGTTCTGAAACTTTCGGCCGGGCTGGTATTACACCGCGACGTCGGCCAAGCTTCACCCATCTTCGATTCAAACCACGGAGCATTCGCCATGCGCTGGTCGTTTTTTGGCCTTGTCGGCCTGATGAGCTTGTCTGCCGCTGCGCCCCAGGCCCTCGCCGCAGAAGACTATGCGGTGCTGATCATTTCCCGCGAACGCCTGGAAGTACCGACCAATTGCGAGATCGGCCTGTACATCCAGGACCAGTTGGCCGGGCGCCTGTTCCAGGAACAGTCCACCTCGTTCAACCTGCCCGCCGGCAATGTGTCGCTGCGCCTGAAACTGCTGCCGGGCCAATCACCGGGTTGCTTGCCGGGCCTGCTCGCGCCGCCGGCGCAGAACATCACGCTCAAGGCCGGTGACGTACGCAAGTTGCGCATTGCCCAGGGCCCGGAAGGCATGTACCTCAAACCCGCCGCACTGGAATACTGAAGACGCTTGACCTTCCCCACAGGTCAAGGTTGATCCTGGGGGCAACTTCTCTGGAGGACTGCCCCATGAATGGATCCACCACCTTTGACCTGCCCATCGGCGGCATGACCTGCGCCAGTTGCGCCGGGCGTGTCGAGCGCGCGCTGGGTAAAGTGCCGGGGGTGCAAAGCGTCAGCGTCAACCTGGCCAACGAGCGCGCCCACGTCGAAGTGCTGGGCCAGATCGACCCGGCCGTACTGATCGCCGCCGTCGACAAAGCCGGCTACACCGCCAGCCTGCCGCAAAGCGAAACCAGGACCGAGGCCGATCAGGCTCAACGCCTGCACCGCGAGCGCTGGTCGCTGCTGCTGGCGATTGTGCTGGCATTGCCCCTGGTTCTGCCGATGCTGGTGCAGCCCTTCGGCCTGCACTGGATGCTGCCGGCCTGGGTGCAGTTCCTCCTGGCGACCCCGGTGCAATTCATCTTCGGTGCACGCTTCTATATCGCAGCCTGGAAGGCCGTACGGGCCGGCGCCGGCAATATGGACCTGCTGGTGGCCATCGGCACCAGCGCCGGTTACGGCCTGAGCCTCTATGAATGGCTGACCGCGCCCTCGGGCACCATGCCCCATCTGTACTTCGAAGCGTCGGCCGTGGTGATCGCCCTGGTGCTGCTCGGTAAATACCTGGAGAGCCGCGCCAAACGCCAGACCGCCAGCGCCATCCGCGCCCTGGAAGCCCTGCGCCCTGAACGCGCGATACGTGTACAGGCTGGCCGCGAGGAGGATGTGGCCATCAGTGCGCTCAAGCTTAATGACCTGGTGCTGGTCAAACCCGGCGAGCGCTTCCCGGTGGACGGTGAAGTGGTAGAAGGCCAGAGCCATGCCGATGAGGCATTGATCAGCGGCGAAAGCCTGCCGGTGCCGAAGCAACCTGGCGACGCCGTCACCGGCGGTGCCATCAATGGCGAAGGCCGCCTGCTGGTGCGCACCACCGCGCTTGGTGCCGAAAGCGTACTGGCGCGCATCATCCGCCTGGTGGAAGACGCCCAGGCCGCCAAGGCACCGATCCAGAAGCTGGTGGATAAGGTCAGCCAGGTATTCGTGCCGACCGTGCTGGTCTTGGCGTTGATCACGCTGGTGGGCTGGTGGCTGTACGGTGCGCCGCTGGAGACCGCGATCATCAACGCCGTGGCGGTGCTGGTGATCGCCTGCCCGTGCGCACTCGGGCTGGCCACACCGACCGCCATCATGGCCGGCACCGGCGTCGCCGCACGCTACGGCATCCTGATCAAGGACGCCGAAGCGCTGGAACGCGCCCATGAAGTGAGCACCGTGGTGTTCGACAAAACCGGCACCTTAACTTCCGGCACCCCGAAAATTGCCCATTTGGCGGCAGTGGATGGCGATGAAGCCACATTGCTGCAACAGGCCGGTGCGCTGCAACGCGGCAGCGAACACCCGTTGGCCAAGGCGGTGCTGGATGCGTGCAGCGAGCAAGGCCTGACGGTGGCGGACGTAAGCACCAGCCAATCCCTGACCGGACGTGGCATTGCCGGCACCCTCGACGGGCGCCAACTGGCATTGGGGAATCGGCGCCTGCTGGAAGAGAGCGGCCTGGACGCGGGTGGGCTGGCCGACTCTGCCACCGCCTGGGAGGCCGAGGGCCGCACCTTGTCCTGGCTGATCGAGCAAGGCGCACAACCCCGTGTGCTCGGGCTGTTTGCCTTTGGTGACACGCTCAAGCCTGGCGCGCTGGAAGCGGTGGCACAACTCAAGGCCCGACACATCAGCAGCCATTTGCTCACCGGCGACAATCGCGGCAGCGCCCGCGTCGTTGCCGAAGCGCTGGGCATCGATGACGTACACGCCGAAGTCCTGCCCGCCGATAAAGCCGCCACCGTCGCCGAACTGAAAAAAACCGGCGTGGTGGCCATGGTCGGCGACGGCATCAACGACGCCCCGGCCCTGGCTGCCGCCGACATCGGTATCGCCATGGGCGGTGGCACGGACGTGGCCATGCATGCCGCCGGTATCACCCTGATGCGCGGCGACCCACGTCTGGTCCCGGCCGCCCTGGAGATCAGCCGCAAGACCTACGCCAAAATCCGCCAGAACCTGTTCTGGGCCTTTGTGTATAACTTGATCGGCATTCCCCTGGCCGCATTCGGCCTGCTCAATCCGGTGCTTGCAGGTGCGGCCATGGCCTTGTCCAGCGTCAGTGTCGTGAGCAATGCCTTGCTGTTGAAAACCTGGAAACCAAGCACTTGGAAACAGTCGCACTTGGAGGATCAACGCCCATGAACATCGGCCAAGCCGCCCGGCAAAGCGGGCTGAGCGCGAAGATGATTCGCTACTACGAATCCATCGGCCTGCTCAAGGCGGCCCATCGCACCGACAGCGGCTACCGCATCTACGGCACCGACGACCTGCACACCCTGGCGTTTATCAAACGCTCGCGGGACCTGGGGTTTTCATTGGAAGAGGTGGGCAAACTGCTGACCCTGTGGCAGGACCGGCAACGGGCCAGCGCCGATGTGAAAGCCCTGGCGCGCCAACATATCGATGAGCTGAACCAGAAGATCCTGGAGTTGGGGCAACTGCGCGATACGTTGCAGGACCTGGTGGAACACTGCCACGGGGATGACCGCCCGGATTGTCCGATTCTCAAGGAGTTGGCGTCGGGAAGCTGCTGCGCGTGAGGCTCTAACTGACTAACTACAAAACCAATGTGGGAGGGGGCTTACCCCCTCCCACATTTTGATCCTCATCCAGCCACGGATCACTGCATCCAGGGCGGCGGCGGCGGTTCTTCCGACGCTTTGCTCGGTGGCGCATCATCCGCCGCCCGAATGGCCTGGCGCCGTTCTTCATCCAGCCGCGCCGCTTCGATCTCGCGGATCACACCGCCCACGTCCGCCAGCTCTTCCGGCTCGTCGAACTCGCCGGTCAATACGCTGGCCGGGTGCAAGGTGCCGGCTTCATAGAGCGCCCACATTTCCTTGGCGTACTTGGTCTTCTTCAACTCCGGGGCAAAACGCCCGAAGTAGGAAGCCATGTTGCCCACATCCCGCTCCAGCATGTTGAACGCGTGGTTGTTGCCCGCCGCATCCACTGCCTGGGGCAGGTCGATAATGACCGGGCCGGTCGGCGTGAGCAGTACGTTGAACTCGGACAGGTCACCGTGCACCAGGCCGGTACACAGCATCAGCACGATCTGGGAAATCAGGAAGGCGTGGTATTCACGCGCCTGGTCCGGCTCCAAGGTCACGTCATTCAGGCGTGGCGCGGCATCGCCGTACTCGTCGGCCACCAGTTCCATCAACAGCACGCCTTCGAGGAAGTCGTATGGCTTGGGCACGCGAACGCCCGCACCGGCCAGGCGGAACAACGCCGCTACTTCGGCGTTCTGCCAGGCATCTTCGGTTTCTTTCTTGCCGAATTTCGAGCCCTTGGCCATGGCCCGGGCCTGCCGGCTGTTACGGACCTTACGGCCTTCCTGGTATTCGGACGCTTGACGAAAACTTCGTTTGTTCGCCTCCTTGTAAACCTTGGCGCAACGCAATTCATTGCCGCAGCGCACCACATAAACAGCTGCTTCTTTACCACTCATGAGTGGGCGCAGCACTTCGTCGACCAGACCGTCTTCGATCAGGGGTTCAATGCGTTTAGGAGTCTTCATCAGCTTTTATTGTGGGTCCTTTATTACCAAATACGCGTATGGCACTCGTTATACGGCAATCGGCTCGCCGGTGGGAGGGGCTACCGACCTCTGACCACTCAAGAATGCATCCAATATGCCAATTTCGGCGAATTCACCGTTCGATGATCGCCGTCACGCCCTGGCCGCCGGCGGCGCAGATCGAAATCAGCCCGCGCCCCTTGCCCGCCGCGTCGAGCAACTTGGCCAGGTTGGCGACAATGCGCCCACCGGTGGCGGCAAACGGATGCCCGGCCGCCAGAGAACTGCCCTTGACGTTCAGGCGGCTGCGATCGATGGCCCCTAACGGTGCGTCCAGCCCGAGGCGCGTCTTGCAGTAATCCGCATCCTCCCAGGCCTTGAGCGTGCACAACACCTGGGCCGCGAAGGCTTCGTGAATCTCGTAGTAATCAAAGTCCTGCAGCGTCAGGCCGTTGCGCGCCAGCAAGCGGGGCACCGCATACACCGGCGCCATCAGCAGGCCTTCGGCGCCGTTGACGAAATCCACCGCCGCCGCTTCGCCATCGCGCAGGTACGCCAGGATCGGCAAACCACGCGCCTGGGCCCACGCCTCGCTGCCCAACAGCACCAGGGATGCACCATCGGTGAGCGGTGTGGAATTGCCGGCCGTGAGCGTGCCTTTTTCGCTGCGTTCGAACGCGGGCTTGAGCGCGGCGAGTTTCTCCAGGCTCAGGTCGGGGCGCAGGTTGTTGTCGCGGGTCAGGCCCAGAAACGGCGTGAGCAGATCGTTATGCCAGCCTTCGGCATAGGCAGCGGCCATTTTCTGGTGACTCTCGAGGGCGAGTTGATCCTGCTCGGCACGGGGAATCTGCCAGGTCTGTGCCATCAATTCGCAATGCTGGCCCATGGACAAACCGGTGCGCGGCTCGCCGTTACGCGGCAGCTCAGGCTTGAGGTGCTGGGGACGAAGTTGTAACAGGACTTTTAATTTATCCGCCATGGACTTGCTGCGATTGGCTTGCAGCAGGATCTTGCGCAGCCCTTCATTCACGCCGATAGGCGCGTCGGAGGTGGTATCCACCCCCCCGGCAATCCCGCATTCAATCTGGCCCAGGGCGATCTTGTTGGCCACCAGCAACGCCGCCTCAAGCCCCGTGCCGCACGCCTGCTGAATGTCATAGGCCGGGGTTTGCGGCGACAGGCGTGAACCCAGCACGCATTCACGGGTGAGATTGAAGTCGCGGGAATGCTTGAGCACCGCGCCGGCGGCCACCTCGCCCATGCGCAGGCCGTGCAGGCTGTAGCGTTCGATCAGGCCCTCCAGGGCCGCGGTCAGCATCGCCTGGTTGCTCGCCGTGGCGTAGGGGCCATTGGAGCGGGCGAAAGGAATGCGGTTACCGCCAATGATCGCTACACGGCGCAATTGAGTCATGGAAAGCTCCCTGTCGGTTGTGGTCTGGATAACTGAGCCTAGTCGAACGACTGCTACCCTGGGATGGTCAACCCTTTGAACCCCAGCCTTCGGAGAGCGTTCCATGTCTGACCGTTATATCGACTTCGCCAACTCAAGCCTCGGCCATCGCCTGGTCGCCGCCCTTGGCCTGCCGTCACCGGTACGCCTGGAACGCTGGCAAGCCGGGCGCCTGCGCCCGGTGGAAGGTGCGCTGTTACTGGGAGGTGGCGCGCTGGCAACGAACGTGAAAGCGTTTGCCAACCGGCTCACCGACGCCATTTACACGTACGGCGCCGACACTTCGACCTGGATTCCCGGCCACGGCCCCAAGCTCAAGGCCGTGGTGTTCGATGCCAGCGACCTGCAACACACCGACCAGCTCAAGCAACTGCGTGAGTTTTTCCAACCGTTGCTGAAAAACCTGGATCACAGTGCACACCTGGTGATCCTCGGCCGCGCGCCGGAAAGCCTCAGCGACCCGTTCGCCGCCAGCGCCCAGCGCGCCCTCGAAGGTTTCAGCCGTTCTCTGGCCAAGGAACTGCGCAACGGCGGCGTGCTGCAATTGCTCTACGTCGGCGACGGTGCCGAAGACCAACTGGAAGGCGCGCTGCGCTTCTTCCTCTCACCGAAAAGCGCCTATATCTCCGGCCAGGTGATTCGCCTGAAGGCCTGTGCCACGCCCGTCGAAGACTGGACTCGCCCCCTCGCCGGGCGCAAGGCATTGGTCACCGGCGCAGCCCGTGGCATTGGCGCGTCCATCGCCGAAACCCTGGCCCGCGACGGCGCCGAAGTCATCCTGCTCGACGTGCCCCAGGCCAAGGCCGACCTCGAGGCCCTGGCCGCACGCCTGGGTGCGCGCACCGTGGTGCTGGATATCTGCGCCGAAGACGCCGCCGGCCAGTTGATCGAACACCTGCCCGACGGCCTCGACATCCTGGTGCACAACGCCGGGATCACCCGTGACAAGACCCTGGCCAACATGACCCCGGAATACTGGGACGCGGTGCTGGCGGTCAACCTCAATGCCCCGCAAGTGCTGACCAAGGCACTGCTGGACAGCGGTACCCTGCGCGACAATGCCCGTGTGGTGGTGCTGGCCTCCATCAGCGGCATCGCCGGCAACCGTGGGCAGACCAACTATGCCGCGAGCAAGGCCGGCTTGATCGGCCTGGTACAGGCATGGGCGCCGTTATTGGAAGAACGCGGGATCAGTATCAACGCCGTAGCCCCAGGCTTTATCGAAACCCAGATGACCGCGCATATTCCATTTGCACTGCGTGAAGCCGGGCGGCGCATGAGTTCCCTGGGCCAGGGCGGTTTGCCGCAGGACGTCGCCGAAGCCGTGGCCTGGCTGAGCCAGCCGGGTTCCGGTGCGGTCAGCGGGCAAGCGCTGCGGGTGTGTGGGCAAAGTCTATTGGGAGCGTAAGCATGGATTGGCAAACCTTAGGCAGTACGCCGTTTCTGCCACCGTTGTATTGGCGGGCAGCGCTCAAGCGCAAGATCACCGGCAACACGCTGCCCGAACAAGGCCTGCGCTGTCGGGTAAGCGTCGACCCCAAGCAGGTGGCGGCGTACCGCCAGGTCTGCGGGTTTACCGAGAGCCCCATGCTGCCGGCGACCTATCCGCACATCCTGGCATTCGGTCTTCAGATGCAGTTGCTCACCGATAAGAAGTTTCCCTTCCCTCTGCTGGGATTGATTCACCTGAGTAACCGTATCCGCATCCATCGCCCACTGGGCGGAGTCAGCGAATTGTCCATCGGCGTGCACACGCAGAACCTCAGGCCCCACCCCAAGGGCGCAACCTTTGAAGTAGTCACCACGGTCGAAGATTCCCTCGGCCTGCTCTGGGAAGCCGAGAGCCGCATGCTGTGCCGGGGTGTAAAACTGCAAGGCGAAACGACGGACAATGCGCCACAGAGTCCCACCCAGGTCAACGACCTGACCCGCTGGAAAGCCCCCGCCGACATCGGTCGCCGCTACGCACGGGTGTCAGGAGACTACAACCCGATCCACCTCAGTGCGCTGACCGCCAAACTGTTCGGTTTCCCCCAGGCCATCGCCCACGGGCTATGGAACAAGGCGCACACCCTCGCCGCCTTGGGCGAGCACCTGCCTGCCGCTAATATAGAAATAGACGTGGAGTTCAGGAAGCCCGTGCGCCTGCCCAGTGACGTCAGGCTACTGGCCAGCGCCGCCGGTTCCAGCGGCGAATTCTTATTGAAAGGCGCGGGTGACATCGAGCATATGCTGGGCAAATGGCAGCCCATTGCATAAAAGCGACTGATAAATTGTATATATACACCCTAAGTGATAGCGGGCCTTTTCAGGCTCGCTTTTTATATGCAGGTTTTTGATTTTAAACATATATACATCCAGAAACATCATGCCCTATACCTTTGGCATTAGTCGCTTAAACGGTACAACCCAGTCGTATATAAATCATTAATACCAAGTTGAGCATTGAGAGAAAGAGCGCCCGGGCCTGTTATAGCCACACGGACAAACGCATCGCTATCCGCAGAAATAGCCAGCGTTTGAGACAACTCAGGTTGTACAGGTGCAAGGAACTCAATCATGAAGACTCAAGTCATGTTCTGGAAAGCAAGTACCACGCTGGCACTGGCAATCGCACTCACACTCGGCGGTTGCAGCAACGGTGGCGGCGGACATCACAGTGGGGGCTCTGCTTCCTCGGATACTGCCGCTGGCGGTGGCGGCAGCGGTGGTGGCGGTACAGACGGTGGCGGTACCGGCACAACCAGCACCCTGGTAACGGCCAGCGTGGCCGACACCCTCGGCGATACCGTGACCGACCTCGGCGGCACCGTCAGCAGCCTGGGCACAACCCTCGACAGCCTGCCTATCGTGGGTGCAACTACGCGCAGCCTGGTGCGTGCCACCGGCAACGCCGTCAGCAGCATCGGCGACGGCCTGTCGGATGGCCTCGGTTCACTGGGTACCGACAGCAATGCACTGGGCAACACCGTCGCGGGCGTGGCCGACGGCGTCTCCGACCTCGGTGCAGGCGTGACCGCCACCGGCCAGAACGTCGCCACCTTGCTGGGGCACGTGCCGGTGGTCAGCGGCGCGGCACCGGTGGCAGGCAACGTCGTCGGCAAGCTCGGCAATGCCGTGACCATGCTCGGCGACACCCTCAGCACCGCCAGCACCACCGGCCCGCTGGGTTCGGCCACCCATACGCTTGGCGCAAAGGTATTGGTCCCGGTGGTGTCGCTGGTGGAAAGCACCACCGGTAAAGTCGGCAGCACGACCGGCCTGGACAGCCCCGTGGGCGGCCTGCTGCAAAAGCTCGGCGATACCGTCGATAGCCTGGGCAATCAAGTCGCCGACACCGGTGGCAGCGGCAACCCGGCGACCGGCGCCGTGGGCGGCGTGCTCAATGGCGTGGGTACCGTGGTCGGCAAGGCCAGCGGCTATGTCGACGCCACGGGTAACAGTGGCGGCAGCAACCGCAGACCGGGCCTGGCGGAACTCATCGGCGGCGTGATAGCGGGTGCCGGCAGCGGCCTCAATGCCGGCAGTAGCAGCGGCCTGGTCAGCGCCACCGGCGTCACCGGCGTGAAGGCGGGCACTACCGTGGCATCCCTGGGCACCCTTCTGGGCGGCAGTGGCGTCCCCAACACCGCCGCAGGTGCCCCCATTGCCACGTTGACCAGCCAGGTCGGCGGCGCGTTGAACCCCGTCACCAGTGGCGTCACCCGCCTCACTCAAAACGTCGGCAATGCCACCGCCCTGGGCACTCCAATCAACGGCCTGGCCACCAACGCCGGCGGCGCCGTCAGCAGGCTGGGCAGCCAAATCACCGGCACCAACGCCAACCCGGTCATCAACGCCTTGGGTGGTACCGTCAACGCAGTGGGTGGCACCGTGGCCTCGGTCGGAGGATTGGTCAGCGGCGGCCCCAACACCGGTGGTGGTTTGCTCGGCGGCGGCCTGGCGGTGACGAGCTCCGCGGGTGCCAGCACCAGCACGAATGGCGGTGCCCTGGGCGGGCTGCTGGGTGGCCTGACCGGCAGAAAATGATTGCACCTGGCCGATTAGACGGCCTCACCTACAGCGCCTACGCTTGGTTGAGACGAGAGACCAGCTAAGTCTCTCGTCTTTTTTTCATGGGTCAATGATCGCCCCCTGAAAACACCCAGACCGCGCTCCTCGAGCCCGACGGGAACCTGCAAAACGCTGCAGCAGTTTTGACCATGGAGTGTCCTATGCGCGCTTTGACACCATTGTTACTGCTCACCCTCAGTGCTTCCGTCCACGCCGGCCCCCTGCCCAGTTTCCTGAATAGCAACGACACCGTCCGCAACCTGCCCGTGCCTAACCTGCCCGCCGACGCCTATCGACCGGCGCTCCCGCAGACCCGACTGCCCGCCCCTGCTGCCAGCGCGGAGCAGCCGTTGCTGATGGACACCAAGGTGACCATTCGAAAGCTGCAGATCGACGGCGGCACGGTCTACCCGCTCAAGGACGTCGCCCAGGCATTCGAACCGCTGATCGGCCATGAGACCAACCTGGCGCAATTGATCGAAGCCACCCGCAGCATCACCCGCCGCTACCAGGAAGATGGCTACCTGCTGTCCTACGCGTTCCTGCCGGAACAGCGCTTCGACGGCGGTCTGGTGCATGTGGTGCTGGTCGAAGGCTATATCCGCGATTACCAGCTGCAAGGCGACATCGGCCCGGTTTCGTCCTACGTCGACAAACTCGCCGAAAAACTCAAGGCCGAACGTCCACTCACCCGTAAGACGTTCGAGCGTTACACGACACTGATGAGCGCCATCCCGGGCGTAACCTTGCAGGCCCAGGTACCGCCGCCCGCCACCACCGACGGCGGCACGCCGATGCACATCACCGCCAGCCGCAAACCCTTCACCACCAGCATGAGCCTCAACGAGGCCAGCCGAGGCGGTACGCAGGCGCTGCTCACCGGCACCGGCAACTCCTGGACCTCCATGGGCGAACAACTGAGCCTCAGCGGCCTGTTCCCGCCCGGCGACGACAAAGAACATTACTACCGCGCAGCCTACAGCCAATTCATCAATGCCGAGGGCACCCAGCTCACGCTGGCGGGTGAACGCTACCGCGCCGACCCACGCACCAGCCTGCAACTGGGCGAAGGCCTGGAGCTCAAGCCACACCAGGAAATCGACCGCTACGCCATCGGCTTCAGCCACCCGCTGATCGCGTCGCCCAACGAGTCATTGAACCTGGGCGCGCGCTACTATGCCGTCGACCAGACTACGCGCTACAAGCTCGAAGGTTTCCCGCAACGCCTGGCGCTGCAAACAGACCTGCGCGCACTGGCGTTCGAAGGCGATTGGCGCAAGGCCGACACGACCCAGTTGCGCATCCTCAGCGCCGGTGTGTACCAAGGCATCAACGGCATGGGCGCCAAGACCCGCACAGACTTCGGCGGGCTCAAGCCGGACCTCGACTTCTTCCGCCTGCGCCTCTCCGGCGTGCAGAGCAACAGGCTCTTCGATAACTGGCAAGGTGTACTCTCCGGCGCACTCTACTGGAGCCACCACGACCTGCCCGACAGCGAGCGTGCCACCTTCGGCGGGCAGAATTTCGGCCGTGGCTACCCCGATGACCAGGGCTCCGGCGACAAAGGCTGGGGCGTGGCGTATGAGATCAACTACAGCTACAACCGTGCTGGCGAGTGGGTGCGGATCCTGCAGCCCTATATGGTGCTCGACCGCGCCAGGGCCTGGTTCAACGACCTGCCGGTCAAGGGCAGCGATATGTCATCGGCGGCCCTGGGCCTGCGTTTTGGCGACGCCAGGTACTACAACATTTCCGTGGAAGCGGCCAAGCCGATGGCAGATGTGGCGCGGGATAACTTCGACCGACGGCCGCGGTATACGCTGAGCTTCACTTATCAGCTGTGAATGAGCGCTTAATACCTGGAGTGAGAGAGAGGAAACAGGTTGTTGAGCGTATCGATCAGGCGCACCAGATAGATCGGCTTGCGGAACAGGTCCAGCACCTGCAGGCGCAGCATGTCGCTGACGTCATCCATCTCGGCATGGCCGGACATCACGATCACCGGCAGGTGCGAGCGCGAGGTGTGTTCGCGCAGGCGCTTGATCAAGGAAATGCCGCTTTCCTCAGGCATGCGCAGGTCGGTAATGACCAGGGCGATATCCGGATGCAGTGTCAATTCTTGCAAGGCGAAGGTCACGGAGGTGGCGGTAAAACAGACAAAGCCCTCGTGTTCGAGGGATTCGGCCAGCTCAACCAGAGCATCCTCTTCGTCGTCCACCAATAGTATTTGTTGGCGAGACAAAGAAGATGTGCTCATGGCCGTACCTGGAAGAATGGGGTAATTGAAGAATAGCTGCTGCAACTTGGCAGTCAGGTCGCCGTTGGCAGCTTGGTAGCGATCGACGTGAAAATTCCACTTATCTTGGTGCCCAGGCCGGTTCCGGCACCCACAATGACAAGGGCCACCAGCGCCACGATAATGGCGTATTCAATACCTGAAGCAGCCTCTTTGCGTTTGAAGAACAGTTGTGTTTGAACATATAACTTCAACATCAGGTCAAGGAACATACGACTTCTCCCTAATACGCCACTAAAAGCCAGTACGGCTCTAGCACGATGTTTGCGACGTGCAATTAGAGCATTGCCAACAAACCTCAGCCTCACAACTGTAAGAACTCATTAATCACAAAGTATTAGTCGTCGGCCCATGCCTGACTACCCGGCTGCAAATAGCGTTCAAATAAAATTTTATCCGTGACAAATGGCGTTTCGTCCTGGCTGAGCTACCTTCAAATAGCCAAATCGTTAGATGTTCATCACAGCCAGGTTGCGAATTAGTTCGTTTGGATTGACGAACAGGTAGTGCAACGGGAAAGGGAGAGCCGTCATGAACAGTCGCATCAGCATGGCCCTGGCCGCTGTGCTGCTAATCGGGGCATTGATTGCAGGGTACTGGGGGCTGGTGTTGAGCCGCCAACCGGAGCCCGTCGCAACACCTGTCATTTCTGCCGAAAAGCCCACTGCTGTCGTCGAAGACCAGACCCGCCAACCAGTGGTCGTACTGGCGCATGACGTCCCTGCCTTCGTTGCACTTACCGCTGCCGACCTGGTCGTGGAAAAACTCCGCACGGTGCCGGCCGGCAGCCTGACGCGGCTGGACCAGGCCATCGGCCGCCAACCACTGCGCGCACTGGGAGCAGGTACCTGGCTCAGCGAAGAAAGCTTCAGCGCCGGCGGCCCGCTTGCCCGCATGATTCGTCCCGATGAGCGCGCATTGGCCGTGGCCGTCGACGAGGTGATCGGCGCGGCAGGCCAACTGAGCCCCGGCGACTATGTGGATGTGCTGCTGTTCCTGCGCCAGGATGCTGGCAACGCGGAGCAGTCGGCACAAATCGTCCTTCCGGCCCTGCGCCTGCTCAGCGTCGGTGACCAATTGGGCCTGGCCAACGATGGCTTGCCGGCCGTGCCGCCCGCCACCACGCCCGAGGAGCGCGCCCAGGCTGCCCAGCGTCGCGCTGCTGCACGCACCGTGGTGCTGGCCGTGCCGGAGCCTCTATTGAGCCGCCTGATGCTGGCGTCGCAAGCCGGTACCTTGCGCCTGGCCGTGCGCAGTGCCGAGGAGCAACTGCTCAGCCAGTACTGGGCCGGGGAAAACGACGCTTCGGACAAACTGGCCAATGCCAATCGTGACCTCTACCAATTCACCCAGCTTGCCCTTGTGGGACCGCCCAAAAGCGTCGCGCAAATCAGCGGCACACCCGCTGTACGCCGGGGCGTCGAGGTGATTCGCGGCGCGCAGGCCACTGAACAAACCCCGTGATTGAGCAAGGATGCCTTGAATGAGCCATCGCTACGCCCTCATGTTCACGCCAATTGCCTGGGCCTTGATGCTGACAAGCCTGCCAGCCGCCATGACCCTGGCGGCACCCGGCAATTGCAGCGCCATGGGCCAGTTGCCTGCCGTGGTCGAGGTGGGCGAAGGCTTGCAACAGGAGCTGCAATCGCCGGTGCCAATCACCCGCCTGGCGATTGGCGACCCGAAGATCGCGGATGTGCGCGTCAATGGCGACCGTCAATTCCTGCTGACCGGCGTCGCCAGCGGCGCTACCAGCCTGATGGTGTGGACTGCCTGTACCAAGGCGCCGCGCCAGAGCATGGTGTTCGTCAAGGGCAAGGCCACGTCGGCACTGACCAGTTTGTCGCGGCCACCCTCCGAAGACCCATTGCTGCCCAGCCAGGTGCAGACGGATATACGCTTTGTAGAAGTCAGCCGCACCAAGCTCAAGGAAGCCAGCACCCAGTTCCTGGGGCTGGGCAACAATTTTTTCCTCGGCAGCCCCAACCTTCTCTCCCCGGCAGAAGGTGTGTTCAAACTGCCGGTGAGTGCCGAGTCTTTCAATGTCGGTTTTGGCGGCGGTCGGGTCAAAGCGATGATCAACGCCCTCGAGAGCAGCGGTTTTGCCTACACCCTGGCGCGTCCCAGCCTGGTAGCGCTGAGCGGCCAGAGCGCAACCTTCCTGGCCGGCGGTGAAGTACCTATACCCGTACCCAGCGCCGGCAGTGACACCATCTCCATCGAATACAAGGAATTCGGCATTCGCCTGACCCTCACGCCGACGGTGATTGATCGCAACCGCATCACCCTCAAGGTAGCGCCGGAGGTCAGCGAGCTGGACTACAGCAACGCCGTACAGATCCAGGGCATCCAGGTGCCGGCCCTGACCGTACGCCGCACCGACACCAGCGTGTCCCTGGCCGATGGCGAAAGTTTTGTGATCAGCGGCCTGATCAGCACCAACAACCGCTCCAGCATCAGCAAGTTTCCAGGGTTGGGCGATATCCCGGTCCTAGGTGCGTTTTTCCGCGACACCAATATCCGCCGCGAAGAAAAGGAGCTGCTGATGATCGTCACGCCGCACCTGGTGCAACCGCTGGCGGCCAACGCTCAGCTGCCTTCCTTGCCCGGCGAAAAACTGCGCAACTATGACCCCAACTGGTACCGCCTGTTTTTCCTCGAAAACGGTAATTTCGACCGCCGCAGTGGACTTTCCCAATGAGCGATAGCTTGAGCCAGACGTTCCTCGCCATCACTCGCAACACCATCGACCTGGAGTGGCTGCAGGGTGCCCTGGCACCCCTTGGCCAAGTCGTGAGCGCTGGCACCGGCAGCCTGGACGAGCTGCTGGCGCTGGTCGACGTGACCTTTGCCAACCTGGTGTTCATCGGCCTGGACCGTGAAAACCTGGTGGCCCAGAGTGCGCTGATCGAAGGCGCCCTGGAGGCCAAGCCGATGCTCGCCGTGGTCGCCCTTGGCGACGGCATGGACAATCAGCTGGTACTCAACGCCATGCGGGCCGGCGCCCGGGATTTCGTCGCCTACGGCTCACGCTCCAGCGAAGTGGCCGGCCTGGTGCGCCGCTTGAGCAAGCGCCTGCCGACCGTCATCCCCAGTGCGCATTTGGGTGGCCTGACCGTTCTGTTTGGCACCCAAAGCAACGCCGACGGCGCGATGCTGGCGACCCACCTGGCCCTGGTGGTGCAAAAAAGCGGCCAGCAGACCCTGCTGCTGGATCTGGGCCTGCCACGCAGCGACAGCCTGGCGCTGCTGGGGCTGGAGAGCACTTTCAACTTCGGTGACGCGTTGCGGCATTTGCGCCGCCTCGATACCACGCTGATCAACAGCGCCTTTACCACAACCGTGGATGGCCTGCGCATCCTGGCGTATGCCACCGGCGACGAACCGCTGAAACTGACCAGCGCCGCCGAGCTGTACATGCTGCTCAGTGCATTGCGCCAGCACTTCCAGCACATCGTCGTGAACCTTACCGGGCAACCGGACAGCGACGCACTGCGCACCTTTGTCGGCCACTGCGACAAACTGCTGTGGTGCACCGACCAGAACGTACTGGACTGTCGCCGCAACCTCGCGGTGCTCAACCGCTGGCGCGACAAAGGCATGAAACTCGACCACGCCAGGCTGGTGGTCGACCGTTATATCAAGTCCTGCGTACCAGACACCGACACCCTGGAAAAAAGCTACGGCCTTGAGTGCATCGCCGTGCTGCCGCTGAGCGCCGAACTGCGCCTGAACGTAAAGAACCAGGGCCAAACCCTGTTTGCCCTGGCCCCACGTGAAGCGTTGAGCCTGGCCGTGCGCACCTTGGGCGAACGCCTGGCGAAACGCTCCGAGGGCTTGGAAAAACCATCAATGCGTTGGTTCGAACGCATCCTGGGGACAGTGCGATGAACGGCGAGAAACTCTTCGGCGGCCCGGCCCGCAGCGGCGGCAACACGGATCACGATGGCTTGAAGCTGGTGTTGCATCGCTACATCATCGACGCTATCGAGGAGTCGGGTAAGAACCTGCTTGAAGACACGCGCCAATCCCTGGCGCAATTTGTCGTCGACAAGGTGTCCGAGTACATCACGCGCATGCGCCTGGCGATCTCGCGCTATGAGATGGAACGCCTGGCCGAAGAGATCGTCGATGAACTTACCGGTTTCGGCCCGCTGGAGGTGCTGCTGCGCGACCCATCGGTCACCGAAATCCTGGTCAATGGGCCGCACCGGGTGTTTATCGAACGTGAGGGCCTGCTGCATCAGAGTGACCTGCGTTTTATCGACGACCACCACGTGGAGCGCGTGATGCAACGCATCCTCGCGCCATTGGGCCGGCGCCTGGACGAGTCCTCGCCGATGGTCGATGCACGCTTGCCTGACGGTAGCCGGGTCAACGCGATCATCCCGCCGATTGCCCTGGATGGGCCATGCCTGTCAATCCGCAAGTTCCGCAAGGACATGCTCAAGAGCAGCGACCTGGTTGCCATGCAGACCATCGACCAGAGTATCTTCGAGTTTTTCCAGGAAGCCGTCGGCAGGCGCTGCAATATCCTCATCAGCGGCGGCACCGGCACCGGCAAGACCACGTTGCTCAATATCCTCAGCCAGTTGATCAATCCCCACGAGCGTCTGGTGACCATCGAAGACGTTGCCGAATTGCAACTGGGGCATCCCCATGTGGTGCGCCTGGAAACCCGCCCGCCCAATGCCGAGGGCCACGGTGAGGTCAGGTCCAGCGACCTGATTCGCAACGCCCTGCGGATGCGCCCGGACCGTATCATCCTGGGGGAAATCCGTGGCGTGGAAGTGCTCGACGTAATGACGGCCATGAACACCGGCCACGACGGTTCCATGAGCACCGTGCACGCCAACAATGCCCAGGATGCGTTGCTGCGCCTGGAAACCCTGGTGGGCCTGACCGGCCGCGTGATCGCGGAAAAAACCCTGCGCCAGATGATCTGCGCCGCGCTGGATGTGGTGATCCAGCTGACGCGCATGCCCGATGGCCGTCGTTGCGTGAGCGAGGTGGTGGAAGTGGTCGGTGTGCGCGATGACGTGTATGTCACCAATACCCTGTTCCGGCTGGACCGGCGCACCGGTGTCGGTTTCCTGCGCGAAGCCATCAACCCGGCCGGCGATAAGTTGCGCCGCGAATCGGCCTTGCCGCTATAGGGAGCGCCTGATGACCGGACCTGTATTGCTGCTGGTTTGCCTGTTGCTGATCGGTCTGTCGTTCTGGCTGTTTCAGCATGGCCTGCGCAAGGCCCGGACCATTCGCGTGCTGGAGCGCCTCGGCGATGGCCAACCCGAGGCCCAGGAGCAGCCCGGCACCTGGACCGGCCTTGAGCGCATGTTTCTGCGCGCCGGGCTGGGCAAACCCAAGGAACGCCTCGGCCTGTGGCTGAGCGCGTGGGTGGTCGGCGCCCTGCTGGGCTACTTGGTCGCCGACTGGCTGGGCCTGGTGTTGATGGCCCTGGGCCCGCCCCTGGCATTGCGTGCGTATATCGCCTGGCGTTACCAGCAGCGGGTGCAACGCATGGTCGAGCAACTGCCGCAGCTGTTGGACCATAGCGTACGCAGCCTCAAATCCGGCCGCACCCTGGCCGACGCGGTATTGGGCGGTATCGAGAGCGTGGAAAACCCGCTCAAGCACGCCATGGGCCGCATGCAGCGCAACGTGCGCCTGGGGGTGAGCCTGCCGGATTCGGCCAGCGACTTCGCTGAATTCTACGAACAGGACGAGTTCCGCCTGTTCGCCCTTGGCCTGAAGGTCAACCACCGCTACGGCGGCAACGCCAGCGAACTGCTGGAAAACCTGATCAAGATGATCCGCGAGCGGGACCAGGGCGCCCGGCAACTCAAGGCGATGACGGGCGAGACCCGCATGACGGCCTACGTGCTGGGCGGTTTGCCGATCCTGATCGTGGGCTACTTCATCCTGGTCAACCCTGGCTACTTGATGACCATGTGGAACGACGACACGGGGCGCTCCCTGCTGTTCGGCGCACTGGCGATGGACCTGGCGGGCATCTTTGCCATGTGGCGCATGCTGAGGAGTGTGTGAGATGGCCCTGATGGTCAGCCTGTTGCTGGCGCTCGCCGCCATGGTACTGGCGGGCGGGCAATGGCTCGAACATCGCCGTCGTGATCGCCGGGTCGTTGAGCGCTTGCAAGGGCGCAGCGCCAGCGATGACAAACTTGGCACGTTCATGCGCCAACTGGGCGCAAGCACGCTGGCCCAGCGCTCAGTCAGCCTGGACAACGAGACCCAGGTCCTGCTCAACCGGGTCGGTTGGCGCAAGGCCAGCCAGCGCTCGCTGTTTGCCGCTTTCCAGATCGGCGTGCCTGTCGCGGCGATGGGCCTGACCCTTCTCGGCCAGCAACTACTTTTCCCTCACGCCAGTCCCGCCTGGATTGCCCCGGCGGTCGCCCTGGGCATCGGCTACCTGCTGCCAAAACGCGTGCTCGCCGCTGCCGCCAAATTCCGCCAGCAGCGCATCGCCAAGGAAATCTCAACCTTCATTCCGCTGCTGCGCATCCTGTTCGAGTCGGGCATGGCGATTGAACAATCCTTGCGCGTGATGGCCAACGAAGCCCAGCGCTTGCTTCCAGACCTGACCCACGAATTGCGCCTGATCCTGGCGCGAGTCGACTCCGGCCTGGAACTGAGCGAAGAACTGGGCAAGACCGCGCGCATATTGGAGGTGGATGAGTTCACCGACACCTGCATCATCCTCCAGCAATTGATCCAGCAGGGGGGTGGCGCGATGAAATCCCTGCTGACGCTCAAGCAATTGCTCGACGACCGGCGCCTGACCCGCATGCAGGAATACATCTCGAAAATGTCGGCCAAAATGTCGGTGGTGATGATGGTGTTCCTGTTTCCCGCCTTGCTGATCGTGCTCGGCGGCCCCGCCTTTATCGGCATCGCCCGCGCCTTGAGCCAATTCTGAGGACCACCTTGATGAAACCACTGATTGCCGGCCTGACCCTGCTGATGCTCGGCGGATGCGCCACCGACGGCCACACCCCATGGGCCGCGCTGACCTCGCCGGGCAGTTGCGCCAAACCCAGTGCGGAGCAGGAACTGACGCTGAACCTGTCCGATGACCTGGCCAACGAGGGCAAGCTGCACGCCAGCCTGGCCAACCTGCAGAACCTGCCCGACAGCTTGCCCCAGGTGCGCCAGCGCCAGGCCCGTAACTTTCGCTTGCTGGGCCGCAGTGAGGCCGAACCCTTGTATCGCAGCCTGCTGGGTACTTGCATGACCGCCGAAGGCGAACATGGGCTGGGGCAACTGGCAGCGGCCAAGGGCGACCACCCACAGGCGATGGCTCACCTGCAAAGGGCCGCGCGCCTGGCGCCCACCGATGAAAAAATCCGCAATGACCTGGGCGTGGTGTACCTCAACCAATTGCGCCTGGAAGACGCACGCTTTGAGTTCATGACGGCTATCGAGCTCAAACAGGGCGACACGTTGGCTGCGGTCAACCTGGTGACCTTGCTGATTTATCAGGATGACTGGGGGCAAGCGGCCAGAGTGGTCAGCCAGCTGGGTTTGAACCCCGGCCAGGTCACCGAGGCACAGGCCCGCGCGGCCCGGCTCAAGCACTCAGCGAGGACCGCGCGCAACGTCGCGACGACCGCCGATGCCCTGCCGGTGAGTATCAAGTAAGGAGTCGATGATGAAAGCCCATTACGTTGTGTGTCTGGCGCTGCTGCCATTGAGCGCCTCGGCTATTCCACCGGGGCCTTCGTCCCCGCAGCAGGCCGAAACGGAAAACTGGATGGCGTTGCAGGTCGATGGGCGGGCAGCCTCGCCGACACCGCAGAGCACCACCCCGGCGGAAAAGGAGCAGGCCTTGCAGCGGTGGCTGGACAGTCACAAGCACCCGATTCCGGAGTTCTTTGAAACCAAGTCGGAGGCGGGCGGCAAGAGCCAATGAACCCCGTGCGTCAGTGCGCACTCATCTGCTGGCGCATCGGCGAGTGGCTTGGCGACAACGCCAGCGCCAGCTGGGTGCGGTTGTGCATATGGGTCAGGCGCAACACCTGGGACACATACAGCTTGACGGTGTTTTCGGTGATGCCCAATTCGCAGGCGATCTGGTAATTGGTCTGGCCCTTGCCTACCAGCCACGCAACCTCCATCTGACGCGGTGACAACTGGTTGAAGATGGATGGAATCTGCGCCGGCCCGGCGTCTTGCCCGCCCTCGGCGTCAGCGTCCTGCAGCGGGCCGCGCCGTACCTTGTCGAGGTCCTGGTACAAGTCATTGATGGATTCGGAAAGGTACTGCAGTTTCTGGTTCAAGTGCCCCAGTTGCAGCTCCTTTTGCCGCTCTTCCAGCGCCGCTTCCTGGCGCTGCAGGCCCTCGAGCAACTCATCGAGGTTGATCGGCTTCTGGTAGTAATCCGAGATGCCCGCGCGCAGGGCCTTGATCACGTCCTGTTTGTCGGCACGCCCGGTGAGCATGATGGCCTCGAACGCACGCCGCTTGCCGGCGATCTTCTGCATCGACTGCACCAACTCGATCCCATCCATGTCCGGCATGTGCAGGTCACACAACACCAGGCCGACCTCGGCGTCCTCGCTGAAACGCTGCAAGGCCTGGCGGCTGGATTCGCACGGGACGCAGTGGTAGCCACTGCTTTCGAGAAATTCGCAGAGTTCCTCCACGATCAGCGGTTGGTCATCGACCACCAGCACTTTTACAGCCGATTTCAGCTTGTTCACACGCGACTCCATGCCTGGCAAGCCAAAAGACTGACCTATCCGTTTGGACGAAGAATCCTATACATCCGTTCCATAAACGTAGACCTACTTTCCGACTCTGTACATAGCAATAGAGGCATTGTGCGACTAAAGGGTCCACACCCCATACAGCACAAAACCCGCGAATAAAAACGCGGCGAAAGGCTGCTTGGCAGGCGGGCCTTGTACCCGATCAGCAGCGCGCGGACCGAGCTGTTGACGAACGACCAACCAGCCGACCAGGGTGATGGCGGCACCGATCAGCGACCACAACACATGATCCACCGTGGTGGCCAGGCCCAGCGCCGCGAGCAGCTTCACGTCGCCCGCACCGAAGCGGTCCAGCGCATAGCCCGGCAGGGTCAACAGCAGTGCCAGGGCAAACGCCAAGAGACCGGCGCTCGCTGGCGCGCCCAGCCAGGTGGCACCTGTGCACAACAGGTATAACAGCGCCAGCAACGCCACGCCCAGGGTCAAGCCATTGGCGATCTGTCGCCGGCGAATATCCTGCACCGCACAGACTCCCAGCCAGATCACTATCACTACGCCATGAATCACGTAAAAAACGTTCCTTTTCGCTGAATGATTCTATGCTGATATCGAGTCGTAGACGTCAGGGTAGACGCAGTCATGAAAACAGGCCTGCCGGCAAAGCAAAAAGGGGCTGCGGCGATCGAATTCGCCTTGGTCTTCGGGATCTTTTTTGCGGTGTTCTATGGCTTGATCAGCTTCAGCCTGCCGCTGCTGTTGATGCAGTCGTTCAACCAGGCAGCGGCCGAGGCCGTGCGCCAGGCCATGGCGGTAGACCCGGTTGCGGCAGGATCGGCCTACCCCAACCTTGTCACCCAGCGTGCGAAAGATGCGGTAGCGGCGCAATTGAGCTGGATCCCCGCCAACTTCCAGTTCCAGCCGTCCTTCATCAGCGCCACCTACACCGGCACCACGCTGACTGTCACGATCAAATACCCCTCCTCCAACCTCTACTCCGTATTCCCGGCGCTGGTGGTGCCAGGCATTGGCACTGTGCCGAACCTGCCGACCAACCTTTCGGCCAGCTCGAGTCTTCAGTTTTGACTGCGGGGAATAATTTCTTCGAGCGCCTGCGGGGCCGTGTCGGCACCCAGGCCTTCGAGGCACCCACTGTCCCTGCAGCAGGGCTGCGCGTGTTATTGGATCATCAAGGCCATGTGGTGGACATCCGCGGCACACTGCGTTCGCAACTCGCCATGCCCGTCGGGGGTGAAGCACGGCCGCTGCTGCGGGAGTTGCTGTGCGCCAGCAGCGCCTTGAGTATCGAAGGCAGCCCTGCCGACTGGCAACGCCATACCCTGGACCTGGACTTCAAGGGCTCTGCCGGCCAGGTCCTGCCCACCCGCGGCTGGGTCGAGCCGGAGGGCGACCGCTGGGTGCTGCACCTGCTGGACATCAGCGACTTGCTCGCCGGCCGCCACCTGGCTGAACAGCGCGAGCAGAACCACCAACTCGCCTGCAGGATGAGCGAACAGTTGCGAGTGTGCAGCCTGAGTCGCCTGCCCGAGACGTTCAACGAGCAACTGCGCAGCCTGGCCCAACGCTGGCGTATCCCCTGTGTGGCCCTGGCATTGCTCGATGAAACCAACCAGGGTTGGCGGATCTACAGCCAATACACCGCTCACGACGCCCCGGGCTTGTGGCAAACCGGCCAACATCTGGGGGCCAGCCTGGACAGTGTCAACGGCAACGCGCTCCTGAGCCTGGCCCACGGGCGCATTGACAACCCCCGCCTGCAGAGCATTTTCGGCGATATCGACGGTTTTCTGGTGCCCTACCGTGACAGCCAGGGCGTGGCGGCCTGGCTGCTCTGCGGTTTCTACGGCGGCGAACCGCACACCCGCGAACGTGACTGGCTGGACCTCACCGCCGCACTCGCCGCCCCGCTGCTGAGCCGCCTGCGCGAACAACGCAGCCATCAGCAACTGGAGCGCATGGAGGCCCTGCAAGAACTGCTCGGCACCGGCTGGTGGGAACTGCTGCCCGCCACCCAGGAGATCCAGCTCGCTCCCCAGTTGTTGCATAGCCTGGGCCAGGAACACGGCGCCACGCGCCAGGCACTGGCCCTGTGGCTGGAGCTGATCCACCCCGCTGATCGCCAGGAACTGCTCAGCCACCTGCAAGACCTGCAGGCACTGGACAAACCCCTGCTGACCAACGTGCGCCTGCCAGGCAGTGACGCGGACCACACGCCCATCTGGTATCGCGTGCAGGGCCAGGTACTGGGCGTGGGCGACAACCGGCGCTGGGTCGGTTTCATGCTCAACATCAGCGACATCAAGAACCAGCAACTGCAAGCCGCCGCCGCCCATGCACGCCTGGATAACCTGATCGCCAGTTCACCGGCGGTGATCTACGTGCAGCGCTACGTCGGCGGCGCGCTGCACCCGGCGTTTTTCAGCGACAGCCTGTTGCCGCTGCTGGGCTGGAGCCTGGCCGATTGCAGCCACGACGGCCTGGCCTCGTTGATCCATCCCGAAGACCGTGAGTTGTACTTCCAACGCACCCGTCAATTACTACGCGAAGGGAATGTACGCAGCCGCTACCGGGTGCGCGACACCCGCGGCGACTACCATTGGCTGCTCGACGAGGCCAAGCTGCTGCGCGATGACCTGGGCCTGCCGGTGGAGGCCGTGGGGCTATGGCTCGATGTGACCGACGCGACCCTGGCCGCCGAACAGGTCAGGCAGAGCGAAGAGCGCTACCGCATCCTGGTGGAAGACTCGCCGGCAATGATCTGCCGTTATCGCCCGGACCTGACCCTGACGTTTGGCAACACGCCGCTGGCCAACTACCTGGAGTGCTTGCCCGCGCAACTGCCGGGGCGGCAATTGGACGCGTGGTTGTCGGATGAACAGCGCCAGGCATTTATCCAACGCATCCGCCGACTGACCCCCGAGTTTCCGGTGAGCACCGCCGAAATCAGCCTGCAGCTGCCCGGGCGCGAACATGCCTGGTGGGTATGGTCCGACCGTGGTGTGTTTGACGAACAAGGTCAACTGGTGGAAGTGCAGGCCGTGGGCCGCGACAACACCGAAGTGCGTCGCTCCCAGCAGCAACTGACCCAGAGCGCCAAGATGGCGACCCTCGGCGAAATGGCCACGGGCCTGGCCCATGAGATCAACCAGCCGCTGAACGTGATGCGCATGGCGATCGTCAATGTGCTCAAGCGCCTGGCCAACGGCGACGCGCAGATCGACTACCTCACCGAAAAACTCAAGCGCATCGACACCCAAGTGCAACGCGCGGCGAGGGTGGTGGACCATATGCGCGTGTTTGGCCGCCGTTCGGAAATCGAACAGCAACCGTTCGACCCAGCGCAAGCCGTGGAAGGGACCTTGTCGCTGCTGAGTGAAGGCCTGCGCGGCAAAGGCGTGGACCTGCGCATCACACCTGCGGACTTCAGGGTGCAGGTCAAAGGTCATGTCGACCAGCTTGAGCAGGTGTTGATCAACCTGATGGTCAACGCCCGCGATGCGCTATTGAGCCAGCGCGAAACAGCCGCGCAATCGCGCCCCTGGATTGCGCTGCACTGCGAGCACGACAGCCGGCATGTGCGCATCTGGGTCGAGGACAACGGGGGCGGCATCGACCCACGATTATTGGAGAGGATTTTCGAGCCGTTTTTTACCACCAAGCCGATTGGGGTGGGGACCGGCCTGGGGCTGTCGGTAAGCTACGGGATCGTGGAAAACATGGGTGGGCGCTTGAGCGTGATCAATGGCGAGGACGGCGCACGGTTTTGTGTGGAACTGCCGGTGGTTCAGATCACCAGGTAGGCGCGGCCCATCTGACACGTCAGGTTGGCGCCGACTTCGGCGTTGCCGAGGTTGATGCCCAGGGCCGAGAGCAGCGTGTTGACAATGGGGTCGAGCAGCGGTGACAGGACGTCCTGGACAAGGGTGACCACCGCGCTGGTGATGGTAGCCAGGGCCGTCGTAACCGTGCCGTTCGCCGCACCGGGCGTGCTGCCGCTGGGCGGTACGTAGGTAGCCTGCAGGCCGCTCAGGGTTGCTCCCAGGCTATTGACGATATTGGCGGTGCCGGGTGGACTTTTGTAGGTCGGCACGGCATTCATATCGGCGACCGGTAAGAACAGCAACGAGCTGGTCTGCGCCGCCACGGTAGACAACGCCTTCACATTCAAACCACCGCCTACACCCGCTGTACGCGTGCCACATATCTGCGACAGCACAATGCAGTAGCGCTGGCCAAAATCGATCAGCCTGACCGGCTGCACGGTGACTGGCGCCGATGACGAAAACGCGGTGGCAGGGTCGACATAGCCCAAGCCCAGGGTGGCCATGGCGGTGGTGGCCTGCACCGTTAGCGACTTTGTGGCCGGCGTGGCACAGCTGTAGTCCGTGACTTGACTCTGCGCACTGGCCGCTTCGATGTAGATGGACAGTGATTGTGTGATATCCACGTCGGTGACGTTACACGCCACCAGGCACAACACGCCGCCCACCACTGCCGGGATATTCAGGTTCAACAGGCCGCCGACCACCTTCGACACCGGTGTCGCCAACCCGGTCAGGATTGATGAAACCCCCGACACCAGCTTGATGATCGGCGCATCCACCGTAACCAATGTGCGCACTTGCGCGGTTCGGACAACAATCTGATCCGTCTGCGGGTTATTCAGAAGCCCCGCCTTGGCCTTCGCCGGATTACCGATGGCCGACAATTGCGGCGGCTCGATGACTTTGGTCTGGATCGAGACATTGCCCACCAGGGGAATATTCACCTGAGCGGCCGCACTCACCGCACCCTTGCTATTGGACAGCTGCGCCACGGCCTCCAGCAATTGAAACAACTGCACGTTGGTATTCAGCGCCGCGGCCGGTGTTCCGCTGGCAACCTTCAGCAGGTCTGCGACTTTCAGCAGCTGGGTATTGGGCGCGATGGCTTTCAATGAAATCACATCGTTGATGACCGCCGTCGCCACCGCTCCGTTTTTTTGCAGCACCTTTACCGCGGCATCGATCAGCTGGTTGGCGGATACGGCGGTGTTGAGCAGCGCATCGTAGTCACCCGCCGTCACGTTCAGCTCAATCGCCAACTGGTCCAGGTAGCCGAGCAGGTTGAGGTTCGTCGCCAGCAAGCCATTCCAGCCCGCCGCCGTCAGCGACAGGCTGCCGCCCAACAGGTTGCCAATGACCATGTTCAATAGCGGGGACTTCGCCGAATCCACCGTCGCCAGGCTGCTGCGAATCGTCAGTTGCGCCACTGGCGGCGCGTACGCGGCCACGGCGCTGGCAGCCAGGGTCATCTGGGTGGACGCCGGCGTACCGCTGAACATATTCCAGATACCCGTGGCGACGCTGGTTACTACGCTGCGCGTCGCCACTACCCGAATGGCCTCGTTTTTGCTGGCGTCGGCGCTGAATACGCGGATGTTGCCGGCATTGGTCGTCAATGTGCCGCAGGTCACGGCCAGGCCACGACTGCTGTCGCCGGCAACCACGGTGAAGCCATTGCGCGCGGCGTTCTGCACGGCATAGTCGTTGGCGCTGGTGGTCGGGCTGCACAGGCCACCACGCCCGGCGGCCTCCAGGGCGGCGGTGTCGGCAATGGACTGCAGCTTGCGCTTTTCCAGGTAGAGGCGGCCGCTGTCCACCGCCAGCAGCAGGAACACCAGCGCTAACGCCAGGGTGCCCGCTGCCATCAAGCCAATCGCACCACGCTGCCTGCAACCGAGTCGGGGAGACATCAGGCACTCCTTAGCGCTTACTCTCCGTGTTGCGGTGGAGTGTAGACAAGGCTTGGCAGGTGCGCAGGCCGGTCGCTACAAACGGTCAGTGCGGTGGGTAGCTGGAGAGGATCCGGGTCACCGTCGTGCGAATCGCGTTATTACGATCCTGGGGGTTGGGCGTGCTGCTCATCATCTGTTCATCACTGCCGCGCCACACCAGCTTGCCGTCCTTGCCGTCGAGCAGGTCGATCTGGATGGTCGCCACCTTGTAGGTGATGTTGCGTGTTTCGTTGTACATCGGCCCGCCCCAATAGCCGTTCCACGGGCCGCCCCAGGCGCCGCCATAGTTGGTGGTGACTTGTTGCTGGCGGTCTTCGACGATCAGGTAGGCCTGCACGTTCAGGTCAGCCCGGGTGCCTGCGGCTGCCGGGCGCAGGCCGCGCTGGTCAAGCTGTTCACCCACGGCCTGGCGGATGCGTTGTTCGGTGAGGTCGCTCTTGATCCGCGGATCATCGGGGCGGTATTGCAGCGCCGGGTCTTTCCAGGCCCAGTTGCGGTAGGCGCCGAAGTCGCGGCTGGCATCAAAATCGTGGTTGACCTGGCTGGTCTGGCAACCGCCCAGCAGCACAACAAAAGCTAGCGTAGCGATACGACGAAACATGGTTGATCTCCAACAAGGGACCGGGCTTTAGATGAGAATAGCGGTTAACTCGGAGGATAGGCGGTCATCGCCTTTTGCACGGCCTGGCGCAACGCATCCGCGCGCTCGCTGAGGCTGCCCTGGCTGCCGGTTTCCGCGCTGGCACTCCACACCGGCTGGCCGCTGCGGGCGTCGAACAGATTAACCCGCACCACCACCACTTGAACTTCATAGGTGCGCACGATCGGCACCGAGTTGTACATGCCGTAGCCCGGGCCGTAGCGGTTATAGCCGCCGTATCCGTAGCCGTAATCGTCCTGGACCTGCTTGAGACGCTTCTCCAGGCGTACATCGGCGCTCACCAGCAGGTCCGCCGGGCGGTTGTCGTGCAAGGGCCGCAGGCCGCGCTGGTCGAGGGCACCGCTGACCGCTTCGGCGACCTGCGCCGAGTCCGCCCAGGCCGTGCCGGCCGGGAGCTGGCCGTTGCGCCAGGCCCAATTGCGGTAGGCGCCATAGTCGCGCACCGGTGCCGGGTAGGCGCTGGCGTCGAAGGTAGTGGCCGCCTGCGCGGGCGCAGGCGGCATCGGCGCAGAAGCCGCCACATAAGGGTTGGGGCTGGAGCAGGCGCCCAGCCCGAGGGATAACAGGATCAAACAGAGACGACGCATTTCGACCTCCGCAGACTGGGCCGCTTATACCGGACGGCAGATCCAGTGCAAATAACGCCCAAGTCCGGCAAAGCTTGGGTGACGACGGTGAGCGAGCTCCATCTCTACAAGGTCCTTCAAGTCGGCGCGGGCCTGGAATTCCACCGGCATATAGTCGTGGAATACCCGCACGCCACTTTGGCTTTCGACCTGCCAAAGCCCTTCGAGTTGCGCCGCCAGCTCGCGCGGGTCGAGGGGCTGTTGCGGGGTCAGGCTCTGCTTTTCGCCGGCCATGTCATTCTTGCGCATCTTGCGGAAATGGCCTTTGAGCAGGTTGCGATAAATCAGCGCATCGCGGTTGTAGAACGCCAGCGACAGCCAGCCACCGGGCAGCGTCAGCTGATGCAGCACCGGCAGGATCCCGTGGGGTTCGGCCAGCCATTCCAGCACGGCGTGGCAAAGCACCAGGTCGTAGGGCTCGGTGAGCTGGCCGAGCAAGTCTTGCCACGGCGCGTGGATAAAGGTGGCGTCCTGCCCGGCCTCGGCGAAGCGTTGGCGCGCGCCCTCGAGCATCGGCTCGGCGGGTTCGGCCAGGGTCACCTGATGGCCGCGTTCGGCCAGCCACAGCGACATATGCCCCAGGCCCGCGCCGATATCCAGCACGCGTAACGGGCGCTCCGGCAGGGCCTCAGCCAGGTCGGCCTGGAGCACTGCCAGGCGAATCGCGCCTTTTGCGCCGCCGTAGATTTTCTCGGCGAAGCGCGTGGCCAACTGGTCGAAATGCCGGTCACTCATGGGCAAACCGCCGCTCGCTGTCGGCCAGTTTGGCGCGCACCACCTCGTTCATGTCCAGGCCCAGCTCGCTGCACAGCAACAGCAGGTACAGCACGATATCGCCCACTTCCTGGCCGGCGTGGGCAAGTTTGTCGGCGGGTAACTGGCGGGACTGGTCTTCGGTGAGCCACTGGAAGATTTCCACCAGTTCGGCCATTTCCACGCTGGCGGCCATGGCCAGGTTCTTCGGGCTGTGGAATGGCTTCCAGTCGTTGGTATCGCGGATGCGGTGCAGGCGTTCGGTGAGGTGTTCGAGGTTCATGGGGGGCTCCTGAATGGGTATAGCTTCAGGGGGATGGAGAGTGAAGGCAAGTGAATAGCGGTGGTGCGACGATTCGACTTGCCGCTGATGAGGCCCTAATCCACCACGCTGAATTCGAGCCGGGCGGTCTGGCCGGCTTCGTCGAGGACGCTGAGTTGGTAGCGGCCCAAGCGCTCGAAACTGGCATTGATGCTGTCCTGGTTGGCGCTGTCGCCCAGGGGGGCGCCGTTGAGAAACCACCAGCGCCGGCCGCTGCCGCCCAGGGCGGAAAGCTTGAGGCGCAGGGTTTGCTGGCTGGCGGCGGGCAGGCGCAGTTGGTCGCCTTCGCGCACGCCGACAATCGACAGCGGCGAAGACGCCGCCAGCGCCGGTGGCGGGCAATCGGGGGCGGCGGCGGGAATCCGCGCTTCACGGCGCTCGATCCTGGGCAACCATGGCTCCAGCGGTGCGGGCCACAGGGCGATACTTTTAGACACCGCGCCAGGGCAATGGGCATCCACCCTCAAGCCCTTGGCGTTGACCCAGACGCTTTCCATCAAGCCCACACTCAACGGCTGATCCAGCGCCTGCAAGGTCGGCGGCGTGGTGTTGTCCAGGGTCCAGGCAAAGCGCTGGCGGCGGCAATTCGGATCGCCGCGGTTCATGGGCTGGCCCAGCGGCCAACAGATCGCCGCCACGCCGACATTGGTCGGCACCGCCACCACCTGCGCGCTGATGCCGCGCTGGCTGTCGCGATTGGTCAGCACGTCATGCACCTGCAACATCAGCGGCGCCGCCGAGGCCAAACCGAACTGCCCTGGTACCGGCGTGCCGTCCGGGCGACCGATCCACACACCGATCAAATAGCGCGGCCCCACGCCAATCGCCCAGGCATCGCGAAAACCGTAGCTGGTCCCGGTTTTCCAGGCCAGGACCGGGCGCTGCACCAGTTCGGCACGCGGGTCGCGATCAGGCCGCGCCTGGCCACTGAGGATGCGCCGAACAATCCAGGCGGACCCTGGCGACAGCAAGGGCCGTTCTCTCAGCGTATCGTCCGGCTGCAATCGAAGGGTGGCGCTCCTGCCGTTGCGGGCGAAGGCGCTGTAGCCGCTGACCAGATCCTCCAGGCGGCTGCCCGCGCCGCCGAGGATCAGCGCCAGGTTGGGCTCGGCCAACGCCGGCAGGGCCAATGGCACGCCGCCGATGCGCATCTGCGCGGCAAACCGCTTGGGCCCGTACGCTTCCAGCAACTGCACCGCCGGCAGGTTCAGCGAACTGGACAGCGCCGTGCTCGCCGGCACTGCGCCGGTAAAGCCCATGGAAAAGTTGCCCGGGCGATAATCACCATAACGCCGGGGCACATCCTGCAGCAGCGATTCGGAGTGAATCAGGCCCTCGTCCAGGGCCATGCCATACAGGAACGGCTTCAAGGTAGAGCCCGGCGAACGCAGCGCGCTGATCATGTCCACATGGCCAAAGCGCTTGGCGTCGTTGATGTCCACTGACCCCAGGTAAGCGCGCACGGCCATGTTTTCTTCTTCCACCACCAGGATTGCGGCCGAGGTGTATTCCGGCAACCGCGCACGCCAGCCCAGCAACAGGTCTTCAAGACGGCGCTGCAGGGTGGCATCCAGCGTGGTGCGAATCAGCGGCGGGCTGTCCGGACGGTTCAGGCGGCGGGCAAGCAGCGGCGCCAGGCTCGGCTCCAGGCGCGGGGCGAGCAGCAACGGCTCTTCCAGCGCTTCGTCGACGGCGGCTTGTGGCCACACCTGGAACTCGGCGAGGCGGCGCAGTACTTTGTCGCGGGCCTCCTGGGCGCGCTGCGGGTGGCGATCCGGGCGCAGGCGGCTCGGCGCCTGGGGCAATACCGCGAGCAAAGCGGCTTCGGCGTGGGTCAGTTGCGCCGGGGACTTGCCCAGGTACGCCCAGCTGGCGGCCGCCACGCCCTGCAACGTGCCGCCGAACGGTGCGCGGTTCAGGTACAGGTTGAGAATCTGTTCCTTGGACAGGTGCCACTCCAACTGCGCCGTGCGCCACAGTTGGCGCAACTTGCCGTGGAAGGTCCGCGAGTGAGGATCCAGCAGGCGCGCCACCTGCATCGACAACGTACTGCCACCCGACACCACCCGCGCGCCCGTCAGGTTCTGCCACGTCGCCCGCACCAGCGCCAACGGGTTAACACCGGGATGCTGATAGAACCAGCGGTCTTCGTAGGTGAGCAGTGCATCGAGGTAATACGGCGACACTTCGCTGGTTTGCACCGGATAACGCCACACGCCGTTGGCATCGGCAAACCGCCATAACGGCGTGCCATCCTCGGCCAGCACCACCCGCGCCAGGTCGTCCCTGGGCAACGGCAACGGCCAGATACGATCGGCCAGCCACAGCAGGGCAATCATCAAGACCAGGCTCGCCAGGGTCCAGCGGACAAGTAAACGCAAATTCAAGCGGGCAAACCTCTATGCTTGTAGGGAACTAGCCTGTTGCAATAACAACCAAAGGCACAGATACGCCCACCTTCTTATCAGGACACACATATGCAGGTAGAAAGCTTTTTCGAATGGTTGGGCCAGGCGCTCGGTTCCGTCATCCGCTTTATCGTCGACGGGCTCAGCGGATTGTTCGGAGCCTTGACCCACGCCGGCGGCAACTTTGTCGAAGGACTGTCACGCACATTGGGCATGGACACCTCGATCATCAGCATCCTCACCCTGATCGTCGGCCTGCTGTTTCTGTACTCAGCCGTACGCGCCTTCATGCGCGCTTCGATTATCTTCGGGGTGATCTGGCTGATACTTGGCCTGTGGCTGCTCAGTTGGGTCGTGCACTAAACCCAAGAACACCCAGCCACTGTAGGAGCGAGCCCGCTCCTACAGTGATCAACCGTCAAATTTCAGCGTCCCTTGATCACCAGGTCCGCCGGCGTCTCCCCCACTGCCTGCCAGTTCGGCCGGTACATCGACTCCACCTGCGGCGGCGGCACGCGGTAAGTGCCCGGTGTCACGGCACGGGCCAGGTACAGCAAGTGCGTGGTGCCATCGCCGTCAAGGTTGATGGCCGCCACGTAACGGTCATCACGAAACTCCTGATGCTTGAGCGCCGCGTTCTGCATCGACCCGCGCCATTCCTTCACCTGGCTGCTGGCGTTTTCCAGGCTGGCGGCACTTTGGGCCAGGTTCTGGTTTTCCAGCTCCAGGCCCGCCGGCAACAGGTCGACCACCAAGGCATCCGGCACGCGCTGCCTGGCGCTCACGGCCAGGTGCACCAGCACCAGGTCGCCGCTATTGAGGTTGCGCAGGTTCAGCGGTTGGCCATTCATGCCCAGGTATTCCCGGCGGATGCTCAGGTTGTCGCCACCCGGTGTCGGTGGCACCTGGGGATAACCCGAGATCGTCAGTTGCTGGTAGACCGGCACATCGCCCTGATTGGTCAGGTTCAGATCGCCAGAAAGCAGCTTGCCTTCCAGGTCCAGCGTCGACTGTTGATTGTTCAGCTCATGTTCCCCACCGCTGCCATTGAGCAGGACCTTCCAGGCCGACTCGGGCTGGGCAAACCCCAGGCGCCCGGCCAGGAACAGCGAGTTGCGCTCCTGGGTCGACAGGTACGGGCTGGCCGCCAATTGGTCCGACAGGCTAAACAAACGCTCCTCACGCTTGCCCTTGGCCAAGTCGTTTTCTTCCAGCAACGCCAGGATCATCGCCTGATCGCGCAGCGGGCTGCCGTAGTCAGCCAGCCATTCCTTGGCGCTGCGTTGCGCCGCCAGGCCGGCCAGCAAGGCTTGATCCGCACGGGGCTGGTCACCCATCTTCTGTAATGCGATGGACAACTGCACCAACGGCAACCCGGAACGCGCGTCGCTGCGCCGCTCGAAAATACTGCGCAGCGCCCCCAACGGCGCCTGCTGACTGCGCGCCAGTACCATGCCGGCGTAGGCCTGCACGGCAAAGCGCGTGTGGTCAGCGTTGTCGCTGTAGTCGACTTCGATCAGGTTGCGCTCCTGCACATAGCGCAGCAGGCGCTCGCTGGCTTTTTTCAGCGCTTCAGGCGGTACCGCGAAGCCCTGGTCACGGGCACGCAACAGGAAGTCGGTGACATAAGCCGTCAGCCAATATTCCTCTTCGCCATCGGCGCCCCACAAACCGAAGCTGCCGTTGTAGCGCTGCATGCCCAGCAGGCGTTCGATGCCCAGCTCGATCTTGCGTTTGCGCTCGGCATCCGGCTCGCCCTTGATGCTCAAGCGCTTGAGCAGCGCGTCGTCGGCGTACAGCGACGGGTACAGACCACTGGCGGTCTGCTCCAGGCAACCATAAGGGTAGGCCTTGAGCGCCGAGATCTGCGCACCCAGGTTCAGCGGCGGCCGGCTCGACAGGCTCAGCAGCGCCTCACGCCCAGAGGCATCGAATTGATCCAATGCGCCGGCGGGCAGGCTCCACGGCTCGCCCTTGAGCACCGCGCGGTAATGCCTGAGCAACGCCGGGTAGGCCGGGCGCACACCCAGGGTCCATTCGCGGCTGAACGGCGGCAGGTTCTCACCGGGCAGGTCCAGGCCATTGACCGTGACCTTCACCTTGCCTTGACCCAAGCCACCCCAGGCTTTCACCGGGATACGCAGGGTAGTGCGCTGGCCTTGCTTGAGCTCGACGGCTTGAGCGCCCGTGTTGACCAGCTCCAACTGCCCTTCGGCACTCAGTTGCACATCCAGTTTCTGCGCCTTGCCCGACAGGTTGGACAGGTCCAGGGCCAACGTCGTCTGGTCACCGCCGGCGAGGAAGCGCGGGGCCGACAGCTCGGCGATCAGCGGCGCGGCGATCACGGTCTTGCCTTCGGCCATGCCGTAGCGGTCGTCGCTCCAGGCCTGGGCCATCAGGCGCAGTTCGCCGTTGAAGTCGGGGATGTTGACGCTGACTTCACCCTCGCCCTGCTCATTCAAGGTCACCGGCGCGCTTTGCAGGGCGACGATGGTCACACTGGTGTCCGGACGCTTGCCGCCCTTGGCCAGCGCGGCGTCGCCGCCAAAGGCCAGGCTGGCCAGGCGGCCCTGCCCGGCTTCGATCAACTGGCCGTAGATATCGAACTGGTCCACGCCATAGGCCTTGCGGCCGAACAGGCTGGAGTACGGGTCCGGCGTCGGGTATTCGGTGATATTGAGGATGCCCACGTCCACCGCCGCCACCAGCACGTGCACCTGTTTCGGCACGCTGCCATCGGCGTTTTTGGCGGCGATGTTCACCGTCAGCGGTTGTTTGGGGCGCATTTTTTCCGGCGCGGTCAGGGTCACGCCAAGCTTGCGCTGGGTGCGATCCAGCGGCAGATGCAGCAGGCCTACCGCGCGCTTGGGGGTGATATTGGCTTTGCGCTCGCCGGGACGAACCACCAGGGCGCTGACGTACAGGTCATGGCGCGACCATTTCGGATCAAGCTTCACGGCAAAGCTTTTGCCTTCGGCCGGCACGTCGATTTCCTGCCACCACAGCGGCCCTTCGGCGGACTCCACCAGCAGGTAGCCTTTACCGGCAGCCGGCGGCGTGACCGTGACGTTGGCGGTGTCGCCGTCGCCATAGGCGGGTTTATCCAGCGCCAGCTTGACCTGATCGGGCCGTACGGCGCCGCCTTCGGTGTTGTCCTGGGCCTGGTAGCCGGCCCAGAAGCGCAGGCTGCTGACCAGGCCGGTCTGCGGGTCTTCGACCTCGACGCGGTACGGCCCCCACTCCACCTGGAAGCTGACCTTGGCGGTATCGCCGGCCTTGATGTTCAGGGTCTGTTCGTCGAGGTTGAGGAATTTTTCGTTGTAGTGATAGCTCCAGCCATCGCTGTCGGAGTAGTTCCAGTAGTAGTCACGGCGCTCGCGTACCAGGCGGACCTTGAGGTCTTGCGCGGCGAGTTTCTGCCCGTCCTGGTTGGCCAGCAGCACTTCGAATTCCGCCGGGCCGTCGCCATTGGTTTCCTTGCCGTCAAACAGGCCACGCAGGCCCGGCAGTTGCTCGGCGGGCCAGATCGGCTGCACCAGGCGCCGGGTGATCGGCCGCCCGCCCGACTCGTGCAGGCTGGCCTGCACGATCAGTTGCAGGGGGGATTTGGCCTCGGCCCATTTGCTTTCCAGGGTCAGTTCTTCCTGGCCCTTGGCGTCGAGCACGCTTTCGTCCAGCTCGAAGTCCTGGCTCAGTTCCTCTTCGGTGACGGATCCGAATTGATAGCCCGGCAGCGACTTGACCGCTTCGCGCAACGGTCGCACATAGACTTGCCCGCTGACGCGGTTGCCCGACGCCGGCGCACCATAGAGGTAGCGACCGTTGACCTTGATCACCGGGTTATCCGCCGGGCTCAATGCCGTGTCGCTGCCCTTGAGTTCCAGCGCCAGGCGCTCGGGCAGGAAGTCTTCGACGAGGAATTCATACAGCTGCGGCTTGCCATCACCCAGGTCGAACACCAACTGCCAGCGCCCGGTCGGCGCTTCGCCGGCCAGCTGCAGTTGATATTGATAGAGGCCGGAGGCATCGGCATCCCAGACGAACTTGCGGCTCACCTGTTCATCCGGGCGACGCACTTCGACGCTCACCGGCTGCGGCTTGACCGCGTTGCCGTCCTTGTCCCGCAGCAGGGCGTTGAGCAGCACGGTTTCGCCAGGGCGATACAGGTCGCGCGGGCCGAACACAAAGAACTGCAACGGATGGGAAGGTTGGCCGCCGATATCGAACTCGGCCAGATCCAGCGCGGCACTGTCCAGGCGCAGCAGACTGGTCTGCTCGCCCTGTTTGGCCAGCAGCACCTGGGCCTTTTTCGGCAACGGCAACTCAGCGTGGCCGCCCTTTTCGGTCTTGCCCTGGCCCAGCACACGGCCGTCGGCATCGAGCACTTCAAGGTCGACGCCATCCAACGCCTTGCCACCTTCCAGCGCCTGGGTAAACACATCCAGGCGATTGGCGTAGCGGTGCACCGACAGGCCGATATCGCTCAAGGTAAACAGCGTGGCCGGTTGCGAATAGTTGTAGGTGCCCGAAGCGCGCATCACCGCCAGGTACACGCCCGGTTGCTGCAATTGCTTGAGGCCGGCGATCGGCAGCAGCAAGGTTTCACGGGTATTGCGCGCCGGGTTCAGGTCGAAACGGCCGCCGTAGACCAGGTCGGCCAGCGGCAGCAGTTCGCGGGATTCATAACTTTGCAGGCTGGTATTGCGCCCCCACTGCGCCAGGAACGACGGCAGGGATTCGGGTTTGATACGGAAGAATTCAACGTCGATCTTGTCGACGTTCAATGCGATCACCGGCAGGCCTTCGGCCAGGCGCGTCGGCAACAATGTGCCACGGCTGGCGAAGCCGACGGTGGCTTGCAGGTCACGGGTTTCCAGGCGCGCGATGTACTCGGCGGCGAGCGTGTTGGCGTTGACCGCCTTCACCCCGGCATCCACCGTCAGCACCAGTTTGCGCTGGGGTTCCAGGTGACGCAGGCGCAGCTCCATGAGGTTATCGGACAGCTCCCAGGCGCCATCGACCTTGCCGGACTTGCTGTCGACCAGATGGAGTTTGTCGGCAAACTTCTGCTCCGGATCCAACGGAATGGAAAAACTCACCGACAAGGTGCTGGCGCCGTCCAACTGCACCTCGGATACGTCCACCACACTCAACTCACGCCCGGCATAACGCTGCTTGAGCGCCGCCACATCCACCGCGGCCTTGGCCGGTTTCGGCGCCGTCGCCACGGTGGGCGCAGGCGGTGCTGCCGGTTTATCGGAAGAATCGCAGGCGCTCAGCAGGGCCAGCGCGCAGGCCAGGAACAATCCTTTGTTAAGCATGGGGCACTCGTAGTCAGAGGGAACCGAGGGGTGAACTATATATCAGCGCCGGCCAAGCCGATGTGGCGCTGGTCACATTGACCGACGGAGGGTGAGTTGGTTCTCAACGGTCTCAAGTCCCAGCCAAATCCCACAGGCATAGGGCTCCATTCCACATTGGCCCTGTTGCGCTGCCAATGGACGGTTACAATGCCGCTCCCCCAAGGAGCCTGCATGTCCACCTTACTGACCGACTGGCGCGACCGCCCTACCCATCGCCGCGTATGGGCTTTGGCCGCGCCGATGATTCTTTCGAACATCTCCGTGCCGATGGTGGCACTGGTCGACAGCATGGTCATCGGCCACCTGCCCCACGCTCACCAGCTGGGCGCCGTGGCCGTCGGTGCCAGCTTGTATACCTTCCTCGCCTGGGCCATGGGTTTTCTGCGCATGGGTTCCACCGGTTTCGCCGCCCAGGCCGCCGGGCGCAAGGATGGTGCGGCACTGCGACAGATCCTGCTGCAAGGTTTGCTGCTGGCGCTGGGGTTGGCGATGTTGCTGGGGACCGTCGGCATTCCGCTGAGCCATCTGGCCCTGGAATGGATGCAACCGTCCCCCGAACTCAACCAATTGACCCGCGAGTTCTTCCACACCCGCCTGTTCGGCCTGCCCGCCGCCCTGGCCAGCTACGCGCTGGTGGGTTGGTTTCTCGGCACGCAAAACGCCCGGGCGCCATTGGCAATCCTGTTGACCACCAACCTGGTGAACATCGCCCTGAACCTGTGGTTCGTATTGGGCCTGGACTGGGGCGTGGTCGGCTCGGCCCGCGCATCGGTGATCGCCGAATGGACCGGCGCCCTCCTCGGCCTTGCTCTCACGCAAAAAGCCCTGCGCGCCTACCCCGGGCATATCGCCTGGGCTGCGTTGAAACGGTGGCAAAGCTGGCGCCCGTTGCTGGCGGTGAACCGCGACATCTTTATCCGCAGCCTGGCGCTGCAGTCGGTGTTTTTCATGATCACGGTACAAGGCGCACGCCTGGGCGATGCCACCGTGGCGGCCAACGCGCTGTTGCTCAACGGCCTGCTGCTGACCGCTCATGCGCTGGACGGCTTGGCCCACGCCGTCGAGGCGCTGTGCGGACACGCCATTGGCGCCCGTGACCGCCCGGCCCTGCGCCGTTCGCTGGTGGTTGCCGGCGGTTGGTCGCTGATCGCCAGTCTGGGGTTTGCCCTACTGTTCACCCTCGCCGGCCACCTGTTTATTGCCATGCAGACCGATATCCCCAGCGTGCGCGAAACCGCCGATCTCTACCTGCCGTACCTGGCGGTACTGCCGTTGATTGCGGTGTGGAGTTATCTGTTGGATGGGTTGTTTATCGGCGCTACGCGCGCCAAGGAAATGCGCAATGGCATGTTGCTGACGGTGCTGATGGTGTTGCCCTTTGCCTGGGCACTGCAAGGCCTGGGCAACCACGGGCTGTGGATGACATTCCTGCTGTTCATGGCCTTGCGCAGCCTGACCCTGGGGGTCATTGCCTGGCGGCTCAAGCAGCGGGGGGAGTGGTTCGGTGCCCGTGCCGACTGAACCTACCTGTTAGTTCTGACAGGTTACAGACCGACATTCCGGGCGTTGAATGGCCATGGGTAAAACCCATCCCATAGATTCAAGGAGAGTCGGATATGAACATCACGAAAGCACTGTGGATCGCTACGGCTTGCACACTGGCGAGCATCGCGGGATGCAGCAATGGGCAAGGGCCGAACACTACCGAGGACAGACTGCGAGTTACAAACAGTAGCCAGTCCAATCTGACACTCATCCAGGGAACCGAGCGACACGCCCTCGCTCCAGGTGCAAATATTGAACTGCCCTTTAACAGCCAAAATGTCACGGTGGCGCCCACCACCACCGGTGCCGACAAACTTGACCGGGTTGTCTTTCAGTTCAACCCAGGCCAATGCTCGGTCAAGCTCTGCCTGGTCACGTACTGAACCACCCACCGATACGACGCGCGGGTATCCCCGCGCATCGTTCAACCCAGCATCAGGACGACAGGTAGGACGAACGCGTCAGGCCCAGACGCAAGGCGTCGAGGAACTGCGTACGCTCACTGGCACTGATCTTCGCGCTGGCGCACTTGTCACGGTAGTGAGTCATCAACTCCTCCGGCGACAAGTGCACGTAGCGCAGCATGTCTTCGATGGTGTCGTGGGTCTCGATGCCGGCGCTGTACACCGAACCGTCTTCACGCTGGTAGATGTTCACCGAGTCGGTGTCACCGAACAGGTTGTGCATGTCGCCAAGGATTTCCTGGTAGGCGCCCACCAGAAAGATGCCCAGCAGGTAGTCTTCGCCTTCATTCAAGGCGTGCACCGGCAGGCTGGTCTCGATGCTCTGCTCGTCGACGTACTGCTTGATCTTGCCGTCGGAGTCGCAGGTCAGGTCTTGCAGCACAGCACGGCGCAGCGGCTCTTCGTCGAGACGGTGCAGCGGCAGGATCGGCAGGACCTGGCCGATGGCCCAGGTGTCCGGCAGGCTCTGGAACACCGAGAAGTTGCAGATGTACTTGTCGGCCAGCTTGTCGTTGAGTTCGTCCAGCACCTGGCGATGCGAGCGCTGGCGGGCTTTGAGCGAGTTGTGCAGGCGGCGGCACACGGCGAAATAGCACTGTTCGGCCAGGGCTTTCTCGGCCAGGGTCAGTTTGCCGTCGGCGTACTGGGTGGCCACATCGCTCATGTAGTGGGTGGCGCGCCAGTAGGTTTCGGTGACCATTTCGATATCGGTCGGGCCGAGCAGGTCCACCAGCCATTGCACGGTCTCGGGCAGGCTTTCCTTGTTTTCGATGACCGGGATTTCGTCGTTATGCTTCTCGACGTCGGTGACCTGCACCACCAGCATGGCGTGGTGGGCGGTCAGGGAGCGGCCGCTTTCGGAGAAGATATTCGGGTGCGGCAGGCTCTGGGCGTCGCAGAATTCCTTGAGCATGCCCACGACCACACCGGCGTAGTCGTCCATGTCGTAGTTGATCGAGCTGGCGTTACGCGAGTGGGTACCGTCGTAGTCCACGCCCAGGCCGCCGCCCACGTCGATGTGGTCCACCGGCAGGCCGAGGTTGCGCAGTTCGCCGTAGTAACGAATGGCTTCCTTGAACCCATGCTGGTAGTCGGCCAGGTTGGCGATCTGCGAACCCATGTGGAAGTGCAGCAGGCGGATGCCCTGGTCCAGGCCCGCCGCGCGGAAGCGCTCGACCACCGACAGCAGCTGCGCCGCCGACAACCCGAACTTGGACTTCTCGCCACCGGTGTCCGCCCACTTGCTCGACGCCAGGGACGACAGGCGCACGCGCAGGCCCACCTGTGGCTTGACCTTGAGGCTGGCGGCCTCTTCGATCACCAGTTCAACCTCGGATTCTTTCTCGATCACGATAAATACGTTGTGGCCGAGCTTCTGGCCCATCAGTGCCAGGCGGATGAACTCGCGGTCCTTGTAACCGTTGCAGACGATGGTGCCGCCCTTCGGCGCCAGGGCCAGCACGGCCAGCAGCTCAGGCTTGGAGCCGGCTTCGAGGCCGATGGAAACGTTCTGGGTGGCGATGATGTTCTCGATCACCGCCTCCTGCTGGTTCACCTTGATCGGGTACAGCGCGGTGTACTTGCTCTGGTACTCCAGGCGCTCGATGTTGGCATCAAAAGCGCCGGTCAGCTGGCGTACACGGTCTTGCAGGATGTCGGGAAAACGCACCAGCAGCGGCAGGGAAAGGCCGCTCTTGCGCAGCTCGTCCACTTGCTCGTAGAGGTCGACGGGTGTGCTGTTCGGGCCGTTCGGACGGACTTCAACGCGACCGGCATCATTGATCGCGAAATACCCGGCCCCCCAATGGCGAATCCCGTAAACACTGCGGCTGTCCGCAACTGTCCATTGGCTGCCATCGTCTTTGCGTGTGCGTCGTACGGACATCGAAGTCCCCTATAAATGAAGGCGAAGGCGCCGCCTCGCGTTCGAGGCTGGCGCAGTCTAAAGAATGAAAATGACGATTTGCCTGTAAGCAAGGTAGACCCCACTCGCAGGACAGAGTTTAGACACAGGTTGGGAAGAGGCTCTCAGCCGCCGGACTTCTTGGCCTTGTAACCCAGCCTGATCAGCTCGGCCAACAGCAGTTCGACGTGATCGCCCTGGATCTCGATGACACCGTCTTTCAACGCGCCACCGGTGCCACAGCGCTTTTTCAGCGTGGTGGCCAGTGCCTTGAGCGGCTCTTCGGCCAACGGCACGCCGGTGATGGTGGTCACCGTCTTGCCGCCACGGCCTTTGCTTTCGCGGCGCACGCGGGCAATACCGTCGCCTTCGGGGATCAGGGTCTGTTTGCAGGTACACGAATCCACGGGCTGACGACAGTCCGGGCAGTGTCGACCTGCGTCGGTGGAAAATACCAGGCCGCCGAGGGCGGCGAAGGATGCGGCTTTTTTGGCCACCGGCAATCCTCTCGGGAGGACAAAGACTGATCGGCCTCCGCTAAGGGACCACCGACCGCGAAGCCCCACTCAGGCAGGGGCAGCGCTACCGAGCCGCCAAGGCGGTTCGGGTGAAAAGTCGCGCAGTGTAACGGCAAAAAGCCCACTTGCTAAGAGCCAAATGGCGCCAATTTATGCAGCTTTAGCGACGTGAGGCCAGATAGCGCCGCAAGCCCTCCTGGGCGTCCGGGCAGTAAGGCTTGTGCTCGGCTTCCTGCAGGACCGTTTCCACGGGCAAAAAGCGCGCTTCCATGACTTCTTCAGGCTGCAGGCGCAATGGCCCATCCCAGGTCGCCGAGTAGGATTTGCACCAGAGCCGGCTGTTGCCATCCTCAAAGTAGAAATGGTCATGCTCGGTCAGTTCCACCCCGCCGACACCCAGTTCCTCTTCCAGCTCGCGGGCCGCCGATAACGCGTAGGACTCGCCCGCCGCGACCATCCCGCCCGCCGCCGTATCCCAGAACCCCGGGTACAGGGCCTTGCTCAGGGTGCGCCGATGCACGCACAGCTCACCCTTGGAGTTGAACAGGAAGATAAAGGTGCAACGGCCGATCAGGCCGCGCTGGCGCAAATCGGACCTGACGAGGTGGCCGAGCAGGTTGTCCCGCTCGTCGACCCAGCAGATCAGTTCGGCATCAGAGGCCGCACGGTGCGCGGCCTCGTTTTGAGCTGCGTCCATCATCAACCCTGGTTGAGCAGTTGACGCAAATCGATCACCGCCGCGTTGGCCCGGGAAATATAGTTGGCCATAACCAGCGAATGGTTAGCCAACACGCCGAAACCGCTGCCGTTGAGGATCATCGGGCTCCAGACAGGCTCTTGCGAAGCCTCCAGCTCACGAATGATCTGGCGCACGCTGACGGTGGCGTTTTTCTTGGCCAGCACGTCGGCAAAGTCGACTTCGATGGCACGCAACAGGTGGGACAGCGCCCAGGCCTGGCCACGGGCCTCGTAGAACACGTTATCGATCTGCATCCATGGGGTTTCCACCACTTCTTCGTCGACCTGCGGCACTTCACCCGGCGCCAGGGCTTCGGTTTTCAGTGCGGTGTTCAATTTGACCCGACCCACGCTGGCCGACAGGCGTTGCGACAGCGAGCCCAGGCGGGTGGCCACATCGCCCAGCCAGTTGTTCAGGTTGTCGGCACGGGCATAGAACAAGGCGCCACGCTGGTTCGGGTCGGACAGGCGCGCTTCATAGCGGTTCAGGGAGTTGATGCCTTCCTGGTACTCCGACTCACTGGACGGCAGCACCCAGCTCTTGTTGTCGAAGTTGAAACGCGGCTCGGCCTTGGCCAGATCGGCGTCTTCGGCCGACTGCGACTGGGAGCGGGCGAAGTCTTTACGCAAGGCACGGGTCAGGTCGCGCACCTGCACCAGCACGCCGTATTCCCAGCTGGGCATGTTGTCCATCCACAGGCCCGGCGGGAAACGGTCGTTGGAAATATAGCCACCGGGCTTGTTCAGCAACGTGCCGACTACGGTCTTGAGGGTTTCGACGGTGGTATAGCCCACCACCATCTGCTTGCCTTCCTTCTCGGCGGCAAGCTGCGCATTCTGCTGGACCGGGAACAGCGCCGGCTCTTCGCTCCAGTACCAGCCCAGGGCGCCGGTGACCAACAGATACAGGCCGAGCACGCTGAGCACGGCTCGGCTCATCAGCAGGGTACGAAAATAGCTGCGGTTGGCCGACTTGGGCTCAGGGGCAGGGCCTTTGGCACTGCCCGCACGGTTTTTCCAGTCCAGCATGGCGATATCCTTTCAATCACTTGAGTTCATGCACTTGAATTGAGGGCGTGCGTTCAAACACTCCGACCACAACCCTACCCCATCGTGCCCGCCCATGCGGGGCTTTTCACCAAACGTGCATACGGCAGGCATTCGACTATAAAGGATGCACGCTTTTTAAGCTGCGCGACCGTCAGGTCACCAACTGAATATCAGGGACACGCAGTTAATTGACATATGACACTCATCCCATTGGAAAGAGGTGCTAGCATAGAGCCATCAGTTCGACCTCAGCATGCACCCTCACTAGTAGTCAGGATATGACCGAGCCAGAAGACCCCAGCCGTGAGCGTCTCAAGCAGCATTTTGCCCAGCGGGTAATTCATCAGGCACGTCAAATTCTTGAGATCTGGCAGCGCCTGCAACGCAGCGAATGGTCAGGCGCCGACCTCTCCGAACTCAGCGAGGCCAACCTGCGCCTGCAGCGCTTTGCCGAGCGCTTCGAACAACCCGAACACGGCCAACTGGCCCGGCACATCGGCGAATCGCTCAAGGCCGTCGACGAAAACCGCGGGCGCCTGAGCAGCCACCTGATCACCGAACTCAACCGCTTGATGCAGCGCCTGTCCCGCACCGGCCTGCGCCAGGGCGACCAGCTGGAACAAACCTTCCTGCCGCCGATGCGCAAGCCGATCTACGTGATGCTGGCCGATCACGACCGCGCCGAGCGCCTGGCCAAGCAGCTGGAATTCTTTGGCATGAGCGCCCAATCCCTGGACAGCGTCGCGGCGTTTCGCGCGTCCCTGGCCGAGCGCCTGCCGTCAGCGATCGTGATGGACGTGGATTTCTGCGGCACCGGCCTGGGCCTCAAGCTCGCCGCCGAAGCCCAGGAAGGCCTGGAGCATAAGCTGCCGCTGTTGTTTTTCAGCCTGCACGAAACCGACACCCCCACTCGCCTCGCCGCCGTGCGCGCCGGCGGCCAGGAATTCCTCACCGGCACGCTGGAAGCCTCCAGCCTGCTGGAAAAGATCGAAGTGCTGACCTGCGTCGCCCAGTACGAACCGTACAAAGTGCTGATCATCGATGACTCGCGGGCCCAGGCGCTGCACACCGAGCGTCTGCTCAACAGTGCCGGCATCGTCACCCGTACCTTGATCGAACCGATCCAGGCCATGGCCGAACTGGCAGACTTCCAGCCCGACCTGATCATCCTCGACATGTACATGCCGGCCTGTACCGGCACCGAACTGGCCAAGGTGATTCGCCACAATGACCGTTACGTCAGTGTGCCGATCATCTACCTGTCGGCCGAAGACGACCTGGACAAGCAACTGGACGCCATGAGCGAAGGCGGCGACGACTTCCTCACCAAACCGATCAAGCCGCGCCACCTGATCACCACGGTGCGCAACCGCGCCGCCCGTGCGCGCAACCTCAAGGCACGGATGGTGCGCGACAGCCTGACCGGGTTGTACAACCACACCCATATCCTGCAATTGCTTGAAGACTGCAGTTTCCGCGCGCGCCGCGAGAACAAACCGTTGAGCTTTGCCATGCTCGACATCGATCACTTCAAGCGGGTCAATGACAGCCATGGCCACCCCATGGGCGACCGCGTGATCAAGAGCCTGGCGCTGTTTCTCAAGCAACGCCTGCGCAAGACCGATTACATCGGCCGCTACGGCGGTGAAGAATTCGCCATCGTGATGCCCGACACCGACCTGGACTCGGCCTGCAAGGTACTGGATGAAATTCGTGGGCGCTTTGCCGAGATTCACTACCCGGCGCAGCCGCAGGATTTGTGGTGCACCTTCAGCGCCGGGGTGGTGGAGCTGTGTGACGGCTCCGACAGCCTGATGATGGCCGCCCAGGCCGACGAGGCGCTGTACCGCGCCAAGGACGCCGGGCGTAACCGCGTGCAAGCGGCACGCACGTCAAAGCAAAGTGCCACCTTTTCACCAGAATCCACTGATTCCGTCATAACCCTGTAATGAAAACGCAATAACTTCAGGCCTTACCTTTTGCTGTCGGTTGATACCCCGCATGCGCCTGAAGCTGCTGACCAATCTCAATACCCTCCTGCTGGTGGCCGTGTGCCTGGCACTTGGAGCGACGCTGTGGTGGTCGCAACGAGCGCTGGAACGGCCTTATTTGCTGATGGAACGCTACCTCGGTCTGTCACAGGCCTTCCAGAACCAGGCCGCGCGCAATATCGACGACTACCTGGGCAGCGGTGATGCATTGCGCTTGAGCAGCGCCAGCCAGAGCCTGGAAAGCCTGTTGCAGCACCTGGATGAACTGCCCGCCGACCTCGCACAGAACCTGCGCCCCAGCCTTGTGGACCTGGACACCTTCAGCAAGACCGACCTGCTGGCGGCCGGTAAGTTGGCCGGCGACCCGCAAGCCTTGTTGCTGCAAGCCGAGCGGGAGCTGGGCGCCAACCTGGAGCAGTTGAGCCAATACGCCATGGGCGTCAACAGCGCCGAAGCCGCGCGCTACCTGCCACCGCTGCTGGCGGCCTCACTGCACCTGGACAAGCTGTCCCTGGCCCGCGACAAACTGGTGAGCAGCGGCCGCGCGGAACTGGCGGACGATGTGGAACGCGAAGTCGGCAATATGCGCAGCCAGGCCGACCTGCTGGAGCAACTGCCATTACTCGGGGTAAAGGCCAGCGCAGAATCCAACACCGATGACTTTTCGGCCTTGATGGGCCTGGAAAACAGCACAAAAGCCGAAGCCCAGGACACCGGCGTCGACCTCAAGCGCGAACTCAACGGCCTGCTGGCCCGCTACCCCGCCGAACTCCAGCGCACCCGCACGCAGATCCAGCAGCGTGCCGACCTGGCCGCCGCCACCCACTTGAAAATCGCCGCCGTTCAGCAGGCCATCGCCGGCCTCGAGCCGGTGGTACGTGCGCAACATGGCAAGATCCAGGGCGAAGTGCGCCTGATGCAAGGCGTGATGATCGGCCTGATTCTGCTGATCGCCCTGCTGATCGACACCCTGCAGCGGCGCCTGGCGCGGGTGCTGACCAACCTGGCCCCGGCCTTGTCGATCTGGGGCGAGGGCAACTTCAGCCAACCGATCACCTTGGGCAAGACCAACCGCGAACTGCGCGACATCGAAGCGTCCCTCAACCGTTTACGCGCCTACCTGGTGGATCTGGTGGGTACCATCCGTGGCAATGCCGAAGAAGTGGCCGGCAGCAGCCGCGCCCTGGCCGAGCTGAGCAGTGGCCTGCACGACGGCGCCGAACGCCAGGCCGGGGATACTGCGCAGATTCGTGATTCCCTGGGCGAACTGGAAGCCACCATCCAGCAAGTCGCCGGTGATGCCAGCCAGGCGGCCGGCGCCAGTCGCAGCGCGGGCCAGGCGGTCGAGCAAGGCCAGCGCGTGATCGGCCTGAGCCTGACCGGCCTGCACGCGCTGGTGGGTGAAGTGCAGCAAAATGCGCAGATGATCGAGAAACTTGCCGAGGAGTCCGCCACCATTGGCGGCGTATTGACCGTGATTCGCTCGATTGCCGACCAGACCAACCTGCTGGCGCTCAACGCCGCCATCGAAGCCGCACGCGCCGGTGAAGCCGGACGCGGTTTTGCCGTGGTCGCCGACGAAGTGCGCACCCTGGCCCAACGCACCGCTGGCGCCACCGCCGAAATCCAGGGCCTGATCACCGGCCTGCAAACCGCTGCGCACCAATCGGTGCAGGGCATGCGCGCCCAGGTTGAACACGCCGAGGCTACCGCCCAGCAAGCCCAGGCGGCGGATGGCGCGCTGGATGAAATAGTCGGCGCGATCCAGACCATTTCCGACACCGCCGTGCGGATTGCCGATGTAACGGCGCAGCAAAGTGGCGCCGTGAGTGAGATTCGCGACAACAGCGAGCGGATTCATCAGTTGGGTGAGGATAATTTGCTGCGCATCGGCCAGGGCCGCAGCCAGGGTGAGCATTTGCTGGTGCTGGGTGGGCAGCTCAATACGGCTGTGCAGGCGTTCCGTGTCTGACCCGCCCCATGAAGATCCAAAATCAAATGAAGATCAAAATGTGGGAGGGGGCTTGCCCCCGATAGCGGTGGATCAGTTACAGATGTCGATACTGACACACTGCAATCGGGAGCAAGCTCCCTCCCACATTTGATCTCCACAGTATTCAAGGGCGTATTACCAATGACCGGATCCCAGCCACCAGTCACAAATTTTGCGCAATCCTCGCTAATCGTGCCGCCTACTGCATAGAACTGGACAGTCACAAAGGCTTTGCGGCATAGTCGCCGGGTTCTGCCTTGCCCACATCAATAACAAGGAACAGCCGATGGCGACCTTACTGGTTCTTCACGGACCCAACCTGAACCTGCTCGGCACCCGTGAACCGGGCGTCTACGGGGCAGTGACCCTCGATCAGATCAACCTTGACCTGGAACGACGGGCACGTGAAGCCGGCCACCATTTGCTCTACCTGCAAAGCAATGCCGAGTATGAATTGATTGATCGCATCCATGCTGCCCGTGGCGAAGGCGTGGACTTTATCCTGATCAATCCCGCCGCTTTTACGCACACAAGTGTTGCATTACGTGACGCGCTGCTGGCGGTGAGCATCCCATTCATCGAAGTGCATTTATCGAACGTGCACAAACGCGAACCTTTCCGCCATCACTCCTACTTCTCCGACGTTGCGGTAGGAGTGATCTGCGGCCTTGGCGCCAGCGGTTACCGACTGGCCCTGGAGGCCGCCCTGGAACAGCTTGAAGAACAGGCCAAGCGCCCCTGACCGACCCTTGGGAGTTGATGATTCATGGATATCCGTAAAGTTAAGAAACTGATCGAACTGCTGGAAGAATCCGGTATCGACGAGCTGGAAATCAAGGAAGGCGAAGAGTCCGTACGGATCAGCCGCCACAGCAAGACCCCGGCCCAACAGTTCTACGCACCACAGATGCAGGCACCGGCACCGGCTGCTGCTCCGGCCGCCGCGCCTGCTGCCGCCGCCGCACCTGCCGCACCGGCAGCCCCTGCGCTGAACGGTTTCGTGGTCAAGTCGCCAATGGTCGGTACGTTCTACCGCACCCCGGCACCGACCTCGCCAGCCTTCGTTGAAGTGGGCAAGACCGTGAAAGTGGGCGACACCATCTGCATCGTTGAAGCGATGAAGATGATGAACCACATCACGGCCGAAAAAGCCGGTGTCATCGAATCCATCCTGGTAGAAAACGGTCAGCCGGTTGAGTACGACCAGCCGCTGTTCACCATCGTTTGAACCGCGGAGCGCCTTCGATGTTGAAACCTGCGAAGAAACTGCAAAAAGTCCTGATCGCCAACCGCGGCGAGATCGCGCTGCGTATCCTGCGCGCCTGTAAGGAAGAGGGCATCAAGACCGTCGCTGTTTACTCGACGGCCGATACCGAATTGATGCACGTGAAACTGGCGGACGAGAGCATCTGCATCGGCCCGCCACTGGCCACGAACTCGTACCTGAAAGTCTCGAACATCATCGCCGCCGCTGAAGTGACCGGCGCTGATGGCATCCACCCAGGCTACGGCTTCCTCGCGGAAAACGCCGATTTCGCCGAACAGGTGGAAAAATCCGGGTTTGCCTTCATCGGCCCGAAAGCCGAAACCATTCGCCTGATGGGCGACAAGGTTTCGGCCAAGGACGCCATGATCGCGGCCGGCGTGCCAACCGTGCCGGGCTCCGACGGCCCGCTGCCTGAAGACGAGGAAACCGCACTGCGCATTGGTCGCGAAGTCGGCTACCCGGTGATCATCAAGGCCGCCGGTGGCGGTGGTGGTCGCGGCATGCGCGTGGTGCACAAGGAAGAAGAACTGATCGAAGCGGCCAAGCAGACTCGCTCCGAAGCGGCTGCCTGGTTCGGCAACCCGATGGTCTACCTGGAGAAGTACCTGACCAACCCACGTCACGTGGAAGTGCAGGTACTGTCCGACGGCCAGGGCCACGCCATCCACCTGGGCGACCGCGATTGCTCGCTGCAACGTCGTCACCAGAAGGTGTTGGAAGAAGCCCCGGCACCGGGCCTGGATGAAAAAGCGCGTCAGGAAGTCCTGGCTCGCTGCGTCAAGGCGTGCATCGACATCAACTACCGTGGCGCCGGTACCTTTGAGTTCCTCTACGAGAACGGCCGTTTCTACTTCATCGAGATGAACACTCGTGTGCAGGTAGAGCACCCGGTGTCGGAGATGGTCACCGGTATCGACATCGTCAAGGAGATGCTCAGCATCGCCGCCGGCAACGTGCTGTCCTTCACCCAGGACGACGTGAAGATCCACGGTCACTCCCTGGAGTGCCGGATCAACGCCGAAGACCCGAAGACCTTTATCCCAAGCCCTGGCCTGGTCAAGCATTTCCACGCGCCCGGCGGCAACGGCGTACGTGTGGATTCGCACCTGTACAGCGGTTACAAGGTTCCGTCCAACTACGACTCGCTGATCGGCAAGCTGATCACCTGGGGCGCGACCCGCGACGAGGCCATGGCCCGTATGCGCAATGCCCTGGACGAAATCGTGGTCGACGGCATCAAGACCAACATCCCGCTGCACCGGGACCTGGTTCGCGATGAAGGCTTCTGCGAGGGTGGTGTGAACATTCACTACCTGGAACACAAGCTGGCCAACCAGTAAGTGCTCCACCCAACAAAGCCGCCTTCGGGCGGCTTTGTTGTTCGTGGGCCCTCTACTTTTTTGAAGATGTACACCGTCAAAATGTGGGAGGGGGCTTACCCCCGATGGCGGTGGATCAGTTACAGATGCTGAGACTGACACACTGCAATCGGGGGCAAGCCCCCTCCCACATTTGACCGGCGTGCAGTCAGTAGTGTCGTCTTCTGCCCGCCGCTCGCGTAAACTTGCGCGCTTTCGCAGCCTACCCCGCTGCACACTCATTTTTTCAAAGGTGCCCGCCATGCCTTGGCTGCAAGTCCGTCTCGCCATCAGCCCAGAACAAGCCGAAACCTACGAAGACGCGTTCCTCGAAGTGGGCGCCGTCTCGGTGACCTTCATGGACGCCGAAGACCAGCCGATCTTCGAACCCGAACTGAATACCACCCCGCTGTGGTCCCACACCCATCTGCTGGCCCTGTTCGAAGACGGCACCGACGCCGCCGCCGTACTGGCCCATATGGAATTGCTCACCGGCAGCCCGTTGCCCGAGCATCACAGCGAAATCATCGACGACCAGGACTGGGAACGCAGCTGGATGGACAACTTCCAGCCGATGCGCTTCGGCCAGCGCCTGTGGATCGTGCCGAGCTGGCATGCCGCCCCGGAGCCGAACGCGGTCAACCTGCTGCTGGATCCGGGCCTGGCATTCGGCACCGGCACCCACCCCACCACCGCGTTGTGCCTGGAGTGGCTGGACGGCCAGGACCTGACGGACAGCCACGTGCTGGATTTCGGCTGCGGCTCGGGGATCCTGGCGATTGCCGCCCTGTTGCTGGGCGCCAAGGAAGCCGTGGGCACCGACATCGACGTGCAGGCCCTGGAAGCGTCCCGGGATAACGCCGGGCGCAACAACATTCCTGAAGGCAAATTCCCGCTCTACCTGCCGCAGGATTTGCCCCAGGTGCAGGCCGACGTGCTGGTCGCCAATATCCTCGCCGGCCCGCTGGTGTCCCTGGCGCCGCAACTGTCGAGCCTGGTCAAGCCGGGCGGGCGCCTGGCGCTGTCGGGCATCCTCGCCGAGCAGGGCGAAGATGTCGCCGCCGCCTACGCCAAGGATTTCGAGTTGGATCCGATCGCTAACCGTGATGGCTGGGTACGCATCAGCGGACGTCGGCGCTAGAATGAGCGCTTGCCTGAATCGGATGGCCGCATGACCGACAGTTTCGTCACCCAGTGCCCGCATTGCCAAACCCGCTTTCGCGTCAACCACGCCCAATTGAGCGTGGCTCGCGGCGTGGTTCGCTGCGGCTCGTGCCTGCAAGTCTTCAACGCTGCCCGCCAGCTGCTGGAGCAGCGCGCCCAGGCGCCTGCGCCGGAGCAGCCGACCACGATCGAGCCCGTGCGCGAAGCCGCGCCTGAGCCACAGCGGGCAATCAGCCAGAAGCAATGGAGCGCCGAAGAGCTGGACCTGGACAACCTGGACCTGGACCAGGAACTGGCCAAGCTGGAACGCCGCGAGATTCAGCACACACTGCCCGTGGGCGCGGAACGCCGCCAGCCCGGTGCCGACCGTCGGCAGAAAGAAGACGCCCTCAGCGCCAGCCGCGAAACCGTCAAGGCCGAAGAAGAAAAATGGGCCGCCAGCCTGTTCAGCGAACCGCCTGAAGAACGCGCCTCCGCCGCCGAAGACGAACCTGAACCGACCAAAGCCACTGCGACCCGGCAGCGCACCGAGCCCTCCATGTCGTTGCACCTCGACGATGAGCCCGCGCTGCGCTCAACCCCGGAAGATGAACACATCGACCCTCCGTTCACGCCCCTGACAGCGGCAGCGGATGAAGCGGAGCCCGAAGAGCGCGCGCAACCCCGTCGCAAGCGCCCACGCCCCGAGGCCGGCGTCCATGACGACCTGCTCCAGGACCTGGAAGACGACCCTCTGCACCTGTACGCGCAAAAACGCCCGCAGGGCCTGGGCCGTCGCCTGATCTGGATGCTGCTGGTACTGATCGCCGCCGCCGGCCTGGCCGCGCAGTACATTGCCTATCAGTTCGACGATCTGGCCCGCCAGGACGCTTACCGCCCGTGGTTCCAGCAACTGTGCCCGACACTGGGCTGCACGGTGCCGTCGCGGGTCGATATCGCCCATATCAAGAGCAGTAACCTGGTGGTACGCAGCCACCCGGAGTTCGCCGGGGCGCTGGTGGTGGATGCGATCATCTATAACCGCGCGACGTTCTCCCAGCCCTTTCCGCTGCTGGAACTGCGTTTCGCCGACCTCAACGGCAACCTGATTGCCAGTCGTCGCTTCAAGCCCGCCGAATACCTGAGCGGCGAATTGGCCGGGGTGAGCGAAATGCCATCACAGACCCCGATCCATATCTCCCTGGATATCCTCGATCCGGGCAATAAAGCCGTGAATTACAGCCTGAGCTTCCACTCGCCCGAGTGAATCGGCCTACACACCGTCGCTTGACGGTGGAGTATTGACTGGGCCCCGCCCATCCAAACCGGCGGCGATAAAGAAATAACTGTTCAGATTTTATCCAATTCAGCCTTTATCCAGTCATCGAGAGCGGGTATCATGCCAACCCTTTTTCGAACTCTAATGATCCGGCCCCACAACAGGGAAGTCCTATGTCGGCGGTACGCATCGGCCCATATACATTGCAGAATGGCTTGATTCTCGCCCCGATGGCGGGCGTCACCGACCAGCCCTTTCGTCAGCTGTGCAAGCGTTTGGGCGCGGGTCTAGTAGTCTCGGAAATGGTCACCAGCGACATGAGCTTGTGGAACACCCGCAAATCGCGGATGCGCATGATCCACGAAGGTGATCCCGAGCCCCGCTCGGTCCAGATCGCCGGCGGTGATGCGCAGATGCTGGCGGATGCAGCCCGGGCCAACGTGGAGTTGGGCGCACAGATCATCGATATCAACATGGGCTGCCCGGCCAAGAAGGTCTGCAACAAGGCCGCCGGTTCCGCGCTGTTGAAAGATGAGCAGTTGGTTGCCGAGATCCTGCAGGCCGTTGTTGCCGCGGTGGATGTGCCGGTGACCCTGAAGATTCGTACCGGTTGGGACCGGGACAACAAGAACGGCCTGACGGTGGCGAAGATCGCCGAACAGGCAGGCATTACAGCGCTGGCGGTGCATGGTCGCACCCGCGCCGACCTTTACACCGGTGAAGCCGAGTACGACACCATCGCCGCGATCAAGCAGGCGGTGTCGATGCCGGTATTTGCCAATGGCGACATCGACTCGGCCGAAAAAGCCCGGCGCGTGCTGCACGCCACCGGTGCCGATGGTGTGTTGATTGGCCGGGCCGCCCAGGGGCGGCCGTGGATTTTTCGTGAGGTCGAGCATTTCCTGCGTACGGGTGAAGTCCTGCCGGCGCCGGAACTGGTCGAGGTGGAACGTATTCTGCTAGAGCATCTGGCTGCACTTCACACCTTCTATGGAGAGGTGATGGGCGTGCGTATTGCTCGCAAGCATGTGGGTTGGTATCTCGCAACCCTGCCAGGCGCCAGGGAGTTTCGCGCCGGGTTCAATCGTTTGGATGAAACGCAAGCACAGGTCACCGCCGTTCGTGAGTTTTTTGCCGAACGAGACAAGAGCCTGAGAGCAGGGGACGGAGAATGGGTGGCCGCATGACGATGATGACCGAGACTTTAGTGAGTGGAACAACACCCGTGAGCGACAACGTCAATTTGAAACAGCACCTCAACACGCCGAGCGAAGAAGGCCAGACCCTTCGCGGGAGTGTCGAGAAGGCGCTGCACAATTATTTCGCCCACCTTGAGGGCGCTTCCGTCACGGACGTGTACAACCTCGTGCTCTCCGAAGTCGAGGCGCCCTTGCTCGAAAGCGTGATGAACTACGTCAAGGGCAACCAGACCAAAGCCAGTGAGCTGCTGGGCCTCAACCGTGGCACCTTGCGCAAAAAGCTCAAACAATACGATTTGCTGTAAGCATTCAATCCGACCAGAAAGGCGCCCGCGTAAAACCGGTCGCCTTTTTTGCTGACTCCTTTGCTTTTGATGGAAATTGAAATGACCGACCAGACTACCCGCCTGCCGATCCGCCGCGCCTTGATCAGTGTCTCCGACAAGACCGGGATCCTCGAATTTGCCCGGGAGCTGGAAGCCCTGGGCGTGGAAATCCTCTCCACGGGCGGGACCTTCAAGCTGCTGCAGGACAACGGCGTGGCCGCAGTGGAAGTGGCGGACTACACCGGTTTCGCAGAAATGATGGACGGTCGCGTCAAGACCCTGCACCCGAAAATCCACGGAGGCATCCTCGGCCGTCGCGGCATCGACGACGCCATCATGACCGAGCACGGCATCAAGCCGATCGACCTGGTGGCCGTCAACCTCTACCCGTTCGAAGCCACCATCAACAAGCCGGGCTGCGACCTGCCGACCGCCATCGAAAACATCGATATCGGCGGCCCGACCATGGTTCGCTCGGCGGCCAAGAACCACAAAGACGTGGCCATCGTGGTCAACGCCAGCGACTACGCCCACGTGCTGGAAAGCCTGAAAGCCGGCGGCCTGACCTACGCCCAGCGGTTCGACCTGATGCTCAAGGCGTTCGAACACACCGCCGCCTATGACGGCATGATCGCCAACTACATGGGCACCGTGAACCAGGCCGCCGAAACCCTGAGCACAGAAGGCCGCAGCCAGTTCCCGCGCACCTTCAACAGCCAGTTCATCAAGGCCCAGGAAATGCGCTACGGCGAGAACCCGCACCAGAGCGCGGCGTTCTACGTGGAAGCCAAGCCTGCCGAAGTGGGCATCGCCACTGCGACCCAACTGCAAGGCAAAGAACTGTCCTACAACAACGTGGCCGACACCGACGCCGCGCTGGAATGCGTGAAGAGCTTCGTCAAGCCGGCCTGCGTGATCGTCAAGCACGCCAACCCGTGCGGCGTGGCCGTGAGCCCGGACGCTGAAGGTGGCATTCGCCAGGCGTACGAACTGGCCTACGCCACCGACACCGAATCCGCGTTCGGCGGCATCATCGCGTTCAACCGTGAACTGGATGCAGAGACGGCCAAGGCCATCGTCGAGCGTCAGTTCGTCGAAGTGATCATCGCCCCTTCCGTGAGCGAAGAAGCCCGCGCCATCGTGGCGGCCAAAGCCAACGTGCGCCTGCTGGCCTGCGGCGAGTGGTCGGCTGAACGTGCCGCTGCCTGGGACTACAAGCGCGTCAACGGCGGCCTGCTGGTACAGAGCCGCGACATCGGCATGATCGGCAGCGCAGACCTCAAGGTAGTGACCAAGCGCGCCCCGACCGAGCAAGAGATCAACGACCTGATCTTCGCCTGGAAAGTGGCCAAGTACGTTAAATCCAACGCCATCGTCTACGCCAAGAACCGCCAGACCATCGGTGTCGGCGCTGGCCAGATGAGCCGCGTGAACTCGGCGCGTATCGCCGCGATCAAGGCCGAGCACGCCGGTTTGCAGGTGGCCGGCTCGGTGATGGCATCGGATGCATTCTTCCCGTTCCGTGATGGCCTGGACAACGCCGCGAAAGCCGGCGTGACTGCCGTGATCCAACCGGGCGGCTCGATGCGTGATACCGAGGTGATCGCCGCTGCCGATGAAGCCGGCATTGCCATGGTCTTCACCGGCATGCGCCACTTCCGTCACTGATCCAACTCGAGCGAAATGTGGCAGCCGGTTTTGTGGCGAGGGAGCTTGCTCCCGCTGGGGTGCGAAGCGCCCCCAAAAGCGGGCTCCAGCTGCGCTGTCGAACGGGAGCAAGCGCCCTCGCCACAAGAGTCCGGCTCCACATTAAAGCGCTCGTGCAGCGCCTACAGAATTTGAGGTTTTTGAAATGAATGTTTTGATCATTGGCAGCGGTGGCCGTGAACACGCCCTGGCCTGGAAAGTTGCCCAGGACCCACGGGTCCAGAAAGTCTTCGTCGCCCCCGGCAACGCCGGTACCGCCATCGAAGCCAAGTGCGAAAACGTCGCCATCGACGTACTGGCCCTTGAGCAACTGGCCGACTTCGCCGAGAAAAACGTCTCCCTGACCATCGTCGGTCCGGAAGTGCCATTGGTTGCCGGTGTCGTAGACCTGTTCCGCAGCCGCGGCCTGGATTGCTTCGGCCCAACCGCCGGCGCGGCCCAGCTGGAAGGCTCGAAAGCCTTCACCAAGGATTTCCTGGCGCGCCACAAGATCCCGACGGCCGACTACCAGAACTTCACCGAGATCGAGCCCGCCCTGGCCTACCTGCGTGAAAAAGGCGCGCCGATCGTGATCAAGGCCGACGGCCTGGCCGCCGGTAAAGGCGTGATCGTCGCCATGACCCTGCAGGAAGCCGAAGACGCCGTGCGTGACATGCTCGCCGGTAACGCCTTTGGTGACGCGGGTTCGCGCGTCGTCATCGAGGAATTCCTCGACGGCGAAGAAGCCAGCTTTATCGTGATGGTCGACGGCAAGAACGTGCTGCCGATGGCCACCAGCCAGGACCACAAACGCGTCGGCGACGCCGACACTGGCCCGAACACCGGCGGCATGGGTGCCTACTCCCCTGCCCCGGTGGTGACCGCCGAGGTGCACCAGCGCGTGATGGACCTGGTGATCTGGCCGACCGTGCGTGGCATGGCCGATGAAGGCAATGTGTACACCGGTTTCCTCTACGCCGGCCTGATGATCGACAAAGCCGGCAACCCGAAAGTCATCGAGTTCAACTGCCGCTTCGGCGACCCGGAAACCCAACCGGTGATGCTGCGCCTGCAATCGAGCCTGGTGCTGCTGGTGGAAGCCGCGCTGGCCCAGGCCCTGGACAAGGTTGAAGCGCAGTGGGATCCACGCCCGAGCGTCGGCATTGTGCTGGCCGCCGGTGGTTACCCGGCCGACTACGCCAAGGGCGATGTGATTGAAGGCCTGGACGCGGCTGCTACCCTGGAAGGCAAGGTGTTCCATGCGGGCACCGCGCTCAAGGACGGCAAGGTCGTGACCGCCGGAGGCCGTGTGCTGTGCGCCACCGCCATGGGTGCCAGCGTCGACGCCGCACAGCAACAGGCGTACAAGCTGGCTGCAAAAATCGACTGGAAAGGCTGCTTCTACCGCACGGACATCGGCTACCGCGCCATTGCCCGTGAACGTGGCGAAAGCCTGTAACGCTAGCTATCCGTTCGGTTAGGCAAGGGCTTCTGGCCCTTGCCGTATACAGGCCTCCCCGCGCATAGTTAACCGTGCATCAACCTACGAAGGGATTTCGCCGTGCGCTGGCTCAGGATCGCCATAGGTTTCACTGTCAGTCTGCTGACGCTGCTCTGCCTGTTCCCGGCCCAGGCCGCCGCGCAAGGCAGTGGCTGGGCAGTATTGCTTGATGAACAGGCCGACCTGCAGCTGAGCGACATCCGCTCCTCGCGCTACACCAATCAATTCAGCCCCATCGAACTGGACCGCATTACCGCCGCGGAACCGGACGGTGCGTTGTGGGTACGTTTCAAGCTGCAACCCGGCAAGCACGAGCAGGTGCTGCGGGTATTCGCCCCGGACCTGGCGCACCTGAGCCTCTATGTGCTGGACGGCGACACCCTGATCGAGCAACAAAGCAGCGGTAACCGCCAGCCCCAGGCGGAACGCCCGCTGCCCAGCAACGATTTCATGCTGCCGATGCCCCAGAGCCAACAGACCCTCGACGTCTACCTGCGCCTGGTTTCCGAGCACGAACTGCGCCCCTATATCACCCTGGAACCGGCCGTGCTGGCCGCCGCCGACCAGACCCAGACATTGATCTACGGCCTGCTGTTCGGCTGCCTGCTGATGCTGATCCTGCACAACCTCACGCGCTTCGCTTACCACCGCTCGCGCAGCAGCCTGTGGCTGGCGGCCTGCGAACTGCTGCTGATGCTCAGCCTGGCGCTGCTGCTCAACCTGGTAGGCCCATGGCTGCCGAACTGGCACGCGGTCCAGACCCCGGGCGCCTACCTGGCCCTGCTGCTGACCGCGCCCTGCGGGCTGATGTTTGCCTATCGCTTCTTCATGCCCCTGGGTCCGCACCCGCTGAACAAGCTGTTGATGGCCGACATCCTGTTTATCGTGCTGTGCGGCCTGCTGCTGTTGTTCGTCAGTACCCTGCCGCTGAACATCATCACCTACGCGCTGGTGGCCCTGGCGGGCCTGAGCATGCTGTTTGTCTCGGCGTATCACTGGCAGAAGGGCTATCGCCCGGCGCGCTTGTTCGTGGCGGGCATGGTGGTGTTCAACATTGGTACGCTGATCATTCTCCCGGCGTTGCTGGGGCTGACGATGGTGTCGCCCCAGGGTTTGATCGTCACATTGCTGGCCTTCATCTGCCTGAGCGGCCTGTTGATGAGCCTGGCCCTGGGCGAGCGCCAGCGTGCGATTGTCGAGGCCCGCTTCAGCCTCAGCCGCGACCTGGCCGCCAGCAATGCCGAGATCGCCGCCAAGGCCGAATTCCTGGCCAAGATCAGCCACGAAATCCGCACCCCCATGAACGGCGTGCTGGGCATGACCGAACTGCTGCTGGGCACGCCACTGTCGGTGAAGCAGCGCGACTACGTACAAACCATCCACAGCGCCGGTAACGAGCTGCTGACATTGATCAACGAGATCCTCGACATCTCCAAGCTCGAATCCGGGCAGATCGAGCTGGATGACGTGCAATTCGACCTCAATGCGCTGATCGAAGACTGCCTGAGCATCTTCCGCGCCAAGGCCGAGCAGCAGAACGTCGAGTTGATCAGCTTCATCCAGCCCCAGGTACCCCGCGTCATCAGCGGCGATCCGACCCGCCTGCGCCAGGCGCTGCTGAGCCTGCTGGAAAACGCCCTGCACAAAACCGACGAAGGCGAAGTGCTGATCGTCGTCGCCCTGGACGACCGCAGCACCAAGCCGCGCCTGCGCATTGCCGTGCAGGACAGCGGCCTGCCAATGGAAGCCGCTGAACGCGAGGCCCTGCTGCACAGCGAGCTGCACAGCAAGAACTTCCTCTCGGCCACCCGCTTGAGCGGCCACCTGGGCCTGGTGATCGCGCGCCAGTTGATCCTGTTGATGAACGGTGAGTTCGGCATCAAGAGCGGCAGCCATCAGGGCAGCACGCTATGGCTGACGCTGCCGCTGGACCCGGAACGCCTGGAACACCCCACCTCCGACCTCGACGGCCCGCTCAAAGGCGCGCGCGTGCTGGTGGTGGACGACAACGATACGTGCCGCAAAGTGCTGGTGCAGCAATGCTCGGCCTGGGGCCTGAATGTCAGCGCCGTGCCGTCGGGTAAAGAGGCCTTGGCGTTGCTGCGGACCAAGGCGCACCTGCGCGATTACTTCGATGTGGTGCTGCTGGACCAGAACATGCCCGGCATGACCGGCATGCAACTGGCGGCGAAGATCAAGGAAGACCCGAGCCTGAACCACGACATCCTGCTGATCATGCTCACCGGCATCAGCAATGCGCCGAGCAAGATCATCGCGCGTAACTGCGGGATCAAGCGCATCCTCGCCAAGCCGGTTGCCGGTTACACCCTCAAGACCACCCTGGCCGACGAGTTGACCCAACGCAGCAAAGGTGGCGTGCAGCCCCGTCCGCCCCTCAGCGTCCCGGCGGCGGTGACCGTGCCCAGCGACTTCAGGATCCTGGTGGCCGAAGACAACAGCATCTCCACCAAAGTGATTCGCGGCATGCTCGGCAAGCTCAACCTCGACCCGGATACCGCCAGCAACGGTGAGGAAGCCCTCGAGGCGATGAAGGCCCAGCGTTATGACCTGGTGTTGATGGACTGTGAGATGCCGGTTCTCGATGGTTTCTCGGCCACCCAGCAACTGCGGGCGTGGGAAGTCAGCCACCAGCGCATTCGTACCCCCGTGGTAGCGCTCACGGCGCATATCCTCTCGGAGCACAAAGAGCGCGCACGCCAGGCGGGGATGGACGGGCACATGGCCAAGCCGGTGGAGTTATCACAATTGCGTGAGTTGGTGGAGTTCTGGGTGGCGCAGCGTCAACAACGGCCTGAACACGCCCCGTCCTGACTTTAAATGCAATTCCAATCTGGGTAGGGGCTTGCTTCAGTCAAGAGCGAACACTGTAACTGACTGGAATTAGGGCGAGCCCCCTCCCACATTTGATCTCTGGCGCCTGATAGACTCTCCACACTTTCCCCGCCCGCGAGCCCCCCCATGCTCCACGTGTTATTCAGCGTTTACCTGAAGATGCTGGTGCTCTACAGCCCGTTCTTCGTGCTGTCCTGCTTTATCAGCCTGACCCGTGGTTATTCGAGTAAAGAGCGGCGGCGCCTGGCCTGGAAAGTAGCGCTGGCGACCCTGGTGTCCAGCGTGTTGCTCTACCTGTTCGGCCGGGTGATCTTCAGCGTGTTCGGCATCACCGTGGATGCCTTTCGCATCGGCGCCGGCAGTGTGCTGTTTATCTCCGCCCTGGGCATGGCCCAGGGCAAGTCGGCCGTGCAGACCGACAATGTGCAGCAGGACGTGACCATCGTGCCGCTGACCATTCCCCTCACGGTCGGCCCCGGCACCATCGGTGCGCTGTTGGTCATGGGCGTCAGCCAACCGCACTGGGATGACAAGATCACGGCCATCCTCAGCATCGCCCTGGCCAGCCTCACGGTCGGTGTGGTGCTGTACCTGTCCAACCGTATCGAACGGATTCTCGGTGACCAGGGCTTGCAGATTGTCAGTCGGTTGATGGGATTGTTCGTGTGTGCCCTCGCCGCGCAAATCATCTTTACCGGGGTGCGCGGCTACCTGGTGCCTTAGATCCGGTATTTGGCGATCGCCGACTGCACCTTGTCGCCCGCGCTCTCGCGCATCAGCTGGATGGTTTTTTCGTTGACCATCGAGGTATTCAGCACCAGGCAGGTCTGCCCGCTGAAGGCCTCGAACGAGGAACTGTCCCACTCCAGAAACGGCAGCCCCACCTGTTTGTTCACGCCTTGGGTGCTGTACGTCACCAGCACCATCATCAATTCGCCGTCGGTTTCGGCGCAGGATGCCAGGCCGAAATCACCGCCCTGGTGCACCGTACTGTTGCGCTTGAACAGTTCGAAAGAACTCGGTTGCTGCTTCAGTGCCTCCAGCGCATCGGCTGCCAGTTTCGGCAGCGCCGTAACCAGCGGTCCCGAAACCGACGCCCCCGCCAGTATCGTGGCGATGATATTCAGCGCCGCCAATTGCACGGTCAGGCCCTTGCCCGACTGTGAGACCCGCTTGAAACTGCTGCGCACCGGCAGCCAGCCCAGGCTGATCATCACCTTGATAAATTCGTCGTACCAGGCCTCGGTACCTCGCTGGATCTTCAATACATCGCTGACGTAGCTGCTGGCCAGCAGATAGCTTTTGCGGATGTATTCCCGGTTCAACCCGGACAGCCCCTCGGCAAACGAAATCACGCTGTTGTTGACCACCGCCGCGTTGCAGTCGTCCTCCGTGTCGAGCGGCAATGAGGGCTGCGCACCTCGCGCCCTCGGCAATGTGTAGCGCGCAATCAACTTGCGCCGTTTTGTGTTGTTGATCCTTCTGTGATGTCGCTCCATTTCAGTTCTCCACAAACACCCCGGCTCGGGGCTTGTGTCCACACTAGTCCAGTCAGCGGCGGCTCTTCCATGCCACAAACATCGCTTGCCGGAACGCGGCAAAAAACGCTGCCCAGCAATGACAGGGCGCCCCTCGTGGCCTTCCGGCTTTCGTCACTCAAAAAAGAAAAAGCCCCGAGCAACAGCAGGTGATCACCCATTGTCATTCGGAGCTTTCGTGCAGCCATCCAGGCGTTTTCAGGAGGCGGGTTTTGCACCGTACCAGCGCGGTGTGTACACCCATTCACCGCCACCGGCGCGAGGGAATGTGCAGGTAGTTGATGAGCCGACCAGCACCATGGTGCGCATGTCCACCTGGTCTGGCGTGAGTTGCCCGAGGGTGGTGACGCGCAGGGTCTGGCCGGGGCGACCGATATCGCGACCCAGCACCACCGGGGTCTCAGGCCTGCGGTGTTGCGCGACGATTTCCAGGGCGCGCCCCAGCTGCCAAGGCCGCGAACGCGAGATCGGGTTGTAGAACGCCAGGGCCAGGTCGGCCTGGGACGCGAGGTCCAGGCGCTTTTCGATGATCGACCAGGGCTTGAGGTTGTCCGACAGCGACATCACACAAAAGTCGTGGCCCAACGGCGCGCCGGCCTGGGCGGCAGTGGCCAGGGAGGCCGAAACCCCCGGCAGGATTTCCAGGTCGACCTGATGCCACGCCGGATCGCCGGACTCGTGCAACGCCTCGATCACCGCCGCCGCCATGGCGAAGACGCCCGGGTCGCCGGACGACACCACCACCACCGAACGCCCCTGGGCGGCCAGCTCGAAGGCGTGGCGGGCGCGCTGCATCTCTTCGCGGTTATCGGTGCAATGCTGTACCTGATCGTCACGGAACGGCCCGGCCATGCGCACGTAGGTTTCATAGCCCAGCACATCGGTGCAGCGCGCCAGCTCGGCCTTGACCGCCGGCACCATCAGCTCGGCGGCGCCAGGGCCCAGGCCGATCACGGCAAGGCGGCCGCGGCGGCGGCCGACCTGGGCCAGCTCCAGCGGTTGGTCAGCCACCTCGATGACAATATCGGCAGCCTGGGTAACGCCGCCAAAGCGCAGCGGGACGCCCAACGCCGACGCGGCTTCGTGCAACGACGGGTCAGCCATCTGCGTATCGCTGGCCAACAGGCACGCCAGGGATTGCACGGCAATACCCGCCTCGTGCAAGGCCGCGCGCACACGCTCGGCCAACTGCGCACCCGGCTTGCAGGTCACGCACACCGTCTTTGGATAGATCAGCAACTCGTTGGCGGCAGGCACACGCTCGGCACTGCCCACGTGAATGGCTAGATGCGCCTGTTGGTCCTGGGGCAAATTCGCCTGGTCCAACCACGGTGCCGCACCTTCGATGCGCACGCTTTCGCCCGCCAGCAGGTCGGACACGAAGCGCTTGCCCAGTTCCAGGTCTGCCAGCTCATAACCCGCAGGCGGGTTGAGCAGGCAGGTGCCGAAACGCAGCTCGCCACTGGTGGTGATCGCCGCAGCGACACCCAGTGCTGCCGCGATGTCCCGCGCCATGACGTTCACACCGCCAAGACCACCGAGCAACGGCACCACGGCGCTGCCATCTTCCGCCACGGCCAGCACGGCGGGTTCTTCGCCTTTCTCCAGCAGCAGCGGCGCCAGGGTGCGGATCACGATGCCGGCCGCACACAGGGCGATCAGCGGCGTGCCCTGCTGGTAGAGCTGACGCAGGGTCGCGCCGAATTCGCCGTAAGGCTGGTCCGCCCCCTCAACCCGCCCGGCCAGGCCGTGGATCAGTGCCCCAGGGTAAACCTGCTGGATCCTGCGCGCGGTGGCCAGGCTGCCCTGGCCCAGAATGACAATCGCCGGGGTCATCAACCTTGCCACCGTTCACCCGGCACGATGATCAGCGAGAAGTACGGCGAAGACATCGGCTCCACCTGGTCCAGCGCCACGATTTTCTGGTTGGCCATGGTCGCGCGCTCCACATACAGTGCGCGCTCGGCCAGGCCGAGTTCTTCGAGTACCTGGCGCACCTTGGGGAAGTTGCGCCCCAGCTTCATGATCACCGCCGCGTCGGCATCCGCCAGGCGGCGCTTGAGGTCTTCGTGGGGCAATACGCCCGACAGCACCGACAGGCTCTGGTTGCGATACACCAACGGCGCGCCCAGCACCGAGGCGCCGCCAAGCATCGAGCACACACCGGGGATAACCTCGGCTTCGTAGCGCTCGGCCAAGCGGTCATGCAAATACATATAGGAGCCGTAGAAGAACGGGTCGCCTTCACAGATCACCGCCACGTCGCGACCGGCGTCCAGGTGCACGGCCACCTCGACACTGGCGGTGTCGTAGAAGTCGCTGATCACTTGTTCATAGGACAACGGCGCCGGCAGCGCTTCGGTGGTCACCGGGTACACCAGCGGCATCAGGGTTTGCTGTGGCACCAGGTGGTCTTCGATGATGCCGAAGGCGTTACCCTTCTTGCCCTTGGCCACGAAATACGCCACCACCGGCGATTCGCGCAGCAGGCGCAGGGCCTTGAGGGTAATCAGTTCCGGGTCGCCGGGGCCGACGCCCAGGCCGATCAAACGTCCGCGTGCCGGCATTATTCGACCTCCGTGGCGAGCGCATTCACCGCCGCGGCGGCCATGGCACTGCCGCCCAGGCGGCCCTGCATGATCACGAACGGTACGCCGCGGCTGTCCGCTGCCAGCATCGCCTTGGATTCGGCCGCGCCGACAAACCCGACCGGGAAGCCGAGGATCAACGCCGGTTTTGGTGCACCCGCGTCGAGCATTTCCAGCAGGTAGAACAACGCCGTCGGCGCATTGCCGATCACCACCACGCTGCCTTCCAGGTGCGGACGCCACAGCTCCAGGGCCGCAGCGGAACGGGTATTGCCCAGCTCCCGCGCCAACTCCGGCACGCTGTCGTCGCGCAGGGTGCAGATCACCGGGTTGTTGGCCGGCAGGCGCGCACGGGTCACGCCTTCGGAGACCATCCGCGCATCACACAGAATCGGCGCACCAGCGGCCAGCGCATCGCGCCCGGCCTTGCCCGCACCGGTGGAGAACTGCAGGCCATCAATGGCCTCGACCATGCCGCAGGCATGGATCACCCGCACCGCGAGTTTCTCCAGGTCGGCCGGGATACGCTCCAACTTGGCTTCCGCGCGAATAATGGCGAAGGAGTTGCGATAGATCTCCTGACCGTCGCGGATGTAATCAATCATCGGTGTTGCTCCGTGGGTGAGCGCGCAGCAAGGCGCCCGCCGCTTCAATGGAAAGGGTGCGTGCGTGCAGCCGGCCGAAACCGGGGTGGGCTGCATCGCGACAATACAGGTCGTAGTGGCCGGGGCTCACCGCCAGCAAGGTGACCGGCGCGATATGTGCGGCGGCGCAGGAACGCGAGCAGCCGGACAGGTGCACGTCATGGCCGGGATGCAGCGCGGCCAAGTGCACGGCGTCGGCCTTGGTGTCGGCGAAGGCTTTGGCGCAGCCGCTGGAACCGGTGCAGGCGATCACGCGGGCCAAGGGTTGGTCGACGGTGCAGAGGAAACCCAGTTGCGCCAGGCGTTGGGTCACGGCGTGAGGTTTTTCGACGTTGGGCAGTAACACACCTTGCCAGGGGGTGAAGCGCACGGTGCCGTCGCCATATTCGCTGGCGAGCTGCGCCACGCCTGTGAGCATCGTCGAATCCAGGCGCCCCAAGGGTGCGATGGCCGCGACGTAGAATTGATTGCTTTGAGCCTGTGGATAACTCCCGAGGTGCAGCAAAGCGCCGCTGGGCGGGCGTTTGAAGCCATCGGCCGGCAGCAGCGGCAGGCTGAGGCGGCTCAGCAACTTATCCACAGCCAGGTGGCGCATGCGGGTTTGTTCCGGGGTGGCGAGGTCAAGAAACGCCTCCAGCACCGCCACCACCAACCCATGGCCCTGTGCCAACGGCACGGCGGCCAACGGCGCATCCCGCCCTGGACAACCCGCCAGGCCGAACGCAAGGAGCGTCTCGCCATTGCGTACGAACGCCGACAGCCACAGATCATGATGATGCTCGAGCATCGCCAGGGCCTCGCCGCCATCCAGTTGCACGGCGAACTTGGCCGACAGCTCATGGAAACGCGGACGGTTTTGCAGGCTGGCGAGGATCTGCTCGGCCAGCGGCCGGGTGTCGAACAGCATCTGCGGGTCGATACCGGCGCTGGGGCTGAGCATCAGGTTGCGCACGTCATCGCCAGCGGCGTTACTCGGGCCCAGATCGGCGGCCAGCAGCATGGCGATCAAGGCGTCTTGCTCGGCACCGATCCCACGTATCTGCAGGTTGGCGCGGTTGGTCGCCTCGATCACCCCGCCCGCATAGGCCTGGGCCGCGTCCGCCACGGCACAGGCCTGGGCGGCGCTGATCGAGCCACCGGCCAGTTTGATCCGGCAGATGCCGCCATCCAGCGCCTGGACGATACGCAGCAACCCCGGACAAGCCGAGGGGCGCAAGGTATTCACAGCGGGCGTTGGGTTCACGGGGCTACCGGTTGACGGGTAAAGGCGCGGTATTATGCCTGCTTTGTCCGGCGGCATGAAAAGCCTGCCCGTCGGATGTCGCTCAAGGAATTGATATGTCGCCCTGGCTGACGGTTGTAGGCATCGGTGAAGACGGCTTCAAGGGGCTGGGCAGGAATGCCCGGCATGCCCTGTTGCGCGCTTCGCGGATTATAGGTGGTCAGCGCCAGTTGGACCTGTTGCCGGTGTGTATTCGCGGTGAGCGCCAGGTGTGGCCGAGCCCGTTCTCCCTGGAACCGGTACTGGCGCGGCGTGGCGAGCCTGTGTGCGTGCTGGCCAGTGGTGACCCGATGTTTTATGGCGTGGGGGCCAGCCTGGCGCGACAGGTGGCGGCTGAAGAACTGCTGATTTTGCCGGCGCCGTCGTCGGTGTCGTTGGCGGCGGCGCGGCTGGGCTGGCCGTTGCAGGAGGTGGTGACGCTGTCCGTAGTGGCCCGGCCAGTGGCGGCGATCAATGCGCATCTGGCCACAGGTGTGCGTTTATTGGTACTGAGTAATGACGGCGGCAGTCCCGCGTTGATTGCTTCGTTGTTGGCTGAATCCGGGTTTGGGCCCAGCCGATTGACAGTATTTGAACACCTGGGCAGCGCAAATGAGCGGCGCATCGACGGTTTGGCTGAGGATTGGCAGCACGCCTGTGTCGCCGATTTGAACCTGGTCGCCATCGACTGCGTGGCCTCCAGCGACACACCACGTCTGTCGCGCCTCGCTGGCTTGCCCGATTCCGCCTTCCAGCACGACGGCCAACTGACCAAACGCGATGTGCGCGCCATGACCCTCGCCCGCCTCGCCCCGATGCCCGGCGAACTGCTGTGGGACGTGGGTGCGGGCAGCGGCTCCATCGGTATCGAATGGATGCGCGCCCATCCGAGCTGCCGAGCATTGGCAATTGAAGCAGACGAAGGCCGACAGGGCCTTATTGAACACAATCGCGACGCCCTCGGCGTGCCCGGTTTGCAGTTGGTTCGTGGCAAAGCCCCGGAAGCGTTGCACGGCCTTACAGCTCCCGACGCCATCTTCATCGGCGGCGGCGTCACCCGCGACGGCGTGCTCGACACCTGCTGGCAACACCTGCGCCCCGGGGGTCGGTTGGTGGCCAATGCCGTCACCCTGCAAAGCGAAATGACCTTGATGAACTGGCGCGCGGCGCATGGCGGCGAACTGACGCGCATCCACGTCGCTCAGGCCCAGCCACTGGGTGAGTTCGATACGTGGCGCCAGGCGCTTCCAATCACCCTGCTGGAAGTGGTCAAGCCGCGATGAAACGCATCCTGCTGTTGGGCGGTGTGACCGAAGCGCTGGCTATCGCGCGCACCTTGGGGCCGGCGCATATCTACAGCCTGGCGGGTGTGGGGCGTGTGCCTACCGATCTTACCTGCCAGGTGCGTGTCGGCGGTTATGGCGGCGCCGAAGGGTTGGCGCAGTTTGTTCGCGACGAACAGATCAGCCTGATCCTCGACGCGACCCATCCGTATGCGGCGCAGATCAGCCGCAATGCCGCCGAGGCTGCACGGTTGGGCGGTGTGCCGTGCTGGGCATTGCGTCGCCCGGCGTGGCAGCCGCAGGTCGGCGATGACTGGCGGGAGGTCAGTGACTGGGCTGAGTTGATCGACGCCTTGAAACCCTTCAAGCGTCCGCTGTTCACCTTGGGCCGCGAGCCATTGCAGCATCTCGACGAAATCCCCGCCGAGCAGTTCTGGACGTTGCGCGCGCTGGATGTGTATCCGGGGAATGATCGCTGTGAAGTGATCGGCGCGCGCGGACCGTTTCTGATCGAAGATGAACGCGCGTTGTTTGAACGGCGTGGGATCGATGTGCTGATCAGCAAGAACAGTGGCAGCACCGCCACCGAGCCGAAATTGGAAGTGGCGCGGGAACGGGGGGTGCCGGTGTTGGTGTTGAAGCGGCCGGTGTTGGCGGCGGTGGATCGGGAGCTTTTGTCGCCCGCAGAAACAATCGATTCGTTGGCAGATTTCATTCGATAGATCAGGATCATCCGCCACCCTCTATCCAATCTTTTTGTTACCTCAAGGGACGGCGATGAACCCACAACACGAAGTGCTAAACTCCAGGAACAGTTCAAGCCAGGCCCAACGGTATTCAGGAGCTGACATGATAGAAGTTAAAGAAGCCGTACAACTCGCCAAGGCGGTCGCAAACGACTTTCTCGGGCAAGAAACAGCACTACAAGACCTGATGCTTGAGGAAGTAGAGTTAGACCCAGACAATAAAACCTGGGCAATAACACTGGGCTTCAATGTCCCCAACCCTAATAACTATGAAAGGCTAGGCGCATCTTTAGCCGGACAAATGCATGCAAGAAAATACAAAACATTCATCATCGACTCGGAGACTGGCGAGTTCCGCTCCATGAAGATTCGCGAAGTATGATCGAAGCCTACATCAAGCAATACCGAAGAAAAGGAATCATCGTTGATACTAACTTGCTGCTTCTGGCACTGATAGGAGGAACGTCCAGCATCGTGGAGTTCAAGAGAACACGCGGCTACAGCGATGCAGACTATCAACTTTTGCTCAAAGTGATTGACCAGTTCGAAAAACTTGTTTCAACCCCTCACATTCTCGCTGAAGTCAGCAACCTGACAAATGGACTTCATGGAAACAAGCTGCGCGATTTTTATGCAACGTTAAAAAACTCACTATCAACAATAATCGAGGTCCATCATCCAGCCTTGGATATAAGTCGCGATTATGAGCTTTCACCCTACGGCCTTACCGACGTTGGCATTGTTGCCGCAGCAAAAGATAACTATCTGGTTTTGACTGACGATCTCAGAGTCGCTGGGTTTGCTCATCAGCACTGCGTAGATGTCGTCAACTTCAATCATATACGGGAAGCCAGCTGGGAGGTCTAAGACCTGCCACACGATCATTCCCACACATATGCGCAGGAACGATCGCTCATCGAACTTGTTAACTACTCGCGGCGGTTGCCTGCCCTGCTCCTTCGTGCACCCTGTCAGCGAGCAATTGTGCCAGCTCGATCAACTGCGCAACGCCCAGTAATTCCTCGCGTGGTGCGCCTTCCAGGTTAAAGGCAAGGTCGCAACTCAGCGCGTTGGCCGAGGCAAGTGTTTCGCTGAGGTTGACCAACAGGTCTTCGGTGCTGATGCCATCGGCCACGGTGAACAGCCGGACGGGGGGATTGGGGGTGGGTTTGATCATTGTGAAGCTCCTCAGGAATGTGGAGCTGCCACTGATTCGCCGCGACGCGATAGGGTGGCAGCTGTACGCAGGTTCGCGGACCGGTCCCGAGGCAACCCGGCATACCCAAAGGTATCCCGCGCACAGCCGCCATAGCGCCGCACAGTAGACGATAAAAAAGCATCAACTGAAAGCAGACGATAGCGCTTTTGCTCTTAGGAAGTCGGGCCGCGACGCCCGTCCGCGGCATTTGCAGCGGTGTACGAAGACTAGAGATTGAGTTTCCTACCGGCAACCTCAAAGAGTTGTCGGAAGTTTCTGTGGAACGACCTCATATTCGGGCTGCGCGGCGGATCAAGGAGAATTTACCTACATGCGTAACGGAACCCGCTGACTACCTAGAACCGCATACCCTTGGCGATGATCCTCGACGCTTTGTCCTACTGCGTAAACATGAGGTTCACATGACTAACAAACCCCGTACGCAGCACCTGACTCGACCTGCTGAAAGCACAATTATCGAGCACATAATCGCGAACCCAGAGTTCGCGCACGCGCTAAGCCTTGAGGCCGACGAACTAAAATTGGATGAACCCGAAGTCGCAGCTCGATTAAACCAATGGCTGGAAAAAGCCCAATACCTATCTGACAGAAAGACGACGTTCACAGTTTTCGACGCTGCTGACCATCTCCACACACAAGAAGAGATGGATGCTTTCCTTGAAGCCTGTATCGAAGAAGACCCAGGCGATGGCTCATTGATCAAGGTGGCGCGAGCCGACATTGCCCGCGCGACTCGCAGGCTCAACGCGAAGCAATAGCCACACACAATCCAAAATGTGGGAGGGGCGTTGACTTGAAGATCGGCATCCTCTCGATTCCCCGTCTATCCTCAAACCCAGCACTGCGACACCAAACCACACCACCACTTTTTACTTATCCCCCCCGATCAGGCTAAATACCCGCCTGATCGTTTAACCCTACGGATTGTCCGCCATGGCCCGTCAACGCTTTGCAATTGCCTGGATCGCCTGCCTTGCAGTGCTGTTCAACGCCTTTGCCATGCCAATGGCCAGCGCGATGCAACAATCCAAGGACCCCGTGCAGCAATTGCTGTGGGGCAGTTTCTGTTCGTCCAATGGCGCCAGCATGAAGACCATTGCCCTGGGCAAGCTGGAGATTCCGGCGCCGCAGCCGGACGATCATTCCACCATGCAGCATTGCTGGTGTTGCTCGGGCTCGGCGCCGTTGGTGGCGTTGCCGGGGCATGTGCCGCAGTTGTATCTCACGCGATTCGAGACGGTACAGCGTCAACCACACACCCCATTGCAAACCCCCACCCCGCGCCAGCAATGGCCGAGCCTTAACCCCCGCGCCTCTCCAACGTCCTGATCTTCTTCGCAAGTGAACTGCGTTTAGAACCGTTCTGGAGAACTGCCATGCTTAAATCTTCCCTGCTTCTGGCTGCGTTGCTGCTGCCGGTGTTCAGTGCTGCCAATGCCGAAGACTACAAGGCCGGCGACCTGCTGGTCAGCGATCCCTGGTCCCAGGAATTGCCGCCCAACGCGCCCACCGTCGCCGCGTATTTCGTGATTCATAACACCGGCGCTACCCCGGACCGCCTGCTCAGTGTCGACACACCAGTGGCCGACAAGGCCGAGCTGCATGAGCATGTGATGCAGGGCGACTTGATGAAGATGCAGCAAGTCCCCAGCGTTGCCGTACCGGCCAAGGGTGACCTGACCTTCGCGCCCATGGCGTATCACGTCATGTTGCTGGGCCTCAAGGACCGCAGCCTGCTGGCCGATGGCAAGCAATTCCCGCTGACCCTGACCTTTGAAAAAGCCGGCAAGGTCGAGGTGGAAGTGTCGGTACAGAAAGTACCGCCGATGGCCGGCCACGCGCACAAGCACCCTCAATAGACTGACTCCAGATGGGCGCCCCTCGCGCCAGGCTATCCCCACACCGCCGCGTGAAGCGCGGCAGTTGGATCAGCCTGTTCGCCATGCTGATGATCTTTATCGGTCCGCTGATTTCCCAAGCGATGCCGATGGATCATCACGCCGGTATGTCGATGAACATGTCCATGGACATGCCCGGCGACCACGGCGACGCCCATCACAAGAAAGCCCCTGACGAACACCACGCGCTCTGGTCCAAGTGCGGCTATTGCGACTTGCTCTACAGTTGCCCGGCCCTGCCCGGCAGCGTGTCATTCACGGCCATCGGTACCCCGCCGCCGGCCAATGCCCTTACCCCCGCACCGCGCCTGGGCCATGCCCGGCAGAGCATCTTCCCCGGCGCCCGCAGCCGCGCCCCGCCCATCGCCTCGTAAGCCCCTGCCACCGTTACTTCACCCCGGCCGACTTTAGACAGACAGCCGCAGGCTGCTGGCCGTGTTGTTTACGATTGATTGATGGAATTTGTCATGTCCAGGTTTACTGCTGACTCCCGTTTGGGAAGCACCTCTGTGCTCGCTGCCCTATGCGGCGCCCTGCTCGTTCCCCACGCCCAGGCCGATGAACACGCCGAGCATGAGCTGACGCCCACGGTGATCACCGCCATTGCGCCCAGCTCGCCGCTGACCGTGGTCACCAACCCCAAAGACCCACGCCAACCGGTGCCCGCCAGCGACGGCGGCGACTACCTCAAGACCATCCCCGGCTTCGCCCTGGTACGCAACGGCGGCACCAATGGCGACCCGGTGCTGCGCGGCATGTTCGGCTCGCGCCTGAACATCCTCACCAACGGCAGCATGATGCTCGGCGCCTGCCCCGGCAGGATGGATGCGCCGACCTCCTACATTTCGCCGGAAACCTACGACAAGCTCACCGTGATCAAGGGCCCGCAGACCGTACTCTGGGGCCCCGGTGCTTCAGCCGGCACCATCCTGTTCGAGCGCGAACCGGAACACTTCGGTGAACTCGGCACGCGGCTCAACGCGAGTGTGCTGGCCGGCTCCAACGGGCGCTTCGACAAGGTCATCGATGCCGCCGCCGGTGGGCCGCAGGGCTATGTGCGGGTGATCGGCAACCAGGCCCATGCCGATGACTACAAGGACGGCAACAACGATACCGTCGCCTCGCGCTACGACAAATGGAATGGCGACGTCGCCGTCGGCTTCACCCCGGATGCCGACACCCTGCTGGAGCTCACCGCCGGCCGTGGCGACGGCGAAGCGCGTTACGCCGGGCGCGGCATGGACGGTTCGCAGTTCCTGCGCGAAAGCCTGGGCCTGCGCTTCGAGAAATCGAATATCGGCGAAGTGCTGGATAAGGTCGAAGCCCAGGTCTACTACAACTACGCCGACCACGTGATGGACAACTACAGCCTGCGCACACCCTCAGGCACCGGGATGATGGCCGGGCCCATGGCCTCCAACGTCGACCGCCGCACCCTCGGCGCGCGCATCAAGGCCACCTGGCGCTGGGCCGATGTACAACTGATCAGCGGCCTGGATGCGCAGACCAACGAACACCGCCAACGCAGCAGCATGGGCATCGACACCTACAAGGATTTGCCCAAGGTCAAGGACGCCAACTTCCACAACTACGGCGTGTTCGGCGAACTGACGTGGTACGCCGCCGACCGTGACCGCCTGATCACCGGCGCGCGCCTGGACCGCACCTCGGCCAAGGATTTCCGGCAAACCACCGGCTCCGGGATGAGTGCACGCGCCAACCCGACCGCCGACGACACCCGCGCCGATACGTTGCCCTCGGGTTTTATGCGTTATGAGCACGACCTGGCCGACAGCCCGACCACCCTCTATGCCGGCCTGGGCCACTCGGAGCGCTTCCCGGATTACTGGGAGCTGTTCTCGCCCAACACCGGCGCAGTCGGCTCGGTCAACGCCTTCGACGGCGTGAAGCCGGAGAAAACCACCCAGCTCGACGTCGGCGCGCAGTACAAAGCCGACAACCTCGAAGCCTGGGCCTCGGGCTACGTCGGCCAGGTGCGTGACTTCATCCTGTTCGACTACCGGGCGGGGATGATGGGCACCACCTCCCAGGCGCGCAATGTGGACGCGCGCATCATGGGAGGTGAACTCGGCGCGGCCTACAAACTGACGCAGAACTGGAAAGCCGATGCCACCCTCGCCTACGCCTGGGGCAAGAACAGCAGCGACGGCAAGGCCCTGCCGCAAATGCCACCGTTGGATGCACGCTTCGGCCTGACCTACAGCGAAGACGACTGGAGTGCCGGCGCGTTGTGGCGGGTAGTGGCGGCGCAGAACCGCATCGACCAGAACAAGGGCAATGTGGTCGGCAAGGACTACGACAAGAGCGGCGGTTTTGGCGTGTTCTCGGTCAATGGCGCCTATCGCATCAACAAGAATTTCAAGGTCAGCACCGGCGTCGACAACCTGTTCGGCAAAGCCTACGCCGAGCACCTGAACCTGGCCGGCAACGCCGGGTTCGGCTACCCGGCCAACGACCCGCAGGCCATCAAGGAGCCGGGGCGCACCCTGTGGACCAAGGTTGACATGAGCTTCTAAAAGCATCGGGGGCAAGCCCCCTCCCACAGTTGGAATGCATTCCACATGTGGGAGGGGGCTTGCCCCCGATAGCAGTCTGACCAACGACAAAAAATTCAAGCTTTGCGGAGCATCCCTGATGACCACTCAAAAAGTTTCCTTCTACAACCTGGCCTGGCGCTGGCACTTCTACGCCGGCCTCTTCGTCGCCCCTTTCATGGTGCTGCTGGCCCTGACCGGCATCATCTACCTGTTCAAACCCCAGCTCGATCCGCTGATGTACAGCGACCTGCTCAAGGTGCAAAGCGCCGAGCACGCCTTGAGCGCCGACGAACAGTTGCAACGCGCCCAGGCGGCCTTTCCCCAGGGCAAGATCAGCAAGTACCTGCCACCCGCCGACGCCACCAGCAGCGCGCAGTTCGTGATGCACGACGGCGGGCGCGAAGTGACAGTGTTCGTCGACCCCTATCGTGGCACCGTACTCGGTGAGCAGGATGCGAAAAACAACCTGCAAGCCATCGCCCGCGCCCTGCACGGCGAGCTGATGATCGGCACCGTCGGCGATCGCCTGGTGGAGCTCGCCGCCGGTTGGGGCGTGATGCTGGTGGTGTCCGGCCTGTACCTGTGGTGGCCGCGCGGCAAAACGTCGGCCGGGGTGTTATGGCCGCGTTTCACGAGCCGTGGCCGCGTGTTCTGGCGTGACCTGCATGCCGTCGCCGGCTTCTGGGGCGCGGCGTTTCTGCTGGTGATGCTGCTCAGCGGCATGACCTGGACCGGCTTCTGGGGCAAGCAATACGCCGACCTCTGGAACACCTTCCCAGCGGCGATGTGGAACAACGTGCCGCAGTCCGATCAGCAGGCGCGGGTGCTCAATACCGCAACGCAACAGACCGTGCCCTGGGCCATGGAAAACACGCCGATGCCGATGTCCGGCGACCATGCCGAACACATGAACCACGGCGCCATGCACGCTGCTCCCGCCGCGCCCACGGTGCGCCTGCAACAGGTGGTGGACCTGGCCACGGCACGCAAGGTCGAGCCCGGCTACAGCATCACTTTCCCCACCACCGCCGAAGGCGTGTTCACCGTCGCGGTGTTCGCCGACGACCCGCGCAACGACGCCACCCTGCATGTGGACCAGTACACCGGCAAAGTCCTCGCCGATGTGCGCTGGGCGCACTACAACACCGTGGCGCGGGCCACCGAGACCGGCGTGATGCTGCACGAGGGCAAGATGTTCGGCTGGGTGAACCAGCTGATCGTGCTGCTGATCTGCCTGATGATCCTGCTCAGCGCGGTGAGTGGCGTGGTGATCTGGTGGAAGCGTCGGCCCCAGGGCGGCCTGGGAGTTCCGCCGTTGCGTCATGACCTGCCGAAGTGGAAAACCGCGATGGTGATCATGCTCGGGCTGGCGCTCCTGTTCCCGCTGGTGGGCGCCTCGTTGATCGCGGTCTGGGCGCTGGATCGCCTGGTGTTGTCGCGGTTGTTCAGCCAACGTGAATCCACCTCAGGTTCGCTATGAAGTAGGCGAGATGCCCTACATAGAGGCGTTAGGTAGTCTTACGCGGGCTTTCGCCAAAGACGCAGTAAGTGTTAACTTATAACACTTACTGCATACCTCAGCTAGCCGCGCCCAGCGGCGAGCACCGCCTCGAAGAAGCGATTTTCCGCCCAATGAACAAGTACCTAGTGTCCGGCCTGTGCCTGCTCGCCCTGCATGACAGCGCCCAGGCCCTGACCCTGCCCGCCAGCCCGGTGACCGCTGCGGCCGTGGATGACCAACACGTCGACCTGAACACACCCACCACCGCAGGCTCGCGCCTGAATCTCAGCGCGCTGCAAACCCCGGGCAGTGTCGAAAGCCAGACCGGCACGCAGATCCGCGCACGTGGCGACGCCAGCGTGCAGGACGCCATTTCCCGTGCCACCGGCATCAGCCGCACCGGCACCCCGGGCGATGGCGGCACCTCGCTGTCGGCCCGTGGCTTTACCGGCCAGGGCTCGGTGATGCAACTGTACGACGGCACCCGCATGTACATGGGCATGGGCACCTCGACCTTCCCGGTGGACACCTGGGCGGTGGAACGCGTAGACGTTTTGCGCGGCCCGGCCTCGGTCCTGTACGGCGAAGGCGCCACCGGTGCGGTGATCAATACCGTGCCGAAAAAACCCTTCGAAGGCGAGATCGAAAACCACCTCCGCCTCGGCTACGGCGCCTACGATCGCCAGCAACAGGCCCTGGACAGCGGCGGCTCGCTGACCGACACCCTGAGCTATCGCCTGAACCTCAACCGTCTGCGCAGCCACGGCTTTATCGACCGTGGCGACTCCAGCAGCGACTTCGTCAGCGGCGCCCTGCGCTGGCAGGCGGCGGACAACCTGAGCTTCACCCTGGCCAGCGACTATGGCGACCAGCGCCCGCAGAACTACTTCGGCACGCCGCTGATCAATGGCCAGTTGCACAAAGGCCTGCGCGACAAGAACTACAACGTCAGCAACGACACCCAGCACTACAACGACCAGTGGACGCGCCTGACCAGCGAGTGGCAGATCACTGACAACGTCAGCGCCACCAATGAACTGTTCTACCTGAAGAACCAGCGCCGCTGGCAGAACGCCGAGAACTACAACGTCACCAACGGGCAACTGACCCGCAGCGGCAACTTCGGCATCAAGCACAACCAGGAACAGGTCGGCGATCGCCAGACCTTCACCTTCAAGCACAGCCTGTTCGGCCTCGACAGCCAGACCGTGACGGGCGTGGAATACAACCGCATCCGTTTCCGCCTGGCCAGCAACTCACCGTTCAACGACGTACTGCCCGGCGGCCAGCCGGTGGATATCAACGATCCGGCGCCCGCTCGGTTCGACAGCCAGAACCCGTTCAAACCGCTGTTCGCCACCACCACCAAAACGGTCGCCGGTTTCGCCGAAAACCGCCTGCAACTCACCGACCAACTGGCGCTGGTCACCGGCATCCGCCGCGACTATGCCCACGTCGAGCGCGATGATTTGCGTGACGCCAGCCAAAGCGACAAGACCCTCACCGGTAATAACTGGAAGGCCGGCCTGGTCTACGCAATCACCCCCGACACCTCGGTCTACGGCCAGTACGCCACCAGCACCGACGGGGTCGGCGGCCTGATTTCCCTGAGCCCTGGCCAGCAGCAGTTCGACCTCTCCACCGCCAGGCAAACCGAGATCGGCCTCAAGCAGGCCTTCTGGGATCAACGCGGCGAATGGACAGTGGCGGCCTACCATATCGTCAAGAAGAAACTGCTCACCGACGTCCCCGGCAACCCGGACCTCAAGCAGCAAGTCGGCCAGCAATCCTCCAGCGGCCTGGAAGCCAGCCTCGACCTGCAACTGCCGCACGCCTGGGCGCTGCAAGCCAACGCAGCCGTCGTGCGGGCGCAGTACGACGACTTCAAACAGGCTGTCGACGGCGTACAAGTGTCCCGCGACGGCAATCGCCCGGTGGACGTGCCACGCCGCACCGCCAACCTGTGGCTGAGCAAGGCCCTGAGCGACGACATCCGCGCCGGTGCCGGGGTGCGCTATGTCGATGCACGGTATGCCGACATGGCCAACCAGAGCGAGCTGCCGAGCTACACCGTGGTCGATGCCACGCTGTCGTGGAAGGCGATGCGCAACACCACCCTGGGCCTGCAACTGAACAACCTGTTCGACCGCACCTACGCGGTCAGCCAGTACAACGACGGCCAGCAATGGATCCTCGGTGAACCGCGCTCGTTCTTCGTCACGGCGGACTACACCTTCTAACTGACCCAAACACCGTTGGATCCCTGCAGGCCTTGAGAGACTTGATGACTTCACTCACCCTCACCCGCATCAACTGGGCCCCGGCGAACCACTGCCAACACCCGTTCCAACTGCGTGACGCAGGCCTTCACGTCGCTGCGGGGGAGTTCGTCGGGCTGATCGGCCCCAACGGCAGCGGCAAGACCAGCCTGTTGCGCTGCGCCTATCGGTTCACCCAGCCGGAGCGCGGCGACGTATTGCTCGCCCACCGGAACCTGTGGAAGCAAGGCGCCAAGTGGTGTGCGCAACGTATCGCCGTGGTGTTGCAGGAGTTCCCGGATGCCTTTGGCCTGCGAGTCGATGAAGTGGTCGCCATGGGCCGCACGCCCCACAAGGGCCTGTTCGACAGCGACACCCTGGAGGATCGGCAGCTGGTGCAACAGGCGCTGGTATCGGTGGGCATGCAGGACTTTGAAGCGCATGCCTTCGCCACCCTCTCGGGCGGTGAAAAACAGCGCGTCATCCTCGCCCGCGCCCTGGCCCAGCAACCGCAATTACTGATCCTCGACGAACCGACCAACCACCTCGATCCACGCTACCAGTTTGAGCTGTTGAGGCTGGTCAAGCGCCTGGGTATCGGCACCCTGGCCAGCATCCACGACCTCAACCTGGCCGCCGCTTTTTGTGATCGGCTCTACGTGATCGACCACGGGCGCATCGTCGCCAGCGGCACGCCTCACCAGGTGCTGACCACTGAACTGCTGCGCGATGTGTTCGGCGTCGAGGCGCTGATCGACACTCATCCCCTGGCCGACCATCCCCGCATCACCTGGATAACCCAACCATGATCCTGCGCGCCTTCGCCCTTGTGGCCCTGCTGTTCGGTGCTTCACCAGCCTTCGCTGAAGCCACCCATTACCCGGTCACCGTCAAAAGCTGCAACCGCGACGTGACCTTCCGGGAGGCGCCGAAGCATGCGGTGAGCCATGACATCAACATGACCCAGATGATGCTCGCCCTGGGCCTCAAACCGCGGATGGCCGGCTATAGCGGCATCACCGGCTGGAAGTCGGTCACCCCGGATATGGCCCGGACTCTCGATGGCCTGCCGGAACTGGCGAGCAAGTACCCGTCAGTGGAAACCCTGCTCAATGCCAATGTGGATTTCTTCTTTGCCGGCTGGGACTACGGCATGCGCGTGGGCGGCGACCTGACGCCGAACACCCTGCAGCCGCTGGGGATCAACGTGTACGAGCTGACCGAGTCGTGCGCCTTCGTGATGAAGCGCCCGGCCGCGACCCTGGACGACACCTATAACGACCTGCGCAACCTGGGCAGGATTTTCGACGTGCAGGACCGCGCCAATGCCTTGATCGCGCAGATGCAGGCACAGGTCGCCGAGGTGCAGACAGACCTGCCCGCCCACAAGCCGCGCGTGTTCCTCTACGACAGCGGTGAAGACCGCGCCATGACCTCCGGCCGCCTCGGCATGCCCCAGGCGCTGATCGACGCGGCCGGCGGGCGCAACATCCTCGATGACGTCGACGCCAGCTGGACCCGCGTCAACTGGGAGATGGTGGTGGAGCGCAATCCACAGGTGATCGTGATCGTCGACTACAGCGAAGTCACCGCCGATCAAAAACAGCAGTTCCTGCTCAACAACCCGGCGCTGCAAGGGGTGGACGCGATCAGGAACCAGCGCTTTATCGTGATCCCGTATGTACAAGCCACGCCGGGCATCGATAACGTGCTGGCGGTGGAAACCCTGGCCAAGGGGTTCCACGGCGAATGATCACCCGTCGTTACCCCCTGTTGCTTGCCGTCCTGGGCGCATTGCTGCTGGTGTCCTGTGTGATATCCCTGGGCTTTGGCCCGGCGCGGGTACCGGCGGACGTGGTGTGGCGCATCCTGCTGTACAAGGTCTTCGGCATCGGCGAAGTGAGTTGGTCGGCCGGGCAGGCACCTATCGTCTGGCTGATCCGCGTGCCGCGCATGCTGCTGGGGGCGTTGGTGGGGGCCGGGCTGGCGTTGATCGGTGCGGTGTTGCAGGCGGTCACGCGTAATCCGCTGGCCGATCCGCACCTGCTGGGTGTCACTTCCGGCGCGACCCTGGGCGCGGTGATCGTGGTGCTGCATGTAGGCGAGATCATCGGCCTGCTGACCTTGCCCATCGCCGCCTTTATCGGCGCCCTGTCGAGCATGATCGTGGTGCTCGCGGTAGCCAGTCGCAATGGCCGGCTGGAGAGTGATCGCCTGTTGCTGTGCGGCGTGGCAGTGTCGTTCGTGATGATGGCGGCGGCCAATCTGCTGCTGTTCATGGGTGACCATCGCGCCGCCTCGGCGGTGATGTTCTGGATGCTCGGCGGCCTCGGCCTGGCACGCTGGGAACTGCTGGCGATTCCGGGCGCCAGCGTAGTGCTCGGGCTGCTGGTGCTGGTGGGCATGGCCCGCCCGTTGAACGCGCTGATGGCCGGCGAACAGACCGCCGTGACCCTTGGCCTGAACGCCCGCAATGTACGGCTGAAGGTGTTCCTGGTCGCCTCGTTGATGACCGGCGTGCTGGTGTCCATCAGCGGCTCCATCGGCTTTGTCGGGCTGATGGTGCCGCACATCGCCCGGCGCCTGGTGGGCGCCGAGCATCGTCGCTTGCTGCCGGTGTGTGCAGTGCTGGGCAGCCTGTTCCTGGTCTGGGTCGATGTGGCGGCGCGCACCTTGATCGCCCCCGAAGACCTGCCGATCGGCGTGGCCACGGCGGCGATCGGCGGCCTGTTCTTCATCGGCCTGATGCGCAAGCGCTGACGTTTACAGCTCGTCGCGGTCGCGCAGGCTCAGCGGTTCGTCGACCTCGGGCACGGCGACTTCCAGGCCATTGGAGCGCTCCACTTGCCGTTCGGACAGTAGACCCTCGTTCATCCAGAAGTCGTCCTTGTCCAGCACGAACAGCTTGCCGGTCCTGGCCACGCCCTTCAGGAACACGGTGGGATACACGTCGGGACCGCCCACCAGGACCCGGCTTTCCTGCGCCGAATAACTGGGCAGGTACTTCAACAACGCCCCGGCCTGGCTCGACAGATACAGACCCGGCGACGGCCGCGACAGCCCGCGCAACACCCTGATGAAATAACTCAGGAAGGTCGGCGCCACGAAATGACGCGTCAGGGCGATATCTTTCGGCGCCCGGCTGTCGGTGGCCGGCATGCTGTTGTAGAGCAGATGGACACCCGCAACCGCATATGGCTGCGGAAAGTCCGGCAGGGGCGCTGGCGGCACCGCCGGTTGTACAGGGCCCAGCGGCCCGCTGTAGAACAGGCGCAGAATCAGCGACTGGTCGGCCCCGGCCGCTACCGGCAAGGTAGCCAGGAACGACGTGCCCGCCGCATTGGCGAGTATCGCCGAGAGGTACTGTTTGCCCTGATACGGCGAAAGCTGGCGCCGGAGATAGCGCGCGGCATCATCCCCATCGGAAAAAACCGGACCGCAGGCCGCACGCCAAGGCGGCACAAACACCTCATCGACACCGGGTTTCCAGAACGTATCGACACGATTGCGCGTGGTCCAGACCTCGCCTCGGACCAGCGTATCCAGGACCCCTTTGTCGAGCAGGCGATGGACGTAACTGAGCAGGGTCATCCGGCCTGCGCGCAACTGCTGCCGTGTTTCAAGCAGCGAGCCCCACGAATCCAGCTGCGCATCCGTGCCCAGGTATTGATACCTGAGCAGGGCACCATCCGCGCATGACAGGTAAAACGTGAGTTGCTTGCCCCTGATTCCGTGAATCGAGAAGCGGATGCCGATGTCCATGTCCGTGGGCGAAAAAAATGCCTGGTGCAACGGATCCGTGGCCGGCGTGACGCTGTCGCTGCTGGCACACAGGTAGAAGCCTTCCAGCCCATAGCCCTGGGGGAAAAGACCGTCGGGAAAGACTTGCGCAAAGTCACGATAACTCTGGCGCACCAGCGGCATGCTGACCATGTAGTGCCCGTTTTTCTGCGATTTGAACACGTAGCCGAACTGCAGGTGTTCGCCATGCCGACGATGCTGATGGGCATACCGCACCGCGTCCTGCTCCTGGGTGAACAGCGGGCTGAACGCCGGGTCTGCCAGTGCGTTCCGGATCGCCAATGGCGCGGGGCGGTCGCTATTGACGATGAAGGCGCCAAGGATCCGGCGTGGCGTGCCCCACGTCGGGCTGCCCTCCACCACCCGCAAGACACCCGCATTGGCCAGGCGCGTGACAAATTCGCCAGGCGCCAGCGCGGCGTTGCGAATCTGACGTTCGAGCAGGTTTTCCAGGCGATCGCGTCGTGTCTCGTCGAGGGGCAAAAGCTGTTTTCTCAGCGCTTCCTCCAGCGCGGAGTGGCTGCGTGTGTAGCTCACCACACAGCCATCGGAACCCAGCAGGTACTCGCGGTTCAGGCGTGCGTCCTGGCCTGCGAGGGCCGAAGAAATCACGCGGGTGGACAGCATGTTGCGATAGAGGCCGGCCTGCGCCAGTTCGAGTACGAAGGGCAACTCCCGGGCTGGGCTGGAGCGGTAACGTGCAACCACCGTATGGGCCGCCGGGAAGCCACCGGTACTGACCACCTCATCCGGGAAAATCCACTTGGGGTCGAAGTCTTCCTGGGGCACCTTGAGCGGTTCGGTGGCGACAAACAGGCCATCGGGACGCTGCAGAATCAACCCGCCCAGCAGACCATTGCCCTGCAGCAGCGAACGGACGTGCCGGGCCGCATCGTCCTGGGAATGAAAGGCCGGGCCCAGGCGACGGCGGATGAAGTTGGCGTAGGGGCGCCAGGCCACGCCACCCTGGCCTACCGCTCCCCGGCGGTCCCAGCACTGGCTGGTGTAGAGCACCCGCAGGTCCGCAGGCTGGGCGACCTGTGACACATAGCGCTGGACGTCCAGCGTCCCGTTGTGCAGGTTCATCCCGGCGATGATCACGCCCGTGCCGTCGGTGGCCTCCTTGAGCAGGGAGGATGCCGGAGGTTGGTAGCGCAACAAGGCGCCATCGTGTGTCGACACATACACCGGCAGTATCGCAGTGGCTGCCGGGCGCGGCAGATGCCGGGCATCCTGTTCGGCGCGCAGCAGCACCTCGGGGGTGATGAAGAACCGTGCCAGCCAGGCCTCGGGGGTGGGCAATCCCGCCGGCACCCATTGCTGCGAAAACAGCAGGCCGGCCAGCTCGAACCCCTTGGCGAATTCGCCACCGGCCAGATAACCGACGCCCCTGGAGGAGTCACTCAACCAACGCCCGCCGGAGGTGATCGCCAGCAGTTCACTGACCACAAACTCATCGCGCTGCGGATGCTTGAGGATGTACGCCGTGCAGCGTTGCGCATCCAGGTTCCTGCCGTACCAGCGCACATGGGCATTGAGTGCCGCGGCATCGAGACTGTCGAAGATCGCGCCGAACGCCGGTGCCTGCAGATCGACTTCGGCGTAGTCGAAGTTGGGTGTCCAGTCGTTGTAGACCCGGCCGCGCGGCCCCCACAACGCGCTGCGCACCAGCACGCTCAAGGTGCCGGCATCGGCCAGCCGGGCGACGATGTCCACCGGCTTGAGCCGGCCGCTCTCCAACCGCTCGAAATAGCCATGCTGGCCTGCTTCGCGCCGGGTATTGCTCAGTACCAGCAGCTCATTGGCCGAGCCACTGGGGCGATAGCTGATCAGGTTATTCGGCGAACCGCTCAGATAGGCCGGCAGCCGCGACTCGATCACCGAACGGATCTCCACATCGGAGAACAGCGTGGCGTTGACTTCCAGATCGGCCAGCGTCCAGCCAAGACGCCGCTGGCGTTCCAGGTCAGCCACGGATAACGCGGTATGCGAACTGTAGCGCGCATACAGCTGATGGCCCGCAGGCGGCACCAGATAAGCACTGCCGTTGGCAGGGCGCAGCAGGTCGGAGGCGAAGCCGTCGCCGGAAATGGCCACCGGCTCAGTGAATACAAATCGCCCATCGTCCCGCTTGAGGACATACCCGGCATAGGCATTGCTGCGGCGAACGCCGATGCGTTCATGGGCATGCCGCGCGGCGTCGTCCGCGGTCAGGAACATCCCGCTCAAGGGCAGCGCGCCTGAACCGAGCGGCAAGTGCTCGCTGTCATACAACGGCCCGAGGGTGTTCCACAGGCCGCCTTGCTGGACCACCGACAACGCGCCCGCGCGAATCACTCGGCGCACGAAGTCCCGCGGCGACAACGTGCCGTCGAGCAAGGCCGCTTCATTGCCGTTGTCGGTCACGGTTTGGCCGTCGACGACAAACAGCTCGTTGGCAGACGAGGCACTCGGCACCTGCCAGTGCAGCAAAGCGTTATCAGCGGTGCGCAGATACAGCTTGAGACCAAGCTCAGCGAGCTGGATACCGGTGCTGGCGATCGCTTGCCTCATGGCGTCCACCAGCAACGGCGGCGTAGCAAACCGCTTGTACAGCCACGCCTCCTTGGGCGGAAGGCGCTCCGGCGCCTGGGCCGGCTGGGCGTGGTAGAGGCCCACCAGGCGATAATTCGGCACCAGCCTTGGCTCACCGCGGTCCCCCACGGGAAACAGACTGTCCAGGGTCGTCCCCAACGGCGCCGGCAACGTAGCGATGTAATTCGAGGTGGTACGGTGTTTCAGCACCACGCCCACCGCCGCCTGCCCCAGCAAGTCGACGCTGCTCAGGGCGACCAGCACCGCGCTGTGCCCCATCGACAGCAGCGGGGTAAAAAACGGCAGGTCCTGCACCGAGGTGACAGGGCTGCCCAGGGTCCAGCCGTGCAGCACACGCCCCCGCACCCCACCCCAGACCTTGCTGCCCACCACGACCCGCAGGTCCCCGGCCTGCGCCAGGTTCCACACCGCCCCCTCGAACGCGGTGAGAGGCTGCGCCGGCTCGATCCCCGTCAACTGCCGCAACAGGGATTGTTCGGCCTGGGAACCGCTGCTCGTGTACTTGAGCAATGCGCCGTCAGGACCGGACAGATAATGCACCGGGGTGAAATCACGGTGGGACAGGGCAAACACCTGATCGGCATTCGAGAAGAAGCTGCCGGTCAGCGCAACCTGGTCCGGGTTGAAGCCCGGGTTGTAGCGCTCCACCTCGCCAGGCTCGGCCGGATAGGAACGGTAGAAGCCCTGGCATTCATAAGAGGGCGGAGCAATGAACCGGGCGCGATCATCCGTGCCCAGGAGGGTGAGGAAGTCGAACCGCACGCCGGTGCTGACTTGCGGCTCGGTGGCAAAGAAATGCCCGCCAGGCTTTTTCAGGATGACTCCACCGAACTCACGCTCGCGTCGCGTCCCGATACGCCGGTGAGCCCACAGTGCCGCATCATCCGCAGACACAAACGCCGGGCTCAAGGCCGGCAGGGAAGCCACGGCGGTCGCGGCGCTCGGCAGGGACGGCGCAGCGGCAAACGCTCGCCAGTGCCGGTCAATGGCGCCAGGCGGCCCCCATAGCGCATTGCCCAGGACCACCCGCAGGCGACTGACCCCAGCCAACTTGCGCACGCCTTCGGCAGGCGCATAGGTACCGTCCGCCAGGTCTCTGGCAATCAGGCTGCCGCCCGGCGCCGGCGCGAACAATCGCGTGAATGCGGCCTGGTCCGCCCCTTCCGGCTCCAGCACAAGCAGGCTGTCTGCAGCGCCGGAGAGGTAGCCCGGCACGCGCAGTTGATGAATCCTGTGGGCCTCGACGTCAGTAAAGCCCTGGAAGTAGACACTGGCATCGTCGCGGGTCCACTTCGTCTTGAAGTCGGCATCGAGGTTCTCCCATGACAACGCCATGTGCGAGCCGAACCAGGCGTGCAGTTGATAACCACCGGGCAACGCCAACTGTTTGCTGTAAGCGTCCCACGGATAGAACCCCTGGAACCCATAAGGGTTGGTGCCCGCCTGCAGCAATTGCGTCAGTACAAAGTGCTGGTCGGGGTGCTTCAGAATCAGCGCCACATAGGCGCGGTCACGGCGCTCGCCCACCTGCGCATGGGCAAACTGTGCGGCCTTGTCGGCCGACGAAAACGCCTGGCCGAGGCTGGCCTGCTTGAAGGGGAAGCGTGCATAGGGCGTCCAGTTGTTCTCGACCACGCCTTCCACGTCCCACAGCGGGCTGGTCTGTTCGACGCTCAACTCACCGGCTTCGGCCACCTGTTTCACAAACTGGCGCGGGGTCAGGGTTCCCGCCGCGAGGGCCAGGTCAAGGCCGGGCTCATCGGTGGTGAACAATCGCGTTTCCGCCGGTGAGCCGCTGAACCGGTAGCGCAGCAAGGCATTGTCCTTGGTGCGCAGGTACAGCGAGATGCCCAGCACGGAGGGCGCCGTATGCATGTAGCGGCGGGCCTTGGCGATGTAGGCCGCCAGCTCCCGAGGGCTGAAGAACTGCTGGTACAGCCACGGTTCCACCGTCGGAAACTGCGCCGGCACCGGCCGCGACAGATAGAAGAAGCCCTGCAGGTGAAAGCCCTCCGGCAAGGGTGGCCCGCCCGCCAGCAAAGGCAGGTGGTTGTCGGTGGGCAACTGCTCTGCACTGCTGAGTACGAAGGGCTGGGTGGCGGCGAACTCATCGCGCAGCTCATGCTTGAGCAGCAGGGCCATCTGGCTGACATTCGGCATGCGCCGCATGCGCGCCTGCACGGCGTTGAGCGCCTGGGTGACCTCGGGATACACCGCCCCGCAGGCGATGGTGGGCTGGCCGCTGTTCAATGGCAGATAGGGCCGCCAGCGCTGATCGATGACACCGGGCACCCCGCCCCAGTCATCGCTGGCGACCAGCAACGACAGGCGGCCTACCGACGCCACTTTCCTGATAAAGCCTTCGAGCGTGCCATCGTGACCATCGGCGGGCACGGCTGTACTGACGTCGTCGATCCAGTCGACAAACTTGCGCTCGGCCTCGGAAAAACCCGGCTGGTACTTGAGCAATACGCCCTGGGGGCCCGACAAGTAGGCGGTGCCGAACGCACGCCCTTCGTAGTGGTTGAAGACCACATCGCGGGTGGAAAAAAAGCTGTTGAAGATACGCACCTGGCGGTCCCGATAACCGGGATTGAGGGCCTTGAGCTGGGCAAACTGGTCAGGGTGAGAATGCACCCCGCCCACCAGTTTGTAGCCCTCAGGATCGAGGAACTCGTTCTGCGCCCCGCGCTCCAGCAACAGCGAAAAGTCGAACGTCGCCGCCTTGCCGGGAATCGGCTCGGTGGCAAACACTTTGCTATCGGCCAGGCGCTGGAGAATGACACTGCCGTACTCGCGGTCGCGCTTGTCGCCAATGCGCTCGTGCACATAGCGTGCAGCATCGTCGGCACTGATAAACCCAGGGCTGAGGGTATATCGAAGGCCCCTCGCTGCCGCGCGCTCCTCTCTGGATAAATGCTCTTGCATGACACTCCCTTGATCATGTTCGTCGTCGGTGCCCATGGGCACCGGGCTCGCACAACGCTTGCCATGCAGAAGCGTCCTCGCTTGAACCGCCAGCAGGGCGCTGCATAGTTATCGAGGCCACCGGCACTCTTTAGGCGCATCCCCTGCACCGCCAACGCCCGCACGCTCCGCATTGGTGCGCCAACGCCAGGCACCGGGCTCCAGCCCCCGCAAAACCGGGCGTTGCGCCATCGGGCACAGCCCTTGCTAGTACCCCTTCAGCGTTCACATCGGCCTATCAAAAAAAACTAAACGTTTACGGAGACCGCACCATGAAGCGTCGCAGCTTGATCAAGGCTTTCACCCTGTCCGCCTCCATTGTCGCCATGGGCCTGACCTGGACCGTGCAGGCCGCCGAGACCATCAAGGTCGGCATCCTGCACTCGCTGTCCGGGACCATGGCCATCTCCGAAACGTCCCTCAAAGACATGGCGCTGATGACCATCGACGAGATCAACGCCAAGGGCGGGGTGAACGGCAAGATGCTTGAGCCGGTGGTGGTGGACCCGGCGTCGAACTGGCCGCTGTTCGCGGAAAAGGGCCGGCAGCTGCTGACCCAGGACAAGGTCGCCGTGGTGTTCGGCTGCTGGACCTCGGTGTCGCGCAAATCGGTATTGCCGGTGTTCGAAGAGCTCAACGGCCTGCTGTTCTACCCGGTGCAATACGAGGGTGAAGAGATGTCGCCGAACGTGTTCTACACCGGTGCGGCGCCGAACCAGCAGGCGATCCCGGCGGTGGAATACCTGATGAGCGAAGAAGGCGGCAGCGCCAAGCGTTTCTTCCTGCTCGGCACCGACTACGTGTACCCGCGCACCACCAACAAGATCCTGCGTTCGTTCCTGCATTCCAAAGGCGTGGCGGACAAGGACATCGAAGAGGTCTACACCCCGTTCGGCCATGCCGATTACCAGACCATCGTCGCCAACATCAAGAAGTTCTCCGCCGGCGGCAAGACGGCGGTGATTTCCACCGTGAACGGCGACTCCAACGTGCCGTTCTACAAGGAGCTGGCCAACCAGGGCTTGAAAGCGACCGACGTACCGGTGGTGGCCTTCTCCGTGGGTGAAGAAGAGCTGCGCGGCATCGACACCAAGCCGCTGGTGGGCAACCTCGCGGCCTGGAACTACTTCCAGTCAGTGGAGAACCCGGTGAACAAGAAGTTTGTCGCCGACTGGAAAGCCTACGCGAAGAAACACAACCTGCCGGGCGCGGACAAAGCGGTGACCAACGACCCGATGGAAGCCACCTACGTGGGCATCCACATGTGGGCGCAGGCAGCCGAGAAAGCCAAGTCCACCGACGTCGACAAAGTGCGCGAAGCCCTGGCCGGCCAGACCTTTGCCGCGCCATCGGGCTTTACCCTGACCATGGACAAGACCAACCACCACCTGCACAAGCCGGTGATGATCGGCGAGATCCAGTCCGACGGGCAGTTCTCGGTGGTGTGGCAGACCCAGGAGCCGATCCGGGCACAGCCGTGGAGCCCGTACATTCCTGGCAATGACAAGAAGCCGGACTATGCGGTGAAGAGCAACTAAAGCCCGACCACAGGTCAACTGTGGGAGGGGGCTTGCCCCCGATAGCGGAGTGTCAGGCAATGCACTTGTTACTGACCCACTGCTATCGGGGGCAAGCCCCCTCCCACACTGTCCGCGCATGACTAGGACATTTGTTTATGCCCGCTGCCCTCAATCGCTATTTCCTGGCATTGCTGCTGTTGCTGCCTTTGGCGGTACATGCCGGCGACGCCGAAGACTTCCTCGCCGCCAACCCGACGCAACAAGCCAAGCTCCTCCAGGACTGGGCCGCCCAGCCCGACCCGGCGCGCATCGAGTTGGTGGACGCCTTGCAACAAGGCCAGCTCACGCTCAACGGTGAAACCAGGACCGTACGCCTGAACAACCGCCTGCGCGGCTTGATCGACAACGTGCAAGCCAGCCAGCAACTGCTCGCCGCCGACCCCAAGGTGCGCCTGGCCGCGGCACGCACCCTGCAAAAAAGCGCGCAACCGGCGCAACTCAAATTCCTCGACCAGCAGGTCGCCGCCGAGACCAACGAGGACGTGCACTCCGCCCTCAGCCTGGCCCTGGCCAACCTGCAACTGGTCGACACCGACCCGGCCGTGCGCCTCGCCGCCGTGCGTCTGCTCGGCAGTACCGGCGACCCGCTGGCCCGCACGCGCCTCGAAGCGCTGCTGGAGCCCGGGGTGGAAACCGACGCCGCCGTGCACACCGCCGCCGAGACCAGCCTGGCCCAGGTCAAACGCAAACTGATGCTGGGTGAGATCCTCGGCCAGGCCTTCAGCGGCATGTCCCTGGGCTCGATCCTGTTGCTGGCGGCCCTGGGCCTGGCGATCACCTTCGGCCTGCTCGGCGTGATCAACATGGCCCACGGCGAGATGCTGATGCTCGGTGCCTACTCCACCTACGTGGTGCAGCTGCTGATGCAGCGCTACGTGCCCCAGGCCATCGAGTTCTACCCGTTGATCGCACTGCCGGTGGCGTTCTTCGTCACCGCCGCCATCGGCATGGCCCTGGAGCGTACGGTGATTCGTCACCTGTATGGACGCCCGCTGGAAACCCTGCTCGCCACCTGGGGCATCAGCCTGATGCTGATCCAACTGGTGCGCCTGGTGTTCGGTGCGCAGAACGTCGAGGTCTCCAACCCTGCGTGGCTGTCCGGCGGGATCCAGGTGCTGCCCAACCTGGTGCTGCCCTACAACCGCATCGTGATCATCGCCTTCGCGCTGTTTGTGGTCGTGCTCACCTGGCTGCTGCTGAACAAGACGCGCCTGGGCCTCAACGTGCGCGCCGTCACCCAGAACCGCAACATGGCCGCCTGCTGCGGCGTGCCCACCGGGCGGGTGGACATGCTCGCGTTTGGCCTGGGCTCCGGTATCGCGGGCTTGGGCGGCGTGGCGCTGAGCCAGATCGGCAACGTCGGCCCTGACCTGGGCCAGAGCTATATCATCGACTCGTTCCTGGTGGTGGTACTCGGCGGCGTCGGCCAGTTGGCCGGCAGCGTGATGGCAGGGTTCGGCCTGGGTATCGCCAACAAGATCCTGGAACCGCAGATCGGTGCCGTGCTCGGCAAGATCCTGATCCTCGCGCTGATCATTCTGTTTATCCAGAAACGCCCGCAGGGACTCTTCGCACTGAAAGGACGGGTGATCGACTGATGAACCAGCCATTGATGCTTACGGCCACGCAAAAGGCCGGCCCCCAGGTGACGATTGCAGTCGGCGCGGTGGTGCTGTTGCTGCTGCTGGCCCTGCCGGTGTGTTCGCTGCTGTCGCCGGAAAACCCGCTGCATGTATCGGCCTACACCCTGACACTGGTGGGCAAGATCCTTTGCTACGCCATTGTCGCCCTCGCCCTGGACCTGGTGTGGGGCTACGCGGGGATGTTGTCCCTGGGCCACGGCCTGTTCTTTGCCCTCGGCGGTTATGCCATGGGCATGTACCTGATGCGCCAGGCCGCAGGCAGTGAGCTGCCGGCGTTCATGACGTTTTTGTCGTGGACCGAATTGCCCTGGTATTGGGTCGGCACCGAGCACTTCCTCTGGGCCCTGTGCCTGGTGGTGCTGGCGCCGGGCGTGCTGGCGCTGGTGTTCGGTTTCTTCGCGTTCCGCTCGCGGATCAAGGGCGTGTATTTCTCGATCATGACCCAGGCGCTGACCTTTGCCGGGATGCTGTTGTTCTTTCGCAACGAGACCGGGTTCGGTGGCAATAACGGCTTCACCAACTTCCGCAGCATCCTCGGTTTCGGCATCACCGAACCGAGCACGCGGGCCGTGCTGTTCGTGGCCACGGTGGTGCTGCTGGTGGCGAGCCTGTACATCGGCTGGCGCCTGGCCCGGAGCAAGTTCGGCCGGGTGCTGACCGCCCTGCGCGATGCCGAGAACCGCCTGATGTTCTGCGGCTACGACCCGCGCGGCTTCAAGCTGTTCGTGTGGGTGCTGAGCGCGGTGCTGTGCGGCCTGGCAGGCGCGTTGTACGTGCCGCAGGTGGGCATCATCAACCCGAGTGAAATGTCGCCGACCAACTCCATCGAAGCCGCCGTGTGGGTGGCCCTGGGCGGACGTGGCACGCTGATCGGGCCGTTGCTCGGCGCCGGCGTGGTCAACGGCATGAAGAGCTGGTTCACCGTGGCCTTCCCGGAGTACTGGCTGTTCTTCCTCGGGGCGCTGTTCATCATCGTCACCCTGTACCTGCCCAAGGGCGTTATCGGGCTGTTGAAGAAATGAGGAACGTCATGCTCGAACCTATTTTCGATGCGGGCAGCGGCCGCGATGCCATCGGCATCGGCCAGGCCGCAGGCACCGGCCTGAACACCCGCCACGGCACCATCCTGACCCTGGAAGATATCAGCGTCAGCTTCGATGGGTTCAAGGCGCTCAACGACTTGAACCTGTACATCGGCGTCGGTGAATTGCGCTGCATCATCGGGCCCAATGGCGCGGGCAAGACCACCCTGATGGACGTGATCACCGGCAAGACCCGGCCCAGCCACGGCAAGGCCTGGTTTGGCGAAACCCTCGACTTGACCAGCATGAGCGAAGTGCAGATCGCCCAGGCCGGTATCGGCCGCAAGTTCCAGAAGCCCACGGTGTTCGAAGCCCTGAGCGTGTTCGAAAACCTGGAGCTGGCGCAGAAGACCGACAAGTCGGTGTGGGCCAGCCTGCGTGCGCGCCTGAGCGGCGAGCAAAAGGATGGAATCGATGAAGTGCTCGACACCATCCGCCTCACCGCCTCAATGCATCGGCCCGCCGGCTTGCTCTCCCACGGCCAGAAGCAGTTCCTGGAAATCGGCATGCTGCTGATGCAAGACCCGCAACTGCTGCTGCTGGACGAACCCGTGGCAGGCATGACCGACGCCGAGACCGAATTCACCGCCGAACTGTTCAAGCGTCTGGCGGGCAAGCATTCGTTGATGGTGGTGGAACACGACATGGGCTTTGTCGGCTCGATTGCCGACCACGTCACCGTGTTGCACCAGGGCAGCGTGCTGGCCGAGGGATCGCTGGAACAGGTGCAGGAAAATGAGCGGGTGATCGAGGTGTACCTCGGTCGCTAAGGAGAACTGAACATGCTGCAAGTCGACAAGCTGCACCAGTACTACGGCGGTAGCCACATCCTGCGCGGGCTGTCCTTCGACGTGAAGATCGGCGAAGTCACCTGCCTGCTCGGCCGTAACGGCGTGGGCAAGACCACCCTGCTCAAATGCCTGATGGGGTTGCTGCCGGCCAAGGAAGGCGTGGTGAACTGGGAGGGCAAGGCCATCACCGGCTTCAAGCCGCACCAGCGCGTGCACGCCGGCATCGCCTACGTGCCCCAGGGCCGGGAGATTTTCGGGCGGCTGACGGTGGAGGAAAACCTGCTGATGGGGCTGTCGCGTTTTCCCGGTTCCGAAGCCAAGGAAGTGCCGGCGTTTATCTATGAACTGTTCCCGGTTTTGCTGCAAATGAAGCACCGGCGCGGCGGCGATTTGTCCGGCGGCCAGCAGCAACAGTTGGCCATCGGCCGCGCCCTGGCCAGCCGCCCGCGCCTGTTGATCCTCGATGAGCCCACCGAAGGCATCCAGCCCTCGGTGATCAAGGAGATCGGCGCCGTGATCAAGAAGCTCGCGGCGCGCGGCGATATGGCGATCCTGCTGGTGGAGCAGTTCTACGACTTTGCCGCCGAACTGGCCGACCAGTACCTGGTGATGTCGCGCGGTGAAATCGTGCAGCAGGGCCGTGGTGAAAATATGGAGAGTGAGGGTGTGCGCGGTTTGGTTACCATCTAACCTGTAGCGTCCTGACGATAAGCACAAGAAACCATGAACCTGCCCGTTTCCCCTGCCCTGTTCACCCCCAGCTGGCACGCCGAGCTGGACCTCGGCTACGCGCGTTTCGGCGACACCACGCGCCCGGTGATGCGCCGTCACCTTGGCCCGCTGCGGGTGCAAAAGCACCTGTACGCCGAAGGCCCCGAGGTGTGCCAGCACATCATCGTGCACCCGCCCGGCGGGATTGCCGGCGGCGACCGCCTGGACATCCGCGCCCATGTCGCCGAGGGCGCCTGGGCGCAATTGACCAGCCCCGGCGCGGCTAAGTGGTATCGCGCCAGCGGCCCGGCGTATCAGCAACTTGATCTCACGGTGGAAGCCGGCGCGACCCTGGAATGGCTGCCCCAGGAAACCATTGTGTTCAGCGCCGCCCAGGCCGAACTCAGCACCCGCATCGACCTGCACGGCGATGCCCGGCTGTTCTACTGGGACGTGATCGCCCTGGGGCGTCCGGCCAGTGGCGAGCGCTTCGACCTGGGCCACTTTCAATCGCACCTGGATATCCGCCGCGACGGCCAGTTGCTCTGGCACGAGCGCCAGCGCATTGTGGGCGCCGATGGCCTGCTCGACTCGCCCATCGGCCTGGACGGCCAACCGGTGTTCGCCACCCTGCTGGTGACCGGCGATATCGAACCCGAATTACTCGAACACTGCCGCGCCCTGCCCCACGCCGTGCGCGGCGACCTGACCCAACTGCCCGGCTTGCTGGTCGCCCGCTGCCTGGCCAGTGAAGCGCTGCTGGCGCGGGGGTGGTTGATTGATTTATGGAAACTGTTACGCCCGGCGGTGCTAGGACGGGAAGCAGTCTCACCACGAATATGGAGCACATGAAGATCAAAATGTGGGAGGGGGCTTGCTCCCGATGGCGGTGGGTCAGTGAAAGATGTATTGCCTGACCCCCCCCATCGGGGGCAAGCCCCCTCCCACACTTGATCTCTGTTGTATTTAAGAATGCATTCTTTGAAGGACCTTGAACCATGGACCTGACCCCACGGGAAAAAGACAAACTGCTGATCTTCACCGCCGGCTTAGTCGCCGAACGGCGCCTGGCGCGCGGTGTGAAGCTCAACTACCCGGAAACCATCGCCTATATCTCCGCCGCCTTGATGGAAGGCGCCCGCGATGGCCGCACCGTGGCCGACCTGATGCACTACGGCACCACCCTGCTCAGCCGTGAACAGGTGATGGAAGGCATCCCGGAAATGATCCCGGATATCCAGGTGGAAGCCACCTTCCCCGACGGCACCAAGCTGGTGACCGTCCACCAGCCGATTGCGTGAGGGCTGGCCATGATTCGTGATGCAACCGAGCAAGACCTGCCGGCGATCCGCGACATCTACAACGACGCGGTACTCAACACCACGGCAATCTGGAACGAACAACCGGTGGACCTCGGCAACCGCCAGGCCTGGTTCAGTGCACGCCAGGCCCAGGGCTATCCGATCCTGGTCGCAGTGGAGAACGATGAAGTCACCGGCTACGCCTCATTCGGCGATTGGCGCCCGTTCGAGGGCTTTCGCTACAGCGTCGAACACTCGGTGTACGTACGCAACGACCAGCGCGGCAAGGGCCTCGGCCCACGGCTGATGCAAACCCTGATCGAGCGCGCCCGCAGTGGCGGCAAACACGTCATGGTGGCGGCCATCGAAAGCGGCAACCTGGCGTCGATCCGCCTGCATGAACGCCTGGGGTTCGTCACCACCGGGCAAATGCCCCAAGTGGGCATCAAGTTCGGCCGCTGGCTGGACCTGACCTTTATGCAACTGACATTGAATCCGGGCGCGCAACCGCCCAAGGAGTGAGTTCGATGAACGCCGCGCAACTGCGTCGAGTCAATGCTGAAAGTTTTGCCCACTACCGTCGGGGCCTGATCGAGCTGTTGCTGGATGCGGTCAAGCACGGTGCGTCGGTGGGTTTCATGGCCGACTTCGATGAGGCCCAGGCCCGTGCCTATCTGGACGGCGTACAGGCGAGCATTGAAGACGCCAGCCTGTTGCTGTGGGTGGTGGTGCGCGATGAACAGGTGATCGCCAGCGTGCAGTTGGCGCTGTGCCAGAAAGCCAACGGCCTGAACCGCGCCGAAGTGCAAAAGCTGCTGGTGCACAGCGAGGCTCGGCGCCATGGCCTTGGCCAGCAATTGATGAACGCCCTGGAACTCGCCGCGCGCCAGCACAAGCGCGGCCTGCTGTACCTGGACACCGAAGCCGGCTCGCCTGCCGAAGCCTTCTACCAGTCGCTGCGCTACACCAAGATCGGTGAACTGCCCGACTACTGCCAAAGCCCGGACGGACGCTACAGCCCGACCGCCATCTACTTCAAGACCCTGGGGCAACCTGCATGATTCCTGGCGAATATCAGATCCAGCCTGGCGAGATCGAACTCAACGTCGGCCGACGCACCGTCACCCTCAGCGTGGCCAACAGCGGCGACCGGCCGATCCAGGTGGGTTCGCACTACCATTTTTTCGAGACCAATGACGCGCTGACATTTGACCGCCCATTGAGCCGCGGCATGCGCCTGAATATTCCGGCGGGCACGGCGGTGCGGTTCGAGCCGGGGCAGAGCCGTGAGGTCGAGCTGGTGGATTTGAGCGGCGGGCGGCGGGTGTTCGGGTTTGCCGGGCGGATCATGGGCGACCTTTAGGGCCTCATCGGGGGCAAGCCCCCTCCCACAGGGGAACGCATTCCAAAGGTGGGAGGGGGCTTGCCCCCGATAGCGATTTCACATTCAACACAAATATTTCAGGGCACACACATGAAAATCAGCCGCCAAGCCTACGCCGACATGTACGGCCCCACCGTCGGTGATAAGGTCCGCCTGGCCGACACCGAGCTGTTCGTCGAAGTCGAGCAGGACTTCACCGTCTACGGCGAAGAAGTGAAATTCGGCGGCGGCAAAGTGATCCGCGACGGCCAGGGCCAGAGCCAATTGCTCGCCCATGAAGTCGTCGACACCCTGATCACCAACGCGCTGATCATCGATCACTGGGGCATCGTCAAGGCCGACGTCGGCTTGAAGAACGGCCGCATCCACGCGATCGGCAAGGCCGGTAACCCGGATATCCAGCCCGGCGTGACCATGGCCATCGGCGCCAGCACCGAAGTGATCGCCGGCGAAGGCATGATCCTCACCGCCGGCGGCATCGACTCCCACGTGCATTTCATCTGCCCGCAGCAGATCGAAGAGGCGCTGACCAGCGGCGTCACCACCATGATCGGCGGCGGCACCGGGCCGGCCACCGGCACCAACGCCACCACCTGCACCTCCGGGCCCTGGCACCTGGCGCGCATGCTGCAGGCCAGCGACTCGTTCCCGATGAACATAGGGTTGACCGGCAAGGGCAACGCCAGCTTGCCCGAGCCGTTGATCGAGCAGGTCAAGGCCGGCGCCATCGGCTTGAAGCTGCACGAAGACTGGGGCACCACCCCCGCCAGCATCGACAACTGCCTGAGCGTCGCCGACCAGTACGACGTACAGGTGGCGATCCACAGCGACACCCTCAACGAATCCGGCTTTGTCGAAACCACCCTGGCCGCGCTCAAGGGCCGCACCATCCACACCTACCACACCGAAGGTGCCGGCGGCGGCCACGCGCCGGACATCATCAAGGCCTGCGGCTTTCCCAATGTGCTGCCCAGCTCCACCAACCCGACGCGGCCGTTCACGCGCAACACCATCGACGAGCACCTGGACATGTTGATGGTCTGCCATCATCTGGACCCGAGCATTGCCGAAGACGTGGCCTTCGCCGAAAGCCGCATCCGCCGCGAGACCATCGCCGCCGAAGACATCCTGCACGACCTCGGCGCGTTCTCGATGATCAGCTCCGACAGCCAGGCCATGGGCCGCGTCGGTGAAGTGATCACGCGCACCTGGCAGACCGCCGACAAGATGAAGAAACAGCGCGGCGCCCTGCCCGGTGACGGCCCCGGCAACGACAACTTCCGCGCCAAGCGCTACATCGCCAAGTACACCATCAACCCGGCGATCACCCACGGCATCAGCCATATCGTCGGTTCCATCGAAGTGGGCAAGTGGGCTGACCTGGTGCTGTGGCGCCCGGCGTTCTTCGGCATCAAGCCGACCCTGATCCTCAAGGGCGGCGCGATTGCGTCCAGCCTGATGGGCGATGCCAATGCATCGATCCCCACCCCGCAGCCGGTGCACTATCGCCCGATGTTCGCCAGTTTCGGCAGCTCATTGCATGCCACCAGCCTGACCTTTATCAGCCAGGCAGCCCTGGACGCAGGCTTGCCGCAAGCCCTGGGCCTGAAGAAACAGATTGGGGTGGTGAAAGGGTGTCGCGATGTGCAGAAAACCGACCTGATCCACAACGATTACCTGCCGGACATCGAGGTGGACCCACAGACCTATCAGGTCAAGGCCGACGGGGTGCTGCTGTGGTGTGAGCCGGCGGATGTGTTGCCGATGGCGCAGCGGTATTTCCTGTTCTGACTTGAAACCTGTGGTGAGGGAGCTTGTGCCCTCACCACAAATCCCCTTAGAACTGCTCGCGCGGATTGAACGCGGCTTTTTTTGCCAGCTCCTGCCACAACGCTTTCACGTCGTCATCGCCTGCCGGCGGCATCACCGCCTTGAGCTGCACGTACAGGAAGCCGCGCTGCCCGGCCTTGTTCAGCAAACCATGGCCCTTGGCGCGCATGCGCTGGCCGTTCTGGCTGCCGGCCGGCACCTTGAGGTTGATCTTGCCGGTCAGGGTCGGCACGGCCACTTCCGCGCCCAACGCCAACTCCCACGGCGCCAGCGGCAGGTTGATGATCAGGTTTTCGCCATCCACTTCGAACTTCGGGTGCGGCGCAAACTTGACGATCAGGTACAGGTCACCGTTGGCCCCGCCGCCAACACCCGGTGCGCCCTGGCCCTTGAGGCGAATACGCTCACCGTCGGCCACGCCGGCGGGGATCTTCACGTTCAGGCTCTTGGTGGTGTTGCTGACATGCCGGCCCGAGGCGTCGTATTGCGGCACCTGGAAGCTGATCTGCTTGGACTCGGTGGACAGTGTCTCTTCGAGGAACACCGACAGCTGCATCTCCACGTCCTGGCCTTTACGCCCGGTTGGACGGCGCTGGCCGCCACCGAAGGCATCGCCACGCCCGCCAAAGATCGAGCTGAAGAAGTCGGAAAAATCCTCGGTGCCCTGGCCACCGCCAAACTCGCCACGGCTCTGCCAGCCTGGCGGGCCCTGGAACGGCTGGCCATGCTGGCCGTATTTGCGCAGTTCGTCGTATTCGGCGCGCTTGTCGGCGCTTTTAAGCGCTTCATAGGCTTCGGACGCGTCCTTGAACTTGGCTTCGGCGTCTTTTTCCTTGCTCACGTCCGGGTGATATTTGCGCGCGAGCTTGCGATAGGCGGCCTTGATTTCCTTGTCATCGGCGCTCGGCTCGACACCCAGAATCTTGTAGTAGTCTTTGAAATCCATCGGCGGTTCACCATCCTTAATCGAGATCGCACAGCCCGGGGCACAACGTGCGCTGGTTTGCACCTGTTGAGTCTTGTGGCCTGGGGGTGCGTCAAAGTGTTATCGGCGCTTGCCGTATGCACCAGATGTGGGGGCGAATGCTGAACTTTCAAGCACGATTTAACGGATGGTCGGCCTACGCATCCGCCCTCGACTGGCATACACTGCGCGGCCGTTTTTCAACCGGAACCCGATAGACATGAAAAACCCATCCCCAGCCCGTGCCTGCGGTATCGACTTCGGCACGTCCAACTCCACCGTCGGCTGGATCCGCCCCGGCATGGAAACGCTTATCGCGCTGGAGGACGACAAGATCACCCTGCCGTCGGTGGTGTTCTTCAACTTCGAGGAGCGCCGCCCGGTCTACGGTCGCCTGGCCCTGCACGAATACCTGGAGAACTACGAAGGCCGGCTGATGCGCTCGCTCAAGAGCCTGCTGGGTTCCAAGTTGATCAAGCACGACACCAGCGTATTGGGCACGGCGATGCCGTTCACCGACCTGCTGGCGCTGTTTATCGGCCAACTCAAGAGCCGCGCCGAAGCCACCGCCGGCCGCGAATTCGAAGAAGTGGTGCTGGGCCGCCCGGTGTTTTTCGTCGATGACGACCCGATGGCCGACCAGGAAGCCGAAAACACCCTGGTCGACGTAGCGCGCAAGATCGGTTTCAAGGACATCTCGTTCCAGTACGAACCGATTGCCGCTGCGTTCGACTACGAGTCCACCATCGAGAAGGAAGAGCTGGTACTGATCGTCGACATCGGCGGGGGTACGTCCGACTTCTCGCTGGTGCGCCTGTCCCCGGAGCGCCGCCACAACGACAACCGCCAGGACGACATCCTCGCCACCGGCGGCGTGCACATCGGCGGGACCGACTTCGACAAGCAACTGTCCCTGGCCGGCATGATGCCGCTGTTCGGCTATGGCAGCCGCATGAAAAGCGGTGCCTACATGCCCACCAGCCACCACATGAACCTGGCGACCTGGCACACCATCAACTCGGTGTACTCGCAGAAATCCCAGCTGGCCCTGGGCAGCATGCGCTATGACATCGAAGACACCGGCGGCATCGATCGCCTGTTCAAGCTGATCGAACAGCGCGCCGGGCACTGGCTGGCCATGGAAGTGGAAGAGACCAAGATCCAGCTCACCCACGAAGACAGCCGCCACGTGCCGCTGGACCGGGTTGAAGCGGGGTTGAGCGTGGACCTGAGCCGCGCACTGTTCGAGTCGGCCATCGATGGCTTGCTGGAGCGCGTGCGCAACAGCGTGACGCAGTTGCTCACCGACGCTTCCGTGGAGGTGGCCCAGGTGGACACGGTGTTCTTCACCGGCGGTTCCAGCGGCATCCCGGCGCTGCGCCACAGCATCTCGGCCATGCTGCCGAATGCCCGGCATGTGGAGGGGAATATCTTCGGCAGTATCGGCAGTGGTTTGGCGATCGAGGCGAGCAAGCGCTACGGCTGCTGAGTTTTACCTGAAATACCGTGGCGACTTCATCGGGGGCAAGCCCCCTCCCACACTGACCGTGTTCACAAGTCGACCGGTGTAGACACAGTAAATGTGGGAGGGGGCTTGCCCCCGATGGGGCCCGCCCAGGCAACACACGCCTTAAACCATACCACCGAGCTTCAGCTCACTCTTCAGATACGCATAGTAAATCGGCCCCGCCACCACCCCCGGCAAACCAAACGCCGCTTCAAACACCAGCATCGCCAGGAGCAACTCCCACGACTTGGCACTGATCTGCCCGCCGACGATGCGCGCGTTGAGGAAGTACTCGACCTTGTGGATCACGATCAGATACCCCAGCGCCGCCACCGCCACCCAGATCGACAACGACAGCGCGACGATGGTGATCAGGGTGTTGGACATCAGGTTGCCAATCACCGGCAACAGGCCGAGCAGGAAGGTCAGCACGATCAGGGTCTTGGTCAGCGGCAGGTGGATGCCGCACAGCGGAAGCACCACGGCGAGGAACACGGCGGTGAAGGCGGTGTTGAGCGCGGCGATCTTGATCTGCGCGAAGACGATATTGCGAAAGGCCTGGACCAGCAGGTGCAGGCGGTCGAACAGCGCCGCGGCCAGGGGTTTGCGCTTGGTCAGGTCGGGCACCCGCTGCAGGGCGATGATCGCACCGAGCACCATGCCGATCAGCAGGGTAACGAACATGTGGGCGGCGTCTTTGCCGACCAGTTGCAGTTCGCTCAGGTGCTTGCTCAGCCAGTCGCCGATAGCCACGCGGAATTCGGCGGCGCTGGCGGGCAGGTAGGCATCGAGGAACGGCGGCAGTTGGCCGCGCGCGCGGTCGACTACGCCCATGAATTTATCCAGGGAAGCCCCGGGGTTTTCCGCTTCATGAAGCAGGAAGCTGATGGCGCCGGCGAAGATCAGGGCCAGCACGCTGACGATCAGGGTGCCGAGCAAGGCCACCGCCAGCCAGCGCGCGCGGCGCCCTTCGATCAGCCGTTGCAGTTGGGGGGTGAGCATGTTGACCAGTTCATAGACCAACAGGCCAGCCAGCAGGCTGGGCAGCAATTTCAGCGGCAATACCAGCAGCAACCCGCCGAAAATGATGATGTAGCTGGCCAGCAATAACACGTGACGCTGAGAAAACGTTGGCATACAGCCTCAAAACGAACGGCGTTAAAGGATGGGCAGTCTGCCAGCCTTGAGAGAATCAAGCGAGTGGATAGGTTGCGAATACGATCAAGTGTGGGAGCGGGCAAGTCGAATAGTCGCCCCTCCCACAAGGGGATTCGCGTACTCAACTGCCCTTGAGGCAGGTGCTCATGAACGTCTTGCGGGCATCGCCGGTCAGCGCCTTGGTTTTCGCCGACGCATTGCAATCCTTCATCTTCTGCTGTTGCGGGGTGAGCGTCTTCGCATCATTGGCTGCCGGCGCCGACAGGCAGGTTTTCATGAAAGCCTTGCGCTCGTCGCCCTTGAGCGTCTTGGTAGTGGCTTCGGCATTGCAGGTGGTCATCTTGTTTTGCTGGGCAGTGGCGGCAAAGCCCTGGGAACACAGCAGCAGGCCCATCATCAACAGCGGAATACGCAGCATCTTCATGGAGTTTTCTCCCTGTTACCGTGCCGGGAGGCACGGCCTACCCAGCAGTGTAGCCAAACCTTGTTACATCTTCATCGGCTGCGAATATTCGTCCGCCGGTACTGCTCCGGGGTGCAGCCGGCCTGGCGTTGGAACATCGCGATAAACGCCGAGGCGCTGCTGTAGCCGAGGTCAAACGCCACATTTTGCACACTGCGCTCGCTGTCGAGGGCTTCGATGGCGGCGAGGTAGCGCAGGCGCTGGCGCCATTCGCCAAAGCTCATGCCCAACTCGCGCACAAATTGCCGCGCCAGGGTGCGCTCGCTGACATGCACCTGGTCGGCCCAGTGCGCCAGGGGGCGGTTGTCAGCCGGGTCGGCCTGCATGCCTTCCAACACGCCGAGCAGCCCGGGGTGGCGGGCGTAGGGCAAAAAACCCTCGTGGATCGGCGCCTGCCTGAGCTGGTCGACCAGCACCTGGGCCAGGCGAATATCGGCGTCGGAGTGCGGGATGTTGACGTCACGCTGGGCGAAGTCGCTAAGGATGGCCTTGAGGATTTCGCTGATCGCCAGGGTGCAGGGCTGCTGGGGCAATTGCTCGCAAAGCTGCGGTGAAAGGCCCACCGAACGGTAGACAATCGCCTGGGCATTGTAGGAACTGTGTTCGGTATTGGGTGGGATCCACACCGCGTACTGCGGTGGCGACATAAAGCGGTTGCCGGCCACTTCCATGCGCATTACGCCACTGGCGGAGTAGTCCAGCGAGCCCCAGACATGCTGGTGCGGGGTGCACTCCGTGTCGGGGGCAAAGTCGGAGTAACGGAAGTACACGGGGCTTGGCAGGCTGCCAAAATCCGCAAGGCGTACGGTGTGTCGGGCCATATTGTCTGGATACAGAGGTCGTTTGTCTGGATCGCAGTATAGGCTTCGATCCAGACAATGGATAATCCTGGCTCATCAACACATCTGGTTTCTTTCGATGCAATACGCGTATCCCCTGCTGGCCATCTTTATCTGGGCCGGCAATACCGTGGTCAATAAATTGGCCGTGGGTTCGATCTTCCCGGCTGAAATCGGCTTTTATCGCTGGTTGCTGGCGGCCCTGCTCTTTACGCCGTTCATGCTCAAGCCGGTCATCGCCCACTGGCCGCTGATCCGCCCGAACCTGGGCAAGATCGGCATCCTTGGCGTGCTGGGCATGGCGGTGTACCAGAGCCTGGCGTACTACGCTGCCTCGCTGACCAGCGCCACCAATATGGGCATCATCCTGTCGTTGATGCCGTTGATGGCCTTGACGGCGGCCATCATCAGCCTGGGCCAGCGCCTGACCTTGGGCGCACTGACGGGGGCGGTGCTGTCATTCGCAGGGGTAGTGGTGGTGGTGTCGGCCGGCAGCCTCGGCGCGTTGCTGCAGCACGGCGTGAACCTGGGCGATGCGATGATGCTGGTCGCGACCCTGGCGTACGCGGTCTACAGCACCCTGTTGAAAAAATGGCAACTGCGCCTGCCGCCGCTGGTGCTCCTGTATCTGCAGGTGCTGGTGGCGGTGGTGGTGCTGTTTCCGCTGTTTCTGTTCTCGGCAAAAGCCGGCCTGGGCTGGACGAATATTCCGCTGGTGCTCTATGCATGCTTGCTGGCTTCGATGCTGGCGCCACTGGCGTGGATGCACTCGGTGAAGACCCTGGGCCCCAGCCGCACCACGTTGTTTTTCAACCTGCTGCCGTTGATTACCGCATTGATTGCGGCCGTGGTGCTCAGGGAAGAATTGGCGTTGTATCACCTGGTGGGCGGTTTGCTGACCTTGGGCGGGGTGATTTTGTCGGAGCGCTGGACCACGCCGGTGCGCCGCCAGGCTTAAACCCCGGCCGCCTTCAGGCGCTGGGCATGCTCGACGAACAACCGAATCGGCTCGGCGCCCTTGCCGACCAGGCCCATGGATTGGTTGACGATATCGAAGTGGTCCAGGGCGTAGTCATCGCCGATCACCCGCCCCAGGTGCGAGCTGCAGCGCCCGACCATGCCGTCGCACTGGCCCTTCTCGCGCACGAAGCTGCGGGCGAACAATCGGCAACTTCGATTCGTCCCGTCCAGCAGGTTGCGTCCGCGATCGGTCTTGCCCGGTTGCAAGGTGCCGGACCATGAGTAGTAGCGCACGCCATTGTCCACCTCCGCCCCGTGCCCGCCCCAGGTATGCGGCAACCCTTGGGGATACTTGCGGTTGAACAGCGCCACGCCTGCGCTGGTCAGGGAATGGTGGGACGCCTGCAAGTCCGCCTTGAAACGCGGGCCGCGATAGCCGGTTTCCAGCAGGCTCATCACCGTTGCAACCAGATGAAACAGCGCGCTCATCAGCCGGCCCTTCACGCTGTCGGCCGGATAATGGGCGTGGATATGGTCCGCCAGTTCCGAACCGTGGTTGGGCCCGGCCACCGACGTCACCGACGCCACCCACTCCGGGCGCTTGGCCGCCGCATAACGGGCGGTCAGCGCGCCCTGGCTATGGCCGATCAGGTTGACCTTGTCGGCGCCGGTCTCAAGGCGAATCCGCTCGATCTGCGCCAGCAACTGCTCGCCACGCACCTCGCTGGAGTCCAGCGGCGCCACCTGGATGGGAAACACCTGCGCCCCACCCGCCCGCAGTGCCGGGACAATGCCATACCAGTAGGGGAAGAACCCCAGGCGCACGAACCCGAGCATGCCGGGCACCAGCACCAAGGGATAACGCGTGGCTAACGACTGCGACATGAAGCGAACGTCCTTGATCAAGAGAGGATGATGGCAGGCTAGCCCAATTCCGGCGACGCGCTGATGACACGCCTGGCAAATCCAATAAAACTTTTTGCTGCGCCCGTGACTCACAACTGGGAGCGATCACGCCGACAGAGCGTGGCGTAAAACCGGATTAGCCCCAGGAGATTGAGATGACTGAAGCAAACTTGACTGACGTTGCGACCCTGCGCAGCCGCGCCCGCCAGAACGTCGAAAACGGTGCCGTGACCGAGGGCTATGACGCCGACCGCGAAGAGATCATCCGCCTGCTCAACGGCTCCCTGGCCACTGAACTGGTGTGTGTGCTGCGCTACAAGCGCCACTACTTCATGGCCAGCGGCGTTAAAGCTGCCGTCGCCGCGCAGGAATTCCTCGAACACGCCACCCAGGAAGCCGAGCACGCCGACAAACTCGCCGAACGCATCGTGCAGCTGGGCGGCGAGCCGGAGTTCAACCCGGACCTGCTGTCGAAGAACTCCCATGCCCAATACGTGGCCGGTAACAGCTTGAAGGAAATGGTCTACGAAGACCTGGTGGCCGAGCGGATCGCGGTGGACAGCTACCGCGAAATCATCCAGTACATCGGTGATAAGGATCCGACCACGCGCCGTCTGTTTGAAGAGATCCTGGCTCAGGAAGAAGAGCATGCGGACGATATGGCCGACATCCTCGAAAGTCTCTAAGCAGCGCAATTCAAAACATGTGGGAGGGGGCTTGCCCCCGATGCGTCGTTTCAGCCACTGCATCTGGTGACTGACACTCCGTCATCGGGGGCAAGCCCCCTCCCACATTGGGGTTTGTGTTCTATATGCTAGCCCTTCACCGTCTTCGGCGCCTTGCCTTCCTTCATCTGCTGCAACAACGGTGCACACTGGTTCGGCGCATCGGCGCTCGGTGCCACCAGCGCCAACAGACCCGCTGCCGGGCCGGCGATCACGCCCAGTGCCACCATGCCCGCGCCCCGCAGGGCCAGGGGGATGGCCTTTACACCCGCATTGGGCTTGATGAACGGGCCATTGACGTACAACGGCGAACGCAGGGAAAACAGGCGGAAGCCCTTGGACTCGGGGGTGATGGTCAGGTCGAGCTGTTCGGTGGCCATGTTGGCGGTGCCATCGATATAGATGATCGCGTTCTCGGTATCGAACACAAACAAGCGCGTGGTTGCCAGGCCGGTCTTGATCCCGAAGTCCGCCGCCGCGCAGTTGATCTTCACTTCCTTGTCGCCGAACAGGCGACCCACCACGTAGTTGCCCACGTTGAGCCCGGCAATTTCCATCAGGCCACGGCTGATGGCGCCGTCGTTGATCAGCATCTTCAGGTCACCGTTGGAGGTGCCCAGCAGCGCCGCGACGGAGTTGCCACGCCCGGAAATATCGGCATCGCCGTTGAGTTCACCAAAGCTGGTTTTCATCGGTTCGAAGGTCGGGAACAACTGCTTGAGCTTGAAGTTGCGCGCAGTCAGTTTGGCGCGGCCTTCCATCGGCGTGGTGCGGCCGTTCAAGCGGATCTGCGCATCCAGCTTGCCGCCGGCGACGCCGAATCGCAGCGGTTCCAGGCTCAGTTCGCCGTCGTTGAGCACCAGGTGGGTATAGAGGTCGGTGAAGGGCAACTCGGCACTGTGCACGATGCGTTTGCCGGTGAATTCCACATCGGCATCCATGTCGCGCCAGCGCTCGGTGCGGAACTCTTCCACCGGCAGCACTTTGGTCGCCGGCTGCTTGCTCTCACCGCCACGCGCTTTTTGCTTGGCGTTGGAGTCGGCACCGATCAGGGGGGCGAGGTCGCTCATCAGCAATTGGTTGGACACCAACGCACCGCTGAGCTTGGGACGTGGCTGGCTGGCGACATAGGCGAGGTTGCCGTGAATATCGCTGTTGCCGATCTTGCCGTTGAAGTTTTCGTAGCTGAATGACGCGCCGCTGGCCTCGTGCAACTTGGCGATCAAGTGGCCGTCAGTCGAGTAGGCCGGCGAATCCGGCAAGGTGACGCCGGTCAGCGGGTAGAGGTTACCCAGGCTGCTGCCGGACAGTTTCAGGCGCAGGTCCAGGGCGCCGAGGTTCAACGGGTCGGTCAAGGTGCCGGCCAACGCGATGCTGGTATCGGCAATCCTGACCTGGGCTTGCAGCGGAAACGGCCTGGCCGCGTCCTGCAGGGCCAGCAGGCCACCGATCTTGCCGCTGCCGTCGAGTTTCTGGCCGTGATACTGGCCCTTGACCTTGAGGGCGAACGCATAGTCCTGGGGCGCGGAGCCTTTTTCCAGGGCCTTCCTGGCATCGGCGTCGCCGACGATTTCGCCGAACGGAATCGGCTTGCCCAGGGGGTCGATGATCACGTCCAACTGAGTCTTGAGGGTCTGGTCGTCGAGGGTCACGTGGCCTTTGTCGAAGCCAATGGCGCCGATGTCCACCACCCAGTTGGAAGGTTCGGCGTCGGGGTCCTTGGGGTCGAACGTGAACGTCCAGTTGGCGCGGCCATCGGCCAGGCGCTGCAACTCGGCACTCGGTTCGGTGAGGTCGATACGCGGGATCACCACGCGCTGCACCAGCAACGCCAGCGGCGAAATACGCAGCTCGACCTTTTTCAGCGTGACCATCTGCGGTTTTTTCGACCAGTCGGGGTTGCCCAGGGTCAGGTCCTCGGCAATCACATGGGGCCACGGCACCCAGGCGCGCCAGCCGCCTTCATCGGGCTCACGTGCCCACACCACCGCCAGGTTGCCATTGATGGCAAACGGACGATGCAGTTCTTCGGAGACTTTGGCATTGAGGGGCGGTTTGATGCGGTTCCAGTCAAAGAACACCAGGACCAGTACCACCACAGCGATTAACACAACGAAGCTGGCGCAGCTCCACATGACGATTTTACGAGTGCGCGTCATTGCACAGGACTCCTGAATACGACCGGCTGAACCAACACCTGTAGGACAGCTTATAAAACTACGACTGGCAAACCGCTCGTGGGTTTAACCCAATCTCCGATTTACCCTTGAAAACCTGCTTTCCTGACCGTTTCGACAGATTCGATCCTCCACGGCGCACCATTGTTACCCGGGTTCGTGTCGAAAATACCCACCTCGGTGCAAAACCGCGTGCTTGAGAGGCCCGATCTAGAGCCTCCCTGACGAACAATCAATTCTGTTGATTATTACCATTGTGTTTATGAACTTTTATATCGACTTATCGAGAGTAGCATTAGCCCCGTACCCACTTTATCGCCCTCCCAAGGAGCAACCCATCATGAAACGCCAAGTACTCGCTACCGTCCTGTTATCCATCCTGGCTTCCAGCGCCTTTGCCCTGCCAGCCGCCGAACAGGTTACCCCACAAGCCAAGGCCGACGCCGTTCACTTCAACCAGACCCTGGCCCGCAGCGGTTCGCAAGAAGACGAGAACCGTGACTACGCCAAAGGTGCTGTCGCTGAAAACGGTTCGGAACACGCCAACAAGCGTGCCTACACTGAAGGTGTTGCCGAAGGTGGCCGTGATCGCCTGGAACAGAAAGGCCTGGTTGAAGGTGGTGCGGAACAAGCCAACGAACGTGCCTACACCGAAGGTGTTGCCGAAGGTGGTGCTGATCGCCTGCAAGAACTGCATCAAGCTCAGAGCTGACCCTGTGGTGGCCCAGAAAAAAGCCCGATCTGCCGACCGGGCTTTGACTTTTTGTAGCGCCTGTCACGCAACACTCCCCACCTATTCCCCGCCAAGTTCGACGTCAATGAAGCTGTTTTGCTAGAGTGCGTCGCTGTACTTGCCGACAAAGCCCGCCCGCCCATGCTGCCCCGTGCCGAACAGAAGCAACAGACCCGCCTCGCCCTGATGGACGCTGCCCGCCATCTGATGGAGTGTGGCCGTGGGTTTGGCAGCCTGAGCCTGCGTGAAGTGGCCAAGGCCGCAGGCATTGTCCCCACCGGCTTCTATCGCCACTTTGCCGATATGGACCAGCTTGGACTTGTATTGGTGAGTGAGGTGGGCCAGACCTTTCGCGCCACCATTCGCCTGGTGCGCCACAACGAATTCGTGATGGGCGGCATTATCGATGCCTCAGTGCGGATTTTTCTCGATGTGGTCTCGGCCAACCGCTCGCAATTCCTGTTCCTGGCCCGCGAGCAATACGGCGGTTGCCTGGCGGTGCGCCAAGCCATCGGTGCCCTGCGTGAAGACATCACCCGCGACCTGGCGGCCGACCTGACCCTGATGCCCAAGTTGCAGCACCTGGACGCCGATGGCCTGCATGTAATGGCCGACCTGATCGTCAAGAGCGTGTTCGCCACCCTTCCCGACATCATTGATCCACCGGCCCAGGCCTTGCCTGCCCACCTCACGCCCCAGGCGAAAATCACCCAGCAACTGCGCTTTATCTTTATCGGCCTCAAGCATTGGCAAGGCCTGGGCAGTACGGAGTAAGCCGGCTATCCCGCCGAGTGAAAGCGCTTGGCGGTACTGTAGTTCTTGTTCCAGTAGCGATTGCTCAGTGAGTCGATTCGCACCGTCTTGCCGGCGCGCGGCGAATGAATGAATTTGCCCTCGCCTATATAAAGGCCGACATGGCTGACCTGACTGCGCCCGTTACCTTTGAAGAACACCGCATCCCCAGGTTTGAGCGCGTTACGCTTGATCGTCATGGCGTTGGAACGGTGCATCGCCGCCGTGGTGCGGGGTATACGGATATTGGCTTCGGTCCTGAACAGGTAGACCAGCAAGCTGCTGCAGTCGAAGCCCTGCTCCACGGTGTTCCCGCCCCATTTATACGAGGTGCCCAGCAATTGATGGGCGCGGTCGATCACATTGTCGATGGCTGGGCGCTTTTGCAGCGACTGCAGGGGCGTCGCGATCTCGAGAGGGGCTGCCCCGCGCGGCTGGATATTGGCCGAGGACGAGGGAGTGACCAGGTAAAGACTGAAAATGAATAAACACACAATTGATTTGAACATACTGGAACTCGCCGTGGATGTTTAGCACGGCGCAAATCCTAACGGTCTGGCGCGTAAGCAGATGAACGCCGAATCCTTACATCCAGTAGGACAAATCCGAAAATCCCATATACGAAAAAACGGAAGGAACTTGATGTGATAAACACCACCCGCCAACAAAAAGAGCACCATTTAAGTGCTGAATAGCCGGCAGCGCACCAACAGCAAGCACTCGCAGCACTCAACCCCGCCCTATTCAGTGGCATCTCCTCGCGCACCGACAGAGAATTCCTACATCAATACCTGATTGGCAAGGCCCTTGCTCTAGCACTTCCATCGCTCATAGCTGGAAGCTTCCTGATGCTGGTGATCCACCGCCGAATCGCCCCCCAAGCCCTCTGGGCCGCTGAGCTGCTGCTGAATTTCGAAGCACGCAGCAAGAGCCGCCTGCGCTGTTTCAGTGCCGACGGTGAAGACGTCGGCCTGTTTCTGGAGCGCGGCCAGCCGCCGCTGCACGATGGCGAATTCCTGCAAGCCGAAGACGGACGTGTCGTACGCGTGTGCGCCCGCCCTGAACACCTGCTACACGTCACCTGCAGCAACGCGTTTGAACTGACCCGCGCCGCCTACCACCTCGGCAACCGCCATGTGGCCTTGCAAGTGGGAGACGGCTGGTTGCGCCTGCTCGATGACTACGTGCTCAAGGCCATGCTTGAGCAACTGGGCGCCCACACCGAAACCATCGAGGCGCCGTTCCAACCGGAACACGGCGCCTATGGCGGCGGTCACCACCACTCCCGGCATGGCGATGAAGATTTCAACTACCCGCCCAAGCTGCATCAGTTCGGCGTACGTCTATGAACCCAGCCTGGGCGCTGTTGCGTCTGGCCAGTCCGCAATTGCCGATTGGCGGCTACAGCTATTCCCAGGGCCTGGAAATGGCCGTGGAGAACGGCCGCGTCAACGATGCCGCCAGCGCTCGGCGCTGGATCAGCGACCAATTGCTGCTCAACCTCGCGCGCTTCGAAGCTCCGCTGTTGCTCGCCCATTGCCGCGCCGCCGCAGAGCAGGACTGGCCAGCGTTGGCGCAGCTGTGCGAAGCGCATCAAGCCAGCCGCGAAACCCGGGAGCTGTATCAGGAAAGTCGGCAGATGGGTTATTCCCTGCAGCAGTTGCTCAATGGCCTGCCGGAACTGGACAGCGACGCCCGCCGCTTCCTGGAGCAACGCCGCGAACCGCACTTGGCCCTGGGCTGGGCACTGGCCGCGCGCGCCTGGGCGATCAGCGCCGACGACGCCCTCGCCGCCTGGCTCTGGAGCTGGCTGGAAAACCAATTGGCCGTGCTGATGAAAACCCTGCCCCTGGGCCAGCAAGCCGCGCAACGCCTGACCAGCGAGCTGCTGCCCCAGCTGCAACAGGCCCGGCAGGACGCCGCCCGCATCGACCCCCAGCATTTCGGCAGCGCCGCCTTCGGCCTGTCCTTGGCGAGCATGGCCCACGAGCGCCAGTACAGCCGCCTGTTCCGTTCCTAAGGTTTTTTTGGAGAATCAGACATGAACACACAACCCCTGCGTGTCGGTATCGGTGGCCCGGTCGGCTCCGGCAAGACCGCCCTGACCCTGGCCCTGTGCCTCGCGCTGCGCGATCGCTACAACCTGGCGGTGGTCACCAACGACATCTACACCCGCGAAGACGCCGACTTCCTGGTGCGCAACCAGGCCCTGGCGCCGGAGCGCATCATCGGCGTGGAAACCGGCGGCTGCCCGCACACGGCGATTCGCGAGGACGCCTCGATCAATCTGGAAGCGGTGGACCAACTCAACCGCCGCTTTCCCGGCCTGGACCTGATCCTGGTGGAGTCCGGCGGCGATAACCTGTCGGCCACCTTCAGCCCGGAGCTGTCGGACCTGACCATTTATGTGATCGATGTGTCCGCCGGCGACAAGCTGCCGCGCAAAGGCGGGCCTGGTATTTGCAAATCCGACCTGCTGGTGATCAACAAGATCGACCTGGCGCCGCTGGTGGGCGCGTCGCTGGAGCTGATGAACAGCGACACCCAGCGCATGCGCAACGGCAAACCCTTTGTGTTCAGCAACCAGAAAACCGGGGTAGGCCTGGAAGAAATCGTCGCCTTCATCGAACGCCAAGGCCTGCTGACCGCCGCCTGATCAACCCATAAGGAACCTGTTTATGAACCTCAATAAACTCCTCGCAGCCGCCACCCTGCTGCTCGCGCCCGCCCTGGCCTTCGCTCACCCTGGCCACGGCGACAACGGCCTGGTGGCCGGTATCAGCCACCCGCTGGGCGGCCTCGACCACCTGCTGGCCATGCTTGCGGTCGGCCTATGGGCCGCGCAACAAAAGGGTGCCGCGCGCTGGGCCCTGCCGTGCACCTTTGTCGGCACCATGCTGATGGGCGGCGTGCTGGGCTTTGAAGGGCTGCAATTGCCCGCGCTGGAAAGCGGGATCGCCGCCTCGGTGCTGGCCCTGGGCCTGGCGGTGGCACTGGCGGTGCGTCCGCCGTTGTTCATGGCCATGGGTGCGACGGCGTTGTTTGCGTTGTTCCATGGTGTGGCCCATGGCTTGGAGCTGCCGGACATGTCGAGCCCTTGGGCGTATGCCGCCGGTTTTGTCGGCGCGACCGCTGCACTGCACGCGGCCGGGTATGCGCTGGTGCGCTGGCTGCCGGCCGCAGCGGCGCCGCTGGTGCGGATTGCCGGAGCGGCTTCGGCGGCGACTGGGGTGTGGTTGCTGGCAGGCTAAGATTTGCAGCGCTTATAAGGCCCTTATCGGGGCAAGTTCCCTCACATTCGACCGAGTTCCACCTGTGGAACGCAGTCAAAAGTGGGAGGGGGCTTGCCCCCGATAGCGGTGGCGCAGACACCACAGTTCCCAAGCCTGCTACCATGCGCGCCTACACCCCTGCCGTGACGACGCCAGCCGATGCCCATCGCTCCAAGCTCCGCCCCCCAGCCTTCGTTGAATGCCGTGCTCACGCACTTCCACACCCTGATCGTGCCGCTCTGGCAGGGCCCGGGCTGGAATGCCGAATTGGCGCTGCCCTATGAGGCGCTGGACGCCGATCACCGCCCACTGCCGCCGCAACGCTACCGCGCCATGGCCTGCGCGCGGCAGTTGTACCTGTTCGCCAGCCTGATCGGCGAGCCAGGGGCGGCTTTCGCTGAAGAGCGCGCGGCGGTGCTGTTCCGCTCCCTGCAACGGCACTTCCACGATGGGGAACACGGCGGCTGGTTCTACAGCGTCGACCCCGCCGGCCAGCCGCTGGACAAGCGCAAAGACCTCTACACCCACGCCTTCATCATCTTTGCCTGCGCCCATTACTGGGCCAAGGTGCGTGAACCGCTGGTGGAATCGGTGCTGAACGCCGCCCTCGAAGTCGTCGCTCAGCGCTTCGCCACCGAGGACGGCCTGTACGAGGCGGTGCTGGAACGCAACTGGTCGTCCCTCCAGTCCGGCCCGCTGCAAAACCCGTTGATGCACCTGGCCGAAGGTTTCCTCGCCACCCTCGCGGTGCGCGAGGATGCCCCTGTGCAAGCGGCCCTGCTGGCCTTGGCGACGGCCATGCAGCAGCGTTTCATCGACCGCCGGCACGGCGTGATGATGGAAAAGCCGCTGGGCGCTGTGGATAACTGGTTTGAGCCGGGGCACCAGTTCGAGTGGTTCTTTTTGCTCGAATCGTCGCCCGTGCTGCGCGGCACGCCGCTGCATGCGTCACTGACGCGGGCGTTTGCCTACGCTGAGCACAAAGGTGTGGACAGCGCGACCGGAGCGGTCAGCGGCATGTTGGCACTCGACGGCAGCGTGCGCGACGGCACCCAGCGTATCTGGGCCCAGGCCGAGTACCTGCGGGCACTGACCTTGCGCCCTGGCAGTGAGGCGGTGCTGCAGCGCCAGCTGCTGGCGCTGCAACAGCATTTCCTGCATGAGAAAGGCTGGCATGAATGCCTGGATGCCAACGGCGCGGTGAGCCGACGGGATATGCCATCGACCACCCCTTATCATTTGGCAACCTGCTACCAGGGGCTGATCCAGCCTCTCGGGTGACCTGCAGGGCCTCGGTCTAACGACCCATCACGCAATCCACTTGCGATCCCCGGTAAAGCTGATCGTCAGCCAGCGCGCCGCATCCGGTGCGCCGAGCCCTGTGGATATCTCTTCACGCAGCCCATCCAGGGTCGCGACGTTATCCACCGGGTAATCCGCCGGCAGCACCACATGGATTTCGATAAACCGCGCCCGACCGTGCTTTTGCACGTAGGACACGTAGTCATCGAACCCATGCCTGGCCTGCGCCGCGTCCATCACCTCGCGCACTTTGTCATCCAGGTGATCCGGCGCGATCCCCAGCACCTCGCGCAACGCCGGGCGCAGGATCTTGAACGCCGGTGCCAGCATGCTCAGGGCCAGCAGGATCAGGATCAATGGGTCGACATACACCGCCCACTCGCCATAGCCCTGGGACTTGAGCAACAGCGCGGCGAGAAAGCTGACCAGCAGGCCCACCGAGAGCATCGCGTCCACCAGCCAACTGATGTTGTCGAACTGGATCAGCGAGGATTTCAGCCTGCGGTTGCGATAGCGCACATAGAAGAAGTAGGCGAACTCGACCACGGTAAACACCGCCGCGTAGATGATCACCAGGCCCAACTCGATCTCGCGCCCGCCATTGATAATGCCGAACACACCGTTCAGGAACGCATAGATGGCGATCAGCAGCAGGAAGCTGCCTTCGATCAGCAGCACCATGGGCTCCAGATGCCAATAGCCGAACTGGAAGCGCTCGTTGCTTTTCTTGGCGATCAGCTTGGCCGTGATCAGCATCAACACCTTGATGGCGGTGGCGATCAGCGAGAAAAAGCCGTCGAACAGAATGGATTGGGCGCCAGATATCACACCCGTGACAATCCCGGCGATCGCTACCGCGAACATCAGGATCGTCGATTGCTTGAGCAGTGACTGCTCACCTCGGTTACTCACATTTCCTCCCGTCAAAACCTTTAAACCGCAGGGTGCGGTGGGGTTTTCAGGGGTGGAGTGTACCTTATGGCCTGTTTTGGCCGATTTGACGCCATCGGGGCGGTGCGACGATTCGCCAAGCCCCCGATGGCAGCAACGCGGTCTAGAGCCTTACTTGGCCCCCCGCTCAATCGCAAACCCAGCCCAGGTCTGGCTCACCGGCATCAGTTCCAGGCGGTTGATGTTGACGTGCGCCGGCGTGTTCAGCACCCAGAAGATGGTGTCGGCAATGTCCTGCGGCTGGATCGGCTCGGCACCGGCGTAGGTCGCGTCGTAGCGCGCCTGATCACCGCCGAAGCGCACCAGGGAGAACTCGCTTTCGCACAGGCCCGGCTCGATGTTGGTCACACGCACGCCGGTGCCCTGCAGGTCACAGCGCAGGTTCAGGGAGAACTGCTTCACGAACGCCTTGGAACCGCCATACACATGGCTGCCCGGGTACGGGTAGCTGCCGGCGATGGAGCCCAGGTTGATGATCCCGGCGCCACGGCCATGGGCGATCAGGCGCGGCAGCAGCAGGCTGGTGGTGGTCAGCAGGCCTTTGATGTTGGTGTCGACCATGGTTTCCCAGTCGTCGAGGTTGCACTTGGGCGCCGGGTCGGTGCCCACGGCCAGGCCGGCGTTGTTGATCAGCCCGCGCAGGGTGGCGAACGATGGCGGCAGGTTGGCGATCGCCTCTTCCATGCCTGTGCGATCCCGTACGTCCACCACCAGGCCGTGCACTTCGGTCTGCTTGGAAAGCTCCTCGACCAGCGCATTCAAACGCTCGGCACGACGACCGGTAAGCACCAGTTTCCAGCCGGCCTCGGCAAACCGGCGGGCGCAGGCTTCGCCGAAACCTGAGGTGGCGCCAGTAATAAACAGCGTGTTGGACATGGTGTTCTCCTTGCGGGCATCGGGAAAAAAATCAGCCAGCAGAATGCCCTTACGCCGCGGTTGCGGCAACCGCCATGCACAGAACTTCATGCACGACTGGTCATTTTTTAATCATTCAGAGCAAAGCCTTATGAACCGTGGCTTGCAGCCATATGCGCGCAGGTTATCCACAGCTGCGCCCACAGTCTCTGGGGGCAAGTGCAAAACGCTTCAGGCCGCTGTGTACAAGGCTTCCAGGCGATTTTAGAAAGTTTTTTGCTTGACCTGGACGAAGGCGTATGTAGGCCCAGGGGCGGCGGGACAAATCGAGCGATGGCTCCAGGCCAGTCATTCCGGCCTCTGCGGCCGTCTTTCCAGAGTTTAGTCACAGACTTATCCACAGGCTGGCGGGACATATTTCAGTCATATACCTGTGTCTTTAAACAGGTTGACAAACCCCTCGATCGGCCGCGAAAAAGCCACTGATCAAAAAACAACCACACAGCTGAAAGCCACGGTTTTAAAGGGGTTCAGCCAGCTACTCCCACGTTACCCACAGCCGGTTCCACAGTGGATGGGGACAAGTCAAAAGTGTGACAAAACAGGGATTTGCGGCGGCTATATGTCGCGCTTTGGAGGGGGGGCTGGATTTGTTTTCCACAATTTGGGATCGGTCTTGCAGGCGACACAAAACAAATGTGGGAGGGGGCTTGCCCCGATGGCGGTGTGTCAGTTTCAGGTGTGCTGGCTGATACAACGCCATCGGGGGGAAGCCCCCTCCCACAGGGGTACTGCGTCGTTATTTGGATCAGTGGCCACCGAGGTAAGCGTTGCGCACTTCCTCGTTCACCAAAAGCTCCTTGCCGGTGCCGGTAAGGCGAATCTCACCGTTGACCATCACATACGCCCGGTCCGACAAACGCAGTGCATGGTTGGCGTTCTGCTCCACCAGGAAGATGGTCATCCCGGTGGAGGCCAGCTCGCGCAGGGTGGAAAAGATCTGCTTCACCACAATCGGCGCCAGGCCCAGGCTCGGTTCGTCCAGCAGCAACAGCTTGGGTCGGCTCATCAGCGCGCGGGCGATGGCGAGCATTTGCTGCTCGCCACCGGACATGGTCATGGCGCGCTGGTTACGTCGTTCCTTGAGCCGTGGGAACAGCTCGAACATGCGTTGCATATCGTCCTGGGCGAACTTGTCGCCAATGGGGATGGTGCCCATCAGCAGGTTTTCCTCGACGGTCATGTCGGGGAACACCCGCCGCCCTTCCGGCGACTGTGCAATGCCGTTGGAGGCGATGTAGTGGGACGACTTGTGGGTAATGTCGACGCCGTTGTAGAGGATCTGCCCCGACTCGGCCCGTGGCTGGCCGAAGATCGACATCAGCAGCGTGGATTTACCCGCGCCGTTGGAGCCGATCAAGCTGACGGTTTCGCCTTCGTTGATGTGCAGCGAAACTTTTTTCAGGGCCTGGATCGGGCCGTAGAACACGTCCAGGTCCTTCATTTCGAGGATAGGTGCACTCATACCAGCTCCTCTTCGTCGGCGCCCAGGTAGGCGGCAATCACTTTCGGGTCGTTGCGGATCGCTTCCGGCCCGCCTTCGGCAATCACGTTGCCGTGGTCCAGCACCACAATGTGGTCGGAAATACTCATCACCATGCCCATGTCGTGTTCGATCAGCACCACCGTCAGGTCGTGTTCGTCGCGCAACAGGCGAATCATCGCGCTGAGGGCTTCGGTCTCCTGGGGGTTGAGGCCCGCTGCCGGTTCGTCCAGGCAGATGATCTGCGGCCGGGTGCACATGGCGCGGGCGATTTCCAGGCGGCGCTGCTGGCCGTAGGAAAGCTCACCGGCCAGGCGGTTGGCGCAGTCCACCAGGTCCACCACTTCGAGCCAGTAGAACGCGTGGTCGAGGGCATCGCTTTCGGCCTTGCGGTAGCCCTTGGTGTTGAGGATGCCCGCCAGCATGTTGCGGTTGACCCACATGTGCTGGGCCACCAGCAGGTTTTCCAGCACCGACATTTCCTTGAACAGGCGAATGTTCTGGAAGGTCCGGGCCAGACCGGCGCGGTTGACCAGGTGGGTGCCGCCGAACATCTTGTAGTACACCCGGCTCAAGAAGCTTTTCGGCGATACGAAGTCGACGGCCTTGAAGCGCTCGCCGAGCAGCTGGATCACATTGGTCTGCTTGCCACGGATGTTCAGTTCGATCTTGCCGCCGCTGGCTTTGTAGAAGCCGGTGAGGCAGTTGAACACGGTGGTCTTGCCCGCGCCGTTGGGGCCGATCAGGGCGAAGATCGAGTTGCGTTCGACCTTGAGGCTCACATCGCTCAAGGCCTTGATGCCACCGAAGTGCATCATCAGGTGTTCCACGGAGAGGACGACTTCCTTGCTCATGGCGCTACCCCCTTGCGCGGTGTCACACCGGTGCGGCTGATCCGGATCAGGCCGCGCGGTCGCCAGATCATCATCACCACCATCAGCACGCCAAACAGCAGCACGCGGTATTCGCTGAAGCTGCGCAGCAGTTCAGGCGCGACGGTCAACACGAACGCCGCGATCACCACGCCGACCGTCGATCCCATGCCGCCCAGTACCACGATGGCCAGGATCAGCGCCGACTCGAAGAAGGTGAACGACGACGGGTTGACGAAGCCTTGGTAGCTGGCGAAGAACACCCCGGCCAAACCGGCAGTGGACGCGCCAATGGTGAAGGCCGAGAGCTTGACCAGCACGTGGTTCAGGCCCATGGAGCGGCAGGCGATCTCATCTTCGCGCAAGGCTTCCCAGGCGCGGCCGACCGGCATGCGGGTCAGGCGGTGCTTGATGTACAGCACGGCCAGCACCACCAGGAACAGCACGATGTAGATGAACATGAACTTGATGTTGGGGTTGTAATCGATGCCGAAGAACTCGTGGAACGGAACCCCGCCCTCCTTGGCCTTGCGCCCGAACTCCAGGCCCAGGAAGGTCGGCGAAGGCACCGGCATACCGTTGGGGCCGCCGGTGAATGACAGCCAGTTGTTGAGCACCAGGCGAATGATTTCACCGAAGCCCAGGGTCACGATGGCCAGGTAGTCACCGTGCATTCGCAGCACCGGGAAGCCGAGTATGCACCCCGCTAAAGCCGCTGCGATGGCTGCCAGCGGCAACACGCTCCAGAAGCCCAGGCCGAGGTATTGATAACCCAGCGCCAGGCCGTAGGCGCCGATGGCGTAGAACGCCACGTAACCCAGGTCGAGCAGTCCGGCCAGGCCGACCACGATGTTCAGGCCCAGGCCCAGCAACACGTAGATCAGCCCGAGGATCACCACGGTCAGCAGGTACTTGTTGGCGAAGATCGGGAACACGATGGCGATCACGATCAGCGCCGGGATGATCCAGCGCAGCCGCGACTTGTAGTCCGGTGGCAGTACATGCACGCCGGAGCCGCTGCTCTCGAAGCCCTGCAGAATCTTCAGGCCCTTGGGGGTTTGCAGGAACAGGCTGAGGGCAAAGCGCCCGGCCATCACGATGGCGACCAGGGTAGCCACACGGGCCGGTTCCAGGTTGAAGCTGTAGCCGTCGAGGACCACGCCGACGATCGGACCGAACACGATCAACGAAATCAGCCCGGCAAGGACCGTATCGACCACACTTTTCTTGATATCGATGGGTTTGGCAGCAGACATGTTTACACCTTAGCCACGAGTGGGCGACCAAGCAGGCCCTGGGGACGGAAAATCAGAATCACCACCAGCAGGGAGAAACTGAACACGTCTTTGTAGTCGGAGTTGATCAACCCCGAGAACAACGACTCGGAAATACCCAGGATGATCCCGCCCAGCATCGCCCCAGGCAGGGAACCGATGCCGCCGAGTACCGCTGCGGTAAACGCCTTGATGCCGATGATGAAGCCGGCATAGAAGTCGAACGTGCCGTAGTTGAGGGTGATCAGCACGCCGGCCAGGGCCGCCATGGCGGCACCGATGACAAACACGTAGGAGATCACGCGGTCGGTGTTGATCCCCAGGATCGAGGCCATCTTGCGGTCTTGCTGGGTGGCGCGGCACATGCGGCCGAGCTTGGTGTACTTGATGATGTAGGTGAGCAACGCCATGCCGGCAAACGCCGCCACGAGGATGAAGACCTTGGTGTACGTGAGTTGGACGAACCCGCTGCCGATGTCGACGCGCCAGGCGCCGGCCAGCAGAGTTGGAATGCCTTGTTGTTTCGCGCCCTGGGCGATCTGCGCGTAGTTCTGCAGGATCAGGGAGATGCCGATGGCGCTGATCAGCGGAGCCAGGCGGGTGGAGTTGCGCAGCGGTTTGTAGGCGACCCGTTCGATGACCCAACCGTATACGCCGGTGACGACCACGGTGAAGATCAGGGTGCCGAGAATGAGCAGCGGGAAGGATTCGATGCCGAAGTAAGCCAGCAGTGCCAGACTGATCGCCGCGAGGTAAGCGGAAATCATATAAACCTCGCCGTGGGCGAAGTTGATCATGCCAATGATGCCATAGACCATTGTGTAGCCGATGGCGATCAGGCCATAGACCGACCCGAGGGTCAGGCCGTTGACCAGTTGCTGCAGGAAAATACCATCCATAACGCAATCTCACGCGGTGAGCACCTGCACACCAATCGGTGTGCGGCGCTTCTGGAGGAAAAGACAGATCTCAATAACAACGCTGTCCCAATGTGGGAGGGGGCTTGCTCCCGATAGCGGTGTGTCAGTCAACAATTGTTCATCTGACCCACCGCATCGGGGGCAAGCCCCCTCCCACATGGATTACTTCTGCTTTTCCAGCTGGTGGTATTTGCCGTCTTTATCCCACTGGTAAACCACGTAGTCGGAGACTTTCAGGTCGCCCTTCGCGTCCCAGGTCTTCTCGCCCATCACGGTTTTGACCGGGTGCGCTTTCAGCCATTTGGCCGCGTCTTCGCCCTTGTTGGACTTGGCGCCGTTGAAGCCGGCAGCCAGGGCCTGCAGCGAGGCGTAGGCGTACAGGGTGTAGCCCTCAGGCTCGTAGCCGGCCTTGCGGAACTCTTCCACCACGGCCTTGCTGTCCGGCAGCAGGCGCGGGTCGGCGCCAAAGGTCATGTACACGCCATCGACGTATTGCGCGCCGCCGGCGGTGGCCACCAGTTCATCGGTCACTACGCCGTCATCGGACATGAACTTGACGTCCTTCAGGCCCGCTTCACGAATCTGGCGAACCAATGGACCGGCTTCCGGGTGCAGGCCACCGAAGTACACGACGTCGGCGCCCAGGGAGCGGATCTTGGTGACCAGCGCACTGAAGTCTTTCTCGCCACGGGTCAGGCCTTCTTCCAGCACCGGCTTGACGCCGCGCTTGGTCAACTGGGCAGCGGTGGCGTCGGCCAGGCCTTTGCCGTAGGTGTCCTTGTCGTTGATGACGGCGACTTTCTTGCCCTTGAGCACGTCGACGATGTAGTCGCCGGCGACGATGCCTTGCTGGTCGTCACGCCCGCACATACGGAACATGGCGCCCAGGCCGCGTTCGGTCACTTGTGGGTTGGTAGAACCTGGGGTGATCGCGATGATGCCCGCTTCGTCGTAGACCTCGGAGGCCGGGATGGTGTTCGACGAGCAGAAGTGCCCGACTACGCCAATCACTTTGTCCTGGTCAGCCAGGCGGTTGGCCACGGCCACGGCCTGCTTGGGTTCGCATGCGTCGTCGCCTGCCACCAGCACGACTTTCTCGCCGTTGATGCCACCGGCCTTGTTGATCACCTCGGCTGCCGCCTGGGCACCCTTCATGTACTGCTCACCGAACGAGGCGTTGGCGCCGGTCATCGGCCCCGCAACGCCAATCTTCACATCAGCTTGAACAAACGTAGAAACACCCAGCGCCGCTGCAACGGCGAGGGCCAGAAAACCTTTCTTGTAAAACGTCTGGGACATGAGTGGTGCTCCGATATTTTTGATTTTTGGCACGACAACTTGCGTTCAAACTTTTCACTGAAAGCCCAGAGCAAGCCTCGTGCCATTACGTTTTTATTCTTCAAAAAGACACGGTGTCATTGTTATTGCAGGCGTTTCGGCTCCGCTCGCCAGGACGTGCAACCCTCTAGCATCAATAGGTGCAACCCATGAGCCGAAAAAGTACAACCCTGACGGGTCGCACCTGCAACCAAAGCAATAAACGACAGTTCCTACAGCTGTAACAGCCTGCGTAACGGAACTGCACATTTACAGTGCGCAACTGCTACGACCTGCACCAATACAGATTAGTAGCCGGCTAAGAAAATGCAGGCTTCTGAGCGGTATTTCGCTGATCAGATCACGATCCTCAGGCATTGCCCGGCGTGATACAGCGAAAATCCGGCTTCATACAGGCAACTGCGCAGCCCAACCCCGGCCAGCGGTTGCATGGGTGCAAACGGAATCGGCAAGGCTTGGGGATTCTGGTGACATAGATAGTCGGCGAACGCCTTGCCGACCACGCTGCCGGTGGTCACGCCGCGCCCGTTATAGCCGGTTACTGCCACCAGGCCGGGGGCGGGCTCGAACAGGCGCATCAGGTGATCGGGGGTGAACGCGATGCAGCCGGTCCAGGTGAATTCCCATTGCACCGATTTGAGGTACGGGAAGTAATGTTGCTGCACCCGATCAGCCCACGCCTTGAGGAACCAGGCCGGTTTCTGGTTGCCGTTGCCCAGGCTGCCGAGCAACAGGCGGCCATCGGCATCGCGGCGGATGCTGCTCAGTACCTGGCGCGTGTCCCATGAGCCTTGGCCGCCGGGCAGAATCTGCTCGGCGGCGGCGTCGGTCAGCGGCGCGGAGGCGACCTGGTAGTAGTAGCCGGGGAAAAAATTGCGGCGCAGCTCGGTCCACTCACCTTCGGTGTAGGCGTTGGAAGCGATGACCACTTGTGCAGCCTGCACCGAACCGCTGGCGGTCTGAACCGACCAGCTCGCACCTTGGCGCTCCAACCGGGCGACCGGCGAATGGTCGAACAACTGCCCGCCAAGTCCCACGGCGGCATTCGCCAAACCGCTGGTGTAGGCCATCGGGTTCAAGGTGCCGGCACGCCGGTCCAGCAAGGCGGCAGCGATTTTCTTGGTGCCGGTGGCGCGTTCGCAGGCCTGGCCGGTGAGCAATTCCACCGGCGCGCCACGGCGCTTCCATTGTTCTTCACGACTGCGCAAATCCGCCTCGCCACGGGCGTTGTGCGCCATGTGCAAAGTGCCCTCGCGGCGCAATTGGCAATCGATGTTGTATTTGTCGATCAGGCTGAACACCAACGACGGTGCCGCGCCGAGCATGCGGTTGAGCTGGCTGCCCACCGCTTCGCCGAACCCGGCTTCGATCTCGTCCGGGGGGATCCACAGGCCGGCATTCACCAACCCGACGTTGCGCCCCGAACCACCGTGGCCGGTGCGATGAGCCTCCAGCACGGCGACGCTTTTACCCTGTTCCAGCAAATGAATGGCGGCGGACAAACCGGTGATGCCGGCGCCGATCACGCACACATCCACCTTGACCTCGCCCTGGAGCGCGGTACGGTCCGGCCGGCCAGGGGTGAGGTGTTCCCACAAACATGTTTCGCGTAGTGCCATTGCCAGACTCCGGTGAGACCCAACAAACAACAATCTTGACCGCATTCCGTCTTGAGGAGGTCAGTCGAAGGTGATGCCTTGAGCCAGTGGCAACTCCAGCGAGTAGTTCACGGTATTGGTCTGGCGGCGCATATACCCGCGCCATGCATCCGAACCCGACTCGCGCCCGCCACCGGTCTCTTTCTCACCGCCAAACGCGCCGCCAATCTCCGCGCCGCTCGGGCCGATGTTGACGTTGGCGATTCCGCAGTCGCTGCCCACCGCCGACATGAATTGCTCGGCCTCGCGCACGTCAGTGGTGAAGATGCACGACGACAGGCCTTGGGGTACGGCGTTGTTCAGGCGCAGGGCTTCGGCGAAGTCCTTGTAACCGACGACATACAGAATCGGCGCGAAGGTTTCGGTGCACACCACATCGCTTTGCTCAGGCATTTCGACAATGGCCGGTGACACGTAGTAGGCGTTGGGGAACTTGTCTTCCAGTTGGCGCTTGCCGCCGAACACCTTGCCGCCTTCACTCAAGGCCTGCTCCAGGGCGTCCTGCATAGCGTCGAAGCCATGCTTGTCGATCAGCGGGCCGACCAGGTTGCCCTCCAGCGGGTGGCCGATGCGCACTTTGGAATAGGCGGCCTTGAGGCGGGTGACGATTTCTTCCTTGACCGACTCGTGGGCGATCAGGCGGCGCAGGGTGGTGCAGCGCTGGCCGGCGGTGCCGACGGCGCTGAACAGGATGGCGCGCACGGCCATGTCCAGGTCGGCGCTCGGGCCGAGGATCATGGCGTTGTTGCCGCCCAGCTCGAGGATGCTGCGGGCAAACCGCGCGGCAACTTTCGGCGCCACTTCGCGGCCCATGCGGGTGCTGCCGGTGGCGCTGATCAGGGCCACGCGTGGGTCATCCACCAGCGCAGCGCCGGCATCGCGGCCGCCGATGATGACCTGGCTCAGGTACTGCGGCGCATCCTTGAAATTCTTCAGCACACGCTCGAACAGCGCCTGGCACGCCAGGGCGGTGAGCGGGGTCTTTTCCGACGGTTTCCAGATCACTGCGTTGCCGCACACCAGCGCCAGTGTGGTGTTCCACGCCCACACGGCCACCGGGAAGTTGAAGGCGCTGATCACCCCGACCACGCCCAGCGGGTGCCAGGTTTCACGCATATGGTGGCCTGGGCGCTCGGAGGCGATGGTCAAGCCGTACAACTGGCGGGACAGGCCCACGGCGAAGTCGCAGATGTCGATCATTTCCTGCACTTCACCCAGGCCTTCCTGGGTGATCTTGCCGGCTTCCCAGGACACCAGCTCGCCCAGATCGGGCTTGTATTCGCGCAGTACATCGCCGAACTGGCGCACCAACTCGCCGCGACGGGGTGCCGGCACGTTGCGCCAGGCCTCGAATGCATGCTCGGCGCGACTGACCTGTTGCTCCACCTCGGCGGCACCTTCCCAGTGCACACTGCCGATACGGCTGCCATCAATGGGCGAATGCACGGGTTGTTTACCCGCCTGGTACAGCGCCGGGTTTACCCCGAGACGATCAAGCAATGCGGCAACCATGGGTCACTCCTTTAATCTTCGAACAAAAAATCGCACCGCGGCACGCACGGCGATCCAGGCCTTATTTGTAGCTGGCCCAAGACTTGCCAACAAACGACGATTAGGCGAGATATCATTCCGTTTATTCATGCAAAGAATAAAAAGAGGCATGCCGTGCTGAACAAAAGACATTTGCCCTCGATCACCGCGCTGCAGTGTTTCGAGGCCGCCACCCGCCACCTGAGCTTCACCCGCGCCGCCGAGGAGCTGAACCTCACGCAAAGCGCAGTGAGCAAACAGGTCGCGCAGTTGGAGGAATTACTCCAGCACCTGCTGTTCCGCCGCGTACGCCGCCGCTTGCAGATGACTCCGGCAGGTGACCTGTACCTGGTGGAAGTACGCAAGATCCTCACGCAGGTGGAGATGTCCACCCACTACCTGCGCTCCTATGGCGGCGAGACCGAAGTGTTGCGCGTGTCCACCCCCTACACCTTTGGCGCGCGCTGGCTGGTGCCGCGCCTCAAGGGCTGGCGACTGCGCCACCCGCAGATCCACCTGGACCTGTGCAACGAACAGGAGCCGGACGAACTGCTGCAAGGCAAGGCCGACATGGCCTTCTACTTCGGCCAGGGCTCGCGCCCCGGCACCGAGAGCCTGAAACTGTTCAGCGAAGAGCTGGTACCGGTCTGCGCCCCGGAAAGCCTGCCGGCGCAGCCGTTCACCGATCCCACGCAACTGAGCGACCTGGTGCTGCTGCAAAACGCCTCGCGCCCCCAGGGCTGGCACGACTGGTTTGCCGACCAGGGTTATCACACCGAACACAGCTACCACGGGCCGCGTTTCGACACCTTTTATATGTGCATTCGTGCGGCGCAGGTCGGTTGCGGCGTGGCCTTGTTGCCGCGCTTTCTGGTGGAGGAAGAACTGGCCGACGGCAAGCTGGTGATCCCCTGGCAGCATGCAATGCCCAGCCACGACGCTTATTACCTGGCCTTCCCGGAACACGCGGCGGAGGTGCCCAAGGTGCGGGAGTTTGTGAAGTGGATGATGGAGCAGGTTATTTAGCGCCTGGAAAATCGCTATCGGGAGCAAGTCGAATCGTCGCACCGCCCCTCCTACATCTGGAACGCATTCCAAGTGTGGGAGGGGGCTTGCCCCCGATGGCGCCAGTGGCCTTGGAAAAAAATCACTGGCAAACCTACCCGCGTCTATGCGCCACTAGCCCCCTTCCTTAATTGTGCGTAAAGGTCGGCGCCCATCGCCCGACCTGTCTGGAGATTCCCGTTATGAGCGAGAGTGTGTTTGCCGATCGCATCGTGCAGAACTTGCTCGACACCGACTTCTACAAGCTGACCATGATGCAGGCGGTGCTGCACAACTACCCCAACGTGGAAGTTGAATGGGAGTTTCGTTGCCGCAACAGCGAAGACCTGCGCCCGTACCTGGCGGAGATCCGCTACCAGATCGAGCGCCTCGCCGAGCTGAGCTTGAGCCCGGATCAACTGGGGTTCCTGGAACGCATCAGCTTTATGAAGCCGGACTTTTTGCGCTTTCTCGGGCTGTTTCGCTTCAACCTGCGCTATGTGCAGACCGGCATCGAGAACGGCGAGTTGTTTATCCGCCTGCGCGGGCCGTGGCTGCATGTGATTCTGTTTGAAGTGCCGATGCTGGCGATCGTCAGCGAAGTGCGCAACCGCTACCGTTACCAGACGGTGATCCTCGAACAGGCCCGCGAGCAGCTGTACCGCAAGTTCGACTGGCTGACGGCCAACGCCAGCAGCGATGAGCTGTCCGAGCTGCAAGTAGCCGACTTCGGCACGCGCCGACGCTTCTCGTACCGCGTGCAGGAAGAGGTGGTCAGCGTGCTCAAACATGACTTCCCCGGGCGTTTTGTCGGCACCAGCAACGTGCACCTGGCCCGCGAGTTCGATATGAAGCCACTGGGCACCATGGCCCATGAATGGATCATGGCCCACCAGCAACTCGGCCCGCGCCTGATCGACAGCCAGATCGCCGCCCTCGACTGTTGGGTCCGCGAATACCGTGGCCTGCTGGGTATCGCCCTGACCGATTGCATCACCACCGACGCCTTCCTTGGCGACTTCGACTTGTACTTCGCCAAGCTGTTCGATGGCCTGCGCCATGACTCCGGCGACCCGGTGCAGTGGGCCGAAAAAGCCATCGCCCACTACCACAAGCTGGGCATCGAGCCGATGAGCAAGACCCTGGTGTTCTCCGACAGCCTGTCGTTGCCCAAGGCCTTGGAAATATTCCGCGCGCTGCGTGGTCGCATTAATGTGAGCTTCGGCATCGGCACCAACCTGACCTGCGATATTCCAGGGGTGGAACCGATGAGCATCGTGCTTAAAATGACCGCCTGCAATGGCCAGCCCGTCGCGAAGATCTCCGATGAAGCGGGCAAGACCCACTGCACCGACCCGAATTTTGTCGCCTATTTGCGTCATGTTTTCAAAGTACCTGCCATCTCTAGCAAGGAGTGAATCATGCAAGCCGTACAGCGTGAGATTGCTGAACAGCTCAAGGTCCAAGCACCGTTCAAGGACCAGGCCGCCCTCGAGGCCGAGGTCGCCCGGCGCGTAGCGTTTATCCAGGACTGCCTGCGTAATTCCGGGCTCAAGACACTGGTGCTGGGCATCAGCGGCGGCGTCGACTCCCTGACTGCCGGCCTCTTGGCCCAACGCGCGATGCAGGAACTGCGCTCCCGCACCGGTGACGAGGCCTACCGCTTTATCGCCGTGCGCCTGCCCTACGAAACCCAGTTCGATGAAATCGATGCCCAGGCCTCGGTGGACTTTATCGACCCGGACGAGCGCCACACCGTGAATATCGGCCCGGCGGTGAAAGCCCTGGCCAATGAAGTGGCGGCGTTTGAAGGCAAGGCGGCGGTGTCCCGCGACTTCGTGCTCGGCAACACCAAGGCGCGCATGCGCATGGTGGCGCAGTACACCATCGCCGGCGCGGCCAGCGGCCTGGTGATCGGTACCGACCATGCGGCGGAAGCGGTGATGGGCTTTTTCACCAAGTTCGGTGATGGCGCCTGCGACCTGGCGCCGTTGAGCGGCCTGGTGAAAAACCAGGTACGCGCGATTGCACGGTTCTTTGGTGCGCCGGAGTCGTTGGTGGAGAAGGTGCCGACGGCCGATCTGGAAGACCTGTCGCCAGGCAAGCCGGATGAAGCGTCACATGGCGTGACCTATGCCGAGATCGATGCGTTCCTGCACGGTGAGCCGGTGCGCGAGGAAGCGTTCCGGATCATCTGCGAGACGTACCGCAAGACCGAGCACAAGCGGGTGATGCCGTTTGCGCCGTGAGGTGAGCCAGATAGTGGTGTGTTGATTGGCAGGCAGTCATCGGGGGCAAGCCCCCGATGAACGATAACGCGGTCTTACTTCAAGACCACAGTGCCTTTCATCATCGAGATGTGGCCTGGGAACGAGCAGAAGAACGCGTAATCCGTACCGGCCGCCAGTTTCGAGACATCGAAGGTCACCGAATCCTTCTCGCCGGCACCAATGATCTTGGTGTGGGCGATGATGCGGTCGTCACCCTCTTTCAGGTAGTTCTTGTCGATGCCAGCAGCCATGCCATCAGTGGCAACCGGCTGCATGTTGGCGGCGCTGGTCAACACCCAGTTATGGCCCATGACGTTTTTCGGCAGGCTGCCGGAGTGAGTCAGCTCGACAGTGAACGTCTTGCAGCTCTTGTCGATCGTGATTTCCTTGGTGTTGAAGGACATCTGGTCAGTGGAGTCGACGGTGACCTTGCACTCTGCAGCAAGCAACTGGCCGCTGGCCAGAGTCAGCAGGGAAACAGCAACGAGTTTGGCAAACATGTGAATCTCCAAGGCAGGGTTTAAACAACGCGTAATGCGACAAGGGTGCCTGAGGCAGGCAAAAATTCTTATGACCTGAATCAACAGATTGTATACAACTTTAGGCTATCAGACTTATCGACACAATCAACCAGCCAAAGTGCCGCAGGCTGTCTATGATCGGCCCATCACCCACTGGAGCCCGAGCCATGCACCTCAACCAACTGTTCAATGGCCTCCTGGCCGCGTACGCCTGCGGTAAGTGAAGGCCAAGCGCCCCTTGAAGCTGCTACCATGTCGTCCCAAGGCAGCTGCGCGCCGCCACCCTCACCTTCGACCCTAGAGGATCGCCCATGGCCAAACCTAATTACTCCTTCGCCAAACGTCAGAGAGACTTGGCCAAGGAACAGAAGAAAGAGGAAAAACTGCAACGCAAGAAAGCCGCGGTAGATGAAGAAGCGGGCGCACTCAACCCGGATGCTGATGGTGAAGTAACGAACGAAGAGACTGAAACACCAAAAGATCCAGCTGAATAATTTTCGTTGTGGTGAGCAGGCCACCCCGGCTCACCACGCTCCCCTGTTATTCCAGCGGCATCACCGTCACCCGCACCTCCGGGTCATGGCTCCCTCCCCCCAGAATCACCCCACGCAACGGCGACACATCGGAGAAGTCCCGGCCCCAGGCCAGGGTGATGTGCTCCAGTGCCGGTTGCACATTGTTCGTCGGATCGAAATCCACCCAGCCCGATACCGGGCAATACACCGAGACCCATGCGTGGGAGGCATCGGCGCCGATCAGCCGTGGCTGGCCGGGTGGTGGCTGGGTGAGCAGGTAGCCGCTGATGTAACGCGCCGCCAGGCCGCGCGAGCGCAGGCAGGCGAGCATCAGGTGGGCGAAGTCCTGGCACACGCCGCGGCGACGCTCCAGCACTTCCACCAGCGGCGTGGCGACCTGGGTGGCTTCGGCATCGAAGGTGAATTCGCTGAAGATCTTTTCCATCAGCGCCTGCACACCCAGCAGCAACGGTTTGCCAGGGGGAAAACAGCTTTCGGAAAATTCGACGAAGGTTTTCTTCAAGTGCACGTAGGGCGATTCGAAGCGATAGCGACAGGCTTCGATCAACTCGGGCGACAGTGGCTGGCTGCTGTAGGTCAGGCTGTCGCGGGTCTGGTCCCAGGCGGGCGACTGCTGGAAATCCAGCACCGGCCGCGCCAGCACTTCCACCGTCAGCCCAGCGTTCACCAGTAATTCATCATGGGGCCGCTCGAACGCCAGGCGGGTGATCGGGTTGCCGAACACGTCCAGCTCATCCCGGCGTGCGGACGGCGGGGGGCTGATATCCAGTTGCTGGGCGCTGCAACGCTGCCAGGCGCACGGCCTCGGCCATAAATGCGCGAGCTGCTGGGCCAGGGACACCGGGCTGTCGTAGTGGTAATGGGTATCGTGGAAAATCTGGTAGCGCGCACTCATCACACCGACACCGTTTGCTGACTGACATCATCCACATGGGCAAAGTGGCGCAAAGCCAGACGATCCGATACCTGCCCACTCTCATCGGCGACCGCCTGCAGCAGGTCGGCCAGGCCTTCAAGTGCGGCACGCACGCTGGATTCGCCAAACAACGGGTTCTCCAGGCACGCCAGGTCGAAACGCGCCAGGCGCTCCACCAATGGGCCCAGGCCGGTTTCCCGAGGCACACCAAAATCGTCGTTGAGACGTCGCAGCGTGCGGCTCACCAGCTTGAGCTGGAACAGCACCGCGTGGGGGTTTTGCTCGTCCAGCAGCAGCAGGTCGAGTACCGGGATCAGCTGCGGCACCGCCAGGTAGCGCGAGCGGTAGGTGATGCTGCTGTTGCCCAGCTCCAGCAACCACTCCAGGCCCGCTTGATCGAACACCGCCACGCCGCGCAGGAATGCCGCCAGGCTGCTGCTGAGAAATTGCAGGCGCTCGATGCGCCGGCCCATCATCAGGAAGCGCCAGCCTTCGTCGCGGGTCATGTCGTCCAGAGCAAACCCGGACAGCGCCGCCAGGGACATCACCAGGCGGTTGAGGAAGTCCAGCAACTCACCAAAATCCGGGCTTTCGCTCTCCAGCTCCAGGGCTTCGCGCTGCAGCTCCACCAGGGCCTGCCAGTTCTCACGGGACAACTTGCCGCGCACCTGGGACGCCGCCCACTGCAAGCGTTGCAGGTTGGCGCGCAGGCTCGACGGCCAATCATCGCCGAGCAAGGCCGCCTGCAAACGCTCGGGCAGCTCGCCCTCCTCCGGCAGCAGGCGCAGGTTTTCACCCAACTCGACCGCCGCCTGCAAGGCCAGGGGGTCATCGCCGTCGACATAGCGCGCCAGCACGATGCGCAGCCAGCGTGCGCTGTCGTCGCAGCGTTCGCAGTAACGGCCGAACCAGAACAGGTTTTCCACCACGCGGGACGGCAGATAAGGGTCGCGGCGCACCAGGTCGTGTGCACCGATCGCGCGCTGGGCGCGCCAATGCTCGCCACTGCTGGCGCGTTCGCCCAGCACCCAGGTGTCCTTGCTGGCGCCGCCGCGCTGCATCGACACCACTTCGGCATCGGCGTCGGCCGCCACGCGGGTCAGGCCGCCGGGCAGTACGCGGTAGCCCTCCGCGCTGGCCACGGCATACACGCGCATGCCGATGGCGCGGTGTTGCAGGTGATCCTCCACGGTGTGCCACACCGGTGCCTGGGACAGTTGCGCCAGCTCCTGGGCAACGTAGGCGTACGGCCGCGCACGCATGCGTTCGGCCAGGGCCTGGCGTTGCTCGTCGTTCAAGTCGCGACCGAATACCGGGGTGAAACTTTGCGACGGAAACGCTGGTTTGATCAGCAGTTCCGGCAGTTTCTCCAGGGCTTCGGCGAGCACCGGCGCCTCACCGCACCACCAGGTGGCGATGGACGGCAGGATCAACTCTTCGCCAAACAGGAACTGGTTGATCCTGGGCAGAAAGCCGAGCAAACCGGGGGATTCCAGCACGCCGCTGCCCAGGGCATTGGCCACCAGCACATTGCCCTGGCGCGCGGCGTCGAGCAGGCCGGGCACGCCGAGAGCGGAGTCGGTGCGCAATTCCAGTGGATCACAGAAATCGTCGTCGAGGCGACGCATGATCGCGTGCACCCGGCGCAGGCCACTGAGGGTTTTCAGGAACACCGTGCTGTCGCGCACCGTGAGGTCGCCGCCTTCCACCAGCGGGTAGCCGAGCTGGCGCGCGAGGTACAGGTGTTCGAAATAGCTTTCGTTGAAACGCCCAGGGGTGAGCAGCACGATCAGCGGCGGCTGGTCATCGCTCGGCGCCTGGCGGGCCAGGGTTTCCTGGAGCGTGCGGAAGAAACCGGTGAGGTGCTGCACCTGCAGATCACGGTACAGGTCCGGGAAGGCGCGGGACACGATGGTGCGGTTTTCCAACGCATAACCGGCGCCCGAAGGCGCCTGCGTGCGGTCGGCGGTGACCCACCAGCGGCCATCCGGGGTACGCGCCAGATCCACGGCATACAGGTGCAGAAACGCACCATCAGGCGGTTGGATGCCCTGGCACGGCCAGAGGAAATTGTTATGCCCGAACACCAGCTCGGCCGGCAGCAGGCCTTCCTTGATCAAGCGTTGCGGCCCGTAGAGGTCCGCCAGTACGGCGTTGAGCAGGCGCGCACGCTGGGCGATACCGGCTGACAGCTGCTGCCATTCATCGGCCGCCAGCACATGGGGCAGCAGGTCCAGTTCCCACGGGCGATCGGCGCCCTTGGGGTCGGCGTAGACGTTATAGGTGACGCCGTTTTCCTGGATCTGCCTTGTCAGCAGCGCCTGGCGCTGGGCCAGTTGCGCGGGTGTGCTGCGTTGCAGGTGATCGAGCAAGCGCTGCCAATGGGCGCGTACTGCGCCACTGTCGTCCAGCAGTTCGTGATAAGTACCCGCGGTCAGCGGGTATTGGTCGAGCAAGTCGGGCATGGAACGCTCGGCAGAGGCAAAGGGGCTCAGTTTAATTCAAATTCACTGCAATCTAATGTGGGAGGGCGCTTGCTCCCTCCCACATTGTGATCGCTTTTAGTCATTTTTATTGGAGTGACGCCGCAGATCCAGGGTCATCGGCAATTCGTCATTGATCACAACACTCGGCACGGTGAGCTTGCCAGGCGTGTGGCCGAGACGGAAAAACCGCGCCATGCGCCGGCTCTCCGCCTCATTGGCGTTTACCGGCAGGCTGTCGTAGTTACGCCCGCCCGGATGCGCGACATGGTACTGGCAGCCGCCCAGGGAGCGTTGCATCCAGGTGTCCAGCAGGTCGAACACCAGCGGCGCGTGCACCGGGATGGTCGGTTGCAGGCAGTTGGCAGGTTGCCAGGCGCGGTAACGCACGCCGGCGACGAACTCGCCAATGCGCCCGGTCGGTTGCAGTGGCACCGGGATGCCATTGCAGGTCAGCAGGTAGCGTTGCGGCGGCAGCCCGCTCACCTTCACCTGCAAGCGCTCCAGGGACGAATCCACATAGCGCACCGTGCCGCCCACCGCGCCCTCTTCGCCCAGCACATGCCAAGGTTCCAGGGCCTGGCGCAGTTCCAGCTCGATCCCGCTGACGGCGTAATCGCCCACCTTGGGGAAGCGGAACTCCAGGTGCGCGGCGAACCATTCGGCGCGCAACGGGTAACCGGCGGCGTTCAACTCGACGATCACATCGGCAAAGTCCTGCTCGATAAAGTGCGGCAACAGGAAGCGGTCATGCAATTCGGTGCCCCAGCGCGCCAGTTTCGGCGGCGCATAGGGTTCACGCCAGAAGCGCGCGACCAAGGCCCGCAGCAGCAATTGCTGGGTCAGGCTCATGCGTGCGTGGGGCGGCATTTCAAAGGCACGCAACTCCAGCAGGCCCAAGCGGCCGGTGGCGCCATCCGGCGAATAGAGTTTGTCGATACAGAATTCGGCGCGGTGGGTGTTGCCCGTCACGTCGATCAACAGGTTGCGCAGCAGGCGATCCACCAACCACGGCGGGCATTCTTCACCCGGCCGCGGCATTTGCGCAAAGGCGATTTCCAGCTCATACAGCGCGTCGTTACGGGCTTCGTCCACCCGCGGTGCCTGGGAGGTCGGGCCGATAAACAGGCCGGAAAACAGGTACGAGAGCGAGGGGTGGTTATGCCAATAGCTGATCAGGCTGCGCAGCAGGTCGGGCCGGCGCAGGAATGGCGAGTCCTTGGGCGTCGCGCCCCCCAGCACAAAGTGGTTACCGCCGCCGGTGCCGGTATGGCGGCCGTCGATCATGAACTTCTCGGTGGTCAGCCGGGTTTGCCGCGCCTCCTCGTAGAGGAATTCGGTGCGCTCCACCAACTCGTCCCAGGTCGCGGACGGCTGTACGTTGACCTCGATCACACCCGGATCCGGCGTGACGCGAAAGTTGCTCAGGCGCATATCGAACGGCGGTTCGTAGCCTTCCAGCAGCACCGGGCAATGCAGTTCCTCGGCGGTGGCTTCGATGGCTGCCACCAGTTCCAGGTAATCCTCGACGCGTTCCAGGGGCGGCATAAACAGGTACAGGCGCCCTTCCCGCGCTTCGGCACACAGGGCAGTGCGGGTCAGCCAGTCGGCGGACTCGTCGACCTCGGGCACTCGCTCGTCGTTCGGCGCGGGTTCGCCATGGCTTTGCAGTTGCGCACTGGTCGGCAGTTCCGGCTGATCCTGGTTAGGGTCGGTGGGGTGCACGAACGGATACTCCGCCGCCGTCACCCACGGCTGCGAGGCCAACGGCAGGCGATAGCCCAGCGGCGAATCCCCCGGCACCAGGCGGCAATGGTTATCGCGCAGGTACCAGCGCCCGCTCTGCCAGCGGTCATTGGCCGCCGTACGCGCCAGCGGCAGTACCTGGCCGATGACTTTATCCAGGCCCTGGCTGAACACCTTGCGCAGGCGTTCGCGCTCCAGCTCGTCACTCAAGCGCGGGTCCTGGGCCGTGACGTTTTGCGGCAACGCACCTTCGCGCCACAGGTAGTAGAAATTGTCTTCGTAGGCCGGGAATACAAAGCGCGCCGGCAACTTCAGGCGCTCGGCGACGCTGGCCAGGAAGCGCCCGGCCATTACGCCATCGGCGCCGTAGTCCTGTTGTTCATCGGCGATCAGCGCGCTGTTGTGCCAGATGGGCACGCCGTCACGGCGCCAGTAGCAGTTAAGCGACCAGCGCGGCAATTGCTCGCCGGGGTACCACTTGCCCTGGCCGAAGTGCACCAGGCCCTTGGGTGCGTAGTGCTTGCGCATGCGCTGGAACAGCTCGGCGGACAAGCGCCGCTTGTCCGGCCCGAGGGCTGCGGTGTTCCACTCGGCGCCGTCAGGGTCGTCGATGGAGACGAAGGTCGGCTCGCCGCCCATGGTCAGGCGTACATCATCCTTGAGCAGGTCGCCATCGATCTGCCGGCCCAGGGCCTGGATCGCCAGCCATTGCTCTTCGGTGTAGGGCTTGGTGACCCGTGGCGCTTCCCAGATGCGCTCCACCGACATCTCGTGGGTAAATTCGCACTCGCAGGGTTCCACCAGCCCACTGATCGGCGCGGCGGACGATGGATCGGGACTACAGGCCAACGGGATATGCCCTTCACCGGCGAACAGCCCGGAGGTGGCATCCAGGCCGATCCAGCCGGCACCGGGCAAATACACTTCGCACCAGGCGTGCAGGTCGGTGAAGTCGACTTCGGTGCCGGAGGGGCCGTCGAGGGCTTTGACGTCGGCGGTCAGCTGGATCAGATAACCGGACACAAACCGCGCCGCCAACCCGAGGTTGCGCAGCAATTGCACCAGCAGCCAGGCCGAATCACGGCAGGAGCCGGAAGCATTTTCCAGGGTGAATTCCGGGGTTTGCACCCCCGGTTCCATGCGGATCAGGTAGCCGATGTCGGCGGCCAGGCGCTGGTTGAGGCCCACCAGGAAGTCCACGGCCGGCAACGGCGTGCGGTCGATACCCGCCAGGTAGGCGGCAAACCTCGGCGTCAGCGGCAGGGTTTCCAGGTACGGCGCCAGCTCGCGCTGTTCATCGGCGGCGTAGCTGAAGGGGATTTTTTCGGCGTAGGGCTCAAGGAAAAAATCGAACGGGTTGAACACCGCCATCTCGGCGACCAGGTCAACCTCGATGCGCAGTTCATCGGTCTTTTCCGGGAACACCAGACGCGCCAGGTAATTGCCCTGGGGGTCCTGCTGCCAATTGATGAAGTGCTGCTCGGGCAGCACTTTGAGTGCGTAGGACAAAATCCGCGTGCGGCTATGGGCCGCCGGGCGCAGACGCACAATCTGTGGGCCGAGTTCGACCGCGCGGTCGTAGCGGTAATGCGTAACGTGGTGCAACGCGACATGAATCGACACGGCGGCCTCCTGCGAGCCAGGGCATGGACACAACGCGCGCAAGACTTATGCCAGAGCGGCGGTCATTGCGCTTTATCGTAAGACCCGGTGCAGTACAGCACCAAAACGGCGCCGACGGTGGTGTCGTGGTGCAGGCGCCGCACATATTTGTGGCGTTAATGTGAGGATGGGTGGCGAATCTACCCAATCAACGGGTTTTGCGCTTTGCGATTACGGCTGGTTTAACCGCCTGCCGAATGCGACGGATTCCCACGAGTTTCATGCGCATCTCTCGCTGAACCTTGCTGTTAAGTGTCAATAATCCGAGCAATGGGAATAACAGCGCCAACCCATACAGGACTTTGTGAGGCTGGAATTGAACCATCGGAACTACAAACAGCAGACAGGCGACATAGATACCGACCATTACCCACACCCAGGAGGGTCGGCCCCGCAAAATCATAAAGTTGCTATGAACCGTCAACAGAATGAGCAGCGCCCCGGCAGACATGATCTTGAGCCCCACTTGAGCCATCGGCGCATCACGAAAATAGGTGATGAACGCCAGCGCCACAGCCAACGCCAAAGAAAAACACGCAGCAAATACGCCGCTCATAAACGTCAGAAAGTATTGTCTGAAAAAGTCGCGTAGCGTCATCAATTCGCTCATTCGCTTACCTCCTCGTACAGTCCAATCGCGATGGTGTTGACGTTTCCGGAGTAGGCACTCCCGCCAAACCCAACGCTTGCGCCCAGGACGTCTTTGATCTGGGTAGTGGTGCTGTGCTTGAGCTGCGTAGGGGTGAAACGCTTGGTGAGTTCGCCCGACGCCTGCCTCAATTTGATCATCTTCGCGGTCAAGCTGGGATGGTTGATGCTCAGCAGCTCTTTCGTCAGCTTGGCTCTTTCCTGGCGATTCAAACCGCGAAGCACATCACGCAGGCTCTTGCCCGTCGATGCTTTGGCGGCCCTGACCAGCTTGACCGTCGTCAGGGCCGAAGCGCCCACGCCAGCCAGTGATACGGCGTCCAGCACGATGGACGCATTCTGGTACCAGCCTTCACTGTCGAGCGAATCCTTGACCTCCGGTTTGGCGACTTCCAGCGCTGTTCGGGCAATGCCGTTGAAACACTGAAGCGTACTTGCGCCGGCAGCCGCATACCCCACTACAACGATGACGGAACTGGCGCCAGCGCTGAAAGGCACCAGAATTGTTCCACTGGCGATCGCAGCCCAACTGATGACCGCCCCCAAGCAGGAGATTCCGGTATTCACGGCTTCGCCAATCAGTCGCGATTCTCGAGGATTGCTCACGACATGTTGAGCAAACTGTGTTGGCGCAATGTACTTCTGCGCTTCACGCAAAATGATGCGCTTGGGCTTGATGCTGCAGATGGGCTTGAATTCGCGCAGGGTAATGACATTGAAGTCAGCGTCGATATACACCACCCCCGCGCCGACGATGCTGGGGTCGGCGTCGATGGCCGCGAACAGCCGTGGCAGGTTGATCTGGCTTTCGATGCGCTGGCGCGCCATGAACTGGGAGCGGTTGGAGTCCATGCCGATGCCGGCCAGGGGGTTGCCCATGGGGTGTTCTTCCTTGAAGGGGTGGAGACTGGACTGACGCTATCGGGGGCAAGCCCCCTCCGACACTTGTCTGTATTCGCAATCCAATGTGGGAGGGGGCTTGCCCCCGATAGCGATTTAATGGGCGCCACCTTACCAAACAGCCTCCCCACCGCCTAGAAAGCAAAACGCCAGCACAAGGCTGGCGTTTGCATTTTCAAGCGACGATCAACGCGGCACGACCGGCTTGCGGGCCGGCTTGCCGCCCTTGCCCTTGGCCGCATCGCTGCGTTCCTTGGCCGCCTGCTTGTTACGCGCCTGGGCCGCCGCCTTGGCTTGTTCGCGCTTGTCCCACGGGTTGCTGCCGTCACTGCCACGGGGCGGCAGGCCGGTGTGCTGGGTAAGGATCCTGGTGGTGGTTTCCTTGGCGACCTTGTGGCTGCCAGCCGGCGTCGAGTTCTTGCGACGGGCGCTCTGGTAGCTGTCGGTGCTCGGCTGGTGCAGCGGGATCAGCTGGTCCTTGCCCGGCCCGATCAGGTCGGCACGGCCCATGCGGGTCAGCGCTTCACGCAGCATCGGCCAGCCCTTCGGGTCGTGATAGCGCAGGAACGCCTTGTGCAGGCGGCGCTGCTCTTCGCTCTTGACGATGGTCACCGCGTCGCTCTTATAGGTGACCTTGCGCAGCGGGTTCTTGCCCGAGTGATACATCGCGGTGGCGGTGGCCATCGGCGACGGGTAGAACGCCTGCACCTGGTCGGCGCGGAAGCCGTTGCCCTTGAGCCACAGGGCCAGGTTCATCATGTCTTCATCGGTGGTGCCCGGGTGGGCGGCGATGAAGTACGGGATCAGGTACTGCTCCTTGCCCGCTTCCTTGGTGTACTTCTCGAACATGCGCTTGAACTTGTCATAGCTGCCGATGCCCGGCTTCATCATCTGGTTGAGCGGACCTTCCTCGGTATGTTCCGGGGCGATCTTGAGGTAGCCACCGACGTGGTGGGTGACCAGCTCCTTGACGTATTCCGGCGACTCGACCGCGAGGTCGTAGCGCAGGCCGGAAGCGATCAGGATCTTCTTCACCCCCGGCAATGCACGGGCGCTGCGGTACAACTGGATCAACGACGAGTGGTCGGTGTTCAGGTTCGGGCAGATACCGGGGAACACGCACGACGGCTTGCGGCACGCGGATTCGATTTCCGGGCTCTTGCAGGCAATGCGGTACATGTTCGCGGTCGGGCCGCCGAGGTCGGAGATCACACCGGTGAAACCCGGCACCTTGTCGCGGATCTCTTCGATTTCGCGAATGATCGACTCTTCGGAACGGTTCTGGATGATCCGCCCTTCGTGCTCGGTGATCGAGCAGAAGGTGCAGCCGCCGAAGCAGCCTCGCATGATGTTCACCGAGAAGCGGATCATGTCGTAGGCCGGGATTTTCTCCTTGCCGTACGCCGGGTGCGGAACACGGGCGTACGGCATGCCGAACACGTAGTCCATTTCTTCGGTGGTCATCGGAATGGGCGGCGGGTTGAACCATACGTCCACTTCGCCGTGCTTCTGCACCAGGGCGCGGGCGTTGCCTGGGTTGGTTTCCAGGTGCAGCACGCGGTTGGCGTGGGCATAGAGCACGGCGTCGCCACGGACTTTTTCCACCGAGGGCAGGCGGATCACGGTCTTGTCGCGGGTCATGCGCGGGCTGGCCAGGATCTGCACGACCTTGGCTTCTTCCGGATCATCGACCGGCCCCTTTTCCTGCTCGATGGCGCAGGCCTGGGTGTCCTGGGTGTTGACGTACGGGTTGATGATCTTGTCGACCTTGCCCGGGCGGTCGATACGTGTGGAATCCACTTCGTACCAGCCGGCTGGGGTATCGCGACGGATGAACGCGGTGCCGCGCACATCGGTAATGTCTTCGATCTTGTGGCCCCACGACAGGCGCTGGGCGACTTCGACGATGGCCCGCTCGGCGTTGCCGTACAGCAGGATATCGGCGGTGGCGTCGATCAGGATCGAGTTGCGCACGCGGTCCTGCCAGTAGTCGTAGTGAGCGATGCGGCGCAGGGATGCTTCGATGCCGCCGAGTACGATCGGCACGTTCTTGTAGGCTTCCTTGCAACGCTGGCTGTACACCAGGCTGGCGCGGTCCGGGCGTTTGCCGGCCATGCCGCCTGGGGTGTAGGCGTCATCGGAACGGATTTTCTTGTCGGCAGTGTAGCGGTTGATCATCGAGTCCATGTTGCCGGCCGCGACGCCGAAGAACAGGTTCGGCTCGCCCAGTTTCATGAAGTCGTCTTTGGACTGCCAGTTCGGCTGCGCAATGATCCCGACGCGGAAGCCCTGGGACTCCAGCAGCCGGCCGATGATGGCCATGCCGAACGACGGGTGGTCCACGTAGGCATCACCGGTGACGATGATGATGTCGCACGAATCCCAGCCAAGCTGATCCATCTCCTCCCTGCTCATCGGCAGGAATGGCGCAGGGCCGAAACATTCGGCCCAGTACTTGGGATAGTCAAATAACGGCTTGGCTGTTTGCATGACGGTGACCGGTGTTGAGATGAAAAATCGCGGGCGCGGAATATAGCACAAATTTTGACCAATTCCGACGGTAATGGTCGGAATTGAGCAGACGGGTTATTCGTCGTCGTCGAAGTTGTAGCTGCCCGGCGCCAGGTTCTCGAAGCGCGTGTATTTACCGATGAACGCCAGGCGGATAAAGCCGATCGGGCCGTTACGCTGCTTGCCGATAATGATCTCGGCAATGCCTTTGTGCTCGGTCTCGGGGTGATACACCTCGTCGCGGTACACGAACATGATCACGTCGGCATCCTGCTCGATCGCTCCGGATTCCCGCAAGTCGGAGTTCACCGGGCGCTTGTTGGGGCGTTGTTCCAGGGAGCGGTTGAGCTGGGACAGGGCGACTACCGGGCAGTTGAATTCCTTGGCCAGGGCCTTGAGCGACCGAGAGATTTCGGAAATTTCGTTGGTGCGGTTATCGCCACTGGAGCCCGGGATCTGCATCAATTGCAGGTAGTCGATCATGATCAGGGCGATGTCACCGTGCTCACGTACCAGGCGGCGCGTACGTGCACGCATCTCGGACGGGCTGATACCGGCGGTGTCATCGATAAACAGCTTGCGGTCGTTGAGCAGGTTGACCGCCGAAGTCAGGCGCGGCCAGTCGTCGTCTTCCAGGCGACCGGCACGCACCTTGGTCTGGTCGATACGGCCGAGGGACGACAGCATACGCATGATCAGCGATTCGCCTGGCATCTCGAGGGAGTACACCAGGACGGTCTTGTCGCTGCGCAACACGGCGTTTTCCACCAGGTTCATCGCAAAGGTGGTCTTACCCATGGATGGACGGCCGGCGACGATGATCAGGTCGGACGGCTGCAGGCCGCTGGTCTTCTCGTCGAGGTCGGTGTAGCCGGTGGAAATACCGGTGATGGCGTTGTCGGTGTTGAACAAGGTGTCGATGCGGTCGATGGCCTTGGTCAACAGGTCGTTGACGCTGACCGGGCCGCCGGTTTTCGGGCGCGCTTCGGCGATCTGGAAGATCTGGCGCTCGGCTTCGTCAAGGATTTCGGCGGCGGTGCGGCCTTCGGGGTTGAAGGCGCTGTCGGCGATTTCGGTGCTGATGCCGATCAACTGGCGCAGGGTGGCGCGCTCGCGAACGATCTGGGCATAGGCCTTGATGTTGGCGACGGACGGCGTGTTTTTTGCCAGCTCACCCAGGTAGCCCAGGCCACCGACCTGGGAGGTCTGGCCTTCCTTGTCCAACTGCTCGGCCAGGGTCACCACGTCGATTGGGGAGTTCTGGTCGGCCAGCTTGGCGATGGCACGGAAGATCAGGCGGTGGTCATGGCGATAGAAATCACCGTCCGAGACTTGATCCAGCACGCGTTCCCAGGCGTTGTTGTCCAGCATCAGGCCACCGAGCACGGCCTGTTCGGCCTCGATGGAATGCGGCGGCACCTTCAGGGCAGCGGTTTGCAGATCGTATTGCTCAGGAGCTGAAATATCGTTCATGGCCACTTGGAATTAGGGGATTGTAGAAAAACAAAAGGCACGACCTGTAAACAGGATCGTGCCCGATGTTAACTGCCCGGCACACGAGGTGCCAGTCAGTTAGGTGCGACTTAAGCTGCTACCACGACAACGCGTACGGTGGCTTCAACTTCGGCGTGCAGGTGCACGGCTACGTCGAATTCACCTACGTTGCGGATGGTGCCGTTCGGCAGACGAACTTCGCTCTTCTGCACTTCAACGCCGGAGGCGGTCAGTGCATCAGCGATGTCGTGGGTGCCGATCGAACCGAACAGCTTGCCTTCGTCACCGGCGGTGGCAGTGATAGTCACTTCCAGCTCAGCCAGTTGGGCAGCGCGAGTTTCGGCCGAAGCTTTCTTGTCTGCTGCTGCTTTTTCCAGCTCGGCACGACGCTCTTCAAACGCAGCCAGGTTGGCAGCGGTTGCAGCGGTGGCTTTGCCGTATGGCAGCAGGTAGTTACGACCGTAGCCGGCCTTAACGTTCACTTTGTCGCCCAGGTTGCCCAGGTTGGCGACTTTTTCCAGAAGGATCAGTTGCATGTGAAAATCCTCTAACTTTTAACCTTCACCGTTCGCGTTATCGGCGTCTTTCGGCGCAGAACGTCCGCGAAAATCAATCAGGCTGTCGACAATGGCCAAGACCACGAGTAACGGACCGATCAAGTGCATGAGCGGCAGGACGGTGACGTAGATCCCCACCAGCCAGAAACTGGCCAGTCTTTTCTGCGCGACAAGCCCGTGAATCAGGGACAAGCCAGCGAAGAACAGCGGCACACCGCACAACGGCAACAGGATCAAGGTGTGCCACCCGATAAACGGGGCAACGCACATGACGGCCAGCAGTGACAGCGCAACGCGCTTGGGGATCCGGATTGCGCGAAACTCGCTTCCGAAACCGCCGGGGTTATACAACAACGCCTGCCAATAGCGCCCAAGAATCAGGCACAACACACTAAAGACCTGCACCGAAACCGCTGTCGAAATGATCAACATCGGAACTGCCAGTGAAGCGAGTGCTGCTTTCTGGTCTGCCGAGAACTTCTCGTAAGACTCACCCATCACCAGCGGCAAGACGTGTTGAAACGTCTGCGCCAGCGACTCGATGAAGGAACCGAAGACGGTCCCCAGGCTCACCGCACACAACAACCCCACGGCCGTGCTGACCAGCAGCACGCGATTCCAGGAATGCCCGGCGCGCAAAACCAACGCCAGGCTGCAACTCCCCAACAGCACCAGAAGCGCTGTCGGGTCTTGCAGGAAATGCCAGCTCACCAACACTGACAACAACCCCAGACCCAGGACGCTCAAGGCGTCCGAACCGCGCCGCAGGAGCACAAGGCAACCCGCGGCGGCACCCAACCAGAACAACAACGGCAACACTGCACATCCAGCCACTACCAGAGTGGCCTGCACACGACCGCGCATGATGAACTCAGCTAAGGCGCGCATGCATTCAATCCCTTACTACTTGTCGACTGCCCGGTCTCAGCGGCCGTGGCTGTCGGTGTAGGCCAGCAGGGCCAGGAAGCGGGCGCGCTTGATAGCGGTAGCCAGCTGACGCTGATAACGTGCTTTGGTACCGGTGATACGGCTTGGAACGATTTTGCCGGTCTCGGATACGTAGGCTTTCAGAGTGTTGAGATCTTTGTAGTCGATCTCCTTCACTTCTTCAGCGGTGAAGCGGCAAAACTTACGACGACGGAAGAAACGTGCCATTTGATAGGCTCCTTAATAAGGTCCGTGGATTACTCGTCAGCGTTATCGCTGCTGTCGCTGTCATCACTATCAGCGCTATCAGCGCCTTCGTGCTCAGGACGGTCGCGACGCTCACGGCGCTCACTGCGGTTTTCTTCAGCCTTGAGCATCTCGGATTGGCCGGTAACGGCTTCTTCGCGACGGATGACCAGGTTACGGATCACTGCATCGTTGTAGCGGAAGTTGTCTTCCAGCTCGGCCAGGGCCTTGCCAGTGCACTCAACGTTCAGCATCACGTAGTGAGCCTTGTGAACATTGTTGATTGCGTAGGCCAGTTGACGACGACCCCAATCTTCCAGACGGTGGATTTTGCCGCCGTCTTCTTCGATCAGCTTGGTGTAACGCTCAACCATGCCGCCGACTTGCTCGCTTTGATCCGGGTGGACCAAAAAGATGATTTCGTAATGACGCATGAATGCTCCTTACGGGTTGTAGCCTGCCGCTCAAAAACGGTCAGACAAGGAGTGAATGACACTTATGGATCTTGCCGCAGGGAGGCACATCGGTGCCTGCCAGGAAGGCAAGGGGCGCAATTGTAGAGAAGGGGAAGAACGGGCGCAAGGTGATTGGTGATTATTTGAACAATCGCCCAGGCACCACAAAAGCAAATGTGGGAGGGGACAGTCCCCTCCCACATGTTGGTTCTACGCCAGGCTTGGAATTACTTCTTCGCCTTGGCCTTGGCACCACGCTGACGCTGGGCCTCAAACAGGCACACACCGGTCGCAACCGACACGTTCAGGCTGCTGACGCTACCGGCCATCGGCAGGTGCACCAGATAATCGCAATGTTCACGGGTCAGGCGACGCATGCCCTTGCCTTCGGCCCCCATGATGAGGATGGTCGGACCGGTGAGGTCCTGGTCATAAATGCTGACCTCGGCCTCTCCCGCCGTGCCCACGACCCACAGGCCGCGCTGCTGGAGTTTCTCCAGGGTGCGCGCCAGGTTGGTCACGGCCACCAGCGGAATCACTTCCGCCGCGCCACAGGCGACTTTACGCACCACCGGCGTCAAGGTAGCCGACTTGTCCTTCGGCACAATCACCGCCAACGCACCCGCAGCATCCGCCGAGCGCAGGCACGCGCCGAGGTTGTGCGGGTCGGTCACGCCGTCCAGCACCAGCAGCAGCGGTGCACCTTCGGTACGGTCGAGCAGCTCATCGAGCATCGCTTCGCCCCAGACCTGGCTCGGGCTGACGTCCGCCACCACACCCTGGTGAACGCCTTCGACCCACACGTCCATTTCACGCCGTTCGGCCTGGCCGATGGCGACTTTGTTTTGGCTGGCCAACTCGACCAACGCCTGTACGCGCGGCTCGCTGCGACCTTCGGCCAGCCAGACTTGCTTGACGCGCTTAGGATGGTGACGCAGCAGTGCTTCTACGGCGTGGACGCCGTAGATTTTTTCCAGACTCATGACTTGGCCTTAGGTTTGCGCGACCCGCCGCTTTTCGCGGGGGCCGAACCCGCTTTTGGCGGGCCTTTACGGTGTTTACTGGGCTTGCTCGACGGCTTTTCCGCCCCTTGGGACTTTCCCCCAGACGCCGCTTTACCACCGCTTTTGGCTTCGTTGAGCAACTGCTGCTTCAACTCACGACTTTTGCGCAGTTCGGCGTTTTTCGCCGCCGCGTCGCTTGGGCGGTAGGCCTCGGGGGCTTTGTCCTTGGCTGCTGGACGGCGCCCGGCCTTGGCTGGAGCGGGCTCTGCAACTGCCGCTTTGGCGGGAGTGCCTTTGCCTTTGCTTGCAGGCGAAGTCGTCTCGCTGCCACGCTTTTTACGGCCCGGCGCTTCGGCGGGCTTGTCAGGCATGCCAAAGTCGATCTTGCGCTCGTCGAGATCGACGCGCATGACCTGCACTTCCACGGTATCGCCCAAACGGAAGCTGCGACCGGTGCGCTCGCCCGCCAGGCGGTGGTGCACAGGGTCGAAGTGGTAGTAGTCACCCGGCAAGGCGGTGACGTGCACCAGGCCTTCGACGTAGATGTCGGTCAGCTCGACGAACAGGCCAAAGCCGGTCACGGCGGTGATCACGCCTGGGAACGACTCGCCCACACGGTCCTTCATAAACTCGCACTTGAGCCAGTTCACCACGTCGCGGGTGGCTTCGTCGGCGCGGCGCTCGCTCATGGAGCACTGCTCGCCCAACTGTTCCAGGGCCGCTTCGTCGTACGGGTAGATCCGCGCCTTCGGAATGGTCATGGCACCGGCACGCTTGACGTGCGGGGTGTTCTGCTTGGAATGGATCACGCTGCGGATTGCGCGGTGCGTGAGCAAGTCCGGATAACGGCGAATCGGCGAGGTGAAGTGGGTGTACGCCTCGTAATTCAGGCCGAAGTGGCCCTGGTTGTCGGCGCTGTACACCGCCTGGCTCAGGGAGCGCAGCATCACGGTCTGGATCACGTGGTAATCCGGACGGTCCTTGATGCTGGCCAGCAGTGCCTGGTAGTCCTTCGGCGTCGGGCCGTCCTTGCCTTTGTGCAGGGACAGGCCCAGCTCGCCGAGGAACGCGCGCAGTTTTTCCAGGCGCTCCGGTGGCGGGCCATCGTGTACACGGTAGAGCGCAGGGATTTCGTGCTTTTTCAGGAATTCAGCGGTGGCCACGTTGGCCGCCAGCATGCATTCCTCGATCAGCTTGTGCGCATCGTTACGGGTGGTCGGGGTGATCGCGGCGATCTTGCGCTCGGAACCGAAGACAATCCGGGTTTCCTGGGTTTCAAAATCGATCGCGCCACGCACATGACGGGCACCCAGCAACACTTTGTACAACGCGTACAGCTGCTTGAGGTGCGGCACCACATGCCCGTACTCACCACGCAACGCCTTGGCTTCGCTGGTTTTCGGCTGCTCCAGGATGGTGCTGACCTTGTTGTAGGTCAGGCGTGCCTGGGAGTGGATCACCGCTTCGTAGAACTGGTAATCGGTCATTTCGCCGGTTTTCGAGATAGTCATCTCGCAGACCATGGCCAAACGGTCGACTTTCGGGTTCAGGGAGCACAGGCCGTTGGACAGCTGCTCGGGCAGCATCGGGATCACGCGCTCAGGGAAATACACGGAGTTACCGCGTACCTGGGCCTCGTTATCCAGGGCCGAACCGATCTTCACATAGCTGGAGACGTCGGCAATCGCGACGAACAACTTCCAGCCACCGGAGAACAGGCGCAGCTTGCCGGGCTTGGCTTCGCAGTAGACCGCATCGTCGAAGTCGCGGGCATCTTCACCGTCAATCGTGACAAACGGCAGATGGCGCAGGTCGATGCGTTTTTCCTTGTCCTTCTCTTCGACTTCCGGCTTGAGCTTGGCGGCTTCCTTGAGCACAGCCTCAGGCCAGACGTGAGGAATGTCGTAGGTGCGCAGCGCGACGTCGATTTCCATGCCCGGCGCCATGTAGTTGCCGACCACTTCAACAATATCGCCCTGGGGCTGGAAGCGCGCAGTCGGCCAGTGGGTGATTTTCACCTCGACGAACTGGCCGACCTTGGCAGCGCCATTGCGGCCCGGGGTGATCAGCACTTCCTGCTGGACCTTCGGGTTATCCGGCACAACAAAGCCGATACCGCCTTCTTCGAAGTAGCGGCCGACGATGGACTCGTGGGCACGGGAAACCACTTCGACAATCACGCCTTCACGGCGACCGCGACGATCCAGGCCGGAAACCCGCGCCAGGGCACGGTCGCCATCGAACACCAGACGCATCTGCGCCGGGCTCATGAACAGGTCGTCACTGCCGTCATCCGGGATCAGGAAGCCGAAGCCGTCACGGTGGCCGGCAATGCGGCCGAGGATCAGGTCGAGCTTATCCACGGGTGCATAGGTGCCACGGCGGGTGTAGATCAGTTGAGCATCGCGCTCCATGGCACGCAGGCGGCGGCGCAGGGCTTCGAGCTGGTCTTCGGTGGTCAGACCGAACTCTTCGACCAGCTGCTCACGGCTAGCAGGCGAACCCCGATCGGCGAGGTGCGCCAGGATCAGTTCGCGGCTAGGAATAGGGTTTTCATATTTTTCCGCTTCACGAGCGGCCTCGGGATCGAGGGACTGCCAATCGGCCATTAGAGATTTTTCACCTTGTCTATATGCGGGTTAGTTTGGCATACGCGTATTGAAACGGGAAATTTCAGGCATCAACAAGCGTTTAAAAGCCTTTTACAGCCCTCGCCGCGCACCTTGCACGACCATTGGAGAAATTTTCCAGGTTTTTTTCATAGCAGGGGTTTACAGTTAAAAAACCGCTCCGTATAGTGCGCGCCATCGACGACGGCAACGTTGTTGATGCTGCCCAGGTGGTGAAATTGGTAGACACGCCAGCTTCAGGTGCTGGTGATCGCAAGGTCGTGGAAGTTCGAGTCTTCTCCTGGGCACCAAATTCAGATCAAACCCGCGAAAGCGGGTTTTTTCGTTTCAGGCTTCTGATTTTTAACGAGAAAATCGATTTATATTTTTCGAATCAGGGGTTTACAGATTAAAAAACCCGCCGTATAGTTCGCCCCATCAACAGCGGCAACGTTGCTTGATAATGCCCAGGTGGTGAAATTGGTAGACACGCCAGCTTCAGGTGCTGGTGATCGCAAGGTCGTGGAAGTTCGAGTCTTCTCCTGGGCACCAAATTCAGATCAAACCCGCGAAAGCGGGTTTTTTCGTTTCCGGGGCTTGAAAACTCCATCAGCAATTTCCCCCCCTTCGGCGCACTTGAGAAGTTTTATCGTTTATCCTTGCAATGATTTGTTGCACTCAAGTGAGGAAAACCCCGGATGATGATCCGCGATACCCGTCTCAAGACATCCCTTCTGCGTGGCCTGACCATCACTCTGCTCGGCCTGACCCTACTCTCCCCCGCCGCCTACTCCGCCGACAAAGTCTCCCTGACCCTGTACAACGGCCAACACAAAGAAGTCGGCGATGAACTCGCCAAGGCCTTCGAAGCCAGGACCGGTATTCACGTCAACGTACGCAAGGGCAGCAGCAACCAACTGGCCAGCCAAGTCGTGGAGGAAGGCGACCGCTCCCCTGCCGACGTGATCTACACCGAAGAATCGCCGCCATTGAACAAACTTGGCGAGCAAGGCCTGCTGGCCAAGATCGATGCGGGCACGCTCGACGTCCTGCCCAAGGAGTACGTCGGCCGTAACGGCGACTGGATGGGCGTGACCGCACGCACCCGCGTCGTAGCCTTCAACCCCAAACTGATTGCCGAGAAAGACCTGCCCAAGTCGGTATTGGATTTCGCCGGCCCCGAGTGGCAAGGCAAGGTCGGCTTCGTACCTACCAGCGGCGCCTTCCAGGAACAGGCCGTGGCGATCATCAAGCTGCACGGCCGTGAAGCCGCCGAAGAATGGCTGACCGGTCTGCGCGCCTTCGGCAAGGTGTACAGCAACAACATGGTCGCCCTGAAGGCCGTGGAAAACGGCGAAATAGCCACCGTTCTGGTGAACAACTACTACTGGTTTGCCCTGAAGAAAGAAAAAACCAACCTCGATTCCCAACTGCACTACTTCACCGATGGCGATGCCGGCGGCCTGATCACCGTGTCTTCGGCGGCCGCGCTGAAGTCCAGCAAGCATCCCAAAGAAGCCCAGCAACTGCTGGCGTTCATGGCCAGCGAAGAAGGCCAGCGCGTGATTACCACTACCTCGGCCGAGTACCCGCTGCGCAAAGGCATGGAATCCAACCGCGGCCTTAAGCCCTTCAGCGAACTGCAGCCGCCGAAAGTCACGCCTGCCGACCTGGGCAACGCAGAAGAAGCCCTGGACCTGGAACGTGAGGTTGGCTTGAACTGATGAACCCATCGCTACCCACCCCCGCCCTGCGCGGGGGGCTCAGCCCGCGCCGCAAGCGCCCTTCGATCTGGCTACTGCTCCCCGTCCTGCTACTGGTTGGCCTGAGCCTGCTGCCACTGGTGTACGTCGGGCTGAAGGCCTGGCAGGCGGGCTGGGCGCAGGCGGTGCATCTGCTCTGGCGCCCCTATGTGTTCGGGCTGCTGCGCAATACCCTGGCGCTGATGGTCGGCGTGACGGTGGCGTGCGGCGTGATCGGCCTGTCCCTGGCCTGGCTGCTGGAACGCAGCAATCTGCCAGGGCGCCGCCTCTGGGGTGTAGTCCTGTGCCTGCCGTTCGCGGTGCCGGCGTTTGTCAGCAGCTTCACCTGGGTATCCCTGAGCGCCCACTTCGAAGGGCTCGGCGGCGCGATCCTGGTGATGACCCTGTCCAAATACCCGCTGGTGTTTTTGCCAGTGGCCGCAACCTTGCGCAACCTGGACCCTTCCCTTGAAGAATCGGCACGCACCCTGGGGCTGAATCGCTGGGGCGTATTCCTGCGCATCACCCTGCCCTTGCTGTGGCCGTCGCTGCTGGCCGGGGCACTGCTGATTGCCCTGCATATGCTGGTGGAGTTCGGCGCGCTGTCGATCATCGGCCTGCAAACCTTCACCACCGCGATCTACCAGCAATTCGAACTGGAGTTCAGCAACGCCAATGCCGCGATGCTTTCTGCGGTATTGCTGGTGATGTGCCTGACCCTGCTGTGGCTGGAACTGCGCGTGCGCGGCAAGGGCCGGCACGTGCGCATCGGCCAGGGCGCGGCGCGGCATGGGGAGCAGGTGCGACTGGGCAAGTGGGCGCCACTGGGCCAGGTGTATTGCCTGGCGCTGGCGATCATCGGCAGCGGCATCCCCTTGGGCATGCTCGGCTATTGGCTGGCGGTAGGTTCATCGGCGGCATTTCCAATGGCCGAGATTGGCGAGGCATTGCTGTCCTCCCTGATGCTGTCGCTGGGTGGCGCGGCACTGTGCCTGGCGCTGGCGGTACCGGTGGGGCTGCTGGTGGTGCGCTACAAGGGCCGACTGGCGATCTGGGCCGAGCGCCTGCCGTACCTGCTGCACGCCCTGCCCGGCCTGGTGATTGCGTTGACACTGGTGTATTTCGCCCTGCATTACGTGCCGGCGCTGTACCAGACCTCTGCGTTGCTGCTGATCGCCTATGCCTTGTTGTTTCTTCCATTGGCCCAGGCGCCGATCCGCACGGCCTTGAACAAGGCGGCGCCGCAGTTGGAAGAGGCTGCACGCACGCTGGGGGCATCGTCGTTCAGTGCGTTTTGCCGAGTGACGCTGCCGATTATTTTTCCGGCATTGGGTGCGGCATTTGCGCTGGTGTTCCTGGACGCCATGAAGGAATTGACGGCGACGCTGCTGCTCAGCCCTACCGGGCTGAATACCTTGGCGACTGCCGTGTGGGCACATACCTCGAATGTGGAGTTTGCGGCGGCGGCGCCTTATGCGGCGTTGTTGATAGTGGTGTCGGGGTTGCCGGTCTATCTGCTGACAACTCGGATGTACTTGAGCCGCTGAGATCGCTATCGGGGGCAAGCCCCCGATGAGGCCAGAACAGACGACGCTAAGCCCGGAACTGCCCCAGACTCGCCTTCAACTGCGCCGCCAACCCATCCAGCACCTTGCCACTGGCGGTAGTCTCCACCACCGCCTGCGCCGCACGCTCGGCCTGGGCATGGATCACCTCGACCCGGCCTCGTACCGCATGGGCGCCCTGGGCCTGATGCTCGGCGGCGCGGGTAGCCAGGCCAATCGCTGCATGCACCTGCTCCACCGAGGCCTGCACCGTCTGCTGCAAGCGCACGCTGTCGCGCAGCACCAGCAAACCTTCGTTGGCCTGGCGCCCGGCCTTGCCGATGGTTTCCACCGCCTCCCGCGCGCCCTGCTGCAACGCGACGATATGGGCCTGGATATCGCCGGTAGAGCTTTGGGTCTTGCTGGCCAACGCACGCACTTCGTCCGCCACCACCGCAAAGCCACGCCCCGTTTCGCCGGCACGCGCTGCTTCGATGGCGGCGTTGAGCGCCAGCAGGTTGGTCTGCTCGGCGATACCATGGATGACCGTCAGCACCACTTCGATCTGCTCGCTTTGCTGGGCCAGGCGCTCGATAACCTGGGACCCGGCCTGGACCTGCCCCGCCAACGCTTCGATCAAACTGCCGACTTCGGCCGACGTGCGCGAGTTCTCGTCCGTCGCCTGACGAATATCCACCACCTGCTGCAACGCCGCCTGCATGGCGTGGCTTTCGGCCTGGGCCTCGTCGGCCATTTGCGACAGCGCGCGCAAACTCTCCGCCACCTCATCACGCTGCAAGCCAGCGGCCGCATCGGCGCCGGCATTGCGCAAGGTCATGGCGCCGATTTCCACGCCGGTACGCTGGGCCACATCGCCCGCCTCGCGCACGATGGGTTGCAACTTATCCACAAAACGATTGACCGCCGAGGCCATGTCGCCGATTTCGTCCTTGCTGTTGATCTGCACGCGCTTGGTGAGGTCGCCCTCGCCTGCTGCCAGGTCATCCATGGCCGCGATAAGCAGTTTCAGGCGATTGACCACACGACGGCCGAGAACCACGGCGATCAGCAGCAATACGCCGAAACCGACCACCGCCAGCCCCATGCCGATGCGCCAACGCAAGGTGCCGGCAGCCTCCTGCACGGCGCCGGTGGTGTTGACGGTCATCTGGGTCGCAGTGGCTTGCGCCGACTGCAGGCGAGCGCCCATGGCCGCCGCGCTATCCGCCGCGGCACCTTTGAGGCTGTCGCCGACCAACTGATCACCGCTGGCTATCAGTGCGGCAAAACGCTTGTCCAGCGCTTGCAGATCGGCCTCGACCGACGCGGTCGACACCCCCATGAGCACCTTGCCAATCTCCACGCCGTTAGGACTGATGGACGCCTCGACGTAGAACACCGAAGGATCGTTCTTCGCGGCGTTCAGGACTTTGTCCAGGGCGCGATCGCCCTGGCCTTTTTCCAGCAACGCCTTGTTGATCGGATTTTCGCGATTCAGATAACGAGTCAGGTGCTCACCCGCCGCGTCGTCATAGACCACGAACAGCACGTTGGGATTGCGCTGGGCGCGTCGGGCAAACTCGGACAGCGTTGGCACATCGCTGTCCCACATGGCGCGGGGCGCCACCGAGGCCAGCAGTTGCGCCATATCGTTGGCGGAGTCTTGCAGGTCTTTTTCCAGGGTCGCACGCAACTGTTTCTGCTCTGCCTGCAGGCGCTCGGAAAGCCCGGCGGTCAGACGCTGACGGGTACTGGTGGACAAGCTGTCCAGGCTCGACGTGACTTCCTTGCCGGCCTGGGCCAATTCACCGGACAGCTTCTGGCTGTCGATGCCCAGGCGACTGCCTAAATCGGCCTCCAGCGCCGTGACCGTGCTCCGGGTGAGAGCGACCGCCACCAGCACTTGCACCAAAAGAGCGATACCTAGGGTAACGAACACCGGCCGCAACAGACGGCTTTGTAACAATGAGAGAACGGCAGACATCGGGAATCCCTCCACCACGGGTGCCATTAATTTGATAGCACCGCGAAAGAAAGAAACATAGCAAGGGTCGTGCCGCTTGGCATGCAGATACGACAAAGGGCTCCCGAAGGAGCCCTTTGCTTTTTACATCAATAGCTTATTAAGCGAACGGGTGACGCAGAACGATGGTCTCGTTGCGATCCGGGCCCGTCGAAATAATGTCAATCGGCGCACCGATCAGCTCTTCAACGCGCTTGATGTAGGCACGGGCATTGGCTGGCAACTCTTCCAGGGTCTTGGCACCCACGGTCGACTCGCTCCAGCCCGGCACTTCTTCGTACACAGGCTGCAGGCCCACGTAGCTGTCGGCGTCAACCGGGGCAACGTCCTTGCCTTCGGCATCTTTGTAGCCGACGCAGATGTTGATGGTTTCCAGGCCGTCGAGTACATCCAGCTTGGTGAAGCAGATGCCCGAGATGCTGTTCACATCGATCGCGCGACGCAGGATAACGGCGTCGAACCAGCCACAGCGACGAGCACGGCCGGTGGTCGCGCCGAATTCGTGACCCTGCTTGGCCAGGTGCGCACCGACTTCGTCGAACAGTTCAGTCGGGAACGGGCCCGAACCTACACGGGTGGTGTAGGCCTTGGTGATGCCGAGGATGTAGTCCAGGAACATAGGACCAACGCCCGAACCGGTAGCGACGCCGCCGGCAGTGGTGTTGGAGCTGGTCACGTACGGGTAGGTACCGTGGTCGATGTCCAGCAACGAACCCTGGGCGCCTTCGAACATGATGTCCTTGCCGGCGCGACGCAGGTCGTGCAGCTCGGCGGTCACATCCAGCATCAGCGGCTTGAGCAGCTCAGCGTATTCCTTGCACTCGGCCAGGGTCTTGTCGAATTCGATGGCTGGCTCTTTGTAGTAACCCACCAGCATGAAGTTGTGGTAATCCACCAGTTCACGCAGCTTGTCTTCAAAGCGCGGCATGTTGAGCAGGTCGCCCACACGCAGGCCACGACGCGCGACCTTGTCTTCGTAGGCCGGGCCGATGCCGCGACCGGTGGTGCCGATCTTCAGCTCGCCACGGGCCTTTTCACGGGCCTGGTCCAGCGCAACGTGGAAGGACAGGATCAGCGGGCAGGACGGGCTGATACGCAGGCGCTCGCGCACCGGTACACCTTTCTCTTCCAGCTTGGTGATCTCACGCAGCAGGGCATCCGGCGCAACCACGACGCCGTTGCCGATCAGGCACTGCACGCCTTCGCGCAGGACGCCCGACGGGATCAGGTGCAAGACGGTTTTTTCGCCGTCGATGACCAGGGTGTGGCCAGCGTTGTGACCGCCTTGGTAGCGCACTACGGCGGCAGCATGTTCGGTCAGCAGATCAACGATCTTGCCTTTGCCCTCATCACCCCATTGGGTGCCCAGGACTACGACATTCTTACCCATAACACTTGTCCTCATTCGCGCAAACTTGGTGCCGGCGATGGCCGGCAGGAAAACTCAAGAAGCCAGTGGCGATACTTGCCAAAGCCCGTTCTGCAGAATCAATTGCCGGTCGCAGTCCGCTTCACGGGCGGCGGCCAATGGCTGCCCAGGCAACGCCTGGACGACACGCTGACCCTCACCGCGCAACTGACAAACCTGCTGCCAGAGTGCTGCGTCCGTACTGTCGGGCATCCAGATGCCACCAGACGGCAGCTCGACCTCAGCACGCCCCAGGGTCACCAGGGTTTTCAAATCGGTGGAAAAGCCGGTGGCCGGACGCGCACGACCGAAGTCGGCGCCGATGTCGTCGTAACGACCACCTTGGGCGATGGCCTGGCCAACACCCGGCACAAACACCGCGAACACCACACCGGTGTGGTAGTGGTAGCCGCGCAGCTCGCCCAAATCAAAATACAGCGGCAACTGCGGGAACCGCGCCGACAACCGCTCAGCAATCGCCAACAGGTCATCCAGTGCAGCCAATACCGGCGCCGGCGCCTTGGCCAGGCGTTCACGTGCAGCCACCAGCACTTCACGGCCGCCACACAGGTTGACCAGTGCACGCAGCATCTCGGCCAGATCCGCAGGCACGCCAGCGGTCAGGGCGATGACTTCATCGATCGCCTTGCGCTGCAGGGCATCGAACAGCTGTTGCTCGGCTTCACCGGACAAACCGGCCGCACGGGCCAGGCCACGGTAGATACCCACGTGACCGAGGTCCATGTGGACATCTGGCACATCAGCCAGTTGCAGCATGGCCAGCATCAGGCTGATCACTTCAACGTCGCTGCTCGGGCTGGCATCACCGTACAACTCCGCGCCCAATTGGATCGGGCTGCGGGAGGACGACAAGGCACGCGGTTGAGCGTGCAGCACGCTGCCGGCGTAGCACAGGCGGCTCGGGCCTTCGCGGCGCAGGGTGTGCGCATCGATGCGTGCCACTTGCGGCGTGATGTCGGCACGGAACCCCATTTGCCGGCCCGATTGCGGGTCGATGACCTTGAAGGTGCGCAGATCCAGGTCCTGGCCCGCGCCGGTCAGCAGGGATTCCAGGTACTCGATATGGGGGGTCACGACAAACTCGTAACCCCAGCTCTGGAACAGATCCAACACCTGGCGACGCGCTACTTCAATGCGCGCAGCTTCTGGTGGCAGTACTTCTTCGATGCCATCTGGCAGCAGCCAGCGGTCTACCGTTGCCATTACGCCATTCCCCTATGATCCGGGCGGCCAGCCCTCGGCCGAGCCTTGAGTGAAGCAGAAAATACCCGCCCCCTGCATAAACCACGCGCAAGAGCGACGTGACGAACGACCTGTTAACGGCCTCGTCGGGCACTTTCCTCGAAAAACCTGTCACGCCTGCCGAATCAAACATGCAGACGCAAAAAAGCCGGGAATTTCCCGGCTGCCGCATCATACACCCGTTTTCTGAAAGGATCACCCCGCCAGGCGTTTTAGCCGCCCGACGGAGTGCGCCCTACAAAATCACGGGCTGGTTACTTGGACTTTTCCAGGTAGCGGAAGAAGTCGCTGCTTGGGTCCAGCACCATGACGTCGGTTTTGTTCGCGAAGCTTTCACGGTAGGCACGCAGGCTACGGTAGAACGCGTAGAACTCCTGGTCCTGGCCGTAAGCCTTGGCGTAGATCGCCGCAGCTTGAGCATCACCATCACCACGGGCCTCTTCAGACTCGCGATAGGCTTCTGCCAGCAGTACACGGCGCTGACGGTCGGCATCCGCACGGATACCTTCAGCCAGCTCGTTACCCTTGGCACGGTGCTCACGGGCCTCACGCTCACGCTCGGTGCTCATGCGCTCGAACACGCTGCGGTTCACTTCCTTCGGCAAATCGATGGCCTTGACCCGAACATCGACAACTTCGATCCCCAGCTCTTTTTCCGCCATCGTGTTCAACGAACGGGTGATATCCGCCATCAGCGCATCACGTTCACCGGACACCACCTCGTGCAGGGTGCGCTTACCAAACTGGTCACGCAGGCCCGACTCCAGACGGCGCGACAAACGCTCGTCGGCAATCTGCTTGAGGCCGGAGGTCGCAGTGTAGAAGCGCTCGGCATCCTTGACGCGCCACTTGGCGTAGGCGTCAACCATCACAGCTTTCTTTTCCAGGGTCAGGAAGCGCTGTGTCGGTGCATCCAGGGTCATCAGGCGCGCGTCGAACTTGCGCACCTGGTTGACGTAGGGGACTTTCACATGCAGGCCCGGCTGGACATCCGCCTGGACCACGCGACCGAATTGCAGCAGCACCGCACGCTCGGTCTGAGCCACGATGTAGAAGCAGTTCCAGGCAGCGATGACCACGACGACGCCCACAATCAGGGCGGTCAGCGATTTATTGCTCATCAACGACTCTCCCTGGTACGTGTTTGCTGTTGCAGCAAGTCAGCGGCCGCACGGGCGCTCGCTTCATTGGCAGCGGCATTGGAACCGGTGGACGGTGCACTGGAGCTGCTGCGACCACCTTCGATCATCTTGTCCAGCGGCAGGTACAGCAGGTTGTTCTGCCCACCCTTGCTGCCGGTCACGAGGACCTTGCTGGTGTTGCTGAAGACTTCCTGCATGGTGTCCAGGTACAGACGCTCACGCGTCACTTCAGGCGCCTTGCGGTACTCGGCGACCAGCTTGGTAAAGCGATCCGCTTCACCTTTGGCGCGGGAGACCACTTCATCACGGTAACCGTTGGCATCCTCGAGGATACGCTGGGCCTGGCCACGGGCTTCCGGCACGACGCCGTTGGCGTAGGTCTCAGCCTGGTTGCGCGAACGCTGCTCGTCTTCACGGGCGCGGATCACGTCGTCGAAGGCTTCCTGCACTTCACGCGGTGCCGCTGCGCTCTGTACGTTCACCTGGGTGACGGTGATACCGGTGCGATAGGTATCGAGGAACCGTTGCAGGCGCTCCTTGATTTCGCTGGCCATCAGTTCACGGCCTTCGGTCAGCACCTGGTCCATGGCGGTGGAACCCACCACGTGGCGCAGGGCGCTTTCGGTTGCGTGTTGCAGGCTGATTTCCGGCTGATCGACGTTCAGCACGAAGTCCTGCAGGTTGCTGATCTTGTACTGCACGGTCAGCGGCACTTCGACGATGTTCTCGTCTTCGGTCAGCATCTGGCCCTGCTTGGTGTAGGCACGCTCACGCGTGACGTTCTCCATGTACTTCTTGTCGATCGGCGGGAAGTAGATGTTCAGGCCCGGGCCGACAGTCTCGTAGTACTTGCCGAAGCGCAGCACCACGGCTTGCTCCTGCTCGTCCACCACGTAGACCGCGCTGTACAGCCACACGGCCGCGAGCACGACAAGCCCAAGGCCCAGCAGGCCATAGCCGCCGCCCTTGCTTGTGCGACCGCCATCGTCACCACCGCGTTTTTTTCCACCACCGAACAACCCATTCAGGCTTTCCTGCAGCTTTCGGAAGGCCTCGTCGAGATCCGGCGGCCCCTTGCGGTCGCCATTATTGCGGCGCTTACCACCCCAAGGATCCTGATTATTCGAGTTGCCACCCGGCTCATTCCAAGCCATAGCGCTCTCCATCTGATAAAGCAAAGACGCACCCACGGCGCGCCGACCAATGCTACAGAATGCCTGCTACTGCGGCACAACCGCTTTCGGAGGCTTTTATTGCAAAGTGTGTTGTTCGATGAACTCTGTCGGTACTACGCCTTCACGGCTGACCAGCCGATTGAGCTCCGAGCGCGGCAATCGAACGGCCAGCAAGCTGACACCTTCTTCGTCGTGTTCTTCTTTCTGTACCGCGCCCAGCTCGAAAAACTGTGCACGCAGTCGAGCAAAACGCTGAGGCAAGCGCAAGGTGCCGACGAACAAATCGCTGCCGAGCAATTCGGCAATGGCTTGTTCAAGCAGCTCCAAACCACTGCCATCGCGCGCCGACAGCCAGACCCGCTGGGGCTTGCCGTTCTCGTCGCGCTGGATTTGTGGCTCGACGCCTTCAAGCAAATCGAGTTTGTTATAGACCTCGAGGATCGGCAAGTCCTGGGCACCAATCTCGCCCAGCACGACCATCACCTGTTCAATCTGCAACATGCGATCCGGTTCGGCCGCATCGATCACGTGCAACAGCAGGTCGGAATTGCTCGACTCCTCGAGCGTAGACCGAAATGCCTCGACCAGCTTGTGGGGCAGGTGCCGAATGAAACCCACGGTATCGGCCAGGACAATCGGCCCCAGGTCGTCAATATCCAGACGGCGCAAGGTCGGGTCGAGGGTCGCGAACAGTTGGTCAGCCGCGTACACGTCCGATTTGGTCACGTTGTTGAACAGCGTGGACTTGCCGGCGTTGGTGTAGCCCACCAGCGATACGGTAGGGATATCGGCACGCGAACGGCCACGTCGCGATTGCTCGCGCTGGCTGCGCACCTTCTCCAGTCGGCCCTTGATCTGACGCAGGCGAACCCGCAGCAGGCGCCGGTCGGTTTCCAACTGGGTTTCACCCGGGCCCCGCATGCCGATACCGCCACCCTGACGCTCAAGGTGAGTCCAACCGCGAACCAGCCGAGTGCTCATGTGGTCAAGCTGGGCCAATTCGACCTGGAGCTTGCCCTCATGGGTACGGGCGCGTTGGGCGAAAATATCGAGAATCAGGCCGGTGCGGTCGATCACGCGACACTCGAATACACGTTCGAGGTTACGTTCCTGACTGGGCGTGAGGGTGTGATTGAAGATCACCAGATCGGCTTCTTCGGCATGGACCAGGTCGCGCAGTTCCTCGACCTTGCCGCTGCCAATCAGGAATTTGGCGGTTGGCCGATGACGCGGCACGTTAAAAAACGCAACGGTCTCGGCGCCGGCCGAATTTGCCAGCTCCTGAAACTCCTGCGGATCTTCGCGCGCCTCAGGGTCCTGTCCATCCAAGTGAACGAGGATGACTCGCTCACCACCACCGTGGCGCTCAAAGAACAAAGGAGACTCCTATCAGGCGTTACCTGGCTCAGCGTCAGCTGCATCATCACCGGCGGCGCTAGGCAGACGGATTGGACGAACTGGAACCACTGTCGAGATAGCGTGCTTGTAGACCATCTGGCTGACGGTGTTTTTCAGCAGGATCACGAACTGGTCGAACGACTCGATCGTGCCTTGCAGCTTGATACCGTTGACCAGGTAGATGGAAACCCCCACTTTCTCTTTACGTAAAGTATTCAAGTAAGGGTCTTGTAGCGAATGCCCTTTTGACATGTGCCGCACTCCTTTAAGGATCAATAATAAAAAATCGGAAAATAGATAGCTTATGGCCGTCACACCCCCAAGGATAGACGGCAATTGCAAGGACTCAGCTCAATATGGAGACCGTTCCCAAGTATTTCAAGGCGCGTGACAGATTGTCGCTGTCCAGGCTGTCCAACCAGTGCAAATCGCTCCAGCTGCGCAGCCAGGTGAACTGGCGCTTCGCTAATTGGCGCGTGGCAATGATGCCGCGCTCCTGCATTTCGGCTGACGTCAGCTTGCCATCCAGATGATCCCAGACTTGGCGGTAGCCTACAGCACGTATCGAAGGTAACCCTGGATGCAGGTCACCTCTTGAACGCAGTGCTACGACCTCGTCCACAAACCCCTGTTCCAACATAATTGTGAATCTTTGTGCAATTCGTTCATGCAGCACCTGGCGATTTGCCGGAGCGATGGCCAGATTCGCCACAGTATAGGGCAATTGTGACTGTCCAGATGCGCCTGCATCAGCACTTTGCGCAGTTTGTTTCAGCCGCAGTTCAGTCATGGTCTGCCCGCTGACCCGCCAGACTTCCAGGGCGCGACTGAGGCGCTGGGGATCATTGGGGTGAATACGCGCGGCAGATACCGGGTCAACCGCTGCCAACTGGTCGTGCAGGGCTTGCCAGCCAAGGCGTGCAGCCTCTTCTTCGAGTTCGGCGCGCACCTGGGCATCGGCGGGCGGCATGTCGGCCAGCCCTTCCTGCAAAGCCTTGTAGTAGAGCATCGTGCCGCCCACCAGCAAGGGGATGTTGCCCCGCGCGGTGATCTCGGCCATGGCGGCCAGGGCGTCGGTGCGGAAATCCGCTGCGGAATAGCTCTCGGCCGGGTCGATGATGTCGATCAACCGGTGCGGATACTGCGCCAGCAGCGCTTTGGAAGGCTTGGCGGTGCCGATGTCCATGTCCCGGTAAACCAGGGCGGAGTCGACACTGATCAGCTCGCACGGCAGCACTTTGGTGAGCTCGATGGCCAGGTCGGTCTTGCCGGCGGCCGTGGGGCCCATCAGGAAGATCGCGGGGGGCAAGGCACTCATCAACGGCCGCGCAAGAACAGTTTGTCCAGATCATCCAGGCCCATCTGGGTCCAGGTCGGACGGCCATGGTTGCACTGGCCGCTGCGTTCGGTGTTTTCCATGTCGCGCAGCAGGCCGTTCATTTCCGGCAGGGCCAGGCGGCGATTGGCGCGGATGGCACCGTGGCAGGCCATGGTGCCGAGCAGTTCGTTGATGTGTGCCTGGATACGGTCACTGGTGCCGTACTCCATCAGGTCAGCCAATACATCGGCCACCAGCCGGTTGGCCTCGGCCTGCTTGAGCAGCGCGGGAATCTGGCGGATCGCCAGGGTTTCCGGGCCCAGGCGCTGCAACTCGAAGCCCAGTTTCTGGAACACATCGTGATGCTCTTCGGCGCAATCGGCCTCACGCTGGCTGACGGCCAGGGATTCCGGCACCAGCAACGGCTGGCCACTCAGGCCTTCGCTGGCCATGGCGATCTTCAGACGCTCGTACATGATCCGCTCGTGGGCGGCGTGCATGTCCACCAGCACCAGGCCATGGGCATTTTCCGCGAGGATGTAGATGCCCTTGAGCTGCGCCAACGCGTAGCCCAGGGGTGGGATATCACCGCCACCTTCCGGCAAGGCCACGGCGCCCGGCTCGGCACCCGGCAACGGCGCAAAGAATTCACGATAGGCAGCCTGCGCTTCGGCGACCGGCACGGCCGATTGCGGACGCGGTGTGTATTGGTACTGATAACCCGCTCCCGAGCCAGAGCCCGGCGCCGTATAGCTCGGCTGGGGTTGCGGCGATTGCAGCAGGTTTGCCGCCAGGCTCATTTCGCCCTGAGGGCCAAACTCGCCCGCTTCGGGGCCGCTCGGCCGCACCACCGCCGTCACGATGGGCGCAGACAACTGGTCATCCGGGCGCACATCGCCCAAGGCACGGTGCAAGGTGCCATAGAGGAAGTCATGCACCATGCGCCCGTCACGGAAGCGTACTTCGTGCTTGGTCGGGTGCACGTTGACGTCCACTACCGAAGGGTCGACCTCGAAAAACAGCACAAAGGTCGGATGCCGGCCGTTGAACAGCACATCGCGATAAGCCTGGCGCACCGCGTGGGCCACCAGTTTGTCGCGTACCGCCCGGCCATTCACAAAGAAATACTGCAAGTCCGCCTGGCTGCGGGAGAAGGTCGGCAAGCCCACCCAACCCCACAGGCGCAGGCCGTTGCGTTCGATTTCAATCGGCAGCGCCTGCTCCAGGAACCCCGCACCGCACACTGCCGCGACACGGCGAGCACGCGCGGCGTCGTCGTTGGCTTCGTGCAGGCTGAGGATGGTCTTGCCGTTGTGGCGCAGGTGAAACGCCACATCGAAACGCGCCAGGGCCAGGCGCTTGATGACTTCTTGCAGGTGATCGAATTCGGTTTTTTCGGCCTTGAGGAATTTGCGCCGCGCCGGGGTGTTGAAGAACAGGTCGCGCACTTCCACCGAGGTGCCCACCGGGTGTGCAGCCGGCTGGACCCGAGGCGCCATGTCGCGGCCTTCGGTTTCCACCTGCCAGGCCTGCTCGGCATCACGGGTGCGCGACGTCAGGGTCAGGCGCGCCACGGAGCTGATGGAAGCCAATGCCTCACCACGAAAGCCCAGGCTCATCACCCGTTCCAGGTCTTCCAGGTCGCGGATCTTGCTGGTGGCGTGACGGGCCAGGGCCAGCGGCAGGTCATCGGAGGAGATCCCACTGCCATCGTCGCGGACGCGCAGCAGCTTGACGCCGCCCTGCTCCACATCGACATCGATGCGTCGGGCGCCGGAGTCGATGCTGTTCTCCAGCAACTCCTTGATCACCGAGGCCGGCCGTTCAACGACCTCGCCCGCCGCAATCTGGTTGGCGAGGCGCGGGCTGAGCAATTCAATGCGCGACCCGCTGTTCAAGACTGATTCGCTCATTACTGCGCCGCCAATTCAGTGCCGGGGATGGTCAATACCTGGCCGATTTTCAACTCATCGCTCTTCAGGTTGTTGGCGCTGCGCAGGGACGCGGCCGAGACCTGGAAACGCACGGCCAGCATGGCCACGGTGTCGCCGGGCTGCACGCGATGGTCGCGCGGGCCCTGGGCGATTTTGCCGGAGTCGCGCAACCAGGCAATGTAGGTGCCCGGCGGCGGGTTCTGCTGGAAGAACTGGCGCACGCCAGCACTGATGGAGCGCGCCAAGGCCTGCTGGTGGCTGGCACTGGCCAGCTTCGAGGCTTCGTTGGCGTTGGAGATAAACCCGGTTTCCACCAGGATCGATGGGATGTCCGGCGATTTCAACACCATGAACCCGGCCTGTTCCACGCGCTGCTTATGCAACGAGGTCACCCGGCCGATGTTGCTCAACACCTTCTGGCCGACGTTCAAGCTGGAGGTCAGCGAGGCCGTCATCGACAGGTCAAGCAGTACCCCGGCGAGCATCTTGTCCTTGTCATCGAGGGACACGTTACCGGCCCCGCCGATCAAGTCGGAACGGTTTTCACTGTCGGCCAGCCAGCGCGCGGTCTCGGACGTGGCGCCGCGATCCGACAGGGCAAACACCGAGGCACCGAAGGCCGCCGTCGAAGGCGCGGCGTCCGCATGGATCGAGACGAACAGGTCGGCGCCCTTCTTACGGGCGATTTCGGTACGGCCGCGCAACGGAATGAAGTAGTCGCCGGTACGGGTCAGTTCGGCGCGGTAGCCTTTCATGCCGTTGACCTGGCGCTGCAGCTCACGGGCGATGGCCAGCACCACGTCTTTCTCATGCTGGCCGCGCGAGCCGGACGCGCCCGGGTCTTCACCGCCGTGGCCGGCATCGATCACCACGATAATGTCGCGCTTGCCGGCCGGCGCTGGCGGCGGCGGTGGCAGCTTGACCTGGGGTTGGGACGGGTTGACCGGTACGGCCGGCACTGTCGCCACGGCCGGGGTTGGCGCCGGCGGCGGCGCGGCATCGGCGGCGTTGTCGAACAGATCGACCACCAGCCGGTTGCCGTATTGGGCGTTTGGCGCCAGGGAGAAGCTTTTCGGGGTCACGACCTTTTTCAGGTCGATCACCACCCGCAGGTCGGTCGGCGTGCGCTGCGCCGAGCGCATGGCGGTAATCGGCGTGTTGGCGGTGGACACGTTCAACGGCGCGGCCAGGGTCGCACCATTGATGTCGATCACCAGGCGATCGGGCGCCGTGAGGGTAAAGACACTGTGCTGGACCGGGCCAGACAGGTCGAACACCAGTCGCGTGTTATCCGGCGCTCGCCACAGGCGAACACTCTTCACCTGTGAAGCAGCCAGAGCATTGACAGTCATTGCCGCAAGCAACACCCCTACGACAGCAACCAACGCGCGAAAGCGCATACCTAACCCCACCAATTATTTGAATTCCAAAGCCAGAGCGGCGCACCACGACTCACCGCGCGCACCCTGGGGCAACAACTTCAGCTGACGTCCGTGATCATGCGGCGTAATGGTAATGGTCAGGTCCGGCTTTGGCAAAAAGCCTGTGCCTTTATCTGGCCACTCGATCAGGCACAGCGCGTCTTCATCGAAGTAATCACGGATGCCCATGAATTCGAGTTCTTCGGGATCGACCAGGCGGTAGAGATCGAAATGGAACGCCCGCACTGCGCCGATCTCGTAGGGTTCAACCAGGGTGAACGTGGGACTCTTGACCGCCCCCGTGTGGCCCAGACCGCGAATGATCCCCCGGGACAGCGTGGTCTTGCCCGCCCCCAGGTCGCCTTCAAGAAAGATCAGGCCTGACCCGGCCGTGACCTGGGCAATACGCTGACCTAACGCCACCATGGCGTCTTCATCGGCCAGGAAAAGAATTACTTCAGACACGGCGACTGTTCCTCCAGCAATTGACGAATGACGGGTATCAGGTCGCTGGCGGCCAGCCCGCGACCAAAGCTGCCCTGGCGATCTCCCGCCGTGGCGTGCAACCAGACGGCCAGGCAGCTGGCTTCATACGCCGGCATGCCCTGGGCCAGCAGCGCACCTACCAGGCCGGCCAAAACGTCACCGAGGCCCGCCGTCGCCATCGCCGGATGGCCTTGATCGCAGCGTGAAACGCGCCCGTCCGGGCTGGCAATCAAACTGCCAGCACCCTTGAGGATAGCCACTGCATTGAATTTCTGGCTCAACGCGCGCGCCACCTTAAGACGGTCGGCCTGAACCTCGGCTGTCGAAATCCCCAACAAGCGCGCCGCTTCCCCAGGATGCGGAGTGATCACGCAATCGGCCGGCAGGCTCACGCTGCCAGTCGCCAGTTGATTGAGCGCATCGGCATCCCAGACCTGCGGCTGCCGTGCATTGGCTGCAACAGACAACAGGCTTTTACCCCAGGCGGCTTCGCCCAGGCCGGGGCCAATGACGATTACCGAGATTTTTTCCAGCAACCCCATCAACTGGTTGGCCGAACTCACGCCGACGCTCATGACTTCCGGCAAACGCGCCAGCGCGGCCGGCACGTGCTCAAGGCGAGTGGCCAGGGACACCATGCCCGCGCCACTGCGCAGGGCGCTTTCGGCACTCAACAGCGCGGCACCGCCAAAGCCCCGGTCGCCGCCAATCATCAGCAGGTGACCGAGCTGGCCTTTATGGGCGTCCGGGGAACGCGCAGCCAGTTGCGGCAAATGGCCGTGCAACAAAGGCTGAACGTCGGTTATTTCGTGTTTTGTCTGCGGCATGCGTCTTCAAGCTCCGATGTCTGGCAGAATTATACGCATCTAACCTGTGGTTTCCCGTGTCTCATGCCCGCTATTACCTCCGATCTGCCCGCCCTCGCCCAATCGATCAAAGACTGGGGCCGCGAGCTGGGCTTTCAACAAGTCGGCATCAGCGGCCTGGACCTGGCCGAGCATGAACACCATCTGCAACGCTGGCTCGACGCGGGCTACCACGGCGAGATGGACTACATGGGCGCCCATGGCAGCAAACGCTCGCACCCGGACGAACTGGTGCCGGGTACCCTGCGCGTGGTGTCGCTGCGCATGGATTACCTGCCCGGCGACACGCAGATGGCGCAACTGCTGGCAAAACCGGAAAAAGCCTACATCTCCCGGTATGCCCTGGGCCGCGACTACCACAAGCTGATCCGCAAGCGCGTGCAGCAGTTGGCCGACCGCATCCAGGCGCAGATCGGCCCTTTCGGCTTTCGCGCCTTTGTCGACAGCGCGCCCGTGCTGGAAAAGGCCATTGCCGAACAAGCCGGCCTTGGCTGGATCGGTAAAAACACCCTGGTGCTCAATCGCAAGGCCGGCAGTTATTTCTTCCTCAGCGAACTGTTTGTCGATTTGCCGCTGCCCGTGGATCCACCCCACGCCACCGAGCACTGCGGCCGCTGCACCGCCTGCCTGGACATCTGCCCCACCAACGCGTTTGTCGGCCCCTATGTGCTGGACGCCCGGCGCTGCATTTCCTACCTGACCATCGAACTCAAGAGCGCGATCCCGGAAGACCTGCGCCCGCTGATCGGCAATCGGGTATTCGGCTGCGATGACTGTCAGATCGTTTGTCCGTGGAATCGTTTCGCGCGACCCACTGCCGAAAGCGATTTCAAGCCACGGCACAACCTGGACAACGCCGAGCTGGCGGAACTGTTCATGTGGGATGAGGATAAATTCCTCAGCAGTACCGAAGGTTCACCGTTGCGCCGCGCCGGTTACGAGCGCTGGCTGCGCAACCTGGCGGTGGGCCTGGGCAATGCGCCGTCGAGCATTCCGGTGCTGGAAGCCTTGAAGGCGCGTCGGGATTACCCGTCGGAGCTGGTACGCGAACATGTGGAATGGGCGCTGAACCAGCACGCATCGCGCTAGTGCACGTCGTCGTTGTAGACGAACTTGGGCATTTCCCAGTGAAAACGGATCGCCAGCAGGCGCAATAGAAAGCCGCTGAACAGGGTCAGTAGAATCGCCTGCTCGCTGGGCAGTTCCAGGTAGAGGCACAGCAGGTAGAACCAGGCGGCGAGGAATGACACGCTGGCGTACAGTTCACGACGGAAGATCAGCGGAATGTCGTTGCAGAAGATATCCCGCAGAATGCCGCCGAAGACGCCGGTGATCACCCCGCTGACCGAGGCCACCAGCATGCCGTGGCCCATTTCCAGGGCGGTCATGCAGCCGATCAAGGTGAACGCGACCAGGCCCACGGCATCCAGTGCGAGGAACAGCGAGCGCAGGCGACGCATCAAGGGTGCGATAAAGATCGTCACCAGCGCCGCGATGGAGGTCAGCACCAGGTATTCCGGGTGCTTGACCCACGTCAGCGGGTAGTGGCCGAGCAATACGTCGCGTACCGAGCCGCCGCCCAATGCCGTCACGCAGGCGATCAGCACCACACCAAACCAGTCCATGCCGCGCCGGCCGGCGGACAACGCGCCGGTCATGGCTTCGGCGGTGATGGCGATGAGGTAGAGCATCAGCAGCATGAAGGCGATCCTTGTAGTGAGCGGGCTTGCCCCGCGCTGGGCTGCGCAGCAGCCCCAAATACTTGGCGATGATATCTATAGGGAAAAATGCGGCAACAGCAGTGGGGCCGCTAGGCAGCCCAGCGCGGGGCAAGCCCGCTCACTACAGAAAGCCCGGACACGGTAAGAAACCGTTTCAAGCCTTGATGAAATGCTTGCGGTAATGCTGCAGCTCGGCGATCGACTCGCGAATGTCATCCAGCGCCAGGTGGGTGCTGCCTTTATGGAAGCTGTCCTTGACCTCCGGCGCCCAGCGCGCGGCCAGTTCCTTGAGCGTGGACACATCCAGGTTGCGGTAGTGGAAGTAGCTTTCCAGCGCTTTCATATGGGTATAAAGGAAGCGACGATCCTGGCAGATGCTATTGCCGCAGATCGGCGACTTGCCCTTGGGCACCCATTTCTCCAGGAAGGCAATGGTTTCGGCTTCGGCTTCGGCCATGCTGATGCGGCTGTCACGCACACGCTGGGTCAGGCCGGAGTTGCCGTGGGTGCGGGTGTTCCACTCGTCCATGGTGGCGAGCACGGCGTCGCTGTGGTGGATCGCGATCACCGGACCTTCGGCCAAGGTGTTGAGGTTGCTGTCGGTGACAATGGTCGCCATCTCGATGATGACGTCGGTGTCAGGGTTCAGACCGGTCATTTCCAGATCGATCCAAATCAGGTTCTGTGGGTTTTGCATGGCTTGATTCTCTTGGCACCTTGGCGTAGCTGCGCAGTTTAGCAGGCGGGGCCGTGCTAGACTCGCGACCGTTTTACCCAACCTTTGCATTATCGACACGGAACACCAATGGCCAAACGCCAGCTCAATCGTCGCCAAAACTGGCGCATCGAAAAGATTCAAGGTGAACGCGCCGCCCGCGCCGCCAAACGTGAATCCTCCGCCGTGGAAGCGCTCGAGGGCGGCGACCTGGGCCCCGAACAGACGGGCCTGGTAATCGCGCACTTCGGTGTGCAGGTCGAAGTCGAGGCGCTGGAAGGCGAACTCGCGGGCCAGGTGTTCCGCTGCCACTTGCGTGCCAACCTGCCTGCGCTGGTCACCGGCGACAAGGTGGTCTGGCGCGCCGGCAACCAGGGCATCGGCGTGATCGTCGCCCAACTGCCGCGCAGCACCGAACTGCGCCGCCCCGACAGCCGTGGCCAGCTCAAGCCGGTAGCGGCCAACGTCGACATGATCGTGATCGTGTTTGCACCGCTGCCCGAGCCCCATGCCAACCTGATCGACCGCTACCTGGTGGCAGCCGAGCATGCCGGCATTCGCCCGTTGTTGCTGCTGAACAAATTCGACCTGATCGACGAGCAGAATGCCCCCGCGCTCAACGCGCTGCTGGGGGTCTACCGCACCCTGGGCTACCCGGTGCTGGAAGTCTCGGCCCATCACGGCAATGGCATGGAACAGCTGCAACAGCAGTTGGACGGACGTATCAGCGTCTTTGTCGGCCAGTCGGGCGTGGGCAAATCCTCGCTGGTCAACAGCCTGCTGCCGGAAGTCGATACCCGCGTGGGCCCGCTGTCGGAGCTGTCCGGCCAGGGCACCCACACCACCACCACGGCGCGGCTGTTCCACTTCCCGGGCGGCGGTGAGTTGATCGACTCCCCGGGTATCCGTGAATTCGGCCTCGGCCACGTCAGCCGCAGCGATGTGGAAGCGGGCTTTATCGAATTCAACGACCTGATCGGCACCTGCCGCTTCCGCGATTGCAAACACGATCGCGAGCCGGGCTGCGCCCTGCTCAAGGCCCTGGAAGACGGCCGCGTGCAGCAGCAGCGAATGAACAGCTATCGGTCGATTATTGCGAGCTTGCCGGAAAGCAGTTACTAAACTGGCGAAACAACAAGGCCGCGATCATCGCGGCCTTGTTGTATATGGCTTAGGAACCCGTCCCCGGCACCGTAGGATCTTTCACCCCGCCATCATCAAACAGGTTCAGCTTCTGCCGCAGCTCATGGGCCGGCAATGGCTCCTGGCCGTGCGGAACGGTGTTCGGGTCGGCCGGGGCCTCACCTGGCGCGCCCGCCCCTGAGGTTGGGACCGATGGTGGTACATGCTGGTCACCTTCAATCGCACGCTGGGCCTTTTTGGTCAGCACCACGATATCGATGCGGCGGTTGATCGGGTTGAACGGATCCTTCGCATCAAACAGTTGCGAGGACGCAAACCCCACCACCCGCGCCACTTGCGGGTCCGGATAGCTGCCAGCCACCAGCGCACGACGCGCAGCGTTGGCACGGTTGGCGGAAAGCTCCCAGTTGCCGAAGTCACCCTGGCCCGCGTAAGGCTTGGCATCGGTGTGGCCGCTGATGCTGATCTTGTTCGGCACCGCCTTGATGGTGTCGGCCATGGCCAGCAGGATGTCTTCAAAGTACGGTTTCAAACGCGCGCTGCCAGAGTCGAACATCGGCCGGTTGGCGGCGTCGGTGATCTGGATACGCAAGCCATCCGGGGTGATCTCGAACGAAATCTGATCCTTGAACCTCAGCAGTTGCGGGTTTTCCTCGACCTTGTTCTGCAACTCTTGCAGCAACAGCTCAAGACGTTCCTGCTCGACCTGCTCGGCCATGGCTTCGACGGTATCGCGCTCGATCGGGATTTTTTCCTGCGGTGCCTCGGTCTTGACTTCCGGGTTGATGGTGCGCTCAGGCGCCAACTGCGGCGAACCGCCCAGGTCGATCACGAAGGGCGTGCCGCTTTCCGAGAAGCCAATCGGGTCTTTGAAGTAGCCGGCAATGGCGATCTTCTGTTCGGGCGTGGCGGTGGACATCAGCCACAGCACCAGGAAGAACGCCATCATCGCCGTGGCAAAGTCGGCGAAAGCGATTTTCCAGGCGCCGCCGTGGTGCCCCGCAGCGAAGCGCTTGACGCGCTTGATGATTATCGGCTGGTTGTTTTCCATGGCTTAGCGACCGCGAACCGCTTGTTCCAGCTCGGCGAAGCTTGGGCGATGCTTCGGGTACAGCACCTTGCGACCGAACTCCACCGCCAACGAAGGCGGCATGCCGGAAGCGGACGCCACCAGGCTGGCCTTGATCGATTCGTACAGGTTGATTTCTTCCTTGGCGTCGTGGGCCAGGGAGGTCGCCAGCGGGCCGAAGAAGCCGTAGGCCGCGAGAATACCGAAGAAGGTCCCCACCAACGCCGCACCTACGTGCATGCCGATAGCCGCCTGGTCACCTTCCCCCAGGGAAGCCATGGTTACCACGATACCCAGTACCGCCGCGACGATACCGAAGCCGGGCATGCCGTCGGCTACACCGGTCACGGCATGGGAAGGATGCTCCAATTCTTCCTTGAGGCTGAACAATTCCATGTCGAACAGGCCTTCAAGCTCATGGGGAGCCATGTTGCCGGAGGACATGATGCGCAGGTAGTCGCAGATATAGGCGGTCATGCGCTCATCTTTGAGCACGGCCGGGTACTTGGCGAAAATCGGGCTGGCCGCGGCGTCTTCGATGTCGGCCTCGATGGCCATCATGCCTTCGCGGCGGCTCTTGTTGAGGATCTCGTAAACCAGGCCCAACACTTCCAGGTAGAACGTGTGGGTGAAACGCGAACCGAACATGCTCAGCGACTTCTTGATCACGTGCATGGTCATGTAGCCGGGGTTCGCCTGCAGGAAGGCACCCAGTGCCGCACCACCGATAATCATCACCTCGAAAGGCTGGATCAGTGCCGCAATTTTACCGTGGGACAGGACGTAGCCGCCGAGCACGCTCGCGAAGACGACGATAATGCCGATAATTTTAGCCATAGGAGATGAGTACTTGCGCCGTCGGGTTCATGGACATATTTGGGGGAACTGGAAAACTCTTGTTCTACTTATCGGCAAAACTGCGCCAGACTATAGCCCGTTAAGGCGAAAAGCCAGTTCGGCCCGCTCCGGGTGTGTTGACCGCAAGTGATGATCGCGCCCCAATCATGGCTAATGAAACGACAGTCCCAACTGCAAAACCTGCTTCTCTAGCCGCTTGGATCAAGCGCCTGGACGAAGTGCTGCTGCCTGTTCCACAGGCCAGCCATGACCGCGTGTGCAAAGCCATCCGCGATAGCCGCAGTTCGTTGCGGGATATTGCCGAGCTGATGCAAGACAGCCCGGCCCTCGTACTCAGTGTCATGCGCGAGGCCAACAGCCACACCCATGGCAGCCTGACGGCGCCGGCGGAAAACCTCGAAGTGGCGCTTAACCGCCTGGGCCTCAAACGCGCCGAGGAACTGCTGGCACGCCTGCCGTCGGTGCCGGCCCATGAAATTCCCGTAGCGCTGCGCCAGCTGTTGCTGGTCAGCCAGCACGCCTCGCAACAAGCCAATGGATTGTTCGGCAGTCGCCTGGCGCGGCTGTGGCAGGACATTCACTGGGGCAGCCTGCTGTTTCTTTCACCGCTGTGGCCGATGGCCGTTGCCTACCCCAAGCTCCTGGAAGAATGGGAACTGCGGGTCATCCACAAGGGCGAGTCGGCACGCAAGGTCGAACAGGCATTGTTCGGCGTGCGCCTGCTGGACCTGTGCCTCGGCCTGACCGAGACCTGGCACCTGCCGATCTGGGTATCCCAGGGTTATACCCTGTTGCGGACCGAGCAGCGCTTACTGGTCAAGGCCCTGCACATCGCCCGCGAAGACGACCCTCTTCGTCACCAGCAACTGCTCGACGCCGACCCAAACCTGCGCCGCTGGTTGAATCAGCCGGCCAATACCGTGCTGCTGGCCAACGGCCTGGCGATGTCGGCCCAGGAGTCCTGGACCTGCCCGCACACCCAGCGCTGGCAGTACCTCACCGCGTTGTACCTGCAACAGCCCCTGGGCGAGGTGCAGCAACAGGTGCACCAGCAAGCCGTCACCAGCGCTCGCAGCACCTTGATGCCCGACCTCTGGCACCCGGCGCTGTCGCTGATCTGGCCGTGGCATGTGCACAAGATTCATCGCGGCCTGCTGCCTGCACCACCGCCCACCGCCGAAGCCCTGGCCGTCTGGCGCAAGCGTTGTACCGAACTGCTGGTAGAGCCGAGCCGCTTTGCCAACGCCATGCATTTGACCACGTGCGCCAAGGAAGCCCTGGTGGCCAGCGGCATGCAGCGCGTCCTGCTGTTCATGGCCGATCGTGCCCTGAGCACCTTGCGCGTGCATCAGGCCGACGGCCTGCCGAAGGACGCCGCCAACCTGAGCCTGGACGTGGTCAACAGTACGCTGCTGCAGCGCCTGCTGGAAAAGTCCGCCCAGGTGCGCCTCACACCGGAAAACCACGCCCAGTTCTCGGCACTGCTGCCGCCGATCCTGCGCCGCCTGTTCACCGGCGAGCACCTGTTGTTGCGGTCCATGAGCTGCAACGGTCGCGTGGTGATGGTGATGGTCGCCGACCAGGGCGGCGGGCCGTTCTCGGAAACCACCGTGCAGGCCTTCGGTAAAACCGCCCAATGCATCGAGAAAGCCCTGCACAGCTTTACCAACCGCAGCGCTTGATGCTTGCGCTACAATCGCCGTCCTTTAATCGCCAACATTCGTGCCCAGGAGACCTCACATGCCTGACTTCTCTGGCTTGCCGCTGGTGATCGAATCCAGTGACCTGCTCGCTCAACTGGATGCCGAACACCTGATTCTGGTGGACCTCACCAGTGCCGCCCGCTACGCCGAAGGGCACATCCCCGGCGCGCACTTCGTTGACCCCAAGCGCACCCAACTGGGCCAGGCGCCGGCGCCCGGCCTGCTGCCCGGCAAGGCCGAGCTTGAGAAACTGTTCGGCGAACTGGGCCACACGCCCGACGCCACCTACGTGGTCTATGACGACGAAGGCGGTGGCTGGGCCGGGCGTTTCATCTGGATGCTCGATGTGATCGGCCACCAGAAATACCACTACCTGGATGGCGGCCTGCTGGCGTGGCTGGAGGGCAAGTACCCGCTCTCCACCGACGTGCCCGCCCCGGCCGGCGGCCCGGTCAGCCTTACGCTGCACGATGGCCCCACTGCCACCCGCGAATACCTGCAAAGCCGTCTCGGCGCTGCCGACCTGGGCATCTGGGATGCGCGTGGCCCGCTGGAATACTCCGGCGAGAAAGTCCTCGCGGCCAAAGGCGGCCACATCCCCGGCGCGGTGAATTTCGAGTGGACCGCCGGCATGGACAAGGCGCGCAACCTGCGCATTCGCCGCGACATGCCGCAGATCCTCGAAGACCTCGGGCTGACCAAAGACAAAGAAATCATCACCCACTGCCAGACTCATCATCGCTCTGGCTTCACCTACCTGGTGGCCAAGGCGCTCGGTTATCCGCGAGTCAAAGGTTATGCCGGTTCCTGGGGCGAATGGGGCAACCACCCCGACACCCCCGTCGAGATTTAAGGTTTAAGGACAGTCAATGAAAAAGCAGTTGTTTATCCTCAGCCAGTACCTGCTGCCGCACCACCTGCTGTCGCGGTTGGCCGGCTGCATCGCCGAGTGCCGCGTGCGCTGGTTCAAGAATGCCTTCACCACGTGGTTCGCCAAGCGCTATCAAGTGGATATGTCCCAAGCCCTGGTAGAAGACGTGACCGCTTACGAGCACTTCAACGCCTTCTTCTCCCGCGCCCTGAAAGACGGCGCCCGCCCACTCGACCAGACCCCTGGCGCAGTGCTGAGCCCAGCCGATGGCGCGGTCAGCCAGCTTGGCCCCATCGAACACGGTCGCGTGTTCCAGGCCAAAGGCCACAGCTTCAGCGTACTGGAACTGCTGGGCGGCGATGCAGCGGTCGCCGCGCCGTTCATGGGCGGCGATTTCGCCACCATCTACCTGTCGCCGAAGGACTACCACCGGGTGCATATGCCTCTGGCCGGTACCCTGCGTGAAATGGTCTACGTACCTGGGCGGATTTTCTCGGTGAACCAGACCACCGCCGAAAACGTGCCGGAGTTGTTTGCGCGTAACGAGCGCGTTGTCTGCCTGTTCGACACCGAACGTGGCCCGATGGCCGTGGTATTGGTGGGAGCGATGATTGTCGCGTCGATTGAAACCGTATGGGCCGGCCTGGTGACTCCGCCGAAGCGCGAGCTGAAAACCTTCCGCTATGACGAAGCTGCCCGCGCGCCGATTCACCTGGAGAAGGGTGCGGAATTGGGTCGCTTCAAGTTGGGCTCCACTGCGATCGTGCTGTTCGGGCCGGATCAGGTGAAGTGGGCAGAGGAACTGGTGGCAGGTTCGCCGGTGCAGATGGGCCAAGGCATAGCGTTACCTAAAGCCTGACGCCGAACCCAATGTGGGAGAGGGCTTGCCCCCCTCCCACACTTAGTCAGTTACAACTGACCGTCGCGGTCGCGAAAACCCAGCAGATACAGCACGCCATCCAACCCCAGGGTAGAAATCGCCTGCTTGGCCGATTGCTTGACCAATGGCTTGGCACGGAATGCCACACCCAAACCGGCAATGGCCAGCATCGGCAGGTCGTTGGCGCCGTCACCGACCGCAATGGTCTGCTCCAGACGCAAACCTTCCTTGTGGGCCAATTCCTTCAGCAGGTCCGCCTTGCGCTGCGCATCGACAATCGGCTCGACCGCGACGCCGGTCACCTTGCCATCCACCACTTCCAATTCGTTGGCGAACACATAGTCGATGCCCAGCTTGGCCTGCAATTGCTTGGCGAAGTAGGTGAAGCCACCCGACAGGATTGCTGTCTTGTAGCCCAGGCGCTTGAGTTCGGCAAACAGGGTTTCGGCGCCTTCGGTCAGGCGCAGCGACGCGCCGATGGAGTCCAGCACGCTCACGTCCAGGCCCTTGAGCAAGGCCAGGCGCTCCTTGAAGCTGGCGCGGAAATCCAATTCCCCGGCCATGGCGCGCTCGGTGATTTCGGACACCTGCTCACCCACGCCGGCCGCCTTGGCCAACTCGTCGATAACTTCGGCTTCGATCAGCGTGGAGTCCATGTCGAACACCGCCAGGCGGCGGTTGCGGCGGAACAGAGAATCCTCCTGGAAGGCGATATCGACATTCAGCTCCTGGGCCACGCTGAGGAATTCGGCGCGCAGGGCTTGCGGGTCGGCCGGCTCACCGCGCACGGAGAACTCGATGCAGCCCTTGCCCTTGTCGGCCGGGGTGTCCAATGGCATGCGCCCCGACAGACGGTCGATATGGTCGATGTTCAAACCATACTGCGCGGTGATGGAGCTGACGCGCTGCAGCTGTTCGGCGGTGACCTTGCGGGTCAGCAGCGTCACGATATGGCGCTTCTTGCCCTGGCCGGCCACCCACTGCTGGTAATCCGCTTCGGACACCGGGGTGAAACGCACCTGCTGATCGAGCTTATACGCCGTAAACAGGATGTCCTTGAGCACCGATGAGGCCTGCTCGGTGCTGGGGATTTCCACCAGGATGCCGAACGACAGCGTGTCGTGGATCACCGCCTGGCCGATGTCGAGAATGTTCACACCACCCTGGGCCAGAACGCCGGTAATGGCTGCGGTAAGACCTGGGCGGTCTTCACCAGTGATGTTAATCAGGACAATTTCGCGCAAGGCGCACCCCCAGGCTGGAAAAAAACCGCATTCTACCCACTTTCAGTGACCATCGGGCACAGCCAGCGCTTTGCCGGTCTTGGGCCTGTCGCTATACTGCGCGTCAACTTCACGGACCAAGAGCCGAGCTCAAGTGAACCGGCCCACGCCAGTAAAAACCGACAACTTCTTCCTGCTGATCTTCCGGGCACTGCGCCACCGCCGTGTACCGATCGCATTACGCATCGCCAGCCATAACGTGATCCTGGTCGCATTGGCCCTGGTGATCTACGCCTGCGTGATGGGTTTGCAATTCAAGCAGGCCATGCACGAGCAGGCCGACGCCCTGGGCGAGAGCCTGACCACGCAGACCGCCACTTCGGCGACTGAGCTGCTGGTGTCCAACGACATCCTCAGCCTCAACGTGCTGCTCAACAACCTGACCAAGAACCCGCTGGTGGCCCATGCCGCCATCTACAGCGTGGACAACCGCATCATGGCCGAAGCCGGGCAGCGCCCGAAAAACGGCCTGTTGGGCGAAGCCGAAGGCCTGTACCAGAGCAATATCACGTTTCAGGATGTGAAGGCCGGCCAACTGCGTATCAGCCTCGACATGCAGCAGTTCCAGCAGCCGATGACCATCAGCCTGCAAAGCATGGGCATCCTCAGCGCCATCCTGCTGGCATTGGCCCTGGCCCTGAGCCTGCGCCTGGGGCGGCATATCTCCACGCCGCTCATGCAACTGCGCATCTGGCTGCGGGACATCGACGAGCACACCCCGGCAACCGACCGCCAGGATGAAATCGGCGACCTTGCCCGCCAGCTGCACGCCAGCTTCGCCCCGGAACCGGTGGTGCCCGAGGTCGAGCCAGAGCCTGAATACGACGACACCGATTACGACGAAGAGCCGGAGTTCGAAGTGCGCAACCTGCGTGACCCGGGCTTCGACGAGCGTCCGCCGGTGGCGGGCCTCAAGCCGGCACCGCGCCATGCCTTCAAGGCCGAAGAAGACGAGCTGGACGATGAAGACCCCTTCGCCGACCTGCGCGATACGTCAGCCGACAGCCCCGCAATCGCCCCCAAGGCAGCGCCGGTACGCAGCAGCGAGCCGCAGTACAGCGCTGTGCTCGCCGTGCAACTGGGTGCCCAGGACCAATTGCGTCGCCTGCCCCGCGCACGCCTGACCGAACTGCTGGAGCGCTACCGCGACTGCCTCGACCAAGCCGCCTCGCTGTACCAGAGCGAACTGCACACCCTGAACGACGGCAGCACGCTGATGCTGTTCCACAGCGAAGACAGCGGCGAAGACTACCTGACCAATGCGATTTGCTGTGGTGAGTTGCTGCGCGCCCTGGGCCATGAATTGCAGATCGAAGTCGCCGACAGCGGCATCACCCTGCAACTGCAACTGGGCCTCACCGTGGGCGACGACCTGTTCGGCATGAGCCAGATCGACCTGCTGCTGACTGAAAACGCCCAGGACGCACTGGCCTTGTCCCAGCACAGCCGCAACCTGCTGCTGGTGGAGCGCAAGATCAGTGAAGACACGCTGATCCGCCAACGCGCGCGTATCCGCCCGATTGCCAGCCCCGAGGGGGCAAGCTGCGTGGAACGGTTGATGGAACCGTATCCATCGATGCTGGAGCGGCAGTTGGCACGGATGCATGAGACCCGCTCCAAGCCCTGAAGCACACCGCCGGACTAATGTCTCCTGTAGGAGCGAGCTTGCTCGCTCCTACAAAAAGCATTAGGGCTTGCCCCCTCCCATATTTGGATCTCCACAAACCCCAAGTAAATCGCACACAAACAAAAGGCCCGCTGAATCAGCGGGCCTTTTGTTTATGTGGCATTCAGATCAGAATCTGAACACTTCCATATCCGTACGGATCGGCGTAGCCATCGGCATCTTCGGCTTTTGCGGCTCTGCCGGCTTGGCCTGTACCGGGGCCGACTTACGGGGCGCCTCGGCGATGGGGGGCTGGTTGGCCAGGGGCTTGAGGGCCACCGACAACTGCTGCGCCAATTGCTGCAGCAGCACGCCCTGGGCCTGAACCTGAGACGCAGTGGTGCCGGCATGTTCTTCCTGCAGGTGCACGATGCGGTTATCACGCACCTGGCCGCGACGGTCGATCAAGCGCCATTGCGCATCGAGGATCGCCGGTTGTGATTTACCGGAGTCGAGCCGGGTAATGGTCAGCAACACCTGCACATCCGGGCTGAAGCCGGTTGGCGCGGGCGCCAGGACCACACGCTGGCTGTCCAACTGACCGGCCACCTGACGCAACATCAACTGGTTGATGTCAGACGATAAACTGCCTGCCCAGCGACCATCGGTGGAACCTTGCAGGCTTCCATCGTTCTGACGTTGCAGCAGGGTTTCGCGTTGCAGGTAGTCGGCGACGACCACCGGCCCGAGCAAAACGGCCATGCCAGCGGTCTGGGCTGGCTGAGCTGGACTTCCGCTGTCCAGCTGGTACAGCGACACAGGCTGGTGTGTGCTGCAACCCGCCAACCCCAAAAGGCCAGCGAGCATCAAAAATAGAGGAACGCGTGGAGCAGTCATCATCCCATCCAGGTGGCTGCCACAAGGCGAACCACAATGTAATACTAAAAATAACCTAAACACGCTCGGCCACGCCGGCGCTGGAAAGGCCATATCATCCGTGAATATGCGCCATGACTCCAGCGCCAAAGCGTCGATCTACGCTTTAAATCGTAGATCGAGGGCTCTAATACGCCTTAAACCGGCGTCTCCACCAGCAAAGCATCCACACGCTGGAAGCCGCGGGGCAGTTTATTACCGCGACGACCACGCTCGCCCTTGTAGTGTTCGAGGTCGTCGGGGCGCAATGACAACGTGCGCTTGCCGGCCTGGAGCACCAGGGTGGAACCTTCCGGGATCACCGCGATGTCGGTCACGTACTCTTCGCGACTGGCCACCCGCTCGCCGGGAATACCAATAATCTTGTTGCCCTTGCCTTTGCCCAACTGCGGCAGATCGCTGATCTTGAACACCAGCAAGCGCCCTTCGGTGGTCACCGACGCCAGCCAGTTGCCTTCGCGGTCTTCCACCGGACGCGGCAGGATGACCTTGGCGTTGTTCGGCAGGCTCAACAATGCCTTGCCCGCCTTGTTCTTGGCCTGCAGGTCTTCACCCTTGACCACGAACCCGTAGCCCGCGTCGGAAGCGATCACATACAGAGAATCGTCATCCGGCAGCAGCACACATTCAAAATTCGCCCCAGGTGGCGGCGTCAGGCGACCGGTCAACGGCTCGCCCTGCCCCCGCGCCGATGGCAAGGTATGGGCCGGCACCGAATAACTGCGCCCGGTGGAGTCAATAAACACCGCAAACTGGTTGGAACGCCCAGCCGCAGCGGTCTTGAAGCCATCACCGGCCTTGTACGACAGACCAGTGGCGTCAATATCATGCCCTTTGGCTGAACGAACCCAACCCTTTTCCGACAGAACGACGGTAATTTTCTCGTTCGGCAGCAGTTCGGTCTCTGTCAGCGCCTTGGCTTCGGCACGCTGCACGATTGGCGAACGGCGGTCGTCGCCATAGGTTTCGGCGTCCTTGATCAACTCGCTGCGCACCAGCTTCTTCAGCTTGGCTTCGCTGCCCAGCAGGGCTTGCAGCTTGGCTTGCTCCTTGAGCAGCGCGTCCTGTTCGTCGCGCAGCTTCATCTCTTCCAGGCGTGCCAACTGACGCAAGCGGGTGTCGAGGATGTAGTCGGCCTGGATCTCGCTCAGCTCGAAACGCGCGATCAGCTCGGCTTTCGGGTGCTCGGCGGTACGGATGATGTGGATCACTTCATCCAGGTTGAGGTAGGCAATCAGCAAGCCGTCCAACAGGTGCAGGCGGCGTTCGACCTTGTCGAGGCGGAACTGCAGGCGGCGGCGTACGGTTTGTATCCGGAACTCCAGCCACTCGACCAGCAGGTTGCGCAGGTTCTTCAACTGCGGCTTGCCGTCCAGGCCGATGATGTTGACGTTGACCCGGTAGCTGGACTCCAGGTCCGTGCTGGCAAACAGATGCTGCATCAGCACTTCGTGGTCGACCCGGCTATTGGTCGGGATGATCACGATGCGGCAGGGGTTTTCGTGGTCGGACTCGTCACGCAGGTCAGCGACCTGGGGCAGTTTCGACGGTTTGGCCTGCATCAGCGCAGCAATCTGCTCCAGCACCTTGGCCCCGGATACCTGGTGCGGCAGGGCGGTGACGATAATGTCGCCGTCTTCGATGTGATACACGGCACGCATGCGCACCGAGCCCTTGCCGGTTTCGTACATCTTCAGCAGGTCGGCGCGCGGCGTGATGATTTCCGCTTCGGTCGGGTAATCCGGGCCCTGGATATGCTCGCACAGCTGCTCGACCGTGGCCTTTGGCTCATCCAGCAAGCGCACGCAGGCGGTGGCGACTTCGCGCAGGTTGTGCGGCGGTACGTCGGTGGCCATGCCGACCGCGATACCGGTGGTGCCATTGAGCAGGATATTCGGCAAACGTGCGGGCAACACCAGGGGCTCGTCGAGAGTACCGTCAAAGTTCGGCCCCCAGTTCGCGGTACCCTGGCCCAGTTCGCTGAGCAACACCTCCGAATAGCGCGACAGGCGCGCCTCGGTGTAACGCATGGCCGCGAAGGACTTGGGATCATCCGGCGCACCCCAGTTACCCTGGCCGTCGACGAGGGTGTAGCGGTAGCTGAACGGCTGGGCCATCAGCACCATGGCTTCGTAGCACGCCGAATCGCCATGGGGGTGGAACTTACCGAGCACGTCACCGACGGTACGCGCCGACTTCTTGTGCTTGGAATCGGCGTCCAGGCCCAACTCACTCATGGCGTAGATGATGCGCCGCTGTACGGGCTTGAGGCCGTCGCCGATATGCGGCAAGGCACGGTCCATGATCACGTACATGGAGTAGTTGAGGTAGGCATTTTCGGTGAAGTCAGCCAGCGACCGGCGTTCTACGCCATCTAAGCTGTCTGCGAGGATGTCACTCATGCGGGCCTCATCATTGTTTGGTAAGGCGCAGCGGAAATGCCGCCGCGCCGGATCGATTCAAAAAAGTAGCCGCTCATGGCTGGGCGCTCCAGCCGCCGGCGGGGGCGGCAAAACGATAGACCATGGGGCGTTTTTCCCCATCGGCGCGGGGGCCGAAATTATTGTCGATGCCCAGCCAGGCACCGTCTGCGTCCACCACCAGGGCTTCGGCCAGGCCATAGGGCTGGGCGTAACGCCGCTCGGGCGTCAGGGTTTCGTCGGCGAACGACCAGCACAGCTCGACCTTGGCCGTGACCGTATCGCGCCGGCAGATCTGGAACGCATTGCGCTCCAGGGTAAACAGCTTGCCGTTGAACAGTGACAGATCGGCGAAATCCTTGGACACCGCCTTGGCACCGACGAACTTGGCCGGCTGCATCTCCTGGCCGGCCTCGCTCAGCAACACGCAAGGGCCGTCGCAATCCCAAAGACTTTGCGGGCGCTTGATGGAGATGAGGCCGCGCCGCTCACGCTCCGCAGCCAGCCAGAGCTGATTGCCCTCGGGGTTGATTGCCAGGCCTTCGAACAACGCATTGAAGTGCAGCAACATGCCACTGGCCCGGGCTTCACGCACCATGCCCGGGGCGATCTTCAACCATTCAGGCGCACCGTTCACCGGCACCTGCAGCACCGCCGCATGGGCTTCGCTGACAATGTAGCGATTGCCGGCGGCATCGCAGGTGATGCCTTCGAAATCCAGGTCGCCACCGCGAATGAACGACGCAGCCTTAGTGCGCGAACGCAGCCCCCAGGGCAACCCGGATTCCGGCACCGGCGGCACATCGATGCTTACCGCTTCGGCTTGCCAGGTCGGCGCACGGGTATCGAGACGGTAGATCTGGTCGTCATCACGATCGGAAACCGTCCACAGCGCCTTGCCACACAGCGCCAGGCCCGACAGGTTCCCGCCGCGCATGCCGTCCACCGGGTGTTCGGACACCAGCTTGAGCTCAGCCACGGGCGCGGCAACTACCGAAGTGGCCACCAGCCCGCTCAACATCAGGATCGCCAGGGCGAAACCTGTGCGCATCAGCCCAGGACCTCGGCGAGGTTGCCTTTGGATTCCAGCCAGGACTTGCGGTCCGGCGCGCGTTTCTTCGCCAGCAGCATGTCCATCATTTCCGAGGTGGCGGCGAAGTCTTCCAGGGTCAACTGCACCAGGCGCCGGGTGTTGGGGTCCATGGTGGTTTCACGCAGTTGCGGCGGGTTCATTTCACCCAGGCCCTTGAATCGGGTGACCTGCGGCTTGCCACGCTTCTTCTCGGCCACCAGGCGGTCGAGAATGCCATCGCGCTCGGCTTCGTCCAGGGCGTAGAAAATCTCCTTGCCCAGGTCGATCCGGTACAGCGGCGGCATGGCGACGTAGACGTGACCGGCATCCACCAACGGCCGGAAGTGCTGCACGAACAACGCGCACAGCAGGGTCGCGATGTGCAGGCCGTCGGAGTCGGCGTCGGCGAGGATGCAGATCTTGCCGTAGCGCAGCTGGCTCATGTCGGCTGCGCCCGGGTCGACGCCGATGGCCACGGCGATGTTGTGCACTTCCTGGCTGGCAAGGACTTCGCTGCCATCGACTTCCCAAGTATTGAGGATCTTGCCGCGCAACGGCAGGATCGCCTGGAACTCCTTGTCCCGCGCTTGCTTGGCGGAACCACCGGCGGAGTCACCTTCGACCAGGAACAGCTCGGAGCGCATCGGGTCCTGCCCGGCGCAATCGGCCAGCTTGCCCGGCAATGCCGGGCCCTGGGTAATGCGCTTGCGCTCGACCTTCTTGCTGGCCTTGAGGCGACGGCCGGCGTTGTTGATCGCCAGTTCCGCCAGGGCCAGGCCCAGTTCCGGGTGCTCGTTGAGCCACAGGCTGAAAGCATCCTTGACCACACCGGAGACAAACGCCGCCGCTTCGCGGGACGACAGGCGCTCCTTGGTCTGGCCGGAGAACTGCGGTTCCTGCATTTTCATCGACAGCACGAACGCAATGCGCTCCCACACGTCTTCCGGCGCCAGCTTCACACCACGGGGCAGCAGGCTGCGGTATTCACAGAATTCGCGCATGGCATCCAGCAGGCCCTGGCGCAAACCGTTGACGTGGGTGCCGCCCTGGGCGGTGGGGATCAGGTTGACATAGCTTTCCTGCACGCTGTCGCCGCCTTCGGGCAGCCACAGCAGCGCCCAGTCGACGGCTTCCTTGTTGCCGGCCAGGCTGCCGCAGAACGGCTCGTTGGGCAGGCGTTCGAAATCGCTGACGGAGTCTTCCAGGTAGGAACGCAGGCCGTCTTCGTAGTGCCACTCGACTTTCTCGCCAGTGCCTTTGTCTTCAAAGGTCACCAGCAGGCCCGGGCACAATACGGCCTTGGCCTTGAGCACGTGCTTGAGGCGGCTGATGGAGAATTTCGGCGAGTCGAAGTACTTAGGGTCCGGCGCGAAGTACACGCTGGTGCCGGTATTGCGCTTGCCGACGGTACCGATGACCTGCAGGTCGGTGGCTTTGTAGCCATCGGCGAAGGTCATCTCGTACTCGTTGCCGTCGCGCTTGACCTTGACCCGCACCAGCGTGGACAGGGCGTTGACCACGGAAATACCCACACCGTGCAAGCCACCGGAGAACTGGTAGTTCTTGTTGGAGAACTTACCGCCAGCGTGCAGCTTGGTGAGGATCAGCTCGACGCCCGACACGCCCTCTTCCGGGTGAATGTCCACCGGCATGCCGCGACCATCGTCGGACACTTCCAGGGAGTGGTCGGCGTGAAGAATGACGTGCACCGACTTGGCGTGCCCGGCCAAGGCTTCGTCGACACTGTTGTCGATGACTTCCTGGGCAAGGTGGTTCGGCCGACTGGTGTCGGTGTACATGCCGGGGCGTTTGCGCACCGGGTCGAGGCCCGAGAGGACTTCGATGGCGTCGGCGTTATAAGAGCTAGCGCTGGGAGTGGCCATGGGGTCTCGTCGTGAGTCGTTCGATTAAAAGTGACCTGCGGCTTTACAGTGCTGCAAAGTCGAAGGATTGATACTGATCTGCGCCAATGCCGGCAAAACTCAACAGCGCCGGCAATTGCCGGGCGAACCCCTGGTAACCATGGTCGCCACCGGCCTGGATGCGCAAGGCACAGGCGCGGTAATACCCTTGGGCGAGGCGATAATCCAGTGTTTCATCGCCGGTCTGCAACCACACCTGGTAACGCGCGGCGTCCTGGGGTGCCGGTACTTCCAGCTCGGCCAGCGCCGTGACATGGTCGTGGGTCAGTTCCCAGGTTTCATCGGTGTAGAGGTTCTTCTGGGTGCCCAGGTAACCGTCGAACATCCGATGGGGGCTGACCGCCGGGTTGACCAGCAGTGCCTTGAGGCCATGGCGCTCGGCAAGATGGGTTGCATAGTAGCCGCCGAGCGAGCTGCCGACCAGCAGCGGCCGCCCCAGCTGGGCAATGGCTTCCTCCAATTGAGGAATTGCCTGACGTGGATGGTGATGCAGGGCCGGCACACGCAGTTGGTCGGCCAGGCCGAGGGCATCCATCACGGTCACCAGTTGGCAGGCCTTGTTGGACGCGGGCGCGCTGTTGAAACCGTGGATATACAGGATCGAAGCGGACATGCCGGGCTCTCCGTGCTTCAGCCAAAGAGGCGCAGTTTACAGGTAAATCTCAGTAGCCGTTGCTACCGTAATCCACCGTAAACGCGAAGCCGACCAGGCGTTCCACCCCGGTTTCCAGCCGTCCGTCGGCATGCAGGCGCAGCCAGCGATAACCCGGCGCTTGCTCGCTGACGCTGAAATCCTCGCTGCCCGGCGCGAACTGAATGCAGGTGGACGGCGAAGCCAGCAGGCGCACGCCGTTGCGCTCGCGGTCGATCTCCTGGTGCACATGGCCCCAGAGCACGGCCTTGACCTGGGGAAAACGGTCGAGCACGGCAAACAGGGCTTCGGGGTTGCGCAGGCCGATCGGTTCCATCCAGGCACAGCCGATGGGCACAGGGTGATGATGGAAGCACACCAGATGGTGCCGGCTCGGCGCCTCGCTGAGCGCTTGGGCCAACAGTTGCAGTTGCTGGTCCTGCAGGTAGCCGGGCACGGAACCGGGAACGGCGGAGTCCAGCAGGGTAACGCGCCAGTTGCCGACATCCACCACCGGTTCGAGCAAGTCGCTGTGTACCGCGGCGTGGGCCATGATCTGCGGCTCGTCGTGGTTGCCGGGAATCCAGCGCATGGGAGCGCCGATGGCCGCGGTCAGAGCGCGAAACTGCTGGTATGACTCCAGCGTGCCGTCCTGGGACAGATCCCCAGTGGCCAGCATCAGGTCGATGTGCGGCTGCTGCCGGCGCACCAACTCAACCACCCGCTGCAGGCTCTCGCGGGTGTTCATGCCCAGCAGCGTGCCGTCGGCTTCGGCAAACAGGTGGCTGTCGGACAATTGCACCAGCAACGCCGGCGCATCGGGGTTCACGGTGGATACGCTCGGCAAGGCGCTCTCCCAGGGCAATCACAGGAAAATGGAGGTAGGGCGATTATGCTGGGGCAGGATACAAAGAGGAAACCCAGGAAGCAGACGCAGTTCACATCTACCGCACGACTTCGAACTCGTGGCCCAGGGCCAGGCAATGGCTCAACCATTCACCAAGGAACACATTGAGCTGTGCTTTCTCATCGGGCTGGTGCATGAACACATTCGGGTAAGGATAGATGCTGCGAAAGCGCCGCGCATGTTCGGCGCTGATCACTTCGGCCATCCGCGCATCGTGGTACACCTGCACTTCCAGCTGCGGCACCGGCAGCCACGGCAGGCTGTGTTCCTGGCGCACCCGCAGGGTGGTGGTGTACGGGCAATTGACGATGACTTCCAGGGCCAGCACGCCCAGCATCTGGTCGCCATGGGTCACGCCGATGCGGCGCGCCTCCGGGGTGTGGCGCATGTCGGGCAACAGGCGCATCAGCCGCGCATAGTTGGCCTCGCAGGCGGCTTGCAGCCCGATCAGGTCGACTCGATAACGTTCCCGTGCCTTTACTGCCATAACCCCCTCACTTCCGCGCGATTAAGCGCAAGCCATTGCAGGGCGATAATGCTGGCTGCGTTGGAAATCCTGCCGTCGCGCACGGCTTGCAGGGCGTCTTCAAAAGCCCAGACCGTGACGCGGATGTCTTCTGCCTCTTCTTCCAGTCCATGGACACCACCGGCCCCCGAGCTGTCGCAGCGACCCAGGTACAAGTGGACAAATTCGGTACTGCCACCGGGCGACGGGAAATACTTGGTGATCGGCCACAGTGCGGAGAACGTCAGCCCAGCTTCCTCCTCGGCCTCGCGGTGTGCAACCTCCTCCGGCTGCTCATCCCTGTCGATCAGGCCGGCGACCATCTCGATCAACCATGGATTGTCGGTACGGCCCATGGCACCCACGCGAAACTGCTCGTTGAGCACCACTTCATCACGCTGCGGATCGTAGGGCAGAACACACACGGCGTCGTGACGGACGAAGACTTCGCGATTGATCACTCGGCTCATGCCGCCAGCGAATTTTTCGTGGCGCAATTGCACGCGATCGAGCTGGTAGAAGCCCTTGTAGGCATTGTCGCGCTGAACAATCTCGATCGTGCTCGGCGTCGATTTCGCAATGTCTGTCATACCCTTCCTCATCATGTCCGGTGCAATTCGCGCCATCCTAACGCGCTCGTGCCCCTTGGTGCAGCCCCTTTGCGGTTGCCGGGCCAGACGGAGGAGGTCAAACTCACGCTCAATCAGCTTAGTGGCGAACTGACTGCCTTGCTGGTAGTCGAAGCTGCACAATTTCGCTCTTATCGATAGACGAAGGACATCCATGTCGCTTTTAAAAATCGCCTCCGTGGCCTGCATCGCCCTGACCCTCGGCGCCTGCCAAAGCCTGTTCCAACCCAGCTATCGCACACCGCTGGAAGCCACCCGCGACGCCAGCGAGCAGAGCAAGCCGGGCTGCGCCGCCAGCGATTGCCCGCTGGTGAATATCGACACCGTGCACTTTGCCAAGGAACCCAAGCTGGATGCCCTGATCGAACAACGCCTGCTGGAAATGACCCGCACCAACGCGGGCGACCCGCTGCCGTCGAGCCTGGAGTCCTATCGCGAGCAATTCCTCGGCACCGCCGCCCCACGCAACAGCATGTACTTGCAGGCCAAGGTACGGGAGCAGCATGACGGTTTGGTAATCATCGAGCTGTCCAGCTACCTGGATCAGGGCGCCACCCACGGCGAGCCTGGCCGCGCGTTCATCAACTATTCGCGCCAGCAGCAAAAAGCCCTGTGGCTGAGCGATATGCTGCTGCCAGGCAAGGAAGACGCGTTCTGGAAAGCCGCCCAGGTGGCGCATAACAGCTGGCTGATCAGCACCCGCCTGAGCCTGGAACCGGAGTTCGTGAAAACCTACCCGTTCCAGAAAACCCCGAACGTGGCGCTGACCTACGGGGGCGTGATCCTCAAGTACCCCACCAGCACCATCGCGCCGTACGCCCTGGGCCATGTCGAGTTGCAGATCCCCTACTCGCGCCTGGAAGGCATCCTCAAGCCTGAGCTGGTGCCCGCGCGCCGCTGAAGGCCCGTCCCAGGATGAACTGCAACAACCCTGCCAGCACCAGCGCCGGCAGGGTTGCGCCGATGTCCGGGTACAGGTTGGCCAACAGGTGATACGTGCCGATGCCACCCAGCCAGGCCAACAGAGCCGGCCAACGCAGGCCGGCGAGCGTGCCATGATGACCACGACGGCGCAGGATGAAATGATCCACCAGCACCACGCCGAACAACGGCGCAAACACTGAGCCGATCAGCAACAGGAAGTTCTGGTATTGCGCCAACGGGGCAAAACAGGCAATCAGGGTGCAGATCACACCAATGGCCAGGGCAAGGTGCTCGACCTTCACACGCAACAGCATCCCACTGGACACCGCCGCCGAGTGAATATCGGCAAAGGCGTTTTCCGACTCGTCCAACAGGATCAGCAGCAGCGGAATCCCCAGGCCGGCCCCGGCCAGCGCCAGCAACAGCGCATTCACTTCACCGCTGGGCGCAAACGCCAGGGTGTAGGCCACGCCCAGGCTCATCAGCCAGAAATTACCGATAAAGAAGCCCAGCGCCGTACCGCCAAACACGTTTTTGGCGCGCTTGCCGAAGCGGGAGTAATCGGCAATCAGCGGCAACCACGACAGCGGCATGGCGATGGCGATATCAAAGCCCGCCGCAAAGGGCATCGAACCGTCACCGGCCTGGGCCCGGAGTGCGCCGAGGTCAGCCTTGGCGAACAGGTTCCAGGTCAGCCACAGGCAGGCCGCCAGCAGCAGCCAGATCCCCCATTTGCGCAGGATCTGCCGTACGAAGGTCAATGGCCCGCTGACCGCCAGCAAGGTCGCCAAACCACCGAAGAACAGTGTCCACAGCAACGGACTGGCCAACAGGCTGCCGTCGCTGAACGCGCGTACGCCCAACAGGCTGGCGGCATCGCGCATCACAATGATCTCGAACGAGCCCCAGCCGATCAGTTGCAGCAGGTTCAGCAACGCCGGCAGGCTCGCGCCTTTGGCCCCGAGGCTGAGCTTGAGCGCGGCCATGGCGGACAGGCCGGTGTCGCTGCCGATTACACCGACGGCGGCCAGCAACAGCACGCCGACCAGGGTGCCGAGGAAAATCGCCAGCAAGGAACCGGACAAGCCCAGGCCCGGCGCGAGCAAGGCGCCGGTTTGCAGGACCATCAGGCCGATGCCGAGGGAGAACCACAGGGAAAACAGGTCGCGGGCGCCGAAGACGCGTTTGTCAGCAGGCACCGCGATGTCGGGGGAGTAGGTGCTGGGTTGAATGCTCAAGGGTGTTATCTCTGAGGGGCATTTTTTGTTTGAAAGATTGCAATCGGGGCGGTGCGACGACTCGACAAGCCCCCCCACACTTGAATGTGTTCGCCATTCAAAATGTGGGAGGGGGCTTGCCCCCGATAACGGCGGTACAGGCACCGCCGTCTCTGGGTCAGACCTTCTTGTACAACTGACTGCCTTCCTGCTTGAACCGCTCCGCCTGCTCCGCCAGGCCCTTGGCCACATCCACATCCACCGCGTCAATGCGCTGGTTGGCCGCGTACTCGCGCACTTCCTGGGTGATTTTCATCGAGCAGAACTTCGGCCCGCACATGGAGCAGAAGTGCGCGACCTTGGCCGAGTCCTTCGGCAGGGTTTCGTCGTGGTACGAACGCGCGGTGTCCGGGTCCAGGCCGAGGTTGAACTGGTCTTCCCAGCGGAACTCGAAGCGCGCCTTGCTCAAGGCGTTATCGCGGATCTGCGCGCCCGGATGCCCCTTGGCCAAGTCCGCCGCATGGGCGGCGATCTTGTAGGTGATGATCCCGGTCTTCACGTCATCCTTGTTCGGCAGACCCAGGTGCTCCTTGGGCGTGACGTAGCAGAGCATGGCGCAACCGAACCAGCCGATCATCGCCGCACCGATGCCGGAGGTAATGTGGTCATAGCCCGGCGCGATGTCGGTGGTCAGTGGGCCAAGGGTGTAGAACGGCGCTTCGTCGCAGCATTCGAGCTGCTTGTCCATGTTCTCCTTGATCAACTGCATCGGCACGTGGCCAGGGCCTTCGATCATGGTTTGCACGTCGTGCTTCCAGGCGATCTTGGTCAGCTCGCCAAGGGTTTCCAGTTCGCCGAACTGCGCGGCGTCGTTGGCGTCGGCAATCGAGCCCGGGCGCAGGCCGTCGCCGAGGGAGAAGCTGACATCATAGGCCTTCATGATTTCGCAGATTTCGTCGAAATGCGTGTAGGTGAAGTTCTCTTTGTGGTGCGCCAGGCACCACTTGGCCATGATCGAACCGCCACGGGACACGATGCCGGTGACGCGCTTGGCGGTCAGCGGCACGTAGCGCAGCAGCACGCCGGCGTGGATGGTGAAGTAATCGACGCCCTGCTCGGCCTGTTCGATCAGGGTGTCGCGGAACAGCTCCCAGGTCAGGTCTTCGGCCGCGCCGCCGACTTTTTCCAGGGCCTGGTAGATCGGCACGGTACCGATCGGCACCGGCGAGTTGCGGATGATCCACTCACGGGTTTCGTGGATGTGCTTGCCGGTGGACAGGTCCATCACGGTGTCCGAGCCCCAGCGAATGCCCCAGGTGAGTTTCGCCACTTCTTCTTCGATGGACGAACCCAGGGCGCTGTTGCCGATGTTGCCGTTGATCTTCACCAGGAAGTTACGGCCGATGATCATCGGTTCCAGTTCGGTGTGGTTGATGTTGGCCGGGATGATCGCGCGGCCACGGGCGATTTCTTCACGCACGAATTCAGGGGTGATGATTTTCGGCACGCTGGCGCCGAAGCTGTGGCCGGCGTGTTGCTGGTCGAGCAGGCCACTGGCGCGGGCTTCTTCCAGCTTCATGTTTTCGCGGATGGCGACGTATTCCATCTCGGCGGTGATGATGCCTTTGCGCGCGTAGTGCATCTGGGTGACGTTGGCCCCGGCCTTGGCGCGGCGCGGGTTTTTCACGTGGGCGAAACGCAGCGCAGTCAGCTCCGCATCGCTCAGGCGCTGTTGGCCAAAGTGCGAACTCAAGCCCGACAGGCGCTCGGTGTCGCCACGCGCTTCGATCCACGGCGAGCGCACATCGCCCAGGCCTTTGCGCACGTCGATGATCACATTCGGGTCGGTGTACGGGCCGGAGGTGTCGTAGACCACCACGGGCGCATTGATTTCGCCGCCGAAGTCGGTGGGGGTCACGTCCAGGCTGATTTCACGCATGGGTACGCGAATGTCCGGGCGAGTGCCCTGCACGTAGATTTTTTGCGAGCGGGTAAACGGCTGCACAGAGCCGGAGTCGACCTTGGCCGATTCACTCAAGTGCACGGTGTTTTTCAGTTTTGTACTTTTTATTTCTGTGCTCATCACGGGCTCTCCAACTATCCAGGCGGTGGATTTTTTGTCGGAGCGAACCTGTGACGGACGGATGCACTGAAACCAGTGCTGTGCTTGGTGCACGAGGGTTGTTCGAAGGTCGAACAACATCCCGGACGAAGCACAAGAGGACTCGCCGGGGGACGAGAAATCTTGTTCCCTACGCAGGCGTTAACCTGATCAGGTTCAACGGGATCCGGTATTTACCGATCTCAGCCTTCCAACAAGGCACCCCGACAAGAACTTGGCCAGTCTAGACCATGCCGTGGGCAAATTGCCAATAGCGGTGCATTCAGCGTGATGAATGGCGTGATTGCGGGATTGTTGCGCCGAGTCAGCGCCACTACACTCGATTGCCGCCACAATGCTTGACGCCAGGAATGGCCCGTCTTAGCCTTGGGCGCTAAATTATCGCCGTAATATTCACACTAGGGATCGCCTCATGCTGCGCAAACTCTCACTGGCTCTCGCCGTGTCTTGTGCGACCAACGGAATGGTCTGGGCAGCTGAAGCGCCCTTGTCCGCCAAAACTGACCTGGTCAGCGTCTATCAGGAAGCAGTGGACAACAACGCCGACCTGGCCGCCGCCCGCGCCCAATACGGCGCGCAGAAAGAAGTCGTGCCCCAGGCCCGCGCGGGGTTGCTGCCGAACCTGTCGGGCGGTGCCGACATCAATAACGTGCGCACCCAGATCGACACACCCGCCGCCACCGCCAACCGCGATGCCCACTCCTGGCGCGCAACCCTGAGCCAGCCGCTGTTCCGCGCCGATCGCTGGTTCCAACTGCAAGCCGCCGAAGCCACCAACGAACAGGCGGCGCTGCAACTCTCGGCCACCGAACAGAACCTGATCCTGCAAAGCGCCGAGAGCTACTTCGCCGTGCTGCGCGCCCAGGACAACCTGGCCTCGACCAAGGCCGAGGAAAATGCCTTCAAGCGCCAGCTGGATCAATCCAACGAGCGCTTCGACGTGGGCCTGTCGGACAAGACCGATGTGCTGCAATCCCAGGCCAGCTATGACACTGCACGGGCCAACCGGATCCTGGCCCAGCGCCAGGTGGACGATGCCTTTGAAGCGCTGATTACCCTGACCAACCGCCAGTACAACTCGATACAGGGCATTGTCCACACGCTGCCGGTGTTGCCGCCGCTGCCCAACGACGCCAAGGCCTGGGTCGAGACCGCCGGTCGCCAGAACCTGAACCTGCTGGCCAGCAACTACGCCGTCACGGCCGCCGAAGAAACCCTCAAGCAGCGCAAGGCCGGCCACGCACCGACCCTGGACGCCGTCGCACAGTATGAAAAAGGTGACAACGACGCCCTTGGCTTCAGCAACCCGAATGCCTTTGGCACGCCCTACCGTGGCGATGTGGAGCAGCGCACCATCGGCCTGCGCCTGAACATCCCGATCTACAGCGGCGGCCTGACCAGCTCGCAGGTGCGGGAGTCGTATTCGCGCCTGGGCCAGACCGAGCAGCAACGCGAAGGCCTGCGTCGCCAGGTGGTGGAAAACACGCGCAACCTGCACCGTGCGGTGAACACCGATGTGGAACAGGTCCAGGCGCGCCGCCAGTCGATCATCTCCAACCAGAGCGCCGTGGAAGCCACGGAAATCGGTTACCAGGTGGGTACGCGCAATATAGTCGATGTGCTGGACTCACAGCGCCAGCTCTACGCGTCGGTGCGCAACTACAACAACAGCCGCTATGACTACATCCTCGACAACCTGCGCCTGAAACAGGCGGCGGGCACCTTGAACCCAGGGGACCTGCAGGACCTGACGCGCTACCTCAAGGCCGACTACAACCCGGATCGTGACTTCCTGCCACCGGACCTGGCCAAGGCGGCCGCCGAGCAGCTCAAGGCTCGCCCGGGCTACTGAGCGCACCGCGAAACCAATGTGGGAGCGGGCTTGTTCCCTCCCATATTGGTAACGGTGTTAAGTCAGTGAGCTATCAGTCGATCCAAACCATCCAGCAAGCGCTTAAGCGCCCCCTGGTTAGCCTGCATCACCTTGAGCCCCGCCTGTGCCATCCGGCGTGCATCCTGCGGCAGTTCGAACAGCTGGCGTACGGCCTCGGCCAGCCCTTCTGCGTCCTCCACCTCTCGCAACGCCCCCGCTTCGCGCATCATCGCGCTGATTTCGAGGAAGTTGAACACATGGGGCCCCATGATCACCGGCTTGGCCAGCGCCGCCGGTTCCAGCGGGTTGTGCCCGCCGGTCGCGACCAGGCTGCCGCCGACAAAGGCACTGTCCGCCAGGGCATAGAGAAACAACAGCTCGCCCATGGTATCGCCGAGCAGTACCGACGTTTGCGCGGTCACCGGCTCGCCGCTGGAGCGACGCACCGTGGCAAACCCTTGTTGCGCACACAACTCGAACATCGGGCCGAAGCGCTCCTGATGACGCGGCACCAGGATCAGCAGCGCGTTGGGATAGCTCTCGAGCAGTTGCCGGTGGGCCGCCAGCACCACGTCATCTTCGCCTTCGTGGGTGCTGGCAGCGATCCACACCGGGCGCTCGGCGGCGCCCCATTGCTCGCGCAGGGCGGCGGCGCGCAGCGGCAGCTCGGGGTCGATGGTCAGGTCGAACTTGATCGAACCGGTGACTTCGACGGTTTCCGCGCGTGCGCCCAGGCTCAGGAAGCGCTGGGCCTCGGTCTCGGTCTGTACCGCGAACAGGCTCATTTCCGATAACATCGGCGCCGTCAGCCTGGCAAAACGCGCATAGCCCTTGGCCGAGCGCGCCGACAGCCGCGCATTGGCCAAAGCCACCGGAATACCGCGCCGGGCACAGGCGTGGATATGGTTGGGCCACAACTCCGTCTCCATGATCACCGCCAGCCTGGGCTGTACACGATCGAGAAAACGCTTGGCTGCACAGGGCAAATCGTAAGGCAGGTAGCAATGCTGGATGCGCGGCTCGTTGGCGAACAACGCCTGGATGCGCTCGGAACCGGTGGGCGTCATGCAGGTGACGGTGACCGGCAGCTGTGGATAACGCGCCAACAAACCGCGGATCATCGGCGCCGCGGCAATGCTCTCGCCCACCGACACCGCATGCACCCAGATCCCGCCCGGTTGCATCACCGGCAAGCCATAGGAAAACCGCTCGCCGACGCGCCGGGCATAGGCCGGCGCCTTGCGTGCACGCAACCAGAGACGTAAGGCCACCAACGGCAGCGCCAGGTAAAACAGACAGCTGTAGAGAGTTCTATTCATGGCGGCGGAGTTTATCGGCTTTTTCAGTCGATCGCCTGCAAGCACTCGGCAAAACGTTTGGCGAGAAAGCGCGCGGCGGGGCCCAGGTGCTCGTCGCGCCGCCAGACCAGCTCCACCACCAGGGCCGGTGGCGTCCATTCGCTGTCCAATTCCACCATCTGCTGCTGATAGGTCGGGTATTGCACGATATGCCGTGGCAGCCACGCCCAGCCCAGGCCGCTCATCAGCCACTCGGCCAGTACGTAGAAGCTGTCGGCACGCCACACCAGCGGGCTGGCCGCTTCGCTGCCGGGGTAGACACTGGTCTGGGTCGACATCAACAACTGGCGAAACTGGGCCAGGTGCTGGCAGGTCACGTACGACTCCTTGGCCAGCGGGTGGTTCACGCCGCACACCGTGACCATCTCCACACTGCCCACCACCCGCCGCTCCAGGGCTTCGGGGATCTGGTCGTGATAGAACAGCAGGCCCAGGTCGGCCTGGCGCTCCACCAACTTGCGCGCCACATCGCCCTGGGCGGCGCTGGACAGTTGTACTTCCAGCAGCGGGTACTGCCCCGCCAGCGCCTCAAGGCTGTCGAGTACCGGCTGGAACAACATGGCTTCATCCTGGGCCAGGCGCAGGCAGGCTTCTTCACCGCGGGTCAGTGACAGTGCCCGGCCATTGAGGCGCTCACATTGGCGCAGCACTTCGCGGGCCTCCTCCAGCAACACACTGCCGGCTTCGGTCAGGCTGGGCTGGCGGCCGCTGCTACGGTCGAACAGGCTCACGCCAAGGTCCGTCTCCAGCATCGCAATCGCGTTGCTGACTGCCGATTGCGCCTTGCGCTGCCCGCGCGCCACCGCTGAAAACGAACGCTGCTCGGCGACGCTGACAAACAAACGCATCTGCTCCAGGTTCCATTGCATGCTCATGCCACAACCCATCTTAATTTCGGATAGGTAATGACTTTACCCCATCTGATAAAACTCTAGAATGCCGGCCTTATCAGATTGCTTTACACCGAGGACTCACCCATGAACGCCGCCTACTGCTACCTGGCTATTGCCATCTGCTCGGAAGTGATCGCTACCGTTTCCATGAAAGCCATCAAGGGCTGGAGTACTCCCATCCCGCTGTTGCTGGTGATCGTCGGCTATGGCGTGGCGTTCTGGATGCTGACCCTGGTGGTGCGTACCGTGCCCGTCGGCGTGGCCTATGCGGTATGGGCCGGGATGGGCATCGTGATGGTCAGCATTGCCGCGCTGTTTATCTATGGGCAGAAGCTCGATGTGCCGGCGATGCTGGGGATGGGCCTGATTGTGCTGGGCGTGGTGGTCATCCAGCTGTTTTCGAAAACCGCCGGGCATTGAGTGTTCACTTGAGCCTCCATTGAATCCAGGACTCGCCGCCTCGCTAAAGCGCGACAGCGCCTGCGGTGTGCATGGTGCGGGATGTATACTTGCGGCCTTGTTTTGAAATGAGGTCGCCCATGCCATCCGTTATTTCCACCGACGTCCTGATTGTCGGCGCCGGAGTTGCCGGCCTCTGGCTGAATGCGCGCCTACGCCGCCAGGGGTTTTCCACGGTGCTGGTGGAAAACGCCACATTAGGTGGCGGGCAAAGCGTGAAATCCCAGGGGATTATCCACGGCGGTGCCAAATATGCCCTGCACGGCGCCCTCACCGGCGCCTCCGAAGCCATTGCCGATATGCCGCGCCGCTGGCGTGAAGCCCTGGCCGGTGACGGCGAGCTGGACCTGTCCGGCGTGCGCGTGCTCTCGCAAGCCCATTACCTGTGGTCCCCTGGCACGATCGCCGGCAACCTCACCAGCTTTTTTGCCAGCAAGGCCGTGCGCGGCCGTGTCGATCAGGTCAAGGGCGACGACCTGCCGCCGGCCCTGCAAGACCGTGGCTTCAAGGGCAAGGTCTATCGCCTGGCCGAACTGGTGGTGGACGTACCCAGCGTGATCGAACGCCTGGCGCAACTGGCCGGTGACGGCTTGCTCGCCGGGCAGCGCATCGAACCACTGCGCGAAGGCGACACCCTGGTGGGCCTGAAGGTCGATGGCCGCGAAATCCGCGCCCAGCGCATCGTCCTGAGCGCCGGCGGCGGTACCGCCGAACTGCTCGCCGCCCTGGGCCTGAGCCAGCCGGCCATGCAGAAACGCCCGTTGCATATGATCATCGCCAAGGGCCCAGGCCTGAAGCCGCTGTACGCCCACTGCCTGGGCGGCGGTACCAAGCCGCGCATCACCGTCACCACGCACCCGGCTGCCGATGGCAATTGGGTGTGGTACCTGGGCGGCGACATTGCCGAGGCCGACGGCGTGGCACGCACACCCGAAGAACAGATAGCCACCGCCCGGAAAGAGCTGGCGCACCTGCTGCCCTGGATCGATATGAGCCAGACCCGCTGGGCGACGCTGCGGGTCGACCGCGCAGAACCCCTGCAATCGGGCCTGAGCCGGCCTGACAACGCCTTCGTCGCCGAAGAGGGCCGCCTGCTGGTGGGCTGGCCGACCAAGCTGGCGCTGGCGCCGGATTTCGCCGATCGCGTGATCAACAGCCTCGAACGCGACGGCATCCGCCCAAGCGCATCGGAGCCTTTGCCCGACCTGCCAAAACCCGCCATCGGCGTACCGGCCTGGGAGCAACTGTTGCCATGAGCCTGCCGACCCTGCACGACCTGCACCGCCCCTTGGGCAGCACCGGCCTGCTGGTGTCGCCGCTCGGCCTCGGCACCGTCAAGCTGGGCCGCGACCAGGGCGTGAAGTACCCCAGCGGTTTCACCATTCCCGATGACGACGAAGCACGGATGTTGCTGCGCCAGGCCCGCCAGCTGGGCATCAACCTGATCGATACCGCACCCGCCTACGGGCGCAGCGAAGAACGCCTGGGACCACTGCTGCGCGGCCAGCGCCAGGACTGGGTGATTGTCAGCAAGGTCGGCGAGGAGTTCGAAGCAGGCCTGTCCCGCCATGATTTCAGCGCTGCCCATACACGGATGTCGATCGAGCGCAGCTTGAAACGACTTGAAACGGATTTTATCGATCTGGTGCTGGTGCACTCCGATGGCAACGACCTGCACATCCTCAACGACTGTGAGGTGTACCCGACCCTCGCGCAGTTGAAACAAGAGGGCAAGATTCGCGGTTTCGGCTTCTCCGGCAAAACCGTCGAAGGTGGCGTGAGGGCTCTGGAACAAGGTGATTGCGCGATGGTCACCTACAATCTGAACGAACAGGCGGAAAAAGCCGTCATTGAGTATGCGGCGGCCCATGGCAAGGGCATCCTGGTCAAAAAGGCGCTGGCCAGCGGCCACGTCTGCCTGGAACCGGGAATGGATCCAATACACGCCAGTTTCATGCTGTTGTTTGCGCAAACGGGCGTCGCCAGTGCTATTGTCGGGACCATCAATCCGCTGCACCTGGCCCATAACGTGGCGACCGCTGCCAAGGTCATTCGTCAACTCTGATGCCGCCGACGCGGCCGACCCCGTCGCAAGAAGGAGCCGACATGCCGCGAACGCTCATAAGAAAAAACCCCAGCAACTTCAAGACACTGCCCCTGCACGTCGAAGCCACCCCCGAAGGCCTGAGCTACCAGAGCGTGGGTATGCCGCTCAACTTCGCCCAGACCCTGCAACGGCGCAAGCCGGTAGAGGTGCCGGATGCCGAACGCTTCGCCCTGGAACTGGCCAACCTCGGCGTATCGGTGCGCCTGACACTGCACTGGCAAAACAAGGATTACTGGGTGTTGGTGCGCCAGCGTCGCCAGGACCGTGGCGATGTGGTGCTCAAGCTGATCTCCGGCTACGTGCCCGCCCATGAACTGAACCTGCCGCTGCACACCGCCATCCAGGAGATTGCCGAGGAGTGCCTGCTGGAGACCCCGGAAGGCTGGCTCGGCGGGCGCTTCAACGACACCTGGTTGCCGGCCCCCTACTCCGCCGCGCTGCATTACCGCGAAGCCTTGCCGTTTCGCCTGAGCCCTTTGTCAGGGGCCGCACGCCCGGTACGTTGCGCAACCACCCAACTGATCGAGCGCCCGCGGGCCTATGTGCATGTGCCGACCGCGTCGCTGCAACTGATTTATGACTTGCGCCTGGAAGTGCCGAAGGAAGCCAAATCCCTGAGCCTGTTCCATGTGGATGAGCGGCTTGAAGGCGACCAACTGGTGGCACGCCTGGACCGCCAGCGCCCGGACCTGTACCTGATGCCATTGAAAGACGGCCAACCGCTCGCCGAGCTCTACACTGTCAAGAAAGACCAGCTCTACCCCGCCAGCACCCGCGGTCTGTACCTGGCGGAAAGCTTCGCCCAGCAGGAAGGCTGGCTGGTGCGCGACGAACGCATTCGCTGGAAGGATTGGCTGCGGCAGCAAGGCCTGGCGGAGCCTGAGAAAGAATCGAAATTGAAGCGCCTGACCGGCAAGGCGCGCCAGATGCTGCGCAAGATCGTGCCAAAGAAAAAAACCAGCCGATGAGGGCTGGTTTCTGCTGGATCAGCCCTTGAGCAACCGCGCCAGGCCAACCGTCAACGGGGTCGGCTCAGGCAGCTTGAAGCTGGCCAGCAAACGCTGGTTATTTGCCCGCGAATGCCGAATGTCTCCCGAGCGTGCCGGGCCGTAAGTCACGGCAGGCAACGTACCAATGGCCTCTTCCAGCGCCTGCAGCACCTGCTTGAGGGTAGTCGTGCGGTTCCAGCCGACGTTGATCGCCCCCAACGGCGCGTCCGGGGCTTCGATGGCCTGCACCAGCACGTCCACCAGGTCTTCCACGTACATGAAGTCGCGGGTCTGCTCGCCATCGCCGAACACGGCAATCGGCAGGCCTTGCTGAGCCCGTTCGCTGAAGATGCTGATCACGCCGGAGTACGGCGATGACGGATCCTGGCGCGGGCCGAAGATATTGAAGAAGCGGAAAATCACCGGTTCCAGGCCATGCTGGCGCCGGTAGAAGTCGAAGTAATGCTCGCCGGCCAACTTGTCCGAGGCATAGGGCGTCAACGGCGCCTTGGCGGTCTCTTCGTCAATGGAAGCACCTTCGCCGTTGTTGCCATACACCGCCGCGCTGGAAGCGAATACCACCCGCTTCACACCGGCTTTGCGCATGGCTTCGCAGACATTCAAGGTACCGACGAAATTGCTCTGGTGCGTGCTGACCGGGTCATCCACCGAAGCCTGCACGGAAGCGACCGCCGCCAGGTGCACCACCGCCGTCGCACCGACAGCGGCACGCGCCACCATTCCGGCATCGGCGACATCCCCCTCGAGCAGCTCGACGCGCGGGTTGTCCAGCGGCAGGTTGCTGCGTTTGCCCGTGGACAGGTTATCCAGCACTCGCACTGCGTAGCTCTTGGCAAGCAGCGCGTCGACCAGGTGCGAGCCAATGAAGCCCGCGCCACCGGTGATCAGGACCAACGGATCAGCCTTACTCATTGCTGCGGATCTTCTCGACAATGGCGGTGGTCGAGCTGTTCTCAACCAGGCCCAGCACTTTGACCTTGCCGCCGTAGGCGCTGACGATGTCGGCACCGACCACCTGGTCGACGGAGTAGTCGCCGCCCTTGACCAGCACGTCCGGCTTGACCTGGGCCAGCAGGTTTTCCGGGGTGGCTTCAGGGAAGCTGATCACCCAATCCACCGCGCCCAACCCGGCCAATACCGCCATGCGTCGGTCGACGCTGTTGATCGGACGGCCAGGGCCTTTCAGGCGGCTGACCGACGCGTCATCGTTGACCGCGACGATCAGCCGATCACCTTGGGCGCGAGCCTGCTCCAGGTAGGTCACATGGCCGGCGTGGAGGATGTCGAAACAGCCATTGGTGAACACAATGCTTTCGTTGTGGGCACGGGCATCGTCAATCGCCAGCAGCAATTGCTCGATGCTCAGCACACCACGTTCCGAACCTTCGGAGCGCTGGATCGCCCGGCGCAGTTCAGGCGCGCTGATCGCGGCCGTCCCCAGCTTGCCGACCACAATACCCGCCGCCAGGTTGGCCAGGGCCACGGCGTGGGGCAACTCTTCGCCGGCCGCAATGGAGGCCGCCAGGGTGGAAATCACGGTGTCACCGGCACCGGTGACGTCAAACACTTCACGGGCACGCGCCGGCAGGTGCATCGCCGGGTGACCGGGACGCAGCAGGGTCATGCCGTGCTCGCCACGGGTCACCAGCAAGGCGCCGAGGTCAAGGTCGGCCATGAGTGCCGCGCCTTTGCTCACCAGGTCGTGCTCATCGGCGCAACCGCCGACGATGGCTTCGAACTCGCTGAGGTTCGGTGTGATCAGGCTGGCACCTCGATAAATCGAGAAGTCCTTGCCCTTGGGATCGGCCAGTACCGGAATGTTCCGCGCCTTGGCGGCCTGGATCAGTTCCTGGTGGTTCTTCAGGGCGCCTTTGCCGTAGTCGGACAACACCAGCACCTTGATACCTTCAAGCAACGCGTCGACCTGGCCGCTGAGGGCCAGGGCGTCGGTGGCGAAGGGTTCTTCAAAATCGATACGCAGCAATTGCTGGTGACGGCTCATCACCCTCAGCTTGACGATGGTCGGCTGATGGGCAATGCGCTGGAACAGCGCGCGCACGCCGGCGCCGCGCAGGCTGTTGGCCAGGCTGTCGGCGGCTTCGTCGTCGCCGGTCACACCGACCAGGGAGGCCGGGGCGCCGAGGGCGGCAATATTGAGGGCAACGTTGGCAGCGCCACCTGGACGGTCTTCGATTTGCTCGACCTTGACTACCGGTACCGGCGCCTCAGGGGAAATCCGTGAGGTACCGCCATGCCAGTAACGGTCGAGCATGACATCGCCGACCACCAAGACAGGGGCTTGATCGAATCGCGGCATGGACAACTTCATGGAGCAACCCACATACAAAATGAACAGGGGCGCGATATTAGCACAGGGTGAGCGCCGCCTAGTTCGAGAGCTTTATCCGCGATGCATCAGGCACTGAAACTGATCACTTTTTAAACAGTGTCGCCAGGATGTGCTCCACGGCTTCGGCCAGCTCGACCTCATCGGTATTGATTTCGCAGTCGGCCGCAAGCGGTGCCTCATAGGGGCTGTCCAACCCGGTGAAGGCCTTGATGCGCCCCTCCAGTGCGGCGCGGTACAAGCCCTTGGGATCGCGCCGGGCACATACGTCAAAGGGCGTGCTGACATAAATCTCAAAGAACTGCTCCGGCCCGAACAGCGCCCTGGCGCTCGCGCGATCGACGCTGAACGGCGAGATCGCCGACACAATGACAATCAAGCCGGCGTCCACCATCAGGCGCGCCACTTCGCCGATACGCCGGATATTTTCCTTGCGCGCCGCATCGCTCATGCCCAGGTCATTGCACAGCCCCGCGCGCAAGTTATCGCCATCGAGCACGAAGGTGTGCCGTCCCTGCTCATTGAGTTGCACCTCCAGGGCATTGGCCAGGGTCGACTTGCCGGACCCGGACAGCCCCGTCAGCCATACGCAGCAGGGCTGCTGATGCTTGAGCGCCGCCCGTGCGGCCACGGACAGCGATAGGGAAAAGGGACGGATGGCAGCGCAACCGCCGGTCAGCAACTGGCTATTCATAACCCAACACCTCGTAGTCACGTTGATAGGCACGCCTGACCAATCGGCGCGTTCGCGAGGAGCAAAAGTCCCTGACCGCCTCGTGGCGACGCCCCAGTGAAACATTCAGATGCGGCAGGGATGAGTCCACCCCGAGGCGTTCGCACAGGTGCAGGAAGTCCTCCTGCAAAGACTCCTGGCGCCCGAGAAAGTCCATGGCCATCTGGCCCATATGGTCGACCAGGAAGTCGGTCTGGGGAGCGAAGTGCAATTGGCGTCGCAGGTTATCCGGGTGCAGCCAGCCGGCAACGAAATGGTCGAAGTCACGGTAGCTGGAAACCAGCGCCTGGGCTTGCAGGTCGCGAGGGCCCATGGCGTTGCCGCGCAAATAGGTGTAGGCCGAGTAGGCACGCTCCAGCGGGTCGCGTACGAAGGCAAATTTGAAGCTGCGCTCGCAGTGCTGGGGAAATTGCTGCTCATACCAGTAATACGGCAGATGCCCCGGCCAGCGCCCCTCGAGAAGTGCCGAGCACAGGCTGCTACCGGCGCATTTGGGCACATGGATAAACACGCACTGGTGTCGTTCGAAAGCCGGGTTAAGCGTCGCTACCCCAGACAGGGATTTGTTCACCGCCTGGCGATCCACCACCGACAAACGCCCCAGCAGAAACACCCTCTGGTGCTTGGGAAGCAGCTTCCACAGTAGACGTTGCAGCATTCCAATACCCACGCAAGAAGGTTAGCCCTCTCGTTCGTCATTCGAATCGAGAAGGCCAACATAACAAACGACAAGCGCTGGATTATTTGGCTTTGGTCAAGCCCTGTAACGGGCCCGATACAAACACCGGGGCGCATTGCGCGCCCCGGCTGGTCAGGTGATGTTTGCCGTCGCCGGCTCGTCCAGCCCCATGGCGTGCAGGCGCGAGTAATAGCCGCCCATGGCCAGCAGTTCGAGATGTGTCCCGCGCTCGACAATTTCGCCGTGGTCCATCACCAGAATCAGGTCGGCTTTCTCGATGGTGGACAACCGGTGCGCAATCACCAGGGTGGTGCGACCTTTCATGACCTTGTCCAGTGCAGCCTGGATATGCCGCTCGGACTCGGTATCCAGGGCCGAAGTGGCCTCATCGAGGATCAGCAGCGGGGCATTTTTCAGCAGGGCCCGGGCGATCGCCAGGCGCTGACGTTGACCACCGGAAAGCAGCACGCCATTTTCACCGACTTCGGTGTCCAGGCCTTTTGGCAGCTCGGAGATGAAGTCCATGGCGTAGGCGTCGGCGGCGGCTTTCTCGATGTCGGCACGGGGTGCATCGGCCAGGTCGCCGTAGGCGATGTTGTTGGCCACGGTGTCGTTGAACAAGGTCACATGCTGGGTCACCTGGGCCACGTGACGACGCAGGTTACGCAGGCGATAGTCTTCGATCTCGACCTCGTCCAGCAGGATTTCCCCGGTTTCGTGATGGTAGAAACGCGGGATCAGGCTGGCCAGGGTCGACTTGCCGCTGCCCGAGCGGCCGACCAGGGCGATCATCTGCCCAGGGGCTGCGCTGAAGCTGATGTTCTTGAGCACCTCACGCTCCGTACCCGGGTAGGTGAAGCTCAGGTTGCGCACGTCCAGGCGACCGCTGACGCGATCACGCTCCACAGTGCCGCTGTCGACTTCGGGCTCTTCATCCAGTTGTTCGAAGATGCTCTCGGCACCGGCCACGCCTTTCTGGATCGTCGAGCTGACTTCCGACAGCTGGCGAATCGGCTTGGGCAGCAGGCCCGCCGCAGTAATGTAGGCCACCAGGTCACCCGCCGTGGCTTCACCGCGCAACAGCAGCACCAGGAACATCAACGCGGCCATGGCCGTGTAGATCACCAGTTGCAGCATCGGCGTATAGACCGCACCGGTCTTGTTCATGCGCAGTTGCTTGTCGGTATTGCCCTGGCTGGCGGCGGCAAAGCGACGCTCCTCGTAGCTTTCGCCACCGAAGCTGCGCACCACCCGGTAACCCTGAATGGTTTCCGAAGCGACGTGCGTCACATCGCCCATTGCCACCTGGATCTTCTTGCTCTGCTTGCGGAATTTCTTGCTGGTGCTGCCGACCATGATCGCGATCAGCGGCAGGATCGCCAGCATCACGAGGGTCAGCTTCCAGTTCATCCACAGCAGGTAGCCGAACAGGAACACCACCGTCAGGCCTTCGCGGATCACCACCTTGATTGCATCGGTGGCCGCACCGGTGACCATGGTCACGTTGAAGGTGATACGGGAAATCAGGTGCCCGGAGTTGTGGGTATCGAAATAGCGGTTCGGCAACACCAGCAGCTTGTTGAACAACTGGACCCGCAGGTCATGCACCAGCCCCAGGGAAACCTTGGCCAGGTAGTAGTTGCCCAGGAACGACCCCAGCCCCTGCCACGCGGCGATCAGGATGATCAGCAGCGGCACGGCCATCAGCAACTTCAGGTCCTTGAACAACGGGATCTTGGGCAGGAACACCACATCGGGGTTGCTCAAGCCATCGACGAAGTACTTGAGAATCCCGGCGAGCATTGGCTGGGTCGAAGCGAAGATCACGAAGCCCACGATACTCAGCAGGAACATGCCGAGGTACGGTTTCACATAGCCCAGCAGCCGGAAATAGATTTTCAGGCTGGATTCCTGGTCCGCTTTGGGCGGTGCGTCACTCATGTGTCGAGCTCACTGATTGGGTAGGACGCGAACTTTATCACACGCGTCGGGTTTGGCCCGAGCCCAGACCAAAACACTGGCCAGGGCAATCGGCAGCCAGGAGATAAACCACTCGGCCCGCGGCGTGCCGGTCAGGCTGGCGGCATCGAATTGCATGGCCAGGAACGAAAACACCCACATGCCGATGATGCCCTTGCCATAGAGCGTGTCGCGGGCCTTCCAGGCCTGCCACAGCACACCGAACCACAGGCCGCACCACAGCAGCAGGCCGGGCAGGCCCAACTCGATGCTCACGTGGGTGAACAGGTTGTGGGAGTGATCGAAAAAGAGGTTGTCGGCAAATACCTTGTAGTCCCCGCCCAGCCCCAGGCCGGTCCACGGGCGCTCGCTGATCATCTGCACGGCGGCCATGAAGATCTGCGGGCGGTAAGACACACCCCGGGCCAGCACCAGGGACTGCATGGCGAAGAACACCGCCAGCGCCGCGATGACCGCACCAATGGCAATCACCGTGCTACGGCGGTCACGGCACCAGGCCGGCATTGCCACGACAGTCAGCAACAACGCCAGTGCGGCGCCGCGGCTTTGACTCAGCACCACGAACAACCCAAGCAACGCGATGGACACTGCCCATGCCACCTGCATCCAGCGACCGCGCGGCAGCCAGTGCAGCAACCACACGGCGGCCAGGCCGATCACATAGGCACCCAGGATGGGATGGCTCAACTGACCCAGGCCTTCGAGACGCGCATACCAGTCGTTATGCTCAAAGCCATAGAATTTGATGATCGCCAGGAGCGACGACAGGGCCAGGCCGAAACCACCCCATTGCATCACGCGGATCACCTGCTCGGTCCGACCACAGGCGAGTACCGGGAAAAACAGCAGGAACACGCCGATGTACAGCAGACGCTTGGCTTCGCGCGAAGGGTCCTCGGCATTGGTCCACGTCAGGCTGATCGCCCCCCAAGCTGCCAGCAACCCGACCATCACGCAGAGCCAGCGCTGCTCGCGCCAGACCTCCATGAGACGCTCACGGGCCGACCAGGCAAACACCATCGCCGGCAACCACAGGAACAGCGTCAAACCCTGTTGATAAATCTTATTGGTCGGGGCAAAAGCAATCGCCAGCAAAAACCAAAGTAACCCGAAAATCATCCATACCTGCGCCCAACGACTTGCTTGCATCACCCGCTCCTGAATACGTTCAACCCGCCAACCCGGCATGGTTAAAACCCAAAACTTTCGGCATTATTACCGATCACTGTGCCCGCGACTCCCACAAGGCTTTCCGACGATGCAATGTTCAAGGCTTTCCCAAGCCGATTTAACCGCGATGATTGAAGGTGCCAGAATCCTGGAACAGGACAGCTACGGGCCCAAAGTCTACCTGCTGACCGACGGGAACATCCTCAAGCTGTTTCGCCGCAAGCGCCTGCTGTCGTCCGCGCTGTTCCGCCCGTACTCCAAGCGTTTCATCGACAACGTGGCGCAGTTGCAACAACGAGGCATCCCGACCCTGACCGTGCTCGCGTTCTTTCAACTGACGGCGCCCGGCATGACCGCCGTACTCTACCGCCCCTTGCCGGGCGAAACGCTGCGCCAGATTTCCAACCGTGAAGGCTTTGACTGGCACACCAACCTCGACCCGCTGGTGGCCCTTATTCGCCGCCTGCATGGCGCGGGCATCTACTTCCGTTCGTTGCACCTGGGCAATATTGTCGTGACACCGGACAATGAAATGGGCCTGATCGACGTGGCCGACATGCGCTTCCTGCGCGCGCCCCTGAACCCGGAACTGGCAAGGCGCAACCTGCAACACTTCGCCCGCTATATTGCGCGCGAGAAGCTGAACGAACACTTTCCAATGCAAGCACTGGAGCAAGCACTGCTAGCGGCATGAGAACAGCCGCCGGGTGGTTTCAGTGAAATCGTTCCAGGCCTGCTCCGGCGCCAACGCCCGCGATTGAGCCTCGACAACCTGCACGCCGGAACTCACGAACGCGCGTGCCAGGAGTTGCCCCCAGGACGTGGCGCTGTCTACGGGCGCGTACCAGCCGGCATCACCCAGTTGTTCGCGGAACACTGCCAGTTCGCTGGTCAGTACAGGCACGCCGGCCATCACCGCCTCTTGCAGGATCAACCCCAGGCCCTCTTCCGTCGACGGAATGGCGACCCAGTCAAACGCCCGATAAAGGGTCGCCGCCTCAGGAATATGCCCCGGCAGGTACACCTTGTCGCGCAAGCCAAGCGCCTCGATACGCGCCTCAAGCCTGGGCCTCGCCGGCCCCTCGCCGATGATCACCAGGCGCGCATCCGGCCGATCGGCCGTCGCACTGGCAAAGGCCTCCAGCAAACAGCCGAACCCCTTGCCGTCGACCAGTCGACCTACCGCCCCCACTGCCGGCGAGCCATCCAACGGCAGCCCCAGGCGGGATCGCGCCGGCTCACGGGCAAGCGCGGCGGCACGAAACACCGCAGGATCGAAGGCACTGCGCAGCACCGCCACGGGCCTTTGCAGGTAACGCTCAAGGGAACCGGCGAGGGTTTGCGACACGGCCGCCAGCGTCAGTTGCGACGCCGGGAGTTGCTCGAAGAGTTTGCGATCAGCTTTGCGCAAGCGCGTGACACCATGAAAAATCACCACGGCCCGCACCTGCGGCAGGTGCTTGAGCACCGGTAAAAGCACCCGCGCGACACCGATGCCATCCAGCAGTACAACCTGCACATCCTCAGGCAGGGCCTTCTGGAAGCGCGCACGCATCCACGGCATCAGCCACTTCCACAGGTGCCGCCCCTTGAGCCTGGCGGATGAGAGGTTCCACTCGACGGCCTGCTCTACCAGGCCATCGCTGCCGGCGGCGCTGCCCTGAAGCAACCAGGTGTGCACCGGTACATCGCTGTCGGCCTGGGCCAGTATTTGCTGATGAACCTTCTGCACCGAAGCGAATGCAGAGCCACCAGCCCACATGATGTTGAGAATACTCATCGAAAAAACCTTATGCGGCGTTGGTGTGGCTCGTCGTATTTACTGGCGGATCAACCAACCGATGCCGACCCCCAGGATCAGCATGAGCACCAGCTTGACCCGCTCTCGCCGCTTGCGCCGCGCCTTGGTCAAGCGCTCTTCCGCCGTCGCCACATGCAAACCGAAACCGGTGTGCAAGACCGCATCGCCCTCCAGGGTGACGGCGCCCAGGTTCAGCTGCGCGTAACGCCTGGAAAGCCCTTTCTCACCCTCGAACCCGGCATAGGGCGCACATAACCGGTATTCCTTGATACGTCGCAGCCCCGGGTTCAGCGAGAACCCTTGCCACTCAGGCTTATCGGACAGCAAGGAATAACAAGGTACCCCGCCAATCACCTCGCGCGGCCCCAGATGAATATAGGGGCTGTGCACCTGCAAGTCGTAAACGTAATTGCGCAACCAGACTTGGAGAATATCGGGACGCTGCTCCAGCACGGTCTTCGAATCCTCGACAAACCCGGGTCGATAAAACGCCCAGTCATCTTCGCAATGGAATATGTACGGGGTCTTGACCGACCCGTAGGCCAAGTCGATGGATGCCAATTGCCCCAGCTTCGGGCGGTTGATCAGGAACGTGCAATGGCCGAGCCAATGCTCGGGAATCGCCAGGCGTACCGCGTCATCGCCAGAGTCTTCGGTAATGAAGACTTCGCGGATGGCCGCTGTATTGAACAGATCGAAGCTCGCGAGCGTGCGCTTCAGCAAATCGAAGCGACCACAACTGGTCACGACGAGCGTTATATCGCTTTGAGCGGAGAATTGCATTCAAGCCTCGATAATATCATAAGGCCACCAAGCGCGGCCACCTGGCAGATATCAAACGCCTAGTTTCAAGCGCAGCGTTTCCAGCAAACTCAACGGTGCCCGGGGCCGCAGCGGCGGCTTCAGCGCCTCGACAATGCGCTGGCCGATGCGCGCAAAGCTGAACTGGCTGACCGCGAGGTCCTGCCCGTTGCGCGCAATCTCGGCCGCCAGTTGAGGATTGGATCGCAATGCAGCGAGTTTTTCCTGCAACTGGGGAATGTCTTTGTAGAACACCACATTGACCATGTCCTTGAAGCCAAGGGCCTGGTTTTCCGCGGCGCCCTGGTCAAACGCCAGCAGCACACAACCACAGGCCATGGCTTCGAAGTTCTTGATCATATACTCGCCCATGCCCACGTCGGCACTGACGAAAAAACGAATCCGGTTGAGGGTTGCGCAATATTCCTCACCGGATTTGGTGCGCGTAACCACCAAAGGTTCAACGCGGGCCAATTCATCGAGCAATGCCTTGCGACCACTGTAGGCCACGCTGTTGGTGCTGCCGACAAATGCCAGCTCAATGTCGCGTTCCAACCCCTGGGCCTGCAACAGCGCCTGATCGTAGCCCTTGGGCACGAACACCGCATCGAAGCCTTCGGCGCGCAGGCGCTCGGTCACCATATGCCCCGAACTGATGACCCGCACCCACGGCAACCGACGGTAATGGGCACTGAACTTGCCCGTGTACTTGCAGGGAATGTAGTTCTGGTAGGCATCGTGTTCGAGGATCACCAAGTTCGGGATCGTACGGATAAAGCCGGCCTGGCGAATCTCCTGCTTGAACCGCAGGAAGAACACGACGCGGTCATAACGGCTCACGTCGACTTCACGCTTGAAGTAACCGCGCAGGTTGCGCTGCTCAGCACTGCTCAGCCAGCGGGTATCACACTCGCAGTGCTCGGCAATGCCTTCGTACAGGCGATCCAGAATCGCGCGCTGTTCTTTCTGTACCAGAAACAAAACTTTCATGACCTTCCCTTTCACAACTGCCGTCACAAACGCCAGAACAACTCATGCCGTCGTACGGCCTTGCGGAAAAACTCGTTCTCACCATAAGGCGACCGCGTCCGCCCCGCCAAGACCCGCTGCAGCCAGCGCCGCACACGACGCTTGAACGGCGGGGCGGGTTGCAGGTCATGCATCATGCCCAGCGCCATGGCCTTGTCGCGCTGCCGGGCCGGCGACAGCGACAGGCTGCATGGCCACAGTTCCAGCGCGTCATCGAACAGCGGCGGCAAGGCAATACCGGTGCCCGCGTCGCCCATGGGCCAGCGGTCGTTGTCATGCAGGTGGTTGGCGTAGCCGAGCACGGTGGTCGGCTGCCATTCCAAGCCTTGCAGGGCCTCGATCACCGCTTGCTGCGCACAGATATGGTCTGGATGGGGATCCAGGATCGGATGGGGCAACACGATCACTTCAGGGCGTGCCGTCAACAACACTTGGCGCAGGTCGGCCAGCAGATTGTTCCAGGTCGGCAGGCCATCGGCATCCGCCGGCAACGGGAAAGGGTTGAATTGGCGGAACAGGCGGGTATCCGACAGGTCGGCCTCGCGCGAAGCGATCGGCTGATCAGGCGCAGCGCGCATCGCCGGCAGTTGCAGGCAGAAGTAACCCAGCTGCACGCAGTGTGCCTGTGGCACACCGGCCCAAAGCGGCACGGCTATGCTGTCCCAGGCGCGCAAACGCCCTTTGGTCCGCGCGGCCTCGACCGGATCCAGGCCCATGCGTTGATAGTGCTCGGCTTCGATTTCACCGGCGGTGAGGGTCACGATCCACGGCTTCTCGGCCTGGCTGTAAAGACCGAAGGCAGCCAATTCGGCATCGTCGGCATGAGGCGCGATAACCATGACCCGCTGCGCCGAATAATCCGGCGTGCCCCAGGCCCACAGCCGAGGAGCGCCCTGCACAGTACAAAAACGCCCGCGCAAGCGCAGCTCACCGGACATCAGGGCCGGCGCCCAGCCACTGAGGTTCAGGTAGCGAACGCCATTCACCCCGCGCTCGAAGGCCTGTCGGTCAGTGCTCTCGCCGCCCAGAATCTCAATGGCCGGATCCAGGAAACGTCCCAACCAACCACTCTTGACCTTGATAGCCAATACCAGGGTCGCCTCGGCTTGCAGCAGCGAATCCACCCGCAGCCGGTCACCGTCGAAGCGAACCCCAGCCACCTCGGCATCCGTCGAAAACCGGTATCGGTAGTCTTCGTTGGGCGCATAAAACAGATGGTCGGCAAACCATGCCTCGTGGGCGACCCAGGCCAGCACACCGAGCACCAACGGCAGCCACCACGCCACCCAGATACCGATCACCACCAGCAGCAGCAAGCCGATCAGCAAACCGACCCGTTTGTTGCGCCGATGGCGCTTGAGCAATTGCTGTTTGCGGCTCATACGGTCAGCACCGGCACAGGGTTGCACCAACGGTCCTTGTACTCGCGGTCAGCACGCCCAAAGGAGAAACGCAGCGGCTTGCCCACTTCACGGGCCTGTTCCCAGGCGCCCTGGGTGTTGAGGAAGCTCAGGACACTGCCCGGGCTGAACGCACGGGTTTCAGGGTCGACACCACCGTTGACGTACTCCACGCTGATCCACTCCGGCGACTCGACCCGGTACACCAACTGGACAGCGATGGGCGCATCATTGAGGAAGATCACCGAACCGATCAGCCATTCGCGCAGCAACTCGATCACCTCGGCCATGCGCTCGGCGCCGGTGGCGACAAAGCCCCAGCGGCGCAGGAACAGATCGCAGTAGATCGCGGCCAACTCCCCACTGGAAAACTCGCTCACCGGTCGCACCACCCCACCGGCCTCTTCCAGCAAGCGCAGTTCGCGACGCTGGTTGTAGCGAAACTTCTTCGACAGTTCTTCCGGGGTGCGGGCCATGGCCAACTGTTCGGCCTGGGGCTTGAGGCCGCTGAAACGGCCTTCATTCAGGGCCGACAAATAGCGTGCACGGTGCCGCAAGGGCGCCTGGGCTGCAGGCGCGGCGGGCAGGATCAACTCGGCGTTGCCCAGGTCGAACAGGCCTTTTTTGCCGCGCTGCTTGAGCACATCCTTGGACAAGGCCAGGTCGCGCCCCCAGGTCGCGATGCAGGCCTGAAGCTCGCCACCCTGCTCCCAGGCCAGGTAACGCACCGGGATGTCGGCCAGCCCGGCCAGACGTTCGATCACTTGCGGGTGGGTCGCGACACTGCCGCCAAAACGTTGCCAGGCATCGCTGTAGACCGGCGCGTCGACGACGGACCAGCCACGCTCGCGCCAGCCTTGGAATCGATTGAGCATCAAGCCCCCGCGGTCAGTTCAATAACGTGCGGCAATTGCCAGAAGGTATCGCGTACCGCCTGATCCGAGAAACGCTCGCGCAGGCGCACCAGCATCATCTCGGCGCACTGCCGTTGCTGGTGTTGGTCCATCGCTGCCAGGTGCCGCAGCCCCTGGGCAAGGTGTCCGGCATCGCCGAAGGGAAACAGGATACCCACGCCTTCGACCACTTCCTTCGCGCCGCCACAGGCCGTGGCCAGCAACGGGACGCCGGCCGCCATGGCTTCCAGCAGCACCATGCCAAAGGGTTCATGGTCGGAGCTCAGGGCAAACACATCGAAAGCACGGAAATAGCGGCGCGCCTCCGGCACCTGGCCGAGGAACAACACCTTGTCGGCAATGCCCAGCTCCAGTGCGAGGGCCTTGAGGTCCTGCTCCAGGCGCCCGCTGCCGAGGATGGCCAGGCGGCTGTCGGCCGGCAAGTGCGCCAGCGCCTGGGCAAAGCCCTTGAGCAATGTGGCCTGGTCCTTGTCCGGGTGCAGGCGACCGACATTGCCGACCACCCATTCGTCCGGCGACAACCCCAACGCGTCACGCGCCTCATGTGCAGGCACCTGGGTGGCCTGCAAGGCGTCGACGTCGATGCGGTTGTACAACGTCTGGATGCGCGCCGCCGGCCAGGTCGGCAGGCAGCGGCGCATATCGTCACGCACCGCGTCGGAAACCCCCAGCAGGCTGAGGCGCTTGCGGAAGATCCCGGCAAACAGCCTGCGACTGCGACGCTGGTAGTCACCAAAGGCGTGATGCACGCCAATCACCGGCAGCCGCGTGCCGAGCAAGGCGATGTAGATCGGCTTGAAACGGTGCGCGATACAAAAACTGAAGTTGCGCGATGCGGCGATCTTGCGCAATTCACGGATTGCACCCAGCTTCAGGCCACGAATGGCCTTGGAGCTGAATTCCATGAACAACACTTCATCGGACGCGCAACCGGCGGCCACGTGCGGGTCGGCGACCCCGGTGAGAAACACCGTGGTCACCTTGTAGCCGGAGCCTGCGAACAGGCTGGCGTACTGCCGCGCGCAGTCCAGGAACGGCCCGTCATAGCCATGGCAGAACTGCAGGACGTGGCGTTCAGCCGAGCGCGTCATAAGGGTCCACGCCGTCCTTGACGACCAGGATGTCTTCCATGATCAGGTACTGCAGGTCGGAGCCGAAGAACATGTTCAGCGCGTCGGTCGGCGAGCAGATCATCGCTTCGCCACGACGGTTGAGCGAGGTGTTCAGGGACACGCCGTTGCCGGTCAGTACTTCCAGCTCTTTCATCATGTCGTAGTAGCGCGGGTTGTATTCGCGCTTGAGCACCTGGGCGCGGGAGGTACCGTCTTCATGCACCACTTCCGGCACGCGGGTCTTCCACTCTTCCGACACTTCAAAGGTGAAGGTCATGAACGGCGCCGGGTGGTCGACCTTGATCATCTGGGGCGCTACGGTGTCGAGCATCGACGGGCAGAAAGGCCTCCAGCGCTCGCGGAACTTGATCTGGTGGTTGATGCGGTCTGCCACGCCGGTCGCACTTGGGCAACCGATGATCGAACGACCGCCCAGGGCGCGCGGGCCAAACTCCATGCGGCCCTGGAACCAGGCCACCGGGTTGCCGTCGACCATGATCTTGGCGATGCGCTTGGGCATGTTCTCGATCCTGCGCCAGTTCGGCTTGCTCTCGTGCTTGGCGCAGGCGGCGATCACGTCTTCGTTGCTGTAGGACGGGCCGAGGTAGACGTGTTCCATCTTCTCCACCGGTACACCACGGGCATGGGACACGTACGCGGCGGCACCGACAGCAGTGCCGGCATCGCCGGACGCCGGTTGCACGAACAGCTCTTTCACGTCGTCACGGGCAATGATCTTCTGGTTCAGCTTGACGTTCAGCGCGCAGCCGCCGGCGAAGGCCAGCTTGCCGGTGTCCTTGAGGATGTCGCCCAGGTAATGGTCGATCATCTGCAAGGCCAGCTTTTCAAACAGCGCCTGCATGCTGGCGGCGTAGTGGATGTACGGCTCGTCGGCGATATCGCCTTCGCGCTTGGGGCCCAGCCACTCGATCAGTTTCGGCGAGAAGTAGAAGCCCTTGCCCTTCTCTTTATAACGGCGCAGGCCGATGACGTTGGCGTAGTCGGTGTTGATCACCAACTCGCCGTTTTCAAACGAGGCCAGGCGCGAGAAGTCGTACTTGCTGGCATCGCCGTACGGCGCCATGCCCATGACCTTGAACTCGCCGTCGAGCATCTCGAAACCGAGGAACTCGGTGATCGCGCCGTACAGGCCGCCGAGGGAGTCCGGATCGTAGAATTCCTTGATCTTGTGGATCTTGCCGTTCTCGCCGTAGCCGAAGAACGTGGTGGCGTACTCACCCTTGCCGTCGATGCCGAGGATCGCGGTCTTCTCCTGGAAGCCGGAGCAGTGGTAGGCGCTGGACGCGTGGGCCAGGTGGTGTTCAACCGGTTCGATCTTGATTTTCTTCGGATCGAAACCCAGTTGCTCCAGGCACCAGACGATCTTGTTGCGATAGCGCTTGTAGCGACGGTTGCCCATCAGGATCGCGTCAAGGGCGCGGTCCGGGGCGTACCAGTAACGCTTGGCGTAGTGCCAGCGCGCTTCGCCGAACAGGCTGATCGGGGCGAACGGGATCGCCACCACATCAACGTCGGAAGGCTTGATGCCGGCCTGTTCCAGGCAGAACTTCGCCGACTCGTAGGGCATGCGGTTCTTTGCATGTTTGTCGCGTACGAAGCGCTCTTCTTCGGCGGCCGCGATCAGCTTGCCGTCGATATACAAGGCTGCGGAAGGATCATGGCTAAGGGCGCCGGACAGGCCAAGAATCGTCAATGCCACAGGGGTCTAGCCTCTTTTAGTCTGCATGCAGGCGGGTTGCGCCTGAAAAAAGTGTGCTTCCCGCCTGGGCAGGAAACAGCTAAAGGGCGGGATTATAGCTCAAAAGCAGTGGGAAGCTGTTAGCGGCAAGCGGCAAGAGTCGCCGGCACCATCGCCGTGCGCACAGTGCGAGTGCGCTGATGGGTCGCGTAGCCGAATTCCTGAATGATAAAAATCGTCCCAGTCACTAAACTCGCGCCCTTTTGCGCGTTTACACCCTAAGCGCCACGGATTCCGACTGACTCATGACCCCCCTCGCTCGCTTCAACCTGTTGTTGCCCGGCCTGCTCGCCCTGTGCGGCGTCGCCCAGGCTGATGACTCCGCGCTGATCCTCGACCCCAGCGTCGTCACCGGCTCGCGCAGCGCCAGCCCGACCTTCGACCTGCCCTACTCCGTGGACGGCATCAGCCGCGAGCAGATCAGCGACGGCCAATTGGGCATCAACGCCTCCGAAGCCCTGTCCCGCGTGCCCGGCCTGGTGGTGCAGAACCGCCAGAACTATGCCCAGGACCTGCAGATTTCCTCCCGCGGCTTCGGCGCCCGTTCGGCCTTCGGTGTACGCGGCATCAAGCTGATCGCCGACGGCATCCCCGCCAGCACCCCGGATGGCCAGGGCCAGGCCGCCACGTTCAACCTCGACACCGCCGAGCGTATCGAAGTGCTACGCGGCCCGGCCGCTACCCTGTATGGCAGCAATGCCGGCGGCGTGATCCAGATGTTTTCCCGCGATGGCGAAGGCCCGCCGCGCATCGGCGCCGAAACCCTGGTGGGCAGCGACGGCCTGAACAAAAACCACCTGAGCGCCGAAGGCGCGGCGAACGGCGCAGGCTTCGTACTCGACGCCTCGCGCATGGACACCAACGGCTACCGCGACCACAGCAGCGCCCGTCGCGACCAAACCTTCGCCAAGCTCAATGTCCAGCCGGATGACGACAGCAAGCTGGCGCTGATCTACAGCAGCCTGGAGCAGAACGGTACCCAGGATCCACTGGGGCAAACCTGGGACGCCTACAAGGCCGACCCGCGTTCGGTGAGCAGCAATGCGCTGACGTACAACACGCGCAAAAGTATCGATCATCAGCAATTGGGCATGAATTATGAGCGGTATTTCGGTGGTGCGACGCTGCAGGTGAACGGGTATACCGGGCGGCGGAGTGTGATTCAGTATCTGTCGATCCCGGACAGGTTCGGCAGTGGCGCCGCCAACCCGGCTAACGCTCGCGGCGGTGTGGTAGCTTTCGACCGCAAGTTCTATGGCGGCTCCCTCCATTGGCTGCAACCCATCACCAGCGCACCCGGCGACCTGACCCTGATCACCGGCCTCGACTACGACCGCAGCCAGGATGATCGCCAAGGTTATTCCAACACCGTCAATGGGGTGCATGGTGTCAAAGGGGCCTTGGGCCGCGATGAAATCGACACCGCCACCAGCCTCGACCCGTTCGTGCAAGCCAACTGGCTGCTGGGTGACTGGACCCTGCAAGCCGGCCTGCGCCACAGCACCATGGAAATGGACGTAGACGATCACTTCCTCAGCGACGGCAACGACAGCGGCAGCAAGACCTACCAGAAGAACACGCCGTCGGTCAGCGTCATGTACGCCTTCACACCTGACTTGCACGGTTATGTAAGCGCGGGCAAAGGTTTCGAAACCCCAACCCAGGCCGAGTCCGCGTATTCCAGCACGGCGAACGGCTTCAACTTTGCGCTCAAGCCATCGGTCAGCAAACAGTATGAAGTTGGCCTGAAAGCTCGCATTGGCCAGGACACCCGCGTGAATGCGGCCCTCTTTCAGATCACCACCGAGGACGAACTGGTAGTGCAGCAATCCAGCGGAGGGCGCACCACTTACCAAAACGCCGGCCGCACCCTGCGTCGCGGCTTCGAACTGGGCATCGAAAGCCAACTCGCCGAACACTGGAGCACCAACCTCGCGTACACGCGCCTGCAAGCTACCTACGACAGCGACTTCACCAGTGGCACAACTCCCGTGGACAAAGGCAACTACCTTCCCGGCGTGCCGCAAACCACGCTGTTCGCCGAGCTGAACTGGAAACCCCGGGACTGGGTCAGTACCGCTGTCGAAGGCCTGTACCGCAGCAAGGTCTACGTCGAAGACACCAACAACCAACACGCCGCGCCGGGCTACAGCGTGTTCAACTGGCGCGCACGGTTCGAGCAGAAGGTCGAACACTGGACCTTCCACCAGACCCTGCGCCTGGACAACCTGCTGGACCGCCAGTACGTCGGCTCGGTGATCGTCGGCGACGGCAATGGCCGCTACTACGAAGCGGCGCCTGGGCGCTCCTGGTATGCCGGGGCGGGTGCCGAGTATCAATTCTGAACGCGCCACACCTTCAATGTGGGAGGCCCCGCACTGTCGCGCAGCAAACCGGCCCCCTGTGGCGAGCGGGCTTGTCCCGCGTTGGGCTGCGCAGCAGCCCCAAAACCGGGTACAGAGGAGTACCTGATACCCCGCATTCGTCTTCATCAGGGGGCGCTTCGCACCCCAACGCGGGACAAGCCCGCTCGCCACAGGAATGCGGTCGCCTGAAATTGTTTATGCAATAAAGGGGAGTTTGCTCATGCCCCCCAAGCGGCGGATGGAGTCCAGCTTTCGGGGTGCAACACTAGACGCGCTCCAGCATCCGCCGGCTGGCGAAACTGAAGCTCAGCACGATAAAGATCAGCACCCCGGTCGCCACCTGCTGCCAGTAGAAATTCCAGCCGATCAGCAGCAGCCCGTTGGCGATCACGTTGATAAACAGCACTCCGAGCAGGGTCCCCGGAACATTCGCCCGTCCCTGTCGACTCAAGGTGGCGCCGATAAACACCGCGCCAATCGCGTTGAGCAAAAACGCGTTCCCGGACAGCGGCACATAGGCGCTGACTGTCGAGCTGAGCAACACACCGGCCACCCCACAGGCCAGGGCGGTAGCCAGGGCCACGACGGTGACGATGCGCCGCACCGACAACCCCGAGTAATACGCCAGCAGCGGCTGGGTGCCCTGGGCCAGCAACTCACGGCCCAGGCGTCCGCGCGCCAGGGCCAGGCCGTAGAACAGCGCCAGCCCCACTACCACCAGCAGCGGTGTCAGCCCAGTGAGCTCAGGCTTCAAGCCTTGGCTGATATAGATCGGCTGGCCGCCGTCCGAGAGCAGTTGCTGGGCGCTGGTGCCGATAAACAGGGTGCCCAGGGTGGCCAGGAACGGACTGATGCGCAGCCCGGCAATCAGGCCGGCGTTGACCAGCCCCACCAGCAGCGCCGCCGCCAGCGCGCCCGTGGCCGCCACCGCCCAGCCATGGCCGCCATTGAGCAGCACCACAAAGCTGAAACTGGCAAAGTCCAGCGCCGTGCCCACCGACAGGTCGATGCCACCGGCCGCCACCGCGTAGGTCATGCCGATAGCGACAATCGCCAGCAGCACGAAGTTGTTCAGCACCAGGCTTTGCAGGTTGCCTGCACTGAGGAAGCCCGGCGCTTGCAGCGCAAACACCACGACAATCAGGGTGAATACCAGTGGCAATGTCAGCGGCAATACGGCGCGTGCGTTCATGCCGTCGCCCCTCGGTTCACTGCACTGGAGGCTGCGACGACCAGCAGGATCAACACGCCCTGCACACCGTTGACCCAGAAGCTGGAGAGGTTAAGCAGTTGAAAGCCATTGATCAGAAAACCAATCAACAGCGCCGCCAGCAACGTCCCAGGAATGCTCGCCACCAGCCGGCGGGAAAACACCACGCCGAGAAAGGCGATCGCCACCACCGACAGCAGCATGTCACCGGAGCCGGTGGTGCTGCCGCTGAAGAACGCCGCCGAACACAGCGCAGCCACCGCGGCACATAGACCGGACAGCAGATAGCTCGACAATACGTAGACGGGCACTCCAATGCCCGCCGCTTCGGCCGCCTGGGGGTATTCGCCCACCGCATGCAGGCGCAGCCCATAGGCCGAGTGCTGGATAAGCAGCGTCAACACGCCCGCCGTCACCAGCAGCACCCAGGCCAGGGCCGGTACGCCCAACCAGGTGCCACCACTGAGCAGGTCCAGCAGCGGCGAGTCCGTGGAGACCACCGTGTTCTCCGTCAACACCAACTCCAGCCCCGCCAATACATTCATGCTCGCCAGGGTCGCCAGCAACGGCGGCAAACGCAGCACCACCACGGCCAGCCCATTCAGCAAGCCGACCGCCAAACCGCAGCCCAGAGTCAGCAGCAACGTCAACCCGAGATCCAGGCCGGCATTATTGAGGCGGCTGAATACCGCCGCGCACAAGCCCAGGTTGGCCGCCAGCGACAGGTCCAGCCCTCCAGCCACCACGTTCGAGCCGCCGCCGATAATCACGCAGGTGAGCCCGAAGGCCAGCACGCCGAGGATCGCCGACTGGCTGAACACATTGGCCAGATTGCCTACCGACAGAAAATTCGGCGCAGCCACGGCAAACCCCAGCAGGATCGCCACAAACACGCCCACCGACCCACGGCGCAGCACCAGCACCCACAACCGCTGCGATAACCCAGGCGTCGCCGCTTCAAGCATGTTCCACCTCGCGAGCATTTGAAGTCGCAGCAGCCACGGCTCCCGTCGCACAGGCCAGCAACTGATCGCTGTCCGCCTCCCCGGCACGGAATTCACCGGCGATCTCACCCCGATGCAGCACCAGGATTCGGTCACTGATCCCCAACAACTCCGGCAAATCCGACGACAGCACCAACACCGCCGCCCCCTCTTCCACCAAGCGCCCGATCAAGCGGTAGATCTCCACCTTGGCCCCCACATCCACGCCCACGCAGGGCTCATCCAGCAGGTACACCGCCGAGCGGCGGCTCAGCCACTTCCCCAGGGCGACCTTCTGCTGGTTGCCGCCACTGAGCTGGCTGACCGCCGCTTGGGGCCCCGGCGCCTTGATCGCCAATTCGTCGATCAGCCGCAGGCTTTCCGCCTGCTCCTTGCGGCGGCTCAACAAGCCCCAGCGGCTGAACCGTCCGAGCCCCGCCAGCGTGAGGTTTTCCAGCACCGAAAGCACCGGCGAGATCCCCTGGCTGCGCCGCTCTTCCGGCACCAGCGCAAGGCCCTCGGCAATCGCCTGGGCCGGCGAACGCAGGCGCAGCAAACGCCCGTCCAGATGCACACTGCCGCTGTCGGCGCGCTCGACACCGAAGAGTGTCTTGAACAACTCCTTGGCTCCCGAGCCGACCAGCCCGGTCAGGCCGACGATTTCTCCGCGCCGCACCTCCAGATCGATCTGCCGATAGCGCCGCGCCAGGCTCAACCCGCGTACCTGCAACAGCGGCGCTCCCGGTGCAACCTTGGCCTTGGGGTACATCTCCTGCACCTCGCGATTTACCATCAGCCGCGCAATCTCGGCGCTGGACGTATGCCGGGGCTGCACCACCGCCACGTCCCGACCATTGCGCAGCACCGTGACTTCATCGCAGAGGCTGTCGATTTCCTGTAGGTAATGGGAGATGTACAGGATGGATAAACCCTGGTCGCGCAGGCGCTTGACGATGCGCAGCAACTGGTCGACTTCACGCTTGACCAAGGCCACGCTGGGCTCGTCGAACACCAGGATCTTGGGCTGGCGAATCAACGCCCGGGTGATTTGCAGCACCTGGCGTTCGGCGCTGTTCAGCTCGCTCACCAGCGCACCGGCGGGCAATTGCAGATCAAAATATTCCGCCAGCAAGCGCTCGGCTTCACGTTGCTGCCGGCGTCGATCCACAAAGGGCCCGCGCCGCAATTCATGCCCGAAAAACAGCGCCTCGCCCACGGTAAAACTGGCGGGCAACAGACGCTCCTGATGGATGAACTGCACGCCCAGCGCATCCACCTGGCGCGGTGACAAGGCGGCGTACGACTGGCCATCGATACTCACCTGCCCCGCGTCCGCCTTGTGGATGCCGGCCAGGATCTTGATCAAGGTCGACTTGCCCGCACCGTTCTCCCCCACCAGGCCGTGGATGCTGCCGCGTTCGACTTTAAGGCTTGCGTCATCCAGCGCCAGGGTGGCGCCAAAGCGTTTATGCAAGTGTTGCAGGTGCAATGCCGGCATCAGTCACCCCGCAGTTGCTGAACCTGGTCCAGGTTGGCCGCGGTGGTCAGCAGCGTGGCCACATGGGTTTCCTTGGGCAGGTCTCGTTGCCCGGCCAGGTAGCGCGCCACGTTCTGCACAGCGGTCTTGCCGATCAACGCCGGTTGCTGCGCCACCACCGCCCCCACCGGCGAATTTGCCTGGCCGAGCAGCGCCAGCACTTCCGGCGTACCGTCGACGCCGTAAGTCTTGATCTCGGTGCGCCCGGCATCGATCAGCGCCTTGCTCGCGCCCAACTGCGGAATGTCCCACGCCGACCAGATCGCCGAGACGCTGCCCGCCGGGTATTTGTTGAGCAGCGCCGAGACTTGTGAATAAGCATCCTGCACGGTGTTGGGGATCACGTCGCGAAGTTCCGGCTGGATGATTTCCAGCTGGGGGTAATCCTTGAGCGCCAGCTTCAACTGGTCATAACGGATCGCACACACCGGCACGCCGTAGAAACCGTTGAACACCAGGATCTTGCCTTTGCCGCCGGCGTCCTTGATCAACTGATCGGCCAACGCCTTGCCGGTGGCGACGTTGTCGGAGGTGGTGTTGTTGAGGCTGTACTGGGACGGTGCATCGATGGTGAACAGCGGGATGCCGGCCTTGCTGATGCGCTTGAGCCAGGGATCGATCACGCTGAGGGTGCCGAGGGTCTGGATCACGGCGTCGGGTTTCTGGGTGACCACGGTTTGCAGCTGGGTCACCAGGTTCTTGTCGTTACGCCCGGCATCGAGGGTGATCGGCGTGCCGCCCAGGCGCTTGATCTCATCGACCTGGGCCTGGAACGCCTTGATATCGAAATAGTGGCTGGTGCCGGTCATGCTCACGGCAATGCGCTTGCCGGCCAGGGACGGCACGGCCTCATCGCCCTCGGCAGCCTGGACACTGACGACATGGCCCAGCAACAGCGCGGCGCCAAGGCAGATCAAACGGGAAAGCGAGGAAAGGCTGGAAGGCATACAGGGCTCCGCTGCGACCGGTGAAAGGGTTCACCAGGAGGCATTGCAGAGCCCGTGCCAGGATTTTTATTACGTCAAATCAAGGGGATAACGTTTGCGGGTTAAGGCGGGCTGTCGTTCTGGGCCAACAACTGTCTGATAACTGTTGCTCAGGCAACAGCTCTTACTATTGAGCGCGTCAGTAGACTCGCACAACCACGGCCGTCGGTTACTCAGGTGCTGCGCGTTGACACTCTAAAATCGCGGACATAGAATTTGCCGCAAATGGACTGGGGGATCCCGGTCGGCGTTATAGCCTCGGTGAGTCTCACCGGGGCTTTTCGCTTTCAGCAGTAGGGAAAATTTTCAGCCCCCAATTTTCAAAGCCCTCTCCCACCTTGCTCCGCCCTCCACTGCAATAAAACTTGCGTTTGAGCACGTCAAAGGCACGATTTTCCTGGCCCGGTCGTAAAACGCTCATGCCGATGGGGCGCGCAACAAGATCCGCAAGCTGCAACCCCGTAGAGTTGACCTGCTTCGTGGCAAACACGATGTCAAATGGTAGGCGGATACCTGGACGGTTGGCTCCATCGCACATCCGACGAAACTCCAACTCAAGCTCGTTATCCTCTTTACGACCTCGACGCTCGAAAATCACATGCGTCAGTGCGCTCTGCTGATTTTTCTCATGTAAAAACTCGTGAAGCGTCTCAAGACAGAAGCCCAAAGCCAGATGGTAGGGGTTGTGTATTGGGCCTTGCTGCTCTCTAAGCGTAGCTTTATCAATCACACAACTGATCAAGACGAAATTGCTCGACTCAATGATGCTGGTCAGCTCCTCCAGGAAAACATGCTTGTGTTGGCGAGAGACAAACATACTGGAGAACGCCCCTTTTTCCTTACGGATTTCCAGCTCATGCAAGCCAACAAGGTCATGCCCCATATGATTGAACTTGAACTTTTGAAGGGCAGGGATGACCTTTTCGCAATAGTGCCTCTTATGGAAAACACAGAAAGCTAAAACAAACATGGGGTAGTTGACATCAAGTGTCTGCATCCCATGATCGCCACTTTCATCCACATAGACGATGAAGTCGCTGAACTCCCCTTTTGGCGGTTTCGCTGCCACAACTTCTGCAACACGCTCCGCCTCACTCTCACTTTCAAAAAGCAGAAACTGCGGAGAGGTTGGTTTTTCATCTGCCATTGGATAGTTAATCCTGGGGTTTCAAGTGTTTTCTAGGTCGCCCACCTACACCCATATTGCCCCGAAGCTCTGCTACAGAGGGCCACCAGTCTGAACCCCTTTCGGCAAACGCTGATCAATCATCTGATACAACGCACTACTCTCAGGCCAGTTCCGCATAAACCGCGCACGGTCCCTGGCATACGCCGGGGCGAAGCTGGCGGCAGAGCTGTGTTGGCACATCGCGTCGAGGTCGATCAGTGACCAGCGATCCTTATCCCAGAACAGGTTATGGCCCTTGAAGTCGCCATGGCTGATGCGCTCGCGAATCAGCTCGGCGAACAACTGGTCCAGCGCCAGCAGTTCGTTTTCCGGCGCGTCACCGTGTTCGATATAGGGCGCGAAACGCTCGATGATGTCCGGGCCCGGCAGGTATTCGGTAACCAGGTAAGCGCGGCTGCGCAGCCAGAAAAAGCGCTTTTCCAGTACGGCCAGCGGCTTGGGCGTGGCGATGCCGAGGAACGCCAGGCGATTGCCTTCGCGCCAGGAATGCCAGGCGCGGCTCGGGCGCCAGAAGCGCTTGAGCCAATGGGCGAAGCCCTTGATGTTGTAGCGCTTGATCACCAATGGCCGGCCGGCCACATCGACCTTGGCCACGCTGGCCGCACCACCGGTCTTGTACAGGTGGCCCTGGTCGAGCAACGCATCCGCCTGCTCCAGCACCGGCAGCATCGCCGGCTCTTCCTCGCGACGGATCGCGCGCAAGGCAAAGGCGCCACGCACCACGCTGAACAGCGTGCAGTCGCGCCCCACTTTGTTCAACAAGTCCTTCAAACGCCAGGCGCTGACCTTGCGCACCTGTTTTTCCAGGGCTTGCAGGGGCAAGGCGTGCTCGCCGTTGCTCAGCAGGTAGTACACCAGCAGTTCTTCGGTAAACGGCTCGAGGTTTTTCGGCAACTGGGCGAAAAACACCCCGAGGTTTTCCAGCACGCGGTCGCGCGACAGGGGCTTGCCCGCCTCTTCAACACGAATGCCGGCGCCATCGATCAAGTACAGCTTGCCGTCCCGGCGCAGCAGGTTGTCCAGGTGCAGGTCTTCCTGCCACAGGCCCTTGGCATGCATCTGGCCGATCGCACCCAGGGCCTCGGCCAGCACGGCGGTTTGCTCGTCGGCCAGTGGCGGTAGCGCTTCAACGGCGTGCCAGGCATCGGCCAGGCTCTCGGCACCTTCGATAAACTCGAACAGCAGCCAGCCGCCCTCGCCGTCCTGCAAGCCATCGGCGAGCAACAGCGGGGTGGTCAGGCCTTGCTCGGCCAGCAGGCGTACGCCGCTGAGTTCACGCTGGAAATGCCGCGCGGCCTTGCCGCCCACCAATAACTTGGCCAGCACCGGACGCCCGCGCCAGATCGCCGCGCCCACGTAACGCTCGCCCGGCAACACCCGCAACAGGCTCAGCAGTTGCAGTTGCCCCGGGCCGGCGGCATCCGCGAGGTCGACGGTGAGGGGCAGGCTCGGCGTGCGGCCGGCGCTTTTCAACTCGGACAGGCGCATCAGCGGTTCTCCTTGTGGCTACGCCGCTTCGTCAGGCGTTGCAGCCAGGTGGTGACGAGCGCGCTGCCTTCGGGCTGATCGAGGTAAGCCGCCAGCAATTGACGCACCTGTGCGTCCGACCACTGCGGTGCCCGGCGCAACAACGGCTCCAGGTCCTTGACCCGGTCACGCCAGCCGAACAGCAGCGGACGGGTTTTCTCCAGGTCGATCAACTGCGCGGCGTAGCCGTCCCCGGTGGCCTGCAGGAAAATATGCTTGGGGTAGAAACAGCCATGCACCTGGCCGACGCTGTGCAACCGGCGCGCCAGTTGACCGCAGGCCAGCAGGATCGCGCGGTGCTGGGCATCGCTGAGTTGCGCCCATTGCTCCAGCAACGAATCCAGGTCATTCCAGCCGTCCAGGGCACGGGTCAGCAGCATCGCGCGGTGCTCACCGGCGACTTTGCGCTCGCCGTAGAACGCCGCCTGCAACGCCGGGATCCCGAGCTTGCGGTAACGGCTGATGTTGCGGAACTCGCGGGAGAAACTGGGCTCGCCCAATGGCCGGTGCAAGCTGCGCGTGAGGTAGTTGCTCTGGCGCTTGAGGTAATAGCCGTGGCCGTCGAGTTCCAGGCGAAATACGCTGCTCCAGCCGCCACGGCTGGTGTTCGGCTCGTCCACCGCGTCCAGTTGCCTGGCCCACAGGGCGTCGAAGGTCGCAAGGCCGTGGCGCTCCAGCAGGGCGCGATCTTCAGCCGCCAGGAAATCACTCATTCACGTCCCTCGAAAAACTTCACTACGTGGCGAATCCGCCGTTTGTCCGACTCACTCAGGTGCCGACACCCACGGTACTGCATGTAGAAGCGCAGGCGCTGAGTGGCCGACAAGTGATACTTGGCCACCTTGTCCAGGCAGGCCAGGTCCTTGGTGATGCGATACTTGAGCCAGAAACCGCGCCAGAAATCACCGTTGGGGCAATCGATCAGGTACAGGGTGGCCTGGTCGTCGATCAGCAGGTTGCGCCACTTCAAGTCGTTATGGGTAAAGCGATGATCGTGCATGGTGCGCGTGTATTCGGCGAGCTGGCGGCTGACCGCGTTGACCCACTTGGGGTCGCGCAGGCGCGCATCCTTACGTTCGGCCAGGACCGAGAGGTCTTCGGTCCTCGGCAACTCGCGGGTGATCATCGCGCCACGATCATAGGCCAGGCCGCTGCGCTCCAAGCCCCAGGCGACCACATCGGCGGTGGGAATGCCCCACTTGGCGAAGCGCTTGAGGTTCTGCCACTCGGACTTGACCCGCGGCTTGCCCAGGTAACGCCGCAGGCCCTTGCCGGCGCCGGTGTAGCGTTTGACGTAGTAGTTGACCCCGCCACGCTCCACCCGGATCACTTCCGACAGCGGGTCGCGGGTCAGCCGCTCGCCTTGCAGGGCAAACACCGCTTCGAGGCTTCCAAAATCATCCGCCAGGGCGGCGTAAGCAGGCTCCAGGTTCCAACCCGCCATCAGATCGCATCCCCATAACGTTGCTTGCGCGCGTAGAGCTTGTCGGCCTTGCGCTGCATCAGGCTCAGGGACGCCGATTGCTCGGCCAGGACCTGGCGCAGCGGCTGGCGGAAGTAGCCCTTGAGGAAGCGCAATTTATCGCGCCGGGTCAGGCCGATGTCCAACGCTGAGTAATACAGCGCGGAGAGGTCCTTGTCGCGCCAGCGCAGGGGCAGATGGGCGCGCATTTGCGCCCGGTGCAGGTCGATCACCGAGAGCTTGATGTTGCGTGGGTCGATCGGCCTGGACGTGTCCAGCAGGAAGTGGCACAGGTAGCAGTCGCGGTGATTCACGCCGCCCCGGTGCATGTCGCCGACCATGCGCGCCAGTTCGGCCGTGAGCGCATGGCGCAGTGCAGGTGTGGGCGGTTCGGCGACCCAGTTGACGGTCAGGTCTTCAAGGCTGATGGTCGGCGCCAGCTCTTCGGTGATGATGAACGAGTGCTGGTCCGCCGGGTTGCTGCCTTTTTCGCCGAAGGCCACGCCGGTCATGGTCGGCACGCCGATCGCCTGCAAGCGGTGAATGGCATCCCATTCCAGGCCGGCGCCGAGCACCGGCAGCTTGGCGGTGATCAGGTTCTTGAAGATTTCCGCCCAGCCGATGCCGCGGTGGATTTTGACGAAATACGGGCGGCCATCCACCTCGGTGCGCAACGTGCGACGCGCCGCCAGTTCACGGAATACCTGGCCTTGTAGTTTCTCGACTTCGGCGAAGGCGTCACGCCCGGCCCATAACGTCTTGAACGGTTCGGCAAGAATCAACTTCATCGTTTTGGCTCCGCCAGGATCACATCCGCAGCGCGCTGCGGCATGCTGTAGAGGTCGGCCGTCTCGGCGAAGGCCAACCCATTGCGGCCCCAGGCCGCGCGCTGTGCAGAATCGGTCAACATCTGCGCCAGGTACTGGTTCAACTGAGCCTGTTCAAACGGCTCGTCCAGCACCAGGCCGCTGTCGGCTTCGGCGATGTAATGGGCATAACCACATACGGCCGAGACCAGCACCGGCAACCCGGCCACCAGGGCTTCGAGCAACACGGTGCCGGTGTTTTCGTTGTACGCCGGGTGGATCAACAGGTCGGCGCCCAGCAGGAAGCGCGGAATATCGCTGCGCCCCTTGAGGAACTGCACGTTATCGCCCAGCCCGAGGGTGGCGCTTTGCAGTTGGAATACCTTGGGGTCGTCCTGGCCGATGACAAACAGGCGCGTGCGTTTTTTCAGCTCAGCCGGCAATGCGGCCAGCGCTTTCAGGCTGCGGTCGACGCCCTTGGTCTTGAAGCCGGAACCGATCTGCACCAGCAGCAGGTCGTCATCGCCCAGGTTGAACTCCTTGCGGAAGCCTTCACGAATCTCGGCCGCATTCGGCGGCGCTCGGCGGTCCTGGGCAATGCCCGGTGGCAGCAGGTGGAAACGCTCCAGCGGCGTGTCGTAATGCTTGATGAACAGCGGCTGCTGCACTTCGGAAATCATCAAGATTTCGGTCTTGGCGTCCTTGGCAAACACCGCGCGCTCGTACTCGGCAAAGTGGCGATAGCGGCCAAAACTGCGGTACAGCGAATGGCGCAGGTTTTGTGCCTTGTCTTCGAAGCAGCCATCGGCCGCGTAGTACACGTCCAGGCCGGGCATCTTGTTGAAGCCGATCAGGCGGTCCACCGGGCGCTTGGCCAGGTCGGCCTCCATCCAGGCGCTGAGCTTCTCGTTGCGCCGATGGTTGAAGAACGCCTTGACCGGCGCCACCAGCACTTCGAAGCCGGGCGGGATGTCGCCCTCCCAGATCAGCGTGTAGACACGAATCTGATGGCCGCGCTGCTGGCACTCCAGGGCGATGCGCATGAAATCGCGCTGCAGGCCGCCGAAGGGGAAATATTTGTACAGAACAAAAGCCAGTTGCATCAGTGCAGCTCCTCAGCCAGTAACAACGTGCTCAGCCGGGTTGCCACACGCTCAGGGTTCAGGCGCGTGAAACACAGGGGCGACTCGCGCTTGATGTCGAACCGACGCAGGTCGTCGGCCGTCGGTTGATAGGTACATTGTTTTTGCAGGCACGGCGCACAGGCAAAGTCGCTGGCCAGGTGAATCTGGCCCTTGCCGTAGGCGCCGGTCAGGCCGGGGTTGGTGGGGCCGAACAGGGAAATGGTCGGCACATCCAATGCCGCCGCCAAATGCCCGAGTCCGGTGTCCACCGCCACACAGGCGCGGGCGCCGGCCAATACCCGGGCCACGCCGGCCAGGTTCAGCTTGGGCAGCACTTCGGCGTTGTTCAGGCCTTGGGCCAGGCGCTCCGCCCGGGCCTTTTCGGCGGCGTTGCCCCACGGCAACTTCACGTCCACGCCCAGGCGGCCCATACGTTCAGCCAACTCGCGCCAGTAGGCTTCGGGCCAATGCTTGGTGTCCCAGGTGGTGCCGTGCAGCAGCAGGACGAAGGGCTTTTTCGGCGGCAGGCCGAGCAGTTTTTCGGTGCTGAGGCCGTAGTCGCCCAAGCCTTTGGGCAAGTCATAGCCGAGGGCCACGGCGAACAGTTGGCGCAAACGCTCCACCGCATGCTGCCCACGGGCCACGGCCAGGCGCCGCGAGTAGAAGCGCGCCGCAATCGGCTCACGGGCCGAGTGTTTGTCGAATCCGGCCACCGGAGCTCGCACGTAGCGGGTCAGCCAGGCGCTTTTGAACAGGCCTTGGGCATCGATCACCAGATCGTACTTGGTCGACTGGACTTGCTGCTTGAAGCGCCGCCACTCGCCGCTCTTGAAGGTTTGCCAGAGGTTCTTGCGCCAGCGGCGGATCGCCACCGGGATCACCTTGTCCACCGCCGGATGCCAGGTGGGGATTTCAGCAAAGCCTTCTTCCACCACCCAGTCGAAGCGAATGCCGGGGATCGCCCGTGCCGCGTCAGTCAGTGCCGGCAAGGCGTGGATCACGTCGCCCAGGGATGAGGTCTTGATTACCAGTACCCGCAACTCAGTGAACCTCGACCACGTCGCCCTGCAACCGCTGCAAGGCATCGGTTACCGGCTGCGGCAGCAATTGGCGCAGGCAGTTGTAATGGCCGAAGCGGCAGGTGCGATCAAAGCACGGGCTGCACTCCAGCCCCAGGCGCACCACTTCGACCTGGTCGGCCAGCGGCGGGGTGAAGCCCGGCGAGGTGGAGCCGTACACCGCCACCAACGGGCGGTTCAGCGCAGCGGCCACATGCATCAGGCCGGAGTCGTTGGACACCACGGCGTCCGCACAGGACAGCAAGTCGATGGCCTCGGCCAGGGACGTGTCGCCACTGAGGTTGACGGCCTCTTCGCGCAGGCCCGGGATCAGGCGCTGGCGAATGTCTTCACCCACCGAGTGATCGTTTTTCGAACCGAACAACCACACCTGCCAGCCTTCGCGAATCTTCATCTCGGCGACTTTGGCGTAGTGGTCCGACGGCCAGCGCTTGGACTCGCCAAACTCCGCCCCGGGGCACAGGGCCAACACCGGACGATCCAGGGCCAGGCCGAACTTGGCCAGTGCCGCATCGCGGGTCACCGGGTCGATCTGCAGGCTGGGGCGCGGGTACGGCTTGGGCAGCTCGGCGCCCGGCGCATAGGCCAGGGCCATGAAGCGTTCGATCATCAGCGGGTAGCGCGCCTTGTCCAGCGTGCGTACATCATTAAGCAGCACATAACGAAACTCACCGCGCCAGCCGGTGCGCTTGGGAATGCCGGCAAAATACGGCACCAACGCCGACTTAAGCGAGTTGGGCAGCAGGATCGCCTGGTCGTACTGGCCCGCCAGGGATTTGCCGATGCGACGGCGGGTCGCCAGTTCCAGGGCACCGTGGCCGAGCGGAAAGCTCAAGGCCTTGCGCACTTCGGGCATGCGCTCGAGGATCGGTCGGCTCCACTCGGGGGCGAGCACGTCGATCTGGCAATCTGGATAGCGCACGCGCAGGCTCTGGAACAGTGTCTGCGCCATCACCATGTCACCGACCCAACTGGGCCCAACGATCAGAATATTCATGTAGTTTCCACAAACGATGCGGGGAGGCTTATGCCTCCCCGCCCTAATAGTGTTTCAACCCAACCCCAGCGCCTGCCAGATTCGCATCACCTGGCGCCGTTCGTCAGCGAACTGATCACCGGGTACCGTACCGGCCTCGTTCTGCAAGGCCTGGCGATGCGCGGCGGAACGGTAGGCCTTATACACCTCGCGCAGCAGATGGGCATCGGCGGCGGGCATCAAGCCCACCTGCTCGAGGCCTTCCAGAATGCGGATATTGTCGGTGTAGCGCAGCAACGATGGATGTTGCGCAGACCACGCCAAAGCCGCGTATTGCACCATAAATTCAATATCGACGATACCTCCGGCGTCCTGCTTGAGGTCGAACAGCACCGTGGCGTCGAAGGCATTGGCGCCGGTGCCGGCCGCCGTGGCCTTGGTGCCCAGGTTGTCACGCATCTTGGCGCGCATCTCGCTGACCTCCTGGCGCAACTTCGCCAAGTCGCGCTCACGCCCCAGCACTTTAGCCCGTACCTGCTCGAATGCCTGGCCCACATCCTGGCTGCCCACCAGCACCCGCGCGCGGATCAGGGCCTGATGTTCCCAGGTCCATGCTTCATTTTGTTGATAGCGATCAAACGCCCCGAGGGAACTGACCAGCAACCCGGATGCGCCGGATGGTCGCAGGCGCATGTCGACTTCATACAATTGGCCGGAGTTGGTCTGGGTGGTCAGCAGATGAATGATCCGCTGGCCCAGGCGCGTAAAGAACTGCGCGCCGTCGATCGGCTTGGCGCCGTCGGTCTCGGCCTGCGGGTCGCCATCGTGGATAAACACCAGGTCCAGGTCCGAACCATGCCCCAGTTCGATGCCGCCGACTTTCCCATAACCGACAATGATGAACCCAGGATCGCACAAGGTACCGTCCAAGCGCTGCGGCGAGCCGTGGCGCGCGACCGTCTGGCGCCAGGCCAGGGCCAGCACTTGTTCGAGGATGGCTTCGGCGAGCCAGGTCAGGTAGTCGCTGACTTTCATCAACGGCAGGCTGCCAGCGATTTCCGACGCGGCCACGCGCAGGCGGTGGGCCAGCTTGAAGTGCCGCAGGGCTTCCATCTGCTGTTCAAGGTCATCCTCGGGGATGCGCGTAAGGCGCTCGCGCAACTCAGCGGCAAGTTCCGGCGCCAGCGGTGGCTTGAACAAACGGCCTTCGTTGAGCAACTCATCCAGCAGCAGCGGGAAGCGCGTGATCTGCTCGGCGATCCATGGACTGGCGGCGCACAGGGTCAGCAGGCGGCGCAGGGCGTCGGGGTTTTCCGTCAGCAGCACCAGATAGGCGGAACGCCGGGCGACGGCCTCCACCAGCGGCAGTACACGCTCCAGCACCAGGTCCGGGTTGGCGTGCTCGACGGCCTGGGCCAGCAAGCGCGGGATAAAGGCATCCAGGCGTTCACGCCCCAGGCGCTGCATGGCCCGCAGTTGCGGGCTGTTGCGCAGGCTGGCCAAGGCTTTAAGGGCCTTGGTGGCGTCGGTGAAGCCGCCTTCAGCCAATTGACGGCAAGCGGCCTCTTCATCCTGGGACTCTTCCCACAGCGGCAGCCATTCTCCGCCCACGACCAACTCGCTTTCCGCGCCTTCTTCTTCATCAGGATCCGCAATCACCTGGCGGAAGTGCCAGTCCACGCGGCCACGCCAGTACATCAGGCGCTCGTGGAACGCCGCCCAGTCGGCAAAGCCGAGCATAAAGGCAATGCGCGCCTGGTCTTCAAGGCTGTCCGGCAGCATTTGGGTCTGGCGGTCGGCAATCGCCTGGATCGCATGTTCGGTGTAACGCAGGAATTCATAGCCATTGCGCAACTCGGCGATCACCGCCGGCGGCAGGTAGCCCTGGCCTTCCAGGGTGCCGAGCACCTTGAGCAGCGGCCGTTGCTGCAGGCTGAGGTCGCGGCCGCCATGGATCAGTTGGAACGCCTGGGCGATAAATTCCACTTCGCGGATGCCGCCCGAGCCCAGCTTGATATTGTCGGCCATGCCTTTGCGCCGGACTTCCTGCTGGATCAGCTGCTTCATGGTGCGCAGCGCCTCGATGGCGGAAAAGTCCAGGTAACGGCGGTACACGAACGGCCGCAGCATATCGAGCAGTTGCGCACCGGCCACCTGGTCACCGGCAACCACACGCGCCTTGATCATGGCGTAGCGTTCCCAGTCGCGACCCTGGTCCTGGTAGTACTGCTCCAGCGCATTGAAGCTGAGCACCAGGGCACCGGCCGAACCGTAGGGGCGCAGGCGCATGTCGACACGGAACACAAAGCCGTCGACGGTCATCGGGTCGAGGGACTTGATCAATTTTTGACCAAGGCGAATAAAGAACTCCTGATTATCCAGGGAGCGCTTCACGCCCACGGTTTCGCCGCCCTCGGGGTAGGCGAAGATCAGGTCGATATCCGACGAGAGGTTCAGCTCCACCGCGCCGAGCTTGCCCATGCCGAGGATGACCATGTGCTGCGGTTCGCCGCTGCGCCGCCCGGTCGGCGTGCCGAACTGCACGCAGTGGCGCTGGTACAGCCATTGGTAGGCCTGGTCGATGCTGGCGTCGGCCATGTCGGAGAGGTCGCGACAGGTTTGCACCAGGTCGGCCTGGCGGGTCAGGTCACGCCAGATGATGCGCACTTGCTGGCGGGTACGCTGGCGACGCAGTACGCGGCCCAGCTCATCTTCTGTTTCGGCCTGTTGCACGGCACCGGCAATCTGCCCGCACAGCTCGCCCGGCGCAAAGCCGCGATCCAGCTCGCCCCAGGCCGCCAGCTCGAGCAACATCAAAGGGTCACGAACACTCTGTTCAATGACGAAATCACTGGCGGCGCACACGCGGGCGAAGTCGGCCCACCGTTGCGGCGTCCACGCAGAAAGGCCATGATCGTCGTCCAGCGCGGCCACGGCGTCACGAAATGACTGCTCGGCCCGCTGGGCCTTTGGCAACAGAATGGCCGGCAGTTCGGCCAGCGTTGGAAGGCTCATGGTCTATCCTTGGTCGGCGTGTAAATGGCCTGCTGCTGTGAAGGCAGGCGCCGCGCTCGATGAAGGACTGTCGAACAAAGGTGATAAATAGCTGAAAATATGTAATTTTTGGCAGGCAACATTAAACTTCTACCTTTTCTTGTTCGCAAAAGATCAACAATAACGATTATGCTCACCAGCCAGACCGAGCAATCCGCTCGGTCTTGTGTAGTTTTACTACTCGTATATACATTCGAAAGGCTGAAATGGCCGACGATTTGTAGTAAAACTACAGGACGCCGAAGCAACCTTCGGCCATCCAAGAATTTATGTCGTCTGCCCACAAGGCCAGTCGCAAACTTCAGGCAACCGATTCTGGTAGCCTTTCCGCCCTGGAGCAAGCCATGCAAGACCTCGATCCCGTCGAAACCCAGGAATGGCTGGACGCCCTGGAATCGGTTCTCGACAAAGAAGGCGAAGACCGTGCTCACTACCTGATGACCCGTATGGGCGAACTCGCGACCCGCAGCGGCTCGCAACTGCCCTACGCCATCACCACGCCATACCGCAACACCATCCCCGTTACCCACGAAGCACGCATGCCTGGCGACCTGTTCATGGAACGCCGCATTCGCTCGCTGGTACGCTGGAACGCCATGGCGATGGTAATGCGCACGAACTTGAAAGATTCTGACCTGGGCGGTCACATCTCCAGCTTCGCTTCCAGCGCAACCCTGTATGACATCGGCTTCAACTACTTCTTCCAGGCCCCGACCGAAGAACACGGCGGCGACCTGATCTACTTCCAGGGCCACACCTCGCCAGGCGTCTACGCCCGTGCGTTCATGGAAGGTCGCATCAGCGAAGAGCAAATGAACAACTTCCGCCAGGAAGTCGACGGTCAGGGCCTGTCGTCCTACCCTCACCCTTGGCTGATGCCTGATTTCTGGCAGTTCCCGACGGTATCCATGGGCCTGGGCCCGATCCAGGCGATCTACCAGGCACGTTTCATGAAGTACCTGGAAGCCCGTGGCTTCATCCCGGAAGGCAAGCAGAAAGTCTGGTGCTTCCTGGGCGACGGCGAGTGCGACGAGCCGGAATCCCTGGGCGCCATCTCCCTGGCCGGCCGCGAGAAGCTGGACAACCTGATCTTCGTCATCAACTGCAACCTGCAGCGCCTCGACGGCCCGGTTCGCGGCAACGGCAAGATCATCCAGGAACTCGAAGGCGTGTTCCGCGGTGCTCAGTGGAACGTGACCAAAGTCATCTGGGGCCGTTTCTGGGACCCACTGCTGGCCAAGGACGTCGACGGTATCCTGCAACGTCGCATGGACGAAGTCATCGACGGCGAGTACCAGAACTACAAGGCCAAAGACGGCGCGTTCGTGCGTGAACATTTCTTCAACACGCCTGAACTCAAGGCGATGGTTGCCGACCTGTCCGACGACGAGATCTGGAAACTCAACCGTGGCGGCCACGACCCGTACAAGGTCTATGCGGCGTACCACGAAGCGGTCAACCACAAAGAACAACCGACCGTCATCCTGGCCAAGACCATCAAGGGTTATGGCACCGGTGCCGGCGAAGCGAAAAACACTGCGCACAACACCAAGAAGGTTGATGTTGAAAGCCTGAAGCTGTTCCGCGACCGCTTCGACATCCCGGTCAAGGACGAAGAGCTGGAGAACCTGCCGTTCTTCAAGCCGGAGCCGAACAGCGCCGAAGCCCGCTACCTGAGCGAGCGTCGTACCGCACTGGGCGGTTTCGTGCCACAGCGCCGCGCCAAGAGCTTCAACATCCCGACACCTCCGCTGGATACCCTCAAGGCGATCCTGGACGGCTCGGGCGACCGTGAAATCTCCACCACCATGGCCTTCGTGCGGATCCTCGCGCAGCTGGTCAAGGACAAGGAAATCGGCTCGCGCATCGTGCCGATCATCCCGGACGAAGCCCGTACTTTCGGTATGGAAGGCATGTTCCGCCAGTTGGGCATCTACTCCTCCGTCGGCCAGCTCTACGAGCCAGTCGATAAAGACCAGGTGATGTTCTACAAGGAAGACAAGAAGGGCCAGATCCTCGAAGAAGGCATCAACGAAGCGGGCGCCATGAGTTCCTTCATCGCTGCCGGTACTTCGTACTCCAGCCACAACCAGCCGATGCTGCCGTTCTACATCTTCTACTCGATGTTCGGTTTCCAGCGTATCGGCGACCTGGCTTGGGCAGCGGGCGACAGCCGTACCCGTGGTTTCCTGATCGGCGGTACCGCCGGCCGTACCACTCTGAACGGCGAAGGCCTGCAACACGAAGACGGTCACAGCCACATCCTGGCTGCCACCATCCCGAACTGCCGCACCTTTGATCCAACCTACGGCTATGAGCTGGCGGTGATCATCCAGGACGGCATGAAGAAGATGACCGAAGAGCAGCAGGACGTTTTCTACTACATCACCGTGATGAACGAGTCCTACCAGCAGCCAGCCATGCCGGCCGGCGTGGAAGAAGGCATCATCAAGGGCATGTACCTGCTCGAAGAAGACACCAAGGAAGCGGCGCACCACGTGCAGCTGATGGGCTCCGGCACCATCCTGCGTGAAGTCCGTGAAGCGGCGAAGATCCTGCGTGAAGAGTTCAACGTCGGCGCCGACGTCTGGAGCGTTACCAGCTTCAACGAACTGCGTCGCGACGGCCTGGCCGTAGAGCGCAACAACCGCCTGCACCCGGGCCAGAAGCCTGCGCAGAGCTATGTCGAAGAGTGCCTGGCCGGCCGTAAAGGTCCAGTCATTGCCTCTACCGACTACATGAAACTGTTTGCTGAACAAATTCGCCAGTGGGTCCCGTCCAAGGAATTCAAAGTCCTGGGCACCGACGGTTTCGGCCGCAGTGACAGCCGCAAGAAGCTGCGTCACTTCTTCGAAGTCGACCGTCACTTCGTGGTGTTGGCAGCCCTGGAAGCCTTGGCTGACCGCGGTGAGATCGAACCCAAGGTGGTGGCTGACGCCATCGTCAAGTTCGGGATCAACCCGGAAAAACGCAACCCACTGGACTGCTGAGGAGACTTTTTGTGAGCGAACTCATTCGCGTACCTGACATCGGCAGCGGTGAAGGTGAAGTAATCGAGCTGTTTGTGAAGGTCGGCGACACCGTCGAAGCCGACCAGAGCATCCTGACCCTGGAATCGGACAAGGCGAGCATGGAAATCCCTGCTCCCAAGGCCGGCGTGGTCAAGAGCCTGAAAGTGAAGCTGGGCGACCGCCTGAAAGAAGGCGACGAACTGCTGGAACTGGAAATCGAAGGTGCCGCTGATGCGGCCCCTGCGGCGGCTCCTGCTGCCGCTGCTGCACCGGCGCCTGCCGCGGAAAAACCTGCCGCTGCTGCCGAGGCTCCTGCAGCCCCGGCTGCTGCTCCAGCCGCAGCGACTGTCCAGGACATTCATGTTCCGGACATCGGCTCGTCGGGCAAGGCCAAGATCATCGAGCTGCTGGTCAAGGTCGGCGACACCGTCGAAGCCGACCAGTCGCTGATCACCCTGGAGTCCGACAAGGCCTCCATGGAAATCCCATCGCCGGCTGCCGGCGTTGTGGAAAGCATCGCGGTCAAGCTGGAAGACGAAGTCGGCACGGGCGACTTCATCCTCAAGCTGAAAGTACAAGGCGCTGCGCCTGCCGCTGCTCCAGCACCGGCTGCTGCTCCGGCGGCCAAGGCTGAAGCGGCTCCGGCCGCTGCCGCCCCTGCGCCTGCTGCAAAAGCCGAGGCCGCTCCGGCCCCTGCGGCTGCCGCACCGGCGCCAAGCGGTGCCAAGGTTCACGCAGGCCCGGCGGTTCGCCAACTGGCGCGTGAATTCGGCGTCGAGCTGAACGCTGTGTCGGCCACCGGCCCCCACGGTCGCGTACTGAAGGAAGACGTGCAGGTCTACGTCAAAGCCATGATGCAGAAAGCCAAGGAAGCTCCGGCTGCCGGCACTGCTACTGGCGGCGCGGGGATTCCACCGATCCCGGTGGTGGACTTCAGCCGCTTCGGCGAGACCGAAGAAGTGCCGATGACCCGCCTGATGCAAATCGGCGCGTCGAGCCTGCACCGCAGCTGGCTGAACATTCCGCACGTGACCCAGTTCGACCAGGCCGACATCACCGACCTGGAAGCTTTCCGCGTTGCGCAGAAAGCCGTGGCCGAGAAGGCCGGCGTGAAACTGACCGTGCTGCCGCTGCTGCTCAAGGCCTGCGCGCACCTGCTCAAGGAGCTGCCGGACTTCAACAGTTCGCTGGCGCCAAGCGGCAAGGCGATCATTCGCAAGAAGTACGTGCACGTAGGCTTTGCCGTCGACACGCCGGATGGCCTGCTGGTACCGGTCATCAAGAACGTCGACCAGAAGAGCCTGCTGCAACTCGCTGCCGAAGCGGCTGCACTGGCGGCCAAGGCCCGTGACAAGAAGCTCACCGCAGACGACATGCAAGGCGCGTGCTTCACCATCTCCAGCCTCGGTCACATTGGCGGTACGGGCTTCACGCCAATCGTCAACGCGCCGGAAGTGGCGATCCTGGGCGTTTCCAAGGCCACCATCCAGCCAGTCTGGGACGGTAAAGCGTTCCAGCCCAAGCTGATGCTGCCACTGTCGCTGTCCTACGATCACCGTGTGATCAACGGCGCGGCCGCTGCACGCTTCACCCAGCGCCTGAGCCAGTTGCTGAACGACATCCGCACCATCCTGCTGTAAGCCACAGCGGCCTCCCTTTCATCGGGGAGGCCTGGTTGCACCGATTTCCGAGCGCCACGCTCGTACCTCAACCCCGTCAATTTGGCGGGGCTTTTTTTGCTTTTCTCTACAGACAGAACAGGGTTGTACACCTTCTGTCATCCTGACTGAAGAATTCCCCCGCCCGGCCGATAACCCCCTTATAGCACTTAGCCTTCATCCTCTCTTGTCAGCCCGCGCCGCATGATGCAACCTTGCCGCAGGCAACAGTAAAGAGGGCGTGAGCCCGGCGCCGTGCGCGTTATTTGAAGTGAGTTCCCCCCCATGAAAAGCCAACCCGATGTCGCCCGTATGGCGGCCGAGGTAGTGACGCAGTTACCGGTGCCTTCGCGCCTCGGTATGCTGCGTTTCGAGCGGCTTAATGAGGCAAGCTGGGCCCTTCTGTACCTCGACCCTAACTGCGAGCGCCAATTCGGCCTGTCGGCGGTCGAGCTGTGTGCACTGCTCGGTACCCCTTTCGCCAGCCTGATGGAGCCTCAGGCTCGCTATCAACTGCACGACGCCATCCAACAGCAACTGAGCGACAGCCCTCACTACCTGGTGCGCTACACCCTGCACACCAACGATGGCCCCCTGAGCCTGCTGGAAATGGGCGAAGCCTACAAACAACACAATCGCCACCTGCTGCGCGGCTACCTGATGGTGGTCGACGGCCTGTTCAACGAAATCTCCCTGCCCGCCCCGACGGAGGACCTGGAAAGCCAGAACAGCCGCCTGCAGATCGCCCTGGAGCTCAACCAGCGCGCCCAGCAGGAACAACTGCAGCACCTGGAGCGGGTGCGCGCCCAGCAGGAGCTGATCCTGTTGCTGGCCCGCCAGCGCTACACCGCCAACAATTCGCTGCAGGAAGCCGCAGAGCTGATCACCCGCAGCGCCTGTGACATCTACCAGATCGACTGCGCCAGCATCTGGAACCTCGAAGGCCAGCGCCTGGTACCGATCTCGGCCTACCACCGCGATGACCAGCAGCACCACCTGCCTGAGCCCATCGACGCCAGTTGCTTTCCGGATTACCTGGAAGCCCTGCACACCAGCCGGGCAATCGACGCGACCAACGCGATGCGCGACCCGCGCACCCGGGAAATGGCCGAGAACCTGCGCGCCAAGGATATCCACGCCATGCTCGATGCGAGCATCCGCGTCGATGGTCAGGTGGTCGGTGTGCTGTGCCTGGAACAGGGCGGCAGCCCGCGTGCCTGGCAGGCCGATGAGATTGCCTTTGCCGGCGAACTGGCCGACCAATTCGCGCAAGTGATCAACAACCACAACCGCCGTACCGCCACCAGCGCCCTGCACCTGTTCCAGCGTGCCGTGGAGCAAAGTGCCAATGCCTTTTTGCTGGTCAACTGCGACGGCGTGGTGGAATACGTCAACCCAAGCTTTACCGCGATCACCCAATACAGCGCCGAAGAAGTCCACGGCCACCGCCTGGCCCAACTGCCGGCCCTGGAAAACCTCAGCGAGCTGCTGTTCGACGCACCGTCGAGCCTGGCCAAGAGCAACAGCTGGCAGGGCGAGTTCAAGAGCCGACGTAAAAACCTCGAGCCCTACTGGGGCCAGCTGTCGATTTCCAAGGTGTATGGCGACAACCGTGAGCTGACCCACTACATCGGCATCTACGAAGACATTACCCAGAACAAGCTGGCCCAGCAGCGCATCGAACGCCTGGCCTACACCGATAACCTGACCAACCTGGGCAACCGTCCGGCATTCATCCGCAATCTGGATGAGCGCTTTGCCCGCGACAGCGACAGCCCGATCAGCCTGTTGCTGGTGGACATCGACAACTTCAAGCGCATCAACGACAGCCTCGGCCACCAGACCGGCGACAAGCTGCTGATCAGCCTGGCCCGCCGCCTGCGCAACAGCCTGAGTGCCGGCGGCAGCCTGGCGCGTTTTGCCAGTAACGAATTCGCGGTGCTGCTGGACGACACTGACCTGGAAAGCGGCCAACAGGTGGCCAGCCAACTGCTGGCGACCCTCGACAAACCGATGTTCGTCGACAACCAACTGATCAGCGTCACCGGCTCGGTGGGCCTGGCCTGCGCGCCGCTGCACGGCCGCGACCCGCAGACCCTGATGCGCAACGCCGGCCTGGCCCTGCACAAGGCCAAGGCCAACGGCAAACACCAGGTACAGGTGTTCACCGAAGCCTTGAACGCCGAGGCCAGCTACAAGCTGTTCGTGGAGAACAACCTGCGTCGTGCCCTGACCCAGAACGAACTGGACGTGTTCTACCAGCCCAAGCTGTGCCTGCGCAGCGGCCGCTTGCTGGGCATGGAAGCGCTGCTGCGCTGGAACCATCCGGAAAAGGGCATGATCCGCCCCGATCAGTTCATCAGCGTCGCCGAAGAAACCGGCCTGATCATCCCGATCGGCAAATGGATCGCGCGCCAGGCCTGCCGCATGAGCAAGCAACTGAGCGCCGCCGGCCTGGGCAATCTGCAGGTGGCGATCAACCTGTCGCCCAAGCAATTCTCCGACCCGGACCTGGTGGCCTCGATCGCCACGATCCTCAAGGAAGAACAGCTGCCGGCCAACCTGCTGGAACTGGAGCTGACCGAAGGCCTGCTGCTGGAAGCGACCGAAGACACGCGCCTGCAACTGGACCAGCTCAAGAGCTTCGGCCTGACCCTGGCCATGGACGACTTCGGCACCGGCTACTCGTCACTGAGCTACCTGAAAAAATTCCCCATCGACATCATCAAGATCGACCGCAGCTTTATCCACGAAATCCCGGACAACCAGGACGACATGGAAATCACCTCGGCCGTGATCGCCATGGCCCACAACCTCAAGCTCAAGGTGGTGGCCGAAGGCATCGAGACCGCCGAGCAACTGGCGTTCCTGCGTCGGCACCGTTGCGACGTTGGCCAGGGCTACCTGTTCGACCGGCCGATCCCCGGTGCAGAGCTGCTCGAGAAGCTTAGACGCTACCCGCGCGGGCCAATCGCCTGACAGCGCTGTAACACTCGGGCACACTGGCTGTCTGAAATTTACCGCTAACCCAACCTGACGAGAGGACTGCTCATGGTCTTGCGCTCGGAAATTCTGGTGAACAAAAACGTGCTGCCTACTCAAGAACAAGCGTTGCCCGGTCGTGAAACCCCGATGAACCTGCCGCAGACGCACTTCGTCAACGGCAACCCGCTGCTGGGCCCATTCGTCGACGACGTCGGCTTCGCGATCTTCGGCCTGGGTTGTTTCTGGGGCGCCGAGCGCAAGTTCTGGCAGCGCGATGGCGTGGTCAGCACCGTGGTCGGCTATGCCGGTGGTTTCACGCCGAACCCGACGTATGAAGAAGTCTGCTCGGGCCTGACCGGCCACAGCGAAGTGGTGCTGGTGGTGTATGACCAGGCCAAGGTGAACTACGAAGACCTGCTGAAGATGTTCTGGGAACTGCACAACCCGACCCAGGGCATGCGCCAGGGTAATGACATCGGCACCCAGTACCGCTCGGTGATCTATGCGACCACGCCTGAGCAACTGGCGGCGGCGCAGGCCAGTGCCGAGGCGTATCAGGCTGAACTGACCAAAGCGGGCCTGGGTGTGATTACCACCGAGATCGACGAGGCGCCAACGGTGTACTTCGCCGAGGCGTATCACCAGCAGTACCTTGCGAAGAATCCACAGGGCTACTGTGGGATCGGCGGTACCGGCGTGACTTGCCCGATCTGAAGATCGGAGCTGCAAGTTTCAAGCTACAAGCTGCAAGTGGTGTTTTCTGCTCTCACTTGCAGCTTGAGGCTTGAAGCTTGCAACTTACAACTACTCAGCGATGAGCCAATCCATCTGCCACCCACCCTGGGTCTGGCCAAGCTGCTTGGACAGCCACGGCAGCAGCTCGCGCAACTCCTCTTCCAGGCCCCACGGCGGGTTGGCAATCGCCAGGCCCGAGCCGGTCAGGGTGTTGGGCGTGTCCAGCGGATGCACCAGCAATTCCACGCGCAGCAACTTCGGCGCACCGGTGCCGGCCAGGTCCTGGTAGAAGCGACGCAGCATGCGCTGGTCCTTCACCGGGTACCAGATCGCCGCGACCGTCTGGCGCATACGGCTGACGGCTTCCTTGAGGGACGCAGCACAGCGCTGCATTTCGTCGAGTTTTTCAAACGGCGGATCGATCAGCATCAACGCACGCTTTTCCGGCACCGGTAACAGCGCGCGCGGCACATGCCAGCCTTCGCCCAAATGAACCTTGACCCGACGATCGCCCTTCATGTTGTCCTTGAGCAACACGCCGTCTTCCGGGTGTTTTTCATTGAGCAGCACGCGGTCCTGGGGGCGCGTAAGGCGGCGCGCCAGCTCCGGTGAGCCCGGGTAGTAGCGCAACTGGCCATCGGGGTTCATCTCGTGCAGCACGCGCATGTAGTCGGCGGTCAACGGCGGTAGATCGTCGGCGCCCCACAAACGCGCGATACCTTCCAGGTACTCACCCGTGCGATTGGCCTGGTCACCTTGCAGGTCGTACAGGCCAATCCCGGCATGGGTGTCGAGGTAGGCGAACGGCTGCTCCTTGCGCGACATCAGGGCGATGAGGCGGGTCAAGGTCAGGTGTTTGAAGACATCGGCGTGGTTGCCGGCGTGAAAGGCGTGACGATAATTCATGGTTGCTCCTGCGCAGGGGGCGAAGTTTACCTTCTACGGGCGCAAAGGTGCAGGGCCGCATGCCGGGCGGCGCTTATGCCGCAAACGCAGGCAGCCCGTTGAAAAAAATCTAAATGTCGACGGCGAGGCGGATTTATTGTGGCCATCCACTACTCCAGGGAGGTCAATAACAATCATGAAAGACGCCACCATCGCGCTGCACCACGGTTTCAAGTCGGACCCGACCACCAAGGCCGTCGCCGTGCCGATCTACCAGAACGTCGCCTTCGAATTCGATAACGCCCAACACGGCGCCGACCTGTTCAACCTGGACGTACCCGGCAATATCTACACGCGCATCATGAACCCCACCAACGATGTGCTGGAGCAGCGCATTGCCGCCCTTGAAGGTGGTATCGCGGCGCTGGCAGTCTCGGCCGGCAGCGCGGCGATCCACTATGCCATCCAGACCTTGACCCGTGCGGGTGACAATATCGTCACCACACCGCAACTCTACGGTGGCACCTACACGCTGTTCGCCCACCTGCTGCCGAGCTTTGGCGTGGAGGTGCGTTTCGCCCGGGACGACAGCGCCGCCGCCATCGCCGAACTGATCGACGACGACACCAAGCTGGTGTACTGCGAAAGCATCGGCAACCCGGCGGGCAATATCATCGACATCGAAGCCCTGGCCGACGTCGCCCATGCCCGCGGCGTGCCGCTGGTAGTGGACAACACCGTGGCCACGCCGATCCTGTGCAAGCCGATCCAGTTCGGCGCCGACATCGTGGTGCACTCGGTGACCAAGTACGTCGGCGGCCATGGCAACTCCCTGGGCGGTGTAATTGTCGACAGTGGCACGTTCCCGTGGACGAAATACGCGGATAAATTCCCCGGCCTCAACCAGCCCGAGCCGGCCTATCACGGCGTGGTCTATACCGAAAAATTCGGCCCCGCCGCCTTCATCGCCCGTGCCCGCACCGTGCCACTGCGCAACACCGGTGCAGCGTTGGCGCCGATGAATGCCTTCCTGTTGCTGCAAGGCCTGGAAACACTGGCATTGCGCATGGAGCGCCACACCGAAAACGCCCTGAAAATCGCGCAATTCCTGCAAGGCCATGCCGAGGTGGAGTGGGTCAGCTACGCCGGCCTGCCGGACCACCCGCACCACGCATTGGCGCAGAAATACATGCAGGGCAAACCGTCGGCGATCCTGTCCTTCGGTTTGAAAGGCGGCTTTGATGCCGGTGTGCGCTTCTACGACGCCCTGCAAATCTTCAAGCGCCTGGTCAACATCGGCGACGCCAAGTCCCTGGCCTGCCACCCGGCTTCCACCACTCACCGACAGATGAACGAGCAGGAACAGGCCAAGGCCGGCGTAAAGCCGGAAATGATTCGCCTGTCGGTGGGTATCGAAGCGGTCGAAGACCTGATCGACGACCTGCAGCAGGCGCTGGCCTCAACTCAACTCTGAGTCCAGGTAGCCGGCCAGCGCTTCAGCGCTGATGTCCGTACTGCGCGCGAAGTAGGCGACCTTGTGCCGCAAGGTCGCCGGCGTAAAAGCGGCATACAGGTCGGGGCGCTGCTCTTCCAGCCACTGCAGCAGGTTGTCGATCAGGGTCTGCGGCGACTGCGCGGCCAAGTGCGCCAATAACGCGTCAGGCACGCGCCACCAAGGGCTGGCCTTGGCCGCAGTGACCGATGGCGTCGCCACGCTCAACGGCTGGCCATTGATCAGATAGCGCTGGAACACGGGCAGTACTGCGCCGATTTCATCGTCCAGTTTCTGCACAATCGGCAGAAACTGGGCGCCATCCCAGAAGCGCAGGAACACGCTCCGCTCATCGGGAAGCACTATCTTGGTCAGGCCTTGCAGGTGAGCAACGACGACTTCCAGCGGACTGGACGATACCGCCAGCCAACCCCAGTCCGAGGCTTCAGTGGTTGCGATCCAATCGAGGAAGGCACTGTCGGGCTCGACAACCGCTGCGTAGGGCATCACCTCATCCCACCCGGCATAGGCCGTACCTGCCCAGAGCGCTTGAGGCAACATCCCGCCGGCCGAGACTTGCCACGCAGCCAGCGGCTTCGCGTCGCTGGCACTGCTCAGTACCACGTAAAGCCGCTCATTGGGGAGTAGAGGGCATTGTGCCAGCCAGTCATCGGGGCTCAAGGGTTGGGACATCAGGGTAAATTCCTTTTAAGGTTGAATGGAATGGGAGAGCGCACTGCCCGTCACTGCAGCGTTGGCACTCTTCACAAAACGGCGCGCTCCGTTTCAGGCTGGCGACCTGTATCCGGCTCAGCGGTGCAGGTATAACCGCCAGCAACGCCGCTTTCACCCCAGGCATCAATGGCGACGCCGCCGGAGCAGGCGCGCCTCCCAGTTGAATGGGCGTGCTGCTGAAAATCCCCTCTGCCGACAGCGTGATCGACTGCCCACCGGCCTGGATTGTCACGCTCGCACCCGCATCAATGACAACACTCTGCCCGGCACCCATCCGGATGGCCCGCCCGGCCCGCATCTGCTGCGAACCGCCGACCACCAGATGGTCGTCCTGCTTGAGTTCCGTCAAACGGTTGCCATGGGTGATCCGCTGCTCTTCGCCTTGTACTTCATGGTGCGACTCACCGCCCACCCTGATGCGGCGCTGATGGTCGATCTGCACCTGCTGGTCATGCAGCACATGCTGGGTCCAATCCCGCTGGGCGCGCAGGTAGATCTCCTCGGCGCCCTTGCGGTCTTCGATGCGCAGTTCGTTGTAGCCACCGCCACCGGGGCTGCTCTGGCTACGGAAGATACTGCGGGTCTTGTCTGCCGGCAGGTCGAGGGGGACCGGGGTCGCCGCGTTCGGCAGGCAGGCCATCACCAGCGGCATGTCCATATCCCCATTGGCGAACCCCACCAGTACTTCCATGCCCACTCGCGGGATAAGTACCGAGCCATAGCGGTCATGGGCCCAACCGCTGGCCACCCGCAGCCAGCAGCTGGAATGATCGTCATGCGCCCCAGCGCGATCCCAGGCCAACTGCACCTTGACCCGGCCGTATTCGTCGCAGTGGATTTCACTGTCGACGGGGCCGGTGACCACCGCGCTTTGATAACCCGACAACGCCGGCCGCGCCTGCTCCGGCAAGGGCGGGCGGAAGATCACGTCCCACGGAGTCGCCACACATTCATTGCGATACCCCTGAAGAAAATCTCCACCGCCAACCTCGGTGACAGCCTCCTCCAGAACCTGGGGCTGCCTGCCTTCGTGGGTCACTTGCGTCACCAGCCACACGTCATTCCATTCGTCCCGCGGATGCCCGGTCAACTTGAAGAACCGGCCGCTGCTCAATGCAGGGTCATCGCCGCTGGCACGGGCTATTCGATAGTCGCTACGGTGCCGCTCCAGGCCACGTTGCGCGAGGTATTTGCCGTGGGGGCGATCGGAAAAATGACCGGGGTAGGCCTGCGCCTCAAACCGTGGAAGCTGTTCGCCGACCACGCCACTCTCCAGCACCAGGCTCGGCTTGAGAAAGTCGTAGTCACGCAGGTTGACCGCGGTGGTGCGGGTTTCCAACCGCAGCGCAAAGCGCTTGATGGCCGGCGTATCCGCCACCATCCCGGAGCCCGGCATGTAGGGCGTAGGCTGATCGGGCGGGGCGAAAACGGTCTGGTCATCGCCAAACACCAGCAGGTGTCCTTCGGGCGAATGCTGGAAGTGATAGTGAATCCCCTGTTCGGCACACAGGCGCTGAATGAAGGCCAGGTCGCTCTCGCCAAACTGTACGCAATACTCGCGCTCGGGATAGGCGCCACTGAGGTGAAATTCGAATTGGTCGGCATGGAGCTGCTGCTCCGCCAGCACCTGCGCAATGATCTGCGGCACCGTCTTGTGCTGGAAGATCCGCTGGCGACTGCTGTGCGCGAGATAGGCCAACTGCGGCACAAGGCTGATCTGGTAACGCGTCAGCCGCCGCCCGGAATCGCCCTGCGCGACCCGATAAACCAGGCCGTGGACACCACGGCCGTGAGCGTCGAAGCCCAGGTATGCCGGGCGATGCAGCAGGCTTTCCAGGTCCAGGTCGGGCTGTTCGCTGACCAGTTCAAGATCAAAACGATACGGCTGGCTGATGGCTTCGCTACCCCGGAACTCAAACACCTTGAGTTCACTCGACACACCGTCGAGGGTCAGGGTAAAGGCACTTTGATTGGCAGGAGCGAACATCCGGTGTTTCTCTGCGAGGGGTAGGCGGGAGATTCTGCACCACTGCCTCACCCTGCCGGGCACAGCCCAAATAAATCAGTAAAACCCTACATGTGTACGTAGGAGTCCTACTCAGTCCAGCTCGAATCGCACGCAAAAAAAGACCCGCCATCCGTAGGACGCGGGCCTTCTTTTAATTCATCGAGCGCTCAGCGCCCGGCAAATCACTTGTTGAGGTTGTAGTCTTTTTCCGCCGCATCAAAGCGCTCGACCATACCGGCTGTCGGTGCGCCCAGCTTGCTCACGACGTAGATCGCCAGGCTGGCGAAGATGAAGCCTGGGATGATTTCGTACAGACCCAGCAGTTCGAAGTGCTTCCACACGATCACGGTGATCGCGCCGACCAGGATCCCGGCCAGTGCGCCGTTGCGGGTCATGTTCTTCCAGATCACCGAGATCAGCACCACAGGGCCGAACGCAGCACCGAAACCGGCCCAGGCGTAGCTCACCAGGCCCAGGACGCGGTTGTTCGGGTTGGCGGCCATGGCGATGGCGATCAAGGCCACCAGCAGTACCATCAGGCGGCCGACCCAGACCAGTTCAATCTGGGAAGCGCTTTTGCGCAGGAAGGTCTTGTAGAAGTCTTCGGTCAGGGCGCTGGAGCACACCAGCAACTGGCAGCTGAGGGTGCTCATGACCGCAGCCAGGATGGCCGACAGCAGCACGCCCGCGATCCATGGGTTGAACAGCAACTTGGCCAGTTCGATGAACACGCGCTCGTGGTTCTCGTTGACCGGGCCCGCCACTTCCGGGTGCGCCGAGAAGTAGGCGATGCCGAAGAAGCCCACGGCCACGGTGCCGCCCAGGCACAGGATCATCCAGGTCATGGAGATGCGACGCGCGTTGGCGATCGACTTCACCGAATCCGCCGCCATGAAGCGCGCGAGGATGTGTGGTTGGCCGAAGTAACCCAGGCCCCAGCCCATCAGCGAGATAATGCCGATGAAGGTAGTGTTTTTCAGCATGTTGAAGTTGTCGGGGTTCTTGGCTTCGATGGCCAGGAAGGTGGTGTCGACGCCACCGGTGGCCAGCAGCACGATGATCGGCGTGAGGATCAGCGCGAAAATCATCAGCGTGGCTTGTACGGTGTCGGTCCAGCTGACGGCCAGGAAACCACCCACGAAGGTGTAGGCAATCGTCGCCGCAGCGCCGGCCCACAGCGCGGTCTCATAGGACATGCCGAAGGTGCTTTCGAACAGGCGGGCACCGGCCACGATGCCGGACGCGCAGTAGATGGTGAAGAACACCAGGATCACGACCGCAGAGATGATCCGCAGCAGGCCGCTTTTATCTTCGAAACGGCTGGAGAAGTAGTCCGGCAGGGTCAGGGCGTCGCCGTTGTGCTCGGTCTGTACCCGCAGGCGACCGGCCACGAACAGCCAGTTGAGGTAGGCGCCGACGATCAGGCCGATGGCGATCCAGCTTTCCGACAGGCCGGACATGTAGATCGCGCCCGGCAGTCCCATCAACAACCAGCCGCTCATGTCGGAAGCACCGGCTGACAAGGCAGTCACCACGCTCCCAAGGCTGCGACCGCCGAGGATGTAATCGGAAAGGTTGTTGGTGGAGCGATAGGCCATGAAGCCGATCAGCACCATTGCTGCGATGTAGATCACGAACGTGATCAGGGTTGGATTACTAACGCTCATAGGAGTGACGCCCTGGCTTTGTTTTTATGTAGCGGCGGTCTGTCAGACGGCCACCTACTGGAAGTAGGTAAACGTAACTGCGTGCCGCGCATTTATGACTGACGTTTCCCCAGGAAAGCCGCCAGCCGATGAACCAAACCCTAAAGCCGGTTGCACCTTGGGCGCGAATGCTATTCAACAAAGCAAATAAGGTGCAACCAGTTTCTTGGGAATAAGTTGCACCCAAGTGTAAAACCCGCAAAACGCTCCTTTTTTGCTCCTTTTCGGAGCAAGAACAGCCGATCTCAGAAGCAAATGCACCAAGCCGAAGCGGATTCCGTCGCCGGCCAATTTTTTTCCGATCAAGCGACGAAAAATTCATCGACAAAATGGGTTGCACCCGGTTGCACCTATCCCTGAGCAAAGCTAATCTTGCCGCCAGCTGATGCCACTCGGTAGTGGCACCCATGAGGATAAGAAAATGGCTACGACCACCCTTGGGGTCAAACTCGACGACCCGACCCGCGAACGCCTCAAGGCGGCCGCGACCTCCATTGATCGCACGCCGCACTGGCTGATCAAGCAGGCGATTTTCAATTACCTGGAGAAACTCGAGGGTGGTGCAACCCTGACCGAGCTCAACGGCTTGAGCAGCAAGGACGCTGACGACGCAGGCGAAGTCCAGAGCGACCACGCCCACCAGTGCTTCCTTGAGTTCGCCGAGAGCATCCTGCCGCAATCCGTACTGCGCGCTTCGATCACCGCCGCTTACCGTCGCCCCGAGCCGGAAGTGGTGCCGATGCTGATCGAACAGGCCCGCCTGCCGGTGCAAATGGCCGAAGCCACCAACAAGCTCGCCGCGTCGATTGCGGAAAAATTGCGCAATCAGAAGAGTGCCGGCGGCCGTGCCGGGATTGTTCAGGGCCTGCTGCAGGAATTTTCGCTGTCGTCCCAGGAGGGCGTAGCCCTGATGTGCCTGGCCGAAGCACTGCTGCGGATCCCGGACAAAGGCACCCGCGACGCGCTGATCCGCGACAAGATCAGCACCGGCAACTGGCATCCGCACCTGGGCAACAGCCCGTCGCTGTTCGTCAACGCCGCTACCTGGGGCCTGCTGCTGACCGGCAAACTGGTCGCTACCCATAACGAAGCCGGCCTCACCTCATCCCTGAGCCGCATCATCGGCAAGAGCGGCGAGCCGATGATCCGCAAGGGCGTCGACATGGCCATGCGCCTGATGGGCGAGCAGTTCGTGACCGGCGAAACCATCGCCGAAGCCCTGGCCAACGCGAGCAAATTCGAAGCCAAGGGTTTCCGCTATTCCTACGACATGCTCGGTGAAGCCGCCCTCACCGAACACGACGCGCAGAAATACCTGGCCTCGTACGAGCAAGCCATTCACTCCATCGGCAAAGCCTCCCACGGCCGTGGGATTTATGAAGGCCCGGGCATCTCCATCAAGCTGTCGGCCCTGCACCCGCGTTACAGCCGTGCGCAGTACGAACGTGTGATGGATGAGCTGTACCCGCGCCTGCTGTCCCTGACCCTGCTGGCCAAGCAATACGATATCGGCCTGAACATCGACGCCGAAGAAGCCGACCGCCTGGAACTGTCGCTGGATCTGCTCGAGCGCCTGTGCTTCGAGCCGCAGCTGACCGGCTGGAACGGCATTGGCTTCGTGATCCAGGCCTACCAGAAGCGTTGCCCGTATGTGATCGACTACGTCATCGACCTGGCACGCCGCAGCCGCCATCGCCTGATGATCCGCCTGGTAAAAGGCGCGTACTGGGACAGCGAGATCAAGCGCGCCCAGGTCGAAGGCCTGGAAGGCTACCCGGTGTATACCCGCAAGGTGTACACCGACGTTTCCTACATTGCCTGTGCACGCAAGCTGCTGTCGGTACCGGAAGTCATCTACCCGCAGTTCGCTACGCACAACGCCCATACCTTGTCGGCGATTTACCATATCGCCGGTCAGAACTATTACCCCGGCCAGTATGAATTCCAATGCCTGCACGGCATGGGTGAACCGCTGTACGAGCAGGTAGTAGGCAAGGTTTCCGAAGGCAAGCTGAACCGTCCGTGCCGCGTGTACGCACCGGTCGGCACTCACGAAACACTGCTGGCTTACCTGGTGCGTCGCCTGCTGGAAAACGGCGCCAACACCTCGTTCGTCAACCGCATCGCCGACCAGTCCATCTCGATCCAGGAGCTGGTGGCCGATCCAGTGGCCAGCATCGAGCAGATGGCGACGCTGGAAGGCGGCTTCGGCCTGCCGCACCCGCGTATCCCGCTGCCCCGTGACCTGTACGGCAGCGACCGTGCCAACTCGGCCGGTATCGACCTGGCCAACGAACACCGCCTGGCATCGCTGTCCTGCGCCCTGCTGGCCACCGCGCACAACAACTGGAAGGCCGCGCCGATGCTCGGTTGCGCCGCCAGCGATCAAGCGGCGGCACCGGTATTGAACCCGTCCGACCTGCGTGACGTGGTCGGTCACGTGCAAGAAGCCACCGTCGAAGACGTCGACAACGCGATCCAGTGCGCCATCAGCGCCGGCCCGATCTGGCAGGCCACCCCGCCCGCCGAACGCGCCGCGATCCTGGAACGTGCCGCCGACCTGATGGAAGGCGAGATCCAGCCGCTGATGGGCCTGCTGGCCCGCGAAGCCGGCAAGACCTTCGCCAACGCCATCGCCGAAGTACGTGAGGCCGTGGACTTCCTGCGCTACTACGCGGTACAGGCGCGCAACGACTTCACCAATGACGCCCACCGCCCACTGGGTCCGGTGGTGTGCATCAGCCCGTGGAACTTCCCGCTGGCGATTTTCAGTGGGCAAGTGGCTGCCGCACTGGCCGCCGGTAACCCGGTACTGGCCAAGCCAGCCGAACAAACCCCGCTGGTGGCTGCACAAGCCGTGCGCATCCTGCTCGAAGCCGGTATTCCCCAAGGCGTGCTGCAATTGCTGCCGGGCCAGGGTGAAAGCGTCGGTGCGCGCCTGGTGGGTGATGATCGCGTCAAGGGCGTGATGTTCACCGGTTCCACCGAAGTCGCGCGCCTGCTGCAACGCAATGTCGCCGGGCGCCTGGATGCCCAGGGCCGTCCGATTCCGCTGATCGCCGAGACCGGCGGCCAGAACGCAATGATCGTCGACTCCTCGGCACTCACCGAACAGGTGGTCATCGACGTGGTGTCCTCGGCCTTCGACAGCGCCGGTCAACGTTGCTCGGCCCTGCGTGTGTTGTGCCTGCAGGAAGATTCGGCAGACCGCGTGATCGAAATGCTCAAGGGCGCCATGGCTGAATGCCGCCTGGGCAACCCGGAGCGCCTGTCGGTGGACATCGGCCCGGTGATCGACGCCGAAGCCAAGGCCGGCATCGAGAAACACATCCAGGCCATGCGCGACAAAGGCCGCAATGTGTACCAGGTGGCGATTGCCGACGGTGAAGAAATCAAGCGCGGTACCTTCGTGATGCCCACCCTGATCGAGCTGGAAAGCTTCGACGAGCTGCAACGGGAGATCTTCGGCCCGGTGCTGCACGTGGTGCGCTACAAGCGCAAGGAGATCGACCAGCTTATCGGCCAGATCAACGCATCCGGCTATGGCCTGACCCTGGGCGTACACACCCGTATCGACGAGACCATCGCCAAGGTGATCGACAACGTCAATGCCGGTAACGTCTACGTCAACCGCAACATCGTCGGTGCCGTGGTCGGCGTGCAGCCGTTCGGCGGCGAAGGCCTGTCGGGCACAGGCCCGAAAGCCGGTGGTCCGCTGTACCTGTACCGCTTGCTGTCGACCCGTCCTACCGATGCGATCGAGCAATCCTTCGTACGTGGCGACAAGCTGGCGGCACCGGACGTACGTCTGCGTGATGCCATGAGCCAACCGCTGACCGCCCTGAAAACCTGGGCCGACAGCAATAAGTTCAGCGAGCTGAGTGCGCTGTGCAGCCAGTTCGCCGCGCAGTCCCAAAGCGGAATCACCCGTCAGTTGGCCGGCCCGACCGGCGAGCGCAACAGCTACGCCATCCTGCCCCGCGAGCACGTACTGTGCCTGGCGGACGTGGAAGGCGATCTGTTGACTCAACTGGCGGCGGTATTGGCGGTCGGCGGTTCGGCGGTGTGGCCGGAAACCGACCTGACCAAGGCCGTGTTCCCACGCCTGCCGAAGGAGATTCAGGCGAAAATCAAGCGCGTGGCCGACTGGACCAAGGACGAGGTGGTGTTTGACGCCGTCCTGCACCACGGCGATTCCGACCAACTGCGTGGGGTGTGCCAGCAAGTGGCGCAGCGTGGCGGGGCGATTGTCGGGGTACATGGTTTGTCTCAGGGCGAAACATCCATTGCCTTGGAGCGCCTGGTGATCGAGCGTGCGTTGAGCGTTAACACCGCGGCTGCCGGCGGTAATGCCAGCCTGATGACCATCGGCTAACTGAATGTGGGAGGGGGCTTGCCCCCTCCCACATTTGATCACATTTCAATTCCCCTCCCCGCGTTCTGCCTCTTCATCACCCAGATCAATCTTGCTATCCAGTCTTTATTCGCGCACTTAGACTCAGGCCAATTCCTCCAAAGGTAAGCCGCCATGTCCGAGACGCTGCTCAGTTCCCGCAATCTGGCTTTCGAGCTGTACGAAGTCCTCGATGCCGAGGGCCTGACCCAGCGCGAGCGGTTTGCCGAGCACAATCGCGAAACGTTCGATGCCGCGATCAGCACGGCGCGCAGCATCGCCGAAAAGCACTTCGCCCCCCACAACCGTAAGAACGACGAAAACGAACCGCGCTACGAAAACGGCGCAGCCATCCTGATTCCGGAAGTCAAACCGGCGGTGGATGCGTTCCTGGAAGCCGGCTTCCTCAATGCGGCCCGCAGCTTCGAAGCCGGTGGCATGCAGTTGCCGACCCTGCTGTCCCAGGCCTGCTTCGCTCACTTCCAATCCGCCAACGCGGCCTCGACGTCCTACCCGTTCCTGACCATGGGCGCCGCCAACCTGATCGAAAGCTTCGGCACCGAGGAGCAAAAACAGCGCTTCCTGCAACCGATGATCGAAGGCCGCTTCTTCGGCACCATGGCCCTGACCGAGCCCCACGCCGGCTCATCGCTGTCGGATATTCGTACCCGCGCCGAGCCCGCGGCTGACGGCAGCTATCGCCTCAAAGGCAACAAGATCTTCATCTCCGGCGGCGACCACCCGCTGTCGGAAAACATCGTGCACATGGTGCTGGCCAAGCTGCCGGACGCGCCCGCTGGGGTGAAGGGCATTTCGCTGTTTATCGTGCCCAAGTTCCTGGTCAACGACGACGGCAGCCTCGGCGCGCGCAACGACGTGCTGCTGGCCGGGCTGTTTCATAAGATGGGCTGGCGTGGCACCACGTCCACGGCACTGAATTTCGGCGATAACGGCAACTGCGTCGGCTATCTGGTGGGTAAACCGCACCAAGGCCTGAGCTGCATGTTCCAGATGATGAACGAGGCACGCATCGGTGTCGGCATGGGCGCGGTGATGCTCGGTTACGCCGGCTATCTCTATTCGCTGGAATACGCCCGCGAACGCCCGCAAGGCCGCTTGCCCGACAGCAAGGACCCAGGCACCGCGCCGGTCTCGATCATCCAGCACGCCGATATCAAGCGCATGCTGCTGACGCAAAAAGCCTACGTCGAAGGTGCCTTTGACCTGGGCCTGTACGCCGCGCGGCTGTTCGATGACACCACCACACTGGAAACCGAGGCCGAACGCAAACAGGCCCATGAACTGCTGGACCTGCTCACCCCCATCGTCAAATCCTGGCCCTCGGAGTTCTGCCTCAAGGCCAACGAACTGGCGATCCAGATCCTCGGCGGCCACGGTTATACCCGCGAATACCCGGTGGAGCAGTACTACCGCGACAACCGCCTGAACCCGATCCACGAGGGCACCCATGGCATCCAGTCCCTGGACCTGCTGGGGCGCAAGCTGGCGCAGAACGGCGGCGCGGGCCTGAAGCAACTGATCCGGCTGATCGCCGACACGGGCGCACGGGCACAGGAATATCCAGGCCTGACGGCATTGAGAGAGCCGCTGGAGCACCTGGTCAGCCGCCTGCAAAGCGTGACCATCGGCCTGCTGACGGATCTCGCCCAGGGCAAGGTCAACAGCAGCCTGGCGAACTCGGCGCTGTACCTGAAGGTATTCGGGCATACGGTGATTGGCTGGCGCTGGCTGGAACAGGCGATTCGCGCCGAAGAAGGGCTGACCAAGGGCAATGGGGCCGATGTCGCCTTCTATAAAGGCAAGCTCCAGGCCGCCCGGTACTTCCTGACTTGGGAGATTCCGGGCTGCCATCATGAACTGGTGATTCTGGAGGCACGGGATGATACGTGCCTGGGGATGCAGGATGAGTGGTTCTAGGGCTGGATCGCCTTGGAAATCACCTCGACCGTGGCGCTGACTTGCTCTTGGTAACGGTCGAGTTCCTGCTGGTGAGCCTGCTGCATTTCGATCTGCTCGGCGCACAGGTTCAGCGCCGCCAGCACCAGTAGCTTGTCACCGATCAGGGTCGGGTACTTTTTCTTGGTGGTGGCCAGGGAGGCCTTGAGCATGGTCACGGCGTGCATCAGAGTTTTATCTTCCCCGGCCGGGGCCTTGATCGAGTAATCCTCTCCGAGAATCGAAACGACCTTTATCCCTTCATTCATGCGCTGACAGGGCCTGCGCTCACGCGCTCAACCAGCGCCTGGATCCGGGCTGCGGTGGCGCCGTGCTTTTCTTCCTGCTCCATCAGGTTCAGTTGCAGGCTGTCGTTCTCATCCTTGGCGCGAGCCAGTTCGGCCTTGAGGGATTCGTTGCTGCCCAGTAGCTCCTGATTCTGCTGTACCAGGTCGCTGACCAGTTGTTCCAGTTGGCTGAGGGATGCTTCTAACATTTTGATTTCTCGGGCTTTTTCAAAGGGCGGTGACGATAAAGAAAATTCACCTCGGATGCCAGGGTTATCCCTGGCGCGCAGCCCGTTTTCAAGGGCCGGGCCACGCTTTCGAGCCTTAGTGACTGCATTTCCCCCATCTGGTTCCTGAATCCGCGCAACCCCTCGTCAGATGCGACAAAAACGCACAGCCCCCTCTAGACTTTAGTCGTACGCCCGATAGAGAGGCACACCCCGTCTCATGACCGCACGGATTGCGCCTCTCCCAGGATTTCCGCATGTCGCTTCGTAATATGAATATCGCTCCGAGGGCCTTCCTCGGCTTCGCGTTTATTGGCGCGTTGATGTTGTTTCTAGGCGTGTTCGCCCTGAACCAGATGAGCAAGATCCGTGGCGCCACCGAAGACATCACCTTGTCCAGCGTGCCAAGCATCCGCGCCCTGGATGAGTTCACCCAACTGACCCTGCGCCTGCGCGTGTTGTCTTATCGCTTGCTGACCAACCGCGAGCCGGATGTGCAGCAAAAGACCCTGGAAGCCTTCGAACTGCGCAACCAGCAGATCCGCACCGCCCAGGGCGTCTACGAGAAACTGATTGAAAGCAGCGAAGAACGTAGCACCTACAACGAATATGTAAGCCTGCTGGGCCAGTACCATCAGATTGAAGAGCGCATGAAGAGCCTGTCACGGGCCAACCAGGTGGATGAGCTGCGCAGCCTGCTTAACACCGAATTGCTGAGCAACTCCGAGCAGGTCAACGCCGTGCTGACGCGCCTGCTGGACCTCAATAACAAGATGGCCCTGGCCACCAATCAGGAGGCCGAAGACCAGTACAACGCGGCCTTCAACCTGGTCGTGGGCCTGCTGGTGATCGCCACGCTGCTGACCCTGCTGTTTGCCTGGCTGCTGACCCGCAGCATCACCCTGCCGATTTCACAGGCACTGGAAGCGGCGGAAGAAGTCGCCGAAGGCAACCTGACACGGCCGATCAAAGTCGACGGCAACGATGAAGCCGGGCGCCTGCTCGCCGCCATGGCCAAGATGCAGGACAAACTGCGCGACACCCTGCAACGCATCGCGGGTTCCGCCACCCAACTGGCTTCCGCCGCCGAGGAACTGAACGCCGTCACCGACGAAAGTGCCCGTGGCCTGACCCGGCAAAACAACGAAATCGAGCAAGCCGCCACCGCCGTCAACGAGATGACCAGCGCCGTGGAAGAAGTCGCACGCAATGCGGTGAGCACCTCGGAAGCCTCGCGCAACGCCACCACGTCTGCTGGCGACGGCCGCGACCTGGTGCAGGAAACCGTCAGCGCCATCGAGCGCATGAGCGGCGATGTGCAGGCTACCGCCACCCTGATCGGCGAACTGGCCAATGAGTCGCGCGATATCGGCAAAGTGCTGGACGTGATTCGCGGCCTGGCCGACCAGACCAATTTGCTGGCCCTGAACGCGGCGATTGAAGCCGCACGCGCCGGTGAAGCCGGTCGCGGGTTCGCGGTGGTCGCCGATGAAGTGCGGGCCCTGGCCCATCGCACCCAGCAGTCCACCAGCGAGATCGAGCGGATGATCGGCAGTATCCAGGCCGGCACCGAGCACGCGGTGGACTCGATGCGCAACAGTACCGAACGGGCGGAGTCGACGCTGAACATCGCCAAAGGCGCCGGGATGTCGCTGGACACCATCAACACGGCGATTGTCGAGATCAACGAGCGCAACCTGGTGATCGCCAGCGCGGCGGAAGAACAGGCGCAGGTGGCGCGGGAAGTGGACCGCAACCTGGTGAACATTCGTGATCTGTCGGTGCAATCCGCTACGGGCGCCAGTCAGACCAGCGCCGCGAGCAGCGAATTGTCACGCCTGGCGGTAGACCTGAACGGGATGGTAGGCCGCTTCCGCCTCTAACGCCCTGCACTGGCTTGAAATGTGGGAGGGGGCTTGCTCCCGATAGCGGTGGATCAGTTAAAGACAAGCTGACTGACATACCGCCATCGGGGCAAGCCCCCTCCCACATTCAGATCTGCGCCCGACGTTAAAAGCTTTTTGACAGCACCGCAATTCAACAGGTTAGAATCCCTGGCACGCAGACTGCATGGTCAGTTTGCGTCCCGTCTTGTTTGCCCATGGAGTACTGCCTTTGAATGCGACGACCATCAACAGCCTGTTCTTGATCGGCGCGTTGCTGGTGAGTGCGAGCATTCTGGTGAGTTCTCTTTCCTCGCGCCTGGGTATCCCGATCCTGGTGATCATCCTGGCCGTGGGCATGGTGGCCGGCGTCGATGGCGGCGGCATCATTTTCGACAATTACCCGACTGCCTACCTGGTGGGCAACCTCGCGCTGGCAGTGATCCTGCTCGACGGCGGTTTGCGTACACGGGTGGCGAGTTTCCGCGTGGCACTCTGGCCGGCATTGTCCCTGGCCACCGTGGGGGTGTTGATTACCACCGGCCTCACCGGCATGGCGGCGGCCTGGCTGTTTGACCTGAATATTATCCAGGGCCTGCTGATCGGTGCGATTGTCGGCTCGACCGACGCCGCAGCGGTGTTCTCGCTGCTGGGCGGCAAGGGCCTGAACGAACGGGTGACCGCCAGCCTCGAGATCGAATCCGGCAGTAACGACCCGATGGCGGTGTTCCTCACCGTCACCCTGATCGACATGCTCGCCAGCGGCCAGACCGGCCTGCACTGGAGCCTGCTGACCCACCTGGTGCGCGAGTTCGGCATCGGTGGCATCGTCGGCCTCGGCGGCGGCTGGCTGATGCTGCAGATGGTCAACCGCATCAACCTGGCCACCGGCCTGTACCCGATCCTGGTGATCGCCGGCGGCCTGTTCGTGTTCGCCCTGACCAACGCCTTCCATGGCAGCGGCTTCCTCGCCGTGTACCTGTGCGGCCTGGTGATCGGCAATCGCCCGGTGCGTAGCCGTCATGGCATTTTGCATATGCTCGACGGCATGGCCTGGCTCGCGCAGATCGGTATGTTCCTGGTGCTGGGCCTGCTGGTCACGCCCCATGATTTGCTGCCGATTGCCCTGCCGGCCCTGGGCCTGGCGCTGTGGATGATCCTGTTTGCGCGGCCGCTGTCGGTGATGGTCGGCCTGCTGCCGTTCAAAGCCTTCCATGGCCGCGAAAAGGCCTTTATCGCCTGGGTCGGCCTGCGCGGCGCGGTGCCGATCATCCTGGCAGTGTTCCCGTTGATGGCCGGCCTGCCCCATGCGCAGCTGTACTTCAACCTGGCGTTCTTTATCGTGCTGGTGTCGCTGCTGGTACAGGGCACCAGCCTGCCGTGGGTGGCCAAGCTGCTCAAAGTGACCGTTCCGCCGGACCCGGCGCCGATCTCCCGCGCAGCCCTGGAAGTGCACGTCACCAGCGAGTGGGAGCTGTTCGTCTACCGCCTCGGCGCAGAAAAATGGTGCATCGGCGCGGCCCTGCGTGAGCTGAAAATGCCCGAAGGCACGCGCATCGCGGCCCTGTTCCGTGGCCAGCAACTGCTCCATCCGTCGGGTAGTACGGTGCTGGAAGTCGGCGATCTGCTCTGTGTGATCGGCCATGAACACAACCTGCCGGCCCTGGGCAAACTGTTCAGCCAGGCACCGCAACGCGGCCTCGATTTGCGCTTCTTCGGCGACTTCGTCCTCGAAGGCGACGCCCAGCTGGGCGCGGTTTCGGCGCTTTATGGCCTCAAGCTCGAAGGGATCGACCCGGACATGCCGCTGAGCCGCTTCATCACCCAGAAAGTCGGCGGCGCGCCGGTAGTGGGCGACCAGGTGGAGTGGAACAACACCATCTGGACCGTCGCGGTCATGGACGGGAACAAGATTGGCAAAGTCGGCGTCAGATTCCCCGAAGGAAGTCGCCCGGGCCCCGGACTCTTCCTCTAAACTGCGGGGCGACAGCACGCCCCCGATTCTTCACCTTGCTCGATCGGTCTCTATGCCAACCCTGCGCACTTTTCTCGCCACTGCCCTGCTGGGCCTGACCCTTTGTGTCGGCAGCGTCTACGCCGCCGACCCGCCCAGCGCCGACGCCATCCAGCAAACCCTGGACAAGCTGCCGGATCGCAAACTGCCCGACGCCGACATGAAGGCGCTGCAGTCGATCCTGCAACAGACCCTGACCTACCTGGGCAACAAGCAGGATTACGAGCAGCGCCTGGTCGACCTCAAGCGCCAGCTGGAAGACGCGCCGCGCCAGACCAGCGAGAACCAGCGCGAACTGACCCGACTCAAGGCCACCAAGGTCATTCCGGTGGCCCAACGCTACGCCACCCTGCCGGTGCCGCAGCTTGAGCAACTGCTGGTGCAGCGCAGCACCCAGCAAGGCGACCTGCAAAAGGAACTGGCCGACGCCAACAGCCTGACCATCGCCGCCCAGACCCGTCCCGAGCGCGCCCAGACCGAAATCAGCAGCAGCCAGACGCGTATCCAGCAGATCAATGCCACCCTCAAGGCCGGCAAGGACAATGGCAAAGCCCTCAGCGGCGACCAGCGCAACCAACTGAATGCCGAACTGGCCTCCCTGAATGCCCTGATCCCCCTGCGCCGCCAGGAGCTGGCCGGCAACAGCCAGCTGCAGGACCTGGGCAACAGCCAGCACGACCTGATCCAGGAAAAAACCGCGCGCCTGGAACAGGAGATCCAGGACCTGCAAACCCTGATCAACCAGAAGCGCCTGGCCCAGTCCCAGCAGACCGTCACCCAACAGTCCATCGAAGCGCAGAAAGCCGGCGGCAGCAGCCTGCTGGCCACGGAAAGCGCGGCCAACCTGAAGCTGTCCGACTACCTGCTCAAGAGCACCGACCGCCTCAACGACCTGACCCAGAAGAACCTGCAGACCAAGCAACAGCTGGACACCGTGACCCAGAGCGATTCGGCCCTGGACGAGCAGATCAATGTGCTCAAGGGCAGCCTGCTCCTGTCGAAGATTCTGTATAAGCAGAAACAAGCGTTGCCCCGCCTGACGGTGGACCGCGACCTGGCGGACGATATCGCCAACATTCGCCTGTACCAGTTCGAGGTCAACCAACAGCGCGAGCTGATCAGCTCCCCCAGCACCTATGTGGATAACCTGCTGGCCAACCAGCCGCCGGCCGACGTCACCCCGCAACTGCGGCGCACCCTGCTGGAACTGGCGATCACCCGCAGCGACTTGCTGGAGCGCCTGAGCCGCGAGCTGAGCGCGCTGCTCAACGAATCCATCACCCTGCAACTGAACCAGAAACAACTGCTCAGCACCGCCACCACCCTGCGCGCGACGCTCGATGAACAGATGTTCTGGATCCCCAGCAACAAGCCGCTGGACACCGAGTGGCTGGAAACCGTGCCGGCGCACCTGAGCAAGCAGGTCACCACCCTGCCCTGGGCCTCCAGCGTCAGCGAGCTGTACGACGGCCTGACCCAGCGTCCGCTGCTGTTTTTGCCGTTGCTGCTGCTGATCGGTGCCCTGTTGTGGCGCCGCAACGCGCTGTACGCGCGCCTGAAAAGAGTCCACCTGGACATCGGCCACTTCAAACGCGACAGCCAATGGCACACGCCCCAGGCGATCCTGGTGAATATCCTGTTGGCGATGCCGGTAGCACTGGGCCTGGCGCTGTGCGGCTACGCACTGCAAATAGATGCCCGTGGACAAAACGCCAACCTCGGCGCGGCCCTGTTGCAGATTGCCCAGGCGTGGCTGGTGTTCTACACCGCCTACCGCATCCTGGCGCCGGGTGGCGTGGCCGAGTTGCACTTCCGCTGGGAAAAGCCCCAGGTCGAATTCCTCCAGGGCTGGGTGCGCAAGCTCGGGCTGGTGGTGCTGGCCCTGGTGGCCGTGGTGGCGATTGCCGAGCATCAACCGGCGGCGCTGGCCGACGACGTGCTGGGCATTGGGGTGGTCCTGACCTGCTACGCCCTGATGGCCTGGCTGCTGGGACGCCTGCTGCTGCACAGCCCGACCCACGAAAAAGCCTCGCTGTTCCGCAAAGCCGTGGGCCTGCTGTTTACCGCCCTGCCTATCGCGCTGTTCATTGCCGTGTGCTTTGGCTACTACTACACCGCCCTCAAGCTCAGCGACCGGCTGATCAACACCCTGTACCTGCTGATGTTCTGGCTGGTCATCGAAGCCACCTTCGTCCGCGGCCTGGGCGTTGCCGCCCGACGCCTGGCCTATTCCCGCGCCCTGGCCAAACGCCAGGCCGCCAAGGAAGCCGGCGAAGGCGAAGCGGTGATCGAAGAGCCGACCCTGGATATCGAACAGGTCAACGAACAATCGATGCGCTTGATCCGCCTGGCGCTGCTCGGCGGCTTTATCGCGGCGCTGTACTGGGTATGGTCGGACCTGATCTCGGTATTTTCCTACCTGGACAACGTCACCCTCTACGAATACACCAGCGGCACCGGTGCCAATATCAGCATGGTGCCGATCAGCATCGGCGACCTGCTCGGCGCGCTGATCATCATCGGCATCACCTTCGCCCTGGCGCGCAACCTGCCCGGCCTGCTGGAAGTGCTGGTGCTGTCCAAGCTGGACCTGGCCCAGGGCAGTGCCTACGCCACGACCACCTTGCTGTCCTACATCATTGCCGGCGTGGGCTTTGTCTCGACCCTGTCCACCCTCGGCGTGAGCTGGGACAAGTTGCAATGGCTGGTGGCCGCGCTGTCGGTGGGCTTGGGCTTCGGCATGCAGGAGATCTTCGCCAACTTTATCTCCGGCATCATGATCCTGTTCGAGCGCCCGGTGCGGATCGGCGACACCATCACCATCGGCAACCTGTCGGGCACGGTAAGCAAGATCCGCATCCGCGCCACCACCATCACCGATTTCGACCGCAAGGACATCATTGTCCCGAACAAGACGTTCATTACCGGGCAACTGATCAACTGGTCCCTGACCGACACCATCACCCGCGTCACCCTCAAGCTGGGCGTGGACTACGGCTCCGACCTGGACCTGGTGAAGGAATTGTTGCTCAAGGCTGCCCGAGAAAACCCAAGGGTGTTGAAGGAACCGGAACCCCATGTGTACTTCCTCAACTTCGGCGAAAGTACGCTGGACCACGAACTGCGCATGCACGTGCGCGACCTCGGTGACCGCAACCCGGTGATCGACGAAGTGAACCGCTTTATCAACCGCGAGTTCAAGAACCACCACATCAACATCTCGTTCCGGCAGATGGAGGTGTACCTGAAAAACCTCCACGGCCAGGAGTACAAGCTGGTGCCGGTGGAGGACGAGAAGAGAACCATCGTCGGACCGACCGAGGCGCCAGATGTGCCGGAGCCGCCGGACGGCAAAGTGGCGGATGCACCCGAGCCACCGCCCAGCAAACTCGACTAAACGCCCTATCCCCAGCAGAATGCTCGGACATTCTGCTGGAGATGGCCGGTGAAAGCCCTCGACGAACTGACCTTCGACAACCGCTTCGCACGCCTGGGCGACGCGTTCTCAACCCACGTACTGCCCGAGCCCCTCGACGAACCGCGCCTGGTGGTGGCAAGCAATGCCGCCATGGCCCTGCTCGACCTCGACCCTGCCGTGGCGCAAACGCCGGTATTCGCCGAGCTGTTCAGCGGCCATAAGCTGTGGGCCGAAGCCGAGCCGCGGGCAATGGTCTACTCCGGGCACCAGTTCGGCGGCTACACCCCGCAGCTGGGCGATGGTCGGGGATTGCTGCTGGGCGAGGTATACAACGAGGCCGGCGAGCATTGGGACCTGCACCTCAAGGGTGCCGGGATGACGCCCTACTCGCGCATGGGCGATGGCCGCGCGGTGCTGCGCTCGTCGATTCGGGAGTTCCTGGCCTCCGAAGCGCTGCATGCACTGGGTATCCCCAGCAGCCGTGCGTTGTGCGTGATTGGCTCCAGCACCCCGGTCTGGCGTGAGAAGCAGGAACGTGGGGCGATGGTGCTGCGCCTGGCGCCCAGCCATATCCGTTTTGGTCATTTCGAATATTTCTACTACACCAAGAAGCCCGAGCAGCAGGCCGAGCTGGCCGAACACATGTTGAACCTGCATTACCCCGAGTGCCGCGAACAGCCCGAGCCCTACCTGGCGATGTTCCGCGAAATCGTCGAGCGCAATGCCGAGATGATCGCCAAATGGCAGGCCTATGGTTTCTGCCACGGCGTGATGAACACCGACAACATGTCGATCCTCGGCATCACCTTCGACTTCGGGCCGTTTGCGTTTCTCGACGACTTTGACGCGCACTTCATCTGCAATCACTCGGACCATGAAGGACGTTACTCCTTCAGCAACCAGGTGCCCATCGGCCAGTGGAATCTCAGCGCGCTGGCCCAGGCGCTCACGCCATTTATCAGCGTCGATGCCTTGAAAGAAGCCCTTGGCCTGTACCTGCCGCTGTACCAGGCCCACTACCTGGACCTGATGCGCCGACGACTGGGGCTGACCACCGCCGAAGACGACGACCAGAAGCTGGTGGAGCGGTTGCTGAAGCTGATGCAGAACAGCGGCGTGGATTACACGCTGTTCTTCCGGCGACTTGGGGATGAATCGGCAGCGATGGCGGTGGCGAAGCTGCGCGATGACTTTGTCGACCTCGCCGGGTTCGATGCCTGGGCCGAGCTGTACACGGCCCGTGTTGCGCGGGATGGGGATTACAGCGAAGAGCAGCGCCGTGAGCGGATGCATGCAGTGAACCCGCTGTACATCCTGCGCAACTACCTCGCACAGAACGCTATCGCCGCCGCCGAATCAGGCGACTACAGCGAAGTGCAGCGACTGCATGAGGTGCTTTCCAAGCCGTTCGAGGAGCAAGCGGGGATGGAACAGTACGCGCAACGACCGCCGGATTGGGGCAAGCATTTGGAGATCAGTTGTTCGTCGTGATACGCGCCATGCCCACGATTAGATGAACAGGTCGACCGGCACCTTGAAAAAATCCGCCAGCCAACGAATCTGTCGCACGTTCAGCTGGCGTTTTCCACTGAGGATTTCCGAGACCACCGATTGAGCGCCAACACCCGGCAAATCACTCTGAGTCAGGCCATGCTCCTGCATCATTGATCGCAGTACGTCGACACCGCTCGCCTCAGGCATCGGCCAATGCTCCAGGTCATAAGCCTCGACCCAGTCACCGATGATATCGACAACGCCCATCAACGGATGGGCTTCGTCATCCCCGACGATATCCAGTAATTCGTCGAGCGCCTCCACCAACATATCGTAGTCAGCCTCGGTTTTGGGCTTGCGCAGCAGCGGTGATACGAATTGCCAGTGCTCGGCGACCTGCTCGATCAATACACTCATTTTCAATCACTCCTTCCATTTACCCTTGTCGTATTCCCGATGGTCCAGCACATGCCGAATATAAAGCCGCTGCATTCGGTAGCGCACAATCGCAATGAGCCGTAGCTTGTTACCACCGATGTTGAAGACGTGTAATGCCCCCACCTTATCCACTGCAGGAAAAATCAATTTCAACGCCGCGAAGTCTTCGGGATTGAGGACTTTGACTTTCCGATACCACTCATCCAAAGCAGTGGCTGAATGAGGCCACTTCAACTTGGCACTTCGGATTTGTTTCGCACTGATTACACGCATGCAACATCCCTATCGCATATTGCTATGAAGGTTAAACCCGAACGCCGACTATCGCAATTTGCTATGGCGCCGAACGGACCGATGGTGCTATTTCGAACAAGCACTTCCAGCCTAGATAGGCATGCGCCAATCGACATTTGCGAATCTGTTAGCACATGCGTCGTCACCCCCGAGCTTGATAAAGCTGATGCCTGACTCCAGATAGGGAGCATTGGCCACATCCACGGAGCCCACCATGTCCGAACCTCTCGTTATCCCCTGCCCCCATTGCAACGGCCTCAACCGCATCCCCGCAGAACGCCTGGGTGATACGCCCAAGTGCGGGCGCTGCAAGCAACCGGTTCTACTGGGCAAGCCTTTCGAGCTGAAACAAGGTGACTACGCCAGTCAGATCAAGGGCGACCTGCCGCTGCTGGTGGACGTGTGGGCCGATTGGTGTGGACCATGCAAGTCGTTTGCGCCGGTGTTTGAACAGGCGGCCGGGCAGCTGGAAGGCAAGTGCAGGCTGGCCAAGCTGGACAGCGAGGCCAATCAGCAGCTGTCGGCACAATTGGGGATTCGTTCGATCCCCAGTCTGATTCTGTTCAAGAACGGCCGCGAAGTGGCGCGCCAGAGCGGAGCGTTTCCGTTGCCGCAGCTGATGAGCTGGTTGCGTAGCCAGGGGGTGTAATCGGACCTGGAGAACAATGCTGGACAGTGTGGGAGGGGCTTGTCCCCTCCCACAGAGGTTTTGTGTCGCCAGCAAAATCAGGCGTTTTCCAGCAGGTTATGCAGCTCCACAAATTGCAGTGTGAGCTTGTGCCGTGGATCCAGGTGGATCAGCGGCTTGTTCTCCTGGTGCGACTCGCGCATGCGCACCGAGCTGGCCAGGTACACCGGCAACACCGGCAAGCCCTCGGCAATCAACTCATCGAGCATTTGCTGCGGCAGGCTCGCCCGCGCCTGGAACTGGTTGACCACGATGCCTTCCACTTCGAGGCCTTCGTTGTGGTCTTCCTTCAATTCTTCGATTTCAGCCAGCAGGCCATACAGGGCCTGGCGCGAGAAGCTGTCGCAATCGAAGGGGATCAACACACGATCAGCGGCAATCAGCGCAGAAACCGCATAAAAGTTCAGGGCTGGCGGGGTATCCAGGTAGATCCGGTCGTAATCTTCGCCCAGCTCATCGAGCAGCTTTCGCAGCTTGTTGATCTTGTGCTTGGCCTCAAGCTTGGGCTGCAGGTCCGCGAGTTCGGCGGTGGCGGTAATGACGTGCAGGTTGTCGAAGGGGGTTTCGTAGATATCGACCTTGTTCTTCTTCGAAAACGGCCCGGAAGACAGGGTTTGCTTGAAAAAGTCCGCGATCCCCATGGGGATGTCGTCGCCAGTCAGCCCCGTCAGGTATTGGGTTGAATTGGCCTGTGCATCGAGGTCCACCAACAGGGTTCGATAGCCTTCGCTGGCGCTGACCGCCGCCAGGTTGCAGGCGATGCTCGACTTGCCAACACCGCCTTTTTGATTGAACACCACGCGCCGCATGGAAAAACCTCCGTGTATCAATGAATGTCCGAGTGTAGAGGGCAAAAGCGCCTGTTAGCTACCTCGTTCATCGATGCATTGCTGCATTGCTGCATTGCATCGGGTCTGTCATATGTCGCGTACAAATGAAAAGGAAGTGTCCGACGATCCAAGTTGCCCCTCGTTGAAGGACAATCTGTAAACCTTCCCGACTTATTTGTAATCGGCCTTGCACAATTCTTTACCAAAGTTTGCTAGAACCCCGCAGCACCGGGATAATGCGCGCCACTCGGCGATTGCTCCTTGTCCCGGTATTCGGGGCCAAAAGCCGCACATGGAAGCCCGCAGGGGCGGGATAACTTCTCAGTGATCAACTTCAACATCGCCCAATGGCGCGCCTGGGCCCCCGGCCTGGAAAGCGCGGACGACTGGCACGCCTGGTGCCAGGCCCCGGTGTTGCTGCCTGCCAGCGATGCCTCGCCCGACGTGTCGTTCCTGCCGGCCATGCAGCGCCGCCGCCTGAGCCGCCTGGCGCGCATGGCGTTCAGCGTAGGCTGGCCGCTGGCCGACGGCCTGCAAGACCTGCCGCTGGTGTTTGTTTCCCGGCATGGCGAAACCCCGCGCACCCTCGACATCCTCAGCGACCTGGCCAACGACCAGCCGCTGTCGCCGACCCAATTCAGCCTGTCGGTGCACAACGCGGTGATTGGCCTGTGGTCGATCCTGCGCAATGAAACCAGCGAAATGACAGCCCTCGCCGCCGCCGGCGATGGCCTGGAGCACGGCATGCTCGAAGCCGCGGCCCTGCTCAACGAAGGCGCTCCGGCGGTATTGCTGGTCATCACCGAAGAACAGCCGCCCGAGGCCTACGCCAGTTGGATCGTTGACGTGCCGTTTCCCTACGCCCTCGGCCTGCTGCTGACGCCAGGCGACGAGTGGCAACTGGAACTCAGCGCCGGCACTGTCCAACCCACTCAAACCCAGTGGCCCCACGCCCTGAACCTGCTGCGCACCCTGCTTACCGAACAGGGCGCCTGCCAACATGCCTGGAAGAACCGTGTATGGAACTGGCAACGCAAGTCGTGAACGATAAGCCACGGGATGCCTACTACTGGCGCCTGTTCGCCACTGCCGCGAGCTTCTTCGTGTTCGGCGTCGGCGGGTTGTGCCTGCGTTTGCTGGTCTTTCCCCTGCTCAGCTGCCTGCCGGGCAACGTAGAAAGGCACCAGCGCCGCGCCCGCCATACCATCAGCAAGCTGTTCTGGTTCTTTATCCGCCTGATGCAACGCGCCGGCGTGCTGACCTACAGCGTCGAAGGCGCCGAAAGGCTCGGCCAGCCGGGCCAGATGATCATCGCCAACCACCCTTCGCTGATCGACGTGGTGTTCCTGATCGGCCTGATGCGCCAGACCAATTGCGTGATCAAGCAGAGCCTGTTTCAAAACCCGTTCACCCGTGGCCCGGTGCGCGACGCGGGTTACATAAGCAACGACGGCAGCGCAGACATGCTCGACGCCGCCGCTGACGCCCTGCGCAACGGCCAGACGCTGATCATCTTTCCCGAAGGCACCCGCACCACCCCCGGCGTGGCGCCCGCCTTTCATCGCGGGGCCGCCGCCATTGCCCTGCGCGGTGCGACAATCATCACCCCGGTAGTGATCAAGGTCAGCCCCACCACTCTGACCAAGGCAGAACCCTGGTATCGCATCCCTAAATGCCGTTTTCACTTCAGTTTGCGCGTGGGGGCCGATATAGAACCACAGGCGTTCGCAACACTGGGGCCCGCGCCCCAGGCCTCACGCAAGCTCAACGATTACCTGCACCATTATTTCATTAAGGAGCTCGCCGAAGATGAGCGACCAACACCGCCTTGAGCACGATATAAAGCTGTTGATCATCGAGGCCCTGGGCCTGGAAGACATCAGCGCCGATGACATCGGCAGCGACCAAACCCTGTTCGGCGAAGGCCTGGGCCTGGATTCGGTAGACGCCCTGGAATTGGGCCTGGCGATCCAGAAAACGTACGGCATCAAGATCGATGCCGACGCCAAGGACACCCGCAATCACTTCACCAACGTGGCCAGCCTTGCGGCGTTCGTCACGGCCAGACAGGCAGCTTGAGACCGGACCATGCAAACTCGTGACGATATTTTCAACACCCTGCGCGATGCCTTGGTGGAACTGTTTGAACTGCCCCCGGAGCGCGTCACCCTCGACGCCAACCTGTATCAGGACCTGGAGATCGACAGCATCGATGCCGTGGACCTGATCGACCATATCAAGCGCCAGACCGGCAAGAAGATCGCCGCCGAAGAGTTCAAGGCCGTGCGCACCGTCAACGACGTGGTTGAGGCGGTGTACCGTCTGGTCCAGCCTGCCGCATGAGCCGGCTGATCGGCCTTGGCCTGTTATTGGCGGGGCTGTTGTACCCGTTTGCGGTGTATTACGGCACCGAGCACTTTGCGCCCTGGCAATTCGGCCTGCTGCTGGGCAGCCTGTGGCTGCTGCGCGCGGTCACGGGTGCGGCGCGCCCCGGCAGCCGCTGGATGGCGTTGGCGGTGATCGTGTTTTGCCTGGCCCTGGCCTGGTTCGACAACCCGCACCTGTTGCGCTGGTACCCGAGCCTGGTCAGTGCGTTCATGTTGGCGCTGTTCGGCCTGAGCCTGAAATACGGCCCGCCGATGGTGGAGCGTCTGGCGCGCATGACCGACCCGGTGCTGCCGCCGCACGCGATCGTGTATACGCGCCAGGTCACCGTGGTGTGGTGCGTGTTTTTTCTGTGTAATGGCCTGCTCGCCGCCGCCCTCACCCTATGGGCGCCGTTGAGCTGGTGGACGTTGTACAACGGCTTGATTGCCTACGGGCTGATGGGGCTGTTGTTTGCCGTGGAATGGCTGGTACGACAAAGGGTTCGAGGCCGCGTATGAATGGGTTGAATCTTGAGCACCTGTTGCTCGAGCCGCTGGAACAGCGTTTGGTGACCACCGAACCTGCGATGAATCACGCCCAGCTGTGGGAGCACTCCCTGAGCCTGGCCGCCGGGCTGCAAGCCCGTGGCATCCAGCGCCTGGCCCTGCACCTGGAAGACGCCGGCCTGCTGGCGATTGCACTGCTGGGCGCCTGGCGCGCCGGGGCCAGCGTACTGCTGCCCGCCGATCTGCAACCCCAGACCCGCCAACGCTGGGACACGGTTGTCGACGCCTGGCTGACTGAAGCGGCAGACCTGGACGCGCTGTATCAAGCACCGTTGAGCCCGGCTGCCCTCGACCTGGACACCTGCCAACTGAGCCTGTGCACCTCCGGCTCCAGCGGCGAACCCAAGCGCATCGACAAGACCCTGCGCCAGTTGGCCAATGAGGTCCAGGCCCTGGAAGCGCTGTGGGGTTCAGACCTGAAAGACGCCTGCATCATCGGCAGTGTCGCCACCCAGCACATCTACGGTTTACTGTTCCGCGTGCTGTGGCCGCTGTGCGCCGGGCGCAGCTTTGTGCGCCGCCAGCTGGCGTTTCCGGAAGACATGCAACGCGCCAGCCGCGAACACCCGCAATTCGCCTGGGTCGCCAGCCCGGCGCTGCTCAAGCGCATGGGCGACAACCTCGACTGGCCGGCGCTGAGCCAGGTATCGCGGGTATTTTCGTCGGGTGGTGCCCTGCCCATCGAGGCGGCCGGCAGTCTTTACGAGCGCTTGCAGCAATGGCCGACCGAGATCCTCGGCAGCTCGGAAACCGGCGGTATCGCCTGGCGCCAGGGTGCGCAACCCTGGCAGCCGTTCGCCGATGTACACCTGAGCCAGGACGCCGACGGTGCCCTGCGCATCGCCTCGCCATACTTGCCCGTCGGGCACATAGAACAAACCGCTGACGCGGCGCGCATCCATGCCGATGGTCGCTTCGAGCTGCTCGGGCGCCTGGACCGTATCGTCAAGCTGGAAGAAAAACGCATCTCCCTGCCCATGCTTGAGCAGGCGCTGATGGCCCACCCGTGGGTCGCCGAAACGCGCCTGGGGGTGGTGCAGGAAAACCGCGCCTCCCTCGGCGCGCTGGTGGTGCTGAGTGCCGACGGCCTGCACGCCTTGCGCAACCAGGGCCGACGGACTGTCACCCAGACCCTGCGCCAGCATTTGAGCCAGCATTGCGAAGCCCTGGCGCTGCCACGTCGCTGGCGGCTGCTGCGCCAGCTGCCGCTGAATGCCCAGGGCAAACTGCCCCAGGCCGATGTGGCCGCGTTGCTGCTGGCGCCCCGGCCCAAGGCGCCGGAAGTGCTGGAGCAAGTCGAAGTCGATGGCGAATGGACCTTGCAACTGAGCGTGCCGCCAGACCTGGCCTATTTCAGCGGCCACTTCCCGGTCACTCCGGTATTGCCCGGCGTGGTCCAGGTGGAGTGGGCGTTCAACCTCGGCCAACAACTGCTCGATCTGCCCGCCACCTTTGCCGGCATGGAAGTGCTCAAGTTCCAGCAACTGGTGCGCCCCGGCGACCGTATCGAACTGCACCTGCGCTTTGACCAGGAACGCGGCAAGTTGTATTTCGCCTACCGCAACGGCGTCGCCGCCTGCTCCAGCGGCCGCATCCAATTGGAAGCGGCCCATGCATAAGCTTTTGTGGCGAGCGGGCTTGCCCCGCGTTGGGCTGCGTAGCGGCCCCAAAACCTGCGCCGGAGGTCTGTCTGACACGTCTCGGTTACCTTACTGGGGCCGCTCCGCGGCCCAACGCGGGGCAAGCCCGCTCACCACAACAAGCCCGCTCGCCACGACAAGCCGGTTCACTACAACAAGCCCGCTCGCCACAGGTTATTTACCAGACGGTGAGGGATACCATGCATAACCCCTGCGCCCTGATCCCGGTCTACAACCACGAAGCCGCCGTGCCCGCCGTGGTCCACAGCCTGTTGAACAGTGGCCTGCCGTGCCTGTTGGTGGACGATGGCAGCAGCCCGGCCTGCGCAGCGGTGCTGGCGCAACTGGCGCGGCTGGACAATGTCACCCTGCTGACCCTGCCGACCAATCAGGGCAAGGGCGGCGCAGTGATGGCGGGCTTTCGCGAAGCGGCGCGCCTGGGCTTCAGCCACGCGTTGCAGGTCGATGCCGACGGCCAGCACGACCTGCGTGAAGTCGAAACGTTTATCGACGCGTCCCGCAGGCAGCCCCACGCAATCATCTGCGGCTACCCCGAATACGACGAAAGCGTGCCCAAGGGCCGTTTGTATGCGCGTTACCTGACCCATGTGTGGGTGTGGATCAACACCCTGTCACTGCAGATCCGCGACTCGATGTGCGGCTTTCGCGTGTACCCGCTGGCACCGGTGCTGGCGCTGATGGACTCGGCCTATATCGGCACGCACATGGACTTCGACTCCGACATCCTGGTGCGCCTTGCCTGGCGCAACCAGCCGATGCGCTGGCTGCCGACCCAGGTGCATTACCCCGCCGACGGCCTGTCGCACTTCCGCCTGTTCCGCGACAACGTACGCATCAGTGCCATGCACACCCGCCTGTTCTTCGGCATGTTGGTGCGTGCGCCGCTGATCCTGTGGCGACGGTGGCAGGCATGAGCGACAGCACCAAGCACTGGGCCGACCGCGAAGAACGCGGCAGCTACTGGCTGATGAAATTCACCGCCCTCGCCGCCAAGGTCCTCGGCCGCCGCCTGCTGAGCCCGGTGCTGTACGGCATCGTGCTGTACTTCTTCCTGTTCGGCCGCACCGCGCGCCAGAGCGCCTGGCAATACCAGCAGCGCCTGGCCGACTGGAGCGGGCGCGATGAACTGCGCCCCAGCCAGCGCAGAGTCTTTGCCCAGTTCATGGCCTTCGCCGATGCCCTGCTCGACAAACTCGACGTGTGGAACGGCAAGCTGCGCCTGGAACAGATCGAGATCAACGACCCGGCGAAACTGCGCGGGCAACTGCGCGCCGGGCGCGGGCAGATGCTGGTGGGCGCCCACCTGGGCAACCTCGAAGTGTGCCGCGCGCTGGCGGAAATCGGCGAACAGGTCACCATGAACGTGCTGGTGCACACCAAGCACGCCGAACGCTTCAACCGCCTGCTGGGCGAAGCCGGTGCCACCCACTTGCGCCTGATCCAGGTCAGCGAGCTGGACCCGGCCACCATGCTGCTGCTCAGCCAGCGCCTGGACGACGGCGAGTGGCTGGCGATTGCCGGCGACCGCGTGCCCTTGCATGGCGGGCGCACGGTGCGCGTGGATTTCCTCGGCCATGACGCCGCGTTCCCCCAAGGCCCGTGGCTGCTGGCGGGCCTGCTGAAGTGCCCGGTCAACCTGCTGATGTGCCTGAAACACCAGGGCCGCTATCGCCTGACCATCGAGCCCTTCGCGCAATTGATCGAATGGAAACGCAGCACCCGCGAGCAGGTCATCGCCCTGTGGACCGCGCGCTACGCCGCACGCCTGGGCCGGTTCTGCCTGGAAGCGCCCCAACAATGGTTCAACTTTTACCCTTTCTGGAAGACCGATGACGACGCATCTTGAGCCGGTAACCTTTGGCGAACGCCCCCTGCGCATCGAAGACGTGCTGGCCCTGGCCAACCGTCAGGTGCCTACCCAGCTGCAAGACGATGCCGCGTATCGCCAGCGCATCGCCAAGGGCGCACAGTTCCTCGACTCGCTGCTGGACAAGGAAGGCGTGATCTACGGCGTGACCACCGGCTACGGTGACTCCTGCGTGGTCGCGGTGCCGTTGCAACACGTGGAGGCCCTGCCCCGTCACCTGTACACCTTCCACGGTTGCGGCCTGGGCAAGTTGCTCGACGCCCAGGCCACCCGTGCGGTGCTGGCGGCGCGCTTGCAGTCGCTGTGCCACGGTGTCTCCGGGGTGCGCGTGGAACTGCTGGAGCGCCTGCATGGGTTCCTCGAACACGACGTGCTGCCGCTGATCCCGGAAGAAGGCTCGGTGGGCGCCAGCGGTGACCTGACCCCGCTGTCCTACGTGGCCGCGACCCTGTCCGGCGAGCGTGAAGTGCTGTTCCGTGGCGAGCGTCGCCAGGCAGCCGACGTGCATCGCGAACTCGGCTGGGAGCCGCTGGTACTGCGCCCCAAGGAAGCCCTGGCCCTGATGAACGGCACCGCGGTGATGACCGGCATCGCTTGCCTGGCCTTCGCCCGCGCCGATTACCTGCTGCAACTGGCCACCCGTATCACCGCGCTGAACGTGGTGGCGCTGCAAGGCAACCCGGAACACTTCGACGAGCGCCTGTTCGCCGCCAAGCCACATCCGGGGCAGATGCAAGTCGCAGCCTGGCTACGCGAGGATCTGGCGATCGACGCGCCGACCGCGCCGCTGCATCGCCTGCAGGATCGCTACTCGCTGCGCTGCGCGCCCCACGTCCTCGGCGTGCTGGCCGACAGCCTGAACTGGCTGCGTTCGTTTATCGAGATCGAGCTGAACAGCGCCAACGACAACCCGATCATCGACGCCGAAGAAGAACGCGTGCTGCATGGCGGGCACTTCTACGGCGGGCATATCGCCTTTGCCATGGACAGCCTCAAGACCCTGGTGGCCAACGTCGCCGACCTGCTTGACCGCCAGCTCGCCCTGCTGGTGGACGTGCGCTACAACCACGGCCTGCCGAGCAACCTGTCCGGCGCACCGGCGGACCGCGCGATGATCAACCACGGTTTCAAGGCGGTGCAGATCGGCACCAGCGCCTGGACCGCCGAAGCACTGAAAAACACCATGCCGGCCAGCGTGTTCTCGCGCTCCACCGAGTGCCACAACCAGGACAAGGTGAGCATGGGCACCATCGCCGCCCGCGATGCGATCCGCGTGCTGGAGCTGACCGAACAGGTCGCCGCCGCCACCCTGCTCGCCGCCAACCAGGGTGTGTGGCTGCGCGCCCAGGCCGACGACGCACGCCCGTTGCCGCCGGCGCTGGCGGCCATGCATGCAGAGCTGGCCCAGGACTTCCCGCCGGTCATCGAAGACCGTGCTCTCGAAGGCGAACTGCGCCTGTGCCTGCAACGCATCGCCGAGCAACACTGGAGGCTGCATGCGTAGCCCTGGCGTATTGCACAGCGACACCGAAATCCTGGTGCCGTTTTTTGACGTCGACACCATGCACGTCGTCTGGCACGGGCATTACGTGAAGTACCTGGAAGTCGCACGCTGCGCGCTGCTGGACAAGATCGGCCATAACTACACGGCGATGCTCGAAGCCGGCTACGCCTGGCCGGTGATCGACATGCAACTGCGCTATGTGCGCGGTGCGGTGTTCGGCCAGACGATCAACGTGCGCGCCAGCCTGGTGGAGTGGGAGAACCGCTTGAAGGTCAATTACCTGATCACCGACCTGGCCAGCGGCGAGCGCCTGACCCGCGCCAGCACTGTGCAGGTGGCGGTGGACATCGCCACTCGCGAGATGCAGCTGGCGTCCCCCAAAGTATTCACCGACGCCGTCGACAGGGCCTTGTCATGAAACTGATCACCTTCCTCGGCGCGTTGCTGCTGTCGCTTCAAGCCCAGGCCTTCGACCTGCAACAACTCAGCGACCAGTTGGCCAAACCCTCTGTGATCCACGGCAGCTTTATCCAGGAAAAACACCTGCGTGCGCTGCCGCAGCCGTTGGTCAGCAAGGGCACCTTCGTCCTGGCCAAGGACCACGGCCTGCTGTGGCTGCTGAAAACCCCGCTGCAACAGGACTACCGCATCAGCGCCCAAGGCATTGCCCGGCGTGACGCCAACGGCTGGCAACTGCTGCCGAACAAGAGCGCCGGCGCCGAACAGAACCGTCTGTTCCTCGCCGTGCTCCAGGGCGACAGCAGCGGCTTGCAGCGCGACTTCGAGCTGCAACTGCAAGGCGAAGCCCGGCAATGGAAGCTCACGCTGATCCCGCGTTCACTGCTGCTCAAGCAGGTATTCACCCAGATCAATATCGACGGCGGTGAACTGGTGCAGAAGATCGAACTGCTGGAAACCCAAGGCGACAGCACTGTGCTGCGCATGCAGGACAGCAGCGCCGGCCAGCCATTGAGCGACGCGGAGCAACACGATTTTGCCCAGTGAGCGCCTGCTGCCCCGCCTGTTCCTGATCCTGCTGGTGGCCGTGCTGGCCCTGGCCGGCTGGCAGTGGCGCGATGGTGCACCGCTGTCGGCCAACCTGATGGAGCTGGTGCCGGGCAGTACGCCGGACGCCCTGGAACTGCAAGCCGAACAGCGCATGCAGGAGCCGCTCAACCGCGAAATGCTGGTGTTGGTGGGGCACGCCGATCGCCAGCAAGCGGTGGCCGTGGCCCAGCAATTGGGCGAGCGCTGGCAGGCCAGCGGCTTGTTCGAGAAGGTCCAATGGAACCTGCAAGCCGACCTGCCGGCACTGCGTGAACAGTTGCTGCGCGGGCGGCTGGCGATGCTCTCGACCAAGGACCGCGAACAACTGATCGACCACCCGGACGCGTTCATCCAGCAACGGGTGCAGTCGCTGTTCGACCCCTTCACCGGCTTCAGCCTGGTGCCGAGCCAGGACGACTGGCTGGGCCTGACCGGGCGCATCCAGAACAGCCAGCCGCAACGCGGCTCGGTGCAACTGGACATCGGCAGCGGCGCCTTGATCGCCGATGCCGACGGCAAGAGCTGGGTGCTGCTGCGGGCGCGCACCACCGGCAATGCCTTCGACATGAAACTGCCGCTGCAGGTGGCGGATCTGCTCCAGGCCAGCCGCACGCAGGCCGGCGAACACGGCGCGCAATTGCTCGCCGCCAGCGGTTTGCTTTACGCCGCCAATGGCCAGCAGCAGGCCACGCGGGAAATCACCTGGGTCGGCGGCGGCGCCACCGTCGGCATTCTGCTGCTGCTGTTGCTGGCGTTCCGCCGCTGGCGAGTGCTGCTGGCGTTTGTACCGGTGCTGGTGGGCATGCTGTTTGGTGCCGTCGCTTGCGTGGCGCTGTTCGGCCATATGCATGTGATGACCCTGGTGCTCGGCTCCAGCCTGATCGGCGTCGCGGTGGATTACCCGCTGCACTACCTGTCGAAAAGCTGGAGCATGAACCCCTGGCGCAGTTGGCCGGCATTGCGCCTGACGCTGCCAGGGCTGAGCCTGAGCCTGGCCACCAGCTGCATCGGCTACCTGGCGCTGGCCTGGACACCCTTCCCGGCCTTGACGCAAATCGCGGTGTTCTCCGCCGCGGGCCTGGTCGGCGCCTACCTGTCAGCGGTGTGCCTGCTGCCGGCACTGCTCAAGGGTGTCGAACTGCGCCCGGCCCAATGGCCGCTGCGCGTCGCCGAATGCCTGTGGCGGATGCGGGCCACCTTGCTCAAGCGTGTGCCCAGTCCGGTGCTGCTGGTGTGGGTGCTGCTGTTCTGCGCCGGCGGCCTTTGGCAGCTGGACAGCAAAAACGATATTCGCCAGTGGATCGGTGCGCCGCCGCAACTGCTGCAAGAGGCACAGGCCGTGGCGCGCATTACCGGTTTCCAGCCCACCAGCCAGTTTTTCCTGATACGGGCCGACAACCAGCCGCAGTTGCTGGAGCGGCAAGCCGCCCTGGGCCAACGCCTGGACCAACTGGTGAATATGGACAAGCTCCAGGGTTACCTGGCGCTCAACCAACTGGTCAGCCTGCCCGCCGAACAGCAGCAACTGCGCGATGCCCTGAGCACACTTCCACAGCATTGGCAGCCGCTGCTGGACCTCGGCGTGCCCGCCGGCGCCCTGCACGCCGAAGTCGCGCAACTGCAGGCGCTGCCCACCGAAGACATCGACGCTGCGCTGGTGGGCCCCTTGGCCGAACCCTGGCGCACCCTGTGGCTGGGCCCGGTGGACGGCGGCGTGGCGGCCATGGTCAGCCTGCAGGGCTTGAACAACCCGGCGCTGCTGCGGGTGCAAGCCGTGGACCTGCCCGGCGTGCAGTTGGTGGATCGTCTCGGGGATTTGAACCGTGTATTCGCCGACACGCAGATCAGCGCCGCCGAATTGAAGTTGATGTCGTGCGTACTGATCGTGCTGTTACTGATCCTGCCGTTCGGCTTCGGCGGGGCCTTGCGCATCGTCGCCCTGCCGTTGCTGGCGGCGCTGTGCAGCCTGGCCAGCCTGGGTTGGCTGGGCCAGCCGCTGACCCTGTTCAGCCTGTTCGGGTTGCTGCTGGTCACGGCCATCAGTGTCGACTATGCGATTTTGATGCGCGAACAGATCGGCGGCCCCGCTGTCAGCCTTCTAGGGACGCTGCTGGCAGCGCTGACGACCTGGTTGTCGTTCGGCCTGCTGGCGGTGTCCAGTACCCCGGCAGTGAGTAATTTCGGCCTGTCGGTCAGCCTGGGCCTGGCATTCAGCTTTATGCTGGCCCCCTGGGCCGGCCAACGGAAACACGCCTCATGAATGTAGTTATCGCCAAAGCGGCAAGGAGCCCTCGTGCCCATAGTTGAAATGGAACGTCGCCAAGTGGTGGTGATTGGTGCCGGGCCATCCGGCGCGATTGCCGCCGCACTGCTTAAACGCAAAGGGCATGATGTATTGATCATCGAGCGCCAGCATTTTCCGCGCTTCTCGATCGGCGAAAGCCTGCTGTCGCACTGCATCGATTTCATCGAAGAGGCCGGCATGCTCGACGCCGTGCAGGCGGCGGGATTCCAGGTAAAAACCGGTGCCGCGTTTGCCTGGGGCGAGCGTTACAGCGCGTTCGATTTCGGTGACACCTTCAGCAACGGCAAGCCCACTACCTTCCAGGTGCAGCGCGGCGAGTTCGACAAGTTGCTGGCCGATCAGGCCGCACAGCAAGGCGTCGACATCCGCTACGGCGAAACCATCGTCGGCGTGGATTTCTCCGGTGAGTGCCGCTACCTGCATGTGCGCCGTGAGAACGGCAGCGAGTACCACATCAAGGCCAAGTTTGTGCTCGACGCCAGCGGCTACGGCCGCGTGCTGCCGCGCCTGCTCGACCTGGAGGCGCCGTCGAATTTCCCGCTGCGCCAGGCGGTGTTCACCCACGTTGAAGACCGCATCGAACACCCAGGCTTCGACCGCACCAAGATCCTGGTCACCACGCACCCTACGAAACGCGACATCTGGTTCTGGACCATCCCGTTCAGCAACGGTCGCTGCTCGGTGGGTGTGGTCGCGGCCAAGGAGCATTTCGACGCGCGCGATGCGGACCTCGACGCCTGCCTGCGCGGTTTTATCGACGAAACCCCGAGCTTGTCCGGCGTGCTGGACAACGCCGTATGGGACACACCGGCGCGCACCATCGGCGGCTACTCGGCCAACGTCAAAACCCTGCACGGCCCCGGCTTTGCGCTGCTGGGCAATGCGGCGGAATTCCTCGACCCGGTGTTCTCCTCCGGCGTGACCATCGCCATGCGCTCGGCGAGCATGGCCGCCGGCGTGCTGCATCGTCAGCTCAAAGGCGAGACCGTGGACTGGCAAACCGAGTTTGCCGAGCCGCTCAAGCGCGGTGTCGACACCTTCCGCTGCTACGTCGAGGGCTGGTATGCAGGCACCTTCCAGGATGTGATTTTCCACCCCGGCAGCTCATCGGACATTCGCCGGATGATCAGTTCGATCCTCGCAGGTTACGCGTGGGACGAACGCAACCCGTTTGTCAGCGAGCCCAAGCGACGTTTGCGGATGTTGTCGGAAATTTGTGCGAGTGAACCGGTATGACGTCTCAATACCTGAGTAAAAACTACGTCGAAGAAACCCGCTTCGGCTTCTGGTTCCTGCGCAGCCATACCTGGCAGCACCATGTATTGCGCGTGGCAATCAACGACCTGCGCAGCCTGTTCACCGACCCGTTGCCCGAGGCGCCGGTGCTGCTGGACGCCGGTTGCGGCCAGGGCAAGTCATTCCAGTACTTGCAACAGGTGTTTGCCCCCGCGCGCCTGATCGGCCTGGATGCCGACCCCCACAGCCTGGAGCTGAGCAAGGCCGAAGCCGCGCGCCAGGGCCTGGCCATCGAATTGATCGGCAGCGACTGCGCCACCCTCGATGTGCCGGACGCCAGCGTCGACATCCTGTTCTGCCACCAGACCTTCCATCACCTGGTTGAACAGCATCGCGCACTCAAGGAGTTCTACCGGGTGCTCAAGCCGGGCGGTTACTTGCTGTTTGCCGAATCCACCGAAGCCTATATCGACACATGGGTCATTCGCTGGTTGTTCCGCCATCCCATGCATGTGCAGAAAAGCGCCGAAGAGTACCTGCAGATGCTCCGCGAGCAGGGCTTTGAGTTCGGCCCGCAGAACGTTTCGTACCCCTACCTGTGGTGGAGCCGTTCCCGCGACTTCGGCCTGCTGGAGCGCTGGGGCCTGCGTACCCCGCCGCCGGTGGGCCAGCGTGAGGAAACCCTGGTCAACTGCGTGGCGCGCAAACCCCTGGCGAGCGCCACACCATGATGCGCAGCCTGTTGATCGGTTGCCTGTTGCTGCTGAGCGCCTGCGCCAGCCAGGCGCCGCTGCCTGAAAAAACCCCGGCCCTGGCCTTGCCGCTACAGCTGCATGTGCAGCGCCTGGCGGACGGCCAGAGCCAGGACTGGCTGCTGGTGATCCAACGCGAAGGCGGCGCAATCCGCTGGTCGATGATGGACCCCCTGGGCATTCCCCAGGCCCGGCAAAAACTGATCGATGGCCAGTGGCAGGCCGACGGTCTGTTGCCGCCCAATCCCCAGGCGCGCGAGCTGTTTGCCGCACTGTTGTTTGCCTTGGCCTCGGCCGATGACGTACGCGCGCTCTACCCCGGCGCCCAGGCGATGGACCTCACGCGGACCCTGCCGGGCCATTGGCAGATCGTCTACCAATCGTCAGAAGTCTTCAGTGTGAACATGAGCGGCCAGCCCTTGAGCTACCGCATCACGCCACTCGGTGCCGCCCGATGAGCGCCTACCTCAACGCCCTCGGCGTGATTTGCGCCCTCGGCCGTGGCCAGGCCGCCGTCAGTCGCAGCCTGTTTGCCGGCGACTGCTCGGGGATGCGCGCCGAGAGCGGCTGGGTGCCGGAGCGCACGCTGCCGGTGGGCAGTGTGCACGGCGAGCTGGCGACCATTCCGACGGAGCTCGGCCAGCAAAGCAGCCGCAATAACCAACTGCTGCTGGAGGCGGCGCTGCAGATCGAGGGCGAGATTCGCCAGGCGATCCACCGCTATGGCGCCTCGCGGGTCGGGGTCGTGCTCGGCACCAGCACCTCCGGCATCGACGAAGCCAGCCGTGGAATCGCCCAGTACCTGCGCGATCAGCACTTCCCCAGCGACTACGACTACCAGCAGCAGGAGCTCAGCGCCCCGGCGAATTTCCTCGCCGACTGGCTGCAACTGAGCGGCCCGGCCTATGTGATTTCCACCGCCTGCACCTCCAGCGCCCGGGCCTTGATGAGCGCACAACGCCTGCTCGACCTGGGAGTGTGCGACGCGGTGCTCTGCGGCGGCGTCGACAGCCTGTGCAAGCTGACCCTCAATGGGTTCGGCGCGTTGGAAGCCGTGTCCAATGAACGCTGCAACCCGTTTTCGGTGAACCGCAACGGCATCAATATCGGCGAAGCGGCGGTGCTGTTCCTGATGACTAAAACGCCTGCGGCGATCGCCCTGCTCGGCAGCGGGGCGAGTTGCGATGCGCACCATATCTCCGCGCCGGAACCCACCGGCAAAGGCGCGTTGCAGGCGATGCGCAAGGCCCTGGCCAGTGCGAACGTGCAGCCCGGGCAGATCGGCTACCTGAACCTGCACGGCACCGCCACCCAACACAACGACGCCATGGAAAGCCTGGCCGTCGCCAGCCTGTTCCCCGACGGCGTGGCCTGCTCGTCGACCAAACCCATGAGCGGCCACACCCTGGGCGCGGCCGGCGCGCTGGAAGCCGCGTTCTGCTGGCTGAGCCTGGCCCACGGCCGGGTGCCGCCCCATGTGTGGGACGGCCAGGCCGACCCCACGCTGCCCGCCCTGCAATGGGCGCAGGCGGGGGACACCTTGGAAAAACCCCGCCTGATGAGCAACTCGTTTGCCTTCGGTGGCAACAATGTCAGCCTGATAATCGGAGAGGCCCCATGACCGATTGGCCACTCGCCGAACTGCTGCCCCACGCGGGCGACATGATCCTGATCGACCAGGTGCTGTCGTTCGATGAAGAGCAGATTCACACCCGCCTCACCGTCAAGCCCGGCGGCCTGTTCAACCGCCCTGACGGCAGCCTGCCGGCCTGGGTCGGCGTCGAGTTGATGGCGCAGAGCGTCGCCGCCTACGCCGGCTGCCGTGCCCGTCAAAAGGGTGAAGCGGTGGAACTGGGCTTCCTGCTCGGCACACGCAAGTTCGAGTGCAACGTGGAACACTTCCCGGCCGGCGCCGAGTTGAACATCCACGGCCTGCGTTCCCTGGAAGACGACAACGGCATGGGTGTGTTCGAATGCCACCTCACCGGTAGCGGTATCCAGGCCAGTGCGCGCCTGAATGTATTTCGACCGCCCCAGGCGGCCAACTATTTAGATGAATCGAAGGACGAAACGCCATGACTGAACCCGTACTGGTCACCGGCTCCAGCCGTGGCATCGGCCGCGCCATTGCCCTGCGCCTGGCCCAGGCCGGGCATGACATCGTGCTGCATTGCCGCAGCGGTCACGCCGAAGCCTGCGCGGTACAGGTCGAGATCGAGGCCTTGGGCCGCCAGGCGCGGGTGCTGCAATTCGATGTGGCGGACCGCGCCGCGTGCAAGCAGATCCTTGAAGCCGATGTTGAGCAACACGGTGCTTATTACGGCGTGGTGCTCAACGCCGGCCTGACCCGCGACGGTGCCTTCCCGGCCCTGTCGGAAGACGATTGGGACGTGGTGATGCGCACCAACCTGGATGGTTTCTACAACGTGCTGCACCCGGTGATGATGCCGATGATTCGTCGTCGCGCAGCCGGGCGTATCGTGTGCATCACCTCGGTCTCCGGGTTGATCGGCAACCGTGGCCAGGTCAACTACAGCGCCTCCAAGGCCGGCCTGATCGGTGCGGCCAAGGCCCTCGCCATCGAACTGGGCAAGCGCAGGATCACCGTCAACTGCGTCGCCCCCGGCCTGATCGACACCGCCATGCTGGATGAAAACGTACCGGTGGAAGAACTGATGAAGATGATCCCGGCGCAACGCATGGGCACCCCGGAAGAAGTCGCCGGTGCGGTGAATTTCCTCATGTCGGCCGAAGCCGGCTATATCACGCGCCAGGTCCTGGCCGTGAATGGAGGCCTGTGCTGATGAAACGCGTCGTCGTCACCGGCATGGCCGGCGTGACCTCCCTGGGCAGCGACTGGGACACCATCGCCGCCAACTTCCGCGCCAACCGCAGCGGCATCCGACGCATGGACGAGTGGGAGCGTTTTACCGAATTGAACACGCGCCTGGCCGGGCCGGTCGATGATTTCGTCGTGCCCGCCCATTGGACGCGCAAGCAGCTGCGCAGCATGGGCCGCGTCTCGCGCCTGGCGGTGTGGGCCGCGGAGCAGGCGTTGCAGGACGCGGGCTTGCTCGGTGACGAGTCGATCAAGGACGGCCGCATGGGCGTCGCTTGCGGCTCATCCACCGGCAGCACCGACGAGATCAAGGCCTTCGGCAATATGCTGCTGAACTCGGTGGCCGAGGGGCTCAATGCCAACTCCTACGTGCGCATGATGCCCCACACCACGGCGGCGAATATCAGCATCTTCTTTGGCCTCACCGGGCGGCTGATCCCCACGTCCAGCGCGTGTACCAGCGGCAGCCAGGGCATCGGCTATGCCTATGAAGCGATCAAGTTCGGCCGCCTGCCGTTGATGCTCGCCGGCGGCGCCGAGGAGCTGTGCCCCACCGAAGCCATGGTGTTCGACGCGCTGTATGCCACCAGCCTGAAGAACGATGCGCCGCAGACCAGTCCACGTCCCTACGACAGCGGCCGCGATGGCTTGGTGATCGGCGAAGGCGGCGGCATGCTGGTGCTCGAAGAGCTGGAACACGCACTGGCGCGGGGCGCGCATATCCATGCCGAGATCGTCGGTTTCGGCAGCAATGCCGACGGCCAGCACACCACGCGCCCGGAACAGAAAACCATGCGCCGCGCCATGGAGCTGGCCCTGGAAGATGCGGGCCTGGAGCCGGCCGCCATCGGCTACGTCAACGGCCACGGCACCGCCACCGACCAGGGCGATATCGCCGAGACCCAGGCTACCAGCAGCCTGTTCGGCAGCCGCATGCCCATCAGCTCGCAGAAAAGCTTCCTCGGCCACACCTTGGGCGCCTGCGGTGCGCTGGAATCGTGGTTCAGCATCGAGATGATGAACCGCGACCAATACGTGCACACCTTCAACCTGGACTCCGTCGACCCGCAATGCGGCGAGCTGGATTACCTGCAGGGTGAATTCCGCGAGATGCACCACGACTACGTGATGAACAACAACTTTGCCTTTGGCGGCGTCAATACTTCGTTGATCTTCCGCCGCTGGTCCTGACTTTTTAATCGATTGGAGAATACGGAATGTCTTCCTTGCTACGCGTCACCCTGATCACCCTGGCTCTGCTGGTCACCGCCGGCTGCACCAGCAAGCCGGTCCTCAACACCCAGCACGACCTGCCGGCCGACGCCCAGGTCAGCGAAGAAAAGATGAAAAAGGTGATCGTCAACGCCCTGCAAAAACGCGATTGGACAGTGCAACGCCTGAGCCCGCAACTGGTACAGGCCGAAATCATCGTGCGCAACCAGTACTACGCGGCCATCGACATCCGCTACACCCGCAACAGCTACGCCATCACCTACCGCGACAGCCGCCAACTGGGCTACAAGGACGGCAAGATCCATCGCAACTACAACCGTTGGGTGAACAACCTGGACAGCGACATCATGGCGGGACTGCGCAGCAATGGCGTGAGTGGTGAGGCAGGGTCGGCAGCGCAGTTGTTCGAGCAGACGGGAACGTCGAAGTAAAACCAAGGCCGGGCACATCCTCTGTGGCGAGCGGGCTTGCCACAGAGAGCCCGTTGGCGGTGAGTTATTGCACCGCCTTGCGCGTCAACAACTCCACAAACGCCTGCGCCATCGGCGTTTGTGCGCCTTTGCGCTGCACCAGCCATACCGCCGTCACCGCCTCCTGATCCAACAAGGTGCGATAGACCACGCCATCGATGCGTATCCGTTGGTACGACGCCGGCAGCACCGACACGCCCAAGCCCGCCGCCACCAACCCGATGATGGTCATCGCCTCCCCCGCTTCCTGGGCGAAGTGCGGGCTGAAGCCGGCATCACGGGCCAGGTTGAGCAGTTGGGCGTACAGGCCACTGCCGTAGGTGCGAGGAAAAAATACAAAGGGTTCCTCCGCCAGTTGCGCAAGGTGCAGGCCACGCTCACTGCCCTCCACTAAGGGGTGGTCAGCGTTTAATACGGCAACCAGCGGTTCGCGCATCAGCTCAATCACACTCAATGAGTCCGGCAACGGCAGCGGACGCATCAGCCCAACCTGGATCGACTCATCCACCAGCGATTCGGCCACTTCGGTGCTGCTCATTTCCTGCAGGTTCAGGTGCACCGCCGGGAAGGCTTGGCGAAACGCGAAGATCGCCTGCGGAATCGTGGAGTTGAACGGCGCCGACGAGGTGAAGCCGATCTTCAACTCGCCCAGCTCCCCCAACTGCGCACGGCGGGCCACATCCGCCGCCTTGTCGACCTGGGCCAGTACCAGCCGCGCCTCGTGCAGGAACAAGCGCCCGGCCTCGCTCAGCTCGACCCGACGATTGGTCCGCTCGAATAACCGAGCCCCCACCTCCTGCTCCAGTGCCTGGATCTGCTGGCTCAATGGCGGCTGCGAGATGCCCAGCACCTGCGCGGCACGGCCAAAGTGCAGTTCTTCGGCAACGGCAATGAAGTACCGCAGGTGACGTAGTTCCATGCCAGCCTCATTAGGTCGTAAAAGCTATCAAACGGGTCGAACAATATATTGGAAAGAATCATTAGCCAGCTATATCCTTTTTTGCATTGCCAGTCCTGGCAGGCTTTTCCTCCCCGAGGTCTCCGTGAAATCTGCTGTCGCTCCATTCGCCCAAGAAGTCCCGCCCACCGCCCTGGATGAGGTGGTGGCGCAGCTCAATGACGCATACATCGAAAAAGGCACGCCGATGTTCATGCGCACGGTGCTGGCGCTGTTCTCCGGCGGCTTCGCCACGTTCGCCCTGCTGTATTGCGTACAGCCGATGATGCCGGCGCTGTCCCACGAGTTCTCGATCAATGCGGCACAAAGCAGCCTGATCCTCTCAGTGGCGACGGCGATGCTGGCGCTGGGCTTGCTGATTACCGGGCCGATTTCCGACACCCTGGGCCGCAAACCGGTGATGGTCGCCGCGTTGTTTTGCGCCGCGCTGGCGACCATCGCCAGCGGCCTGATGCCGTCCTGGGAAGGGATTCTGCTGATGCGTGCGCTGGTGGGCCTGTCCTTGAGCGGACTGGCTGCCGTGGCGATGACGTACCTGAGCGAAGAAATCCACCCCCAGCACATTGGCCTGGCCATGGGCCTGTACATCGGCGGCAACGCCATCGGGGGCATGAGCGGACGCCTGATCATCGGTGTACTGATCGACTTCGTCAGCTGGCACACCGCAATGCTGATCATCGGCGCCCTGGCGCTGATTGCCGCCACGGTGTTCTGGAAGATCCTCCCTGAATCGCGCAACTTCCGCGCCAGCAGCCTCAAGCCGCGCAGCCTGGTGGATGGCTTCGTCATGCATTTCAAGGATGCCGGCCTGCCGTGGCTGTTCCTTGAAGCCTTCCTGCTGATGGGCGCATTCGTGACGATGTTCAACTACATCGGCTATCGCCTGCTGGCCGCCCCCTATGACCTGAGCCAGGCCGTGGTGGGCCTGCTGTCGCTGGTGTACCTCTCGGGCATCTACAGCTCGGCGAAAATCGGCTCCCTGGCCGACCGCCTCGGCCGTCGCCGCGTGCTCTGGGCCACCATCGTGCTGATGCTCGCCGGCATGGCCCTGACCCTGTTCACCCCACTGTGGCTGGTGGTGCCGGGCATGCTGATCTTCACCTTCGGCTTCTTTGGCGCCCACTCGGTGGCCAGCAGCTGGATCGGGCGCCGCGCGGTGAAAGCCAAGGGGCAGGCGTCGTCGCTGTATCTGTTTTGCTATTACGTAGGCTCAAGCATCGCCGGGACAGCGGGGGGATTCTTCTGGCACTTCGGTGGATGGAACGGCATCGGCGCGTTTATCGTGGCGCTGTTGATGGGTGCGTTGCTGGTGGCGTTGAAACTGGCGAAGTTGCCGCCGTTGGGGAGTGCAAAAAGCGCGTAACACCTGCACCTCTGGCGGTTCCGACGAGCCAAGGTACACTGTCGGCATTCGTCAGTCTTGGTAAAGGAAAGCCAGAATGCGCCTGGACCAGCTTCATATTCAGAATTTTCGTTGCTACGAAGATGCCACTTTTGACTTTCAGCCGGGTTTTAACCTGGTGGTGGGGGTGAATGGGAGCGGTAAGACTTCGTTGTTGCAGGCGGTGGCGGCAAGCCTGTATTCGTTTTCATCGTCATTGGGGGGAGCGGCTCTTCAGATCTCAAACCAAGATGCAAGGTTCGAAATCCAAGAGTTCGAGGGTCGCTATAGGTTTGAACGTATATATCCCGTGACACTGGATGCTGTCGGCTCCGCTTTCGGCCGTGCGGCTTGGAATGAATCGTTGGTACGTGAAGGTCAACTCAAGGTCTTTGATATCCCAGTACTCAACAGTTCAATTGATATCCTCAACCCATCATCAAAAAACATTGTTGATCTCCCGCTCATGGCTTTTTATCGAGCTGACCGCCGATGGAATTCGTCTGATATATCTGTTGAATTCGCAGCACGCCAACAACCCTCAAGACTAGACGCCTACAAAGACTGGTTTGATGCCTCTGCAAATCTAGAAACATTTGAAAGCTGGCTTATTGGAAAAACCTTAGAACGCCTTCAGAAAATGTCTCGTTCCACAGCATCACCCAAGTTCAATGACGAGCTCCAACTGATAAATTCAGCGCTGACCCACGCTCTACCTGACGCAAAAGGGATTGAGTACGACCTTGGTATTCGCAGCTTACTGGTGCATTTTGAAAACAATAGAAGCTTAACTTTTAACAGTTTGAGCGATGGACAGCGCGGCATGCTGGCAATGGTTTCTGACATAGCTCGGCGAATGTGCCTACTCAATCCACACTTAAAAAATAAAGTTTTAGAAGAGACAACTGGAATTGTCATAATCGACGAACTGGACATCCACTTGCACCCTGGATGGCAGCGGACAATAGCTTCGACTTTGAAAAAACTATTCCCTAAAATCCAATTCATCGCAGCCAGTCACTCGCCTTAAATTATTGGTAGTCTCAGGCCAGGAGAAGTCATTCTCTTAACTAATGAATCCCCCTCTCATCCCCGCGTTACTTATGGGTTAGACTCCAGCCGAATCCTTGAAGAAGTCATGGGTGTCTCCGAGCGCGAGCCAAAAGTAGAAGTACTTCTAAGCGAACTATTCAGCACCATCGAAGATAACGAACTGGAAAAGGCCAAAACCCAGCTCCAAGCACTTAAAAAACTAGCGCCAGACCTACCCGAATTTGCTGGTGCCCAAGCGCTGATTCGCCGCAAGGAGATACTCGGAAAATGAAACAAGTGTTCAAAGGAACTGAACCTGCTTCTTTTAGTCAGTGGAAAGCTTCAATCAACGACGAATGGGTACCCACATACTCTACGCTGCAGAATCCCGAAAAACGTGAACTGCATGTCAACTTATTGCTGGAACAAGGTGGCTTTTGTTGTTACTGCGGCAGAGATATTGATGCTGCATCCAGCCACATCGAACACTTCCGTCCCCAGGAGCATTTCGAAGAGCTGGCGCTTGAATACCAAAACCTTCATGCCTCCTGCATCAGGGAAACCAAGCCCGGTTCGCCTTTGCATTGCGGGCACGTCAAAGGCAATTGGTTTGATGAAGCTGAACATATCTCGCCCACCGAGGACGGTTGTGAACTGCGCTTCCGCTATCTATTGACGGGGCAAATCCAAGCGACAGATACCAATGACTCGCCAGCAACAAAAATGATCGAAGTCCTAGCCTTGGATATCGCCTATCTGAACAACCGCCGCCAAGATGCCTTAGAGCGCGTATTCGATCCGGCATTTGTTGCCCAGGCCACTGACGAGGACTTCAAAACCATTACGACTGCATTACGCGCGACAGAACTCGGTAATCAGCAAGCCTTCGATCATGTGGTTGCACGATTTGCAGAACAAATTCTGACACCCTGATCCCCGAGCACAGCACCGGATGTCTTCTCAAAAGACATCCGCGCCATCACCCGCTTGCCCCGGCGCTCATGCATGACTACGGCGCCGATATGCAGGACCAGCATCAGCAGCAACCCCACACACGAGAGCACATGCACACGGGTATACAGGGCGATGCGGGCCGGGTCGTGGTCGAGGGGGGCGATGGAGAGCAGATTAAAGATATTGATCGGGCGATCCATCATCAGCACGCCGGTCGCCAACACCACGGCGAGCACCAGGTACATGGCCTTGTGAACCAGCAACGCCAGGTATTCCTGCAGTGTTCGCTTGACGGAAAAGTCCAGGCCGTGGGCAAAGGAACAATAGACCCGCAAGACAAACACCGGAATATAGACAGTGGTCAGCGACACGTTGAAGAACGCCACCCACGCCTTGACCGAGGCGGGCACGCTGAATACCGCCACGAAAAAACCCGACAATAACGCCCACACAATAATGACAGCCGAAACCCAATGCAGCAGTTTCTGGCTCGTTGAATACGCTGAAGTGTTCATCCTGAGATCACCTGACAATGAACGCCATGCACTGGCGAGAGGAAGAGTCGGGTAGGATTTTTACCGAGGCAAGTTACCGGAGGCTGTAGGAGAAATCCCAAAGCATCCACATTACCAAGGCAGGACTTAACGAACGCTGAAACGCAGCGAATCCCCCTTCGCCAGGCAAAGGGGGATCCGATTCAGGCGGGAGTATTACGGGTGGTATTGCGCTGACAGCTCGTGCACGGCCTGCAGGAAGGCACCCGCATGGTCCGGGTTCACTTCCGGAGTGATGCCATGGCCGAGGTTGAACACGTGGCCACTGCCTGTACCGTAGCTGGCCAGGATGCGGCCGACTTCGGTGCGGATCGCTTCCGGCTTGGCGTACAGCACGGTCGGGTCCATGTTGCCTTGCAGCGCGACCTTGCCACCGACACGACGACGGGCTTCGCCGATATCGCAGGTCCAATCCAGGCCCAGTGCATCCGCGCCAGCGTCGGCGATGCTTTCAAGCCACAGGCCACCGCCCTTGGTGAACAGGATGACCGGCACTTTACGGCCTTCGTGTTCACGGATCAGGCCGCTGACGATCTTGCGCATGTAGGCCAGGGAGAATTCCTGGTACGCCGCCGCCGACAGGTTGCCACCCCAGGTATCGAAGATCTGCACGGCTTGCGCACCGGCCATGATCTGGCCGTTGAGGTAGGAGGTGACCGACTGGGCCAGCTTGTCCAGCAACAGGTGCATGGCTTGCGGGTTGTCGTAGAGCATGGCCTTGGTCTTGCGGAAGTCTTTCGACGAGCCGCCTTCGACCATGTAGGTGGCCAGGGTCCATGGGCTGCCGGAGAAGCCGATCAGCGGCACGCGGCCGTTCAGCTCGCGGCGGATGGTGCTGACGGCGTCCATCACGTAGCCGAGGTCTTTGTGCGGGTCGGGGATCGGCAGGGCTTCGATATCGGCCAGGGTGCTGATGACTTTCTTGAAACGCGGGCCTTCACCGGTCTCGAAGTACAGGCCTTGGCCCATGGCGTCGGGGATGGTGAGGATGTCGGAGAAGAGGATGGCCGCATCCAGTTGCGGGTAGCGATCCAGTGGCTGCAGCGTGACTTCGCAGGCGAACTCCGGGTTCATGCACAGGCTCATGAAGTCGCCAGCGTGGGCGCGACTGGCGCGGTATTCCGGCAGGTAGCGACCGGCCTGGCGCATCATCCACACAGGGGTGACGTCCACGGGTTGCTTGAGCAGGGCACGAAGGAAACGGTCGTTCTTGAGGGCAGTCATGTCGGCATCCGCAAAAAAAGTGCGGGCATTTTCTCAGAGCGCGACGCAAAAGGCACGGCAAGAGCGGTGCCTTTTGTCTATCGGGTCAATTTGTCGCGGTAGCTAGCTGTGGTGAGGGGGCTTGCCCCCCGTCGGGTTCACCGCAGATCAAAGGGGCTGCTTCGCAGCCCGGCGCGGGACAAGCCCGCTCACCACAGCAAGCCCCTCCCACATTTTGATCTCCTTTCAACCTGGGATCAGGGTCAGACTTGCAGGTAGTCCAGGATCCCTTCGGCGGCATTGCGGCCTTCGAAGATCGCCGTCACCACCAGGTCAGAGCCGCGCACCATGTCGCCACCGGCGAAGATTTTCGGGTTGCTGGTCTGGTGCTTGTACTGGCCTTGTTCCGGGGCGACAACGCGGCCCTGGCTGTCGGTCTGGATCTCGAACTGCTCGAACCACGGCGCCGGGCTTGGACGGAAGCCGAAGGCGATGACCACGGCGTCGGCCGGGATGATCTCTTCGGAGCCCGGGATCGGCTCGGGGCTGCGACGGCCACGGGCGTCCGGTTCGCCGAGACGGGTCTCGACCACCTTCACGCCTTCAACGCGGTCTTCACCGACGATGGCGATCGGCTGACGGTTGTAGAGGAACTTCACACCTTCTTCCTTGGCGTTCTTCACCTCTTTGCGCGAGCCGGGCATGTTGGCTTCGTCACGACGATACGCACAGGTCACCGACTTGGCGCCCTGGCGGATCGAGGTACGGTTGCAGTCCATCGCGGTGTCGCCGCCGCCGAGGACCACGACCTTCTTGCCTTTCATGTCGACGAAATCTTCCGGCGACTTTTCAAAGCCCAGGTTGCGGTTGACGTTGGCGATCAGGAAGTCCAACGCGTCGTAAACGCCCGGCAGGTCCTCACCGGCAAAGCCGCCCTTCATATAGGTGTAGGTGCCCATGCCCATGAACACGGCATCGTATTCGGCGAGCAGCTGCTCCATGGTCACGTCTTTGCCGATTTCGGTGTTCAGGCGGAACTCGATGCCCATGCCGGTGAAGACTTCGCGGCGATTGCTCAACACGGTCTTTTCCAGCTTGAACTCGGGGATGCCGAAGGTCAGCAGGCCGCCGATTTCCGGGTTCTTGTCGAACACCACCGGGGTCACGCCGCCGCGCACCAGCACGTCGGCACAGCCCAGGCCCGCCGGGCCCGCACCGATGATCGCGACACGCTTGCCGGTCGGCTTGACCTTGGACATGTCCGGACGCCAGCCCATGGCGAACGCGGTATCGGTGATGTACTTCTCCACCGAACCGATGGTCACCGCGCCGAAACCGTCGTTCAGGGTGCAGGCACCCTCGCACAGACGGTCCTGCGGGCACACCCGGCCGCAGACTTCCGGCAGGGTGTTGGTCTGGTGGGACAGCTCGGCGGCGGCGAGGATGTTGCCCTCGGCCACCAGCTTGAGCCAGTTGGGAATGAAGTTGTGCACCGGGCACTTCCATTCGCAATACGGGTTACCGCAACCCAGGCAGCGATGGGCCTGGTCGGCCGAATGCTGGGGTTTGAAGGGTTCGTAGATTTCCACGAACTCTTTCTTGCGTTGACGCAACAGTTTCTTCTTCGGATCTTTGCGCCCGACATCGATGAACTGGAAGTCGTTATTCAGACGTTCAGCCATGTTAAAACCTCATCAAACTCTTCAGGCGCATATCACTGCGGGTTGGCACGGATGCTGGAAAGCAACGATTTCAGGTTGGCAGCCTTGGGCTTGACCAGCCAGAAACGACGCAGGTAATCATCGAGGTTTTCAGCGAGGTTACGCCCCCATTCGCTGCCGGTCTCCTCGACGTACTCGTCCAGCACGTGCTGCAAGTGGTTCCGGTAGGATTCCATGGCTTCGCCGCTGATCCGCTGGATCTCGACCAACTCGTGGTTGACCTTGTCGACGAAGGTGTTGTCCTGGTCGAGCACGTAGGCGAAACCGCCGGTCATGCCCGAACCGAAGTTGTAACCGGTCTTGCCCAGTACCGCGACAAAGCCACCGGTCATGTACTCGCAGCAGTGATCGCCCGTGCCTTCCACCACGGTGTGGGCACCGGAGTTACGCACGGCGAAACGCTCACCGGCCGTACCGGCGGCGAACAGCTTGCCACCGGTGGCGCCGTACAGGCAGGTGTTGCCGATGATGGCACTGTCCTGAGTCTTGTAGACGCTGCCTTTGGGCGGAACGATGACCAGCTTGCCGCCGGTCATGCCCTTGCCTACGTAGTCGTTGGCGTCGCCTTCCAGGTACATGTGCAGGCCGCCGGCGTTCCAGACGCCGAAGCTCTGGCCCGCAGTGCCTTTGAAGCGGAAGGTGATCGGCGCCTTGGCCATGCCCTGGTTGCCGTGCTTGCGTGCGATTTCGCCGGAGATGCGTGCGCCGATGGAACGGTCGCAGTTGCAGATATCCAGGGCGAATTCGCCACCAATGGCGTCGTTGATCGAGGAACCGGCCATTTCGACCATTTTCTCGGCCAGCAGGCCTTTGTCGAACGGCGGGTTGCGATCCACCTGGCAGAATTGTGGCTTGTCTGCCGGGATGTGATCGCTGCCCAACAACGGCGTCAGGTCCAGGTGCTGTTGCTTGGCGGTCTGGCCTTCGAGGATGTCCAGCAGGTCGGTGCGACCGATCAGCTCTTCCAGGGAACGCACGCCCAGCTTGGCCAGCCACTCACGGGTTTCTTCGGCGACGTAAGTGAAGAAATTCACCACCATGTCGACGGTGCCGATGTAGTGATCCTTGCGCAGCTTTTCGTTCTGAGTGGCGACGCCGGTGGCGCAGTTGTTCAGGTGGCAGATGCGCAGGTATTTGCAGCCCAGGGCGATCATCGGCGCGGTGCCGAAGCCGAAGCTCTCGGCGCCGAGGATGGCGGCCTTGATCACGTCGAGGCCGGTTTTCAGGCCACCGTCGGTCTGCACCCGCACTTTGCCGCGCAGATCGTTGCCGCGCAGGGTCTGGTGGGTTTCCGCCAGGCCCAGTTCCCACGGTGCGCCGGCGTACTTGATCGAGGTCAGCGGCGATGCGCCGGTGCCGCCGTCGTAGCCGGAGATGGTGATCAGGTCGGCATAGGCCTTGGCCACGCCGGCGGCGATGGTACCGACGCCCGCTTCTGCGACCAGTTTCACCGAGACCAGGGCCTGCGGGTTGACTTGTTTCAGGTCGAAAATCAGCTGCGACAAATCTTCAATCGAGTAGATGTCGTGGTGCGGCGGGGGCGAGATCAGGGTCACGCCCGGTACCGCATAACGCAGCTTGGCGATCAGGCCATTGACCTTGCCGCCCGGCAGCTGGCCGCCCTCACCGGGCTTGGCGCCCTGGGCCACCTTGATCTGCAGCACTTCGGCATTGACCAGGTATTCCGGGGTCACACCGAAACGGCCAGTGGCAACCTGCTTGATTTTCGAGCTCTTGATCGTGCCGTAGCGCGCCGGGTCTTCACCGCCTTCACCGGAGTTGGAACGCGCGCCCAGGCGGTTCATGGCTTCGGCCAGGGCTTCGTGGGCCTCAGGGGACAAGGCACCGAGGGAAATACCGGCAGAGTCGAAGCGCTTGAGGATCGATTCCAGCGGTTCGATTTCGCTGATGGCCAGCGGCGTATCCAGGGTCTTCACCTTGAACAGGTCGCGGATCATCGACACCGGGCGGTTATCCACCAGCGCGGTGTATTCCTTGAACTTGGCGTAGTCGCCCTGCTGCACGGCGGCTTGCAGGGTGCTCACCACGTCCGGGTTGTAGGCGTGGTATTCGCCACCGTGCACGAACTTGAGCAGGCCACCTTGCTGGATCGGCTTGCGCGCGCTCCAGGCTTCGGCGGCCAGGGCTTTCTGTTCGGCTTCGATGTCGACGAACCGCGCACCCTTGATGCGGCTCGGCACGCCACGGAAGCTCAGCTCGCAAACTTCTTCCGACAGGCCGATGGCTTCGAACAGCTGCGCGCCACGGTAGGAGGTGACGGTGGAGATACCCATCTTCGACAGGATCTTCAGCAGGCCCTTGGTGATGCCCTTGCGGTAGTTCTTGAACACCTCGTAGAGGTCGCCCAGTACTTCGCCGGTACGGATCAGGTCACCCAGCACTTCATAAGCGAGGAACGGGTACACCGCCGAGGCGCCGAAGCCGATCAACACCGCAAAGTGGTGCGGGTCGCGGGCGGTGGCGGTTTCCACGAGGATGTTGGAGTCGCAGCGCAGGCCTTTTTCGGTCAGGCGGTGGTGCACCGCGCCGGTGGCCAGCGAAGCGTGGATCGGCAACTTGCCTGGAGCGATATGACGGTCGGTCAGCACGATCTGGGTACGCCCGGCGCGCACGGCTTCTTCGGCCTGGTCGGCGACGTTGCGCACAGCGGCTTCAAGGCCGAGGCTCTCGTCGTAGTTCAGGTCGATGATCTGGCGGTCGAACCCCGGGCGCTCCAGGGTCATCAGCGAACGCCACTTGGCCGGGGAAACGACCGGCGAGCTGAGGATCACGCGGGAGGCGTGCTCAGGCGATTCCTGGAAGATGTTGCGCTCGGCACCGAGGCAGACTTCCAGGGACATCACGATGGCTTCGCGCAGCGGGTCGATCGGTGGGTTGGTCACCTGGGCGAACTGCTGGCGGAAATAGTCGTACGGCGTACGCACGCGCTGGGACAGCACGGCCATCGGCGTGTCATCGCCCATGGAGCCGACCGCCTCGTAGCCTTGCTCGCCGAGCGGGCGCAGCACCTGGTCGCGCTCTTCGAACGTGACCTGGTACATCTTCATGTACTGCTTGAGCTGGTCGATGTCGTAGAACGCCGAACCGTGGTCGTTGTCTTCCATGGTCGCCTGGATGCGCAGGGCGTTCTTGCGCAGCCATTGCTTGTACGGGTGACGGGACTTCAAGCGGTTGTCGATGGCATCGGTGTCGAGGATCTGGCCGGTTTCGGTGTCCACGGCGAGGATCTGCCCAGGGCCTACACGGCCTTTGGCGATCACGTCTTCCGGCTTGTAGTCCCACACGCCGATTTCCGAGGCCAGGGTGATGAAACCGTTGGTGGTCGTGACCCAGCGGGCCGGGCGCAGACCGTTACGGTCGAGCAGGCACACCGCGTAGCGACCGTCGGTCATGACCACGCCGGCCGGGCCGTCCCACGGTTCCATGTGCATCGAGTTGTACTCGTAGAATGCACGCAGGTCCGGGTCCATGGTCTCGACGTTCTGCCACGCAGGCGGAATGATCATGCGCACGCCACGGAACAGGTCGATGCCGCCGGTGACCATCAGTTCGAGCATGTTGTCCATGCTGGAGGAGTCGGAACCCACACGGTTGACCAGCGGGCCGAGTTCTTCCAGGTCCATCAAATCGTTGGCGAACTTGGTGCGACGGGCCACGGCCCAGTTGCGGTTGCCGGTGATGGTGTTGATCTCGCCGTTGTGGGCGAGGAAGCGGAATGGCTGGGCCAGCGGCCATTTCGGCAGGGTGTTGGTGGAGAAGCGCTGGTGGAACACGCAAATGGCGGTTTGCAGGCGCTCATCGCTCAGGTCTGGATAGAAGGCGGTCAAGTCCGCCGGCATCATCAGGCCTTTATAAATGATGGTCTTGTGGGAAAAACTGCAGATGTAGTGGTCGGCATCGGCGGCGTTGGCCACGGACGAGCGACGACGGGAGGTAAACAGCTTGATCGCCATATCCTGGTCGCTCAGGCCGTCGCCTGCGATGAACACTTGTTCGATCTGCGGCAGGCGCTCCAGGGCCAGGCGGCCGAGCACGCTGGTGTCGATCGGCACTTTGCGCCAGCCCACCAGCTGCAGGCCGGCAGCGACGATCTCGCGGTTCATGTTCTCGCGAGCGGCTTCGGCTTTGGCCGGGTCCTGGTTGAAAAACACCATGCCCACGGCGTACTGCTTGGGCAGGTCGACCGCGAAATGCTCTTTGGCGACCGCGCGCAGGAACTGGTCGGGCTTTTGAATCAGCAAGCCGCAACCGTCACCGGTCTTGCCGTCGGCGTTGATCCCACCGCGGTGGGTCATGCAGGTCAGGGCCTCGATGGCCGTTTGCAAAAGGGTATGACTGGGCTCGCCCTGCATATGGGCTATCAGGCCGAAACCGCAGTTATCCTTGAATTCATCGGGTTGGTACAGACCTGCTTTCATAGACACTTTCTCACCAGGCTGCCTCTTATATCGAGGCAAATTTCTTTTCAATTCAACCGGTTACCTTCCACGCCGAACGTACGCCGGCTTAGCGGGGGCAAAAGGGAGGTCATTGTACACACCGACACGAACGCTCACAAATTTAGCGACGAAATGTCGCAAATCTATGTCGCATTTATGAAAGGTTTAAAGCGATATGCTGTGCTAGTCAAAACTTTTTTAATTCTGACCGCTACGACTCAAAAGCTACTGTAACGCAGACACCACAAAGCGCGCGGCCTGGAGGGGCTGCACGCCTTGCGATCTTTTTTGAGGTGCCGGGAGGGCGGCCTGGGTAAGGCCGCCGGATCTTCAGCGAGTTGCTGCCAGTTCTTGTTGAACGCTGGCGACAGTGCGAGGCCAAGGTTTACCAGCCTGAACCTTCGCTGGCAAGGCTTTGATGGCGGAATCAGCTGCGGCACGGCTTGGGAAGCTGCCGTAGGTGATCACGTAGAGAGGCTTGCCGTTGAGCACTTTCTTGAAATAACGGTATTCGCCGCCCTGCTCTTTCACGAACGCCTGGGCGTTCGCTTCGGAGCTGGTGCCGAGGATCTGCACGACGAAGTTGCCGGTGGGCTGGCTGCTGTACCAGCTGCTGCCGGCCTTGGCGACGGTGGCTGCCGGCTTTTCAGCCGGTTTGGCGGCTGGCGCCGGAGCCGGCTTCGCCACTGGCGCCGCAGGCTTGGCAGTGGCAACGGTCGGTGCCGGGGTCGGCTTGGCGGCGGGCGCCACAGGGGTCGCTGGCGTACCTGCGGGAACGCCCGCAGGTGGCGCAGTAGTGGTGACGGTCGGCGGTGTGGCGCTGGAGCCTTCCACCGGCACACCGTCGTCGCCTTCGGAGATACCACCGGCTTCTTCGGCGAGCGGGCCACGCATCACCGGCTGGCCCACCATCGGCAGGTTGGTCGGCTGACCGGAATTGGCGAACTCGACATTCGGCGTGGGCTTGCCCAGTGGCAACTGCGCCTGTTCGGTTGGCGCACCGGCGGTGGTCGGTGCCTTGCTGCGACCCGGAATCAACCAGGCGGCGGCAACCGCAACCACGACAACGGCGGAAATTGCCAATACGTGCTTCTTAGGCATAGTGAACCCCATCTTTGGACGCTTGACCGCAGAGCGGCTGGCAATCATGGCTTCGATCATGGCATCGCGGGCGACCTGGTTGATGGTGCCAGGCCAGCCGTCGGAGCTTTCGTGAATATCAGAGATCTGCGCAGCGGAGAAAAGTTCGATGCCCTGCCCTGCGCCTTCGAGGCGTTGAGCCAGGTATTCCCGGGTTTCGTCCTCTTCGTACGGCTGCAGTTCGATAACGTGGAACAGCTCCTGATCACCGCTGATCTGCTCCAGATCGGCGATCAACGACGATTCACCGAACAGGAACACATGGGGGCGACCTTCCGGCGTACCCGCCGCCAGCGCCAGCAGCGCTTCCAGGGCGGATTCGTCGAGCTGCTCGGCGTCATCCACCAGCAGGTAGACTTCCTGGCCGGTCAGACCCAGTTGCACCACCTGCTTGAGGATCGCATTCGGCTCGGCAGTGGCGACGTCCAGCGCCTGGGCTACCTGACGCAGCACGCCCGCCGCATCACCGGCACCACGGGCCGACACCACCACGCTCTGTACGGACTGTTTGTTGGTGCTGGCCACCAGGGCCTGGCGCAGCAAGGTCTTGCCGCTGCCCAACGGGCCCGTGACGACCAGCAGCAGTTGGCTGTAGCGCGCGAGATGGTGCAGTTGCCCCAGCACCGGCTTGCGCTGGGCCGGGAAAAATTTGAAACCAGGCACCCGTGGAGCAAAAGGGTCGTGGCTTAACTGGTAATGGCCGAGGAACGCCTCGTCGGCATGCAAACTAGTCATCGGGATCTTATTAACCTTTCAGCTGAGCCAGGGCGCGGTAATCCGCTCCCAGCGTGGCCTGTAAAATCTCTTTCGGATAATCGTCGGTCACTACCGCTTCGCCCATATGGCGCAACAGCACCAGTCGCAGGCGACCGTCGATCACTTTCTTGTCTATTGCCATATGTTCGAGGAAGTCCGCCTCGGTCATCTCTTCCGGCGGGATAACCGGCAAACCGGCACGCTGGAACAGGCGAATACCGCGATCACGCTCCTGGGCGCTGATCCAGCCCAGACGTTGCGACATCTCCAATGCCATCACTGTGCCAGCCGCTACGGCCTCTCCATGCAACCACACACCATAGCCCATGTGGGTTTCGATCGCATGGCCGAAGGTGTGGCCCAGGTTCAAGGTGGCCCGTACACCGGACTCCCGTTCGTCGGCGTTCACCACCAACGCCTTGGCGGCGCAGGAGCGGGAAATCGCCTCGGTGAGCGCCACCTGGTCGAGTGCGCGCAGGGCGTCCACATGTTCTTCCAGCCAGGCCAGGAAGGGTTCGTCGCAGATCAACCCGTACTTGATGACTTCCGCCAGGCCCGCCGACAGTTCCCGCGGTGGCAAGGTGTTGAGGGTCGCGGTGTCGATCAGCACGGCCTGGGGCTGGTAGAACGCGCCGACCATGTTTTTGCCCAGGGGGTGATTGATGCCGGTCTTGCCGCCCACCGACGAATCGACCTGGGACAACAGGGTGGTCGGCACCTGGATAAAGTCCACGCCGCGCTGGTAGCAGGCCGCTGCAAAGCCGGCCATATCGCCGATCACACCGCCGCCCAGGGCAATCACGGTGGTTCGGCGGTCATGGCGCGCGGTCAGCAGGCCGTCAAAGATCAGTTGCAGGGTTTCCCAGTTCTTGTGGGCTTCGCCATCGGGCAGAATCACGGAGATCACTGAGTACGCCGCCAGGCTGCGGCTCAGACGCTCAAGATACAGCGGCGCGACCGTCTCGTTGGAGATGATTGCCACTTGCCGCCCGGCAATGTGCGGGGCCAGCAATTCGGGCTGGTCCAGCAGACCTTCGCCAATATGGATCGGGTAGCTGCGCTCGCCTAGATCGACCTTAAGTGTCTGCATGTGTCCCCGCGTTGAAGATGTATTGACGACCGGTAACGTCGAGATCAGACGTTGCCTGATGGCTCTACGCCACACCCCGCAGGGTGATAGCGCGCCGCCGAGAATAGCGCATTTCGGGCCTGGCTTTAACGGGGTGGCAGCCGTTGCAGGCGCTCGAGAATGTCGAGAACCACCATCCGAGGCGGCCGCTCATCGGTTTCCACCACCAGATCGGCGATTTCCCGATACAGCGGATCGCGCAGCGCGAGCAGGTCGCGCAAGGTTTTTTCCGGGTTCGCCGTGCGCAGCAAAGGACGATTGCGATCACGAGCGGTACGCCCCACCTGCTGCTCGACCGACGCATGCAGATAGACCACCCGACCACCGGCATGCAGCGCCCGCCGATTTTCATCGCGCATCACCGCGCCGCCGCCGGTGGCCAATACCACGCCATCGCAGCCGCACAGCTCGGCAATCATCGCCTGCTCGCGGTCGCGAAAGCCCAGCTCGCCTTCCTTATCGAAGATCCATGGGATATTGGCACCCGTGCGCAATTCAATTTCCTTGTCGGAATCTTTGAATGGCAGGCGCAGCTCTTTGGCCAGCAATCGGCCGATGGTGCTTTTTCCAGCCCCCATCGGTCCTACAAGAATCAAATTTCGCACAGAATCAACGACTCACAGCAATCGCCTGGTTATTCATAATACGCGGAGTCAGGAATACCAGCAGCTCGGATTTTTTCTCCGCCAGCACATCGCGCCGGAAAAGGCGGCCAAGATACGGCACATCGCCCAAAAATGGCACTTTATCTACCACTTTGCTTTGGGTATTGGAGAAAACCCCGCCGATGACGATGGTCTCGCCATCCTTGACCAGCACCTTGGCATTCACCTCGTTTTTCTTGATCGGCGGTACGTCATTGAGTTTGTTGAGATAGTCGGGCTCGTCCTTGGTGACCTTGACCACCATGATCACATGGTCATCGGGGGTGATCTGCGGCGTGACCTCCAACGACAGGGACGCCTCCTTGAACGACACCGAGGTAGCACCCTGGGAGGTGGATTCCTGATAGGGAATTTCGGTGCCCTTCAGAATGCGCGCGGTTTCCTTGTCGGAAGTGACCACCTTGGGCTGCGAGACGATTTCGCCATTGCCGGTTTTCTCCATGGCGGTCAGTTCCAGGTCCAGCAGGAGGTTATCGGTGATAAAGGCGATGCCCAGTCCCGATGTACCCGTGAGTGAACCCAGGTCGACAAATGGCGAGCCGGGCACGTTTTCCGGCGCCTGGGCACCGTCCGGCAAAGGCTTCTGGATCCCCCCGGCAGCCCAATTCCCGCGAGTGAGCCGCCCACCCCAGCGCGCGCCCAGGCTTTTGTCGTAGTCGACATTGGCCTCGACAATCCGCGCTTCGATCATCACCTGGCGCACCGGCACATCCAGTTGCGCCACGATCCGCCGCAACTCTTCCAGGCGCTCGCCGGTCTGGAAGGCAATGATGTTATTGGTGCGGTCATCCACTGCGACTGAACCACGCTCATCGGTCGTGCCTTCAAAGCCGCTCACCGACTGAAACAGCTTGGCCAGGTCTGCCGCCTTGGCATGGTTGACTTGCAGTAGCTCACGGCGCAGCGGCGCCAGGTCGGCCATCTGCTTGCGCGACTCCAGCGCCAGCAGTTCCCGTGCAGCCAACTCCTCGGCCGGCGCCACCAGCAGGACACCGGCCTTTATCCGTTTATCCAAGCCTTTGGTTTGCAGCACCAGGTCCAGCGCCTGATCCCAGGGCACGCCTTTGAGCCGCAGGGTGATAGAGCCCTGTACGTCATCGCCGACCACCAGATTGAGGCCCGCCACGTCGGCAATTTGCTGCAAGGCAGCGCGTAGTCCGATGTCCTGGAAGTTGAGGTTCAACTTTTCACCGCTATAGACGCCCGAATCCGCGCTGCCGGGAGGCGGTAGCTGGATCAGGTCCACACGATTGGGCACAGCAGCAGCCATCGGTGCCGTGAACGCTATCCATAGCGCCACACCGAAGGACGAGAAAGTCCTTTTCATTGTTTGATTCCGTTATGAGTTGACGTTTAGCACGAGGGTTCGCGGACGCTCCAGCCATCCCCCCTGTTCATCGGGAAACAACTCGACCAGTTCGATATGGCCGTCATGAATCGCTGTAACTCGACCATGGTCCGGCCCCAGATAGTCGCCGACTGCCAGGCGATGCACGGTCGAGGCCTGGCGCAGCAAGGCGAAGGTCTGCGCCCCACGGGACAACGTGCCGACCATCTCGAACTGATCCATTGGGTGGCCTTCCAAGGCTTCCCGCGGGCGAGCGAGGTCCGGCGCAGCGGCCGTCCGCCCTGGCGCGCGGTCGACTTGCAGGGCAATGGGCTGGAACGGATCGCGAATACCAGAAGCACCGTATACAAACGGTTGCCCTTGCATGACAGCCGCGTCCCGCTTGATGCCTCGTCGCTCATGCCAGTACGTCTTGGTCAGCAGATCAAGGCGCAGCAGCTTGCCATCCCGCCTTATGGCAATGTCGTGCGCCGTGGCGATTCGCGAAAGGCCGCCCAGGGCACTCACAAAGGTCGCCAGGTCGTGATAGGTACCGGTGACGCCGATGCGAACGGGCTGTTCGTGATAGAACGACCTAGACAGCTTATCCAGCGGAGTGACGCTCTCAATCACCAAACCGTTGGCCAGCGCCATCCTGGCGATGTCCTCAAGAAAGCCGGGCATTTCGGACTCTTCGGGCATTTGCTGCAAAAGCCCGCTGACCTTTTCCTGCATAAGCTGGACCTGGCGAGCCCGCTCTTCAAGGTCCGCAGCCAGGACGGCTTTTTCCGCAAGTTGCTGCTGCAAGCTCACTTCCTGCACCTCGACCTCGCGCAAGCGCTCCCGCGACGGGCTGAGGTACACAAGGTCGCCCAACAGCATCACCACGCCGGCCAGCGCACAGCCCAGCAAGATCCTGCCAGGTAAGGGCCATTTGGCAGCATTGTGAGTCAGCGCGGAAAATTCGAGCCAGGACCGGCTCATGGCTGGGCCTCGGAAGATTCTCCCTGGCGCACCATCAACTGGAATTCATTGTTGCCGCGAGTGCCTTCGGTTCGTACATGCTGCAGGCGAGTGGCGTGGGCGCCTTCGGATGCCTCCAGGCGACGCATCAGTTGGGCAATATCCTGGCTGGATTCAGCACTGCCGCTGATACTCACCGTATCGCCCTTCGCCACGACCTCATGCAAATGCACACCGTCGGGCACCGCACGGGCCAACTGATCCAGCAGCTGTGCACCGGCGGAGCGATTATCGTGCAGGTCCTGCACGACTTTCATGCGCTCCGCCAGTTGCTGGCTTTGCACCTGGAGGTCGTCAATGGTCTGGATACGCGAGTCCAGGACGCCGACGTCCTTGCGCACATGATCGTTTCGCGTCACCTGCCGGTCGATCGCCTGGTCGATCACCTGGTCCGCCAGCCACACCGTCGCGAGCGCGACACAGGCAAACGCCACCAGCAGTATCAGGAAATATTTACGCCTGCGCTCCGCCAGCGCCTGGCGCCAAGGCAAAAGATTGATTCGTGTCATCCAGCGAAACTCCTCAGGGCCAACCCGCAAGCGACTCCCATCCCAGGGGCATCCACGATCCACTGGGCACCATCGACTCGATGACCCGGCGTGAAGCTGGCGAAATCCTGACGGCAAGCGCGCGCCAATGCAAACCCTTCGACATCCACCACCCTGGGCACCAGCCCCGCCAGGGCCAACACGGCTTCACGGACCTCGACGTGCTCCTTCAGACACGCGGCCAGCAACACCTCGACCCGCGCGGGATCCTGCGTCGACGGCCCCTGGACCTGAAAGTCCAGCGCCACCTCGTCCAGCGGGTAGGGAATGTATTGCTCTGCCTCCACCTGGATCCTCCGGGCCATTTCGTCGTCGCCAAGCCCCGCCTGCATTTCAATGACCCGTGTAATGACCGAAGGACCGGAAACGGCGACCGCCGCCTGCCTGGCCGACGTGCGCAGCCGGGACAGCGCCGTGTACAGCGCATGGCCTATGCCTTCCAGGTCCAGCCAGACGCCGTCGACCACCGCCTGGGCCGGCAGCGCCTGTGTGGCGTAGCCCTGCACGGTGTAACGGTTGGCTGAACAGTTCAGCTCTACCAGCCTGATCCCTGCCTCATTGATGTCGACGCCAAGGACGGTGTCGACTTTGCGCCTGAAAAATCCCTTTCCCATAAAACTCCCCAAAGCTTTGCCTGTCTTAACGCCTGATTGCCGCCGGAAGCCCTGCATTCGGTCGACTTGTTGAGCCGGCGCGAATGACGCCCCAAGGCGAAAAATGCTTTAATGCCCAGCGTTTTTCCCCGCTTTTTATCTGCAGCTCGGGTCGATCCATCGTTTGCCATGCATGCCCCGACGCGTAACCCATTCTTTTCTCTGGAAATCCAAAAGCCTTGATCCGTCTGCTGAAGTTTTTCGGGTACTCCATTGTCGCGATCGTCTGCGGGCTGCTGCTCGTACTCAGCGGGGCCTACCTCTACCTTAGTCCGGGTTTACCCTCCGTAGAGGCCCTCAGAAGTATCCAGTTGCAGATTCCTTTGCGGGTCTACAGCAGCGATGAAAAGCTGATCGCGGAGTTCGGCGAAATGCGCCGCACACCGATCCGTTTTGCCGACATTCCACCTAATTTCATCAGCGCATTGCTGTCGGCCGAAGACGATAATTTTGCCAACCACTATGGCGTCGACCCCAGCAGCCTGGTGCGTGCGGCCACACAACTGGTAAAAAGCGGACACATTCAATCCGGCGGCAGCACCATCACCATGCAGGTGGCGAAGAACTTCTTCCTCACCAGCGAGCGCAGTTTTTCGCGCAAAGCCACTGAAATCCTGCTGGCATTGCAGATCGAACGTCAGCTGACCAAGGACGAGATCCTCGAGCTGTACGTCAACAAGATCTACCTGGGCAACCGTGCCTACGGGATCGAGGCGGCCTCCCAGGTCTACTACGGCAAGTCGATTCGTGACGCCAGCCTGGCGCAGATGGCGATGATTGCCGGCCTGCCCAAGGCCCCTTCGCGCTTCAACCCCCTGGCCAACCCGGCGCGCAGCAAAGAGCGCCGCGACTGGATCCTGGGGCGCATGTACAAGTTGGGCAAGATCGACCAGGCCGCCTATGAAAGTGCGGTGGCCGAGCCGTTGAACGCCAGCTACCACGTGCCGACGCCGGAAGTGAATGCCCCGTATATCGCCGAAATGGCGCGTGCCGAGATGGTCGGTCGTTACGGCAGCGAGGCCTACACCGAAGGCTTCCGCGTGACCACGACGGTTCCGAGCGACTTGCAGGAGATCGCCAATGACTCCGTGCATTCCGGCCTGATCACCTACGACCAGCGCCACGGCTACCGAGGCCCTGAGTCGCGCCTGCCAGGCAAGACCCTGAGCGCCTGGACGGCCGAGCTGGGCAAACAGCGTGCGATCAGCGGCCTGGAGCCGGCCATCGTCACCCAGGTGAAGAAAGATGGCGTGCAGGTACTGACCCGCACCGGCGAAGCCCACGTGGCCTGGGACAGCATGAAATGGGCGCGCCCGTTCCTGAACACCAACAGCATGGGCCCGATGCCGAAGCAACCGTCGGATGTCGCGCAAGTGGGCGACCTGATCCGCGTGCAACGCCAGAAGGACGACAGCCTGAAATTCAGCCAGGTGCCGCTGGCCCAGGGCGCCCTGGTATCGCTGGACCCGCAGAACGGTGCAATCCGCGCCCTGGTGGGTGGCTTCGCATTCGAGCAGAGCAACTACAACCGGGCCACCCAGGCCAAGCGCCAGCCGGGCTCTAGCTTCAAGCCTTTCATCTACAGCGCCGCCCTGGATAACGGCTATACCGCCGCCAGCCTGGTCAACGATGCACCCATCGTGTTCGTCGACGAGTACCTGGACAAAGTCTGGCGCCCGAAGAACGACACCAACACTTTCCTTGGCCCTATCCGTATCCGTGAGGCGCTGTACAAGTCACGCAACCTGGTGTCCATCCGCCTGCTGCAGGCGATGGGTGTCGGCAAGACCATCGACTACATCACGCGCTTTGGCTTCAACAAGTCGGACCTGCCGCCGAACCTGTCCCTGGCCTTGGGTACCGCGACCCTCACGCCGATGGAAATCGCCACCGGTTGGAGCACATTTGCCAACGGCGGCTACAAGATCGCGCCGTACCTGATCGACAAGATCGAAAGCCGCAACGGCGACACCCTGTTCACCGCCAACCCGCCACGCGTGCCGGGTGATGTGGTCAACGGCATCGCTGCAACGGATGGCCTGGCGGCGCCAGGCAATGGCGGTATCACCATCGAGCCGACCCCAGGAACCGCGCCAGCCACCAACCCCGCTGCAACCGAACCGCAGGCACCCGCCGTGGCCGAGCGCATTGTGGATGGCCGTACCACCTATATCCTCAACAGCATCCTGGAAGACGTAATCAAGAAAGGCACCGGCCGGCGCGCCCTGGCCTTGGGGCGCGCGGACATCGCGGGCAAGACCGGTACCACCAACGAATCCAAGGATGCCTGGTTCTCCGGCTACAACGCCGACTACGTGACCACTGTGTGGACCGGCTACGACCAGCCGGAAAGCCTTGGCCGCCGCGAGTTCGGCGGCACCGTCGCGCTGCCTATCTGGATGAGCTACATGGGCGCGGCCTTGAAGGACAAGCCGCTGCACACCCAACCGGAGCCGGAAGGCATCCTCAGCCTGCGGATCGACCCGGTCAGTGGCCGTGCGGCCTCGCCGAGCACGCCGAACGCGTACTTCGAACTGTTCAAGAGCGAAGATACGCCGCCGTCGGTCAACGAGCTGGGCAACGGTGTCGTACCGGGCAGCCCGTTGCCGGCGGATGAGGCGGCGCCGATCGATCTGTTCTGACAGAGCCTGTGTTTAAACACAGATCCAATGTGGGAGGGGGCTTGCCCCCGATAGCGGTGGACCAGCCAGTTTATCTGTAGCTGACCCACTGCAATCGGGGGCAAGCCCCCTCCCACATTCGGTTCTCCGAGTTAATTACCACACAGCAAAAAGCCCCGACTCGCGAGAGCCGGGGCTTTTGGTTGGTGCGCTACAACGGCTTAGCCGTTGAACACATCATCCACGCTTTGCAGCGGGTAGTTTTTCGGATACGGCAGGGTGGCCACACCGGTCTCGATCGCGGCCTTGGCCACGGCATCGGAGATCAGGGTGATCAGGCGCTTATCCATTGGTTTCGGGATGATGTACTCACGACCGAATTCCAGCTTGGCGCCACCGTAGGCGTCGCACACGTCCTGAGGCACCGGCAGCTTGGCCAGTTCACGCAGGGCGTTGGCGGCAGCCACTTTCATCTCTTCGTTGATGCGCTTGGCGCGAACGTCCAGGGCACCACGGAAGATGAACGGGAAGCCCAGCACGTTGTTGACCTGGTTCGGGTAGTCCGAACGACCGGTGGCCATGATCACGTCGTCGCGGGTGGCGTGGGCCAGTTCCGGGGCGATTTCCGGATCAGGGTTGGAGCAGGCGAACACGATCGGGTTGGCCGCCATGGACTTCAGGCCTTCAGCGCTCAGCAGGTTCGGGCCGGACAGGCCGACGAACACGTCGGCACCGTTCAGGGCGTCAGCCAGGGTACGCTTGGAGGACGGGTGAGCAAACATCGCCTTGTACTGGTTCAGGTCGGTACGCTCGGACTGGATCACGCCCTTGCTGTCGACCATATAGATGTTTTCCAGCTTGGCGCCCATGCTGACGATCAGCTTCATGCAGGAGATGGCCGCAGCGCCGGCGCCCAGGCAGACGATCTTGGCGTCAGCCAGGGTCTTGCCGGCGATTTCCAGGGCGTTGATCATGCCGGCCGCGGTGACGATCGCGGTGCCGTGCTGGTCATCGTGGAATACCGGAATGTCGCACTGCTCGATCAGGGCCTTTTCGATCTCGAAGCACTCAGGTGCCTTGATGTCTTCCAGGTTGATGCCACCGAAGGTGATGGAAATGCGCTTGACCGTGTCGATGAAAGCCTGCGGGCTCTCGGAGTCGACTTCGATATCGAAAACGTCGATGCCGGCGAAGCGCTTGAACAGCACGCCCTTACCTTCCATGACTGGCTTGGAGGCCAGTGGGCCGAGGTTACCCAGGCCGAGAATCGCGGTGCCATCGGAAATCACTGCAACCAGGTTGCCTTTGCCGGTGTACTTGTACGCCAGTTCGGGGTCGCGGGCGATTTCACGTACGGGCTCGGCCACGCCAGGGCTGTAGGCCAGCGACAGGTCGCGGGCGGTGGCGGTGGCTTTGGTGAGCTCTACACTCAGCTTTCCTGGACGAGGATGGGCATGATATTCGAGAGCGGCAGTTTTCAAATCAGACATATCGGCATTCCGCTTTTACTGTTGGTCGACGGACCGCCGAGGATACTCGTGTCGTAAAGTCCCTACAAGACTGGGCAGTCACAGGTGTCAAGGGCCCTGCACTAAGACTTTCGGCCAAGAGCCACGGGATACAAGGGCTCAACTGTTCACAATCGACTTAAAAAATGTCTACAATTTTTTCTCCAGGCGTCGATTTGAGCATGCCCGGATCGGTCAACGGGAGAAGCCAGCGCGCCTGACCTTTTTTCAGCCCGCCGCGTCGCGAGCGATCCTGTACCCAGCCCCGCGCCTCAACAGTGCGGCCTTGCAGACCATTGAGCGTGGCAGCATCGAATTGGCTGACCAGAACAGGGGCGATGCGTAATACCAGTGATCCCTGCATTTCAATCCAGATACCGCCACGATTGCGCTTTACCTGGCTGACCCGGCCACTGACCACGGCAAACCCGGAGCGTTTGAGCTGCGCCACAGACTGTACCGGCGATTGGCGCCACAGGCCCAGGCGCGCGTTACGGGCGCTGTTTTCAGCCGCCTGCTGACAGGCGACGAGATCGACATTCGGCGCCACGCCGACCTGGAACCCCAGGCCCTCGGCCAACAGCTGCGCCTCCAGGTTCTCACCGTCGGCACCATAGAGGTGGGCCAGGGTGCGGCCATAATGATCCTTGCGATCACGCCCCGGCACCAGGCCGACACGACCACCGCTGGCATCCACCAACGCCTGCAGGCGCTGGCGCGCGGCAACCGCGAAAGGCTCGTCGGCGCGCCCCTTCTTGCCGGTTTCCGGGGCATTGATACCGATCATCCGCACACTGCGGCCATCCTTGAGGCGCACCGTATCGCCATCCACCACCCGCTGCACGTCCACGCGGGCCAGGGCTGCCGGCGCGGGGCAGAATACCTCGGCCTGCACGGCCGTCACCCAAATCGCAGGCACAAAAAAGGCGCCCGCAAGGGACGCCTTTTTCAACAGCTGGCAAAAGCCCATAAGGCTTTTGAGCCTTACTCTGCTGGAGTAGCAGCAGGCTTCTTGCCGAAAGCACCAAAGCGATCTGCGAAGCGCTGTACACGGCCGCCGGTGTCCAGAGTTTTCTGCTTACCGGTGTAGAACGGGTGGCACTCGTTGCATACGTCAGTACCCAGTGGCTTGCACAGGTTCGAGCGAGTTTCGAACTTGTTGCCGCAGCTGCAGGTTACTTCGATGGTTTCGTACGCTGGATGGATATCGGCTTTCATGGTGACTTCCTCGGGCTAGCGTGCCGCCACTCGACACTATTGTCGAATACCGCACGTAATTAGGCCGCGGATTCTACCAGACCTTTTTAAACGCGCAAGCGGCGACACCCATCGTGTGTCAACATAAAAGCACCTTTCATCAGAAAACTGGCGGCTACCCCAAGCCTCTCCCGGTCTGCTAGGCTCCCGCCCCTGCGCCACCGCCTGCCTTTATAGATGAGACCTCTCGCGTGCCCGACGCCATTTTGCGCCTAGCCCTGCCCTCGCCCCTGCGCCGCCTGTTCGACTACCGGGCCCCGGCCGGTGTGCTGCGTGCGCAGTTGCAGCCGGGCATGCGCGTGCGCGTGCCGTTTGGCCGTCGGGAGATGATCGGCATCCTGGTGGAAGTCGCCGACCACAGTGAAGTGCCGGCCGAGAAGCTCAAGCCGGCCATCGCCCTGCTCGATGCCACCCCGCCGTTGCCGCCCGCGCTGTTCAAGCTGTGCCTGTGGACCGCCCAGTATTACCAGCACAGCCTCGGTGACACGCTGAGCTGGGCACTGCCGGTGCTGTTGCGCCAGGGCGAACTGGCCGAAACGCGCCAGGAGCGCTTCTGGTCGACGGTGCCCGGCGCACGCCTCGACGACCCGCGCATCGCCCGCGCCCCGCGCCAGCGTGAAGCCCTGGCGACCCTGGCCCAGCATCCCCACGGCGTCGCCCATCAGCTATTGAGCAAGCTGATGCTGAGCAAGGACAGCCTCGACCTGTTGCTGGCCAAGGGCCTGGTACAGGTGGAAATCCGCAGGCACGCCCCCGACCCGCGCCACGAACACTGGCTGGCCCAGCCCGAACTGCCGCTGAACCCTGAACAACGCGCCGCCTATGAAGCGATTCGCGCAGGTTTCGACAGCTTCCATGCGTTCCTGCTGGCGGGCGTCACCGGCAGCGGCAAGACCGAAGTCTATTTGCAGCTGATCCGCGAAACCCTGCAGGCCGGCAAACAGGCACTGGTGCTGATCCCCGAGATCAACCTGGGCCCGCAGACCCTGGCGCGCTTCGAGCAGCGTTTCAATGCGCGCATCGCCCTGGTGCACTCGGCGGTCAATGACCGTGAACGCCTGGAGTCGTGGCTGGCGGCGCGGGATGGCGAAGCCGACATTATTATCGGCACCCGCTCGGCGCTGTTCACGCCGATGAAAAATCCCGGGCTGATCATCATCGACGAGGAGCACGACGGCTCCTATAAACAGCAGGAAGGCCTGCGCTACCACGCCCGCGACCTGGCGCTGGTGCGCGCGCGCCAGGAAGACATCCCGATTGTGCTGGGCTCGGCCACACCCTCCCTGGAAAGCCTGCACAACGCCTACACCGGTCGTTACGGGCTGCTGCGCCTGAACGAGCGCGCCGGCGGCGCCAAGCAACCACGCTTCCTGCGTCTGGACGTAAAAAGCCGGCCGCTGGACAGCGGCATTTCCGGGCCGATGCAACAAGCTATCGGCCAGACCCTGGCGGCCGGCCAGCAGGTCTTGGTGTTTCTCAACCGCCGGGGCTTTGCGCCGACGCTGCTGTGCCATGACTGCGGCTGGATGTCCGAGTGCGAGCGTTGCGATGCGCGCATGACCGTGCACCAGCGCCATGGCGAACTGCGTTGCCACCATTGCGGCCATGTGGAACGTGTACCGCGCCATTGCCCGCAGTGCGGCAAGGTCGACCTGCGTCCGGTGGGCGCAGGCACCGAGCGCGCCGAGGAGCGCCTGGGCATTCTGTTCCCGGACTACCCGGTTTTGCGGGTCGACCGCGACAGCACCTCGCGCAAGGACGCGATGAACCAGCTGTTCGCCACCATCCAGAAGGGCCAGCCGTGCATCCTCGTGGGCACACAGATGCTCGCCAAAGGGCACCACTTCCCCCGGGTGACCCTGGTGTCGATCCTGGATGCCGACGGCGGCCTGTTTTCCGGCGACTTTCGCGCCAGCGAGCGCATGGCGCAGCTGATCGTGCAGGTCGCCGGGCGTGCCGGGCGCGCCGAGGAGCCGGGCAAGGTGATTATCCAGACCCACCTGGCCGACCATCCGTTGCTGATTCAACTGACCGAACAAGGCTACTTTGCCTTCGCCGAACAGGCGCTGAGCGAACGCCGCTCCGCCGGCCTGCCGCCCTTTGCGCACCTCGCGCTGTTGCGCGCCGAAGCCCATAAACCGGGGCAGGCCGAGGGTTTTCTGGATGAAGCCTGCAGCGCCGCCGAACGCTTGCTCGGCGAGCTGGGGCTGAGCGGCATCGAATTGCTCGGCCCGGTACCCGCGCCCATGGAGCGTCGTGCCGGGCGTTATCGTGCCCAGCTACTCTTGCAGGCCACGTCCCGCGCACCGTTGCATCGGCTATTAAGTAGCTGGTTACTTGCGCTGGAGCAAATGCCCAGTGGCCGCCAGGTGCGATGGTCGTTGGATGTAGACCCGGTAGATTTGTATTAAGCCTGGCCACAGGTCCTGCGAAGGTTGGCAAGCCCGCCCTCGCCACGGATAATGCCCAGTTTTTCCACCTGCGCATCGCGCGCCGCCGCTTGCGGTCGAAAGAGAACACCATGAAAGACACCATTCGCCAGCTGATCCAACAAGCCCTCACCCAACTCGTCAACGAAGGTGTGTTGCCTGAAGGCCTGACGCCGGCGATCCAGGTGGAAAACACCCGCGACAAGACCCACGGCGACTTCGCCAGCAACATCGCGATGATGCTGTCCAAGCCGGCCGGCATGAAGCCGCGCGACCTGGCGGAAAAAATCATCGCCGCGCTGCCTGCCGACGAGAGCGTTACCAAGGCCGAAATCGCCGGCCCGGGCTTTATCAACTTCTTCCAGAACACCCAGGCCCTGGCTTCACGCCTGGATGCGGCCCTGGCCGACGCCAGGATCGGCGTACGCAAGGCCGGCCCGGCTCAGCGCGTGGCCATCGACCTGTCGGCGCCCAACCTGGCCAAGGAGATGCATGTCGGTCACCTGCGCTCGACCATCATCGGCGACGGCGTGGCCCGGGTCCTGGAGTTTCTCGGCGACACCGTGATCCGCCAGAACCACGTAGGCGACTGGGGCACTCAGTTCGGCATGCTGATGGCCTACCTGCAGGAAAACCCGATCACCAGCAACGAGCTGTCGGACCTGGAGAACTTCTACCGCGCCGCCAAGAAGCGTTTCGACGAATCCGAAGAGTTCGCCGATCGCGCCCGCGGTCTGGTGGTCAAGCTGCAAGCCGGCGACAAGGAATGCCTGGAACTGTGGGGCCGCTTCCGCGAGATCTCGCTGTCCCACTGCCAGGAAATCTACGAGTTGCTCAACGTCAAGCTGACCATGGCCGACGTGATGGGCGAAAGCGCCTACAACGACGACCTGATCAACGTGGTCAACGACCTCAAGGCCAAGGGCCTGCTGGTCGAGAGCAACGGCGCGCAGTGCGTGTTCCTCGAAGAATTCAAGACCGCCGACGGCGAGCCGCTGCCGGTGATCATCGTCAAGGCCGATGGCGGCTACCTCTACGCCACCACCGACCTCGCGGCCGTGCGCTACCGCAGCGGCGTGCTCAAGGCCGACCGTGCGCTGTATTTCGTCGACCAGCGCCAGGCCCTGCACTTCCAGCAGGTGTTCGAAGTGGCACGTCGCGCCGGTTTCGTCACCCATCCGATGCACATGGAGCACATGGGCTTCGGCACCATGAACGGCGCCGATGGCCGCCCGTTCAAGACCCGCGATGGCGGCACCGTCAAGCTGATCGACCTGCTCAACGAAGCCCAGGACCGCGCCTACAACCTGGTGAAGGAAAAGAACCCGGAGCTGGCCGAGGCCGACCTGCGCAATATTGCCCGCGTGGTGGGGATTGGCGCGGTGAAATACGCCGACCTGTCCAAGCACCGCACCAGCGACTACAGCTTCAACTTCGAACTGATGCTCAACTTCGAGGGCAACACCGCGCCGTACCTGCTGTACGCCTACACCCGCGTGGCCGGTGTGTTCCGCAAGCTGGGCAAGGACTTCAGCGAAGTCGAAGGCCGCATCGTGCTGGACGCGCCCCATGAACAGGAGCTGGCCGCCAAGCTGGCGCAATTCGGCGAAGTACTGAACAGCGTCGGCGAGAAAGGCACGCCGCATATCCTGTGCACCTACCTGTACGAAGTCGCCGGGTTGTTCTCCAGCTTCTACGAGAACTGCCCGATCCTCACCGCCGACGACGAAGCCCAGAAGCAAAGTCGCCTGCGCCTCGCCGCACTGGCTGGACGGACCCTCAAGCAAGGCCTGGAACTGTTGGGCCTGGAAACTCTGGAGCGTATGTAAGTTGGCTGCCAAGAAAAAACCTGCACCCAAGCGCGGCGCCAGCCGCTACCAGGCCCCGGCGAAGAAGCCGATCCCAGGCTGGTTGTGGATGGCCATCGGCCTCACGGTCGGCGCGTTTATCGTGTTCCTGATGAAGCTGGACCCAGGCCAGGGCGATGACGTCAAACGGGTCAAGCAGGAGCAGCAGAAGGCCACGAAAATGGCCGAAGCCAACAAGACTGCACCGAGCCCGACAGCACCGGTAAAGCCGAAGTACGACTTCTATACGCTGCTGCCGGAATCGGAAGTGATCGTGCCGCCTGACGCCGTGCCGGAGAAAACCCTGCCGACGCCGCAAGTGCCGACCACCCCGGTAACCCCGGCAGAAGCCGCGAAAATCGATACCGCCCGGGCCCAGGCGGCGTTGGCCGGGATTACTCCGCCGCCAGCACCACCGGTTGCCGAAACCAAGGCCGCGCCGGTGACCAAGTTCTTCCTGCAGGCGGGCTCGTTCCCGAAGCAGGCCGATGCGGATCGCGTGCGTGCGCAGATCATTCTGTTGGGCCAGACGGTGACGGTGGAGTCCGGCACGGTGAAGGACGCGACTTGGTATCGCGTGCTGGTGGGGCCGTTCAGCAACCGCGAACAGCTCACCGTGGCGCAGAAGCAATTGGCCGGCGCCGGGTTTAGCAACCTGTTGTTACAACAGCGCCAGAGCCGCTGATTCGGGCTCAACTTCGATAAAAATGTGGGCGGGGGCTTGCCCCCGATGGCGGTGTATCAGTCGCCGAAAATATTGACTGATCTACCGCTATCGGGGGCAAGCCCCCTCCCACAGTTGCTTTTGCAGCGCTCTGAAATGGGTGTCAGACCGATAAACACCACTCGTCCGCCATAAACCCCCATGGTTGAAATCCCCCCCGCCACCCCCATATGAGTTTCCATCAGGGCATTTTCGCCCCGCTGCGTGGAGACTCTCCCCTTGACCACCATCGTTTCAGTACGTCGCCACGGCAAAGTCGTCATGGGCGGCGACGGCCAGGTTTCCCTGGGCAATACCGTGATGAAAGGCAATGCGAAAAAAGTGCGTCGCCTGTATCACGGCCAGGTCCTCGCCGGTTTTGCCGGTGCAACCGCCGACGCCTTCACCCTCTTCGAGCGTTTCGAAGGCCAGCTGGAAAAACACCAGGGCCACCTCGTACGCGCCGCGGTCGAACTCGCCAAGGAATGGCGCACCGACCGCTCCCTCAGCCGCCTGGAAGCCATGCTGGCCGTCGCCAACAAAGATGCGTCCCTGATCATCACCGGTAACGGCGATGTGGTTGAACCTGAACATGGCCTGATCGCCATGGGCTCCGGCGGCGGGTATGCACAAGCCGCAGCCAGCGCACTGTTGAAGAAAACCGACCTGTCGGCCCGCGAAATCGTCGAGACCGCCCTGGGCATCGCCGGCGATATCTGCGTGTTCACCAACCACAACTTCACCATTGAGGAGCAGGACCTCGCCGAGTAAGCCACAGGCTTATTCCCGCTTGAGGCCGCCAAACACTATGTCCATGACTCCCCGCGAAATCGTCCATGAACTCAATCGCCATATCATCGGCCAGGACGATGCCAAGCGCGCCGTTGCCATCGCGCTGCGTAACCGCTGGCGCCGGATGCAACTGCCCGAAGAATTGCGCGTTGAAGTAACACCGAAGAACATCCTGATGATCGGCCCGACCGGCGTCGGTAAAACCGAGATCGCGCGACGCCTGGCCAAGCTGGCCAACGCGCCGTTCATCAAGGTCGAAGCGACCAAGTTCACCGAAGTCGGCTATGTGGGCCGCGATGTCGAGTCGATCATTCGTGATCTGGCCGACGCTGCCCTGAAGCTGCTGCGCGAGCAGGAAATGACCAAGGTCAGCCACCGCGCCGAAGACGCCGCCGAAGAACGCATCCTCGACGCCCTGCTGCCACCGGCGCGCATGGGCTTCAACGAAGATGCCGCACCGGCCTCGGATTCCAACACCCGCCAGCTGTTCCGCAAGCGCCTGCGTGAAGGCCAGTTGGACGACAAGGAAATCGAGATCGAAGTCGCTGAAGTCTCTGGCGTCGACATCTCCGCACCGCCTGGCATGGAAGAAATGACCAGCCAGTTGCAGAACCTGTTCGCCAACATGGGCAAGGGCAAGAAGAAAAGCCGCAAGCTCAAGGTCAAGGACGCGCTGAAGCTGGTACGCGATGAAGAAGCGGGACGCCTGGTCAACGACGAAGAGCTCAAGGCCAAGGCCCTGGAAGCCGTTGAGCAGCATGGCATCGTGTTTATCGACGAGATCGACAAGGTCGCCAAGCGCGGCAACTCCGGCGGCGTCGATGTATCCCGCGAAGGTGTGCAGCGCGACCTGCTGCCGCTGATCGAAGGCTGCACCGTCAATACCAAGCTGGGCATGGTCAAGACCGACCACATCCTGTTTATCGCTTCGGGTGCGTTCCACCTGAGCAAGCCAAGCGACCTGGTGCCCGAGCTGCAAGGCCGGCTGCCGATTCGCGTAGAGCTGAAGGCGCTGACCCCCGGCGACTTCGAGCGCATCCTCAGCGAACCCCATGCGTCGCTCACCGAGCAGTACCGTGAGCTGCTGAAAACCGAAGGGCTGGGCATCGAGTTCCTGCCGGACGGTATCAAGCGCCTGGCGGAGATTGCCTGGCAGGTCAACGAGAAGACCGAGAACATCGGTGCGCGCCGCCTGCACACCTTGCTTGAGCGCCTGCTTGAGGAAGTGTCCTTCAGCGCCGGCGACATGGCCGGGGCGCAGAATGGCGTAGCGATCAAGATCGACGCCGACTACGTCAACAGCCACCTGGGCGAATTGGCGCAGAACGAGGACTTGTCGCGGTATATTCTGTAAGCCTCACACAGAACTGCTTTGCTTCAAATGTGGGAGGGGGCTTACCCCCGATAGCGGTGGATCAGTCAGCTTATCTATAGCTGACCCACTGCAATCGGGGGTAAGCCCCCTCCCACATTTTTAAGCCGGTTTATTCAAGAGCACCTCATATGGCCAAGTTTCCTACCGCTGTAAACCTGCACAAAACCTCCAACACCCTCGGCCTCACCTATGGGCCCGACGAGGTCTACCAGTTGCCCGCCGAACTGCTGCGGGTGCATTCGCCTTCCGCCGAGGTCCAGGGCCACGGCAAGCCCATCCTGCAATTCGGCAAGCTCAACGTGCGCCTGACCAAGATCGAACCAGCCGGCCAGTACGCACTGAAATTGACCTTCGACGACGGACATGACAGCGGACTGTTCACCTGGGACTACCTCTACCAATTGGCCGTGCGTCAGGACGCGTTGTGGGCCGATTATCTCGCCGAGCTCAAGGCAGCCGGCAAAACCCGTGATCCGAGCGAGTCGGTCGTGCGGCTGATGCTCTAGTCCAGGCTTCTTGCTCTTTAGAGGGCATTTTCTAATTTCATCTGCTTGAATGCCCTGTCGCGTGGCCAACGATTGGCCCGCTTGCGAAAAAAATTAAACTCGGGTAACCAATGGAACTGGCAAGTTCCCTGCATTTGACGATGCGGTATCAACGGTCACCCGAGTCGCAGTACCTGGCTTGTGTTGTGTATCGAAACCTGGTGCGCAGCGGTACCCGGTACTCGTCTTTCGGACAATGGAGCGTCGTAGATGAGTAACAAGAACAACGATGACTTGAAACGCCAGGCCTCGGAAAACACCCTGGGGCTCAACCCGATCATCGCGTTACGTAAAAAGGATTTACTGGCCTCGGCCAAGATGGTGCTGACCCAAGCCATCAAGCAACCGTTGCACAGCGTCAAGCACGTCGCCCATTTTGGCGTTGAATTGAAGAACGTGATGTTCGGCAAATCGCAGCTGCAGCCCGAAAGCGATGACCGTCGCTTCCACGACCCAGCCTGGAGCCAGAACCCGCTCTACAAACGCTACCTGCAAACCTACCTGGCGTGGCGCAAGGAACTGCACGACTGGATCGGCCACAGTAACCTGTCGGAACAGGACATCAGCCGCGGCCACTTCGTAATCAACCTGATGACCGAAGCCATGGCCCCTACCAACAGCGCGGCCAACCCGGCGGCGGTCAAACGCTTCTTTGAAACCGGCGGCAAGAGCCTGCTCGACGGCCTGTCACACCTGGCCAAGGACATGGTGCACAACGGCGGCATGCCGAGCCAGGTCAACATGGGCGCGTTTGAAGTGGGCAAGACCCTGGGCATCACCGAAGGGGCGGTGGTATTTCGCAACGACGTGCTGGAGTTGATCCAGTACAAGCCGATCACCGAACAGGTGCACGAACGCCCGTTGCTGGTGGTACCGCCGCAGATCAACAAATTCTATGTATTCGACCTGAGCCCGGAAAAGAGCCTGGCGCGCTTCTGCCTGCGCAATGGGCAGCAGACCTTTATCGTCAGTTGGCGCAACCCGACCAAGGCCCAGCGCGAATGGGGCCTGTCGACCTATATCGAGGCGCTCAAGGAAGCGGTCGACGTGGTCACCGCGATCACCGGCAGCAAAGACGTGAATATGCTCGGCGCCTGCTCCGGCGGCATCACCTGCACCGCCCTGCTGGGCCACTACGCGGCGCTGGGGGAGAAGAAGGTCAACGCCCTGACCCTGCTGGTGAGTGTGCTGGACACCACCCTGGACACCCAGGTCGCGCTGTTCGTGGATGAGCAGACCCTGGAAGCGGCCAAGCGCCACTCCTACCAGGCCGGTGTACTGGAAGGCCGCGACATGGCCAAGGTGTTCGCCTGGATGCGCCCCAACGACCTGATCTGGAACTACTGGGTCAACAACTACCTGCTGGGCAATGAGCCGCCGGTGTTCGACATCCTGTTCTGGAACAACGACACCACGCGCTTGCCGGCTGCCTTCCACGGCGACCTGATCGAACTGTTCAAAAACAACCCACTCGTGCGCGCCAATGCTCTGGAAGTGTGCGGCACGCCCATCGACCTCAAGCAGGTCACGGCCGATATCTATTCACTGGCCGGCACCAACGACCACATCACGCCCTGGCAGTCGTGCTACAAGTCGGCACAGTTGTTTGGCGGCAAGGTGGAATTCGTACTCTCCAGCAGCGGGCATATCCAGAGCATCCTCAACCCGCCCGGCAACCCCAAGGCGCGCTACCAGACCAGCGACAGCCTGGCGGGCAAGCCACTGGAGTGGCAGGAGAATGCGACCAAGCATACTGACTCGTGGTGGCTGCATTGGCAGGCGTGGCAAGCGGAACGGGCGGGCAAGCTGAAGAAGGCACCGACGACTTTGGGTAACAAGACCTATGCCGCAGCGGAAGCAGCCCCCGGGACTTACGTACACGAACGCTGAATTGAAATGCGTTCAAATGTGGGAGGGGGTTTGCTCCCGATGGCCGTGTGTCAGCCATCTGATCAATTGCAATCGGGGGCAAGCCCCCTCCCACCGTTGGCCTGCATTCCAACCGTCACATCTCACAGGGCTTGAGCATGCCGCAACCGTTCATCTTTCGTACCATCGACCTGGATGGCCAGACCATCCGCACGGCGGTACGCCCGGGCAAGCCCCACTTGACGCCGTTGCTGATCTTCAACGGCATCGGCGCCAACCTTGAGCTGGTGTTTCCGTTCGTCCAGGCCCTGGACCCGGACCTGGAAGTGATCGCCTTCGATGTGCCGGGCGTGGGTGGCTCCTCGACGCCCAACCGGCCTTATCGTTTTCCCGGCCTGGCCAAGCTCACTGCGCGCATGCTGGACTACCTGGACTATGGCCAGGTGAATGCGGTGGGCGTGTCCTGGGGCGGCGCCTTGGCGCAGCAGTTTGCCTACGACTACCCGGAACGCTGCAAGAAACTGATCCTGGCGGCGACCGCGGCCGGTGCCTTTATGGTGCCAGGCAAGCCGAAGGTGCTGTGGCTGATGGCCAGCCCCCGGCGCTATATCCAACCGTCCCACGTGGTGCGCATCGCACCGATGATCTATGGCGGTTCGTTCCGCCGCGATTCGAAACTGGCGGCCGAGCACGCGAGCAAAGTGCGCTCGGCCGGCAAGCTGGGCTACTACTGGCAACTCTTCGCGGGGTTGGGCTGGACCAGCATCCACTGGCTGCACAAGATCCGCCAGCCGACCCTGGTGCTGGCCGGGGACGACGACCCGCTGATCCCGCTGGTCAACATGCGCATGCTGGCCTGGCGCATTCCCAACGCACAGTTGCACATCATCGATGACGGCCACCTGTTCCTGATCACCCGGGCTGAAGCCGTGGCGCCGATCATCATGAAGTTTCTCGAGGAGGAGCGCATGCGGGCCGTGATTCACCCGCGACCTGCGGTGTAAGGACCACACCGCCGCGCAACTTGCCGAGAACCGACTATGGTTCTGAATTGGCGTGCCTGTTGATGGCTTGACGAAGGAGTGTTGGCTCATGCGAGAAAGACCCGTGACGAACCCGGCGCCCACCCCTGCCGCGTTCATCAACGCACAAAACGCGATCACCGGCCTGCGCGGTCGGGATTTGCTGTCGACCTTACGCAGCGTTGCCGCCCACGGCTGGCGCAACCCGGTGCATACCGCCCGTCACGCCCTGGCCCTGGGCGGTCAACTGGGTCGTGTGCTGCTGGGTGAGACCGTGCACGAGCCCAACCCACGGGACAGCCGCTTCAGCGACCCGACCTGGACGCTCAACCCGTTCTACCGACGCAGCCTGCAAGCCTATTTGAGCTGGCAGAAGCAGACCCGCCAGTGGATCGATGACAGCTCACTGAGTGACGACGACCGCGCCCGCGCGCACTTTGCCTTCGCCTTGATCAACGACGCCGTGTCGCCCTCCAACACCCTGCTCAACCCGCTGGCCGTCAAGGAGCTGCTCAACTCCGGCGGCAACAGTGTGGTGCGCGGCGTGAGCAACCTGTTCGACGACCTGCTGCACAACAACGGCCTGCCGCGCCAAGTGAGCAAACAGGCCTTTGAAGTCGGCAAGACCGTGGCCACCACCCCAGGCTCGGTGGTATTTCGCAATGAGCTGCTTGAGTTGATCCAATACAAGCCCATGAGCGAAAAACAGTACGCCAGGCCGCTGCTGATCGTGCCGCCGCAAATCAACAAGTACTACATCTTCGACTTGAGCCCGGCCAACAGCTTCGTGCAGTACGCCCTCAAGAACGGCCTGCAGACCTTCATGGTCAGTTGGCGCAACCCGGACGTGCGCCACCGCGAATGGGGCCTGTCCACCTATGTGGCGGCGCTGGAGGAAGCACTCAACGTCTGCCGGGCCATCACCGGTGCCCGCGAGGTCAACCTGATGGGCGCCTGCGCCGGTGGCCTGACCATCGCCGCCCTGCAAGGCCACTTGCAAGCCAAGCGCCAGCTGCGTCGTATCTCCAGCGCCAGCTACCTGGTGAGCCTGCTGGACAGCCAGATCGACAGCCCCGCCATGCTGTTCGCCGATGAGCAAACCCTGGAAGCCGCCAAGCGTCGTTCCTACCAGCAAGGCGTGCTGGACGGCCGCGACATGGCCAAGGTGTTCGCCTGGATGCGTCCCAACGACCTGATCTGGAACTACTGGATCAACAATTACCTGCTGGGCAAGGAACCGCCGGCCTTCGACATTTTGTACTGGAACAACGACAACACGCGCCTGCCCGCCGCACTGCATGGCGACCTGCTCGATTTCTTCAAGCACAACCCGCTGAGCCATCCCGGCGGCCTGGAAGTGTGCGGCACGCCCATCGACCTGCAGAAGGTCACGGTGGACAGCTTCAGCGTGGCCGGAATCAACGACCACATCACGCCGTGGGACGCGGTGTATCGCTCCACGCAATTGCTCGGTGGCGAGCGGCGCTTCGTGCTGTCCAACAGCGGGCATATCCAGAGCATCCTCAACCCGCCGGGCAACCCCAAGGCCAACTACGTCGAAAATCCCAAGCTGAGCAGCGACCCGCGTGCCTGGTACTACGACGCCAACCACGTCGAGGGCAGTTGGTGGCCGCAGTGGCTGGCGTGGATCCAGCAGCGCTCGGGCGTACAGCGCGAAACCCTCACCGCCCTGGGCAACCAGAATTACCCACCGATGGAAGCGGCGCCCGGCACCTATGTGCGAGTGCGCTGAGCTCAACGATCAGATTAAGAAGACTGGATGAAGACCCGCGACCGTATCCTTGAATGTGCCTTGCAGTTGTTCAACCAGAAGGGCGAGCCGAACGTGTCGACCATGGAGGTGGCCAATGAAATGGGGATCAGCCCCGGCAACCTCTACTACCACTTCCATGGCAAGGAACCGCTGGTGCTGGGGTTGTTCGAGCGCTTCCAGGGCGAATTGGCGCCGCTGCTCGACCCACCGGCGGACGCGCAACTGCAGGCCCAGGATTACTGGCTGTTCCTGCACCTGATCATCGAACGCATGGCCCAATACCGGTTTTTGTTCCAGGACCTGTCGAACCTGGCGGGGCGCCTGCCGAAACTGGCCAAGGGCATTCGCAACCTGCTGACAGCACTCAAGCGCACCCTCGCGTCCTTGCTGGCGCGCCTGAAGGCGGACGGGCAACTGGTCAGTGACACCCAGGCGCTGGGCCAGTTGGTGGAGCAGATCACCATGACCCTGCTGTTCTCCCTGGACTACCAACGCATTCTCGACCGTGAGGGCGAGGTGCGGGTGGTGGTGTATCAGGTCATGATGCTGGTGGCGCCGCATCTGCTACCTGCGGCGCGGCAGGCCACGGAGCGATTGGCGCTGCGCTATCTGGACGATCATGTTTAAGCATTATCCGGAAATCTGCGGCTGACAGTTGAGCCGAATCATTCAAACTCCCCGAATTGCTGGGTAAACTTGAATAACTCACTGTCATTCTTGATTCCCAATTTTCTATAAGCCGATTGTTTCTGCGTACTGATCGTACTCGCACTGCGTGAAAACTTTGCGGCAATCGAATTCACCGACATTCCATCCAGAAAACATCGCAGCACCTCCTGTTCTTTAGGCGTAAGACAGGCGTTCAAGCGCAACGGCGTTGCATAGTCCATTTTCGACTTCATACTCACGACTTCCAGCATTGATTGCATGCCCTGCAAAGCAGGCACCATGCAAGGCTGCAGATAAATTCGACCTTGGGCGACGGTTCGAATAGCCGTGATCAACTCCGTCAGGTTCTGGGTTTTACCCAGGATTCCCCAACAGCCAGCCTTCAGCGACAGTGATACGGTAGCGGGCGTGTAATGCGAACAGACAATCAACGGCCGGCACTGGCTGAAGCGCCGGTTCAGCGCTTGTATAAGACTCAGGCCATCGTTGTCCGAAGGGGCCAGGATGAAGTCCATTACCACCACATCCGCCGGGCGCCGCGCAAGGGCTTCCAGTAATTCCTTGGCCGTCCCGAAAGAGCCGACCACATGGAGGTCGGCCTCGTTGCTCAACCCCAACTCGATCCCCTGCCGAAGCATCGCATGGTCATCTAGCAGCATGACGGTATACGTAGTGGATATTGAAGTAGGCATAAATAAACCCGCATAAGTAAATACAACACCGCAACATTATTCGCTGCTGCGAGCACGGTATACCCTGCCCCATCAAGGGATCAACATAGCGGGGCAATAAGCGTTACCCCTTCAGCAACATCCTACAGATAATTCCCAGTACTACAGACAATTCCTAAGTTAACCCGATTATTTTTCGAACTATCACGAGATAAAACTCGCCACTTCACTATAGATGCCATCTGGCACTGCACGCCAAATTATATAACCGCCATTAGAGACTAGTTCGAAACGAACTACAGGTGCTGCTTTTTACCTGTGGCGGCTCTCGTTTATTAAAATCACGACCGGAATCATCATGAAATTTACCGCTATCTCCACCGCTGCAACACTTCTTGCCCTGACAGCTGCGTTATCACGGCCCGCATTCGCCACCAACGACGGGGTCATCAACTTCACGGGGTTGGTGACCGATGTGACCTGCACCGTCGAGGGTGCCGCACCTGGCACAGGCGCAGTGGTCAAGGACGTCAACCTGGGCGGCGTCTCTGCTTCACGCCTGGCAACCGCTGGCAGTCGCGCCAACCTCACCGGTTTCACCATTCGCATTGGCGGGCCCGGCGAAGGCAGTTGCACCAACGGCCGCACCGCCATGGTGGCGTTCGACCCAACCAGCCCGGCCATTGACGTGGCGACCGGGCGCTTGAACATCGACGGCTACGACGACCCTTCCGACACTACCAATGCCAAGAACGTACAGGTCGAAGTCACTAACCGCGACGGCTCCCCGATCAACGTCTACACCGATAAATCCGAGGGCGTCGTGATCGCCGATAACCAGGCCATTATCCCGCTGGCAGCCCAAATGTACGCCAGCGGCGCCGCAACCGAAGGCACGGTGAAAACACGCGTCGGCTTCCTGGTCGAATACGCCGAGTAAGGGACAACACGTCTGCATACGCAGACCTCGAAGCCCGGGACCTGCAATTGCATTGCGGGTCCGCCCCCAGACTCGAAGAGACTTCAAATGATTAAAAGAATGGCCTGCCGTGCTCTCGCCACCTGTGCCCTCGGGCTGCTATCGCTGCACGCGCTCAACGCCCATGCCGGCATCATTGTCCATGGCACACGCGTGATCTACCCCGCTGAGCAGCAGGAAGTGGTTGTGCGCCTGGAAAATAAAGGCGATCGCCCGGCACTGGTACAGACCTGGCTGGATACGGGCGACCGAAACTCGACACCAGCGACTGCGCGGACTCCGTTCACCCTCTCACCGCCGATGTTTCGCATCGAACCGCACCAACAACAGGCATTGCGCCTGCGTTATTCCGGCGCCCCGTTGCCTACTGATCGCGAAAGCCTGTTCTGGTTGAACATATTCGAAGTGCCGCCGACTTCCGCCGACGCCGCGCAAAACAACCAGATCGAATTGTCGTTTCGCACTCGCTTGCGGGTGTTCCTGCGCCCACAAGGGTTGCCATACCCCGTCAGCAGCGCGGCAACCAGACTGCAGTGGAAACTGGTCCCCCATGACAATGGGTTCGCCCTGCAAGCGATCAACCCCACGCCCTACCATATTTCGCTGGCATCGGTCGCGTTGCTGAGCGAAGGCAAACGGTTCAACAAGGCGCCGAGCCAGGCGGCCAATGACGGTCTGTTATTGCCGGCCGGAGACATGAAACTGTTTGCATTGCCCCAGTTGCGTATTCGTCCCAACGGCAACCCCAAGGTCGAGTTCGTTTCCGTCAGCGATTTTGGCGCCCGCGTGCAGCACACGACGGCTGTCACCCTTTCGTCCGCAGGATAACCCGCAGCATGAACGCGACTTTGATCTCACATTGGCTAACCAGACTCAGCCTGTTGACGCTTGCACTGATCTGTCCCGTCATGGCGCAGGCAAGCGTTGTGATCAGCAGCACACGGATCATCTATCCGCAACAGGACAAGGAAGTCACAGTAAGGCTGGAAAGCAAGAATCAGGTACCCGTCCTGATGCAGGCATGGCTGGACAAGGGTGACGAGCACTCTACCCCGGACGCCGGCGGAATCCCCTTTGTTGTCACGCCGCCGATCTTTCGTATCGAGCCAGGCCGGCAACACGTCGTGCGCCTGGCATACACCGGCGAAACGCTGCCGTCTGCGCAGGAAAGCCTGTACTGGTTCAACTTACTCGAAGTGCCTTCGCAGGCCGAAGATGCCGCCCAGGGCAACCAGTTGCAACTTGCCTTCCGCTCCAGGATCAAGGTGTTTCTCCGACCGCCCAGCCTGCCCTTTGCGGCCGAAGCCGCGCCGGCCAAATTGCAGTGGCGCAGCGTAACCACCGAGCACGGCCCGTCACTGGAGGTCTATAACCCGACCCCCTATTACGTGAATTTCGACAAGATCGAAGTGGTCGCGAAGGGGCAGCGCCATGCGCGCAAATCCGCTGCATCGAGCGGAGACAATATGGTGGCGCCCGATAGCCGCAACCACTTCCAGATTGCAGGGCTTGCGTCGTTGCGTACGGCCGAGATGACCGTGGAGTTCCAGACGCTCGACGACTTCGGGCTCACGATCCAGCACAGCGCCAAGGTGTCGCCATGATCGCCCCACCCTGAGTTCATCAGGGTCCAGTCCCTGCCTCTCGAGGTTGATTGACCCGCCGCAGCACAAATCAAACACGTCCGTTCAGTACTTGTTCGTCAGGACAGGGCCGCGCTTTGTCGCAATTCGGACCACAACTTTCCCCGGGAACGGTATCCATGAGTTCGAAAACACCGGCCAGACCCGAAAACGGGTTTATATCGCCTTTCAGGTTGACGCTTGTAGCTCAAGGTCTATTGCTGTTGGGTGGCGCCCACACTGCAGCGGCCCAAGACGCCACGCATTCTGTATTCAACCCGGCCTTTTTTCCCGGCGGGGCAGCGGGCTTGCAGGTCGACATTTCAAAGTTCAACCAAGGCAACGTCGTGCTACCCGGCAGCTACCGTGCGGAGGTTTATCTCAACGGCCAATGGATAGGTAGAGAGACGCTATCGTTCAAAGCGATGGACGGACAAGACACTGCGCAGATGTGCCTTGAGCGTGACGCGCTCTTCAGGTTCGGCATCGACATGGAGGCGGTCGACAGGCAATCGACCGACGCCGTATTTTCCGCATGCGCCGATATTGCCAGCTACCTGCCAGGCGCCAGCGGCCGGTTCGATTCCGGTGAAAATCGCCTTGACCTGCAGATTCCGCAGATTTACCTCGCACGCAAGGCTCGGGGCTATATCGATCCCAAACACTGGGACAGTGGCATCGACGCTGCCTTCGTGCGTTACAACGCCAACACCTTTGCCACCCAAACCAGGCATCAGTCGCTCAACTCCAACTACGTCGGCCTGAACACCGGGCTCAACCTGGGCGACTGGCATTGGCGCCACAACGGCAGCTACAGCCAATCAAAGGTGGGCACTGGCTACCAAAGCAGCAGCACCTACGTTCAGCGTGAAATGAGCTCGCTGCAGTCTCAATTGATGGTCGGCGAAATCTACACGCCGGGCGAGCTGTTCGACAGCGTCCGCCTGCGGGGTGCGAGCCTGTTCAGCGATGACCGGATGCTGCCTGATTCCCAGACCGGTTTTGCCCCCGTGGTGCGCGGCGTTGCCGAGACCAACGCGCGGGTTACCGTGCGCCAGCGCGGGGTACTGCTGGATGAGGTGTCGGTGGCGCCTGGGCCGTTTGTACTCAATGATTTATTCCCTACCGGATATGGCGGCGACCTGACCGTCACGATCACCGAGGCGGATGGCCGTCAGCGGGAGTTCATCGTCCCCTTTGCGGCCAACGCCAACCTCCTGCGACCCGGCCACCACCGCTATTCGCTGAGTATCGGCCAGCTCGATGAACTTGGCCTTCGGCACCCTCCCACACTGATGCAGGCGACCTACCAGCATGGCCTCAGCAATCTACTGACCGGCTATACCGGCGCGGTGGTGGGCCAAGACTACAACTCACAATTATTGGGAACGGCACTCAACACGCCATTGGGTGCGGTGTCGTTTGACTTGACCCACTCCAATGCCCATATACCTGGGCACGGTTCGCGGGAGGGACAAAGCCTGCAACTGCGCTACAGCAAGAATTTCGCAGATACCGGCACTCACTTCGCATTGGGGGCCTACCGCTATTCCACTGAAGGGTTCCTGAGCGTGGGCGATGCCGCACGGGTTCGCGACCTTGCCATCGACGGACTCAGCCTCGACAGCGTCTCGCGCCTGCGCGACAGAATGGACATAAGCCTCAACCAGAGCCTGGGCAACGGCTCGGTTTACCTGACCGGTTCTTCGCAAAACTATTGGAACCGCACAAGTGGCAACCTGACCTTTACCGCGGGATACAGCGGCACCTGGAAGGGCCTTCACTATACCGTCAGTGCACAGCGCACCCGTGACCTGTTGAGCGACCGAGTCGACAAGCAGGTGGATCTGACCTTGAGCCTGCCACTGGGCAGCGGCGCGCGTTCGCCGACCCTGACCACCACTGTCTATCACGGCGACCAAAACAGTGGCGAGCGCGTGAACGTCGGCGGCAGCCTTGGCGAACGCAGCGAATTCAGCTATGGCCTTGGTGCCAGTCGAACCCGAGGCAGTGGCAACGCCGCGAGTGCCGATATGAAATACCAGGCCAGCCACGGCGTGCTGTCTGCCGGTTACGGGCAGAGCAGCGACTACCGCTCGGTATCGCTGGGGATGACCGGCGGCATCGTTGCCCACGCCGGCGGCGTGACCTTCGCCCCGGAGTTGGGCGACACCATCGGCATCGTCCAGGCGCCCGACGCCCAGGGTGCGCGGATCAACGGTAACCACAACGCGCAAGTCGGTAACAGCGGCTACGCCGTGGTACCCCACCTGACCCCGTATCGCCAGAACGTCGTGGAGCTGGACCCGAAGGACCTTTCGGTCGATGTGGAACTCAAGACCGCCGCCCAGAACGTAGCGCCCCGTGCCGGTTCGGTGGTGAAGCTTAAGTTCGAGACGGTCAGCGGCCAGGCCATATTGATCACGGCACTGCGCGAGGATGGCAGCCCGCTGCCGTTTGGTGCGGATGTGTTCGATGAGGACGGCGCGAGCGTCGGGGTGGTCGGGCAGGGTGGTCAAGCCTTTGTTCGAGTGTCTCGTACACAGGGACCATTGACGATCAAGTGGGGCCCCCATGCCGGCGCCGCATGCCAGTTGCATTACGACTTGGGCGCACAGTCGAACATTGCCGGCACCCAACGCTTGCTTAATCTCGACGCGGGCACCTGCCGGCTCGATACAGCACAGCACATGCCACCGTCGAGCGAGCGCAATGCAAGCAGTTGATCCGACGCAGGCGAGCACGCCCAGCGCACTGCTTGCCTGCAACCGCCCTATTTCTTTTGCGGGACTGAAGATGAAACGCGCCATACAACTCATGTCAACAGTGCTGGTCCTTGGCTCGCCGATTGCGGCTCAAGCGGCGTGTGACAGGTATCAGAACGACACATTCACACTCACCCTTCCGTCCACAATCGTCGTGCCGGACAGCCTCCCGGTGGAGTCTGAAATTGTCATTAAGGAATTCACTGGTACGGCACCCTCTTACACCATGAATTGCGGCCACACTTTATTAACGATTACCGGGCGCTACAACGCAAGGTCTCACTCAAAGTACTACGAGACCGAGGTTCCTGGCGTGGGCGTGCACATGCGCATCCGACATTCCGGCTCGCTTTACCCTTTCTTTGGCATGCATAACCAACAACGCACATTCAGCGGCCCCCTCACCAGCTTCATGGCCGCGGAGTTGAGGTTCTATAAAGCCGGGCCTGTAACAGACGGGACAGTGCCTGCCGGTAACATTTGGGTGCAGAGACTGGATAACCGTCCGGAGAGTTTTACCTTGAGGCTCGGCAACGCAGTGCGCTTTGTCAGGCCCGCCGCCACCTGCGACCTGGCAACCGGCGACGTCAACCGCACGATCTCGCTCGACCCGGTGCAAGTCGGCGCATTCAACAACGCAACGACCGCGGGCCCACGCAACTTCGAGTTAACCGCAAACTGCACCAACGCTTCCAACGTGACCTTCCGCTTTTCCGGTACCCCCGCACCTGGCAATGATCGGCTCTTCGCCAATACGGGCACTGCCGGTGGCGTCGCCCTGTGGCTGTATTCGCGCATTGGCGGTGGTATCCAGAACATCCTCGCCAACGGCACCGAAAACACCCGCACGGTGCCGGTCTCCGGGGGGCGCGCGGTGCTGCCGCTGGGTGCGGCCTATCACAAGAACGGCACGGTCAGCCAAGGCAGGCTCGAAACGACCGCGACCGTCAACATCACCTATAACTAAAAACCTGAGGAGTATGTAATGAGGATTCGAGCCCTGCCCCTGCTGCTGGCTATCACCGCGAGCCTGGCCGCCACTGCGGTCCAGGCCGCAACTACGGGCACCTTGCGCTTTACCGGCCAGGTCAACGCCGGCACCTGCAACCTGGCCGCCGGTGATGTGACCCGCACCATCACCCTGCCCTCGATCAAAGTATCGGATTTTGATTCATCCGAAGAAGTGGGTACGACAAATTTCGACATTACCGCCGAGTGCGAATCGGACATTCAAAATGTGTTCTTTCTGTTCGCGGGCACTCCGTCCAGCGGCAATGGCGCATTGTTCGCCAACACCGGAACCTCAGCCGGGACGGCGCTCTCGCTTTCCCACCGAAACGTCGCTGACATTCCCGCCAATGGTCCTGTCGCCGAGCGCACCCGCCAGATCGCCACAAGCGGCGCAAGAGCGTTGTTACCGATGAATGCGTCGTACCGAAAAACCGGCACCCCAATTACCGCGGGTACCCTGGACAGCACTGTCACCGTTTCCATTACTTACAATTGATGGGGAACCGCGCACAAAAAAAATGCCCAGCCTTTGCAGGCCGGGCATTTTTTACGCGTCCCGGAAAAATCAGGACTGACTGGTTGGCGTCGGGGTGACCGGCGTTGCAGTCGGGGTGGCGGCTGGCGTGGGTGCCGACACCGAGTTGGCCGCCGAAGCAGCCGGTGCCGTGGTTGCCGGCTTGGCGGCAACAGCAGGCTTAGGCGCTGCCGGTTTTTTCGCTGCAGCTGGCTTCTTCGCCGCAGCAGGTTTGGCGGCTGGCTTGGCCACCGGTTTCGCGGCAGCTGGCTTGGCTGCAGGTTTAGCAGCGGCAGGCTTGGCCGCGGGTTTGGCGGCTGCGGGCTTAGCGGCCGGTTTTGCGGCGGCCTTGACTGCTGGCTTGGCCGCAGGTTTGGCAGTTGCTTTCGCAGCCACGGGTTTAGCGGTGGCCTTGGCAGCCGGTTTGGCCGCTGCGGTTTTGGCAGCCGGTTTAGCGACTGCTTTTACAGCTGCCTTGGCCGCGGGTTTTGCAGCTGGCTTGGCGGCAGCTTTCACCAGAGGTTTGGCAGCCGTTTTAGCCGCTGGTTTGGCAGCGGCCGTTTTTGCAGCAGGCTTGGCAGCCGGTTTAGCGGCGGCCGCTTTCACTGGAGCCACTTTGGCACCGGTCAGTTTTTCGATTTGCTTTGTCAGGGTATCGACCTTGCTGTGCAGGGTCTTCAGCTCAGCTTTACTCGGCACGCCCAGGCGCGAAATAGCACTGTTGAGGCGCTTGTCCAGAGCCCCTTCGAGTTCGCCCCAAGTACCCAATACCTGTTTCTTCGCATCACTGATGCGCGAACCGGCAGTGGCTTTAGCAGCACCTACTTGTTTACCCACTGCGCTCTTGGTCAACTTCTCGGCTTTCTCGCCGTCCTTAACCAACGTCTCGAAGAGTTTACTGCCGTCACTGTCGATCTTCGAGTAAACGCCTAAACCAGCCAGCCAGATCTTGCGGGAATACTCTTCAACTTTCCCGACCCACGAGCTGCCTTCTTTCTGAGTAGTCTTTTTAACAGCCATCCCGATGTCTCCTTAGTGTTTACGCGCGACACGTTCGAGCAATGCCGTCAGCTCTTCGAGCTTAGCAGAGAGTGTCTCCACGTCATGTTTAGACGCAATGCCAATTCGATTCAAGGCACTGGCAACGCGAGTATCAAAAGCTTTTTCAACTTTATCCAGCTGAACTTCTACCAGACCTTTGACCGCGGAGACATTACTCTTTACTTGATCAATCTGACTGTTGGCTGCATCAAGTTGTTCCACTGCAACTTTTTTGCCTTTACTTTCAACATGTTGACCGGTTTTAACCAGCTCTTTGAAGTAGTCGCCGCCCTCGCTGCCGACCTTCGCGTAGGCACCAAGACCCGCCAACCAGATCTTGCGGGCGTAGGTTTTAACGTCACTCAACGCGCCGGTCTGAGCATCGATTTTTTTCTTCAAGATAACTTTGGCCATGGTGCACCTCACGCAGAAAAGGGGGGAGGAACGGCCCGCAGGAGTTGAGGACCTGGGCACAAAGTAGGCTGGAAAATTAGAATCGGCACCCTAAGTACTCGCGGATCAGGCCAAGGCTTTATCCAGGGCTTTCTCGATTTCGGACTTGATGGTGCCACTCATGGCCGACATCAACAGGCCCAGTTCCACATCAATGCGCAGCGAATCATCCGCCACCAACACGGTGCCTTTAACCCCCGAACGCTTGAGGTTCAAGGTATCGCCGGACCACGAGGGCTCCAGGCCATATTGCTCCTGGAGTTTATGCGCCAACTTCTCGGCCTTTGCGCGTGCCCCTTCTTTACCCAGGGAATGTGCACGCTCAACGGTTATACGGGCCATTACGATGACTCCTCTTTATAGGGATTTGAATACCTTGAATGCGGCAAAAGGTCTCGGTGCCTGCCTATCTTACCTGCAGCCTTGCCAAGACAAAGCAGGCCTTGGGGATTATCATGTCCCGCATTCTCTTTTGGTGACAGCGATATGACTGATCAGCGCAAAGGCAGCGATGCCGAACCCACCACTCACTTCGGTTTCAAGAACGTCCCGGAAAGCCAGAAGGCGGAAAAAGTCGCTGAGGTGTTCCACTCCGTGGCAGCCAAGTACGACCTGATGAACGACGTGCTCTCCGGCGGCATGCACCGCCTGTGGAAACGCTTCACCATCGAGCTGTCGGGGGTACGCACCGGCAACCGCGTGCTGGACATCGCCGGCGGTACGGGTGACCTGGCGGCCAAGTTTTCCAAGCTTGTCGGCCCTACCGGCCAGGTGGTGCTGGCGGATATCAACGGCTCGATGCTCAAGGTCGGCCGTGATCGCCTGCTCGACAAAGGCGTGGCCGGCAATATCGAATTCGTCCAGGCCGACGCTGAAAAGCTGCCGTTCCCCGACAACCATTTCGACTGCGTGACCATCGCCTTCGGCCTGCGCAACGTGACCCACAAGGAAGACGCGATCCGCTCGATGCTGCGCGTCCTCAAGCCGGGTGGCCGCCTGTTGGTACTGGAGTTCTCCAAGCCGACCAACGCGCTGATGTCCAAGGTCTACGACACCTACTCCTTCGCCTTCATGCCGTTGATGGGCAAGCTGATCACCAATGACGCCGAAAGCTACCGCTACCTGGCCGAATCGATCCGCATGCACCCCGACCAGGAAACCCTGAAGTCGATGATGGTAGAAGCCGGTTTCGACCGCGTGACCTACCACAACATGACTTCGGGCATTGTCGCCCTGCACCGTGGCATCAAGCCCTGATGCTGCTCAAAGGCCTTCTCGCCAGCGTCGAACACGGGATCAACCGTGTACTGCGCCTGGACAGCACCGCCCTGGCACGGCTCGCGCACTTGAACGGCAAGGTCATCGCCGTGGACTGCAGCAGCCCCGCCCTGCAGCTGTTTATCCTGCCCAGCGATGAAGGCCTGCTGCTCGCCACTCAATGGGCTGCCGAAGCCGACTGCACCCTGCGTGCACCCGCCTCCAGCCTGTTGCACCTGGCGCTGAGCCGCAACAAGACCGCCATCCTCCACGGCCCCGAAGTGCACCTGGAAGGCGACAGTGCGGTCCTGATGGACCTGGCCGCCGTGCTGCAGGACCTGGAACTGGACTGGGAATACGAGCTGTCCCGCTGGATCGGCCCCGTCGCCACCCAACTGATCAGCGGGCACCTGCGCAGTCGCACGCGCTGGTACCAGCAGGGGTTCGCCAGCCTCAACCAGAACCTTGCCGAATACTTGAGCGAAGAATCGCGCACCCTGGTCGGCGAACGAGAAGCGCAAGCGCGCTTTCGTGAGCTCGACAAGGCCAAAATCGACCTGGAACGCCTCGAGGCCCGCTTCGAGCGCCTGAGCCGTTCCCTTGATCCAAGCGATAACGCATGAAGCTGCTCGCCGTCCGCCGTTTGTTCCGTATCCAGCGCGTCGTAATCCGCTACCGCCTCGATGACCTGCTGTTCGCCCTGCCCTTGCCATGGTTCCTGCTGGCGGTGCGCTATGTGCTGCCTTGGCGCTGGTTCCCGCGCAAACAGCTGGAGTTGAGTCGAGGCGCGCGCCTGCGCCTGGCGTTGCAGGACCTGGGGCCGATTTTTATCAAGTTCGGGCAGATCCTCTCCACGCGCCGCGACCTGCTGCCCGAAGACATCGCCGACGAACTGATGCTGCTGCAGGATCGCGTGCCGCCGTTCGATTCCCAGCAGTCGATGAAGCTGATCGAAGAGCAACTGGGCAAGAAGATCAGCGAGGTGTTCAGCCGCTTCGACGTCGAACCGCTGGCCTCGGCCTCGGTGGCGCAAGTGCACGCCGCGCAGTTGAAGAGCGGCGAAGAAGTGGTGGTGAAGGTGATTCGCCCGGGCCTCAAGCCGATCATCGGCCAGGACCTGGCGTGGCTGTTTATCCTGGCCCGCGCCGCCGAACGTTTCTCTGCCGATGCGCGCCTGCTGCACCCGGTGGACGTGGTCGCCGACTACGAAAAAACCATCTACGACGAACTCGACCTGCTGCGCGAAGCGGCCAACGCCAGCCAGCTCAAGCGCAACTTCGAAGGCTCGCCGCTGCTGTACGTGCCGCAGGTGTACTGGGACTGGTGCCGCCCGAAAGTGCTGGTGATGGAGCGCATCTACGGCGTGCAGGTCACCGACCTCGCGACCCTGGCCGACCAGCGCACCGACATGAAGATGCTTGCCGAGCGCGGCGTGGAGATCTTCTTCACCCAGGTGTTCCGCGACAGTTTCTTCCACGCCGACATGCACCCCGGCAATATCTTCGTCAGCACCGTCAACCCGTGGAGCCCGCAGTACATTGCGATCGACTGCGGCATCGTCGGCAGCCTGACCCCGGAAGACCAGGACTACCTGGCGCGCAACCTGTTCGCCTTCTTCAAGCGCGACTACCGCCGCGTGGCGCAGTTGCACATCGATTCGGGCTGGGTGCCGGCGGAAACCAAGCTCAATGAATTCGAAGCGGCGATCCGCACCGTGTGCGAGCCGATCTTTGAAAAACCCCTGAAAGATATCTCCTTCGGCCAGGTGCTGATGCGCCTGTTCCAGACCGCGCGGCGCTTCAATATGGAAGTGCAGCCGCAACTGGTGCTGCTGCAAAAAACCCTGCTCAACATCGAAGGCCTGGGCCGTCAGCTGTACCCGGACCTCGACCTGTGGAACACCGCCCAGCCGTTCCTGGAACGCTGGATGCGCGAGCGGGTCAGCCCGAAAACCCTGCTGGGCAACCTGCACAGCCAGTTCGAACAGCTGCCGCACCTGGCCAACATGACCCGCGACCTGCTGGAGCGCATGTCCCAGCCCCATGCCAAAGACCCCGCACCGCCCTGGCAGAAGCGCAAGGACGACTGGTTCCTGCGCCTGCTGGGGGCCGCGCACCTGGTCGGTGGCGTGATGCTGGCCATTGGCGGGCCGCTGAACCAACTGGGCCACTGGCCGGCCGGCATCATGGTCGCCGTGGGTGTTTATCTGATCGTGCGTCGATAGCCAATCCGGTTATACACTGTCGCAAATTGCCGGAGCCGAAAATGAAAGACTGGCTGGACGAGATCAAGTGGGACAGTGACGGCCTGGTGCCGGCCATTGCCCAGGACTACAAGACCGGGCGCGTGCTGATGATGGCCTGGATGAACCGCGAGGCCCTGAGCCTCACCGCCACTGAGCAGCGCGCCATTTACTGGTCACGTTCCCGTGGCAAACTGTGGCGCAAGGGCGAAGAGTCCGGGCACGTGCAGACCCTGCACGAGATGCGCATCGACTGCGACGCCGACGTGGTGATCCTCAAGGTCGAGCAGATCGGCGACATCGCCTGCCACACCGGCCGCCACAGCTGCTTCTATCGCGTGTTCGAGAACGGCGAATGGAAGGTCGTGGAGCCGGTGCTCAAAGACCCGCACGCCATCTACTCGGCAGGACACTGACCATGAGCGATACCCTCAACCGTGTGGCCCAGGTGCTGGAGGACCGCAAAGGTGCGGACGCCGACAGCTCCTACGTCGCCAGCCTGTACCACAAGGGTCTGAACAAGATCCTGGAAAAACTCGGCGAAGAGTCCATCGAGACCATCATCGCGGCCAAGGACGCGCAAATCAGCGGCGATTGCAGCGATGTCATCTATGAGACCGCCGACTTGTGGTTCCATAGCCTGGTCATGCTCGCCCAACTGGGGCAGCATCCACAGGCCGTGCTGGATGAACTGGACCGTCGCTTCGGCTTGTCCGGGCACGCCGAAAAGGCATCGCGCCCGTCCGCCTGAATAACTTTTACTAGAGGATTTGCAGCATGGGCATTTTTGACTGGAAACACTGGATCGTCATTCTGGTAGTGGTGGTACTGGTATTCGGCACCAAGAAACTCAAAAACCTCGGCACCGACGTGGGCGAGTCGATCAAGGGCTTCCGTAAAGCCATGAACGACGATGAGAAGCCTGCCGACCCGGCCGCCAACCCGGTGCCACCGGCCCAGCCTGTACACCCCCAGGCCACCCAGCCGATCACCGAGCGTCGCACCTTCGACGTGCAGGCTGAAAAAGTCGAAGAGCCGACCCGCAAAGACTCGTGAGCACTGACTAATGTTTGGTATCAGCTTCTCTGAACTGCTGCTCGTCGGCCTGGTTGCCTTGCTGGTACTGGGGCCGGAACGCCTGCCCGGTGCCGCACGCACGGCCGGCCTGTGGATCGGGCGCCTGAAACGCAGTTTCAACGCCATCAAACAGGAAGTTGAACGGGAAATCGGCGCCGACGAGATCCGTCGCCAACTGCACAACGAACATATTCTGTCGTTGGAACAGGAAGCCCGGAAGATCCTGTCGCCGGTGCAGGAGCCCGCCAAACCGGTGGAGCCTGTGGCCGAGCACAGCATCGCGCCTGCGCCTGCGGTGGATACCCAGCCCGCCGCCCCGACCCCGACCGCTCCAACCGAGCCTGCGCCGACGCCCGCTGCGTCGCCCGCGCCCCATGACCCTACATTGCCGCCGCGAGCCCCATGAGCGCTGATAAACCGGAAAACGACCAGCATATGCCGCTGGTCTCGCACCTGACCGAGCTGCGGACCCGCCTGCTGCGTTGCGTGGCCGCGATCTTCGTGATCTTTGCCGGGCTGTTCGCCTTTACCCAGCAGATCTACACCTTCGTCTCCACGCCGCTGCGCCAGTACCTGCCGGCCGGCGCGACGATGATTGCCACCGATGTGTCATCGCCCTTCCTCACACCGTTGAAGCTGACGATGATGGTCTCGCTGTTCCTGGCGATCCCGGTGATCCTGCACCAGATCTGGGGCTTTATCGCGCCGGGCCTGTACAAGCATGAGAAGCGCATCGCCGTGCCCTTGCTGGTGTCGAGCATCCTGCTGTTCTACACCGGCATGGCCTTCGCCTACTTCCTGGTGTTCCCGTTGATCTTCAAGTTCTTCGCCGCCGCCACCCCGGCCGGCGTGGAGATGATGACGGACATCACCAGCTACCTCGACTTCGTGATGACGCTGTTCTTCGCCTTTGGCGTCGCCTTCGAAATCCCCGTGGCCGTGGTGTTGCTGGTGTGGATCGGCGTGGTCAACGTGGCGTACCTGAAGAAAATCCGCCCGTACGTGATCATCGGCTGCTTCGTGGTCGGCATGATCCTCACGCCGCCGGACATCTTCTCCCAGACCCTGCTGGCCGTGCCGATGTGGATGCTGTTCGAGATCGGCATCCTGTTCAGCGGCCTGATCAGCAAGCGTGGCGATCACCCGGATGACCAACCCGCCGACGACGACCAGCCGCCAGCGACCCAGCCGTGAACCTGCTGCTGCTGTTCGATGCCGACTTTATCGCGGCCGACCGGGTGATCCTGCGTGATCGGCGCCTGGTGCATATGCAGGAAGTCCACCGCGCCGCCGTAGGCGACAGCCTGCGGGTCGGGCGCCTTGGCGGGTTGATGGGCAACGCGCAATTGCTGCGCCTGGAAGCCCGTGAAGCCGAACTGCAAGTGAGCTTCGACCAACCACCGCCGGCCAAACTGCCCCTGACCCTGCTGCTGGCCCTGCCACGTCCGAAGATGCTGCGCCGGGTCCTGCAAACCGTGGCGGCCATGGGCGTGCCGAAAGTGGTGCTGGTCAACAGCTACCGGGTGGAAAAAAGCTTCTGGCAGACCCCCTTCCTGGAGCCCGAGGCCATTCGCGAACAACTGATCCTCGGCCTGGAACAGGCGCGGGACACGGTACTGCCGGAAATCCTTATCGAAAAGCGCTTCAAGCCCTTCGTCGAAGACCGCCTGCCGGCCATGACCGCAGGCACCCTTGGCCTGATTGGCCATCCCGGCGACTACCCACCCTGCCCACGCGGCCTGGACGAACCGGTCACCCTGGCCATAGGCCCGGAAGGTGGCTGGATCCCCTATGAGGTGGACCTGCTGGCCAAGGCCGGCTTGCAGCCGGTGCAATTGGGCGCCCGCATCCTGCGCGTCGAAACGGCCGTCACCGCCCTGCTCGCCCGCCTTTTCTAACCACACCGCATAACCCTTTGGGAGGGGGCTTGCTCCCGATAGCGGCGGGTCAGTCAGCATTTCTGATACTGAACCACCGCTATCGGGAGCAAGCCCCCTCCCACAGGGGACAGCGTCGCTACAGAATTCCGTATGCAAGCCGATAACCCGTGAATAAGTCCAAGCCTTGTTCCAGGGGAGTTCGCAACATGTATCGTTGGTTAGCCGAAAAGCTGGGGAATGTCAGCGTCAAAACCAAGCTGGCGGTGGGCTTTGGCCTGGTATTGCTGTTGACACTGATGATCACCTTCACCGGCTGGAGCGGCCTGGGCGACGTGATCAGCCGTGGTGACAAGCTGGGTTACATCTCCAGCCTCAACGGCTTGACCAAAGACCTGCGCCTGGCACGCCTTGACTACGAGATGCGCCGTGGCGAACAAGGCCCGACCGCCGTCAGCGAACTGCTGAACAAGCTGGACACTGGCCTGAAGACCGCACGCAGCCTGATCGAACAACCCACGGATGCCGCCCTGGTCGATGAGCAATTGGCCGCCGTGGACCAGTACAAGCGCGCGTTCAACGATATGGTGCAGGCAGGCACCAACCGCGAAAATGCCCGCAGCAAGCTGGGCGATACCGCCGATAATGCGGTACTCAAGGTCAGCGAAGTGGAGAAATCCCTGCTGCAAGGCGACAGTGTCACGCTGTTCAACAGCGTGGTGGACCTGAGCAAACTGATCCAGCAAGCACGCTTCCAAGTACGGGGCTACACCTACAGCGGCAAGGTGGAGGCCGAGCAGCCCGCGCTGGATGCCATCGACAACGCGCTGAAAAAAATCACCAGCCTCACCAGCCAAATACCTGATCAGTATTCAGCCAACCTGCAACAGGCCAGCGTCTCACTGCAAGCCTACCGCGCCGCCGTCAGCCAATACCGCGACTCTCAAGTGGCCAGCGCAGCGGCACTCAAGACCATGTCTGCCCAGGGCGATATCCTGCTGGGCCACAGTGACAAACTGACGGTTTCCCAGACCGCGGTACGCGATGCGGATGCCGCGCAAGCCAAATACTTGCTGCTAACGGCCACCGTGCTGGCGCTGATCTTCGGCCTGGTTGCCGCCTGGGCCATCACCCGCCAGATCATCCTCCCCCTGAACCAGACCCTGCAGGTCGCCGAGCGTGTCGCGTCGGGCGACCTGAGCCACAACCTCACCTCCTTGCGCCAGGATGAGCTGGGCCAATTGCAACGCGCCATGCAAAGCATGACCGTGGGCCTGCGCGAGTTGATCGGCGGCATCAGCGAAGGGGTCACCCAGATCGCCAGCGCTGCCGAGCAACTGTCGGCCGTGACCGAACAGACCAGCGCCGGGGTCAACAGCCAGAAAGTCGAGACCGACCAGGTGGCCACCGCCATGAATGAAATGGCCGCTACCGTGCAGGAAGTGGCGCGCAATGCCGAGGAAGCCTCCGAAGCCGCAGTGGCCGCCGACCAGCAGGCCCGCGAAGGCGACAAAGTGGTCGGCGAAGCGATCGCCCAGATCGAACGCCTCGCCACTGAAGTCGGCAACTCCACGGTCGCCATGGCCGATCTGAAGCGCGAAAGCGACAAGATCGGCAGCGTGCTCGATGTGATCAAGTCCGTGGCCCAGCAAACCAACCTGCTGGCCCTCAACGCAGCCATTGAAGCGGCACGGGCCGGTGAGGCCGGACGCGGTTTCGCGGTGGTGGCCGATGAAGTACGCAGCCTGGCCCAGCGCACCCAGAAGTCCACCGAAGAGATCGAAGAGCTGATCGTCGGCCTGCAAAGCGGCACCCAGCAGGTAGCGAACATCATGGACAACAGCCGTGGCCTCACCGACAGCAGTGTCGAGCTGACCCGCCGCGCCGGCAGCGCCTTGGAGAACATCACACGTACGGTCTCGACCATCCAGGCGATGAACTCCCAGATCGCCACCGCCGCCGAGCAGCAAAGCGCCGTGGCGGAAGAGATCAATCGCAGTGTGTTGAACGTGCGCGATATCTCCGAGCAGACGGCTTCGGCCAGTGAAGAGACCGCCGCATCGAGTACCGAACTGGCGCGCCTGGGCACTCATCTCCAGGCGCTGGTCGGCCGCTTCAGGGTCTGACCCCTTCCCCGCGTGGCGACCCGCCCTGGGTCGCCGCCTGCAATCTGTGAAATTTCCTACGCATTTATCAGCCCCACCTCTGCGCCGAGAGAACTAGCGTTCAATTCAGCTCAATGTGCCTGCGCACGTTGAGAACGCCCACTGTTCACTTGTCGGAGGTTGATCATGCTTCGTCGAATGACTTACCTGCTGGGTGACGCCAGTGTCACTCTCAAACTGGCCCTGGGCTTCTCCCTGGTCCTGGCATTGAGCCTTGTGATTGCCGTGACTGGCTGGCAAGCGCTGGCCGCGTCCCTTTACCGCTCGCAGACCCTGACCGTGCTCGCGCAACTGGCCGTGACGGGTGAAGAACTGCGGGCCGACAGAATCGTCTACCGAACCCTGGACGATACCAACAGCCTCAACAAATTGAGCGTGAGCATAGAAAAAATCGACGGATTCCTGAGCGAGCTTTCCAACCGGCTCAAAGTCCCCAAATCCATTCAATACCTGCAGGAGATGACCCGCCTCTCCGCAACGTTCAAAACCACGCTCAAGGAGGTGCCCGCCCTGGTCGAGAAACGTGAGAGTGCCCGTGAACAACTGAAGCAGAGCTCCGTACGCACCGGCGACGTGCTGGCACAACTGGCCAGCGACTTACCCGACCAGGAGGATGAAAAAGCCCTCGATGCCATCGAAAACCTGCGCCAGGCCATAGAGCAGGCGGAGGATCGCGCCCAAACCCCTGCCTGGGCCGCCAGCTCGCTGGATGCCTACGCCCAGGCCGTCAGCGACGCCGAGCGCAACCTCGAACTCGCCCAGGCTGGCGTAGCAAAATTGCCGGTCGACAGCGGCGCCCTGAAAAATACCGTGCTCAGTATCCGCACCCACCTCACACGCCTCAAGGACACGCAACTCACAACCGAGGGCGCGCAAAAGCAATTGGAACAGCAACTGGACGAACTGCTCGCCCAGATCGACCTCTTGAGCCAGGACCAGACTCAGCGGCGCGAACGCGAAGCCGAACAGGCCCGCACCCAAACCCTTGGTACGACCGCTGCCGCCTTGCTGCTGGGCACTCTGGCAGCCTGGCTGATTGCCGGGCAAATCGTGAAACCGCTGCGCAAAGCGCTGTCCGCTGCCAATCGCATTGCCCAAGGCGACCTGAGCCAAGATGTGCAGTCCCGACGGCGTGACGAGTTGGGTCAACTGCAACGCAGCATGAGCCAAATGACGCTGAACCTGCGGGGGCTGATTGGCAACATCAGCGACAACGCGCGGCAAATTGCCAGCGCCGCCGAGGAGCTCTCCACCGTGACCGAACAAACTCGCGCAGGGGTGAATAATCAGCGCGATGAAACCGAGCAGGTCGCCGCCGCCATGAATCAGATGCTCGCCACCGCCCAGGAGGTTGCGCGCCACGCCGAGCAGGCTTCGCTCGCCGCCGGACAGGCCAATCAACAGACTGAGCTGGGCGATCAGGTGGTGACGGATGCCGTGGCGCAAATCGAGCACCTTGCCCATGAAATGGCGCGCGCAGGCCAGGCCATGATTGGGCTGCAACGGGAAAGCCAGAAAATCAGCAGCGTGCTGGATGTGATCAAGTCCGTGTCACAGCAGACCAACCTGCTGGCGCTCAACGCCGCGATAGAAGCCGCACGGGCCGGCGAGGCCGGTCAAGGCTTCGCGGTGGTCGCCGATGAGGTGCGCGGTCTCGCCCAACGGACCCAGCAGTCCGCCGAGGAAATCGAAGAGCTGATTGGCGGCCTGCACAGCGGTACACAACAGGTGGCCGACATCATGGACTACAGCCGCACCCTGACCGACAACAGCGTCGGCCTGGCCCGTAATGCCGGGGACTCCCTGACGGAGATCGCCCGCACGGTGTCGGTCATCCAGGAGATGAACCCGCAGATCGCCGCTGCCGCCGAGGAGCAAAGTGCGGTGGCCGAAGAGATCAACCGCAGCGTATTGAAAGTACGCGACGCCTCGGAGCAAACCGCCGCCGCCAGTGAACAGACGGCAGCGGCCAGTATCGAACTGGCGCGGCTGGGAACGGATTTGCAGCAATGCGTGGGGCGGTTCAAGGTATGAACGCCCCGCGCCCTATAGCACCTGGCGCAGGAACGCCTGGGCGCGCGGGTCTTTGGGCGCCGCGAAGAACTCGGCCGGGGCCGCATCCTCCAGCAACTTGCCATGATCGAAGAACAGCACCCGGTCCGCCACTTCACGGGCAAAACCCATCTCGTGGGTGACGCAGACCATGGTCATGCCTTCAAGGGCCAGGGTCTTCATCACGTCCAGCACCTCGCCGACCATTTCCGGGTCGAGGGCCGAGGTGGGCTCGTCGAACAGCATCACCTTGGGCTCCATCGCCAACGCCCGGGCAATCGCCACCCGCTGTTGCTGGCCGCCGGAAAGCCGCGACGGGAACTCGTTGGCTTTCTGCGCAATGCCGACCTTTTCCAGCAGCGCCAGGGCCTTGGCTTCGCGCTCCTTCTTGCCGCGCTTGCGCACGACTTTCTGCGCCAGGCACAGGTTTTCCAGCACGGTCATGTGGGGGAACAGGTTGAAGTGCTGGAACACCATGCCGACTTCACGGCGATAGGCATTCACATCGGTTTTCGGGTCGGCCAGTTGCAGGCCATCGATGCTCACCGAGCCCGAATCGAATTCTTCCAGGCCATTGAGGCAACGCAGGAACGTGGACTTGCCGGAGCCGGACGGGCCGATCACCACCAGCACTTCGCCCTTGGCCACCTGGGTGGTCACATGGTCCACCGCGCGCACCACATGCCCGCGGGTATCGAAGACTTTTACCAGATCGCGGACTTCAATCACTTTGGGCGAGCCTCCGCTCAAGCCGGCTGGCCATTTTCGACAGCGGCAGGTTGATCAGCAGGTACAGCCCTGCGACGCAGAACAGGATTTCAAACGGCGAGAACGAGGTGGTGATCACTTCGCGACCGCTTTTGAGCAGCTCGGTAATCGCGATCACCGAGACCAGCGAGGTGTCTTTCACCAGGCTGATAAATTGCCCGGCCAGCGGCGGCAACACGCGCTTGAAGGCCTGCGGCAGCACCACATGACGCATCGACTGGCTGGCGCTCAGGCCCAGGGAGCGAGCCGCCTCGTTCTGGCCACGGGTGATGGACTGCACGCCGGCACGGACGATTTCCGCCACATACGCGCCGGTGAACAGCGACAGCGCGGCGATCCCGGCGAATTCCCGGGACAGGTTGAGCACCGTGCCGATAAAGAAGTAGAAAATAAAGATCTGCACCAACAGCGGCGTGCCACGCACCAGCTCGACGTAGATCGTCGACAGATCGCGCAGGGTCGGGTTATTGGACAGTCGGCACAACCCGGTGGCAAGACCGATCGCCAGGCCGAGAATCCCGGATACCACCGACAGCCACAACGTGGTCCACAGGCCCCACATCAAGGGGCCCAACGCCCAATGGCGGTTAACCCCGATGACGTCGCCTTCGGCCACATCATCGCCGCGCGCCACTTGCAGGCTGTTGTCGGCCACGCTCACACGCTGTTCGACGCCGGCATCGTTGCGCAGGGTGACTTCGGCCACATCGCCCTTGCGGACCAGCTCCACGACAGTGGAGATGTCCGCAGCGCGCTGGGACTCTTCGGCCTGGTAGGCGAAGTATTGCGGGACCCGGTTCCAGCGCCACTCGTAGGACATCAGCGAGGTGGCGTAATACAAGGCGCTGGCCAGGCCGACCAGCACGACGACGGTCAGCAGGTGCCAGGGCCATTGGGCTTTTTTCTGTTTCATCTACTCAGCATCCAAAAAAATCGAGGCCCGCACACCTGATGTGGCGAGCGGGCTCCCCACATCAAGCCCTCTCACACCAGAAAACAGTCCCGCTTTATTCCATGTCCTTGAGCCACTCGGAGCTCTTGAACCACTTGTCATGGATGCGATCGTAGGTGCCGTCGTTCTTGATCTGGTGCAGGAAGTTGTTGATGAAGTTGATGCTGTCGTAGTCACCCTTCTTCAGGCCGAACGCCAGGGGTTCAAAGGTGAAGGGTTCTTCGAGGAACACCAGCTTGCCGTTACCGACTTTTTTCTCGGCGACCACGTTGTACGGCGCGTCATACACGAAGGCATCGGCCTTGCCGTTGACCACGTCCAGCACACCTTCCTGCTCGTTGTCATAGCCGTGGTACTTGGCCTTGGAGATCAGCTTCTTGGCGACCATCTCACCGGTGGTGCCGAGCTTGGAGGTCAGGCGGTACTTCTCGTCGTTCAGGTCTTTGTAGGACTTGATGGTGCCTTCCAGGTCCTTGCGGATCAGCAGGGTCTGGCCAACCACGATGAAGGGTTCGCTGAAGTTCAGGCGCAGGTTGCGTTCCTGGGTCAGGGTCATGCCGCTGCCGATCATGTCGAACTTGCCGGTGAGGAACGCCGGGATGATGCCGTCATAGCCGGTGGACACCAGCTCCAGCTTGACGCCCATGGACTTGGCCATGGCCTTGAGGATATCGACCTCGAACCCAATGATTTCGCCGCGTTTGTCGGTCATTTCGAACGGCATGTAGGTCGGGTCCATGCCGACTTTCAGCGTGCCGCGCTTGACCGCATCATCGATGGCACCGGCCTGGGCGGCATTGGCCGAAACCAGCGCGGCGACGCCGAGCAGCAGCATCGAAAGATACTTTTTCATCATCAAGTCCCCTGAACGATTCTTATACGGTCGGCGCGCAAAAGGGCTGCACCAATTCGGGGTGCGATCCTAACCCACTCATTGCCTGTCACAAAGGTTTCACGGGTATTTGTTATCTGCGTATGTCGGAAAAGTCCCACAACAACGCAGCCAGCTGCTGGGATAGACGCTTGCGTTGGCAGCGCTGGCAACGGATTGATGTGTAAGAAGTTATGACTTCCAGTCGACCTCTACCAGCCAGTCCATGTCCTTGAACCACTTGTCGTGCAAGCGATCGTAGGTCCCGTCCTGGGCGACTTGATTGAGGAAATGGTTGATCCAGTTGAGGCTGTCAAAATCGCCTTTCTTCACGCCAAACGCCAAGGGCTCAAAGGTGAACGGCTGTTCAAGCGCCAGCAGCTCGCGGTTTTCCGGCAGGCTCAGGGCGATCAGGTTGTAGGGCGCATCATAAATAAAGGCATCGGCGGCACCGTTCACCACTTGGCGCACAGCTTCCCGGGGCGTTGCAAAACTGCTCAAGCGCGCCGCCCCCAGGAAGCGTTGCGCCGCCGCCTCGCCAGTGGTGCCCTGGACGGTGGTGACACGGTAAGTGGCGTCGTCCAGGTCTTCGACACTGGCGACCTTGTCCTTCAGGCTGGGGTGCAGCAACACGGTTTGCCCCACCACGATAAAGGAGTCGCTGAAATTCAGCTTCAGGTTGCGCTCCTGGGTGACGGTCATGCCGCTGCCGATCAGGTCGAACTTTTTCGCCTGCAGCCCAGGCAGCAACTCGGTATAGGGCACGCTGACCAATTCAAGCTCAACGCCCAGGGCCTGGCTCATCACCTTGAGCAGGTCGATTTCAAAGCCAACGATACGACCCTCTTTATCGGTCATTTCAAAGGGGACATAGGTGGGCGTAGTACCCACTTTCAACACACCACGCCGAACCGCATCGTCGATGGCACCGGCCTGCACCAGACCAGCGTGAATCAATGCAATAACGCCGATCAGCAATGCCGAACAATACCTTTTGATCATGAATCCCCCTGTGACCGAGTCAAATTTGGGGGGCGATCCTACCCCACTCGCGGGCACGCAAATACGCCTCGGACAAGGGACTTTTGTTTCGAAATAACAAGGAGTTAGGGCGGTAGAAAAACGCTGTAGGACCAGCGCTTCGAACGCCCCCGAAGTGAACCCTCGGGGGCGTCTGAATCAGGCCGGTTGGGCCTGGGACGACAGCGGTTGCAGCGGCAGTAACGGCGCGTGCGGGTCGGCCTTGATCGAGTTCCGCCAGGCAGCGAGCCACTCGGCATGCCCTTCGCTCCAGACCTGCTCATGCAAGCGGGCCAGGGCTACCGGGTCGCTGAGCAACGCCAGGCGTTCGCCGTTGTTGAGGCCGGCAGGGCCGACTTTCAACGCGTGGCGCACACGTTCGGTACGCAGGTACTCGATGGGCTCGGCCTGACCGTGACGCGAGGTCGCCAGGGCACAGGCCAGTGCGTTCTGCTGTGGGTCGACCACCGAGCGCACAAAGCCGTCTTTCAGCGCGTGCCAACGGTTTTCGTGGGTGTACTTGTCGGTGGACAGCAACGCTTGCGGCGGATTGTATTCCTCAGGGATCAGGAACAGGCTCTCATCGCGGGACTTCAGTCCGAGGTTGACCCGGCTGGAGATCACCGACACCGGGATCGACAGCATCAACGAACCCACGATCGGCACCAGCCACCACAGGAAGCTCGGGTTCAACCACACCACCAGCAGGGCCCAGAAGAAGCCAAGCAAGGTCTGCGTGCCGTGACGCTTGATCGCTTCGCCCCACGGGGTGGAGTCGTCGTCACGCTGCGGCGAGTTCCAGGTCGCGGCCCAGCCGAGGAACGCGGCGAGCACGAAACGGGTGTGGAAAATCATCCGCACCGGCGCCAGCAGCATGGAGAACAGCATCTCCAGCAGCATGGACATCGTCACCTTGAACTTGCCACCGAACTCTTTCGCGCCCTTGGCCCAGATCAGGATGATGCTCAGCAATTTCGGCAGGAACAGCAGCACGATGGTGGTGGAGAACAGCGCCACCGCCTTGTCCGGGTGCCATTGCGGCCACAGCGGGTACAACTGGCGTGGCGCCATGAAGTACTGCGGCTCCATCAGGGTGTTGACCGCCAGCAAGGCCGTCGACAGCACCAGGAACAGGAACCACAACGGCGCCGACAGGTAGGACATCACACCGGTCAGGAACACCGCGCGGTGCACCGGGTGCATGCCCTTGACCAGGAACAGGCGGAAGTTCATCAGGTTGCCGTGGCACCAGCGACGGTCACGCTTGAGTTCATCCAGCAGGTTCGGCGGCAGTTCTTCGTAGCTGCCCGGCAGGTCGTAGGCAATCCACACGCCCCAGCCGGCACGGCGCATCAGCGCCGCTTCAACGAAGTCGTGGGACAGGATGGAGCCGGCGAATGCACCTTTACCCGGCAATGGCGCCAGGGCGCAGTGCTCGATAAACGGTTTCATGCGGATGATCGCGTTGTGACCCCAGTAGTGGGATTCACCCAACTGCCAGAAGTGCAGGCCGGCGGTGAACAGAGGGCCGTACACCCGGGTGGCGAATTGCTGCATGCGCGCATACAGGGTGTCCATGCCCGACGCACGCGGCGCGGTCTGGATAATCCCGGCATCCGGCGTGGCTTCCATCAGGCGCACCAGGCTGGTCAGGCATTCGCCGCTCATCACGCTGTCGGCGTCGAGAACCACCATGTACTTGTAGTCGCCGCCCCAACGACGGCAGAAGTCGTCGAGGTTGCCGCTTTTACGCTTCACGCGACGGCGACGGCGGCGATAGAAGATCTTGCCGAAGCCACCCGCCTCACGGCAAACGTCGAGCCAGGCTTGCTGCTCGGCGATGCAGATGTCGGCCTCGTTACTGTCGCTGAGCACGAAGAAGTCGAAACGATCGAGGTCACCGGTGGCGGCCACCGATTCGAACGTCGCGCGCAAACCGGCGAATACCCGCGGCACGTCTTCGTTGCAGATCGGCATGACCAGCGCGGTGCGCGCGTCTTTCGGGATCGGCTCGTCGCCGGCACTTTTACCGGAAATCCGGTATTTATCGTGGCCGGTGAGCAGTTCGAGGAAGCCCATCAATGCAGTCCAGAAACCGGCCGAGACCCAGCAGAACAGGATCCCGAACATGATCAGGATGCTGGTCTGCAGGGCGTAAGGCAGCACCTGGGTGGCGGTTTGCAGCAGGGTCTGGTTGCGGATCTCGTCGAAGTCGACCAGCGACCAGCCCTGGTACGGCATGATGCCTTTCATGTACCAGCCGGCCACGATGGTCTGGCCGAGCATCAGCACCAGCAGGATATAACGACGAATCGAACCCACGGTACGCCAGCGGGCCGCCGGCAATACGCGCTCATCCTTCGGCGGGGTCGGCGGGTTGCTGCGGCCGGTGATCCGCCGCCAGCCGCGCACCAGGATATTGGTGCGCCACGGTTCAGGCACCACGCGGGTACGGCGGATGGGCGGCGTGGCCTTGAGGCACACGCGCCCACTGGCGTCGAGCCCGAGCATTTCGGCGTCTTGCAGCTCTTCGGCCGTGCTGAGGGTCAAGCGGGGACCCACCGACGCCTGGGCGGCGTCGACGGGTGCATCGAACGCCTTGGACGACAAGCGCTCGTGCAACTCGGTGAAGGATGTGCAGCCCGCCAACTCGGCGCGCTGCTCAGCGGTCATCGGAAGATGCGCCAGGTACTCGGAGAGAGTCTCTGGCTGGACTTGAGAATTACTCATCGGCAGGCAACTGATAGCTCCAGGTTTCGGTCAGGACTTGCTCGGTCTTGATCGGCTCCGGTGTGGCTGGGGCAGCTTCTGGCTGCTTGGCTTCCTTGTCTTTCGCGTCTTTCTTGGCCTGTTTCTCGTGTTGCTTGGCCAGGACCTTGTCGGCCTTCAGCACCTGGGTCGAAACATGCTCAGGCTCAGGCGGCGTGATGTCCTGGACCAGGGCTGCACGCATCTCGGTCGGCTTGCCTGCGTCCTTGATCTTCATACGCAGGGTCAGGCGCCAGCCTTTGGTGTGTTCGTTGTAGCGCACGCTGTTTTCTACCAGCTCGGCATTGTCACTCACGCTCACCTGGCTGCGCACCGGGGCGTCCGGCAGCAGTTTCTTCAGGGACGGGCCCTCGAAGTCCACCAGGTACGCCACGCTGCCATCCGGCTGACGGATCAGGTTGGATTGCTTCACATCACCGGTGGAGCGCAGGGTCTGCTTGACCCAGGCGCTGTCCGGCGAGTGGAACGCGGCATCATCGAGGGTCCAGTGCAGGCGGTAGGCCACTTCCAGCGGCTTGCCGACTTCCGGCAACTCCGCCGGGCTCCAGAATGCAACGATGTTGTCGTTGGTTTCGTCGGCAGTCGGGATCTCGACCAGGTCGACGGAGCCCTTGCCCCAGTCGCCTTCAGGCTCGATCCACGCGCTTGGACGCTTGTCGTAGTTGTCGTCGAGGTCTTCATAGTGGCTGAAGTTGCGACCCCGTTGCAGCAGGCCGAACCCACGCGGGTTCTCCACGGTGAAGTTGCTGACCGACAGGTGTTTAGGGTTGTTCAGGGGGCGCCAGATCCACTCGCCGTTGCCGGCATGGATCGACAGGCCGCTGGAGTCATGCAGCTCGCGACGGTAGTTGAGCACCTTGGACGGCTGGTTGGCGCCGAACAGGAACATGGAGGTCAACGGGGCAACGCCCAGTTTGCTGACCTTGTCACGCAGGAACATCTGGGATTTCACATCGACAACCGTGTCGGTGCCCGGACGCAGGATCAGGCGATAGGCGCCGGTCGCACGTGGGGAATCCAGCAGGGCAAAGATCACCAGGTGCTTGTCACCCGGTTTTGGACGCTCGATCCAGAACTCGGTGAAACGCGGGAATTCTTCACCCGACGGCAGCGCGGTATCGATCGCCATGCCACGGGCGGACAGGCCATAGACCTGGTCCTTGCCGACGACGCGGAAATAGCTGGCGCCGAGCATGGTCATGATTTCGTCTTGCTTGTCGCCCTTGTTGATCGGATACAGCACACGGAAACCGGCGTAACCCAGCTGCTCGGTGGCTTTAGGATCAAACTTCACGTCACCGAAATCGAAGCGAGTCGGGTCGTATTTGATTTCCTGGACGCTGTCGGCGGTCACTTCGTTGATTTTCACCGGTGTATCGAAATGCATACCCTGGTGATAGAAGGACAACTTGAACGGGGTGTTCTGATCGGCCCATTCGGCTTTTTCGTTGCGGAAACGAATCTTCTGGTAGTCCGCGAACTTCATTTCGCGGAATTCGTTCGGCAGATTGCTGCGCGGAGCTTCGTATTTCTGCCCGGCCAGCTCTTTTGCCTTGGCCGACACATCATCCAGACTGAATGCCCACAGTTGACCCGCGCCGAACAGGCAAAACAGGGCGGAGCCCGTCACCAGTGCGTTTCGTAACCGTTTGGCAGACAATTTTGGTGCATTACAGGGACTAACAATCACGAGCAACCCTCGCCGAAAACAGATCAAAAAACCAACGGCCAGCTATCTATATGCCAGGTTGGCGAGCATTGTTCCGACTCCCCTGGGGCAAAATGATTCCCCAGTGGTTACCGGACAAGTCTCTACCTAAGTCAAAAATGGACCAAACAACGCTGATCCCCGTAGCGCGCGATTATCTAGTAGCCCGCGAGACAACGCATCAGGGACAACGAAGTATTTGTAGCGAAACCCTACGTTTTTAGGCATTAAAGTCGTTTTTAATACATTCATGTCTGTAAGAGAAAGGTCACAGGGCCATCATTGACCAAATGCACCTGCATATCCGCACCAAAACGCCCCGAGGCCACCTTGCCATGCAATTGTTGCGCTTGTAACAGCAAGTGATCAAAAAGCGCCGCTCCCAGGGCCGGCGGCGCAGCGGTTGAGAAGCTTGGCCGCAGGCCGCTCTTGGTATCCGCCGCCAGGGTGAACTGCGACACCAGCAGCAATCCCCCATCGATATCCTTCAACGACAGGTTCATCTTGCCCTCGTCGTCGCTGAATACCCGGTAGTTAAGCAGCTTGTGCAGCAGTTTGTCGGCACTCTCGGGCGTATCTGCAGGTTCGACGGCCACCAGCACCAGTAAACCCTGGTCGATAGCCCCGACGATTTCGCCCGCCACTTCGACCCGGGCGCCACGCACCCGTTGCAGCAAGGCCTTCATGCTTCTTCTGGCGGCAGATCAAGCAGGCGCCGTGCCATTTCGCCGGTCGCGCGCACCAGTGCATCGGTAATCCCGGGCTCGGACGCCGCATGGCCCGCTTCACGGATGACCTGCAGTTCGCTGTTCGGCCAGGCCTGATGCAGCTCCCAGGCGTTATCCAGCGGGCAGATCATATCGTAGCGGCCATGGATGATGACGCCAGGCAGATGGGCGATCTTGTGCATATCGCGAATCAGCTGGTTGGGCTCCAGGAAGGAGTTATTGGTGAAGTAGTGGCATTCGATACGGGCGATGGACAGCGCGCGCTGAGGCTCGGAAAAGCGCTCCACGTGCTGCGGGCTCGGGCACAGGCCGAGCATGCGCCCTTCCCAGCCGGACCAGGCCTTGGCGGCGTGCATCTGGGCGATCTGGTCGTTGCCGGTCAGGCGCTTGTGGTAGGCCGCGATCATGTCGTGACGCTCATCGGCGGGAATCGGCGCGATGTAGTCCTGCCAGTAGTCCGGGAACAGGCGGCTGGCACCGGCCTGGTAGAACCATTCGATGTCCTGGGGGCGGGCGAGGAAAATACCGCGCACGATCAGGCCATGCACACGCTCGGGGTGGGTTTGCGCGTAGGCCAGGGCCAGGGTCGAGCCCCAGGAGCCGCCGAACAGCACCCATTTGTCGATGCCAAGATGTTCGCGGATGCGCTCGAGGTCGGCGACCAGGTCCCAGGTGGTGTTGTTTTCCAGGCTGGCGCGCGGGGTGGAACGGCCGCAGCCACGCTGGTCGAAGGTGACGATGCGGTACAGGTTGGGATCGAAATAGCAGCGGCTCTGGGCATCGCAACCGGCGCCAGGGCCACCGTGGATGAATACGACAGGCAAGCCTTCGGGGGAGCCACTTTCATCGACATACAGCGTGTGGGTGTCATCGACGGCCAGATCGTGCCGGGCGTAGGGTTTGATCTGCGGGTACCAAGTCTGCATTGCGCGCTCCGTAGGGGGTCGGGTTCATCCCTGGGGGGACGTCTTTTATTTTGCCGTCTGGCACTATAAACCCGAATTGTGCAATGAGCATGTCCTTGAGCGCTTAGAGCTGCGTCAGCAGTTCGCTCCTCAGGTAATCCAACAGGTAGCCGTACAGCCGATCCACCTCCGGGGCCTGGCCCTTTGCGCGTAGACAGCCGTGGACCAGGCCTTTGCCCGGATACAACAGTGCAGGCACACCGGCCTGTTGCAGGCGCTCGGCGTACAGCATGCCGTCGTCGCGCAGCGGGTCGAATTGGGCGACTGCGATCAAGGCCCTGGGCAAACCACTGAGATCCTCGGCCAACAGCGGCATGGCATAGGCCGATGGTTTATCCAAACCGCGCAGGTAGAGCGCCAGGTAGTAGTCGGTGTCGGCAGTGCTGAGCAGCGGCGCGTCCATGCAGTCACGGCGCGAGGGCAAATCGGCCGGGCCGCCCAGCCCGGGGTAAATAAGGACCTGGGCCCGCGGCATAGGCTGGCCATCATCGCGCAACCCCAGGCACAACGCCGCCGCCAGGTTGCCGCCCGCACTGTCACCGACCACTGCCAGGCGTTGCCGATCGATGGCGTGTGGCGCCTGTCCTTTCTGGATCGCCTGCCACACTGCGCGGCAATCGTCGTAGGCGGCCGGGAATGGGTGCTCGGGCGCCAGGCGGTAGTCGATGGCGATCACCAGCACCCGGAGGGCATTGGCCAGCTCGAAGCAGATGAAGTCATGGGAATCCAGGCCGCCGACCACCCAGCCACCGCCGTGTATATAGAGGAGACATGGCCAGCCATCGGCGGGTGGCGGTGCAGGGGGCAGATAACTGCGCACGTCCACGCCGGCCAGGGTGAAGTCCGTGAGCTGCAAGCCTTCCGGTTTCGGCGGGGTGAATGCCTGGCACATGCGCTGGTAACTTTGGCGCTGGCTCGTCAGGGAAGAGTCGGCGCAGGTGAAGGACTCGGTTTTTGCGACGAAGGCGGCGAGTTGCGGGGATATCGGGTACATACGCGATGATCTCTGGCGCGGCAGGTTCAAGGTCGGGGGTTTCCGATTGCGATGGATCAGTCACTTGATAGGTTGCCCGGCATGGCGCTATCGGGGCAGTCGTATCTACACATCTTCGGTGAAAGAATAATCTAAGGTAATGAAGTCCTTGTGGTGAGCGGGCTTGCCCCGCGCTGGGCTGCGAAGCAGCCCTAAAACCCCACACGCTGAGTACTAACAGAAAATCCCGGCGCCTTTATTGGGGCTGCTTCGCAGCCCAGCGCGGGGCAAGCCCGCTCACCACAGCGTTATGCGTCAACCCTCAAGATACCCATGGCTATCGGGGGCTGCACTTGGCTTAGGGTTTGAGGTAGGCCTGGAGCGACGCCAAGCCGTCGCTGCCATCAAATGCTGTAACCCCGGCCAACCAGCGCTGCAAATCCTCGGGGTGGTCGCGCAGCCATTGCCTGGCCACGTCCTGCGGTGACTGGCGCTCCATGATCGGCACCATCAACTGGCTTTCCTGGGCGGCGGTGAAGGTCAGGTTCTCGAGCAATCGGTTAGCGTTGGGGCAGCGTTCGGCAAAGTCCGGCGCGGTCACGGTGGAGACCGTGGCGCGCCCTTCGTCAGGACCGAACACGTCTTCGCTGCCAGTGAGATAGGCCATTTTCATATTGATGTTCATGGGGTGCGGGGTCCACCCGACAAATACCACGAGCTCCTTGCGGTTCACTGCGCGCTGCACCGCCGCCAACATGCCAGCCTCACCGGAAGCCACCAGCTTGAAGCCGCCCAGGCCGAAGTGGTTGGTGTCGATCATTTTCTGGATATCGGTATTGGCGCCGCTGCCGGGCTCGATGCCGTAGATCTTGCCGCCCAGCTTGTCCTTGAAGCGGGCGATGTCGGCAAAGGTCTTCAGCCCGGCGTCAGCCACGTATTGCGGCACGGCCAGGGTGGCCTGGGCATCGGCGAGGCTGGGTTTATCAAAGACCTTGACCTGCCTGGCGGCCAGAAACGGCGCGATGTTGTTGTCCATCGCCGGCTTCCAATAACCGAGGAACACGTCCAGGCGTTTATCGCGGATACCGGCAAAGATGATCTGCTGCACGGCGCTGGTCTGCTTGCTGTCATAGCCCAGGCCGCTGAGCAGCACGTCGGCCATGCCCGAGGTGGCGACTACATCGGTCCAACTGACCACGCCCATGCGCACGGTTTTGCAGGAGGCCGGTTCGGCGGCCATGGCTTGGGCACTGAGGAGTGCGGCGCCGGTGAGGGTCAACAGGCAACGGTTGAACAGTCTTTTCATGAAAGAGGTCTCACTCGGCAGCTTTTATTATGGGAAGTGGCGTCTGGTGCGCCATAACCACAACCTTACCGAGCGAGGCCTCTCCCAACACGACCTGTGGCGACTGTGAGTTGCACAGGGGCGACCGTTCGTCACTCGTAGCGCTTGCGCCCCCACGCCAGCAAGCCTTCCAGCAGCTGCTTCAACACCACTTGCGTCGGCTCGGCCAGATCCGGGCGATAGCGGAACGGCTCGAACTCTTCCATATACGTGCTCTGGCACAATTCCAGCTGCACCGCATGGATATCCTGCGCCGGATTGCCGTAATGGCGAGTGATATGCCCGCCCTTGAAGCGCCCGTTCAGCACATGGGTGTACTGAGGATGGGTGGCACAAATGGCCTCGAGCTGGCTCGCCAGTTCCGGATCGCAGGCGGCGCCGTTGAAGGTGCCGAGGTTGAAGTCCGGCAGTTTGCCGTCGAACAGGTGCGGGATCACCGAGCGGATCGAGTGCGCATCGAACAGCAGCGCATAACCGAACTCAGCCTTGAGCCGCGCCAGTTCCTCTTGCAGCGTGCGGTGATACGGGCCCCAGATCTTTTGCAGGTAACTGGCGCGCTCTGTCTCGCTCGGCTCCAGACCTTCGCGGAACAACGGCACGCCATCGAACAGGGTCGCCGGGTACAGGCCGGTGGTGGCACCGGCGTACAGCGGCTTGTCGTCCGAAGGCCGGTTCAGGTCAATGACAAACCGCGAGTACTCCGCCGACAGGGTGCTGGCGCCCAGTTCATCCGCGAAGTCATACAGCGTGGGGATGTGCCAATCGGTGTCCGGCAGGCTTTGCGCTTCGGGGATCAACCCGGCTTCCACCGCAGGCGTCAGGCGCAGGCCGGCGTGGGGCATGCTGATCAGCAGCGGCACACGGCCTTGTTTGAAGTTCAGAACCTTATCCACAGCAGTGCTCCTTATACAGTGACGTCGACGCCGTGGCGCACGACGCGTTTATCCAGCTCACCGCCCAGCCAATAGGCGAGGTCGGCGGGGCGATCAATCTGCCAGGCGACAAAGTCGGCCACCTTGCCCACTTCCAGGGACCCATGGGTGTCGCCCATGCCCAGGGCGGTGGCCGCATGTTGCGTGACACCGGCCAGGGCTTCTTCCGGGGTCATGCGGAACAGGGTGCAGGCCATGTTCAGCATCAGGCGCACCGACAACGCCGGCGAGGTGCCGGGGTTGAGGTCACTGGCGATGGCGATCTTCACACCGTGCCTGCGCAGGGCGTCCATCGGCGGCAGTCGGGTTTCGCGCAGGAAGTAGAACGCCCCCGGCAGCAACACGGCGACGGTGCCGGCAGCGGCCATGGCGATGGCGTCTTCTTCGGTCATGAATTCCAGGTGATCCGCCGACAGCGCGTGGTAACGCGCCGCCAGGCTGGAGCCGTGCAGCGACGACAACTGCTCGGCGTGCAGCTTCACCGGCAGGCCGAGTTGCCGGGCGACCTTGAACACCCGCTCCACCTGCTCGGTGGAAAACGCCAGGTATTCGCAGAACGCATCCACCGCGTCCACCAACCCCTGCGCCGCCAAAGCCGGCAGCATTTCATTGCAGATGTGCTCGATGTAATCGTCGGCGCGGTCCTTGTACTCCGGCGGCAATGCATGGGCCGCCAGGCACGTGGCACGCACGCTGACCGGCAGCGCTTCGCCCAGGCGCCGAGCCACCCGCAACATCTTGCGCTCGTTGGCCAGGTCCAGGCCGTAGCCGGACTTGATCTCCACGGTGGTCACGCCGTCACGCAGCAGGCTGCGCAGGCGCTTATAGGCGCTGGCGAAGAGTTCATCCTCCGTGGCGGCGCGGGTGGCACGCACGGTGCTGGCAATACCGCCGCCCTTGGCCGCGATGTCGGCATAGCTCACGCCCTCGAGGCGCTGCTCGAATTCGCCGCTGCGATTGCCGCCAAACACCGCGTGGGTGTGGCAGTCGATCAGCCCGGGGGTGACCCACGCGCCTTGCAGGTCATGCACCTGGGCGTAATCCGCCGTCGGTACTTCGCTGCGCGGACCGATCCACTCGATGAGCGAACCGGCGGTGACCAGGGCGGCATCCTCGATGATCGAGTATTTGCCCTGGGCCATGGTTGCGACGTGGCAGTGTTGCCAAAGGGTTTTCATCAACGCCTCCCTAAGTTATCGATGAGACAAGGCCGGGTCGTAATGGACCTTGGCCGCTTGCCCGGCGGCGGGCTTGACCCACAGCAGGTAGGCAACGACCAGCAACACGATCCACACCGCACCGACCAGCAAGGCCGCCTGGGTGTCCGGGAAGTAACCGAGCACGCCAAACACAAACAGCATGAACACGATGGCGGCAGCCGGCGCGCAGGGCCAGAACGGCACCGGGAATTTCAATTCGGCCACCTGCTCTTTCGTCATCGAGCGGCGCATGGCGACCTGGGTGAACAGGATCATCAGCCACACCCATACGGTGGCGAAGGTGGCAATCGACGCGATCAGCAGGAACACGTTTTCCGGGATCAGGTAGTTGAGCAGCACACCGCCGAGCAAGGCGGCGCCCATCACCACCACCGTCATCCACGGTACGCCTTGCCTGGACAACCGGGCAAAGCCCTTGGGCGCCTGCCCTTGCTGCGCCAGGCCGTACATCATGCGGCCGGCACCGAAGATGTCGCTGTTGATGGCCGACACGGCCGCCGAAATCACCACGATATTGAGGAGGGTCGCCGCCGAGCCTATCCCGAGGTTGCTGAAAATCTGCACGAACGGGCTGCCCTGGCTGCCGATCTGCGGCCATGGGTAGATGGCCATCAAGACAAACAACGTCAGCACGTAGAACAACAGGATGCGCAGCGGCACGGCGTTGATCGCCTTGGGGATCACGCGCTGCGGGTCCTTGGCTTCACCGGCGGTGATGCCGATGATCTCGATGCCGCCAAACGCGAACATCACCACGGCAAACGAGGCGATCAGCCCACCAATGCCGTTGGGCATGAAGCCGCCGTGGGCCCACAGGTTGCTCAGGCCGCTGGCCTGGGTTTCGCCGGCCGAGTGGATGCCGAACAGCATGATGCCGAAACCGCCGAGGATCATCGCCACGATGGCGCCGACCTTGAGCAGCGACAGCCAGAACTCCATCTCGCCAAAGACCTTGACGTTGCACAGGTTCAGGCCGCCGATCAAAAACACGATGCCGAGCACCCAGACCCAGCGTGCGACCTCGGGAAACCAGAAGCCCATGTAGATGCCGAAGGCGGTGACGTCGGCGAGACAGACGATGATCATTTCAAAGGCGTAGGTCCAGCCCAGGATAAAACCGGCCAACGGGCCCAGGTAGGTGCTGGCGTATTGGCCGAAGGAGCCGGAGACCGGGTTGTGCACGGCCATTTCACCGAGGGCGCGCATCACCATGAACACCGCGGCGCCGCCGATCAGGTAGGCCAGCAGCACGGCGGGGCCAGCCATCTGGATGGCCGAGGCGGAACCGTAGAACAGCCCGGTGCCGATCGCGGAACCGAGGGCCATGAAGCGAATATGTCGGGCGCTCAGCCCGCGTTTCAAACCCTTTTCTTGCTGGTGCATTTCTCGTCCCTAATTATTTTTATCCTGAGAAAGTTGTTTGTGGTGAGCGAGCTTGCTCGCGCTCGAGTGCGAAGCGCTCGCGGCCTTTTTGGGGCTGCTGCGCAGCCCGGCGCGAGCAAGCTCGCTCGCCACAGAGAGCCATGCCGTCCTCCGAGCCGCTTACAGGCTCGGCAGCAACGTGGCCGGCACCAGCTCATTCAGGCAGCGGCTGGCGAGCAGTTCGCTGGCGGCGATGATGTCCGGGGCGAAGAAGCGGTCCTTGTCGTAGAACGCCACTTTGTCGCGCAACAAGCCACGGGCTTTTTCCAGTTTCGGCGAGGTTTTCAGGCCTTCGCGCAGGTCCAGGCCCTGGCACGCGGCCAGCCATTCCACCGCGAGGATGCCGCGGGTGTTCTCGGCCATTTCCCACAGGCGCTTGCCGGCAGCCGGGGCCATCGACACGTGGTCTTCCTGGTTGGCGGACGTCGGGATGCTGTCGACGCTATGGGGATGAGCCAATGCCTTGTTCTCACTGGCGAGGGCGGCGGCGGTCACCTGGGCGATCATGAAACCGGAGTTCACCCCGCCATTGCCCACCAGGAACGGCGGCAGTTGCGACATGTGCTTGTCCATCATCAGCGAGATGCGACGCTCGCTCAGGGAGCCGATTTCGGCGATTGCCAGGGCCATGTTGTCAGCGGCCATGGCCACCGGTTCGGCGTGGAAGTTGCCACCGGAGATCACGTCACCCTCAGCGGCAAATACCAACGGGTTATCGGACACGGCGTTGGCTTCGACCACCAGTACCTCGGCCGCCTGGCGAAACTGGGTCAGGCAGGCGCCCATGACTTGTGGCTGGCAGCGCAGGGAGTACGGGTCCTGCACCTTGTCGCAGTTCTGGTGCGACTGCGACACCTGACTGCTCTCACCGAGCAGGTCACGATAGGCCGCCGCCGAATCGATCTGCCCACGTTGACCGCGAGCCGCATGAATACGCGCGTCGAACGGCGAGCGCGAGCCCAGCACCGCTTCCACGGTAAGGCCGCCGCACGCCAGGGCGCCGGCGAACAGGTCTTCGCCTTCGAACAGGCCACGCAGGGCATAGGCGGTGGACACCTGGGTGCCGTTGAGCAGTGCCAGGCCTTCCTTCGCGGCGAGGGTCAGCGGCGTCAGGCCGGCGACTTTCAGCGCGTCGGTGGCTTCCAGCCATTCGCCCTTGTAGCGCGCCTTGCCTTCGCCCAGCAGCACCAGGGACATATGCGCCAATGGCGCCAGGTCACCGGAAGCACCAACGGAGCCTTTCAGGGGAATATGCGGGTACACCTCGGCATTGATCAGCGCGATCAGTGCGTCGATCACCTGCCGGCGAATCCCGGAGAACCCACGGCTGAGGCTGTTGACCTTGAGCACCATGACCAGCCGCACCAGCGCATCGCTGATCGGCTCACCGACGCCGGCGGCGTGGGACAACACCAGTGAACGCTGGAGGTTTTCCAGGTCTTCGCTGGCGATGCGGGTCGAGGCCAGCAGGCCGAAACCGGTGTTGATGCCATAGGCGGTGCGGTTCTCGGCGAGAATCTGTTCCACGCAGGCCACACTCGCTTCGATCTGGGCCGAGGCACTGTCATCCAGACTGAGGGTTACCGGCTGCTGGTAGATGGCCCGCAGTTGGGCGAGGCTCAGTTGGCCTGGAATCAGGTTTAGCGCAGTCACATTCATACTCCTTGTGAATTATTCTTTTGAAATAAGTGTTCAGTGCAGATTCGGTAATACGGTGTCCTTGAGCACCTTGGCGGCGGCCGCAATATCCGGCGCCAGCCAACGGTCCTGCTCATAGGCCGGCACCACTTCACGCAACAGGCGCCAGGCGCGAGCGGTACCCGCGCCGAAGCGCTGGTCTTTCAGGAATTCGAAGGCCTGGGCCGCCAGCAGGTACTCGATGGCGAGGATCTGGGTGACGTTGGACACTACCTGGTGCAGCTTGAGCGCGGCGTTGGTGCCCATGCTCAGGTGGTCTTCCTGCAGCCCCGAGGTGACGAAGTTGTCGAGCACCGCCGGTTGCGCCAACTGGCGGTTCTGTCCGCACAGCGAGGCGGCGACGTACTGCACGATCATCATCCCGGAGTTGACCCCGGGGTTGCTCACCAGGAACGCCGGCAGGCCACTGACGTGGGGGTTGATCAGGCGGTCGAGGCGGCGTTCGGCGACCGAGCCGATTTCGGCCAGGGCAATCGCCAGCAGGTCGGCGGCCAGGGCGACGGACTGGCCGTGGGGGTTGGCCTGGGACACCACGCGGTAGTGGTCCGGTGTGCCGAGCACCAGCGGGTTGTCGGTGGCGCTGTTGAGTTCGGTCTCGATCTGGCGAGTGGCGTGTTCCACCTGGTCGCGCGCCGCGCCGTGGATCTGCGGGATCGAGCGCAGGCTCAGGGCGTCCTGGGTGCGGATGCCTTTGCTGCTCGCAATCACTTCACTGCCATCGAGCAACGCACGCAGGTTGCGGCCGACATGCTGCATGCCCGGGTGCGGCTTGAGGGCGATGATTTCTTCGTCGAAGGCATCGATCTGGCCGCGCTGGGCCTCGAAGCTCATGGCACCGATCACGTCGGCCCATTGCAGCAAGTGATGGGCGTCGGCCAGGGCCAGGCAGCTCAGACCGGTCATGCACGGCGTGCCGTTGACCAGGCACAGGCCGTCCTTGGCGCCGAGGACCACAGGCTGCAAACCTTCTTCGTCCAGGGCTTGTTGCGCCGGCACGATCCGGCCGCCATAGCTCACATTTCCGACACCCAGCAGCGCCACGCCGACATGGGCCATATGGGTCAGGTAACCCACCGAGCCCTGGGACGGTACTTGTGGCGTGATGCCGTGGTTGAGCAGCGCCAGCAGCGAATGCACCACCTGCGGATGCAGGCCGGATTTGCCGTGGCTGTAGTTGATGACCGCCGCGCAGATGATCGCGCGGGTCTGCTCGTCGCTGAGGACCGGGCCGACGCCACAGGCGTGACTCAACAGGGTATTGCGCGACAGCTGGCTCAGTTGCTCGCCCTCAAGGGACACGTTGCACAGCGCGCCCAGCCCGGTGTTCACGCCGTAGGCACGTTCGCCGCTGGTGACGATGCGCTGCACGATGGCCTGGGCATTGTCGATCCGCGCCCAGGCCTGGCCCGAGAGTTCGAGCACCGCACCGTGACGGGCCACGGCGACCACGTCCTGCCAGCGCAGGGGGGTGTCGGCGATGATGATTTTTGCTGCCTGGGACATTGTTGACCTCTTCATATTCTCTACAGCTTTGCCGGCCTCATCGGGGGCAAGCCCCCTCCCACAGGGGAATGCATTGCAAATATGGGAGGGCGCTTGAGCCTCACCACAGAACCTGGGTCAGACCACCGCCGCACGCCGCTGGACAAACCGATCCACGTACTCATCCGCCGGCGAATGCAGGATCTCCCTCGGCGTGCCGACCTGGATCAGCCTGCCGTCCTTGAGAATCGCAATGCGGTTGCCGATACGCACGGCCTCGTCGAGGTCGTGGGTGATGAACACGATGGTCTTGTGCAGGGTCTTTTGCAGCTCGAGCAACTGATCCTGCATCTCGGCGCGGATCAGCGGGTCGAGGGCGCTGAAGGCTTCGTCCATCAGGATGATGTCGGTGTCAGCGGCCAGGGCGCGGGCCAGGCCGACACGCTGGCGCATGCCGCCGGAGAGCTGGTGCGGGTATTTGTTTTCGTAGCCCTTGAGGCCTACGGTTTCGATCCAGTGCAGCGCGCGCTCGGCGCAGACCTGCTTGGTTTCACCACGCACCTTGAGGCCGTAGGCGACGTTGTCGAGCACGCTCTTGTGGGGCAGCAGGCCGAAGCTCTGGAACACCATGCTGATCTTGTGCCGACGGAATTGGCGCAGGGCGTCCATGTCCAGTTGCAGGATGTCTTCGCCGTCCACCAGGATCGCGCCGCTGGTGGGGTCGATCAGGCGGTTGAAGTGGCGCACCAGCGTGGACTTGCCCGAGCCCGACAGGCCCATGATCACGAAGATCTCACCGGTGCCGATGCTCAGGGACAAATCGTTCACGCCGACCACGCAGCCGGTCTCGGCCAGCACCTGGTCCTTGGTCTTGCCCTGGCCAACCATCGCCAGCGCCTCCTTGGAGCGGGCGCCAAAGATCTTGAAGACGTTTTTAACTTCGATTTTGCTGACAGTAGTCATTTGCTCGCCTCATGCCGTGGACGACCATAGGCCTGGGTAATACGGTCGATGACCACGGCGAGAATCACGATCGCCAGCCCGGCTTCGAGGCCACGGCCGACGTTGAGGGTCTGGATGCCGACCAGGACATCTTCACCCAAGCCACGGGCGCCGATCATCGAGGCGATCACCACCATCGACAACGCCATCATGGTGGTCTGGTTGATACCGGCCATGATGCTCGGCAGCGCCAGCGGCAATTGCACGCCGAACAGCTGTTGCCAGCGGTTGGCACCAAAGGCGTTGATGGCTTCCATGACTTCGCCGTCGACCTGGCGAATCCCCAGGTCGGTGAGGCGAATCAGTGGCGGCGCGGCGTAGATCACCGTGGCGAAAATCGCCGGCACCTTGCCCAGGCCGAACAGCATCAGCACCGGGATCAGGTACACGAAGCTGGGCATGGTCTGCATGATGTCGAGCAGCGGCATCAGCACCGAACGCAGGCGATTGCTGCGCGCCGACAGGATGCCCAGCGGGATGCCGATCAACACCGAGATCACCGTGGCAACCATCATCAGCGCCAGGGTCTGCATCAGCTTGTCCCACAGGCCGACCGCGCCCACCAGGAACAGCAGACCGACGATCACCGCCGTGGTCAGCACCTTGCGGGTGGCATGCCAGGCAACGGCGCCGACGATGGCCAGCATCAGCCACCATGGGGCGGCGCGCAGCAGCCCTTCCAGGTTGACGATGGCCCACAGCAGGGTGTCGGAGATGTGCCGGAACACATCGCCGTAATTGGTAACCAGTGAATCCACCCAACCATTGACCCAGTCGGCGATGGAAAACGTAAAACTCTCAGGAAACATAGCGTGCTCTCGATCCAGTGGGTTGTGGCCAGGCGCCCGGCCACCCCTGAGGGTAGCCGGGCACACTTGACCTACAAGGCCGCGTCGATTTTCTTGGCTGCCTCGTCACTCACCCAGGCGTGCCAGACTTCAGGATGTTCCTTGAGGAAAATTTTCGCCAGTTTCGGCGACTCAATGCGCTCCTTGGCCATGCGCCCCAGGTTCTGGTTCAGCAGGTCGATGGGCAGGTTGACTTTTTCCAGCACGGCCACCAGTTCCGGGGCTTGCTCGTGGAAGGTCTTGGACAGGCCGACCTTGATGCTCACGGTCTTATCCACACCGGGTTTTTCTTCCAGCTTGACCAGGTCGACCTGGCCCATCAGCGGGGTTGGCGACCAGTAGTAGAACAGGATCGGCTCGCCACGCTTGTAGCTCGACAGCACCGCCGCATCCAGCGCCGGGCCGGTGCCTGGGCGGAAGTTGGTGTAGGTGCTTTCCAGGCCGTAGCTCTTGAGCATTTCGCTGTTGTCCAGCTCGCAGGTCCAGCCGGCCGGGCAGTTGTAGAAACGGCCCTTGGACGGTTCTTCCTGGTCCTTGAACACCGCGGCGTACTTGGCCAGGTCGGCGATGTTTTTCAGGTCCGGTGCCTTGGCTTCCAGCTTGCGCTTGGCGTCGCCTTCGATCACGTAGCGCGGTACGTACCAGCCTTCGACGGCGCCCACTACCGGGGCACCGACACCGACGACTTTGCCGGCCTTCTCGGCCTTGTTCCAGACTTCGCTGCGGCCGACCCACTCTTCGGCAAACACTTGGATGTCGTTGCTGCTCAGGGCGTTTTCCATGGTGATGGAGTTGCCCGGCAGGCTGTCGGTTTTGCAGTCGTAGCCTTTTTCCAGCACGGTTTGCAGGATGTCGGTGAGCAACATGCCGCTTTCCCAGTTCAGGCCGGCGAATTTCACCGGTTTGCCGGATTCACACCAACCGGCCGCCTGGGCGCCAGCAGTGGCCAGCAAGCCCGCGGAAAACACGGTGGCCAACAGGGTCTTATGCATTTTCATTGTTGTGACGCTCCCAAATCTTGAAATGGATTACGGCAGTCAGTAGGCATCCTGCCCTGTCCACGTCCCATCAGGCCTGTGCAACCAGCCCGTTTGTCGTCGTCGGTGCAGCGCCCTGCTCTGTCGGCAGGGTCAGGTGTTCAGGCGTTGCGCGAGGCCACTTTTTCGCCGCCCAGTAATAGAGCGCGGCGGGAAGGACCAGGCCGATGATCCAGGAAATATCCACATCCCCCAGGGCCGCCACCAGGGGACCGGTGTAGAACTTGGTGGAGATGAACGGCAATTGCACCAGCACACCGAAGACATACACGCTGATACCGAGCAGGTTCCAACGGCCATAGCGCCCGTTCGGATCGGCCAGCGCCGGCACGTCGTAGCGATCGCGGGTGATGCAGTAGTAGTCGACCAGGTTGATCGCGCTCCATGGGGTAAAAAACGCCAGCAGGAACAGGATGAAGGACTTGAACGCCCCCAGGAACGAGTGCTGCCCGAGCAAGGCGATCAGGGTCGCCGTACCGACGATGGCCAGTACGAAAAACAGGCGCTGCAAGCGCGTGACCTCGAGGCGACCGCGAAAGCCGCTGATGATCGTGGCAATGCACATGAAGCTGCCGTAGGAGTTCAGCGTGGAGATGGTGACCTTGCCGAACGCGATGCTGAAATACAGCAGCGCCGCAGTGGCTCCGGTACCGCCCAGGCCGACGATGTAGGCCACTTCGTGACCGGCAAATTGCCCGTTGGACATGGCCGCGGCAAACACGCCGAGGATCATCGCCACCTGCGCGCCAACCACCGAACCTGCGCCTGCGGCAAGAAAGGTTTTCAGCGAGGACGTGTTGCTCGGCAGGTAGCGTGAATAGTCCGCCACGTACGGGCCGAAGGCGATTTGCCAGGATGCCGCGAGCGACACCGCCAACAGGAAGCTGCTCCAGCTGAAGTGGCGGATTTGCAGGAGCGCGCCTACGTCGGCCTGGCTCATCAGACGGCTGAACAGGTAGACAAAGGCAATCACGCCAATGACGCTGGCAACGCGGCCGATGAAGTGGATCACCCGGTAACCGAGCACCGTGACCAGCACGATGACACTGGCGAAGATCAGGATCCCGACGCTGTCGCTGACACCAAACAACTGGCCCAGGGCCTGGCCGGAAAGCACGGTGCCGGTTGCGGTGAAACCGAGGTACATGAGGCAGACCAGCACGATCGGAATCGCCGCGCCGTACACACCGAACTGCACCCGGCTGGAGATCATCTGCGGCAGGCCCAGCCTGGGCCCTTGCGCCGCATGCAACGCCATCACGCCACCGCCCAGCAGTTGACCGATCAACAGACCGAGCAACGACCAGAACACATCACCGCCCAGCACCACGGCCAGGGCCCCGGTGACGATCGCGGTGATCTGCAGGTTGGCACCCAGCCACAGGGTGAACTGGCTCAATAGACGACCGTGTCTTTCCGCTTCCGGGATGTAGTCGATCGAACGCCTTTCGATCAACGGGGTGGTGTCGTTTGCAGCCATGTGTATTCAACCTCTGATGGATTGTCCTGGGTTCGCCGCCATCGGGGGCAAGCCCCCTCCCACATCGGGTTACTTGATCATTGGAAGATTGAGGCCCTGCTCTTTGGCGCAGTCGATGGCGATCTGGTAACCGGCGTCTGCGTGACGCATCACACCGGTGGCCGGGTCGTTGTGCAGCACGCGGGCGATGCGCTCGGCCGCTTCGTCGGTGCCGTCACAGACGATGACCATGCCGGAGTGCTGGGAGAAGCCCATGCCCACACCGCCGCCGTGGTGCAACGAAACCCAGGTCGCGCCGCTGGCGGTGTTGAGCAAGGCGTTGAGCAACGGCCAGTCGGACACGGCGTCGGAACCGTCCTGCATGGATTCGGTTTCGCGGTTCGGGCTGGCGACCGAGCCGGAGTCCAGGTGGTCACGACCGATCACCACCGGCGCCGACAGCTCGCCGCTGCGCACCATCTCGTTGAACGCCAGGCCGAGCTTGGCGCGCTGGCCCAGGCCAACCCAGCAGATACGCGCCGGCAGGCCCTGGAAGCTGATGCGCTCGCGCGCCATGTCCAGCCAGTTGTGCAGGTGGGCGTCGTCGGGGATCAGCTCTTTGACCTTGGCGTCGGTCTTGTAGATGTCCTGCGGGTCGCCCGACAGCGCAGCCCAGCGGAACGGGCCGATGCCACGGCAGAACAGCGGGCGGATGTACGCCGGTACGAAGCCTGGGAAGTCGAAAGCGTTTTCCACGCCCTCTTCCTGGGCCATCTGGCGGATGTTGTTGCCGTAGTCGAAGGTCGGGATGCCTTGCTTCTGGAATTCCAGCATGGCTTTGACGTGCACCGCCATCGACTGCTTGGCGGCCTTGATCACGGCAGCCGGTTCGGTCTTGGCGCGGGCGCGGTATTCGTCCCAGGTCCAGCCGGCCGGCAGGTAACCGTTGAGCGGGTCATGGGCGCTGGTCTGGTCGGTGACCATGTCCGGGCGCACGCCGCGCTTGACCAGTTCCGGCAGGATTTCCGCGGCGTTACCCAGCAGCGCGATGGAGATGGCCTTGCCTTCCTTTGTGTACTTGGCGATGCGGGCCAGGGCGTCGTCGAGGTCGGTGGCTTGCTCATCGACGTAGCGGCTGTTGAGGCGGAAATCGATGCTGACCTGCTGGCATTCAATGTTCAGCGAGCACGCGCCGGCCAATGTCGCGGCCAGAGGCTGGGCACCGCCCATGCCACCGAGGCCGGCGGTGAGGACCCAGCGGCCCTTGAGGTTTGAATCGTAGTGCTGGCGACCGGCTTCGACGAAGGTTTCGTAGGTGCCCTGGACGATGCCCTGGCTGCCGATGTAGATCCAGCTGCCGGCGGTCATCTGGCCGTACATGGCCAGGCCCTTGGCGTCCAGCTCGTTGAAGTGTTCCCAACTGGCCCAGTGCGGTACCAGGTTGGAGTTGGCGATCAGCACACGCGGGGCATTGCTGTGGGTCTTGAACACGCCGACCGGCTTGCCGGACTGCACCAGCAGGGTTTCATCGTCATTCAGGTGGGTGAGGCTCTCGACGATCTGGTCGTAGCACTCCCAGTTGCGCGCTGCACGGCCAATACCGCCGTACACCACCAGCTCCTTGGGGTTCTCGGCCACTTGCGGGTCGAGGTTGTTCATCAGCATGCGCAGCGGCGCTTCAGTCAGCCAGCTTTTGGCGGTGAGCTTGTTACCGCGGGCGGCGCGGATTTCGACGTCACGGTATTTTGTAGGCTTGGTCACAACAAGAACTCCTCGGCGATCGATGCGCGAACATGGATGGTGCGAAGGAGAGTCTTACGCACACATCTTTACTTGTACATACAAGCATATGCAATCAAGCGGCCAACTTTCCGAGGGAGGTGTTAGGAATTTTCCGAAAAGCGTGTGCGAGCCTTGGAAATTAAGGCTTCGAGCCGTGATGAAATTTCTTGCGAAGGGGGTTTATAGCGAAGGAGGTGTGTCACGACAGCGCGGTTTTGCGCCGAGCTGGGGCGTTCGGTAACAAATTGGTGCAGGGACTGGAAACAGATTCTATAAGCGACACAAAAACAAATGTGGGAGGGGGCTTGCCCCCGATTGCGGTGTGTCAGCCCAGGATATACCGACTGATCCACCGCTATCGGGGCAAGCCCCCTCCCACATTTTTTAACCCCGCAGGGTCAGTTCGATGATGCAGCAGCGACCCGTGACGGAAATATCCAGCAGACCGCTGTTACCGTCCACTTGCAGGCAATCGTGATGGCCCAGTACCTCGTCCAGCACCTTCACTTCATCCGCCACGCTGAACACCAGCACCGTCTGCGCCGTAGTGAAGAACCGCTGCACACCATCCACCCACTGCAACCGCGCATGGTAACGCTGGGGCGAGTAGATCAGGTTGAAGTCGCGGATAGGCCCGGTAATCAAGCGGCATGAAACCTGGCTGTCGCCTTTGAAGGCGAACGGTTGCAGCGGTAACAACCCGCGCTGCTCCTCGCCATCCACGGTCAGCACCATGCCTGCGCCTTTGATCACGGTGATCACGCGCTGGTAGCCGGCAAAGGTGGAAAACCCGCCAGACTCGCCGATATCGGCAATCGACAGGCGCCAGCCGAAGCCTTCCAGGCCCTCGCCGGCATCGCGGGTGATTTCTTCGGTACTGCCGCCGCCGTTTTTCCACGGCATGCGCACGTAATCGGCGGCGCGCCAGACTTTTACTGCACTCATTTACTGAATCGTCCTTCCAGGCTGTGACGGGAACCGGGGTGGATCAAACGCGCGGCAGTCACCGGCTGACGGCCGGACCAGGTACGCCGGCGAATCAACAGGCACGGCTCGCTCGGCTCGATCTGCAGCAACTTGCACTCGGCAACGTCGGCGAGAATCGCTTCGACCACGTGCTCGCCTTCGGTCAACGGCGCCACTTGGTTGAGATAGGCATAGGGGGTTTGCAGGGTGAAGTCCTGTTGCAGGTATTCCGGCGCGACCAGGGCGTTGACGAAACGGTCCTCGATTTGCACGGGAATATCGTTTTCGTAATGCACGATCAGCGAGTGGAACACCCGCCCGCCTTCACGCATTTCCAGGGCGACGGCGCGTTCGGAACCGGCAGCCTCTTCACCCAGGGTGATGACCTGGCAGGTATGCCGATGACCGCGGGAGGCGATCTCATCGGCAATGTTGTGCACTTCGAACAGCGCCGACTGGCTCTTGGGCTCGGCGACGAACGTGCCGACGCCTTGCATGCGCACCAGCAAACCTTCGGCGGTGAGCTCGCGCAGGGCACGGTTGATGGTCATGCGGCTGAAGCCCAACTGGCTGACCAGTTCGCTCTCCGACGGTACGCGATAATGGGGCGGCCAGTTGCCGTTGAGGATCTGCTGGCTGATCATCTGTTTGACGCGGGCATACAAGGGCGCCGGACTTTCGTCCATGTGGGCAGCCAGTGAAGACTTGGCGGGCGGAGTCGGCACAGGGAATCCTTGCAAGGGGAAAAGATGCATAGATTGCCGGAGTTTACCGAGCAGGCAAACGTCTGTATATGTATATACAAATAAACACACGACCGGGGTGCTCTAATCATGTCCGCTTTCTTTGCCGAACGCGCGCTGCTGCCTAGTGGATGGGCCAACGATGTACGTCTTGAAGTCAGCGCCGATGGCCTGCTGACACAGGTTGAGGCCAACGCCAGCGCAGCCGGTGCCGAACGGCTCAGGGGCCCGGTATTGGCGGGCATGCCGAACCTGCACTCCCACGCCTTCCAGCGCGCCATGGCCGGGTTGGCCGAAGTGGCCGGCAACCCGAATGACAGTTTCTGGACCTGGCGCGACCTGATGTACCGCATGGTCGGCAAGATCAGCCCGGAGCAACTGCAGGTGATCGCGCGGCAGTTGTATATCGAGATGCTCAAGGCCGGCTACACCTCGGTGGCCGAATTCCACTATGTGCATCATGACGTCAGCGGCCAGCCGTACGCCGACCGTACGGAACTGTCGCGGCAGATCAGCCAGGCCGCAGCGAGTAGCGGCATCGGCCTGACGCTGGTGCCGGTGCTCTATACCCACTCAGGGTTTGGCGGCCAGGCGCCGAATGAGGGGCAGCGACGGTTTATCAACAGCACCGAAAACTACCTGGACCTGCAGGCGCGCCTCAAACCGATTCTGGCGGCGCAGCCGGCGCAGCAACTGGGGCTGTGCTTCCACTCCCTGCGCGCGGTTACACCACGGCAGATCAATGAAGTATTGGCCGCCAGCGACAAGACGTGCCCGGTGCATATCCATATCGCCGAACAGCAAAAGGAAGTCGACGACTGCCTGGCCTGGAGCGGCAAACGCCCGTTGCAATGGCTGTACGACAACGTCGAGGTCGATGAACGTTGGTGCCTGGTGCACGCGACCCACGCCAACCCGGAAGAAGTGACGCGCATGGCCAAGAGTCGCGCGATTGCCGGCTTGTGCCTGACCACCGAAGCCAACTTGGGCGACGGGATTTTCCCGGCGGTGGATTTTCTCGCCCAGGGCGGACGCCTGGGCATCGGTTCCGATAGCCATGTGTCCCTGAGCGTGGTGGAAGAACTGCGCTGGCTGGAATACGGCCAACGCCTGCGCGATCAACGGCGCAATCGCTTGTATCGCAGCGACCAGCCGATGGTCGGCCGTACGTTGTTCGATGCGGCGCTGGACGGCGGCGCACAAGCGCTGGGGCAGCCGATAGGTCGACTGGAAGTGGGCAAGCGTGCGGATTGGATCGTGCTGGACGGTGACGACCCTTACCTGGCGACAGCGACACAGGACGGCATCCTCAATCGCTGGCTGTTTGCCGGCGGTGATCGGCAGGTGCGCGATGTGCTGGTCAACGGCAAGTGGGTCGTGCGGGATGGGCGACATGCCGGCGAGGAAGAGAGTAGCCGGGCGTTTACACAAGTATTGAAAGACCTACTCGGTTAAACATGCGGAAGGGGGCTTGCCCCCTCCCACCATTGGATCTGTGGCGATCCAGAATTACTGCGAAGTCTTCGCCATCTGCTTATCCGACGTGCGCCAGATCAACCGCGTGGTGTCATACCCTTGCTGCCGCGCCCTGCTCAACAGGTCTTCACGGGTGTCCGCACTGACCGTCGGCGTGCGCGACAGGATCCACATATAGCGCCGGCTCGGGCTGCCGACGATGGCGGTCTTGTAGTCATCGCTGACGTACAGCACCCAGTAATCGCCCTTGGCGACGCCTGGCAGCAGTGACGTAAACCAGTTATTGAATTCCACCCAGAGCTTGTCGGTCTTGCCAGGCACCTGCGGCGTGGCCGTGCCCTTGGCTTCTTCCCACTTCCACTCGGTGGTGAGGCAGCGGTTGAATACCGACATATCGCCATCAGGCAGCAATGTGTAGCGGGCTTCGGACTGCGCGCAGTTGCGCTGGAAGTACATCGGCAATCGAGCCAACTCATACCAGGTGCCCTGGTAACGCTTGAGGTTGACGTTGCTCGCTGTCTTGGGTTGCAGATCATCGCCAGAATGGCTGGCGCAGCCCGCCAAAAACAGGCTGGCGCAAAGGAACAAAACAAAACGCATCATTCTTCTTCTCCCGCAGGCTTTCGCCCCGGTTTACTTCAGGCCTTGCCCGGAAAACATCAGAACTTTGTCACCGGCATATTGAACGCTGATAAAGCTGTTTTTATCGCCCCATGTGCAGCTGGACATGCCCAGTGCGCCGGAACAATCGGTCGGTTTGCCCAGCAGCGACTCCACCTCGGCCTTAGGCATGCCGGCCGACAACTTTGCGTAGTTTTCTTGATTGACCTTGCTGCAAGCGGCCAACAGCACGCAAAAGGCCAGCAAAGCGAGACGGCGTAACGACATGGAATAACTCCTGGAGGGACGAAGCAGCTTGGGTATCTGCCAGAAGCTTAGAAGGGAAAAGAGGTGTCTGGTTCCCGACGAACGAAAACAAAAAAGCCCCGAAAACGCTGAAACGTTTCGGGGCTTCTTTAAGGGTGAACCGGCTCACAACAACGCCGTTCCCTTATCGCCGCAGCTTACTTCTTGTGGTAAGCGGTCACACGCTCAACTTCTTCCTTGGAACCCAGGAACACCGCCACACGCTGGTGCAAGCCGTCGGGCTGGATGTCGAGGATGCGCTGGTGGCCGTCAGTGGACGCACCGCCCGCCTGCTCGACCAGGAAGGACATCGGATTGGCTTCGTACATCAGGCGCAGTTTGCCCGGCTTGGACGGCTCGCGGCTGTCGCGTGGGTACATGAACAGGCCGCCACGGGTCAGGATACGGTGTACGTCGGCCACCATCGCCGCGACCCAGCGCATGTTGAAGTTCTTCTTCAACGGGCCTTCTTCGCCTTCCATCAACTCGTTCACATAGCGCTTGACCGGCTCTTCCCAGTGGCGCTGGTTGGACATGTTGATCGCGAATTCCTGGGTGGAAGCCGGAATGGTGATGTCTTCATGGGTAAGGACGAAGCTGCCCATTTCACGGTCCAGGGTGAAGCCTTTGACGCCATCGCCCAGGGTCAGCACCAGCATGGTCTGTGGGCCGTAGATCGCGTAGCCGGCAGCGACCTGCTCGGTGCCTGGCTGCAGGAAGGCCTTTTCGTTCAGGGCTTCGTTCTGGCTCAGGTATTCGTTCGGGCAGCGCAGTACCGAGAAGATGGTGCCGACCGGGGCGTTGATGTCGATGTTGGACGAGCCGTCCAGTGGGTCGAACACCAGCAGGTAGGCGCCCTTCGGGTATTTGCCCGGGATCTGGTAGGCATTGTCCATTTCTTCGGACGCCATGCCGGCCAGGTGACCGCCCCATTCGTTGGCTTCGAGCAGGATCTCGTTGGAAATCACGTCGAGCTTCTTCTGCACTTCGCCCTGCACGTTTTCAGTGCCCATGCTGCCCAGGACACCACCCAATGCGCCTTTGGACACGGCGTGGCTGATTTCCTTGCAAGCACGCGCCACCACTTCGATAAGGAAGCGCAGATCGGCAGGCGTGTTGTTGCTGCGGGTCTGCTCAATCAAATAGCGACTCAAGGTAACGCGGGACATGGAAGGCTCCGATGAAGGGGGGGGGCTAAAAACCCGCGCAGTTTAACGCGAGTCGGGGCGTATTTCCTCCTATCAGAGGATTTAAACCCAATAGAGTTCATGGACTTTATTTAACGTGCCACCGGTGGCTTGCGCAGCAAACTGTAGGCCATGCCTCCCAGCGCCGCCACGCCGAGCAGTAATACGGCCCAGAGTCCGAGTTTTTTCCAGTTCGGCCCGCTGTCGACAGCCGTCGGGACCGGTGGCGAAGTGACCGCGACGGCCCCGGCCAACTTGGCCTGTCCCAAGGTGTTGAAGCGCTCGGCGGTGTAATCCGGGATCAGCGTCGACAACGGCAGGTTCGCCGCCTTCACCGAGGCATTCCCCAGCGCCAGTGTGAACGGCGGCTCGCCCCGCGCCAGGAACACCAACTGCGTGGCGCGCACCGCGAAGCGCAGGGACGGCGCTTCGACGCCCAGGCCGCCGCCGCGCTCGTCGACCTGCAACTTGAGTTCGGTGACCGTCTGGCCGGGCAGTTGCAACTCGTCCTGCACCACGTCCTGGCCATTCTGGGTCAGGCGGTAGAGCAGACCATTGCTCAGCGGCTGCCAGGCTTGATTGCCATCGCGTCGCCCCGCCAAGGTCACCGGCGCCAGCGTATTGGCCTGCTTCAGCTCGACACGCAAGCGCTCGACACCCAGCCCGGTGGGCAACGTCCAAGTGTACTCACCCGCCTTGAGCCGCGTGCCCGAGAGCGGCTGCGACCATACCAGCGGCAGCGGCAGGCTGCTGCTGGTGGCACTGGCCAACCTGGCCGAGGTCAGCAATGGTGCCGCCTGCCCCTTCCACACCAGGCGCAGGTAACGCGCGGACTGGCCCGGCAAACTGACGTCATGCTGCTCGACCCGCTCGTCGGCAAACGACAAACGCGCCACTTGCCCATCGCCCCAGGATTGCCAGTGCTGCAAGTCATCACTGGCTTCAATGCTGAAGCGCTGGAAGCCCTCCTGCTCGCGGCTCCAGTCCAGGCTCAACTGCTGCAACGGCGCCTTGATTTTACTGGCATCGAGCACCCAGCCGCGCAGCACCTGCTTGCCGGGCTTGGGTGCGGTGGACGGTTTGATTTCCACCAGGGTGCCTTCGGCCGTGGTTTTCATCACCACACCGGGCAAGGTTGCCTGGGTGTCGGCGGCATACAGCGGGAACCACTTCACGTCGGTGACTTCACGACTTTCGGTGCGTTGCGACGCTTGACGCGCCAGCGCGTAGGCCTGGGGTTCACCGGCGGCGTTGAACACGCGCACATCGCTGAGATCAGCCTGGCGCGCATTCAGTTGCACGGCCAAGGGCAACTCAAGGCGATACCAGGGGCCGTTGCCGCTGACGCTCAGCGGCACGTGGCTGCTGAAGTCGGCCGGCGTTTCCTGCGCCCACGCCGACAACGTCGTACACATGCCCAGCACGACCACGCTTAACTTACCGATCAAGAGGATGCTCCTTCAGTTTCCAACCCAGGTTCGGCACGCTTGGGCGGCAGCGGCGCAAAGTAGCCCACCACCAGCAACAACCCGCCCACGCCGATAAACGACACGATCCGCGCCAAGCCGCCACGGTTGCTCAGCTCGACAAAGAACAGCTTGGCCACCACCACCGCGATCAGCGCCGCGCCGATCAGCCACACTTCGCGGCGATGGCGCAGGTGGCCGCCGATCATCAGGCCGAGGGCGATCAGGGTCCAGACAATCGACAGGCCGGCTTGCACCAACATCGATTCCAGCAACCCATCCAGATGGAACGGTACGCCGCCCCAGTGATGTGCGGTGCGCATCACCAGGGCCGTAAAGAACGCGAACAGCGAAATACCGGCAATGCCCTGGGCGATCAATTCAGCACGCGGCCCGCGTTGCGGCGCCACGCTGCGCGACCACAGGTACACGCCCAGCAGCGCAAACAGCAAGCCCAGGTCCAGCGGGTTGAGCAACGGCACATAGGGCAATGGCCTGGCCGTGCCGTCACTGAAGGTATTCGCCAGCCAGAACCAGCCCAGCATCAGCACCGCCAATGGGAGTGCCGCCAGCACTCGATATTCCCGTGGGTACGCCGACACCGGCCATGGCCAGTTGCGCGGTGCAGCAGCCAGCACCAGGTACAGACTTGGCAGGATCGCCCAGCCCAGCCAGCGCCAGGCGTTGTATTCGCTCGACAGCAACAACAGGCCGTAGCGCAGCTCCAGCGCCAATACGCCGATCAACATCCAGCAACCCAACACGTGAGCAACGCTCAGGACGGTGGCCGGCACCAGCGTCGCCAAACGCCGCAGCGCGATGAAATGCACCCCGAATACCGCCAGCCAGGCCAGCCAGCCGTAGTGCGCTGCCGGGTGGTAATAATTATGCGCAGACACCAGCAAAACCATCCCCGCCGCCGGCATCAACAGGGTGCAGAGCATACCCAGGGACGCCCAACGCAGGCGCGTCGCGAGCAACGCCCAGATCGCCACGCTGACCGCCGCACTACCCAGCAGGCACGCCCCCCGCAGCTCATCGGGGATAAACCGCAGCACTTCAGCGATCAGCGCCAACGCCCACCAGGCCGCGCCCCACACCAGCAGCAGGTCAGACAGGCGTTGCAGCTTGAGCACGGCAAACACCGGCGCATGGGGTTCACGCTGCAGGCGCCAGGCACCGATCAAGGCGGCCAGGCCCAGCACCATCGGCGTCCAGAACCCGCTATGTCCCAGGGGACGCAGGCCTTCGCTGGCCAAAGGCCCGAGCAGCTCCGGCACCGCCAGCAGGAACGACGCGCCGCCGATCACTTGCAGCAGCAACCCAAATACAAAACTGACGCGCTGTTGCAGGTACAGGCTCAACCAGATGATCAACAACCCACTGGCCGCCCACACACCGCTGGCGCTTTCCCATGGCAGTACAAACAGCACGGCGAGGTTGATCAGCACCAACCCGGCCAGCAGCACCACGGACAGCCCGCGCAACAGCCGTACATCGCTACGCACCATGTCGTCGCGCGCCGCCAGCAGCATGCCGCCGATCAACGCCAGGCCGATCAACGACGCGCTGAGCAGGCCGCTCCAGCCGGCGTTGAATACCGCTGCCGAGTCGCCGCCTTGCAAGCGCAGCAGGAACAACGCCCCGCCCAGCAGTTGCACGGCGAACGCCGTGAACAGGAACGTGCGCGAGCCAATCCGCAAGCCGATGAACAGGGTCGCCAGGCCGGCGAGCGCCCAACTGATGGCAGTGCCTTGAGTCAGCAACAGCAGCGGCGCGAGCAGGTACACGAAAGTCAGGCCGAGGCTGGCCAGAACCGGCAGGCCCTTGCGCTCCCACTCCGCCGCCTGCTGCGTCGCGGCCCTGCGCAGTTGGTCGAAGCTGAACAGCAAGGCCGCGCCCAGCAGCAACGCCCCCAAGGGCGCCCCCTCCAGCAGCGTGTGCTCGCCGATGCGCAGCTCACTGAGAAACGCCAGCGCCGAGCCCAATTGCAGCAACAGGCCAAATGCCCGCGCCAACGGCCGCTGCTGGCGCAAGCCGAGCCAGAAGATCCCGGCACCTTCCACGGCCCAGGCAGCTGCGGTCCAACGCGCATCGAGCCCCAGGGGAATCGCCAGGCTGGCAAAGATCACCCCCAGGGCCAGGCAGGTTTCCGCCAGCAGCAAGGCGCGCCCGCCACTGAGCACGCGGGCCAGGCCCATGTAGAGGATGCCCAGGCCCAGCGCGCTGAATGCTGCGGCGAACTCAAGGTGCTGCACCAGCGCGAACTGCAGGCCAAACCCCACCAGCGGCGGGCCGAACAGCATGCTGCCGTCGACGTAGTCGCCTTTGGATGCCGACCAGCGCAACAACGCATCACGGCCTTCGGGCGCGTCGCCCATCTCTCGCAATTTGCGCCGGGCGAACAACAGGCCGATAGCCAGGTACATCAGGAAAAACAGGATCAGGAACGGCTCGGTACTCCACAGCAGTTCCGGCGTGTAGGAGCGCATGCCCCAGGCAAAGCCGATGCCGAAGGTGCCGACAAAGCCGATCAGGTTGAGCAAGCGCCAGGCCTTGAACCAGGCGATGGCGAGGATACCGGCGTTGAGCAGGGCAAAATAACTGAACAGCGCGACATGATTACCGGCGCCGGTGGACGTGAGGATCGGCGCCGCGAAGCCGCCGAGCGCGGCCGCACAGGCCAGTCCCAACGCATCCTGGGTAATCGCCAGGATCGCCGAGAACACCGTGACCGCCACCAGCAGGCCCAGCGCCGCGCTCGGGTCGATCAACGGGTGCAGGCGCATCGCGGCAAACACCGTCAGGTACAGCACCGCGATCCCGGTGCCTTGCAGCATCAAGCCGTAGTTGCTGTTACGCAACCGCAGCCACCAGCCCAGGCCCAACAGGCCAAGGGCCGCCGCGGCAACGCCGGCGTAACGCAGTTCGATCGGCACCACCATGCCTTCGGTGGCGTAGCGCAACAGGAAGGCCAGGCCGAGAAACAGCAGCACCACACCGACACGCAGCACGGTGTTGCCACCAAACAGCCAATTGCGTGCGCCGCTGATGGCGCGTTCGATCAGGTTTGGGTCACGGGGAGCGGCAGGTTCTTGAGGCGGATGTGGCGTCGGGGCAGGCGTCCAGACGTCATCCGGCAATGGCTGGCTCGGTTCGGCGACCATGGCGACAGGCGCCAATTCAGCCGGCAGCTCCCACACCAGTTCAGGCGCCTTGGCGACAGGTGCCGCCTCAGGCACAGGCGGCTCGACGATGACAGTGCGTGTCGGCGTGGGTACTTCCAGTTGCCGCAGGCGCTCACCCAGGGCGATCAACGCCTTCTGCGTGGTTTCCAACTGAACAGCCTGCTGCTGCGCCTGGGTCGCCAGCTTCGACAGGCGAATCGCCTGGCCGATGCCCAACCCCAACAGCGCACCGATGCCCGCATCATAGAACGACTCATCGAGCGTCCAGCCGAGCACCAGGCCAATCAGCATGAAAATCCATTGCATGGTCGATATTCCCTAAGCAAACCGGCGCTCAGTATATCGACGCGCAACTAATGTGGGAGGGGACTTGCTCCCGATAGCGGTGTACCAGTCGACATATTTGTCGACTGACACTCCGTCATCGGGGGCAAGCCCCCTCCCACATTTTGTATTGCGGTGTTTAGTCGAGGGCTTTCCAGATTTCAGTGGCGTACTCGCGGATCGTCCGGTCCGACGAGAACCAGCCCATCCGTGCGGTATTGAGCACCGCCGAACGCCACCACGCCTTGGAATCATGCCAATGCGCTTCGACCCGCGCCTGGGCGTCCCAGTAGGAATCGAAGTCGGCGCAGACCAGGAAGCGGTCGTAGTCGATCAACCCGTCGATCAAGCCCACATAGCGGCCCGGATCGTCCGGCGAGAACACCCCGCCGCGAATCGCTTGCAGCACATCGCTCAGACGATGGGACGCCGCAATATCGGGCCCGGCGTTGAATTCACCGGCATGTTTACGTGCCTCCACCTGTTGCGCACTGAGGCCGAAGATAAACATGTGATCGGCGCCCACGCGCTCGTGCATCTCCACGTTGGCGCCGTCCATGGTGCCGATGGTCAGCGCGCCGTTGAGGCCGAACTTCATGTTGCTGGTGCCCGAGGCTTCAAAGCCGGCGGTGGAGATCTGCTCCGACAAGTCCGCCGCCGGAATGATGCTTTCCGCCAGGCTGACGTTGTAGTTGGGCAGGAACACCACCTTGAGCAGGCCGCGTACGGTCGGGTCGTTGTTGACGGTGCGTGCGATGTCGTTGGTCAGCTTGATGATCAACTTGGCCTGGTGATAGCTGGCCGCCGCCTTGCCCGCGAAGATCTTCACCCGTGGTACCCAGTCGGTGCCCGGCTCGGCACGGATCGCCTGGTACAGCGCCACGGTGTGCAGCAGGTTGAGCAACTGGCGCTTGTATTCGTGGATACGCTTGACCTGCACGTCGAACATCGCCGCCGGGTTCACCGAAATGCCCAGGCGCTCATGGATGATCTCGGCCAGCGCACGCTTGCTGTGCAGGCGCTGGTCGGCAAAGGCTTTGCGGAACGTCTGTTTCTCGGCGAAGGTTTCCAGCTCGCCCAGGCGGGTTTCGATGGTGTCGAGAATGTCCGGGCCCAAGGCTTCCACCAGCATATCGGTGAGCTTGGGGTTGGCCTGGTACAGCCAGCGGCGGAAGGTAATGCCGTTGGTCTTGTTGTTGATGCGCTCCGGGTAGAGCTTGTGCAGTTCGGAGAACACGGTGCTGCGCATCAGTTGGGTGTGCAGGCCGGACACGCCGTTGACGCTGTGGGAGCCGAGGAACGCCAGGTTGCCCATGCGCACACGGCGGCCGTTGTCTTCTTCGATCAGGGACACGGCGCGCAGCACGTCGAAGTCATGGATGCCCTTGGCGCGCAACGCATCGATGTGCTGGGCGTTGATCAGGTAGATGATCTGCATGTGCCGGGGCAGCATGCGCTCCATCAGGCCGACCGGCCAGGTTTCCAGAGCCTCGGGCAACAGGGTGTGGTTGGTGTACGACAGGGTTTCGACGGTCACATCCCACGCGGCTTCCCACGGAATGTCGTGCAGGTCGACTAACTGGCGCATCAACTCGGCCACGGCGATCGAGGGGTGGGTGTCGTTGAGCTGGATCGCCGCATGTTCGCCCAGGCTCAGGACCGAGCCGTGCATGTTCTTGTGGCGACGCAACAGGTCTTGCAAGGAGGCGGCGACGAAGAAGTATTCCTGACGCAGGCGCAGTTCCTGCCCCGCTTCGGTGCTGTCCGCCGGGTAAAGCACTCGGGAGATGCTCTCGGCGCGGGCTACTTCGGCGACGGCGCCCAAGTGGTCACCGGCGTTGAAGCGCTCCAGGTGCAGGTCTTCCACCGCCCGGGCACGCCACAGGCGCAAGGTATTCACGCTGGCGCCGCGCCAACCGACCACCGGGGTGTCGTAGGCAACGGCGCGCACGGTTTCGTTGGGCGTCCACACCTGGATCAGCTTGCCGGAGGCATCCGGCAGGGTCTCGACGCTGCCGCCAAAGCCAATCGGGTAAATCACCTCGGCCCGCTCGAATTCCCACGGGTTGCCGAAATCCAGCCAGCGTTCGGTCTGTTCTTGCTGCCAGCCATCGACAATCGCCTGGCGGAACAAGCCGTGCTCATAACGAATGCCATAACCGTGACCGGCGATGCCCAAGGTCGACATGCTTTCCATAAAGCACGCGGCCAGACGGCCGAGGCCGCCGTTGCCAAGCGCCGCGTCGGGCTCCAGCAGGCGAATGCGCTCGAGGTCCACACCCAGCTCGGACAAGGCTTCGCGAGCGATCTCCAGCACGCCGAGGTTGCTCAGGCTGTCGTAGAGCAGGCGGCCGATAAGGAATTCCAGGGAGAGGTAATACACCCGCTTCTGGCCTTTGCGGTAGATACGCCGCGTGTGATCCATCCAGTGGTCGACCATCTGGTCGCGGGCGGCCAGGGCAATGGCTTCGAACCAGTCATGGTCGAAGGCATGGTCCGGGTCTTTGCCCACCGCGTAGGTGAGTTTGGTCAAGACAGCATCGCGGAATGCGGCTACCTCTGCTTCTCGTGCAAGCGGTTCCTGAGACATCGGTGTGACCTCGGGCGAGATTGAAGGAGTTGCTAGAGCCTAGTCGGTCTGACAGACGGTAGACGCTCTGGTTCGGCAGTTTTTTAACTCATTCACCTTTAATACGCTTTTGATGCAGGGGTCGTGCCCGATCAGCCCTCGTTCGCGCCTTTGAGCTGAAATCCGTAAAATATTGTTCAAAAAACCACCAATCCCGGTATGATCGCGCGCCCGGATACCGCCCCACCTTTTGGAACCCTGATGAAGCCTCAACTGATCGCCGCCGCGGAACTCGACCGTCTCGAGACTTGGCAGAAATATTCCGCCCATATGTGCGGCGGCTGCGTGTCCAGCTGCTGCACGCTGCCGGTTGAGGTGAAGATCAAGGACCTGATCCGCATTGGTATCGTCGATGAATTCGAGCGCGGCGACCCGCCGAAGAACATCGCCAAGCGGTTGCAGAAGGAAGGCATCGTCGAGCGCTACAACAACAAATCCGAGATTTTTACCCTGCAGCGCATGAGCAACAACGACTGCCTGTACCTGGATCGTAAGACGCGCTTCTGCACTATTTATGACAAGCGCCCGGATACTTGCCGCAACCACCCGAAGATCGGGCCGCGCCCGGGGTATTGCGCGTACAAGCCGAAGGAAGTAGTGCGCGAGACCAAGTTCAAGACCCTCGACAAGTTCTGATCCGGGTTTTGTGGGACTCTCAAGGGCCCTATCGGGGGCAAGCCCCCTCCCACATTTTGATCTGTGAACACATTCAAAGGTGGGAGGGGGCTTGCCCCCGATGAGGCCAGTACAGCCACCACAGAAACTGCAGGCATAAAAAAACGCCCCCGGCCTTTCGACCGGGGGCGTTTTTCATTCAGCCTGAGTTAACTCAGTTCTTGGCTTTCTTGGCAGCGCGGGTACGCTCGCCTTCGTCCAGGATCTTCTTACGCAGGCGGATCGACTTAGGCGTGACTTCGCACAGCTCGTCGTCCTGGATGAATTCCAGGGCCTGTTCCAGGGTGAAGCGAACAGGTGGAACCAGAGCGATGGTTTCGTCTTTACCCGAAGCACGCATGTTGTCGAGCTTCTTGCCTTTGGTTGGGTTGACGCCCATGTCGTTGTCACGGCTGTTCAGACCAACGATCTGACCGTTGTAGATCTCTTGACCGTGTTCAACGAACAGCTTGCCACGCGCCTGGAGGGTTTCCAGGGAGTAGGTCAGCGCCTTGCCGGTTTCAACCGAAACCAGAACACCGTTCTGACGGCCGGACATGTCGCCGGACTTCATGGTGTCGTAGCGATCGAAGATCGAGGTCAGGATGCCAGCACCGTTGGTCAGGGTCAGGAACTGGTTACGGAAACCGATCAGACCACGCGCAGGGATGTTGTATTCCAGACGCACACGGCCTTTGCCATCCGGCACCATGTTGGTCAGGTCGCCCTTACGCAGGCCCATCTCTTCCATGACCTTGCCCTGGGATTCTTCAGGGGTGTCGATGGTGACGTTTTCGAACGGTTCCTGCTTCACGCCGTCAACAGTACGGATGATCACTTCAGGACGACCAACGCCCATTTCGAAGCCTTCGCGACGCATGGTTTCGATCAGTACCGAGAGGTGCAGCTCACCACGGCCGGAAACCTTGAACTTGTCAGCCGAGTCGCCTTCTTCAACGCGCAGTGCAACGTTGTACAGCAGCTCTTTGTCCAGACGTTCCTTGATGTTACGGGAAGTCACGAACTTGCCTTCTTTACCGCAGAAAGGCGAGTCGTTTACCTGGAAGGTCATGGAAACGGTTGGCTCGTCGACGGTCAGAGGCTTCATTGCCTCGACATTGTCCGGCTGGCACAGGGTGTCGGAGATGAACAGCGAGTCCATGCCGCTGACGCACACGATGTCGCCGGCGAAGGCTTCTTCAACGTCGATACGGTGCAGGCCGTGGTGACCCATCAGCTTCAGGATACGACCGTTGCGCTTCTTGCCGTCGGCGCCGATTGCCACAACCGGGGTGTTCGGCTTGACGCTGCCACGGGCGATACGGCCAACGCCGATCACACCCAGGAAGCTGTTGTAGTCCAGTGCCGAGATTTGCATCTGGAACGGGCCGTCACGGTCAACTTTCGGCGCAGGTACGTTGTCGACGATCGACTGGTACAGCGGGGTCATGTCTTCGGCCATGTCGGTGTGGTCCAGACCGGCAATGCCGTTCAGGGCCGAGGCGTAGACGACTTTGAAGTCCAGCTGTTCTTCGGTGGCACCCAGGTTGTCGAACAGGTCGAAGATCTGGTCCAGAACCCAGTCCGGACGCGCGCCTGGACGGTCAACCTTGTTGATGCACACGATCGGACGCAGGCCGGCTTCGAACGCCTTCTTGGTCACGAAACGGGTTTGCGGCATAGGGCCGTCTTGAGCGTCAACCAGCAGCAGAACGGAGTCGACCATCGACATTACGCGTTCTACTTCGCCGCCGAAGTCGGCGTGGCCCGGGGTATCCACGATGTTGATGTGGTAGCCGTTCCAGTTGATAGCGGTGTTTTTAGCCAGGATGGTAATACCGCGCTCTTTTTCCTGGTCGTTGGAGTCCATCACGCGCTCGTCGTTGAGCTCGTTGCGCTCCAGGGTGCCGGATTGACGCAAGAGTTTGTCTACCAGGGTGGTTTTACCATGGTCAACGTGAGCAATGATGGCGATGTTACGTAGATTTTCGATCACTTGTGTATCTCGATCAGAGGATTCGGTGTGCTGACAGGTCGTGGCAGCGATTAACAGTAGAGTCAGGCCTTGCCGTTACAGCTTGACGGCAGAGTCGGGGGGCCGGTGACGCAGGCCACAGGCAAACAGCCCCGGGCTCTTAGCTCGGTCGATAAACGCGCACATTGGCATGCCCCTCACTGAGCAAATGGTGGGCATGCAGGCGACTCATCACGCCTTTGTCGCAATACAGCAGGTACTGACGGCTGTTATCCAGTTCCTTGAAACGCGCGTTCAATGCATAGAACGGCAGCGTTTGTACGTCGATGCCGGCGATTTCCAGCGGCTCATCTTCAGCGGCATCCGGGTGACGGATGTCGATGACGATCTGGCCGGCCAGGGCTTCGCTGACTTCTTCGATCTGCACATCCTGGCCCAGTTCGTCGATAACACGATCGATCGGGACCAGCTTGGCGTTCTCGAGCGCACGCTCCAGAACCGCCATATCAAACTGTTGTTCTTCGTACTCCACGCGGTTGCGCTTGGCGTGGGTCTTGGGGTTCACCGAAATGACCCCGCAGTATTCAGGCATATGCTTGGCAAAGTCGGCGGTGCCGATTGTTTCTGCCAAGTCGATGATGTCCTGCTTGTGGCTGGCGATCAGCGGGCGCAGTACCAGCTTCTCGGTCACGCAGTCGATCAGCGACAGGTTCGGCAGCGTCTGGCTGGAAACCTGGGAAATCGCTTCACCGGTCACCAGCGCGTCGATCTGCAACTGATCGGCGATTCGGGACGCAGCGCGCAACATCATACGCTTCAAAACTACGCCCATATGACTGTTATCGACTTTACCGAGAATTTCGCCCAGCACTTCCTCGAACGGTACGCTCACAAATAGCACGCGCTGGGAGCTGCCGTACTTCTTCCAGATAAAGTGCGCAACTTCCATCACGCCCAATTCGTGTGCACGCCCGCCCAGGTTAAAGAAGCAGAAGTGGCTCATCAGGCCGCGGCGCATGATCTGGTAGGCCGCCACCGTGGAATCGAAACCGCCGGACATGAGGACCAGGGTCTGTTCCAGGGCGCCCAGCGGGTAGCCGCCGATGCTGTCGTGCTGGCTGTGAATCACAAACAACCGTTGGTCGCGAATTTCCATGCGCACTTCAATTTGCGGCGCCTTGAGGGAAATTCCGGCGGCGCCGCACTCGCGACGCAGCTTGCTGCCGACGTATTTCTCGACGTCCATGGAACTGAACGGGTGCTTGCCGGCACGCTTGCAGCGCACCGAAAAAATCTTGCCTTCAAGGCTGTCGCCGAAGTGCCGTTTGCATTTCTCGGTGATGTCGTCGAAGTCCCCCAGCGGGTACTCATCCACCTGCAGGAAATGCGCGATACCCGGCATGCAGCTCAGGCGCTCGGTCATGTCCTTCAAGGCTTTGGCGTCGGTCAGGCGGGTTTCCAGCTCGAGGTTGTCCCACACACCGTTCACCACCACAGCCGGGTCCAGATCGCGGAGCACGGCACGGATGTTCTTGGCCAACTGACGGATGAAACGCATCCGTACCGGTCGGCTCTTGATGGTGATCTCGGGAAAGACTTTAACGATTAATTTCATGGAAACAGCGCGCGCAGGGCCTGCCGAAAAAGGGGGGCGCGGATTATAGCGGAAATCGCTCAAGGTTTAACCAGTTAATATGCACAACACTCGACTCGCACTAAAGAGGTGCATTTGCACTCGCGCGCGCCACATTGCGGTGCGCTAATTTCCGGCATTTGTCGCAATGCACCTTTATAGGGGCGTTTTTGGAGCAAAAAACCCATGTTGGCGCACTGGCATGCAATTTGCTCTCTTGTGAGGCAGGTTGCCATGGCGGACTATCCGCGCCGGCATCACCCACATTCTAAGGGCTAACTCCACTACCCCAGCCCGAAGCCACCCGGAGGACACTATGTCGAAGTCGGTTCAACTCATCAAAGATCATGACGTTAAATGGATTGATCTGCGCTTCACGGACACCAAAGGCACTCAGCACCACGTGACCATGCCGGCTCGCGACGCGCTGGATGATGCTTTCTTCGAAGAAGGCAAAATGTTCGACGGCTCCTCCATCGCTGGCTGGAAAGGCATCGAAGCCTCCGACATGATCCTGATGCCGGACGACAGCACTGCCGTTCTCGACCCGTTCACCGAAGACCCAACCCTGATCATCGTCTGCGACGTGATCGAGCCTTCGACCATGCAAGGCTACGACCGCGACCCACGTGCGATCGCCAAGCGTGCCGAGGAATACCTGAAGTCGACCGGTATCGGCGACACCGTATTCGTAGGCCCGGAGCCGGAATTCTTCATCTTTGATTCGGTCAAGTTCAAGTCCGACATCTCCGGCTCCATGTTCAAGATCTTCTCCGAACAAGGTTCGTGGATGTCCGACCAGGACGTGGAAGGCGGCAACAAAGGCCACCGTCCAGGCATCAAAGGTGGCTACTTCCCGGTTCCGCCGTTCGACCACGACCACGAAATCCGTACCTCCATGTGCAACGCCATGGAAGAAATGGGCCTGGTCATCGAAGTTCACCACCATGAAGTGGCGACTGCCGGCCAGAACGAAATCGGCGTTAAGTTCAACACCCTGGTGGCCAAGGCTGACGAAGTCCAGACCCTGAAGTACTGCGTACACAACGTGGCTGATGCCTACGGCCGTACCGCTACCTTCATGCCTAAGCCGCTGTACGGCGATAACGGTTCGGGCATGCACGTTCACCTGTCCATCGCCAAAGAAGGCAAGAACACCTTCGCTGGCGAAGGTTATGCCGGCCTGTCCGACACCGCTCTGTACTTCATCGGCGGCATCATCAAGCACGGTAAGGCCCTGAACGGCTTCACCAACCCGTCGACCAACTCCTACAAGCGTCTGGTCCCAGGTTTCGAAGCACCGGTCATGCTGGCCTACTCGGCTCGTAACCGTTCCGCCTCGATCCGCATTCCTTACGTATCCAGCCCGCGCGCTCGCCGTATCGAAGCTCGCTTCCCGGATCCAGCAGCCAACCCATACCTGGCCTTCGCTGCCCTGGTCATGGCCGGCCTGGACGGTATCCAGAACAAGATCCACCCTGGCGACGCCGCCGACAAAAACTTGTACGACCTGCCGCCTGAAGAGGCCAAAGAGATCCCACAAGTGTGCGGCAGCCTGAAAGAAGCCCTGGAAGAGCTGGACAAGGGCCGTGCGTTCCTGACCAAAGGCGGCGTATTCAGCGACGACTTCATCGATGCCTACATCGAGCTGAAAAGCGAAGAAGAAATCAAAGTACGCACCTTCGTACACCCACTGGAATACGAGCTGTACTACAGCTGCTGATCCGGTAGCGCTGCTTGACGCAGCGTGATGAAAAAGGCCTCCTTCGGGAGGTCTTTTTTTTGCCCGCACCCTAGGAGGTCACCTCTTGAAGCGTCTACTCGCATTCACTTTATTGTTCGCCAGCGCCAGTGCATTCGCTGCACCGCCGACACTGGCGCCATTGCTCAACAGCATCGCCGAACGCCTGGCCATTGCCGACCAGGTGGCCCTGAGCAAATGGGACAGTAAAAAACCGGTAGAAGACAAAAAGCGCGAGCAGGACGTGCTCGCCAGCGTCATTGCCCAGGCACCGAGTTGCCAACTGGAGCCCGCCGCCGCCGAGCAATTTTTCTCGGCGCAGATCGAGGCAAACAAGCTGGTGCAGTACACCCACCTGTCCGACTGGCAGTTCCAGGGCAAGGCACCCGACGACCCGCGCCCGGACCTGGTGAAGCAGATCCGCCCGCAGCTGGATCAATTGCAAAAACGCCTGCTGCAACAGCTCGCGGACTTCACGCCACAACGCAGCGACCCGCAGTGCCCTCAATGGCTGGCTGAAGCGGTGCATGAACCGCTGAACGACCCGTTGCGGCAACTGGCGATGATTCGCGCCACGGCCGAGCTATGTATCCACAAAGACTGAAGCTGTAACCCGAGCCGAACATGTGGGAGTTCCTCCCACATTGGATTTGTGTGAATTCGGCACTTCCTGAACAACCTTCACAAAACCGCACTATATTGGTGCGACATCCCGCACCCATCCCACTGACTCACACCATTTTGGTTCGAAACTTCCCGAGCGGGCTGGCAGAACGCCACAGTTTCGCGCCTTAATCCCTTATTTCAGGGGATTCACGCTTCTTTTCGGAGCCTTGGTTTGGTTTTTGCATTTTCCTTGTATCAGCGTGTGCCTCAAGCCCGCGCCTTGCTCCAAAAGAGGTCCCGATGACCATCAGCGATGCACTGCACCGTTTGCTACTCGACAACCTGACCACCGCGACCATCCTGCTCAATGACGACCTGCGCCTTGAGTACATGAACCCGGCGGCAGAGATGCTCCTGGCCATCAGCGGTCAGCGCAGCCATGGGCAGTTCATCAGCGAATTGTTCACCGAGTCGGCCGAAGCCTTGAGTTCGTTGCGCCAGGCAGTGGAGCAGGCACACCCGTTCACCAAGCGTGAAGCGATGCTCACGGCACTCACCGGCCAGACGCTGACCGTCGACTACGCCGTGACCCCGATCCTGAGCAACGGCGCCACGCTGCTGCTGCTCGAAGTGCACCCCCGCGACCGCCTGTTGCGCATCACCAAGGAAGAAGCCCAGCTGTCCAAGCAGGAGACCAGCAAGATGCTGGTGCGCGGCCTGGCCCATGAGATCAAGAACCCGCTGGGCGGCATTCGCGGCGCGGCGCAGCTGCTGGCCCGTGAACTGCCGGACGAGCACCTCAAGGACTACACCAACGTCATCATCGAAGAGGCCGACCGCCTGCGTAACCTGGTGGACCGCATGCTCGGCTCCAACAAGCTGCCGTCGCTGGCGATGACCAACGTGCACGAAGTTCTGGAGCGCGTCTGTCAGTTGGTAGAAGCCGAAAGCCAGGGCTGCATCACCCTGGTGCGCGACTACGACCCAAGCATTCCCGACGTGTTGATCGACCGCGAGCAGATGATCCAGGCGGTGCTCAACATCGTGCGCAACGCCATGCAGGCCATCAGCAGCCAGAACGAGCTGCGCCTTGGCCGCATCAGCCTGCGCACCCGCGCCCTGCGCCAGTTCACCATCGGCCACGTGCGCCATCGCCTGGTGACCAAGGTCGAGATCATCGACAACGGCCCGGGCATTCCTGCGGAACTTCAGGAAACCATCTTCTTTCCCATGGTCAGCGGCCGCCCGGACGGTACCGGGCTGGGCCTGGCCATTACCCAGAACATCATCAGCCAGCACCAGGGTCTGATCGAATGTGAGAGCCATCCCGGCCACACCACATTCTCGATCTTTCTGCCTCTGGAACAAGGAGCCCCATCGACATGAGCCGTAGTGAAACTGTGTGGATCGTCGATGACGACCGTTCTATCCGCTGGGTCCTCGAGAAAGCCTTGCAACAGGAAGGCATGACCACCCAGAGCTTCGACAGCGCCGACGGGGTGATGAGCCGCCTGGCGCGCCAGCAGCCCGACGTGATCATCTCCGACATCCGCATGCCCGGCGCCAGTGGCCTGGACCTGCTGGCGCGGATTCGCGAGCAGCACCCGCGCCTGCCGGTGATCATCATGACGGCGCACTCGGACCTGGACAGCGCTGTCGCGTCCTATCAGGGCGGCGCCTTCGAGTACCTGCCCAAGCCGTTTGACGTGGACGAGGCCGTGGCGCTGGTCAAGCGCGCCAACCAGCACGCCCAGGAACAGCAGAACCAGGAAGCTCCGCCGACCCTGACCCGCACCCCGGAAATCATCGGTGAAGCGCCGGCGATGCAGGAAGTGTTTCGCGCCATCGGGCGCTTGAGCCATTCCAACATCACCGTGCTGATCAACGGCGAGTCGGGTACCGGTAAAGAGTTGGTGGCCCACGCCCTGCACCGCCACAGCCCGCGGGCGGCCTCGCCGTTTATCGCGCTGAACATGGCGGCGATCCCCAAGGACCTGATGGAGTCCGAGCTGTTCGGCCATGAGAAAGGCGCATTCACCGGCGCAGCCAACCTGCGTCGCGGCCGCTTCGAACAGGCGGACGGCGGCACGCTGTTCCTCGATGAAATCGGCGACATGCCGGCCGACACCCAGACCCGCCTGCTGCGCGTACTGGCGGACGGCGAGTTCTACCGCGTGGGCGGGCACACACCGGTCAAGGTCGATGTGCGCATCATCGCCGCGACTCACCAGAACCTGGAAACCCTGGTGCACGCCGGCAAGTTCCGTGAAGACTTGTTCCACCGTCTCAACGTGATCCGCATCCACATCCCACGGATGTCGGACCGCCGCGAAGATATCCCGACCCTCGCCCGCCACTTCCTCAGCCGCGCCGCCCAGGAGCTGGCCGTCGAGCCGAAGCTGCTGAAAAGCGAGACCGAGGAATACCTGAAGAACCTGCCGTGGCCCGGCAACGTGCGCCAGCTGGAGAACACCTGCCGCTGGATCACCGTGATGGCGTCCGGCCGCGAAGTGCATATCGGCGACCTGCCGCCGGAACTGCTGAGCCTGCCGCAGGATTCGGCCCCGGTGACCAACTGGGAACAGGCGCTGCGCCAATGGGCCGACCAGGCCCTGGCACGCGGCCAGTCGAACCTGCTGGACAGCGCCGTGCCGGCCTTCGAGCGGATCATGATCGAAACCGCCCTCAAGCACACCGCCGGCCGCCGTCGCGATGCCGCCGTGTTGCTGGGTTGGGGTCGCAATACCCTGACACGCAAGATCAAGGAGTTGGGCATGAAGGTCGATGGTGGGGATGACGATGAGGGCGACGACGCCTGATCTCCAATCTACCGAGGTCTAATGTGGGAGGGGGCTTGCTCCCGATGGCGGTGGATCAGTCAGATAGATATCGACTGACACTCCGCCATCGGGAGCAAGCCCCCTCTCACATTTGGCCCCCCACACGGACTCAGAACCGTGCACCGCTTCAATGCACCCTGTTCTAGCATCGCGCACACGTTCCAAGCCCGAAACATGCGTTTTGTTAAGAAAATGCTGAACCCCGAAAACACCAAAGCCCCGTATTCCGGGGCTTTGCGCTTTCTGGAGAAATTTTTTGGCACAACTCAGCCACTCTGGCACGCGCCCTGCAATAACCCCAGTACAACCCAGTTTCGGGGACCTTGGTACAGGCAGGCCGAGAATCCCCTCTTTACACCCGGGGTGCTTGATGCGAACCGCGTCGCGCTCCACACCGCTTTCGGGAACCTCGGTACAGGCAGGCCGGGGATTCCCTCTTTAACACGAAGCCGGATGGCTTCATCCCGTTTTGGGAGCCCTGGTACAGGCAGGCCGGGAACTCCCTCTTTTATTGCTCTTGGAGATGGATCTCCAGCCGCCAGCGGCCTTCAGCTTCCTCTCCCGACCATTCCCCACGCAACGGCCGCGCCGCCACCAGGTTGAGCAACAGGCCGCCATCGGTCTTGCGCACGCGCCAGTTCACATCCTTGTCATTGACCTTGAGCTGCCCGCTGGCGGCCTTGCCCTGCGCGTCGAACAACAGCGCCACGGTGCCGTCGATATGCTCGCCATGCAGCTTGGGTTCGCTGTTGAACCACACCACCACACTGTCGGCCGCCGGCGTCACCTGCAGCAATTCGACCGGGTCCGGGGCGGTCAGGCGCCCGATCATCAGGCCCACCATCAGGCCGACAATCGCCAAAGAGCCCAAAACCCTTGGCAATAGCTTCGGCCTGGGGTCTTCTTCGAGGGTAGAATGCAGCGCATCTTTGCCTTCGGAGCCGTGCATGTTTCACGTCATCCTTTTTCAACCAGAAATTCCGCCGAATACCGGCAACGTTATCAGGCTGTGCGCCAACAGTGGCTGCCACCTGCATTTGATCGAGCCCCTGGGCTTCGACATGGACGACAAACGCCTGCGCCGTGCCGGCCTGGACTACCACGAGTACGCCACCCTCCAGCGCCATGCCGACCTGGCCAGCTGCCTGGAAAGCCTGGGCCACCCACGGCTGTTCGCGTTCACCACCAAGGGTTCGCGACCGTTCCATGATGCCAGCTTCGCCGAAGGCGACGCTTTCCTGTTCGGCCCGGAAAGCCGCGGCCTGCCGGCCGACGTACTCGACGCCCTGCCGGACGGGCATCGCCTGCGCCTGCCGATGCGCGAAGGCTGCCGCAGCCTGAACCTGTCGAACACCGTCGCCGTGGCCGTCTACGAAGGCTGGCGCCAACTCGGCTTCAAGTAACACACATAACAAATGTGGGAGGGGGCTTGCCCCCGATGGCGGAGTGTCAGTCGACATCTACGTGACTGATCCACCGCCATCGGGAGCAAGCTCCCTCCCACATTGGGTTCTGCGTCGGGTTCGAGATTACTGAACCGTCGGCGCGCCTTCCTGTTGCATGCGCTGCAGCTCTTGGGCGTACAGAGCATCGAAGTTCACTGGAGCCAGCATCAACGCCGGGAACGAACCACGGGTGACCAGGCTGTCCAGGGTCTCGCGGGCATACGGGAACAGGATGTTCGGGCAGAACGCACCCAGGGTGTGGCTCATGGACGCTTCGTCCAGGCCCTGGATCAGGAAGATACCGGCCTGTTGCACTTCAGCGATGAAGGCCACTTCTTCGCCATTCTTGACGGTGACCGACAAGGTCAGCACGACTTCGTGGAAATCGCCTTCCAGTGCCTTTTGACGGGTGTTCAGGTCCAGGGCAACGCTTGGGGTCCATTCCTGGCGGAAGATAGCCGGGCTTTTCGGCGCTTCGAACGACAAGTCACGCACGTAGATACGCTGCAGCGAAAATTGTGGGCCTTGGGCTTCTGCTGCTTCGGTGTTCTGTTGGTCAGTCATCGCAGATCCTTCTTGATCTTGGGGTCTTTTAGGGGTTAGGAGTCAGACGAGCAGCAGCGCATCGAGTTTACCGGCGCGCTCCAGGGCAAACAGGTCGTCGCAACCACCGATGTGTTTAGCGCCGATCCAGATCTGCGGCACCGACGTGCGCCCCGCCTTCTGGGCCATTTCGGCACGCACCTGGGGTTTGCCATCGACCTTGATCTCTTCGAAGGCAACGCCCTTTTTCTCCAGCAGGGCTTTGGCCCGCATGCAGTAAGGGCACCAATCGCTGGAATATACGACGACCTGGCTCATATCACTTCACCAGCGGCAGGTTATCGGCGCGCCAGCTGCTGATGCCACCGGACAGCTTGGCGGCGGTGAAACCGGTCTTGAGCATCTCGCGGGCGTGGGTACCGGCGTGCTGGCCCTGGGCGTCGACCAGGATGATGGTCTTGGCCTTGTGCTTTTCCAGCTCGGGCAGGCGCGCGATCAGCTTGTCCTGAGGGATGTTCAGGGCACCGACGATATGGCCGGTGGCGAAATCCTTGACTGGGCGGATATCCACCACAATGGCCTCATCCTTGTTGACCAGCGCGGTCAGCTCCGACGTGCTCAGGCTGCGGCCACCACGGCTCAATTCGTGAGCGATCAGCAGCGCCAGCAGGATGACGAAGGCACCCACGAGCAGATAGTGGGCAGTGGCAAATGCAATCAGGTGATCAACCATCAAGGAGGTTCCAGGGCGTTAAAATGGCGGTAAGTATACACAGCCGTCAGGGGGGGCCAACCCCCGTAAGGCGGTGACGTGGTCGGAACTTCGCTTTAAACTGCCACTCCCTTTTCAATTGCCTTCCTTTATTACCGCCGCGAGAGGATCTATGACTACTACGCCTAAACCTTTGGTCCTGATAATTCTCGATGGCTTCGGACACAGTGAAAGCCACCACGACAACGCGGTGTACGCGGCCAAGAAGCCCGTACTCGACCGCCTGACCGCGACGGTGCCCAACGGCCTGATCTCCGGCTCGGGCATGGACGTGGGCCTGCCGGACGGCCAGATGGGCAACTCGGAAGTCGGCCACATGAACCTCGGCGCCGGGCGAGTGGTCTATCAGGACTTCACCCGCGTGACCAAATCGATCCGCGATGGCGAGTTCTTCGAGAACCCGACCCTCTGCGAAGCGGTAGATAAAGCAGTGGCCGCCGGCAAAGCCGTGCACTTCATGGGCCTGTTGTCCGACGGCGGCGTTCACAGTCACCAGGACCATCTGGTGGCAATGGCCGAGCTGGCCTTCAAGCGCGGCGCCGACAAGATCTACCTGCACGCCTTCCTCGATGGTCGCGACACCCCGCCAAAAAGCGCGCAATCCTCCATCGAGCTGCTGGACGCCACCTTCGCCGCCCTGGGCAAGGGCCGCATCGCCAGCCTGGTGGGCCGCTACTTCGCCATGGACCGCGACAACCGTTGGGACCGCGTGTCCCAGGCCTACAACCTGATCGTCGACGGCCAGGCCGAATTCCACGCAGCCACCGCCCAGGAAGGCCTGGAAGCCGCCTACGCCCGCGGCGAGAGCGATGAATTCGTCAAGGCCACCACCATCGGCGAGCCGGTCAAGGTCGAAGACGGCGACGCCGTGGTGTTCATGAACTTCCGCGCCGACCGTGCCCGCGAGCTGAGCCGTGTGTTTGTCGAAGACGGTTTCAAGGAATTCGAGCGGGCGCGCCAGCCAAAAGTCCAATACGTCGGCCTGACCCAATACGCCGCCAGCATCCCGGCCCCCGCTGCCTTTGCTGCCGGCAGCCTGGACAACGTGCTGGGCGACTACCTGGCGAAGAACGGCAAGACCCAGCTGCGTATCGCTGAAACCGAAAAATACGCCCACGTCACCTTCTTCTTCTCCGGCGGCCGTGAAGAACCGTTCCCGGGCGAAGAACGCATCCTGATCCCTTCGCCGAAAGTCGCCACCTACGACCTGCAGCCGGAAATGAGCGCGCCGGAAGTCACCGACAAGATCGTCGACGCCATCGACCACCAGCGTTACGACGTGATCGTGGTCAACTACGCCAACGGTGACATGGTCGGCCACAGCGGCAACCTGGAAGCTGCGACCAAGGCCGTGGAATGCCTGGACCTGTGCGTCGGCCGCATTGTCGAGGCCCTGGAAAAAGTCGGCGGCGAAGCGCTGATCACCGCCGACCACGGTAACTGCGAGCAGATGTCCGACGAAACCACCGGCCAGGCTCACACGGCTCACACGACCGAGCCGGTGCCGTTCATCTACGTCGGCAAGCGCAACTTCAAAGTACGCGATGGCGGCGTACTGGCGGATGTGGCGCCGACCATGCTGATGCTGATGGGGTTGGAGAAGCCGAAAGAGATGACTGGCACCTCAATCCTGGTCTGATCTAAACAACAGTGTGGGAGGGGGGCTTGCCCCCGATAGCAGTGGGTCAGCCAACACCTATTCAGCTGACACACCGCAATCGAGGGCAAGCCCCCTCCCACATTGGATCTCCGGCGTTTGGTAGATGTCTTTTTGCCATACCACCGCCACTCAGCACCTATCTTGCCTTCCAGGCCGAATTGGGCGTTTTTTTTGCAGCGCTTGGCGGGCATACTAGGCCGTCCCTTTCCCTGGTGTCGCCCGCCTCTATGCTTCGCGCCTTGATTACCCTCGCTCTTGTCTGCCTGCTCCAACCGGCGTTTGCCGACGAGCGCGCACAAACTCAACAACAGTTGGACGCTACGCGTCAGGACATTACCGAGCTGAAAAAACTGCTCGGCAAGCTCCAGGAAGAAAAATCCGGGGTGCAGAAAGACCTGCGCGGCACGGAAACCGAAATGGGCAAGCTGGAGAAGCAGGTCCAGGAGCTGCAAAAAGAACTAAAGAAGAGCGAGTCGGAACTGGAGCGACTCGACGCTGAGAAAAAAAAACTCCAGAGCGCACGCGTTGAACAGCAACGCTTGATCGCGATCCAGGCCCGCGCCGCCTACCAGAGCGGCCGCCAGGAATACCTCAAGCTGCTGCTCAACCAGCAGAACCCGGAGAAATTCGCGCGCACCCTGACCTACTACGACTACCTGAGCAAGGCCCGCCTGGAGCAATTGAAAAGCTTCAACGAGACCCTGCGCCAGTTGGCCAACGTCGAACAGGAAATCGCCAACCAGCAGTCGCAGCTGGAGGACCAGAAAGCCAGCCTCAACGCCCAGCGCGACGAGCTGGACAAGGTCCGCAAGGAGCGCCAGCTGGCCCTGGCCAAGCTCAATGACGACGTGAAGGCCCGCGACGCCAAGCTGCAGGCCCGCGAGCAGGACCAGGCCGACCTGGCCAAAGTGCTCAAGACCATCGAAGAAACCCTGGCACGCCAGGCACGCGAGGCCGAAGAAGCGCGACAGAAAGCGCTGATCGCCCAGCAGGAAGCGGAAAAAAAGCGCCAGCGTGAGGCCGAACTAGCAGCCACCAGCGATGCCCCGGCGCCGCGCAAACCGGCACATGCCGCCCCTGGCCCGCTGGTTTCCAGTGCCGGCGAGTCGTTCGGCGGGCCTTTTGCTTCAGCCCGCGGCAAACTTCCATGGCCGGTTGATGGTCGACTGCTGGCACGCTTTGGGGAAACCCGGGGCGATGATACCCGCGCCAAGTGGGACGGAGTGATGATCAGCGCCTCTGCCGGCAGCCAGGTCCACGCCGTACATGGCGGGCGCGTGGTGTTTGCCGATTGGCTCCGGGGCGCCGGCTTGCTGGTGATTCTCGACCACGGTAATGGCTATTTAAGCCTTTATGGCCACAATCAGACGTTACTCAAGTCGGCAGGTGATGTTGTAAAAGCCGGTGAATCCATCTCCACTGTCGGTAACAGTGGTGGCCAGGACACCCCGGCGCTGTACTTCGCTATTCGTCAGCAGGGTCGCCCGAGCGATCCCGCACAATGGTGCCGGTCCCAAGGATAGGGTCGCATCTACATTAGGAGTTCGTTCGACATGCTGCATTTGTCCCGCCTCACTTCGCTGGCCCTGACGATCGCCCTGGTCATCGGCGCGCCTCTGGCTTTTGCCGACCAGGCCGCCCCGGCTGCACCCGCCGCCACGGCCGCGACCACCAAGGCGCCATTGCCGCTGGACGAGCTGCGCACCTTTGCCGAGGTCATGGACCGGATCAAGGCCGCCTATGTCGAACCTGTAGACGACAAGACCCTGCTGGAGAATGCCATCAAGGGCATGCTCAGCAACCTTGATCCGCACTCCGCCTACCTGGGTCCGGAAGATTTTGCCGAGCTGCAGGAAAGCACCAGCGGTGAATTCGGCGGCCTGGGCATTGAAGTCGGCGCCGAAGACGGCAATATCAAGGTGGTCTCGCCCATCGATGACACCCCGGCGTCCAAGGCCGGCATCCAGGCCGGTGACTTTATCGTCAAGATCAACGGCCAGCCGACCCGCGGCCAGACCATGACCGAAGCCGTCGACAAGATGCGCGGCAAGATCGGCCAGAAAATCACCCTGACCCTGGTGCGCGACGGCGGCAACCCGTTTGACGTGACGCTCACCCGCGCGACCATCGTGGTCAAGAGCGTGAAGAGCCAGCTGCTGGAGTCGGGCTACGGTTACATCCGCATCACCCAGTTCCAGGTCAAGACCGGCGACGAAGTGGCCAAGGCCCTGGCCAAGCTGCGCAAGGACAACGGCAAGAAACTCAGCGGCATCGTGCTCGACCTGCGCAACAACCCGGGCGGCGTGCTGCAGTCGGCGGTGGAAGTGGTCGACCACTTCATCACCAAGGGCCTGATCGTCTACACCAAGGGCCGTATCGCCAACTCCGAGCTGCGCTTCTCGGCCACCGGCAACGACCTCAGCGAGAACGTGCCATTGGCCGTGCTGATCAACGGCGGCAGCGCCTCGGCCTCGGAAATCGTCGCCGGCGCCCTGCAAGACCAGAAGCGCGGCGTGCTGATGGGCACCACCAGCTTCGGCAAAGGCTCGGTACAAACCGTGCTGCCGCTGAACAACGATCGCGCCCTGAAGATCACCACCGCGCTGTACTACACGCCGAACGGCCGCTCGATCCAGGCCCAGGGCATCGTGCCGGACATCGAAGTGCGCAAGGCCAAGATCACCAACGAAATCGACAGCGAGTACTACAAGGAAGCCGACCTGCAAGGTCACCTGGGCAATGGCAACGGCGGTGCCGACCAGCCAACCGGCAGCAGCAAGAAAGCCAAGCCGATGCCGCAGGACGATGACTACCAGTTGGCCCAGGCGCTGAGCCTGCTCAAGGGCCTGAGCATTACGCGCAGCCGTTGATATGCGTGTTGCCCTGATCATCGCTGTGCTGTGCAGCCTGGCAGGGGTCGCGCAAGCGACTCCTGCCGGCGAATCCCACAAAGCCTACCTGACCCTTATCATCGACGACTTGGGGCAAAACCTGCCCCGGGATCGTCGCGTGCTGGCCCTGCCTGGGCCAGTGACCACGGCGATCATGCCCGACACGCCCCACGCCGCCGAATTCGCCCGCGAAGCGCACAAGGCCGGCAAGATCGTGATCCTGCACATGCCCATGGACCCCGCCACCGGCCCGTTCGCCTGGCACCCTGAACTCTCCCTCGAAGAACTTGGCCAACGCCTGGACGCCGCCTTCAAGGCCGTGCCCTACACCGCCGGCATCAATAACCATATGGGCAGTCGCATGACCGCCCAGCCGGCCGCCATGGCCTGGCTGATGGCGGAACTGCAGCGGCGCAACAAATTCTTCGTCGACAGCCGCACCAGCGCACAGACCGTGGCCGCCGCCGAGGCGCAGAAGATCGGCCTGGCCCATGTCTCGCGGGATGTATTCCTCGATGATGAGCGCACCGAAGCGGCGATTGCCACGCAGCTGCAAACCGCGATCAAGCTGGCGCATAAACAGGGTTCGGCGGTGATGATCGGCCACCCCTATCCGCAGACGCTGGCGGTGCTCGAGCGCGAATTGCCCAAGCTCCAGGCCCAGGGTATCGAGTGGATTGATATCAAGCTGATGATCAGTGTGCGCAGCAATCAAGCCATGGCGGGGCACGGCAAGAACGGCGTCTACCGCTACAAATAGTCCGCCATGATCTGTTCCACCCGCCCTTCAGAGCGCAACTGATCCAACGCTGCCTGCAGCCTGGCCACCGTCTCATCCGGCACATCCTTGTTCAGCGCCAAGTACAACTGGGCACTGTTGAACCGCAGCACAGTCTTGAGCCCGGTCACACCGACCTGGCGCGCCAGGTAACGTCCGGCCGGGTCGCCGGTGGCCCACAGGTCGATCTGGCCATCCACGAGCTTTTGCGCGTTGTCCTGGTCACGCAACACCACCACCGGGTTAAGGCCCTGCTTCTCCAGGGTCTCGGCGATGGCATCGCCTTTATAGGCGCCGATCCTGTAGCGGCGCGCGTGCTCCAGGTCGTCGAGCTGGATCTTGCTGTCGGCCTTGGCCAGCAGCACCCAGTCGTCCGGGCCAATGGGGCCGACCCACTTGAACAGCGCTTCACGATCCGGCAGGCGCGCCATCACAAACACGCCATAGCCGGGTTTCTCCAGGGCGAGCTTGTAGATTCGCTCCCAGGGAAAACGCAGGGTGAGATTGTAGGAAATGCCGGCACGCTTGAAGGTTTCGCGCACGATGTCCACGGCGATGCCTTCGATGTTCTCGTCCCGGGCGAAGTTCTTGCCGTTCTTGGCCATGTTGTAGGGCGGGAAATTTTCCGTCAGCAACACCAGGGAGGCGTCGGACGGCTCTTCGGCGTGGGCCGCACTCACCATGAAGATGGAGGCGCTGGCGAGGGCAAGCAGCAGGGTCTTGAACATGAAGGCTACCGGAATCCATGGCAAGCGCAGAGAGTGCCGCGCGCCTGCCATGGTGTCCAGCAACGTTTAGCGAACCACGATACCGCGCGCCGCCATGTAGGCCTTGGCCTCGGGAACGGTGTATTCGCCAAAGTGAAAAATACTCGCCGCCAGCACCGCGCTGGCATGGCCTTCGATCACGCCGTCAGCCAGGTGTTGCAGGTTACCGACACCGCCGGAGGCGATCACCGGAATACCCAGCGCATCGCTGATGGCGCGGGTCACGCCCAGGTCGAAGCCGTTCTTCATGCCGTCCTGGTCCATGCTGGTCAGCAGGATTTCCCCGGCGCCCAGGCCTTCCATCTTCATCGCCCACTCCACCGCGTCCAGGCCGGTCGGCTTGCGACCGCCATGGGTGAAAATCTCCCAGCGCGGGGTTTCGCCCGGGCCGGAGACTTTCTTGGCGTCGATGGCGACCACGATGCATTGCGAGCCGAAGTGCTGCGCGGCTTCGCCGACGAACTCCGGGTTGAACACCGCAGCAGTGTTGATCGAGACCTTGTCCGCACCGGCATTGAGCAGGTTGCGGATGTCCTGCACGGTGCGCACGCCACCGCCCACGGTCAGCGGGATAAACACCTGGCTGGCCATGCGCTCGACGGTATGCAGCGTGGTGTCGCGGCCGTCGACGCTGGCGGTGATGTCGAGAAAGGTGATCTCGTCGGCACCCTGCTCATCGTAGCGACGGGCGATTTCCACCGGGTCGCCGGCGTCACGGATGTTCTCGAACTTGACGCCCTTGACCACGCGACCGTTGTCGACGTCCAGGCAAGGGATGATGCGTTTGGCCAGCGCCATGGTCAGTCCTCAGCCGTTGTAGGCATCGCAGTAAGCCTGGGCTTCGGCGACGTCCAGGGTACCTTCGTAGATCGCGCGGCCGGTGATGGCGCCGATGATGCCGGGGGCCTTGGCGTCCAGCAGCGACTTGATGTCGCCCAGGTTGTGAATGCCGCCGGAAGCGATCACCGGAATCTTCGTCGCCGCCGCCAGCGCCGCGGTGAACGGCACGTTGCAGCCCTGCATCATGCCGTCTTTGGCGATGTCGGTATAAACGATGGCGGACACGCCGTCGGCTTCGAACTGCCTGGCCAGGTCGATGACTTGCACGGTGCTGATTTCAGCCCAGCCGTCGGTGGCGACGAAACCATCTTTAGCGTCCAGGCCCACGATCACTTTGCCCGGGAACGCGCGGCAGGCTTCGGCGACGAAGGCCGGGTCTTTCACGGCCTTGGTGCCGATGATCACGTAGCTCACGCCAGCCTTGACGTAATGCTCGATGGTTTCCAGGGAGCGGATACCGCCGCCGATCTGGATCGGCAGGTTCGGGTAGCGCCTGGCGATCGCGGTGACCACCTCGCCGTTGACCGGCTGGCCTTCGAAGGCGCCGTTCAAGTCCACCAGATGCAGACGCCGGCAGCCCCCTTCCACCCATTTGGCAGCCATGCTCACCGGATCATCGGAGAACACGGTGGAATCTTCCATACGGCCTTGGCGCAGACGGACGCAGGCGCCGTCCTTGAGATCGATAGCGGGGATAATCAGCATCTGGCAAACCTTATTCGATATTCAGCAATGCTTGGGAAATCAGGGTTTCTCAAGCGACCACAGGTCGCTTTCGATGCTTTCGAACCTTTCTTTAAGGAGCGTCTGCGTATCGAAAATCGCCCTGTTGTAATAGTGCGGAGCCACTTCGGTGGTGAACAGCTCAAGAATCTCGGCGACCTCGAACGAGCCCAGCTTGAGCTCGAAGCGGTCTTCCATGAAGCGCTTGATCTTGAGGGTAGCCTCACTTTCCTGCTCCGGCGTGAGGGTCAAGATCGGCAGCTTCGGCTTCCTGGCCATTTACCAGCGCCCATCCCAGGCGGCGAAGTTCTGCAGCAATTGCAGGCCATGGGTATGGCTCTTCTCCGGGTGGAACTGCACGGCAAAACGCGAACCTTCGGCCAACGCTGCGGCGAAGTCGACGCCGTAGTGCCCACCACCCACCACCTGGCGCGGTTTACCGGCGGCGATGTAGTAGCTGTGCACGAAGTAGAAGCGCGCCATGTCCGGGATGTCGTGCCACAGCGGGTGATCCACCGCCTGGCTGACTTCGTTCCAGCCCATGTGCGGGACTTTCAGGTGGGCGCCGTCTTCGTGCAGGTCCTTGCCGAAGAACTTCACCTGGCCGGGGAACAGGCCGATGCAGTCGACGCCGTCGTTCTCTTCACTGCGATCGAGCAAGGCTTGCATGCCCACGCAGATGCCGAGGAACGGACGATCCTGGCTGACTTCGCGCACCAGGCTGTCAAAGCCCAGGCGACGGATCTCCGCCATGCAATCGCGGATCGCCCCCACACCGGGGAACACCACGCGGTCGGCTTCGCGAATCACGCTGGCATCGCTGGTGATCAGCACCTTGCCGGCCCCTACGTGTTCGAGGGCCTTGGCCACCGAATGCAGGTTGCCCATGCCGTAATCGATAACCGCGACCGTCTGCATTACAGGACGCCCTTGGTCGAGGGCATCTGCCCGGCCATGCGCTCATCCAGCTCCACGGCCATGCGCAGCGCGCGGCCGAAAGCCTTGAACACGGTTTCGATCTGGTGGTGGGTGTTGGTGCCGCGCAGGTTGTCGATGTGCAGGCTGACCAGTGCGTGGTTGACGAAGCCCTGGAAAAATTCCTGGAACAGGTCGACGTCAAAGCCGCCCACGGTGGCGCGGGTGTACGGCACGTGCATCTGCAGGCCTGGGCGGCCGGAGAAGTCGATGACCACACGCGACAGCGCTTCGTCCAGCGGGACATAGGCGTGACCGTAGCGACGGATGCCTTTTTTGTCGCCGATGGCCTTGGCAAACGCCTGGCCGAGGGTGATGCCTACGTCTTCCACCGTGTGGTGGTCGTCGATATGCAGGTCGCCCTTGCTGACGATATCCAGGTCGATCAGCCCGTGACGGGCGATCTGGTCCAGCATGTGCTCAAGAAAAGGTACACCGATATCAAATCGGGCCTTTCCGGTGCCATCCAGGTTGATCGAGGCTTTGATCTGGGTTTCCAGAGTGTCGCGCTCGACGGACGCCTTACGTTCGGCCATCACCAACTCCGCAAAATCATTGGGCGAAAAAGGCAGCCATTATAGGGGCGCGGGCGCTAAACAGAAACATCGAAGGGGATAAGACTGACGAGTTGAGGCGGGGAATGTCGGGATAGACATGTATACACAAGCGGGCGCTCCAGGATGGTGCGCCCGCTTGTATTCAACTTAGTGGAACAGTACCGCCGTCTTCTGCAGGGTCACCCACACACCCCATGCCAACGGAATACCCACCACCAGCCAGGCCGCGATCGCCAATGGCACGGTGCCGGGCGCCGCTTTCCACTCCAGGGAAGTGCTGGCATCAGCCCCTTTGTCATGGCCCAGCGCCTGTTCGGCGGCAAGTTCTGCATCGGTCATGAAGTACTTGTCGGCCACCGGGCGGACCAGCATGTTGCAGATAAAGCCCAGCACCAGCAGGCCGGCGAGGATGTACAAGGTGATGTCATAGGCCGCAGCGCGTTCAACGCCGATGCTCAGTTGATACTCACGCAGGTAGTTCACCAGCACCGGGCCCAGCACGCCCGCCGCTGCCCAGGCGGTCAGCAGGCGACCGTGGATCGCGCCGACCATCTGGGTACCGAACAGGTCGGCCAGGTAGGCCGGGACCGTCGCAAAGCCACCGCCGTACATCGACAGGATGATGCAGAACGCCGCCACGAACAGCGCCACGTTGCCCAGGTGCCCCAGGTTCGGGATCAGCGCATACAGGGCAAAGCCCAGGGCGAAGAACACGAAGTAGGTGTTTTTACGCCCCAGGTAGTCGGAGAACGACGCCCAGAAGAACCGACCACCGATGTTGAACAGGCTCAGCAGGCCGGTGAAGCCCGCAGCGATGGCGGCAATCGACGCCAATTGCCCGGCGTCCAGTTGGCCAAACGGCACATCGACACCCAGCAACTTGCCACCGAACACTTCCTGCAGCAGCGGCGAAGCCATGCCGAGGATGCCGATACCGGCCGACACGTTCAGGCACAGCACCAGCCATACCAGACGGAATTGCGGGGTTTTCCACGCCACATTCACGTGCACGTGACGGTGGGTGATCATCGCGTTACTGGCTTTTTTCGCCGGTGCGGTCCAGCCCTCAGGCTTCCAGCCAGTGGGTGGAACGCGGTAGGACAGCGCGCCGCCGATCATGAACACGAAGTAGATCGCAGCCATGACCAGGAAACTCTGCCATACGCCTACGCTGGTCGGCGAAGCAAAGTGCCCCATCAGCGCAGCAGCCAGCGGGGCGCCCACCATTGCGCCGCCGCCGAAGCCCATGATCGCCATGCCGGTGGCCATGCCGCGCTTGTCCGGGAACCACTTGATCAGGGTCGATACGGGCGAGATATAGCCCAGGCCCAGGCCGATACCGCCAATGACCCCGGAGCCGATCCACATCAGCCAGATCTGGTGGGTATAGATACCCAGCGCCGAGATCAGCAGGCCGCCGCACCAGCACAACGCCGACACAACACCGGCCTTGCGCGGCCCGGCATGTTCCAGCCAGCCACCCCAGATCGCTGCCGAGCAGCCCAGGAAGATGAAGAACAGGGTGTAGATCCAGCCCAGCATGGAGATGGGCCAGTCGCATTGGGATGAGAAGACCTGGGCGATGAAGCTCATGTCCGGTGCACAGGCGACAGGCTTGGTGATACCCAGCGCCTTGGACAACGGCAACCAGAACACCGAGAAGCCGTAGGCCATGCCGATGCACAGGTGGATGGCCAGGGCGGCCGGTGGAACCAGCCAGCGGTTGAAGCCGGGCTTGGCGATAATGCGCTCCTTGGACAGGAACGCAGGCTGTGGGGCGGTAGTGCCCGCCACAGTGCTGCTGCTCATTGATGTATCCCCCAGTTATTAGTATGCGTTCGTCAGGCGCTCTCTCCCTCGGCCTTGCACGCAAAGCGTGGCCGTTTTTGTAGAGTGAAGCTCCATTTTGGCGCGACGATAAGTCGCAGAAGGCGAACGAACGGCTGAAGATTAGCATTAGCGAGTGACAGAAAAACCAAAATGACATCATCTTTTTGCGATTTTTCGGTTTTATTGGCGTCAAAAACCCGTTTTCACCCCTATGGATACAATGTAACGATCGGTGACCTGACGCAGGCCGTCGGGCGTTATACTCTGCGGCTAAATTTTGAAATCGACATACAAGGACTCGCCCATGAAAGCGTTCGGCAAAATCCTGGGTCTGGTACTTCTCGGGCTGTTGCTGATCATTGTGGCTCTGGGCTTTGCCCTGACCCATCTCTTCGATCCCAACGACTATAAAGACGAGATTCGCCAGATTGCCCGCGACAAGGCCCACATCGAGCTGACGCTCAATGGCGATATCGGCTGGAGCCTGTTCCCCTGGCTCGGCCTTGAACTGCACGAAGCCAGCGTGGCGACCCTGACCACGCCGACCCAACCCTTCGCCGACCTGCAAATGCTTGGCCTGTCGGTGCGCGTCCTGCCGCTGCTGCGTCGCGAGGTGCAGATGAGCGATGTGCGGGTCGAAGGCCTGAACCTGCGCCTCAACCGCGACAAGCAGGGCCATGGCAACTGGGAAGACATCGGCAAGAACGCGCCGGTGGCAACTGCCGGAACCCCCGCGCCAGCGCAAGCGCCTGCCGAGCCCGAAGCAGAAAAACCGTCCAAGCCGATCCGCCTGGATATCGACAGCCTGACGGTCAACAACGCCCGCGTCGAATACAACGATGAACAGACCGGCAAGCAATTCAGCGCCGAAAGTATCCAGCTGAGCACCGGCGCCGTGCACGAAGGTGCGAGTATCCCGGTGAAACTCACCGCCTTCTTCGGCAGCAATCAGCCGGTGATGCGCGTCAAGACCGAGCTCAACGGCAACCTGCGTATCGAGCGCGCGCTCAAGCGTTACCAGTTCGAAGACATGAAAGTCACCGGCGAAGCCACTGGCGAGCCGCTGCAAGGCAAGACCGTGACCTTCTCCACCCAGGGCCAGCTACTGGTGGACCAGGCGGCCAATATCGCCGAATGGACCAACCTGAAGCTCGCGGCCAACCAGTTGCGCGCCCTGGGCGAGCTGAAGGTCAACGACCTGGACAAGACCCCGCAGCTCAGCGGCGCGCTGTCCATCGCCCAGTTTGACCTGGCCAAGTTCCTCGACAGCGTCGGCAACCCGCTGCCGCCCATGGCCGAGGGCAGCCTGAGCAAGGTCGAGCTGGTCAGCCGCCTCAAGGGCACGCCGACCAGCCTGGCGCTGGAAGACCTGAACCTGAAACTCGATGGCAGCACCTTTACCGGTCGTATCGCCGTGGACGACTTTGCCAAGCAGGCGCTGCGCGTGCAGCTCAAGGGCGATACCTTCAACGTCGACAACTACCTGCCGGCCAAGTCCGAATCCGCCAAGGGCGCGACCGCCGCCCGCCAGGCCGAAGTGCAGAACAGCGAAGCCGGCGCCATGGCGGCCGGGGGCACCACGCCACTGCCGGAAGCACCGACCAAAGGCGCCTGGAGCACGGACAAACTGCTGCCATTGGCCCACCTGCGCAAGCTGGATGTGAATGCCGACCTCGCCTTCGGCCAACTGACCCTGAGTAAATTGCCGATCCAGAATGCCGTGCTGAAAGCGTCCGGCGTCGACGGCCAACTCAAGCTCGACACTCTGAGCGGCGGGCTCTACAACGGCACCTTCCAGGCCAATGGCAGCCTGGACGTGCGCCAGGACATTCCGCTGCTGGCCCTGCAAAGCCGGATCAGGCAGGTGCCGGTCGAACGCATCCTGCAGGCCCAGGGGCAAACGCCGCCGGTGAAAGGCCAGGTCACCCTCGACAGCAACCTCAGCGGCCGCGGCAACAGCCAGAAAGCCCTGATCGACAGCCTCAACGGTACCGCCAGCTTTGTGATCAACAACGGCGTGCTGCTCAACGCCAACCTCGAGCAGCAACTGTGCACCGGTATCGCCCTGCTCAACCGCAAGACCTTGAGCGGCGAACAACGCGGCAAGGACACACCGTTCCAGGAGTTGAAGGGCAACCTGACCTTCCGTAACGGCGTCGCCAACAACCCCGACCTGAAAGTGCGCATCCCCGGGCTGGCGGTCAATGGCAACGGTGACGTCGACCTGCGCGTACTGGGCATGGATTACCGCGTCGGCATCATCGTCGAAGGCGACCAGCGCGAAGTACCGGACCCGGCCTGCGAAGTCGGCGCCAACTTCCAGGGCATCGAAGTGCCGCTGCGCTGCCGTGGCCCGCTGGAGCTCGGCGCCAAGGCCTGCCGCCTGGACAAGGACGGCCTGAGCCAGGTCGCGATCAAGGCGGCCGGCAACAAGCTCAGCGAGAAGCTGGAAGAGAAGCTCGACAAGGTCAATCCGCAGCTCAAAGATGCTTTGAAAGGCCTGTTCAAACGATGAAAAACGAGCAGTTTTCAACGGCGGTGCTGGACTGGTACGACCGCCACGGCCGCCATGACCTGCCCTGGCAGCAGGGCATCACGCCTTACCGGGTGTGGGTTTCGGAGATCATGCTGCAGCAGACCCAGGTCAGCACGGTGCTCAATTACTTCGACCGCTTCATGGCCTCCCTGCCAACGGTCGAAGCCCTGGCCGCCGCGCCGGAAGACGAAGTGCTGCACCTGTGGACCGGCCTGGGTTATTACACTCGGGCGCGCAACCTGCAAAAGACCGCGAAAATCATCGTGGCCGAGTACGGCGGCGAGTTTCCCAGGGATGTGGAAAAACTCACCGAGTTGCCCGGTATCGGCCTGTCCACCGCCGGCGCGATTGCCAGCCTGAGCATGGGCCTGCGCGCGCCGATCCTCGACGGCAACGTCAAACGCGTGCTGGCGCGCTTCACCGCACAAGAGGGCTACCCCGGCGAGCCCAAGGTGGCCAAGCAGCTGTGGGCCACCGCGGAGCGCTTCACACCCCATGACCGTGTCAACGCCTACACCCAGGCGATGATGGACATGGGCGCCACCCTCTGCACCCGCAGCAAGCCCAGTTGCCTGCTGTGCCCGCTGGAAAAAGGCTGCGAAGCCCACCTGCTCGGCCTGGAGACACGCTACCCGATCCCCAAGCCGCGCAAGAGCATCCCGCAGAAGCGCACGCTGATGCCGATGCTGGCCAATGCCGAAGGCGCTATCCTGCTTTACCGTCGCCCTTCCACCGGCCTGTGGGGCGGCTTGTGGAGCCTGCCCGAACTGGACGACCTGCAAGACCTCGAACACCTGGCCAACCAGCACGCACTCGAACTGGGCAAGCATCAGGCACTGCCGGGGCTGATCCACACCTTCAGCCACTTCCAACTGGCCATCGAACCCTGGCTGGTCCAGGTCGAGGAATCCGCCCATCACGTGGCCGAGGCCGACTGGCTCTGGTATAACCTCGCCACCCCGCCGCGCCTGGGCCTTGCCGCCCCGGTGAAAAAACTGCTGAAGCGCGCGGCCGACGTATTGAACGCAGGAGTTTCGTCATGACCCGCACCATCATCTGCCGCAAGTACCACGAAGAACTGCCCGCCCTGGAGCGCGCCCCGTTCCCGGGTGCCAAGGGCCAGGACATTTTCGATCACGTCTCCGCCAAGGCCTGGGCCGACTGGCAGAAACACCAGACCCTGCTGATCAACGAAAAACGCCTGAACATGATGAACGCCGAAGACCGCAAATACCTGCAAGGCGAGATGGACAAGTTCTTTTCCGGCGAGGATTACGCCAAGGCCGAAGGCTACGTGCCGCCTGCTCAATAATTGATCAAAAACCGGGGTCGGCACGTAAGCGACGGTAATAATTAAATATTTTTTGAAAACTTGCTTGACGACCCCCTGAAAAACCCGTTTAATGCGCCCCGTTGCCCAGATAGCTCAGTCGGTAGAGCAGGGGATTGAAAATCCCCGTGTCGGCGGTTCGATTCCGTCTCTGGGCACCACTAATTAGTTTCAGGTGGTGCAAAAACCACCCGAAAGCCCACAAGAAGCCCGCCCAGTGCGGGTTTTTTGTTGTCCGGGATTTATAGATGGCGCCTGGGGCGATCGAGCATCGCCCCAGGGGATTTCAGCTAGCTGCGATCCGACATCAATGTGAACACTGCCACCCGCTCCTGATCGGATATCTCAAAGCCGCGCTCTTCCACCCGATCCAGCCAGCCCTGGGCTGACAGCTGCTCGCCAAAGCGTACCAGGCGCCCGTAACGCTCGAAGACCGCCCTCAACACATTGATCATCGCCGGATAGCTGCAACCGCCATCAAAGCCAATGCTCAGCCTTCCGATTCGCGAGCGCTCAATTACGTAGCCACTGACGGGCCGCTTAAAGTCCTTTTTCGTCATATCCCTGTGCTTCCAATACGGCAAGTTCAAAAAACGGCACAGCCAATTTGACCGACCGGTCACTCGATCGGCAAACATACAGCAAGGTGCCAGGTCACTTCAGCAAAAACACCATCAGCGGGTTGTCGTTCAATCGCCCCTCTAGGCTCGGCTGCAGGCGATCCAGGGGCGTTCCCGGCAACAGCGCCGTTTCCTTGCGTGCCACGATCACCCAGGCAGGACGAGGCAAAGCATCCAGCCGTCCAACCTCGTTACCCGCGATAAACACGGGCTGCTCGTCGTGGTCCAGGTTCATCATGTAGCGCACGGCCCAGGTATCACGCCCCAGATTGAGAAACACCAAGGTACCCGGCTGCTTCACGCGAAGCGCCTCCACCTGCCCCACGAATCTCCGGGTATCGAACTGCAAATCCTTGGCCGGCTCCACGACAGCCACCAACACCAGCCATTGCGCCGCCAATGCAACGAGGCTGAGCCACACCAGTCGCTGCGGCCGTCGCCAGACACCCAGCGCCGCCACTTGCAGCACCAACAGGACAGCAATCAGTAGCGGCAACGAAACGTTAGGCCAGTAACCGTGCTTCTGCCACCCATGCCGACAGACAAACACGGCAACCACGCACAGCGCCGGCAGCGCCGCGACAAGCCACTCATAGCCCCTGCGCACGCCCGAGAGCCAGCCTTGCGCCTGAAGCAGCCCATAGGCCGCGACAGCCGCAAACATCGGCACCATGGGCAGGATGTAATAGGCACGCTTGAAATGCGGCACCGACAAGCCAAGCAGGATCATCAACCCACAGGCACCGAGCCGCACCACCAATTGCACCGGATCATCAAACCGCTCCGCCCAACGATGACGCAGCGCAACCAATGTGACCAACGCCAGCGGCACCACGGGGAAGTAACGGTACAGGCTCAGCTGGAAGTAGAAATAGAACGGCTCGCCGCTTTCATCAAGGCGCCCGCCCACTTGCATCTTGAACACTTCATCGGCAAACCCATCGCCGCCGCTGATGCGCGCCAGCTTCACCAACAGCCACCAACAGGCCGCCAGCAACACCAGGCCGACGATGCCGTGGATCAACACCTGCCTGACCCGCGCTCCAGGACTGCCCAGCGCCCAATACACGCACACCACGCCGCAGACTTCGATCAAGCCCAGCGGGCCGCGTATCGCGAAACCCAGGATGAACAGCGGGAACACCGCAAGTTGCCTGAGCCGTGAGCCCAGGCGCTCACCACTGTGCAGCAGGTAGAAACTGCCGACACACAGCAACGCCACCATCTGGTCCAGGCATACCGAGCGGGACTTCTCGAGCAATTGGGTGGTGAGCAACGTCAGCAGCACCGTGAGCAACGCCCACGGGCGACTCGCCGGGACCAGCAAGCGATAGATCAAGGCTACGACCCCGGCGGATGCAAGGGCAGTGGGCAGCACATTGGCCAAGTGGTTGGGCGCACCGAACAGCCGGGCAAATACGTAACTGAAGAAGGTCGCGGTACCAGGGTAGTCCGCATAAGGCTGCCCATAGGTGGTGGGGAAAAGACTCGCGCCATGGCGAAACATTTCCTGCAGGAACAGCGCCCAGCGCCCGTCAAAGCCCTGGGGCTGCTGGTCCCAGATACCCAGCGTGAACAGCAACAGCGCGAACAGGAAAATGCCCAGGGACTCCAGGCGGAAACGGTTGCAGTGATCCATGGGTTGGCCTGTCAGGTAGGGAACGCCGACCTAGGGTGCCGAACGTATCCCTAATAGCACCTGAACAAACCTGAACATTCACGTTTCACCGACGTGCAGGCCACACCAGCCTCGGGATCAGGCGCACGTAGATCAACTCGCCCACCAATTCGACCAGGGTTTGCAGGATCACCGCCGTCGCCGCCACGCCGCGCACGTCTTCTGGCAACGCCAGGGCCAGCGGCAACACCACCAATGAGTTACGCGTCGATGCGCTGAACGTCACCGCCCGCGCCGTCGCCGCCGGCAGCGCGAACAGCCTCGCAGCCAACGCCCCGATCACCGGCGCCAGCAACAGGAACGCCACGTACACCGGGATCACCGGCAGCAACAGGTTAATGTCACGCACCACCGAAGTGATTTGCGAACCGATCACCACCACCAACACCAGCGCCATCGCCGGCACCGGCAACCACGCCCAGGCGTCGCTCCACGCACTGACGCCCGATGAGCGCCGCGCCAGGAATGTGGTGATCACCGCCAGCCCCATGGGCAGCACGATCAACAACAGGAACGCCTCGATAAACGGCCCCGCCTGCACCACCACCCCGGACTGCGCCCCCAGCATCAACCCCAGGTACACCGGCAACAGCAGCAACTGCAGCAACAACAGCACCGGCGTCGCCGCCAGCATCAAGCGCGAGTCGCCTTTACCGATATGGGTAAACACCACCACATAGTCGACACACGGCGTCAGCAACACCAGCAATGCGCCCACCAGCAACGCAGGGCGCTCCACCAGGCCACGGGTCAAGGCCCAGACCAGCAACGGCACGAGGATGAAATTGGCCAGCAGCAGCGCCGACAGAAAGCGCTTGTGGCCCAAGCCCTGGCGCAGGTCCAGAAAAGGAATTTGCAGGAACATCGCATACATCAACACCGCGATGGCGGGCGTGACCAGCGCGCCAAGGCCCTGGGCCAACGAAGGCGCGAACACACCGAAAGCGGCAGCCAGGAGGACAGCGGCGAAGTAGACGGGGATCTGGTGGTGTTCGAGGGTGTCGCGGGTCATGAAAACGCTCTGGTGGATCGCAGAGGTGCAAGCCTATGCGTCTACTGGCGCGAGGTCGAGTGCAGCGGGCCGGTCGCCTCTGAAGGATATTCTTGGCGTGTATGCAATACGGTCAGGATCTCGACCTGTTCCATAACGCGATAGACGACCAGATAGTTTGGATGAACAACCATTTCACGAGTGCCGGACAAGCGCCCTTGCCTGAATCCGTATGGCATTGACGACAAACCCTCAGCGGCCTCCACAATCGTACGGTGCAACGAAGCGGCGGAAGCGGCATTGTACTGCTCGATGTAATCAATAATTTCGGTCAAGGCGACGATAGCCTCAGGTCGCCATTTAACGAGCAGCACGACGAGCCTTGCGCCTCTCTTCCAGCATCCTCTCGACTTCGGCCATTGCCTCATCATGTGGAATGCTTGGGCGAGGATCATCAATGGAAGCCTGTACCTTGGCACGAAACCAACGGTCGTAGCTGGCAGCCTGCTCTTCAGTTTCAAACTCTGAAACGATGGGAGAACGTGGGATGCTCATGGAGACCTCCGGAATAGGTGCCTGCCAGTCTAATCTGTCCATGGTTTGCTGTCGTTTCTCTCGGATGTATGGCTTTCGCCGGGGCTCTGCACGCTTTGCGAGCGCCAAAGGTTAATGACCCAATCAAAGGGCAGACAAGTGCTGGCAAACTGGCTAACTGTTACTAAAAAATAATAATCCAGGCAGGGGCTTCGAAACGATGAATTTGAATGACGCCTCTTCAGTAGTAAAAATTGCAACTACACCCAGAAATAGCCAAAGCGAATCCTTCAAGGAATCCGCCGCAGACGGCCATCCCCTCGGCGGCTTCACCTGGCGCCACCCGCGCACCGACCGCGAACGCCCGGTCGTCATCATCAACGCCGCCACCTCCGTGCGTTGCCGCCACTACTCACGTTTCGCCGACTACCTGTTCGCCAACGGCTTTGACGTGATCACCTACGACTATCGCGGCATCGGCGAGTCCCGCAGCGGTTCGTTGCGTGGGTTCAAGGCGTCGTGGTCGGATTGGGGTACGCTGGATTTCGAAGCGATCCTGCTGCGGGCACAGCGGGAGTTTCCAGGCCAGCCGATTGATGTGGTCGGCCACAGTTTTGGTGGCTGTGCGGCAGGGCTGGGCGCATCCGGCGCGGTGATCCGGCGAATCGTGACCGTGGGCGCGCAGTTCGCCTACTGGCGCGATTACGCCGCCGCCGGGCGCTGGGAGATGTTTGCCAAATGGCATGTGGTCATGCCGGTGGTCACGGCATTCTGCGGGTATTTCCCCGGCAAGCGCCTGGGTTGGCTGGAGGATACGCCGGCAGGCGTGGTGCGCGACTGGAGCACGCCAACGCCCAGGTATGAGACGCGGCCCAGCGGGCGGGCCCTGGCGGACTTGCCATTCAGTCGCGTAAAGGCGCAGGTGCTGGCGATCAGCATCACCGATGACCCCTTCGGCACTGTGGCGGCGATTGAGCGGTTGCTGGGTTACTTCGACGGCAGCGAGCGCACCCATCTGCGCATCGCCCCGGAAGACATCGGCGAAAAACAGGTCGGACATTTCGCGTTCTTTCGCAGGGAGTATCAGGATCGATTGTGGCCGATTGCACTGGCCTGGCTGCAACACGGTCAATTAACGGCGGATACCCTTGGGATTTCCCTCAACCTGCGCTTCAATACCCCACCCAGATCCTGACCCAAGGACGTGAGCCCATGGCCTCGCCGAACAAGCAGCAAAAACGTGCCCACCGGGCCAAGGCCAAGGCCAAGCAGAACCGCACCCAGCGCGCCGTCGCGAGCAAGCCGGATGCGTTTGCCGGCGATGACGACCGCATTGACCTTGAGTCAGTGGATTTGACCGAGCTGTTCGTGGAGATGCGCACCGCCGGCGAGACCAGCCAGCAGGCCCTCTGCGCGGTATTCCTGGCCCACCCGCTGCTCGCCCTGGTGCTGGAGCAGGAAGGCGAAGAAGAAGCCACCGACTTTATCCTGGCGGCACTGATCGAGTATCGGCAGTGGGCCACCGACAGCGACGATGAAGCCGCCGCACTGGCGTGGATCGAATCGCCGCAGTTCCAGGCGGATTACGTCGCCGCATCCGAGGCCCTCACCAACTAAAACCAAATGTGGGAGGGGGCATGCCCCCTCCCACATTTGAACTGCGGCGCAATCAAGCACCGCATTCCATCACATCAATTCAGCACCGCAGCGCCCACTCTCTGCGCCTTGCGACGGCTGGACACAATCAACCCCGCCGCCACTACCAGCAAGCTCAAGACCCCAGTCGCGATGATCTCGACCCGATGCGCTTCCTGGAACAGCATGATGGTCAATGTGCCGACGATGAATACCATCACCGCGTAAGTCAGGCCTGGGAACAGCCACATCTTGAAGACAATTTTCTCGCCCGCCGCCATGCGCTTCTGGCGCATGCGCAGTTGCGACACCGCAATCACCAGGTACACCAGCAGCGCGATGGCGCCGGAGCTGGCCAGCAGGAATTCGAACACCGCTGCCGGCGCCACGTAGTTGGCAAATACCGCCAGGAACGCCGCGCCGGTGGACAGCAATACCGCCCAGTAAGGCGTGCCGCTCTTGTTGGTGCGCCTGGCCACGGCCGGTGCATCGCCGCGACGGCCCAGGGAGAACAGCATGCGCGAAGCGGTGTACAGCGCCGAGTTCAGGCAGCTGGTCACGGCAACCAGGACCACCAGGTCGACGATCAGCTTGGCGTTCGGGATACCCATGCGTTCCAGCACGGTCTGGTAGGAACCTACCGCCGCCAGGGTCGGATCATTCCAAGGCACCAGGGACACGACGATGAAGATCGACAACAGGTAGAACAAGCCAATCCGCCAGATCACCGAGTTGGTGGCCTTGGTGATTTGCTGGCCTGGGTTCTTCGATTCAGCGGCGGCGATGGTGACGATCTCGGTGCCCATGAAGGAGAACATGGTGGTCAGGATCGCGGCCAATACCGCGCCCATGCCGTTGGGCATAAAGCCTTGGGTGTCAAAGAGGTGGGAAACGCCGCTGACCTGGCTGGTCGGCAGGAAGCCGAAAATTGCCGCCAGGCCGAGGATCACAAAGCCCACGATCGCCACGACCTTGATCAACGCGAACCAGAACTCAAACTCACCGTAGTTCTTCACGCTGAACAGGTTGGTCGCCGTCAACAGCAACGTGATGACCAGCGTGAAGGCCCAGATGGCCACATCCGGGAACCAGGCGTGGAGAATGGTCGCGGCGGCGTTGGCTTCCAATGGAATCACCAGCACCCAGAACCACCAGTACAGCCAGCCGATGGTAAAGCCGGCCCAGTGACCGATCGCACGGTCGGCGTAGGTGGAGAACGAACCGGTGTCCGGCGACGCCACGGCCATTTCGGCCAGCATGCGCATCACCAAGACCACCAGCGTACCCGCTGCGGCATACGCCAGCAGGACCGCAGGGCCGGCGGCAGCAATCGCGTGGCCGGAGCCGACAAACAAACCGGCACCAATGACGCCGGCAATCGACAGCATGGTGACGTGACGCGGTTTGAGCCCCTGTTCGAGGTCATTGGAGCTTTGCGTACTACTCATTGACACACCTTTGCGAGGAATTGCGAAAACGGTCCGCCCGGCCTGGGCTCTTCCTCGTGAAAAGAAACCAACAGGGCGTTCTTTATTTTTTACGCAAGATTTGCGCCAAAATGTTACAAAACCGCGATTGACGCGGCCTGCAGGACGATTCACCAGTCATCGCAAGTCATTGAGAACAATGGCATTCCGCTATAGCGTTACCGTGCGACTCACTTTCAAGACGAACAGGCGCACCAAAAACACACACGAAAAGTACGCGGCGCGCCATAAAAGGGCCGATAGCTACCGTTTGCCCGTTTAACCCTTCCAACACCCGGCCAAAGCTGGCACCATCGCGCCCTTTTTCACGCGAAGCCTGCGGATTCACGGGTTAAAACGGTTGTTCGGTTGTTGATGGCGCGACACCCTGCTGTGCCGATGCGACACCCTGCCGCACACCGCCCGTTTACCGCCCGCCGCGCTGTTGGCCGCCATCAGGACGCTATGCTAGCTTGGCGCCTCGCCAGGAAGGCGGCCCAACAGCGAAGATCGCAATGAACACAATGAGGACCCCACATGGCCGAGGCCACGCCCGCGCTTGAAATCCGCAACTTGCATAAACGCTATGGTGAGCTGGAGGTACTCAAAGGTATCTCGCTGACCGCTCGCGACGGCGATGTGATCTCGATCCTGGGTTCCTCCGGTTCCGGCAAGTCCACGTTCCTGCGCTGCATCAACCTGCTGGAAAACCCGCACCAGGGCCAGATCCTCGTGGCCGGCGAAGAACTCAAGCTCAAGGCCGCGAAAAACGGCGAGCTGCAGGCCGCCGACGGCAAGCAGATCAACCGCCTGCGCAGCGAAATCGGTTTTGTGTTTCAAAACTTTAACCTGTGGCCGCACATGAGCATCCTCGACAACATCATCGAGGCCCCTCGCCGTGTGCTCGGCCAGAGCAAGGCCGAGGCCATAGAAGTGGCCGAAGCCCTGCTGGACAAGGTCGGTATCGCCGACAAGCGCCATGCCTACCCCGCGCAATTGTCCGGCGGCCAGCAACAACGGGCCGCCATCGCGCGCACCCTGGCGATGCAGCCCAAGGTCATCCTGTTCGACGAACCCACTTCAGCCCTTGACCCGGAAATGGTCCAGGAAGTACTTAATGTGATCCGCGCGCTGGCCGAAGAAGGCCGCACCATGCTGCTGGTCACTCACGAAATGGGCTTCGCCCGTCAGGTGTCCAGTGAAGTGGTGTTCCTCCACCAGGGCCTGATCGAAGAGCAAGGATCGCCACAGCAGGTGTTTGAAAACCCGCTTTCGGCGCGCTGCAAACAATTCATGTCCAGCAACCGCTAACGGAGCAACATGCATGCAGAACTATAAAAAATTCCTTCTGGCCGCGGCCGTCTCGATGGCGTTCAGCGCCACGGCCATGGCAGAAACCTTGACCATGGGGATCGAAGCGGCCTACCCGCCGTTCAACAATAAAGACGCCAGCGGCCAAGTGGTCGGCTTCGACAAAGACATCGGCGACGCCCTGTGCGCCAAGATGAAAGTCGAGAAGTGCGACGTGTACGTGTCCGACTGGGACGGCATCATCCCGGCCCTGAATGCCAAGAAATTCGACTTCCTGGTGTCCTCGCTGTCGATCACCGACGAGCGCAAGCAAGCCGTCGACTTCACCGACCCGTACTACTCCAACAAGCTGCAGTTCATCGCGCCCAAAGCCACCGCAGACTTCAAGACCGACGCCGCCTACCTGAAGGGCAAGGTCATCGGCGCCCAACGCGCGACGCTGGCCGGTACCTACCTGGAAGACGAGCTGCCTGACACCGAAGCCAAGCTCTACGACACCCAGGAAAACGCCTACCTTGACCTGACGTCCGGCCGCCTCGACGGGATCCTCGCCGACAAGTACGTGCAGTACGAATGGCTCAAGAGCAAAGACGGTTCGGCCTACGAGTTCAAGGGCGACCCGGTTGTCGAGAGCGACAAGATCGGTATCGCCGTACGCAAGGGCGACCCGCTGCGCGAGCGCCTGAACAAAGCCCTGGCAGAGATCAAGGCAGACGGCACCTACAAGAAGATCAACGACAAGTACTTCCCGTTCAGCATCGAATGACCTGAACGGCCTGCCCGGCGCGCTCACTTGAGCGCGCCGGCTTTCAGCAATGCCTGCCGCGATATGAAGACACCATGAATTTCGATCTCTACGGATTCGGCCCGGCGCTCGCTGCCGGCGCGCTGATGACCGTCAAACTGGCCCTCACGGCGTTATGCCTGGGGCTGGTACTCGGCCTCGCCGGTGCCCTGGCCAAGACTTCCCCGTACAAGCCGTTGCAATGGCTGGGCGGTACTTACTCGACAATCGTTCGCGGTGTGCCGGAGCTGCTGTGGGTGCTGCTGATTTACTTCGGCACGATCAACGCCATGCGCTCACTGGGTGAGCTGCTCGACATTCCCGACCTGTCCCTCAGCGCCTTTGCCGCAGGCGTGATCGCCCTGGGCCTGTGTTTCGGCGCCTACGCCACGGAAGTGCTGCGTGGAGCGATCATATCCATTCCCAAGGGCCACCGCGAAGCGGGTGTGGCGCTGGGCCTGTCGAAGTTTCGTATCTTTACCCGGTTGATCATGCCGCAGATGTGGCGCATCGCCCTGCCGGGCCTGGGCAATCTGTTCCTGATCCTGATGAAAGATACCGCGCTGGTCACGGTCATCGGCCTCGAAGAAATCATGCGCCATGCGCAGATCGCCGTGACCGTCACCAAACAGCCTTTCACCTTCTATATGGTCGCCGCGTTCATCTACCTGGGCCTGACATCGCTGTCGATGGTGGCCATGCACTTCCTGGAACAACGCGCCGCCCGCGGCTTCGTGAGGACGACGTAATGGAATGGGAAGTCATCATCAAGTGGCTGCCGAAGTTTATCCAGGGCGCCATCCTGACCCTGGAGCTGGTGAGCATCGCTGTGATCCTCGGCCTGATCCTGGCCATCCCCCTGGGTATCGCGCGCTCGTCCAGGCACCTGTCTGTGCGCGCCCTGCCTTACGCCTATATCTTTTTCTTTCGCGGCACGCCGCTGCTGGTGCAGTTGTTCCTGGTCTATTACGGCCTGGCCCAATTCGACAGCATCCGCTCAAGCTTCATGTGGAAGTACCTGCGCGATCCGTTCTGGTGTGCCACCGCCACCATGACGCTGCACACCGCCGCGTACATCGCCGAGATCCTGCGGGGCGCCATCCAGGCCATTCCGCCTGGGGAAATCGAAGCCGCCCGTGCGCTGGGCATGTCCAGGCCCAAGACGCTGTTCTACATCATCCTGCCCCGGGCCGCGCGCATCGGATTGCCGGCGTACAGCAACGAAGTGATCCTGATGCTCAAGGCCAGCTCGCTGGCGAGCACCGTGACCCTGCTGGAGCTGACCGGCATGGCCAGGACGATCATCGCGCGCAACTACCTGACGGTGGAGATGTTCTTCACCGCCGGCGTGTTCTACCTGCTGATCTCCTTCCTGCTGGTACGCGGCTTCAAGCTGCTGGAACGCTGGCTGCGCGTCGATGCCTGCCAGGGACGTTGAAGCCCGCTTCAAGGCGCTGGATGCGTTTCTGATCGAGCACCAAGGGCTGTGGCGACCACGGCCCTTTGTGCATCGGCAACTGACTTGGGAAACCGAGCATCCGCAACTGGCCCGATGGCTGCGTCAACGCTCGTTGTCCGACGCGGAAACCAGCCATAACCATCCCCACACCCTACCCGCGCCGGCGCCTTTTCCCTCACTGGCCCGCGAAGCCCTGCGCCTCAGTGCTGTGGATAAGTTACCGAAGCAGCCCCTGCAACCCGCGGCGCGCCGCCTGAATGTCGACGTACCCGGGCGCAAGTGGCAGCAAATCGAAGCCTTCGGCGCCGCGCTGCAGTTTGCGCAAACACCCCGGCATTGGCTGGACTGGTGCGCCGGCAAGGGCCACCTCGGCCGCCGCCTGCTGCACACCGGCCAGCAACTGACCTGCCTGGAATACGACCCGGCGCTGATCGCGGCAGGCCAGGCCTTGAGCGACCACCACGGCCTGCCCGTCACCCATCGCCTGCAAGATGTCATGGCAGACGTGGCCCTTGACCCCGAGCACACCCCCGTCGCCCTGCATGCCTGCGGCGACCTGCATGTGCGCCTGCTGCAACTGGCCAGTGCCGCCGGCTGCAAGCAACTGGCCGTAGCGCCGTGCTGCTACAACCGCATCCACGCGAGCGCCTACCAACCGCTGTCCGAAGCGGGCCGTGCTTCCACCTTGCAGCTGTCGGTCGACGACCTTGGCCTGCCCCTCAGCGAAACCGTTACGGCCGGCAAACGCGTGCGCCTGCAACGGGACACCTCAATGGCCCGCCGTCTGGGTTTCGATCAGTTACAACGCCAGTTACGCCACTGCGATGAGTACCTGCCCACACCGTCCCTGCCCGCCGGTTGGCTGGACAAACCCTTCGCCGACTACTGCCAGGCGTTGGCCAGCCTCAAAGGGTTATCCACAGGTGAACAGGATTGGGCGGCGCTGGAGGCGCACGGCTGGCGACGTTTGGCCGAGGTCAGGAACCTGGAGTTGCTGCGTGGGCTGTTTCGGCGCCCACTTGAGCTGTGGCTGGTCCTGGATCGGGCACTGTTTCTGGCCGAACGTGGCTACAGGGTCGAGGTGGGCAGCTTCTGCGAAACCGCACTGACACCACGCAACTTGATGGTGCTTGCCGAGCGCGATTAAGGGGCAGAATTGTCGCACCCCAGCCTGTGGATAACTCTGTTGATGGAATCGTTACAAGGCCTGTGGTCATCTGCGCTACAGGCAAAAAGCCACGTTGTTCATTTTTTGTTCACAGAATAAAACGCACGTAAAACAGGCAGTTGCGGGGTGATGAGAATGGCTCCACAACCTGATCATTTCGCGACAGCCCAAACAACCAATTGTGCATAAGCATCTGGCGTCAAGGACATAAACCGGCATTTACAGTTGCTTTTTGCGGGCAATCAGCAGGCGGCAAAGCTCATTGATATCGTCACCGGCCAGGCTCAACGCCTGGCTGTCCAGCGGGTCGGCACCGAACGCCAGGGCTTCGCTGATCCCTACGTCGTGATGCACCTCAAACGGCTCTTTCGTCCCCAGGCGCTGCCGGAATGCCTCAACCATATCCAGGCTGAAGGCGCTGTCCTCATCCAACTGGTTAAGCACGTAGTGAACGTGCGGCGCCCGGTCGCGCCCAAGGTGCGGCGCCAGCAGCCCATCGAGTTGGTCCAGGGTTCCCAGGGACGCCGCGTCGGCCTGGGCGATCACCAGCACCACATCCGCCACGCTCACGGCTTGGTGGAAATAGACGCTGTTACCGGCGGGGGTATCGAGGATCACCGTGTGGCGGGCGTCCAGGCCCAAGGCGTGCAGCCGCTGCGCCAGCCAGTACGGTTCATGTTTCAGCCAGCGCTGCAGGGTGTCCTGCTGCTGGATATCGGTGTCGCCAAAGGTAATGACGCGGCTGCCGACAAAACCAGGCTGCTGGATGTGTTTCCAATGCGCATTCTGCAGGCTGGCGAGGCCGATGCCCGGTGAGGTCGGAGCGACACCGAAGTGACGGCGCAAGGCGTTTTGCGGGTCCAGGTCCACCGCCACCACCGATTCGCCCAGGCGCTGCAAACCACTGCTCAACAGGGTGGCCAGGGTGCTGCGCCCCACGCCTCCGTTGACCGACACCAGCGCCACCACGCAAGGGCGCCGCTCGGCCTTCTCCATCAGCGCGGACTGTACAGTGGAATCCTGAGGGGGAAAGGGGGTGCCATCCTCCACGGGAATGCTGCCAAAAAAGTGCAGTCGCGAATTCAGGCCACGGGGGTCACGGCTGACATCTTTGCCAAGCAGAGCAAGAAGACCGTCGGTAAAGCTCATAGCGCACCCTCCTCACGGCGAAGCTTAAAGACGTGAAAAGGTCAGCTGATACGACTGCTTACCGCAGGTCTTCTTATGGTCGCCCTTGTACAGGCAGTCTGCTTCAAGCGCACAAAAGTGTCATTATTTTGATGGATAAGCCGTCTATTTTTTAGATAAACGGCAAGGCGTCAAATTACCGACCAATACTGATCGTGTCGTAGGGAGTCTGCAGATCCCGCTCTGGAATTTCCCAAATCAACAACTTCGGCGGGGTTTGCTTGAACGCCGGGCTGTCGAAGTACGCCTTGGCTGCGCCGGAGAACTCGCCGCCGTCCTTGCTGAAATTGCCCACGGGAGCGTTCAGGGCTTTCTGCAGGAAGCCGACAAAGTTGGAATTGCGCGAGAACGAAGTCCCGATCAGTGCCACATTGGGCAACCCGGCGTCGCCGAACAGGTCATCAGTGTTGCTGGTGGCGCCACCCGCTTCGTGGGCGGAGCTGGCCGCGACCGATTCCCCCGGGGGCTGCAACTTCGGCGGTAACCAGTCGAGACCGGCCAGGCGCACCAGATCACCGGGGCGCACGGCAAGCGGTGCCTGGGTGATCTCAAAGGTTTGCTCGGGCGTAGCCTTGATCTCACGTTGCTGGATGCGTTTTGCCAGCGCCTGGGCGCCGGCGTTGGAGCCGATTTCGCTCCAGTGGGTGTCGGTGCGCAGGTATGCCTCGGGCCCGAGGGGTCTTAAGGTATCGGTGAGGTCCAGCGCGGACACGCCAGCGGCCTGCAAAGTGGCCGTCCAGTCCTGAATCCGGCTGTTGAGCACTGCCGGTCGGTACACGCCACACAGCTGGGCAACCGCAATGCGGCTCTTGTCCGGTACCACCACCACTTGCAGCTCGATACCTTTTTCACCCAGTTGCCGCTGCAGGTCGATCACGGCCTGGGCCTTGGCCTGTGCGTTGGCTTGGGCGTGGCGGTTGATGCGCAGTTCATCGCTGATAAACAGCCAGCCCGGGCAACCCGGCCGCACGCGTGGGCCGGTGTCGCCGAACGCCAGCCAGCTTGCGCCACGTTCCAGGTTGGCCGCCTGGATCGCCATCGGCGCCTTGGCCAGTTCCTTGGCGAAACGGTGGGTCAACTCACCGTGCAGCAGCATGTCGCTGTCGACCTTGGCAGGCAAGAAGCTGATCGGCCCCTTCACCATCAGCCAGGCGCAGGACAGCAGCCCCGCCGCCAGGAAGGGCACCAGCACCCAGGCCGCCAGGGGGCTGGTGCGAACAGCCAAGTCGCTCGGAGGAGTCGGCGCGGTAGGAGCGGGCATGGTCGGGCGTCCTTAGAACTGAAAGTACAGAAACGGTACGGCGTCGCGGCTGGCGATCAGCGCGAACGACAACACAAACCCGGCCACCGGCCACAACGAAGCGGCCACCACAAACCAGGGCTGGGTACCGAAACGCTGCTCGCAACGCACCTGCCAGATCGGCGCAATGATGCACACCAGGCCCAGCAACGCCGCCATGCCGTGGGCCGGGCGCATGGCCACGGCCATGGCGTCACCCAAGGCCACGCCATGCATACCGAACTGGCCGGCGTACATGGTCAGCGCCGAATGGAAGTCCGGCGCGCGGAACAAGGTCCAGGCCAGGCACACAAACAGCAACGTCAGGATGTGCGACAGCACCGGCGGAATACGCGGCAGGCTCGACCGCGACCAGGCGCGATCCACACACAGCGCGATACCGTGCGCCGCCCCCCACAACAGGTAGTTCCAACTGTCGCCGCCGTGCCACAACCCGGCGATCGCCATGGTCAGGAACAGGTTGCGATAAGTGCGCCACACGCCGTCACGGTTACCGCCCAGGGCGATATACAGGTAGTCGCGCAACCAGCTGGACAACGACAAGTGCCAACGACGCCAGAAGTCCTGGATGCTGCTGGCCAGGTACGGGCGGTTGAAGTTTTCCGGGAAGTGAAAGCCCAGCATCAGGCCCAGGCCGATGGCCATGGCGCTGTAGCCGGCGAAGTCGAAGAACAGTTGCAGCGAATAGGCCAGGCAACCGATCCACGCATCCACCAGGCTCGGGTTTTCCAGGTGGAAGGCAATGTCCACCAACGGCGACAAGGTGTCCGCCACCAGCACTTTCATGCCCATGCCGATCATGAAGCGCCGCGCACCGAGGGAGAAATTCGGCCAGTTGAAATAACGCTGGTTCAGCTCACGGCGAACCCAGTCATAACGGATGATCGGGCCTGCAATCGAGTGGCCGAACATCGAAATGTACGTGGCGTAATTGATGAAGCTGCGTTCCACCGGCACCGTATGACGGTGCACGTCCACCAGGTAGGAAATCGCCTGCAGCACGATAAATGACAAGCCGGCCGGCAAGGCCACGCGCTGCCAATCCAGCGGCATGGCGCCGTACCAGGTGATCACCTCGCTCACGGTACCGGCGACGATGTTGGCGTACTTGTACCAACACAGCACCGCCGTGTTGAACACAATCAACGCGATCAACAGGCGCACCCGGCCTTTGCCGTCCTCACGGGAACGGTCCACCAGCAGGCCGCCGACCCATGCCACCACGGTCAACACCATGTGCAGGAACAGGAACAACGGGCTCAGCCAGCCGTAGAACAACCAGCTGCCGATCAACAGGATGACGTTGCGCCAGCTCGGACGAGCCAGGGCATAGATCAACAGGAAGGCCGGCAGGAACAGCGTGAGGAATTCGAGTGAGGCAAAGACCATGGTGGTGTCGGGCCCGATCAGTTAGCGAGTGCGTCGGAAGCGAACAGCAACTTCGAACCTGCAGCCGAAGGGACGGCCAGCACGCTATAGCGCTCACCCGCCTTGAGGGTGAACGTCAGCGGCTGGCCCACCGGAGCACCGGCGCACTTGAGCTGCACCGACAATTCCAGCGGGTTGATCATGCGGCGTTGCAACGAACCTTCGGCCACCTTCTTGAACAGCTCGGCCTTTTGGGCCACGGCTTCCAGGCTGGCGTCGGCGCAGGCGGCATCGGCGTTGATAAAGGCCAGGGAAGCCTTGAGCGCGTTGAAGTCGTCCGGTTGCTCACGCACCACCAACTGGCGCGTGGCGCCCTGGGCGTCGACCAACGCGACCACGGTGGCGAATTCGCCGGGGGCCACGGTCACCGACAGGTCGACGTTTTTGCCGTCGCGGCTCAACACGCCCTTGATCGGCTTGTCACCCCCCACCACCGGCAGGAAGGCCGACACGGCTTTATCCCCGCTCAACACCAGGCTGGCCTTGGAACCGTCCGCCACCAGCCTCAACTCACCGGGAGTGCCGTTGGCAAAACGCAGGAACGCTGCGTCTTGCTCCGGGCCGGTGGGGTACAACGGGATGTCGGCGCTGTAGGCGCTGACACTGGCGAGCAAGGTCGCCAGGCCCAGGGTCATGCGTTTCATTATTTGCTTCCTTTACCGTAGGCTGATGGCGGCAGGTCGCCCAGGGCCGTACCAATGGCCTTGGCCCATTTCTGGTAGCCGTCGATGGTGAAGTGCTGGCCGTCAGTGGTGATCCACTCGCCCGGCTTGGAGAAGGTCAGCGAATCGATGTAGGTGCACGGCGCCACGTTACTGGCCAGGAAGGCCGACATCAGCTTGGTGCGGGTGTCGTCCTTCTTGTACTGGGAACCGACCTTGCCCCACGGCGGACCGACCCACACGCACTTGGTGCCGGTGTCGGTGATCGCCTTGGTCAGCGAGGTCACGCTTTTCCAGGCCCAGGCCTTGGGGAACACCGGGTTGGTGTACGAGCCCATGGTGTCGCCGATGATCAGCACGACAACGTCGGGTTTGTCCTTGGCGATCAGTTCCTGGATCGGCGTGGTGCTCATGGCGTTCTTGCCGTAGATCACCGCTTTGCCGGTGGGCAGGCGCTCGCCGCCACACTCGACTTTTTTCGGTACGACCCAATCCGCCGCACCAGCACCGCAGGCACCGATGGAATGAACCACCGCGCCTTGCTTGGTCAGGTTGTCTTGCAGCGGGTTGAGCAACGAATCGGGAAAGCTCATATGACTTTCGCCCAGTACCAGCATGGTTAGGCCGGCAATCGCAGAAACAGGCATGAATGACTCCGATTTAATCAGTTGGAATAAGGGGAACGGTACGGGCTGACCGGCAAAGGCATAGGTCCGCTCAGGTCTTCGAACAAGTAGCGCAGATAGGCATTACCCGCGTACTGGCGGTAATCCTGGGCGTTATCGAGTCCGATTTCACCCCCCAGGTAGAACCGCGAGCTGAGACGGTATTCGGCCGCCGCGTTGAAGCTATAGCCGACGCCGGTTTTGCTGGTGCTCTCGTACTTGGGATTATTCCTGGACGCTTGCAGCGTACTTTCGCCAGGGAAGAAATCCGCCCCATCTTGCGCGATATGCTGCAGGCCTACCGAACTTTTTACCTGGTAACTGAAGCGATCAAAGCTTTGTGCCCAACGAATCGGCACGCCCAGGGAGAAGAAGCGCTGCGGGCTGAAGTAACCACCGTTGCCGTAGGTGTAGAAGTCCTGGTTTTCCTTGAAGGTCATCGCCGAGCCGCTGATGCCCAGGGTCAACGTGTCCCGCTGGTTGTTGCGCAGGTACCAGTAGATGCCGCTGCCCAGTTCCAGGCGGGTGTTGTCTTCGACGTTATTGCCCAGCAATTCATGCAGCGACGCGTAGCCGTAGACGCCCAGCTTCTGGTTGTCATAGCTCAGCTCACCACGGCCGCCGTTGGCGGTGACGCCGCCCCATTTGTTGCCATCGCCGTCTTCGGAACCCGCGAAGGAAGTGACACTGTCGGTGACCGGACGCCGGGAAATATTGGCGCCATAGCGGAAGTTCGAATTGGCCTCGAACGGACGCGAGACACTCACGCCACCCACCAGGGTGTTGTAGAGGAAGCCCAGCGGGCTGACCCCGACGTCGGCCTTGAGACCTTCATCCGGATTCTCGAACGCGACGGCCAAGCCAACACCGGTGTCGCTCTGGGAGCCCGCCGGTGTGGTGGTGCCTTTGCCGAAACGCGACAACGCATCGCTGCCCACGCTGCCCGCACTCAAGTGCACCGGCGTGACGCGCAACGCTATGGTGTTATCGCCCACCGGCATGCGCGCTTCGAACGGCGCTTCCACATCGGTGATCTTGCTCAAGCCTTTCTCGCCGTTATTGCTGCGCACGCTCAAGCCCTGCACCACATACCCGGTACGGTCACGCAGGATGGTATCCAGCGCACGCCGTGCCGGGCTCAGCTCGGGGCTGTCGATGGAGGCGATGGTCGACGGCGGCACAAACGGGTCGCTCAGGTCGTTGGACGTCGCGCTGGCAAACGCGCTGGACGTGACGGTCTTGGTCGGTGCATCGATCGGCGGCGGCACGGCGCCGGCGACAGTCAGGTCGGTGACCTGGCGGCGCTGGCCCGGCAAGCCCACGAAGGGGTTAGACGATTTGCCCTGAGGTTCGGCCTGGGCCACCTGGGTCCTGGCCTTCATCGCGGTTTCAATCGCCAGGGCCTTGCGCAGCAGTTCAGCGGCTTCGCTGTTCTTGCCCAGGCCCTGATAGATGCGTGCCGCCGAAGTGAGGATCTCCGGGTTGCCCGGTTCGAGCGCCAGGGCCTTGTCGCTGGCCGATTGCGCCAGGCTGCGGTCGTTGCCTTTCAGGGCGATGTCCGCCAGACCCAATTGCAGGCGCGCATTGTTCGGGTTCTGCTGGATCAACGGCGTGTACAGCTCCATGGCCTTCTTGCCATTGCCGCTGGCCGCGTACATGCGCGCCAGGGCACCGACACCCAATGCGTCGTTCGGGCGCTGGGCCAGGGCCGGGGAAAGCATGTCGTAGGCCGCCACCAGGTCGTTCTTCTCGCGCAGGGCGTCGGCCTGCTTGACCCGGTACAGGTAGATCAAATCGTCATAGCGCTGGCGACCGATCTCGGTCAACGGCTGGCCTTGCACTTCGCGCAGGATCTCGCCCGCCTCGCTGTACTTGTTGGCCTTGAGCAGTACGTTGGCGTACAGCAGTTTCTGGTCGACAGTCGGGTTGGGGTTGTTCTCCACCACCTTCTGCATCATGTCCAGGCCGAACTGCGGGGCGCCCACTTCAACATAAGCAGCAGCCAGCACCGCCACGCGCTCAGGTTTTTGCCGGGTCAGCGACTCGGAACGACCAAGCAGCGCCAGGGCTTCCGGACGCTGGCCACGACGCGCCGTTTCGATGGCGATGTCCGTCTGCTGATGCAGGGCGATATCGATCGCCAGCTCGTTCATGTCCGCCGTGCGCTGGGCGGTTGGGATGCGCCCGAGGGTGGCCTCGGCTTGTTTCCACTCGCTCAGTTCAGCCGACAACAGGGTGCTGGTGTACAGCGCATCCGGTTGGTTGGGCTGGGTCTTGAGCAGGCCGTCGATCAGGGCACGCGCATTGCGGATCTGACCGTCGCGCAGGTACATGCGCGCCAGGGCAAAGCGGGTCCAGGGGTTTTCCGGGTCGGCGTCGAGGGCCTGGCGGTAGGCGGCTTGCGCGGCCTTCAGGTCACCGCGCTGCTCGGCCAGTTTGCCGACCTGGGTAGCGCGCAGTGCGTTGATTTTCACGCTCGGCGCAAACTTGGCGCGCTGGGCCGGCGACACCGAGTCGATCAGCTTCAGGGCTTCATCCGGCTGGCCGGATTGGGACAATACGTTGATCAAACCGCTGAGCGCATCCGGGTCGCCAGGGTGACGGGCCAACACCTTGCGGTAGCCGGCTTCGGCAACGTCGAACTGGTTGTCCTGGGCCTGGAAACCGGCCAAGGCGATTGCCGCACCCGGTTGGCCCGGGTTCAGGCGCTCGGCCTGGGCCACCAGGTCGCGGGCCTGGGCACCGCGGCCGGCGCGCTGGGCGTCACGGCTCTGGCTGATCAGGTTCCAGTAACGCACGTCGTTCAGGGCCGACTGCCACGCGGCGCCACCGGGCAAGCGCGTGGCCTGCACCAGGTAGTTTTCCGCATCGCTGAAACGCTCTTGCTGTTGACGCAACACGCCCATGCCACCAAGGGCATCGACGTCATTGGATTTTTGCGCAAGGCGCGCCGTGAGCAGTGGCTCGGCGGTTTTCAAGTCGCCGTCGTCCAGGGCCTTGAACGCCTTGGTCATCTGCGGATCACGCTGCCAGGCACCGCCGCCCCTGCCTTGGGCGATGCCCTTGTCCATGAGCGCGCGGATCTCGGTGTCATCCGGGTGCACGGTGAGAAATTGCTGGAACAGCGACACCTGGTCCGGCTTCGGTGGGCCGAGCCAGACCAGCGCAAAGCGCCAGGTTTCATCGGCGTTGCCGCCCACATCGTTGTTCGAGGCCAGCTTGGCCAACGCACGGATACCGTCCGGCCGGGTTGCCGGGTTGCGTGCCAGGTGCTTGGCCAGGAACAGCGCAACGATCGGATCGTTGGGCCGCTCACGGGTCAGGCGCTGCAGGCCGGCAATGGCCTCATTGGTGCCCTTGGCGGTAAAGCCCAGGGTGTTGTAGTACTCACGGGCAATCAGGCCCTGGGGCTGGCGGCCCTGGAAAATCTGACGGTACAAGGCCACGGCCTTTTCGCGCTCGTCTTCGGGCTCACCCAATTCACGCGCCTGCTCCAGCAGCTTGGCATTTTCCGGCATGTTGACGGTGATGTCCTGCTCCAGCTGCAACGCCTGGCGCGGCACCGGGCTCAGCGCTTGCAGTCGGGCCAGGTACTTTTGCGCCTCGGCCGGGTGGTTCTGCTGCATCTGGATCAAGCCGATGCCATAAAGCGCGTCCGGCTGCTCGGGGCTCAGGTTAAGCAGTTTCTGCCAGGTCTCCAGGGCCCGCTCGGGGTTTTTCTTCGCCTGCCAGTAGTAGCCCTGCTCGATCAGCAGGGACTGCGGGTCGCTGGTTTCAGCGAAGCTGGCGGTCGAGGCCAGGGCGGCGAGAATCGCAATGGCTAGCGTGTGACGGCGCATGCTGCCTCCCAGGAAAGTTTGACCGTACCGTCTTGTTCAAAACGGTACTTCTGATCGGAAAAGCCTTGGCTGAACAGGCTGAGCATGTAGTCGTAGTAGATCGGCTGCGCGCTGTCCGGCGCCGAGGGCGCCAGGGCTTTGTTAAGCGCGTCGTCGACCTTGGCCTTTTGCAGTTGTGCCAGGGCGGTTTCGCCACGGGCCTGGAAGAAGGCAATGGTCGACGCCGAGAAGCCGATCGGCGAATAGCCGTTGTTCTTCTCGACTTCGCCGGTGGTGACGTGGATTTTCTCCGGCGGAAAGCCGGTGGCCGCCGCAGCCGTCGCCCGGGACATGCCCCCCAGGGACTTGAGCATGCCCGCCGCGAGTGGATCGGCCTTGGCGGTCATGCCGGCCCACATGTAGGTGCGGATCGCGTCGTAGCTGCCCAGGTCATCGGAGAACGGGTCGACCACAAACAGCCCGGTGTTGGCACTGGTCGCACGGTAACCGACCCAGTTGGCCGCCAGGCCATGGGGGTTGCTGGCGGTGTCGGCGAGCATCCGCGCGTTGCTTTCGGCCACTTCGTTCCAGCCGGCATTCGGCCGCTCTTTATGAAAGCGACGTAGCTGCGCCAGCACCTGGTAGCTCGGGTTGAACCGCCACAGACCACCGGCATGGGCGTAACCCACCGGCCCCGGCAACAGCATCTTGCCCAGGCCCGGCACACGCACGATCAGGTTGCGTTCCACATTGGCCAGCACCAATTGCGCATCGGCGCGGTATTGCGGTGCATTCCACACGCGGGCCGCTTCAAGCAGGGCGTAGGCCATCCACAAATCCGCGTCGCTGGCAGAGTTGGGGTCGATCACGCCCCAGGTGTTGTCAGGCTTTTTGCCCCACAACCAACCTGGCAGGTTCTGGCCGATATCGGCCCCCGACATGTTGGCCTTGGTCCAGGTCCACAGCTTGTCGAAGCTGCCACGGTCGTTGCCGACCAGGGCGAAGAACATCGCGTAGGACTGCCCTTCCGAGCTGCTCTCGGTAGGTTTCATGGAGGAGTTGAGCACGCGGCCGTCGTCCTGCACGAAGCGCTTGGCATAGTTCTGCCACAACGGCCAGTCGCAGCTCTGTGCCTGCGCCACACCAGCACACATCAGCGAGCCCAGCGCTATCAGGGCCATGCTACGCAGCGGGCTCATGCCAACCGCCGTTTTGCACGGGCACGCAGCGACAGGTAGATCAGCGACGTGACCACCGCCAGGCTGAGGAAGGTGATCAACAGCATCCACCCCAGGTGCTGGGACAGTTGCCACTGCATGAACTTGAAGTAGTTGAGCTTGCCGACGTAGTACTGCTCGTCCGCCACCAGCGAGCTGATCTGCGTGCCTTGCACCACCGCCAGGCTGCCCTGGATCGAATCTTTGTAGTCGTCGCCGCCGATCAGGGCGGAGGTAGCTTCCAGCAGGCCTTGCGGCTGGTTGCTGGCGATCAGTACCACGCTGCGCCCGGACTTGAGCGGCGATTGGAAACCGGCCAGCCAGGTGCTGCTGCTCAAGCTGTTGAAGGTGATCCCGGTATTGGCCTTGTGGATATTGGCCGCCGGATCGGGGCTGACCCAGCTGCGCACATAACGCGGCAGGTCCGACAACAGGAACTGATGCTGCGCGCCATCGCTGGTCGCCGGCAGGTACTGCTGCCACTGCTTGAGCAGCGGTTGGTTGGCGGCGGTGGCGAGCACCAGCAGGTCCTTGTCGGCGACGCTTTGCACATCTTTGGCCTGTACCACTTTCACCGCAGTCGCCGGGTAACCGGTGGCTTCGCCGAAGCGGCCGAGCACGGTCAGGTAAGCGGTGATTTCATCGGTGCCGAAGTTGTCCGGCATGACCACGGCGGATTCCGACAGGTCGGCCAGGCGCGTGAACGGGAAACCGGAGTCGTTGAACACACCCAGGTTAGGCATGGCGATGTAGTGCTGGTAACCGGTGACATCGAGGGTCGAGTCCGGATCGACGGAACCGCGCATGTTGTCGACGATAATGTCGCGGCATTCGCCTTCCTTGATGTAGTCGTACATAAAGCGCAGCTGCAGCTTGGACTTGGGCGATGCCGAGCTGATCGGCAACAGGGTCGTCACTTCACGGGGCAGGCTTTCGTCTTTCTTCAACTGGTCGAGCAGGGTTTGACCGCCGCCCAGGTTGGTCACCGACGGCAGCGCCACGGACTTCATGAACTGGTCATTCAGACCGATCAGCAGCGCGGAATTGGTCGACACCTGCTGGGGGGTGTAACGGTATTTGAGGTGCAGCGGCACGCCTTCTTCGCGCCAGTTGAACAGGTCAGGCGGCAGGCGCATGTCGACGCTGATGGCGCCGGGATTGTAGCCCGACACACTGAGTTTCTGCTGCTCGACCAACTCACCGAGGCGCACCGGGCGGTTGCTCGGCAGCCAGTTCGGGGCGTCATAGGGACGGCGCGGCGCGAGGGCTTCGAGCTTGGTGATGACCACGCTGTTGCCGGCCAATACCGGGCTACCCAGCACCACGGCGGTGGCTGCGCGCTTGAGCTCTTGCGCGTCACGGCCGGTGACGATCAGCAGCTTGCCATTGGCGTCGGTGGGGTTGGCGATCAGGGTCAACGTCGGGCCGGTCGGCTTGGCGATGGCGACACCGTGCACATCCATGGCTTCGGCGGTTTGCACCAGCACGATGGCATTGCCCTTGGCCGGCAGCTCGCCGAGGGTGGTCGGGAAGGTCGCGCCACGGTAGCTGGCGAGGCCGCCGATCCAAGACGACAACGCACCGGCCGCTTCCAGGGCGGCACTGTCCGGCGCGGTGGCGAACACGAACGGCAGGCTCACCCGGCGCGCGTCACGCTTATCGAAGAATGGCAGCGGCAGCACGGCCAGGTCGTCCTTGAGGACGATCGGCTCGACCTGCACTTTCAGCTCACTACTGTTGCTGATCTTGGCCCACAGGCTGCTGTGCAACGGGTCTTCGCAGGACATGGTGTAGTGACCGATGAACTGCAGGCTCAAGCGGTTGAATTCGGTGATCAACTTCGGCGGGATCTGCACCAGTTGTTCCTGCTGAGTGCCGGCACCCTCTTTGGGCAACGCCAGGCTGGCGGCTACTTCGCCGTTGACCAGCACGTTGATCTGCGACAGGTCCGCCAGCAACGCCGGCGAGTAGCTGTACTTGAGCAACAGTTGCGCGCCCTTGACCACTTCGTCGGCACGAATGTCGAAGTTGACGCTGTCGGAAGACTCCACCCCTTGCAGGTTCATGGTGTCGCGACGCCCCAATTGCTTGAGGGTCAGGCTGTAGCCGTTGTCGGTGCTTTGCACGGGCACGGTGGTCACCGCTTGCTCGGCAGCTTGCGCCAGGGTGTTGAAACCCATCAGCGAGGCGATCATCAGCGCGAGTGCACGGCGCGGATGAGGGCGAGCGAAAATCTTCGAGGTCATGGCTTGTCCATCAGCGTATCAAGCGGTTTTTTGGGGGTGCGGCTCAAGGCCAGACGCAGTTCGTGTAGGGTGGCGCGGCCGAGGGTGAACAGGCCGCCGATGCCGATGGAGCTGACTTCGCGCAGGGCCGCCAGCGGCGTATCCGGTTGGCCGGCGCCCCAGCTCGCGGCCCAGGTGTCGGCGCGGGAGAAGGTCAGGCGTACCAATTCGCTTTGCTGGCGCAGGCTGAGGGGTTCGAACTGGGCGCCGATCTGCGCCCCTTTGCTGAACACCACGCGCGCATCGAACAGGCTGTCCTGGCCGTTGCGCGAAAGCACCAGTTGCACGCGCTCGCCCTGGGTGATCGAGTGACCATCGGTGAGCATCAGGCCGAAGCCGTTCTGCGAGAAATCCTGGGTAGTGCCATCCAGCACACGGCCGTCGGCACAGATAATGCTCACCGGTAGCTTGGCGCTGACGCGCGGCTCTGAACGCACCTGGCGCGCCTCCGAGGCCACGGCTACGGCGGCGCTGGTGATGATCAGGTTGTAGAGGGTCCAGGTCAGGTTGATCGCCACCGTCACGGCCGTGGACGCATCGCCCCAGATCAACTGATGGATACCAAAGCCCAGGCCGACCAGGTTCACGGCCAACAGCACCAGGTAAGGGCGCGCCAGCTTCCAGTCGAAGAACTGCTTGTCGATGATGCCGCCCTTGTCGGTGACATTGAAGCCACCGGCCTTGGGGTTGACCAGCGCCACCAGCACCGGCGGCAGGATGTACCAGGCCAGTACGGTCTCGTACACCTCGTTCCAGAACGAGTGCCGGAAACGGCCCTGGATGCGTGAGTTGGTCAGGCTTGAATGCACCAGGTGCGGCAGTACATAAGCGACGATCATCAGCGCCGAGGCATGGAAAATCTCCGCGCCAAAGACCAAATAGGCCAGCGGCGCGGTGAGGAAAACCAAACGCGGCAAACCATAAAAGAAGTGCAACATCGCGTTGGCGTAGCAGATGCGCTGGCCCCACTTGAGGCCCTTGCCCAGCAGCGGGTTGTCGGTGCGGAAGATCTGCGCCATGCCCCGCGCCCAGCGAATCCGCTGGTTGATGTGGCGCGACAGGCTTTCCGTGGCCAGGCCCGCGGCTTGCGGGATCGCCAGGTACGCCGTGTTGTAGCCCAGGCGGTTGAGCTTGAGCGCGGTGTGGGCGTCTTCGGTCACGGTCTCGACGGCCACTCCGCCGATTGCCAGCAGCGGCTCACGGCGAATCACCGCACACGAGCCGCAGAAGAAGGTGGCGTTCCACAGGTCGTTGCCGTCCTGCACCAGGCCGTAGAACAACTCGCCCTCGTTGGGCACGGCGCGGAAGGTGTCGAGGTTCTTTTCGAACGGGTCAGGCGAGAAGAAGAAGTGCGGCGTTTGCAGCATCGCCAGCTTCGGATCCTTGAGGAACCAGCCCAGGCTGACTTGCAGGAAGGAGCGCGTCGGCACGTGGTCGGCGTCGAACAGCGCGATGTATTCGCCGTCGGTGACCTTCAACGCTTCGTTGAGATTGCCGGCCTTGGCGTGGAAGTTGTTGTCGCGACGGATGTAGTTGACCCCGACCTTGCGGCAGAACTCGCGAAAGTCATCACGGCGGCCGTCATCGAGCACGTGCACGCGCAGCTTGTCCTTGGGCCAGTCCATCGCCTGGGCGGCGAAGATGGTCAGCTTTACGATGCTCAACGCTTCGTTATAGGTGGGGATGAACACATCCACCGTCGGCCATTCTTCCGGCTCGGTCTTGAGCCACACCGGAGTGCGACGCAGCGGCCAGGCGGTTTGTACGTAGCCGAAGATCAGCACGATCAGGGCGTAGAACTCGGCGGCGACCAGGCCGTAGCCGAAGAACATGTCGAGCCAGGTTTCAAAGCCCAGGGTGGAGGTGAGTCGCCAGAACATGTAGCGCAGCGAGGCCACCAGCGACAACACCACCAGCGCGAGGATTGCCAGGCGCCCCGGGATCCTGCGCAGCACCAGCACCGCCATGAAGCACACAGCGGCAAACAGGCATTGGCTGTAGAGGTCCAGCGGCGCACTGATAACGCCAAAAAACAGCAGGGCACCGAGCACGCAACTGGCAAATACCAGCACCGTACGTAGCGCCGCAGGCCAGCGATTGAAGCGCGCGATGGCGCCATTCAGGCGCTGTTCAGCGCGCCCTTCGACGAAGGGCGTGGAGGACGTATTGTCGGTCATGGAAGGTCCGAGTCGATGCGTTCGAGCAAGGCGCGGCACAGGGCGTGGACGTCCTGGCAGCCGATACTGTTGACGGTAGGGTCGAGGGGATCACGCCCGTAGGCCTGGGCTTCGCTGAACGCCAGGTCGCGGTGTACCGTGCCCAGCAGGGCACTGCCGAGGCGCGTCTTGAACACCTCGGCCATGTCCAGGCTGAAGCGGTGGGCGGCGTCCAACTGGTTGATCACATAAAAGCGTTGTGGCGGTTTTGCGCGTTGCAGGTATGGCGCCAGCACGCTGTCCATCTGCTCCAGGGTGCTGAACGACGCCACATCCGACTGCACCACCACCAGCACCGCGTCGGCGACCGACATGGCTTGACGGAGGTACACGGTGTTGCCGGCCGGTACGTCGATGATGACCGTGTCCTGGCCGTTCAGCTTAAGGCTGGCCAAACGCTTGCCAAGCCACTCCGGATCCTGGCCCAGCCAGCGATTCAAGCTCTGCTGCTGCTCGTGGTCAGTGCCACCGAACGCCACCAGGCGGCAACCGCCAAAGCCGTGCTCAGGCAGGGCTTCCCAGCTTTCGTTAAGCAAGCTGGTGGCGCCGACGCCGGGGAAGTCGAGGCCCAGGCACAAGTGGTGACGCAGGGCGTTTTGCGGGTCCAGGTCGAGGGCAAGCGCCGGGTGCCCCTGGCGCTGCAAGCCACTGGCAATTGCAGCAGACAAGGTGCTACGGCCGACGCCCCCTTTAACCGAAACCACCACCACCACTTTCGGCGTGGACTGCTCCGAATACACCTCGCCTTGCGTGCCCGGTACCACTTCGGACCGTGGCAGGTGGTCGGCGGCGCCATGGTTCAGCTCTTCGAGCAAACGCAACAACGGGGCCGATGGGGCTTCGTCCAAGAGAGCTGCCACTGCAGGCGGGGGAGCAACAACCTCCGGGCTTTCCAGGACCTCTACTTCGTCCTCGATAAACTCATGGATAAAGTCGATTTCGCGGTAGCCATTCGGGTTGGCACCCAGCTTGTTGAATAGTTTTGAAATGTCATCTGCTCGACTCACTCACTGCCCCTCCCCACCTGGTTTGCGCTTTAAAGGCGATAAAAAGGTCAGCGAAGAGCTGACCTTGTATTTTTATAGTTATGTGTTGGCCGAGGCATTCTGTGATATCACATTGATGGTGTCAGTATTTTGATGCTTTTAGCTCGATCTTATCCGACGAACGGCCTGGCGCCATTTTTATGACTATTTCGCCGAAAAAAATGCATTCCTTGTAAGAACATGAACTTGCACTGATTTATCGTGATTTTTGTTGGCCTGCTGGTCAAAAACGGCACAAATCTGACATACCCACAAACAAATAATCCATTGCCTCAAATCTGTCTCGAAAATTTGCCTACACGATTTTGCGATTAAACCTACTATTCATATCGCGCGACAGAATACGCAAACCGCAGCTGGATTCAAGGCAAAACCCACCCGGCGGTCGCCCGCGACGTCTATGCACAACTAAGCAAAACCCACGCCGCTGGACACTTCCTCGACCCTCAATGAACCCACCCATTGAACCAAGAGGATACCCAGCACGAGCGCAAACGCGTTGACCATCGTCAGCCTGCGGGCATTGGCTCAGGCTTATTGATGAACCCGCCTCTCGGTGAATTCATAATCACCCTGGCAATCACTGGTAGGGGCCGCTGCCACGCTCACGTAATGCACGGTGTCCGGATCCACCAGCTTATAGGCGTACACATCCGGCGAACGCACCCCATCGGTGCGCAACTCGTTCTTACCGTCGGCCGCCGACCACGAACCCTGCTCGGTCTGAATCACCTGCGTCTGCTGCGCATCGCGAAAGAAGGTAATGGTGAAACGGCCATCGGCCTTGAGGTGGTTGGTCCACGACAGGAACTGACAGTTGCCGGTTTCCGAACGCAGGCCTTTCCAAGTACCGACCAGCGCGGGGTCGTTGCCGGGCTTGGTAGTGCAGCACGCGCTGAGAGCGGCGGCGAGGAGGATGAGGCACAGGGAGAGAATCCGTTTCACGTGGGGCTTCCTTAGGCAGGGATGAACTCAAGATCGCACCGGCCAGGCCGCCCGGCGACGAGAGAAGAATCCTACCCGTGCTTGCCGGAAAAAGGGGCGTTCGTGAAAAAAGCTCGGGTTCTGCAAAAATAGTCAGAATTCAGGGGTTTACAGAACGTTGCCAATCGCTATAATCGTCGCCCTAACACGCCGGTATAGCTCAGTTGGTAGAGCAACTGACTTGTAATCAGTAGGTCCCGGGTTCGACTCCTGGTGCCGGCACCATACAAGGTTCCAGAGAAGGCTTTCAAAATCTCTGGAACCCCCGAAAAACCCGCCTTCTGGCGGGTTTTTTCGTTTTGGCGTTCCATCGGTTTCCGTCAGAAACTGGTGGATTCCAACCGTTTTAAGGGTAGAGTTTGGGGTACAGGTCACTTCGATAAAAGGGAGTACCCTTATGTCGCGCACCACAGCTCCGCTCTCCGACGCAGCTTGCCGCTTGGCAAAACCTACAGACAGCGCCTACAAGCTTTTCGACGGCGATGGCCTCTACCTCCTAGTCCAGCCCAATGGCCGCAAAGGCTGGCGGCTCCGTTACGTCAAACCTGACGGACGCGAAGGACTGACCTCGTTCGGCAACTACCCCGTCATTGGCCTCGCCGATGCGCGCCGCAAGCGCTTGGAAGTTAAGCGAATGCTGGCGGATGGCGTTGATCCTATAGAGACCAAGCACCAAGCCAAGGCGGAAGCCGTAATCAAAGGCAGAACCTTTGAAAGCGTTGCGCTCGACTGGCATACGGAAATGTCGGCCAAGTGGGCACCAGGCCATTCCAAGACTGTGATGAGTCGCCTCAAAACCCACGTGTTCCCGCTGATCGGCGCCCGCGCCATTGTCGACCTCGACACCCATGACCTCATGCAGCCCTTGGAAGCGATCAAGAAGCGCGGAACGATAGACGTAGCTTTAAGGGTACAAAACTACCTGCAGAGCATCATGCGCGAGGCAAAGCGCCTCCGGCTTATCACCATAAACCCTGCTTACGATCTCGAAGGCTCGATCAAAGCCCCGCGGGTGGTACATCGCCCCGCTCTACCCTTATCGCGACTGCCGGAACTGCAGGAGCGGATCGAGACCTATAAAGGCCGGGCACTTACCCGTCTGACGGTGATGCTGTCGCTGCATGTGTTTGTACGATCCAGCGAGCTGCGTTTCGCACGCTGGAGCGAGTTCGACCTCAAGCGTGGCACCTGGGAGATACCGGACACTCGACCCGCGTTGGAGGGAGTACCCTTTTCCACAAGGGGTACGAAGATGGCAGGGGATATCCATTTAGTACCCTTATCGCCGCAAGCAGTGGCGCTACTCGAAAAAATCCATGCACTCACAGGCAAATTCGCATTGGTCTTCGCTGGGGATGCCAAACCCTGGAAGCCCATGTCCGAAAATACCGTGAACAACGCGCTTCGGACGATGGGATACGACACCAAAACCGATATCTGCGGGCATGGATTTCGTTCGATGGCCTGCAGCGCACTGATCGAGTCAGGATTGTGGTCGGAGACAGCTATTGAACGGCAGATGAGCCACAAGGAGCGCAACAACGTCCGCGCCGCTTACATCCACAAGGCCGAATTCATCGAGGAGCGCAGGCTGATCATGAACTGGTGGAGCCGGTACCTAGAGGCCAACCGGCAGGAGCATGTCACTCCACACGAATTCGCGAACCAGACCGGAGCGAACGTCACTCGCCTAAAAGCAAAACGTGGCGCAATTGAGTAAGCGCCCGGTCTTCATATCTCAGCGATCCGCTTGTCCACGCGGGTCCATCCAAACAGGGCTGCAAAGCCGCCCTGCTTGGATGGACCTCACTTAAAAATCTAAAGCCCACACAACTGTCTGTGGAAAACCACTGATTTCCACCCGTGGATAATTTCATCCACAGCCGCAGAACTCCCGAAAATTGGAGTCTTGACCGGAATTATCCACAGGCGTAGAAAAGATCGGGCAAAGCGCTGTCGTTGACAGCAACCCAGGTAGCCAGAACCTTTAAGGCTACGCCACACCGTGGTGGTTCTCCCAAAGTGCGATTAGCGTCCGGCGGCTCGCACGGTCACAGCAATGTGATGGATGCCTACTTTTACCAGTGCCCACTGCGGCAACTCATCCCCTTTCATAGCTGCTCTGCAGCAACCTATCCGCTTGGCCATTTCACTGCGCCAACCTGCGCCCGTCTCTTTCTTCCGGAAAGAGACGGGCGCTCCTACCGCTGCTGCAGCCCAACTCGTACAAGGCTTTGCGGCATTCCTCCTCGTGACAATCGGCGTGACAAACACCGAAGTCACCAGCAACAGCGATGCAGATGATGGTGCCGCAGCCCACGGAATGGACTGCACCTGACTGACAGTCAGGCACGCCCCGGTCATCGCGTCACTGCCTTCACCTGACTCAGGATCTCGCGGCTTTGGTCTCGTCAGCCAGCGCAACCTCCACCCGCCCACTTCCTCGGAAGTGCTCAGGAGGCCAGATCATGAGAGGCCCAAGCTCCCGGTCGTAAAGAGCCGCCAGTCCCGCGTTAGTGGACAACCCTCACAGGTCGCAGGGGCCTTGATCCCTGATAACACTCAACATTCTTGGCGGGATGACGTGGGGAAGGGTTAGATGTGCTAACTTCCAGTATTGTTTGCTCAGCAATGTAGCCTGCTGTAAGGCTACCGGAATTTTCAAGAGGACGCGGTTAGTACGGCAAACCAAAAACGTTGTTTATGGTGCATTACTGCCAACCAAAAATGGGAAGGGATCTTGAAAGGTAGTTTAAAATCAACCTGACAGTCATAGATTTGCGGTTGTAAAATCAGACAACTGCACATTTTTGCACTTAGGCAATGAAATAAACATCTAAACCAAGGACCAATAATGTGGATGACAACCTGCAACAATAACTCACTTGACCCCCACACTCCGCAGAATTATTTTTGTCACAAGGACTGACATGAACGAAAAAACCTCATTCAATAGTCTCCCTTTACGAAAAATACAGGGATCGACACTGAAGCTGAAAAACCCGTCTCTGAGCAATGCACGCAAACAGGTACTGCTCAACGAGTTCGATAGCTTTGTAAAATGGATATCTACTGCCCAAAAAAAAGGGAAATTTATTTTTCAGGAACGTTTGAAAGGCCTTTTCCCCAAATCAGTAAGCCGATTGAAACGCGATTTAGTTTTTATAAGCCCCAGCATAGACTGCGAAATAAGTTGGGCATGCTCATTGATAAAACAAAAACATGCCAGCATAAAAGACTTCGTCAGCATCAGCCAAGAATTAGAATTGCAATTCTGGAAGGGCGACTTTACCGCTTGCGAGTTATCTTTGAGTAAAATTGAGAAAGAATTTGGTATATCGCTGTGGTTGATTGAAGTAAAGATGGCCGTCCTTCAAGCATCTAAGGGCTTAGAAGCACAAAAAAACTTTTTATCAGAAATCAAAAAAGATTCCGTAAAAAATGTCAGCTTTTATGCCTGGGTATTTAGTTTCAGGAATGAAGAACCGGTAACTTCTGAAAAATACATTAAATACGTTAAAGACGCAGTAAACAAGTTTGAAGGATCTGGGCAAGATAACTCAATTCTGTACAAGTGCCTCCCGACCGACATTCCAAGTTCGCAGATGCTCCAGGATGTTTTAAAGTACGAAACTAACTCTAGCTTAATCGACCTATACTCTACATTTATAGATGCAGGAATAAGCTTCTACACATACGACTCGACGCTAAACAATATTACAAAATCAAAAATCGTTTCTAAGTTTTTAGAAATCCTACCCTTAACTAATGACCAAAGACTGATAAATTTACTCAAGCCTGGAGAATTTGAAAGTTCCGAATGGGTTACATTGAGAGAGCTTTTTCTACGTGGCAAATGGCAAGAAAGTGTTGATCTAATACACAAAAATGAAGCGCTAGCATACTCACCTCAGACAATTAGCATAGAAGCTGACTGTCGAATTTTTCTAAACCTCACTCAAGCATCAGAATCTTCCATTAGTCTGAGGACTAGCATCCTCAACGCGCTTATTGACATAAGAATCAACGGAAAACTCGCAGCAAAATCCATTGCCTACCTATTCAAGCTCAGACTGAATCTTCGCCGGTTCGACCTATCATCAACTATAAACAGATGGTTAAACGAAGTGTTTTTCCCGTGGCCGGCAATAACAGAGCCTAATAAAGGTACAGCTTGTAAATTTAGCAATAAATTCAATCTTGACATACTTAACCTCACTCCAACTAAAGAGTGGCATCAGTACTTTAGCACACAGGCCAACCTAAAACGACTTTCTGAAAATCAAAACCATACTACGATAATTCAAGACACCTTCAACTGGAGCCAAATCGACTGCCACCAGACCAGAAAAATCACAATTCTTTATCGGCAGCGTTCATTGTTGGCTCAAAAAAACTTTAAACTAGGTATTAGAGAAGCGTCAGTCTTACTTATAGACAATCCATCATTGGCAACCCACATTCCTCTGAAGGAGTATGTAGACACGCTAGACAAGGATCTTCGCAAAGAGCTCGCATCTGAAATTTCAGTGCCTATCCTTTTGTACATAGCTGCGAAGACATTGAGCAACGCCCATAGCAAAATTTGCGCGTACGCATACGAGGACTTCCTTTTATCTCTAAAGCTAAAAAAACCATCCGACTTAGCAGAACATGTAAACGAACACTGCAAGCCCTCTTTGATCTACTACCTAAAAAATATTTGTATCGCTGACATCATTAAAGTATCACGAGTATTCAAAAGCTCAATCGACTTACAAAATGAAAGGCTGCTAGTTTGTCGGATGCTTATCCAACTTGATCACGACAACAAGGATTCTTACGAGAAAGAAGCACGTGAAATAACACGAGCCCAGATCATATTTGCAGGAGTCCGACATATTGAGAAGAGCAAGATCTCAATTGACACTTCCGGGCTAAAGCGCTGGGCAGACAGTAACCTCAATGAAGACTTCAACAGATTGAGATCGCTGTTACTCATCCAGGCGGAGTCAGAAAAATTCAATACAAACTCAGAAGACTCAAAACTCATCAACTTTATTTCCTCGCCCTTAAAAAAAGACGAATTCTTTTTCCCTGACAACGAAACCAGATACTCACTAATAGAGCTGTACTGGACGCTGTATATAGAGTTCCTTTACAACTCTGAGTATGGGCTTGACTGTTATTTGAGCATGAGAATAAGGCATGGGGTTTTGAGCGGGCAACTCAGAGGAGCGCTGGAAAAACACAAGATCATAACTAAACGTTCATCTGATGGAAAAAACTACTTAAGCAACAAACACTGGACAAAAGAACTTTCCTCAATAAATTTCCCATACATCGAAGAAGTTGACGCATTGCTTTCAGCCTTTTCAAAAGAGCTAGACGAACTAATAGAACATTTAGTTAACGAAAAAATACAGATCTCAAGCAGCGAAAAACCTGACGGTTGGTTCCCGCAAATAGTCACTAGCAAAGATCTCACGGTACTTCAAAAAATTGTAAGTGATGAAGACACTAATTTTGCAAATTTTTTTGAGGCCAGTACACACGTATTTTGGCGCGGCATCGACATTTGCCTAAAAGATATTAATAATCACATCGAGATTGAAGTAAAAAGACGTGCTGCAACGGCATTTGAACAATTGAACAGGTCAATCTTGAGCCTTCATCCTGATTCACCACCGCTCACTCTAACCCGCACTATCACCGAGGCTAAAATATCATATACTCAGTCGTTAAATGTTGTTAAGGAATGGTTTAGCTTGCCTTCCCCGTATGAACCACCGGTATTTTCATTTGAACAGCTTGTAAGGGTTGGATTGGAGTGCGTGAAAAGGCTAAAACCAAACTTCAGCCCCAATATAGAAATCACCGGAGACAACATCAACATCACCAGCATGCTTACTTATTTCTCTGATATATTTTATGTAATATTCAATAACATTGAAGAGTACTCAGGAATACGCAGCCCCAATGTAAAAGTCCAGTGCAGCATCCAAGGAGAAGTAATGGACATACATGTTACCAATGAAATATCTACTAGTGCCAAAGCCGGACCTGGCATTGAGCGTGTGGAGGAGGCCAAAATCTTAATTGAAAGCGGTGAGTACCGAAGAAGAGTTAATGAAGAGGAGCTTAGCGGCTTCAGCAAAGTCAAGAATCTCATAGGCGAGGCCCACATATTAAAATTTGACTTTGATGATGACCTGAGCTTTTCGGTGAACTTCACAACAAGCTTTAATAGAGCGCCGCAATGAACATTCTGATAGTAGAAGATGATGAAAACAAAAGGAGTCAACTAAACAGCTTCATTGAGGCAAACTATCAGGACCTGACAATTATCAATGCCTACTCCATACAGAAGGGGCTAGACTTTGTATTCGATGAAAAAATAGATCTTATAATACTAGACATGACGCTACCGACGTATGACATAACTCCCGACGAACCTGGGGGAGGGACTAATATTTTCGGAGGCTGTGACTTCCTTTCCCAACTAGACAGATTTGATATAAAAATCCCCGCTATCGTTGTGACTCAATTCGAAATTTTTGGGTCAGGTCCGAAGACCATGACACTGAATGGGCTCAGGGAGCTGCTCGAAAAAGAATATTCCGAAACCTGTCACGGCCTGATCTACTATAACGCTTCAAGTGAAGCGTGGCTAAGTGAGCTAGACAGTTACATACACTCGATAGTCAACTCAACACAGAACTAAGCGATAACATATGACCGCGCAAATACTACTAGTAGACGATAATCAGGCCAAAGTAAAGAACATACTTTTAAGTATATCAGCAGTTCGCGGCTATTCTTTGGAGATGGTAGACGTTGCTCGAACCATTAATGAAGCAAGAGATTATTTGGAGTCCAAAAGCTATGACCTAATGATTCTCGACCTATCGCTTCCAGAGCGCCTTGACTGCGACCCGCACGCCAGCGGTGGTGTTGAATTGCTTTCCGAATTAGAGGAGCGCTCAATATATAACTCCCCTAGAGAGGTCATAGGATTAACGGCTTTCACATCAATAAAAGCTGACCACCAAAGCTTTTTCGATAAACGGCTATGGAGCGTCATGATGTATGATGAGGGTTCAGATAGCTGGACTGAGCAGTTACAGCAAAAGCTTATTCAGATTAAAAACTCGCTATCTACAAAAAACCTGACTCCGACCTATGGCGCAGAAATTTGCGTAATTGCTGCCTTGAGCTCTCCAGAGCTTAAAGCAGTCCTTAATATAAAAAGCTGGGGCTGGTCTGAATACGAAGTGCTTAACGATCCTGCCACTTACTATCAGGGGTCGCTAAAAAACGGCAAACAAATATATGCCGCAGCGTCTCCTCGAATGGGCTTACCAGCTGCCGCTGCTTTAGCCAGTAAAATGATATCCAGATTCAGACCAAAATACTTGGTGATGGTAGGAATCGCTGCAGGAATGGAGTCAAAAGTCAAAGTTGGCGATATTATTGTGGCTGATCCTGGTTGGGATTATGGCAGCGGTAAAATCACTCTTGAGACTGATGGCACGCCTACATTTGAGCCATCACCTCATCAAATATCTCTAGACCCAATTATAAAGAAGCAATTCGAGCGAATAGAGAGCGATCACATTTCGCTTTCAACCATATATAATGACTGGCCGGCTAAAAAACCGGACACCCAGCTTAAATTACATATTGGTCCATTTGCCTCTGGCGCATCAGTAGTAGCAGACCCAAGCATAACTATCAAACTAAAAGACCAACATCGTAAGATTCTTGGATTTGATATGGAAGGCTATGGAGTTATGACCTCTGGGCATGATTCAGACGAGCCGAAGCCAAAAGTAATAATAATAAAATCCGTATGCGACTATGGCGACATCCATAAAGATGATACTTATCAGCCATACGCGGCCTACACAAGTGCGGCATTACTCAAGCTATGGGCAGAGACCTATCTATAATAGCAAAAGCATGCGGGGAGAAAAGGGTAGCAATAGAGGTATGAAAGCCGCCTGTTCATATGAATACCATTTGAAACAACACGTTATGAACTGAATCGACTCCTGGTGCCGCACCATACAAAACAAAGCCCTCACAGAAATGTGAGGGCTTTGTTGTTTCTGGGTTGATACAACCCAGTCGCTCGCCTGTAAATCCTTCCCCAAACCGACAAACTGCTATTGGTGGCCG